>NPIE01000916.1_pt1 | contig 234158 bp, 210 predicted proteins | sample 8637661 | NCBI WGS metagenome assembly NPIE01 (sample SAMN07420842, study PRJNA396082) | bioreactor metagenome | isolation source: sample BA12 brine-fed electro-methanogenic bioreactor BA | place: Japan: Kochi | collected 2016-12-09
TACACCACTCTGGGGACTTGACCCAAACTATCTCCGAGCCGTGTCGTACAAGCCATCAAAGGAAAGACTTCTCATCATCTTCTTCAGGAATTTCGCACATTGCAAAAACAGTACTGGGGCCGACATTTCTGGGCAAGGAGTTACTTCATCGCGACAAGCGGAAATGTTACAGATGAGGTGATTGAGGAATACATAAAGAATCAGGATGTCGAGCCCCAGGACGATGACGTGTTCAAGGTTACAGAATGATGGCTTGTGCCCGGCGAGGCTCTTTAGGCGACTTCAGTCGCATGGTGAACCCACCTCCTTCAGGTGGTGGTGTTCAGTTGTTGTTTGTCTTATCAGTGCTGGCGAACTCCCCCGCCAATATGGGAATGTCTGGAGTTTTCACTGTTTGTTACAGCTGCTGAGAACCTCTGGCCCACAGCGAATGTTGAGGCTTACACCGGTGAACCCGGCAGTCAGCAGGTTGCGTTCAACACCGCCCTTGCAAGCCTTGGCGACGGCTGGGACATAGTCGTTATCGAGTCATGGTACGCCAACGGTAACGATCTTAACTGGTCAGCGGTTAACGATCTCTACGACACCGGCGCCATCAAGGTGTATGCCTCAACATGGCAGTGGACCAGCGGGACAGCCGGACAGGGTGCCCTTGGCAACGCCATGGGAATCTCCGGTTTCTCCGGTTTCGGTTCACCTGTAATCCCGCACTATGCCTGGGAAGCAGGACATCCTATCGCCGACGGCATTTCCGACTGGGGCTGGAACGATCCGGGTCTTGGCATTCTCAACGCCAGGTTCACGGTTTCCGATGCCACACCTATTACCGGCTGGACCGCTTCTGCTCAGGCAGGACAGGCCGGAATCTGCGTTGCCAACGACGGCTACAGCGTTGTAAGCGGATACAATCCCTCCTACGCCAACGAGGGCGTTGCCATCTGGGAAAACATTTATGAGTTCATGTGGACCGGAGGCTCCGCTCTGGAGAGATCCACATGGGGTGAGATCAAGGCCTCATTCTAGGCAGACAATCTCTTTGGGGAGAGCCAGGGCGGCTCTCCCCTTTTTTATTGCTAGAGGCCCTTGCTGGCCTCCACCATTTCCTTCACCTTCATGAGGCGGGTGGTGTTGCCCCGCTCCATTTCATCAAGTTTGAGGCGGATGTACCTGATGGCCTCTTCTATCTCCGGGATCATCACATACTCCAGGGAATTCACCCTGCGCCTTGTGCTGTCTATCTCACCGGCGATGAGGATGATGGCCTTCTCCTGCTCCGCCAGCTTGATTATCTCCGGCAGAACGGCCTTGTAGACCTCCAGGGCCTCGTCGAGTTCCGGTGGTGTGTCGAACATTCCGTAGTTCCGCACACGGCCCTCTATGGATACCTTGAACACGGGCAGGGTGAGGTTCATCACCCGCCTGGTGGAAGACTCCACAACCGCACGGGCTCCGGGGTAGCGCAGGGCGTCGAGGAGGCTCTCCTCCTTCATTGCCGCCCTGGCGAAGAGGAACTCGGAGTAGGCCGCTTCAAGCTTCTTCTCAAGTGTGGTTCTGGCTCCGCCGTACTCGGCGATGAGCAGCTTGAACTGGCGCATCAGCTCGTCCAGCTTGTCCTTCAGGAGCTTATGCCCCTTCTTTGCCAGTTTGTGACGCTTCTTAAGGTGAAGCATCTCCATTCTGGTGGCTTTTACCTCAATCGCCATCGGCTTCGCTCTTTTCGGCCGGCCAGTACTTGTCGAGGTATTCGGGCCTTATTCGCTTCATCTCCGTCCTGGGAAGAAGCTTCAGGAGCTCCCAGCCAAGGTCGAGGGTTTCAATGATCCCCCGCTCCTCGTGTTCGTCCTGGCTTATGTAGCGGTTCTCGAACTCCGTTGCGAAGTTAAGGAACTTCCTGTCGAGTTCGCTGAGGGCCGCCACTCCGAGGATAACGGAAAGCTCCCTGGCCTGTTTGCCAGAGGAATAGGCGGCCATGAGCTGGTTGAAGAGGTCGGCGTGGTCTTCCCTGGTCTTGCCGGCTCCTATGCCCTTGTCCTTCAGGCGGCTGAGGGATTCCATAACGTCCATGGGGGGGTAGATGCCCTTCTTGTGCAGCTCTCTGTTCAGAATGAGCTGGCCCTCGGTTATATACCCGGTGAGGTCGGGGATGGGGTGGGTCTTGTCGTCCTCGGGCATGGTGAGAATGGGGATCTGGGTTATGGAACCCTTTCGGCCCTTGATCCTGCCGGCCCTCTCGTAGATAGAGGCCAGGTCGGTGTAGAGATAGCCGGGATAACCCCTTCTGCCTGGTACCTCACGCCTGGCGGCGCTTATCTCCCTGAGGGCGTCGCAGTAGTTGGTCATGTCCGTGAGGATGACCAGTATGTGCATGTCCTTCTCGTAGGCGAGGTATTCCGCGGCGGTGAGGGCCATTCTGGGGGTGCTTATCCTCTCGATGGCCGGGTCGTCGGCAAGGTTCAGGAAAACAACGGCCCTGTCCATAGCGCCGGTCTTTCTGAAGTCCTTTATGAAGTAGTCGGCCTCCTCGAAGGTGATACCCATGGCGGCGAAGATAACGGCGAAGTTCTCCTCCCCGCCTGTTACCCTTGCCTGCCTGGCTATCTGGGCTGCAACGGTGCTGTGGGGCAGACCGTTTGCGCTGAAGATGGGCAGCTTCTGGCCCCTGACCAGTGTGTTGATGCCGTCGATGGAGCTGAATCCGGTCTGGATGAACTCGGCGGGATAGTCCCTTGCGTAGGGATTTATCGGGGCTCCGTTTATGTTGTTCATCTTTTCAGGAACAATGGGGGGGTCGTTGTCGAAGGGGGCCCTGGGACGGCCCTGGCCGTCGAATACCCTGCCGAGCATCTCGGTGGATACGCCCAGCTCGACTCCCTTGCCCAGAAACCTTACCTTGCCCGTTTCCAGGTCGGTTCCGCTGGAGCCCTCGAAGAGCTGCACAAGGGCCCTGGTGCTGTCTATCTCTAGAACCTTTCCGTGCCTTATCTCTCCACTTGAAAGTTCTATCTCAACAAGCTCCTCGAAGCCCACATCGGTGACATTGTCCACCAGCATCAGGGGGCCGGATATCTCCACGGTAGTTTTGTACTCCCGTATCATTCTCAACCTCCCTAAGCGTTCTCGAGCCGGATTTTTTCATTCACGGCTTCGGTTATCTGTTTCTGCAGCCCGGTGATCTGCTCAATTTCCTCCTCGGGGAGGTATCTCATCTTGGCTATGTCCTCGGAGAGGGGGAAGTCGAAGATGGTCTTCGGGGAGACATCGGCCTTCACCGCCCGGGCCATTTCGTCGTGGGTGTGAAGGATGGTGCTGAGCATGAGCTGCTGCTTCCTTATCGAGGCGAATGTGTCCACAGGGTGGAAGGCGTTCTGGTGAAGGAAGTCCTCCCTGAGGCTCCGTGAGGTGTGGAGTATCAGCTGATCCTCCGGTGAAAGGCTTTCCGCCCCTACCAGCCGGGCGATCTCCATGAGGTTGGACTCGTCCTGGAGCAGGGCCATTGCCTTTTTCACCATGTTGACCCATTCCGGTCCCAGGTGCTCGTCGTAGTACTCCCGGAGGTTCTTGGTGTAGAGGCTGTAGCTGTCCAGCCATCCGATTGCCGGGAAGTGGCGCATGTAGGCAAGGTTTGCCTGGAGGCTCCAGAAAACCTTCACCACACGGAGTGTGGCCTGAACCACAGGGTCGGAGAGGTCTCCGCCGGCGGGGCTCACGGCGCCCACCACTGTGAGGGCCCCTATTCTCTCGCTGTCGCCAAGGCAGCGGACCTTGCCCGCCCTTTCATAGAACTCGGCGATCCTGGTGCCCAGATAGGCTGGGTAGCCCTCTTCGCCTGGCATCTCCTCCAGCCTGCCGGACATCTCCCGCATGGCCTCGGCCCACCTGCTGGTGGAGTCGGCCATGAGGGCCACCGAGTAGCCCATGTCCCTGAAGTACTCGGCTATGGTTATGCCGGTGTAGACACTGGCCTCCCTGGCCGCAACGGGCATGTTTGATGTGTTTGCGACAAGAACGGTTTTCAGCATGAGAGGTTTGCCGCTCTTGGGGTCTTCCAGTTCGGGGAATTCCTGAAGAACGTCGGTCATTTCATTGCCCCGCTCTCCGCAGCCAACATAGACCACGAGTTCGGCGTCGGCCCACTTTGCGAGCTGATGCTGAATGACCGTTTTGCCACTGCCGAAGGGGCCGGGAACGCAGGCGGTGCCGCCCTTGCCCACCGGGAAGAAGGCGTCCACCACCCTCTGTCCGGTTACCAGGGGCTCGTCCGGAGCTATCTTGGTGCTGACCGGGCGGGACTGGCGTACGGGCCAGTTCTGGTACATCTTCAGCTCCTGTGTGTCTCCGGATTCCTTCTTCACCTTTGCTATCACGGTGTCGATGTTGTATTCGCCCTCTTCCTTCACCCAGGTCAGCTCACCGCGCACCTTCGGGGGAACCATGATCCTGTGCTCGATCAGCTCGGTTTCAGGCACTGTACCAATTATCTCCCCGCCTGAGACCTTCGATCCCGTTTCAATGACCGGTGTGAATTTCCAGAGCTTCCCGTGGTCGAGGCCCGGGATGTTTATTCCCCTGGTGATCCAGTCGCCGGCCTCTTCCCTGACCTTGTCGAGGGGACGCTGTATCCCGTCGTAGATGGATCTCATGAGACCGGGGCCCAGCTCCACCGAGAGGGGGCTGCCGGTCTGGTAGACGGGGTCTCCCGGCTTGAGCCCGCCGGTTTCCTCATAAACCTGAATGGAAGCCTTATCCCCCTTCAGCTCTATGATCTCCCCCAGAAGCCTGTAATCGGAGACGAAGACAACATCGTACATCTTCGCTTCCGTCATCCCGGTTGCCACAACCAGGGGTCCGGCAATCTTGTCTATTCTGCCCTTTATCATTGCATCCTCCGACTCACTGTTCATCCTCCGCCATCAGGTCTACACCAACGGCCTTTATGATCAGCTTCCTTATGGTGTCCTCCCCTGTGTGTTTCGAGCCTGAAACCCCCGGAAGGACCACGATGGCCGGAACCGGAAGGCTGACAACCTGATCAACCTCGCTCTGGAGGTGATTCAGCATATCCTCGGTAATCATTATGACCGCCACTTTTTCCTTAACGAGTTTTCTGAATGTGCTGACGGCCTCTCTGCCGGATTCAGGGGTGTAGGTTTCAACCCCCAGGGCCCGGAAACCCAGAACCGAATCAGCATCGCCTATGAAGGCCGTTCTGCCCTTTTCCGCCATGACCCTCCTATCCTCTGGGAACCCGCGCCTTGAGGCGTCTGGGGTCTATGCCCGCTGTTTTGCCGGCGGTTATGAGTTTCAGATGGGAAACCTCGAGTTCCCTGCGAAGGACATAGGCCACAAGGGGACCCGGGTCGAACATTTTCGTGGAGGCCCTCTCGAGGATCTCCATGGTCACCAGGTCGGTTTCCCGCTGGTATGCCAGAAAGGAGCCCGATTCCATGCCCTCGTCCAGCGCCGACGCCGCGGCCTCCAGCCCGTTCCTCTCACCGAGAAGGGATGACAGCTTCCGCGTTCTGGCTGCCTCGGCGACTTCCCCGGGGCTGTGGTATCCCCCTTCCAGAAGGATCTCCTCGAGGGCCGAGGCGGACAGCTGGTCATTCCTGTTCCTGGCGGCGGTCAGGAAGTTGCTGAGTTCTATCTTCACCGACGGAAGGCTTCCCAGTGGGTCGCCCATCTGCCCAAGGTGCTTATTCTCAACTCCCGCGGCCAGTCTGTCGAGTATGGCGTCCAGCTGGGCGGCCTGGGGTTTGTTCAGCTGCTGGAGCTCTTCCAGGCATCGGCGGAAAAGAGGGGGGAGGCCGTCGGCTTCCACCGCGTCCCCCCATGCACGGACAAGCCTGTCCGTGGAGATGGTTCCCGGTGACTCCGTTTCAACGGCGCCGTCGTTGCCTGAGGCCAGGTTCTTCCAGATGTATCTGGCGTTCCTGACATCACGCCTCTGGAGGATCCCCGTTGTGAAACCCTCGTCGGGAGAGAGTTCCAGCAGTTCGTCCTCGGCCTTTGAAACCGCTGTCCTGAAGGCCTTTTCAAGGCCGCCTTCCCCCTGGAGAAGGGGACCGTACCAGGTTTCCCCCAGTATTCTCAGAACCTCGGCCCTGTCCTCGGCGGAGATGAGCTGATGCCAGAACCTCCGGGACAGGAGGGATCCTTCAAGGCCGCTTATTCTGCCGCTGGCATATATGTAGGAACTGCCTGACACTTTACTCCACCTGTCCCTCCAGCGGCAGGAGCCGCGAAAGCTCCATGACCATTGCGTCATGGTTCAGCTCGGCGATCATGGACAGTGTTCCGTTCAGGCTTATGCTGCCGGATCGCATGATTATGCCGCCATGGTCAGCGTGGTTCTCCCGGGAGGGGATGAAGGCTGCCTCGCCGGTGGACCTGCTTTTCAGGAATTCCGGCGTGATCCTCTCTCCGTCCCCCGGGGCGGTGACCACCTCCACCTCTCCGGTGAGGTCGCAACCCGCAAGAAGGGCCTCTATCAGATTCAGGTAGTCCGGGGCCTTGGCTATCCGCCTGACAGCCTCCTGAATGGCCCGGTCCACAATGTGTCTGCGGTGGCTGAGGAGGGCTCTTTCCATTTCGCGGTGAAGATGTTCCTTCATTCTCCGCTCGGTGGCCTGGAGCTTCTTCTTTATCCGCTCCACATCCCTGTGGTGTTTCTCCTTGATGTCGGCTTTCACCAGGTGCAGGGCTTCCCTTCTCTCCTTCTCCGCGGACTCAATGATACTGGCCGCCTTCTCCCGGGCGTCGTTCTCTATTTTTGCCAGTATGGCCTCTAGTGACATACCCGCCCCGCTATCAGATCTGGCCGAGCATGAGGAATGACACAAGGAACCCGAGGATGGCGTAGAACTCAACGAACACAGCCAGGATAAGGGCCTTGGCGCTGTCGTCGGGCTGCTTGGCGGTCATCATTGCGCCTCCGGCGCAGACCTTTCCCTGATGAATACCGGACATAAGTCCGGCAAGGGCGATGGGGAGCCCCGCGGCGAATATCTTCCAGGCGGTCATCATTGTGAGGTCGTCTCCGGAGCCGATCTTCCCTATGAGAAGGAAGGCTATGACGAATCCGTAGATTCCCTGGGTGCCGGGAAGGGCGGAAAGCAGAAGAAGTTTTCCGAATTTCTTGGGATCAACGCTCATGACCCCGGTGCTGGCCTGGGCAGCTATTCCGACACCAACGGCGCTTCCGATCCCCGCAAGGGCACAGGCAAGGGCCACTCCCAGGTATGCCACCAGATATACAGTCACTTCATGTCCTCCTTGTTTTTGTTTCTTTCTCTATCTTTCAATTCTCACGAATTGCGGTTCGTAACGGAGGGGCCTGAAGGGCACCCCGGTTCCGTCGTAGAATTTTCCGAAGAACTCCACGAACTGAAGCCTTGCGGTGTGTATGAAACCGCTGAGCACAGCCATGGCGATGTTGAAAACATGACCCGCCACCAGCACCAGCAGGGCCAGGATGAAACCCAGCACCGGTATTGAGGCGCTGAGCATTCCGGCTATGTCGTTGATCACCGATGCTATTATGGCGCTGGACAGGGCAAGGGCGAAGAGCCTGGAGTAGCTGAGCACATCCCCCAGAAGGTTAACAATGCCGTAGCAGGCGTATGCGCCCAGACCAACCTTTCCGCCTAATCCACCCGCTTCCCTGCCTCCCATTATGAATATCAGCAGGGCTCCCGCCGCCAGCATTATCATCAGCACGGAGTCGATCATGCCGTCGTTGGAATAGATGTTGAAGAGGTAGTGGTCGAAGAGCCAGGGGAAAAGCCCTAGAAGGGCCAGTATCCAGCCTGTCTGGTCAATTATCGCCGGGAACCCTTCTCCCTCGCGGAGCCTCTTCTTCAGGTTTACCACAAGCCCCCACCCGAGCTGAACAACGCCCAGGACCAGCGTGAGATAGAGGAACTGGTTGGAAAGGGAGAATCCGCCGGTCTCGGGTGTGTATCCTCCGGAGGGAAGAAGGCTGTTGAGGGGTGCGGCGGCGGCCTGAAGAAGGGCCGGAAGCTTGTGAAAGGCCATTCCGAACCATCCCCCGAGGAGGATCCCCCAGAAAATGCTGGCAAGGCCCCCCTGGAAGAGCAGTCTGAAAAGCCTGGAATTGCCCTGTCTTTTTTCGGTAAGGTACCACCCGGCGGCGGCACCCGCCGCAAGGGCGATCCCATAGCCGGCATCTCCGATGCAGATACCGAAGAACATCACATAGAATGGGGCCATTATCGGGGTGGGATCGGGGTCGGCGCCCCTGGGGCGGCCGTACATGTCCGTAAGCATAAGATAGGGATCGGCGGTTGCCGACTCGGACAGGTAGACAGGCGGGACCTCGCCCTCCTCCGGTTCCAGTTCTTCAAGCTCCACCTCACCCAGCTCTTCGAGGGCGCTGCGAAGCCTTGGAACATCCGATTCCCTCACCCAGGCATGGAGAAGCACCGAGGTGCTGCTCTCTCTGCCGGCGGCTGCGGCGTTACGCCTGAAGCCCTCAAGCCCGGCGGCGTCGTGGAGGGCCTGGAACTCCGGAAGAAGCCTCACCATTCCATCGGCTTCCCTTTCCAGTTCTCCGATCTTCCGCCTTGTTTTCTCAAGGCGGGTTCCCAGCTGTTCCAGTTCCTTGTCCGGGGACCTCCGGAAACCGGAAAAATCCTCCGATGCAAAACCGGCATCCGCAAGGGAGTTGAGTATCCTCTCTTCTACGGATGTGTGCCAGATGGCAACGGCCCTTGTTTCCGAAAGCTTCGTGAAGTGGAAAAGGGTCTCCTTCTCTTCGATCCTCTCGAGAGGGTCGAAGCCGTCGGGGGAAGCAACGGTGCCCGCCCGGAGGCTGTAAAGCCCCTCCCTGTTTATCTGCTCGAAGGGAACCGGAAGGTCTTTCCATTTATTCAGAAAGTCAATCTGTCTTTGAAGCTCCAGGGATGATGACTCAAGGTCCGAGAGCTGGTCGGATATCTTTGCGGCTCTTAATACCGCTGCGTTGATCCTTTCGTTCTCAAGGAGTTCCTGAAGCTTCTTTACCGTATAGACCCCTGCATCTTTACCCCGGCCCTTCCCGGCAAGGTCCCTGAGAAGGGGAATGCCCCTGCCCAGAGCGGAGCTGAGTTTGTTCAGCCGTATGTTCTCTTCCGGGGTAAAGGGGGAAAGGGGGCTGTCCTCCACGCCGGAGATGTCTATGAGATGAATTTTCCCCCTGTTCTCGAGGAGGGCCAGAACATCGTCCTTCCTGGCGGAATGACACAGAATGCCGGTTTTGACCACCGGGTCTCTGGCCATCAGGCCCCCTCGCCTTCAACGGCACTGCGGATTAGCTCAAGAGCCTTCGGGGCAAGGACCGGGGCGGAATCGTCGAGTTCGGCCCGTCGTTTCCTAAGGGTCTCATCCAGTTTGCCCCGGAGTTCATTAAGCTCTTCGTCTATCTTCTCCAGACCCCTGGCTTCATACTTCTCGAGTTCAGCTCCATACTCTTTTTCTATCTCAGCTGCTTCGCCGGGGATGCCCATTCTTATTTCCCTGGCCCTTCGCTCCGCGTCTTCCACCGCTTCCCTCGCGCTGTTTTCCGCTTCAAGAAGCTGGTTCAGCCTGTCACTCAATCGGTTCACCATCCCTTCCATATGAATGGAGGATCAGAGATATGCCCGTTTCGGCAGTTGTGGATATCACCCCAGAAACTACTCGAAGTGTATGGCATAAACTTTTACAGCATAACAATTTATCGCGTTCTCCACAGGATCTGGAAGTTTTCCACAATCCCGCAGAAATCAGTTGGTTACTTCTGTTTAGGCTTTCCTTCGACGGCACTCATGCTGCAGTGACCCTCGAAGAAAACACCCTCTTCGATGATCAGGGATTTCGTGACTATGTCGCCCTCGATCCTTGATCCGTTCTGGAGTTCGAGCTGTTTCTCAGCCCTTATGGTGCCGTTGATGGTTCCCCCAATAACCGCGTGGGTAACCACCACGTCGCCCTTTATCCTTCCTTCATGGCCCACGGTGAGTGTTCCGGTTACCCTGACCTCACCGTCGATGAAGCCATCGACACGGAGACCGCCCTTGATGTCCAGGGAGCCGGTTATCGTACTGCCGCCGCCTACCGTGGAGTTAATAGAGCTGTATGAATCTTCTTTGGCCATAGCACTTCCTTCTTATTCCGTATCCTCCGATGGAACCCCCTGGGTGGCGAGGTTCTCTATTACAAGCCTTGTGTTCCTTATTTCCTCGAGTTCGTCTTCTATCTCGTCGAGCCTTGCGTTCAGCTCGAGGGAGGTCCTGAGGGAATCGGTGAGGGCCGCGTTCCTGCTGGAAAGCTCTGCGTTCGCCGCCAGTCGGTTCGCTCCGATGGATAGAAGAAGAATGGAGCCGGTGAGGGCCAGAACGAATACGGCAATGACAACCCTGAAAAGGATCAGCTTCTTCCCGGTTATGATCCACTCCCGCCGCCTTACGTTGGCGTCGTGTGGTATTATGTTCACAGTAAAGCTTTTATCTCTGGGTGCCAATTGCTCTCCAATGCGGGTCCCGGTACACGCTAACCTAAAGCCGTACATAACTCCGGTCAAAGGGTCAGAGGCAGGCCAGAAGCCCCTTTATGTCATCCCGGGACATACCCGCGCCAAGACAGGCCATAAGGACTATCCTGATCTTGTTCCCCGCCATGTCTCCGGCGGAAATGGCCCCTCTCCTTATGAGGTCGAGACCCCCGCCGGGGTATGCGTATATCCCCAGTACCCTGCCCTTGTGGCATCGGCTGGTAACAGCCACGAAAACGGATGCCTCAACGGCCCTCTGGATGGCGTCGGCGGTAAGGGGATGGACATTCCCCCTTCCGAAGGCCTCCACAACTATTCCCCTGTATCCCCCGGCCACCATGAAATCTATGAGGTCGTGGCCGAAACCGGCGGCGGTCCTTACCAGACCGACCCTGCCGTCTATTATCAGCGGCCCCGGGGGCAGATTGATCCTCCATATGGGCAGGCGGTGGTAGATCACCTTGTCGTCGTCGACGAAGCCCAGGGGACCATAACCGGGGGAATCGAAACTGCTTACATTCGATGTGCAGGTTTTCGTTACCCGCCCCGCCGCATGGATCTCGTCGTTGAGGACCACTGTCACGCCCAGGTTCTTCGTTTCCGTGCAGGCTACCCTCACGGCGCTTCTGATGTTCCTGGGGCCGTCCACACCGAGTTCGCTGCTGCTTCTCATGGCGGCGGTGAAAACCACCGGCAGCGTTCCCTCGAGGTGTATGTCCGCCATGAAGGCGGTTTCCTCGAGCGTATCGGTACCATGGGTTACCACAACGCCGTGGAACTCACCTGATATCTCAAGGGCTCGGAGTTCCCTGGCGATGTCCGCCATTATTTCCGGGGTTATGTGGGGGCTGGGGAGGTTGGCGTAGCGCCTTACGGTTATCTCGGCTCCGGGAATGGTGTCCAGGACCTTCATGTCCATTCCGGATACAGGCCCTATTGTTATGCCGCCGCTTCCCGGCAGCATTTCGATCGTACCTCCTGTGGACAGTATCAGTATCTTCTTCATGTCACTCCCGGGCCGAGGCGAGTTTTCTGTTCCTGAGATGCTTCTTCAGCTCGGAGGGATTCTCCGCAAGGGGAAGGGCCTCCTGAACGAACCCTTCGTCGGCGCCGTGGGTGTCCAGCAGTCTCATGAGTTCGGAATCGGAGCCTGCGGCCTGGAGGAGGGTCTGGCTCTCTTCGAGCATCTTGAGAAGGCCTTCCCGGGCGGGATCCACGGTCCACCGGAGAATGATCGCCACTGAATCAGCGTTGTCGCGGTACTTCCGGCGCATATCCGCGCTTATCTCTCCGGCTTCCTGGGCGGAAACGATTCCGCTGCCGTAGCGGACCCGCCTGAACACGTCACGAACGAACTCAGCCGCTTCGGTAACTTCTTCCACCGGTCTTTTCTGAGGCTCTCCGGCGCCGCTGAATATCCATGATTCCATCAGGGCCTCGGCAATTTTTGACCGGACGGACTCGGAGTCGATGTCGAGGAGGGCGTTCTCAACGGAAATGAAGAAATTGGAGTAGCTGGTCATGAAACCGATACGGCCCTTGACAGTGCTTTCCATGGAAAGCCTTTCCAGAAGGGCATCCATGAGGATCCTGCTTTTTTTCATCCCGAGGATGAGAAGATCGAGGCGGTCCGCTGAGTTCCGCTTCCAGAGTGGAAGAAGGAAGTTCTTCTCCATGAGCTCGAGGGGGTCCTGGGAAACCGATGTGTTGTAGAAGCTCTGCTGAAGGGTGGAGAGGAAACTCTCGGCGTCGGGATACCCCAGGAACTCGATGGCGTCGGTTGCGGACTTTGCTATGGCCATGGCGGCGCTCCGGGACTTCTTAGAAACAAGGGCTATCTCCACGGCGCAATTCAGCAGAGAAGGAATTGCCGCCTGTCTCCAGGCATGGTACACATCCTGCTCCATGAAGCCGCTGAGGTCTGAAAGATAGGAATAGGCCTCTTCCGTGGGCATTGCTCCAGCCCTGTGGGCGGCGAAGAGGGAGAAGGGGGGAACTCCCTCGGACCTGGAGATGAGGTCTTCCATCATTTTCCTGTCCCAGTTGAGGGATATGGAATCACTCCCCGGGATTTTTGCCGCCTGGAGTTTCATTGCCAGAAATCCGGCAAGGTCCAGCACCGTTTCCTTGAGATCAGCTCCGGTGGTCCCTATGAGCGCCGAGACCGCGCCATAAAGCTTTATCCGGGTATTGTCCGCGGTGGACCGCCTTAAAGCCCATTCCCGACGCCTGTTCCCCGGCCAGTTGTCTTCCATGTCGATAGGGGGAGGAGTCTTCAGAGAAAGCCAGGAATCAAGAACCGTTACCCTGTCCTGGAGTATTTCATGATCAAGCTCTTCGGCCATGAAGGACGCCAGTTCCCTGTCTCCTGTCATACCCCCTATGCTTCTGGTTATCTCGTCGGCGAGATTGAAAAGAAAATCCTGCAGCTGCGAGCTTTCTCTGCCGAAAAGGGAAACACAGTCCGGGAAGATCGCCCCGAAGAACACACCGAAGGTGGCCCCTGTGCTGCTCATTTCAGATGTGCCGGGACCGCTGTCGTCGGGGGTGAGTTTCCCGGTCAGCTCGGCGATTATCGAGCTGTCAACGGTTTCCAGCACTCCGGGGTTGTCCACGAATACCCTGAGTATGTTGGAGACCCCGTTGACAAGGAAATCGGAAAAGAGCCTGTCCGCCCCCTCTTCCCATACCGCAAGCCGGCTGAACTTGTCGCAGATTATGCGTATTCCCGTTATCAGCTCCTCGGAGCGGTTGCCCTCGAATCCGGGAATGGAGAGGAGATCGGTTATCACCTTGTCCACCGCTTCTATGCGGCCGCCGGCCCTGAGCACCTTCTGGAAAACCCTGTGCTCGGTATCCCGGAGCTTCTCGATGTCTCCCGCTGAGTTGTAGCCGGTGGCGGCAAAGGCAAGGCACTCCCTGAAGACGGGGTCGGAGGGTTCCACCTCCTGAAGAAGCCTGGTAACCACATTTTCAAGGTATCTGCAGCGTATGGTCACATCGCCTATCTTCCCGAGAAAATCAATGATGGTTTTCTCCACTTCGGAGGGGAAGGAGAGGATAACCTCGACCCAGATCGGAGAAAGCCCGGCGAGGGTCCTCTTCCTGTCCATGGGGGAGAGGGCCTCTATCAGCCTGGCGGTCTCTGTTATTCTTGAGAGGTATCGTCTTGCCATTTCCGGTTCAGCTGCCCTTATGAGAAGGGAACTGGCGGAAAGAACGCTGCTGAGGGACACCCCGCTGTGGAAAGCCGCCTTGTCCAGCTGAATGAGGGCCATCCGGGCTTCGGTGTGGCTCATTTCTATTATGGAGCGGTAAAAGGCCTTCAGTGCCGTTCTGTCTGTGGTTACGCTCACGGGAAGGATCCCCGCCACTATTTTCGAGAACCGGATGGTATTCGACGGGGACAGCCTGTTCTCGGGGCTTGTTTCCCCCACCAGTCTTGCCAGAAAGTGAACCACCTCGCCGCTTATCTCTTCTCCCACAGCCCTGAGGAACCTTGCCATTTTGCCTATGGATACCCCGCCGGGGGTGTTCTGAAGGAACTCGGCTATGGTCACACCCATTTTCGAGTGCTCGCTGCCGGCGATTCCGTGGGAAACCGCCTCTATGACAAGGTCCATCTCGGTCTGGTCGTCTATGAAACCCGCCAGTTCCGGGTGGGCTGAAAGGCTTTTCGCCATGAGTCTGCTGTCGTTGCAGCTGAAGATCTCCATTGCCTTGTGTACGCGCTCCTCCTGAAGAAGCTCGGATAGACTGCGCCTTTCATCTATTCCCCTGAGTATGCCTGCGAGGAACCTTATGGAGCTCACCGGGACAAGACCCCTGCTCAGCCTTCGGTGAACCAGGTTCCCCCGCCTCAGTATGAGGTTCCATATCTGATTGAAATCGGAATCGTCGAGGAGCCATCCGGTCTCTATTGTGAAGTCCAGAAGGTATCGCCGGGTCTCGTCGGGGATCTTTTCTGTTTCAAGACGCTTGAATGCCCTTGAAAGAGCATTTAAAAGGTCTGTTCCCCCGGAGGAGATGCGAAGACAGACGAAACTGAACCTGTCCGGGAACCTGGCGGCGGTCTGCATGGATATCTCCACCCTGGAACCCTCCGGTGAACCGGAAGACCTCAGTGCCTTCAGCCAGCAGGAGAGGGTTTCCTCAAGGGTCTGGCCGAAGGTTTCCCCGGTGTGCAGACTGGTTATCAGGAAGAAGCCGGTCACCGCCGGGGGCATGAGAGACACCCTGAGGCTGTGGCTCTGCCTGAACCAGATGTCCGCCAGAGCGGGGTCGTAACCCGCCGGGAGGGAAAGAGAACTGAGATAATCGTATATCTTTTCCGCTTCGTTCCTGTCCATGACGGACATCAGGGAGGCAAGTGCCGGAACCGCGGAGCCCAGTTCACCGGCAACCGGGAGCCTCTCGAGGGAACCCTGCAGCCTGGGAACCGACTTCAGCTCAACCCGTGAAACATCGGGAAAACCCGGCGGAATCACCTCGGGAGGGGGAGACGGTATGTCTCCAAGGGTCTTCACCCCCAGCCAGGCCCTTATCTTCCTCTCAAGGCTGTCGTCCCGGGACATCAGTCTTCCTGTTCTCCTTCCGGTCCCTCTGTCGTTTCATTCCCTTCGCTTATCATCATGTCTCCCCGTATCAGTGTTACATCGGAGACTGTATCCTCATCGTGAAGGCTTATCAGCCGCACACCCTTCGTAGCCCTTCCAATTATGCTCACCTGGTCACACTGGAATCGGATGACCATTCCGGACAGGGTTACAAGAAGCATGTCGCATCCCGGTTCAGGGGCGGAAACAGCCACCACTCCGCCGTTCCTGCCGCTGGTAATGATATTTATCACGCCGCTGCCGCCACGATGGGTTTCCCTGTATTCGGAAACGGGTGTTTTCTTGCCGTATCCGTTCTCGGTGACTGTCATGAGGGAATCGGTCTCCGTAACAGTGACAAGATCGACCACCCGGTCGCCCTTTGAAAGACGCATTCCCGTTACGCCCATTGTGTCACGGCCCTGTGGTCTTACCTCGGTTTCCGGGAACTTGATGGCCCTGCCCTTGAAGGTGGCCAGAATTATCCTGGAATCGCCGTCGGTGAGCACGGCCCTGATAAGCTCGCTGTCTTCGTGGAGCCTGATGGCCTTTATCCCATTCCGTCTGGGATGGCTGTATGCGTCGAGGGGAGTTTTTTTCACCATTCCGTTGCTTGTGGCCATCAGAACATATCGGTCGCCGCTGAAGTCCTTCACGCAGACATTGGCCACGGGTCTTTCACCCGGGGCGAGCTCGAGAAGGTTGATGATGGCTTTCCCATGGCTGTTCCTGCCGGCTTCGGGTATCTGCCACACCTTAAGCCAGAGGCAGCGTCCCTGGTTGGTGAAGAAGAGGATGTGTCCATGGCTCGTTGCAACGAATACCTGCTCCAGGTAGTCTTCCTCCCGGGTGGTGACCCCGGTCTTTCCCCTGCCGCCACGTATCTGGCTTCTCCATGTATCAAGGGGGAGGCGCTTTATGTAACCCCTGTGGGAGACCATGACCACCATGGGATCGTCGGGTATCATGTCCTCGATATCTATGTCATCGGGGGCATAGGGGACTATGCTGGTTCTGCGCTCTTCGCCGTATTTCTCCGCCGTCTGCCGGAGTTCATCGGAAACCAGCGCCATCCGCAGGTGCTTGTGTTCGAGAATTTCCTTGAGATCGGCTATAGTTATCTCCAGCTGGAGAAGCTCCTCCTCAAGGGATTTCCTGTCGAGGGCGGTAAGTTTACCAAGCCGCATGTCCAGTATTGCCTGGGTCTGCTTGTCGGAAAAATCGAAGGTTTCCATCAGTGTGGTCTTTGCCTCGTTCTGACTGGCGGATGCCTTGATTATCCTGATGACCTCATCGATGTTGTCCTGGGCCTTTATGAGGCCCCTGAGAATGTGAGCCCTGGCTTCGGCCTTCTCGTAATCGAAAAGGGTCCTTCTATGGACCACTTCATGACGATGAAGGATGTAATAGGAGAGCATTTCACGAAGGGTTAGCCGTCTGGGGATGTTGTCTACCAGGGCAATCAGATTGGCTCCGAAGGTGGTTTCCAGCGCGGTGTGCTTAAGGAGCTGGTTCTGCACGACCTCTTCGATGGCGTCCCTCTTCAGTACTATTACTATCCTCATGCCGTCGCGGTCGGATTCGTCTCGAAGATCGGCAATTCCCGTTATCTTCCTGTCCTTCACCAGGTCGGCGATGGACTTTATCAGCCTTGCCTTGTTCACCATGTAGGGAAGTTCGCTGACGATGAGGCAGTTCCTGCCCTCCACCTCCTCAGGGGCGATACGGCTTCTTACGATTATTCTGCCCCGCCCTGTGAGGTATGCGCTCCGAACACCCCTGAGCCCCATGATGATCCCCCCGGTTGGGAAATCGGGTGCCTTGAGCAGATCGATCAGGCTGTCGTCGGTTATGTCGGGGTTTTCGATCAGGGCTATGCAGGCGGCAACAGTGTCGCGAAGGTTATGTGGCGGGATATTGGTTGCCATACCCACCGCTATTCCTGAAGACCCGTTCACGAGCAGGTTGGGGATCCCCGAGGGAAGGACCCTGGGCTCCTCCAGCCGCTGGTCGAAGTTGGGCTCGAAATCGACGGTCTGCTTCTCTATGTCCGCCAGCATTTCCTCGCCGATGAGGGCCATCCTGGCCTCGGTGTACCGGTACGCCGCAGCGGGGTCGCCGTCCACCGAACCGAAGTTGCCCTGCCCCTGAACCAGAGGGTGCCTCAGGGAAAAGTCCTGGGCCATTCTCACCATGGCGTCGTAAACGGAGCCGTCGCCGTGGGGATGGTATTTTCCCAGCACATCCCCCACCACGGTGGCGGATTTCTTATAGGCCTTCTGGTGGGTGAGCCTCTGCTCGTACATGCTGTAAAGAATTCTCCGGTGAACGGGTTTCAGGCCATCCCTTACATCTGGAAGGGCTCTGCCCACCAGAACGCTCATGGAGTAATCCAGGTAGGATTTCTTCATCTCGTCTTCGAGTTCCACATGGTCGGGAATGAGGTTTTCCCTGGGCTTCTCGCCGTCGTTCCTAGTAGTCAAGGTTCTTCACCTCCCCGGCGTGGGATTCTATGAAGATACGCCTGGGCTCCACTTCATCTCCCATAAGGATCGAGAATATTCTGTCGGCCTCCACCGCGTCGTCCATTTTCACCTGAAGCATCAGCCGGTTCGCCGGATCCATGGTGGTTGTCCACAGCTGATCGGGGTTCATCTCTCCAAGACCTTTGTACCTCTGTATGGAAACCTTCTGCGAACCCGCATCGTTCTCGATTATGAGGTCTCGCTCTTTCTCGGAATAGGCGTACTTCTCGTTCTTCCCCCATCTTATCCTGAACAGAGGCGGCTGGGCAATGAAGATATGGCCTTCCTCTATTAGCCTGGTCATGTACCTGAAGAAGAAGGTGAGAAGAAGTGTCCTTATATGGGCTCCGTCCACATCGGCGTCGGTCATAATGATTATCTTGCCGTAGCGGAGCTTGCTCATGTCGAAGTCTTCCTCTCCGATCCCCGTGCCCGCAGCGGTGACCAGTGTTCTTATCTCGTTGTTATTCAGAATTTTATGTAGAGGCGCCTTTTCCACGTTGATTATCTTTCCCCTCAGGGGAAGGATCGCCTGGAAATAGCGTTCCCTGCCCTGCTTGGCGCTGCCACCGGCTGAGTCGCCCTCGACCAGGAAGAGCTCGGCTTTGTCGGGGTCGCGGACGGTGCAGTCTGACAGCTTGCCGGGGAGCGAAGCGGTTTCAAGGGCGCTCTTCCTTCTGGTGAGCTCCCTGGCTTTCCTGGCTGCCTGCCTGGCGGCACATGTGTCGATGCATTTCTGCACGATCTTCTTCGCAGTGGAGGGGTTCTCTTCGAAATGCTGGGAAAGCCCGCCGTAAACGGTGTTCTCCACTATTCCTTTTATCTCTCTGTTCCCCAGCCTTGTTTTCGTCTGGCCTTCGAACTGGGGATTGGAAAGCTTCACGCTGACCACCGCGGTGAGCCCTTCCCTCACATCGTTCCCGGTAAAGGCCTCGCCGCTCTTCTTGAAAAGCCCGTTCTTCGCGGCGTAGTCGTTGAGGCATCTGGTAAGGGCGGCGCGGAAACCGGTAAGGTGGGTTCCGCCGTCTATGGTGTTGATGTTGTTGGCGAAGCTGAAGACATCCTCCTGATAACCGGAGTTGTACTGAAGGGAAACATCGGTGAGCACGAATGAGCCGTCCTCAAGGACCCCCTCCCGCATGAAGTGAACCGGGGACTCGTGCAGGGGATGCTTGTTTTCGTTGAGGAAGCCTACGAAGGAGGTGATCCCGCCCTCGTAGCGGAATTCCTTCCTTTTGCCGTCGGGGGACCTCAGGTCCGCTATGCAGATGCTCAGGCCGCTGTTAAGGAAGGCGAGTTCCCTGAGCCTTTTCGCTAGAATGTCGAAGCTGAACTCGGTTGTTTCGAAGATGTCATCGTCGGGGATGAAGTGTATGAAGGTGCCGGTTCCCGTTTCAGCGGTACTGGTCTCAACCGGAGGGGACTGGGGAAGACCACGGCGGTACTCCTGGCTGCAGATCGTTCCATTCTTTCTGATGCGCACGGAGAGATTGCTGGAAAGGGCGTTGACAACACTTACTCCTACTCCGTGAAGCCCGCCTGAAACCTTGTATGAACTGTTGTCGAATTTTCCCCCGGCGTGGAGGGTCGTCATTACGACCTGAAGGGCTGAGATACCGCTTTTGCTGTGTATCTCCGTGGGGATGCCCCTGCCGTTGTCAGAAACGCTCACACCGCCATCGGCCTCAAGTACCACATCAATCCTGTCGCAGTATCCCCCCTGTGCTTCATCCACACTGTTGTCCACCACTTCGTAGACAAGGTGATGCAGCCCGGCGGAGGAGGTGGAACCGATATACATGGAGGGTCTTTTTCTGACCGCCTCGAGCCCTTCAAGTATCTGTATTGATTCAGCGCCGTAGGTTTCTGGTGTCTTACCGGTCAAAATGCTGCCTTTCTTTTTCACTGCGGGGCCTGAGTAAAACCCTTATGGAGCTGAAAACATCGGCCCCCGCCGCATCATTTAGCGCAGTGATCATCTCACTGCTTCTGTATTTGATTTCCATTGCCGCTCCGGGATTATGAGCCCTTACCACAAGGGAGCCGTCCCGGTATACCGGTGGATCGCAAAGTGCCGCCAGCTCAGCGCCTGCTATTTCCTCCCAGGAGGCCAGGGCCCTGTTTCCAGGAGGGATCCTGTCGAGGTTGAGGTTCTGGAGAAGTTCCTCGACAAGACTGCGCACGCTTCTCACTGGATCAGGACGGGTCCGGCAGCCTCACAGGCATTACGAGTGTGAGATAATCGATGGAGCCGTCTTCCGGCTCTTCCTCGGTTATTATCACCGCCGTGGAGCTGTCGTGCATACTTATGCGGATGTCTTCGCTGGTCATGCTTCTAAGTATGTCCATCACCAGGTTTCCGTTGAAAGCTATCTGGAGTGGATCGTCGGAGTATACCGCCTCGATGTCTTCCCTGGCTTCACCGGCATCGGTGTTCTCAGCCTGAAGTATCACCCTGTTGTGCTCTATGGTGAACATTATCTGGTGGGTGGCGGGGTTTGCTATGATGCTCATTCTCTTAAGGGCGCCCAGGAGATCGTTCCTGTTCAGTATGAGCCTGATGTCGTTCCCTGTTGGGATAACCTTCTCGTATGGAGGGTAGGGACCCTCGATGACCCTGCTGTAAACGCTTGTCTCACCGGCGTGGAAGCTGACCTGTGATCCCTGGAAATACATGAAGACGGTTTCAGTTGTTGTGAGACGAAGAAGAAGATTGAGTGCCTTCGGCGAGATGATGGCTTCCATTTCAGAGTCGGACCCAAGGGAAGGAAGCTTTACCCGGGCAAGACGGTGGCCGTCGGTGGCAACCATCACAAGTCCCTCGGTGGTGAACTTCCAGAGAGAACCGGTGAGAGAGGCCCTTATCTCGCTTGCTCCGGCAACAGAGTAGGAGGTTCTTTTTATGGCTTCCTTCACAACGGAAAGTGGCAGCTCAAGCCTGTTTTCCTCGGAACCCGCGGAGGGAAGAGAGGGATAACTGTCCCGGCTGCTTCCAGGGAGGGTGAATGAGCTTTTGTCGCAGCTTATGGATGTTCTTGAGCCGCTGGTGCTTATGCTCACATCGGTTCCATCCAGTTCCCTGACGATCTCCAGGAGTTTCTTGCCCGGAAGGGCAACGGCGCCCTGGGAAGAGATGGTTGCAGGTATCCAGCATTCCACTGTGGTGTCGAGATCGGTGGCTGCCAGGCGAAGCTTTTCCCCCTCGGTTTCAAGAAGGATGTTCGAAAGTGATGGCAGGCTGGTTTTCGGGGGAAGGGCCGAAGCCACAGTATTGAGACCGAGCAGAAACGTTTTGTGATCGACAAGAAGATTCACCATAGGAAGCCCTCCACATCTTCGGTAAATAAATACAGAAAAGAAAAAAATACAGTACTAGTAATTATACCTAATACACTGTTGAAAAGTAACCCTACTGGGGAGTGTTTCCGGCACTTGCGGTGTTGAAAAGATGTTGAAAAGGGCTCAGTGAAAGCCTACTTTTCAACAATCCGAAAAGAGCCGGGGTTATCAACAGGGTTTTCAACAGAAAAAGTCAATTCAGCAGGGATTCCCGAATGTCCAGGACGTTTCTGCGGAAGGAGCTGTCCGCCTCCATCATGGAGGCTATTTTCCTTATGGCGTTAAGGGCGGTGGAGTGATCCCTTCCGAAAAAGGCCCCCACCTCCTCAAGGGGAAGGTCTGTGAGGTCCCGGATAAGGTACATGGCGACCTGCCTGGGGATCAGGATCTCCCGCTTCCTTTTCTTGCCCTTGAGAAACTCGGGATTAATATCGAATGCCGCCGCCGCCGCTGAGGTTATGGTTGCGGGATTGAGCCTTCTTGCAGAAGCGCCGAGGTAATCGGAAATGATCTGCTTGACATTTTCCATGTTCAGTTCTCGGTTCTGTATGCGGAGGGTCGCGGCAAGAAGATTAACAACTCCCTCAAGCTGTCTGACATTGGATTTGACTGTTTCAGCAATGTAAAAAATAACCTTGTCGTCAACACGGATGTTCTCGTCGCGCAGCTTCTGGTTAAGTATCGCTATCCGGGTCTCGAGCATTGGAGGCTTTATGTCCACAACCATGCCGGACTGGAACCTGGATACAAGACGCTCTTCCAGGGGTTCTATCTCATGGGGAGGCCTGTCGGAGGTGAGCACTATCTGGCGACCCTGAAGATACAGTTCGTTGAAAAGCTGGAAGAACAGGTCCTGGGTTCGTTCCTTGCCGGCGAGGTTCTGAACGTCGTCCATGATAAGGTAGTGACAGCTGCTGAGGCCGTCCTTGAATTTTTCCATGTCGCGAACGGTGCTTTTCTCAGGATTCCTTGAAGGAACCAGCGCCCGTATGAACCTGGTCGTGAACTCTTCGCTTGAGATATAGGTAAAAACCTTGCCCGGGTGGTTGTCCTTCACATAGTGGGCAATCGCCTGGACGAGATGTGTCTTGCCAAGACCGACGCCACCGTGGATGAAAAGGGGGTTCGTCGAGGAATGACCCATTTCATAGGCCACGGAACAGGCGGTTGCGTAGGCAAGCTGATTATTTGGACCCTCCACGAACCGTTCGAAAACATAGCCCGGCCTGAGGAAGTTGGAGAAAAGCTCGTTTCTGGGAGTGGAGGAAAAGCGGCCAAGGGAAAGGGTTTCGGGAAGATGGGTAAAGGAGGCGGTTACGGTCTGGTCGCCTGTGATCTCCCGGAGAAGCTCCTCCAGCTTGTCTTTGTAGTTAAGAGAGACGAAATTCACGCGTATCTGAGAATCAAGACCAATGGTGAACTCTCCGTTATTGAAACTTCTGAAGGAGGCGTTGGACAGCCAGGAGTTGTATTTTTCCGAGCCCATCAGGGAACGGGCCCTTTCCAGGCACAGCTCGAAAACATCCTCTGGAGAAAAATTCATGAACAAAGCTCCGAATCAAACAATCAGCCGGGGCTGATAAAGTTCGCCACCGTGAAAGCGCTCAAGAACAATCACATAGGTAAACCAAAAATACAGGCACCGGGAATAATGCAAAATTATGGCAACCGGGCCAAGTGTGCCCGCAGAACTTGACATCAGAGACGAATTTAGATAACTTTCCGCTTCCGGCAGGAACATGAAGTAACGGTGCCGGTTGCGAAATACCGGATGCCAGATACAGGAGATCAACATGAAGAGAACATTTCAGCCCAGCAATATCTCAAAGAAGAGAAGGCACGGGTTCAGGGCAAGAATGGCCACAAAGGGCGGAAGAAAAGTCCTGAATGCCAGAAGGCGCAAGGGGCGCAAGCGTTTAGTACCGTAACCTTGAAAAGGCGTGTCTTAAAGAGGGTCAGGAAAAGCTGGCAGTACAGAAAACTCTTAAGACAGGGAAAGTATTTCAGGGGAAACGTATTGAAAGCAAGATACATAAAGAATTCCCTGGGCCAGATTCGCCTGGGGTTTTCTGTATCGGCGAAAACCGGGAACGCCGTCAGGAGGAACCTGTTCAAAAGGAGGCTCAGGCAGTTCTCTGTTGAGAAGATTACCGTTGCTGGATACGACGCGGTGATATTTCCCACAAGGAAGCTGCGGGAAATTTCCTGGGAGGAAATGCTGCAGGACATGAACAGGCTTACTGATATGGTGAATTCCATGGAGGCGATAAATTAAGAGGGTCATTATTTTCCTGATACAGGCATACAGGAAAGCAATATCTCCGTTTCTTCCTCCAAGCTGCATCTACACCCCGACATGCAGTGAATACGCCATTGAAGCCGTATCGAAACACGGTGCCTTCAAAGGAACCGTTTTGGCTGTGAAAAGAATTACCAGGTGTCATCCCTGGCACAAAGGGGGATACGACCCTGTTCCGGAGGTAAAGAACAATGAGTGATCAATCAAGGCTTTTCATCGCGGCGATACTGATGATGGGAGTGCTGCTGGTAAGCTGGTTCATTTCCGGCAGAGGCCAGTCGCAGCAGCCCGCTGCAGCAGTCGTAATGGAAAGCGCCGCAGCCATCGAGGAACAGGTTCCCGAACCGATGCCCGTCGAGGAACAGCCGGAGGAAATCCTCCCCGCGGCGGATGAACTGTACGATTACAGCGAGAGGACCGTTACCGTAATCATTCCAGATGAAAGCGGAGAGGATATGGTAACCGCTGTGCTGTCCACCACTGGCGGATCAGTTGTATCCTGGACCCTTGAGCAGTATGAGGACTACCCCGATCAGAACACGGGGCAGAGAGTGGAGCTCTCGGAAAGACCATGGCTTGTAACAGCCCGGCCTGGAGGGGAGCCTGTGCTTTTCCAGTACGATGGTCCGGACACCGTAAGGGCGTCATCAGAGCCTTTGAGCATAGAATTCACATCCGGTGCTTCAAGCAAGGTCTTCACATTCACCGGGAATTATTATGGTTTCACCCTGGAAAAGAGCGGTCTCGACGAGAACACAGCAATTCCGCCGTCACTTCTTCCGGTCACTGAAACCAACGCTCCGGACAGGGGCTACTTCAAAGCGTCGTGGTACACCAATGGACACAAAAGCACCGATTCACACAAGATCGAGGGTCTGGAGACAACGGGAAACGTGACATGGGTAGCCGCTTCAAGCCAGTACTTCACCATTATACTCATGCCGGGATCCGGCCCGAGGGCAAACGGATACATACAGCCCGGGGAGGGCGGTTCTCCCGGAGTCTCCATAGACGACGATAGCGTAAGGGTCTTCGCCGGGCCGAAGGCCTACGGCCTTCTAAGTGATCTCGGCGGCTCCCAGAGTGATATGATAGACTTTGGATGGCCAATAATAAGATGGATAGGGAAACTTATCTTCCTTTTCCTTACAAATGTTCTGTCATTCGTTGGCAACTGGGGCGTAAGAATCATCATACTTGCCTTCGCCCTCAAGTTCCTTCTTTCGCCACTCACCACCAAAAGCTACGTCTCAATGCAGAAAATGCAGAAGATACAGCCGGCGATGCAGGAGATACAGAAGAAATACGCAAAGGACCCCAAGCAGCAGCAGACTGAAATGCAGAAGCTCTACAAGGAGAGCGGGGTCAACCCCCTTGGCGGCTGCCTTCCACTGCTTCTTCAGATGCCAGTGTTCTTCGCAATGTACAGAGTCCTGGCAAACATGGTCGAGCTCAGGGGCGCAGGGTTCATACTATGGGTGAACGACCTCTCAAGACCGGAGATCCTGATACCATTCGGATCAAAGATAATGGGGCTTGAGGGTATTGGTCTCATGGCGCTGCTTCTGGGAGTGTTCATGTTCCTTCAGCAGAAGCTCACAGGTTCCAGTTCAGCCGGTGCCGCTGCTCAACAGCAGAAGATGATGATGTATATGATGCCATTTTTCATGACATTCCTCTTCATGAGATTCGCATCGGGACTGACACTCTACTGGCTGGTTTTCAATGTGCTCACCCTGATACACCAGGAACTCATAAAGAAGAAACTGGTCGATGAGTAGGACAATGGATGGACAGCCGTTCTGACATCATAGCTGCCCTCGCCACACCTGAAGCCGTTTCAGCCATATCAGTAGTGAGGCTCTCCGGAAGGGGAGCCTCGACAATAGTCGAGTCCATAATGGGCCTTCCAGAGAAGAGGCTCCGGGGAATGCGCAGGGCCGTGGGTGATTTCGGCGGGATCGACCACCTCGTGGCCATTTCATGGCCCGGGGGAAGAAGCTATACCGGAGAGGAAATGGTTGATCTGATGTGCCACGGCTCGCCGGGTACAGCGGAAGCAGTTCTTAGACGTCTGATGGAAGCCGGTGCAAGACAGGCTGAGCCCGGGGAGTTCACAAGAAGGGCATGGCTCAGTGGCCGGCTGACGGAAATGGATGTCATAACACTCTCGGCAAGGTTCAGAAAGATTGATCCAGGCAGTGCGGGAACACTGAAGAAGAAGCTGGGTGTCATTGTCATGGAAACAGAGGCTTTGATCGAATTCGGTGAAGAGCACGGAGCCGGGGCGGAAGAGGAAGCTGAGGGGCTGCTGGTGAGCGCCATAGAGGTGGCCAGGGATGCCGCGGAAACCACTGGAAGGATCGAGCTGCTTCCCAGGGTGCACATAATGGGTCCGGTGAACTCCGGCAAATCAACCCTTTTCAACAGGCTGTGCGGGGAAAGGGCTGCCATTGTTTCCGATGTCCCCGGTACCACAAGGGACGGAGCGGAAAGAACGGTGGACATCCGGGGAAGATGCGTACGGATATGTGATACCGCAGGAACCGGAGGGGATGAACTCGACGGCATAGGCCTCGATATTGCCGTTGCCGGCATGAGAAGGGGAGACAGGATACTCTGGCTCGACCCTCTGATGAAAGACCCTCCGGAAGATATGGTGGCTGACCACCCGCTTATGAAACTGTCCTCTCTTTTCGACAGGGGAGCACCCAGTCTTCTCTCAGGCTGGCACCCTCTGTCAACACATGCGGGGACAGGCCTCTCGGAGATAGAGGTATTCATAACCGCTCCCGAGGGGGACAGTCCCGCAAGAAGGCTCAGCAGGGCAGCGGAGTTGCTGGGGGAAGCCCTGGGGGCATGGAGAAACGAGGACATGGCCCTGGCCGCTGAGATCCTGCGTATGGTTACCGACGAACTGAACTCCACCGAGCGGGGCAGTGACGCAGTTGAACGCGCCCTGGAAGCCTTCTGCGTGGGGAAATGAAACTTATTGCAGTTATCGGAGGCGGACACGCAGGGGTGGAAGCGGCGGTTGCAGCCGCTTCCCTGGGAGCCCGGGCGGTTCTGGTTACACCAAGTGTATCAAGAATTGCCCTGATGTCATGCAATCCATCCCTTGGCGGGATAGCAAAGGGAACACTGGTAAGGGAGATCGATGCCCTGGGAGGCGTTGCCGCCATCAGTGCCGACAGGACCGCACTGCAGTTCAGAATGCTCAACATGAAAAAGGGTCCCGCAGTGTGGGGCCCAAGGGTTCAGACTGATGTGGGCGGCTACTGCGCTGAACAGAGACGGCAGCTCATGGACGCAGGGGTATCCATAATCGAGGACATTGCCGTTTCCTTCATAGGGCCAACGGACAGAATCACCGGAATCAGGCTGCGGAGCGGAAACGAGATAACCGCCGATGGATTCGTTCTGGCTGCTGGAACATTCCTGGGTGGGATCCTCCACCGCGGCTCTTTGAGCTGGCCCGGGGGAAGAAGGGGAGACATTAGCGCCGATGCCCTGGACAGGGATATACGGGAGAGAATGTTCCACGTGAAACGATTCAAGACGGGAACATCACCCAGGATAGTGAGGCGGACGGTGAACACCTCGGTCCTCGAGGAGCAGCAGCCAACGGACATGGAGTTTTCCTTCAGCCTCCGTTCAGGCACCACCGTTCAGAACCAGGAGAAGTGCTGGGTTGCGAGAACAACGAAAACCATGGAGGAAAAGGTCAGGAACAGCCTTATCCATTCCCCCCTTTACTCTGGAAGGATCACGGGAAAGGGGCCCAGATACTGCCCGAGCTTCGAAGACAAGGTAACGAAGTTCCCGGAAAGGTCCGGACACCCACTTCATCTAGAACCCATGGGAAGAAATTCCAGGATAATGTACCTGAACGGTCTTTCCACCAGCCTTCCAGAATCTATCCAGGAAGAAATGATAAGGTCCCTCCCCGGCTTTGAAGAGGCTGAGATAGCGGCATACGGATATTCCGTTGAGTACACCTGCTTCGATCCGGAAGAGTTCACGGGGACACTCAGACTGAGGAAGACAGAAAATGTTCATGTTGCCGGGCAGATACTGGGTACATCGGGCTACGAGGAGGCCGCGGCAACTGGTCTTCTGGCCGGAGCAAACGCGGCACGGAGGGCCATGGGCATTCCCGAGGTGGAGCCGGACAGGATGGAGAGCTATCTCGGGGTAATGGTTAACGACCTTGTCACCACAGGCGCCGATGAACCCTACCGCCTTTTTTCCAGCAGGTCGGAGAACCGTTTACACCTGCGGCTGGACAATGCCGACCGCCGCGTGTTCAGGCTGGGAGTTTCCCTTGGGACACTCAGAAATGGAGATGAACGGTTCTACAGTGAGCGGGAGCAGCGGTGTGAAGAAATGAAGGCGGCAATGGAGAAGACCCGCTCCGGTGGAAGCTCACTGGCGGAGCTGTCCAGAAGGCCTGCAACGGGAACGGAAACCATCGCCCCGCTCCTTGGTATCAAAGGGACCGTGGAAAGGGAACTGCTCATGTCCGCAATGCTGGACATCAAGTATGAAGGATACATCAGCAGGGCCAGAAGAAGACAGTTGACACTGTCAAGATACGGCGGGGTTTCGCTTGAGGGAATTGCCGATTATTCCGAAGTAAGCTCACTGAGCATCGAAGCGGAGCAGGCCCTCAACAGGCTGAAGCCCTCCACCATGGGTGAGGCAGGGGGACTTTCCGCGGTGAGGCGGGCGGACATGGAGGCACTTATGCTTCACCTGATGAAAAGGGATGTTCCACGTGAAACACAGGTCTGAGGAGTGGCTTACAGACAGCTGTGAACAGCTGGGAGTTTCGTCGCCAGGTGGCTTTTATCCAAGGGCCCTGGCATTTCTGGATCTGCTTGACAGCTGTTCGGCGAGAATGAACCTTATCGGGCCCGGGGAAGAGGGAAGGCTGTGGGAGAGACATCTTCTGGAGTCGATAGCCTTCGGCCCATTCATCCCCTCGGATCGCCTTGTTGATATTGGAACCGGAGCGGGCTTTCCCGGTTTCGTCCTTGCCATGCTGGGGTTTCGTGTTACAATGGTGGAGCCAAGAAGGAAAAGGTGTGCCTTCCTGGAGACGGCATTGAGGGAGTGCGGCGTCCATGCAGTGGTTGTCAACGGAAGGCTGGAGGAGGCGGGACCATTCCCCTGTGGAACGGTTTTCACCTCCCGGGGAGTGAAAAGGCCCTGCGAAATGGTCAGGATGGCCGGCGCGGTATCATCCGGGGATTTCGTTCTTCTTACAAGGGTATCACACCCGGCGGACATTGGCGTTTCCACGCCCCTTCCCTCGCCTCCGCTTGACCGCGGCGGTTTTATACTGCAGTATTCGCATTCCCGGTAAACGCAGAGAGAAAGGTGTACCGAATGACAAGAATCCTTGCCGTGGCCAATCAGAAGGGCGGCGTTGGCAAAACCACCACTGTTATCAACCTCGGCGCGAGCCTTGCGGTTCACGACAAAGATGTGCTTGTGATAGACCTCGATCCCCAGGCGAACGCCACCAGCGGACTGGGGTGCAGGGAGGCCGATGAGCGGGGAATCCATTCCTTCCTCGCTGGAGAGGAAACCTTCGATGTCTGCGTGTCGAAGACCGACATCGAGGGCCTTCACATCATAAAGGGGTCAAGACATCTTGCGGGCACAGAGATAGAGCTGGCCTCCGAGGAGGACAGGGAGTTCTATCTGGCAAGGGCGCTTTCCGCCTCGGATCTTTCCAGATATGACTATGTGCTGATAGACTGCCCGCCATCCCTCGGGCTGCTCACTGTGAACGCCCTTGTGGCCGCCGACGGCGTGCTTCTCACGGTTCAAAGTGAATACTATGCCCTTGAGGGATTATCTCACTTGATAGATACAATCAAAAGAATAAAAGCCCACTGGAACAAATCCCTTGAGGTATTCGGTGTGGTTCTTACAATGTACGATAAGCGCCTCAAGCTCAGCAGGGAGGTAGAGGAAGAGGCGGATGAACACCTGGGACAGCTTCTTTTCGATACAAGGATACCCAGAAATGTCCGTCTCAGCGAGGCTCCCAGTTTCGGCATGCCGGTCATTCTCTACGATGCCTTTTCCTCCGGGGCGAAAAGCTACATGAGTCTTGCCAGGGAGGTAATTTCGAAATGAAGCGCAAGAAAGCTCTGGGAAGGGGCCTTGAAGCCCTGCTGCCCGATGTGGAAGGCAACACTCAGGGCGGTACACCGGCCATGGTCCCCATAGGTCTGATCGACCCAAACCCCTTCCAGCCCAGACGGGACTGGGACGACAACGAGCTGGAGTCCCTGGCTGATTCAATCAGGCAGCAGGGAATCCTCCAGCCAATGGTCCTTAGAAAGGCCGGCGACCGATATCAGCTCATTGCCGGGGAAAGAAGGCTGAGGGCATCCATGCTGGCGGAACTGACCGAGGTTCCCGTTTTCATAAGGGAAGCCGACGACAGGCAGATGATGGCCCTGGCCCTGATAGAGAACATACAAAGGCAGGACTTGAACCCGATGGAGAAGGCAGAGGCCTTCACAAGATTCTGCGCCGAGTTCAGCATGACACAGGATGAACTGGGAAAGCAGGTGGGTATCAGCCGTTCCGCCATCGCCAACTTCCAGAGGCTCATGGAGCTTCCCCATCAGGTAAAGGAAATGGTGCGAAGCGGCAGCCTGTCCATGGGCCATGGGCGGACCCTTCTGGGACTGGCGGACCAGGACTCCATGATCAGAATGGCAAAACTTTCTCTGGCAAGGGGATACAGTGTCAGAGCCCTTGAGGAGGCAGTAAGGAACGCGGGGAAAACCCCAGTGAAGAAAAGACCAAGGACCGTTCTTCCAGAGATCGTCCAGCTCGAGAAGGAGCTTCAGCGTTGCCTGGGAACGAAGGTCGCCCTGAGGGACTCGGGGGGCCGGGGAAAACTTGAGATAGACTATCAGTCGCTGGACGAACTGGACAGGATTCTTAATATAATAAGGGGTCGGTGAATACCGGTTGAAACAGAGAGACCCACAATCCAAACGGAGGTTATCATGGCCTACAAGATCAATGACACCTGCATCGGCTGCGGTGCCTGTGTCGGTGAATGCCCAGTCGACGCCATTTCTGAAGGAACCCCATATGTAATCGATGCCGCTACCTGCATCGACTGCGGCGCCTGTGCCGCCGTCTGTCCCGTGAGCGCAATAGAAGCTCCCTAGGGAAGAACAGGCTTCAGTATTCACGCCGCCCGTGCAACGGCAACCGCTGCACGGGCGGCTACATGTTTCTCATGAGAAAGGTGTAGAGCTGGAAAAGCTCATCCACCATGATCCTGGCGCTGAAGGGCTTGAGGTCCACGTCCACGGTCTTAAGGAGAGCCTTGCCCAGGGCGGGAGACTCAAGCAGCCTTATTACACCGTTCGATAGGCAATCCACATCACCATGGCCGCACAGGAAGCCGTTCTTCAGCCCGTTAACCAGTTCTGCGATGCCCCCCACATCGGTGGCCACAACAGGGATCCTCACCGCCAGGGCCTCCAGCATGGCCCTTGGAAGCCCCTCGCTCCGTGAGGTAAGCAGGAACACATCGAAGGCGGGAAGGATATCGGCAACATCCTTGCGGCTTCCGAGAAGCATGAAGTTGCCCTCCAGCCCCACGGCTGAGATATAGGTCCTCATGTAGTCGGACAGAGGTCCGTCGCCGACTATTACGAAACGGACATCCGGGAACCGTGACGCGACCTTCACCGCCACATCCACGATGGCTTCAGGGTGCTTCTGGGGGGCCAGGCGGATAACAGTGCCCACCACCGGAGCGTCGGAAGGAATGCCAAGACTCTCACGGGCCTGTTCTCTGTAGCCCCTTCTGCTTATAAAGGCATCGAACTCGACACCGCTGCGAATGAGCTGGTAGTCCTCCGGTTTGCCTATTCCCCAGTTGACCCCCTTCCGTATATCGTGGGGACTTACCACGATATTGGAATGAGCCAGCCCGTACCCAATTCGTTCCAGGGCGGCGAAGAACGCCTTCTTAAGGGGAGGCATGGTATCGAAGAAAGACCATCCGTGCACAGTCTGCACTATCTTCACAGGGATCCGGGCCCTGGAGGCGGCGAGCCTGCCAAGGAACTTGGCCTTGGACCCGTGGGTGTGAACGATGGTAAAGCCGTTGTCCTCTATGATCTTTCGAATCTCGAAAAAGGCCAGGATGTCGTGGTAAGGAGAAAGCTTCCGTATGAGATGGGGTGCCTGGAATACGGGGATGCCGTACTTCTCCGAAAGGTCGTCGAAGGTGCCCTCGGGGGAGATCTCAGGACCGGTGAGCACAGCTGAGGGGTAACCCATGCGTGTTATCTCCCTGCAGCTGATCAGTGTGTTCATCTGGGCCCCGCCAACTGCCATTTTCGTGATGATGTGAAGTATGGATGTGTTTCGTTCAGGCATTTTTCGCATTGACCCTGACAGGGTTGCGGAAGTGGAGGCACAAACGGTAGAAAACGGCGACCAGCACCGTGAGACCGGAGTAGAAGAGGGGGCTGAGAAATACTGTTCCTACTATCCAGAATGCCAGAAGAAGAGGCGTTACGCGCCGGGTATGCCATGACAGTGGTTTGAGGCTGATGGCGCCGTAGGAGTTGTAGTCCCTGAACAGGTCCTCGGCGAAGCTGAAGAGAACAACGGAAACAGCGGTAAGGGCGAGATGCAGAGGCATTCCGCCCAGGAGCCTCTGATTGTTTGCGAATGCCAGAAGAGAAGTAATGAAGGGCAGAAGAAGCAAGCCGGCAAGAAGGGACCTCAGCCCCCACAGAAGGGCATGGTCAGCGCTGAATTCCGACCCCGCCGGGCGCTTCATTCCGGTGAAGCGGTGAAGGAGGAAGCGGGATATCTTGAAAAGGGACATGAGCAGAAGCACAACGCCCAGAACAATGGCATAATCAAGAAGCCGATCAGTCAAATTCACTTACCTCCGTGCTTCAGTTGGTAAACAGCACCGAACAAAACAACGGCACCGAACACGGACCAGTAAGCAGCCGGTCCCGCGTATACACCAGCCCAGGCTGAAAGATTAACCGCACCGGTGGCCGCCAGGGCACCGCCCAGAACCGCCGTAAGTACCGAGAATACAAAATTCCTTGATACATAAACAATAGCGCCTGTGGCCAGGGCCACGAGGCCGGCAACGATGGTGGAAGCGTCGGGAAGGAGGAAACCCGCCAGAAAGAACCCGATAAGAAGCCCGGCAAAGAAAAAAGCCACTCGGTAAAGAAAGAGCACGAGCAGTGTGAAGAGCACCGCGGTCAGCAAAGGGGCCCAGCGTATCACCACCGGGTCGCTGGAAATGGCTGACAGAAGAAGACCGCCATAAAGAAATCCGAGGACCAGAGCGCAGAGCCCCAGGGCGAAGGGGACTATCTTCCTTCCGTGAAAGGCCAGGACCAACCCCGCAGGAAGCATTGCCAAAGGAGCGTACAGAGGATGACAGAGAACAAGCTCGCCTAGCATTCCAGCTCCCTGATCATATCTGCCAGGCAATGAATACCCGGGATCTCACAGCAGGCCTCCCCCGCGGGGAAGCTTCTGTTGCAGTCGTTCCTTACAAGAACAGAGGGCATCGACGCCCCGGCGGCGGCCCTTATGCCCTTGTCCGCGTCTTCGAAAACAAGACAGAGGGAGGGTTCTACGCCAAGGGTCTCCGCGGCCCTGAGGAAAATAGCCGGCGACGGTTTAGGGGGAAGCCCCTCACCCCCCACCACTGGAGGGAGTTCAGGGAGCTTGCCCTCCACTATGGCCCGGATAAGGCTGCTATCGGTGTTGGAAGCAATGGCGCACCTGCGGAATTCCATTGCACTTCGAAGGGCATCGACGGCTCCGCTGAAAAGGGGGATGCTGCCCTCATGGCACATTCTTCCGTATATCTCCCTCTGTCGCTTCTTAGCCCTGACGATATCGGGGACGGCAAGTCCGGTGCGCTCCATTTCTCCCTCGAGACCCTGGCCAAGGAAGGACCAGTGCCACCAGTAGACATCCTCCGGTATGGAATGTCCGAAGGCTTGAAGAACCGAATTCCATGAGCTGCGGTAACAGGGCTCACTGTTGGCAATAACGCCGTCGAAGTCAAAGAGCACGGCCTTCGAGCGCCGCCAGAGCTTGTCAAAGGTCAAGGAAGGCTCCTCCGGGGTCTGGTTGAGATTGTGGTTTTCAACAATAGTATCATACCCATAATTCACATCCAATTCCATAGAGACGGAGGTTTTTATCTTGCTGGGAAGTTTTTCAGAGATAAGGAAAGCGGCAAGGGCCCTTTCAGGTACAATGGTTGCGGTTCCAATGGGGCATGACCCCGCTTCCCTCGAGGCACTGATCGAAGCAGCGGAAAGCGGGCTGGCCGGCAGCGTGATAATAGGTCCCATGGAAGAGGTTAAGAGATCCCTCGACGGGTTGGGAAAAGAACTTCCCGAGAACATTCATGTTGAAAACTGCAGCGACCCGGAGGATGCCGCCAGGCGTGGTGTGGAAATGGTCAGTTCCCGCAGGGCCGGGATGCTGATGAAGGGGCTGATAAAAACCTCCATTTTCCAGAAAGCCATACTGGACAAGGATATAGGCCTTCGCACCGGCAGGGTGTTAAGCCATGTGGCGGTGGTCCATGTTCCAAAGCAGAACAGACTCGTGGCCATAACCGACGGCGGAATGAACATCCGTCCCGACCTCGAGCAGGCAAGACAGATAGCATCCAACGCCGGGGACATAATTGTCAGCCTCGGGGCTGAACGGCCCCTCATCGCCCTTCTTGCCGCCGTTGAGACGGTTTCGGAGAAAATGCCGGAAACACTTCTCTGGGAAGAGCTTGCCAGGACGGGCATCCCCGGTGCCGATGTCATCGGCCCGGTGGCGGTGGATGGAGCCATGGACCCAGCCGCCGCTCTGATCAAGAACATGACCGGCCCGGTGGCGGGAAGGGCAAATGTACTGGTAACACCGGACATCGCCAGCGGAAACATTTTCGCCAAGGGTTTCATGTACATGACCGACGCAGAGGTAGGCGGTCTCATTGCAGGCGCTTCGGCCCCGGTGGTAATGCTCAGCCGTTCCGATACTCCCCGCACGAAGCTTAACAGCCTGGCCCTCTGCGCCGTGGTGGCGGGAGGTGCCCGGTGAAGGAGCGGCTTATACTCGCTGTGAATCCCGGTGGAACCTCGACGAAACTTGGTCTCTTCAGGAACGATGAACTGGTGTTCGAGGAGAACATTTATCACGATCCCTCCGAACTCGAGCCCTTCGCTTCCACCTTCGACCAGATGAACTTCAGGAGGGACATCGTTCTGGCTGAGCTGAAGAAAAGGGGTTACTCCCCGGAAGACCTGACCGCGGTGGTTGGAAGGGGGGGCACCTTCAAACCTCTGGCCAGCGGAACATACGCGGTGAACGAAAAACTTCTTCAGGACATCAGGGAGGGAACCACCCTCCAGGCTGATCACCCGTCGAACCTCGGTGCTCCCATCGCCGGGGGAATAGCTGAAAAAGCCGGGATTCCCGCCTATTTCGTGGATCCGGTCTGTGTGGATGAGATGATAGACGAGGCCAGGTACAGCGGGCATCCCCTTCTTCCCAGGAAAAGCCTCAGCCACGCCCTTAACATCAGGATGGTGGCCTACAAGGCGGCGGAACAGCTCCGCCGCCCCATGGACAGCCTGAACCTTGTTGTGATGCACCTTGGCAGCGGCGTAAGCGTGAACGCCCTGCAAAAGGGAAGAATGATAGACACGAACAACGCCAACGACGGCGGGCCATTCAGTTCAACAAGGACCGGCGGCCTTCCCATGACAGGCCTGATGAAAATCTGCCTGAGCGGAGAGTATTCCCCGGGGGAACTGAAGAATATGTTTCTGAAGCAGGGAGGTGTTTACGCCTATCTCGGCGAGGAGCACGTGGGGAGGATCCGGGAAAAGGTGGTTGCCGGAGACAAAGAGGCCGACGGCGTTCTAAGGGGAATGACATACCAGATGGCCAAGGAGGCCGGAGCAATGGCCGCGGCCCTCAAGGGAAGCATCGACGCGGTTGTCATAACCGGAGGCATGGCATATAACTCCTGGATAACGGAAATTCTCACTGAATACCTTTCCTACCTGGGCAAGATCCTGGTATTCCCCGGCGAGGCCGAGCTGGAAGCCCTTGCCAGGGGGGTCATCAGGGTTATGGACGGCGTGGAGAAGGTACGGGAATACGCATAGAAGAAAGGCAAGGAATGAGGAAGAAACTCAACGAAGTAGATTCCGGAAAGCTGTTCCTTTCGGGGAACGAGGCAATCGCCCGGGGGGCCTGGGAGAACGGCGTTCACTTCGCCAGTGCTTATCCCGGAACACCTTCAACGGAGATAATGGAAACCATCGGCGAGGAATACACAGAAATAGATGCCCAGTGGGCTCCCAACGAGAAGGTGGGCATGGAGGTGGTTGCCGGGGCTTCCTTCGCCGGGGCGAGAGTTCTCACATCCATGAAGCATGTGGGGCTGAATGTGGCCGCGGATCCCTTCTTCACACTCAGCTACATCGGCGCAACAGGCGGCATCGTGGTGGTGAGCGCCGATGATCCGGGCCTTCACTCCTCCCAGAACGAACAGGACAACCGCCTCCTGGGCAGGGCCGCCAAGGTCGTGATGCTGGAACCATCCGACAGCCAGGAAGCGAAGGACTTCACCGGCGCCGCCCTTGAGATAAGCGAGAAGTTCGACACACCGGTCCTCCTCAGGGTCACAACGAGGGTATGCCATTCCAAGAGCCTGGTGAATGTGGGCCCAAGGGTGGAAGTCCCCGTAAAGGGCTATACGAAGGACATCGCCAAAAGGGTGCCAATCCCCGCCAACGCAAGAAAGATGCACACAAGGGTGGAGAACCGGCTGCGCGACCTCGAGGTATGGGGGTCGGAAAGCTCCCTGAACAGGGTGGAAATGGGGGACAGCTCCCTGGGAATAATCACCAGCGGCATAAGCTACCAGTATGTCAAGGAAGTTCATCCGGAAGCCAGTGTCCTGAAGCTGGGGATGACCAACCCCCTCCCCTGGAAGCTTATAGAGGAGTTCATTGGCAAGGTGGACAAGGTGATGTTCGTCGAGGAGGGAGACCCCTACCTGGAAGAGCGCATCCGCTCCCGCTTCCTTGTTGACGGCACGGGAAGCGATGTGATCTCCATCGAGGGGGAACTCAACCCTGAGATAGTCAGAAAGGGGATAAGGAACGGCGAGCAGCTGGAACTCACCTATCCCTCCGTTGAGCTTCCGGGAAGACCGCCTGCCCTTTGCCCCGGGTGCCCCCACAGGGGGGCCTTCCACACGCTTTCCAAGCTCCGGGCAAGCTCCACAGGGGACATAGGCTGCTACACCCTTGGTCTCATGCCGCCGTACAACGCCCTTGAAACAGTCGTTTGCATGGGGGCGGCGATAGGCGTTCTTGCGGGGATAGAAAAGGCCCTTGGAAGCGAAAACATGCCCGCACTGGTGAGCGCCATAGGAGAATCCACCTTCGTTCATTCCGGCATAACCGGTCTGATAGACATGGTTTACAACGGGAACACCGGTACTGTGATGATCATGGACAACAGCCTCACCGCCATGACCGGGGGCCAGGAGAACCCCACCACCGGCAAGACCCTCAGGGGGGATCCCGCACCGGTGCTGGATATCGAAAGAATGGTCCGCGCCTGCGGAGTAGAGCATGTGACAATAGTGGATCCCCACGATCTGCCGGAGATGAAAAGGGTTCTGGAAAGGGAAATGGCCAGGGAAGACCTCAGTGTGATAATAACCAGGAGGCCCTGCATAATGGCCTACAGGCCAAAGAGGAAGACCGTTGCCGTCCATCATCCCGACAAGTGCATACACTGCAGGCTCTGCCTGAAGCTTGGCTGCCCGGCCATCAGCTGGGACAGCGAGAACAACATACCAATCATCAACGAGATGCTCTGCTGGCCGAACTGCAACCTTTGCGTTCAGGTGTGTCCCAGGGATGCCCTGTCAAAGGACCTTGAGGGGGTGATCTGATTGAAAGGCGTAAAAAACGTAATCATATGCGGAACCGGCGGTCAGGGGATTCTCCTTGCAAGCGAGGTTCTCTGCAGCGCCGCCTGGCGGGCGGGTTTCGATGTCAAGAAGAGCGAGGTCCACGGAATGGCCCAGAGGGGCGGATCCGTTTCCAGCCATGTCCGCTTCGGCGACAAGGTGAACAGCGTTCTTGTTGAAAAGGGAGCCGCGGACATCGTTCTGGCCATGGAGAAAATGGAAGCCCTCAGGTGGGCCGAGTACCTTTCACCCCGGGGCAAGCTGATCGCCTGCGACCTGCGGATAGATCCCATGACCGTTAACACCGGGCAGGCTGAGTATCCCGATGTCAACGGAATAATCGAGGACATGGGTGTTCCCTGCCTCATGATGCCGGTGCTGGACATCGCCAGGGAGCTTAACAACATGAGGGTCGTCAATGTCATCCTTCTTGGCGCCGCCTCGAAGGAGCTCCCGGAGATACCGGAGGAGCACTGGCTTGAGGCTGTGAAGGAAAGGGTTCCCCTGAAAGCACTCGAGGTTAACCTCCAGGCTTTCCAGCGGGGAAGAGCCCTCTAGGGCAGCCCCCATGGAGTGGGTCCTCGGTGTCCTGGCGGGAATATCCCTCAGCGCCGCCTGCGGCTTCAGGGTCTTCGTTCCCATGCTGGTAATGGGTATCGCGGTTCATGCCGGCCACCTTGAGCCCGCCTCGGGGTTCGACTGGCTGGGAAGCTGGCCCGCGATCCTGTGTTTCGGCGTGGCCACAGTGGTGGAGATCATCGCCTACTTCATTCCTGTGGTGAACAACGCCCTGGACACCGTGGCCACACCTGCGGCTGTGGTTGCGGGAACAATTCTCACCGCCTCCATGGTTGGAGAGATGTCTCCCCTTCTGCGGTGGATACTCGCCGCGGTGGCCGGGGGAACCGTTGCCGGGGGAATACAGCTCTCCACAGTGGCGGTAAGGGCGGTGGTCGCCCCAGCCGGGGGCACGGGGGCGGTATCCGCAATGGAAGACGGCGCAGCGGTGGTGTCCTCGGTGCTGGCCGTTACGGTTCCCGTTATTGCGGTGCTGCTGCTGGCCACCGCCGGGGTTCTGATCTACCGCCGGAAACAAAGGGTCGCACCCGGGATATAACGAACAACAGAGATTGGAGCGAATATGGTTCTGCTTTTTGCTACCGCCATTCTTTTTTCCGGGCTGCAGGGGAACATCGTACTCAGTGAGATCATGTACGACCCCGACAGGCAGACCCTTGGCATCGATGATGAAATGGAATGGATAGAACTGTGCAACCCCACCGCCGAGGATGTGAACCTGGCGGGGATGATGCTTGCGGACAGGGGCAATCAGCTCTTCCTGGAAGACTTCATTCTGTCTCCGGGTTCCTTCGCCGTGGTGTGCGCCAGTGAATCAGCATTCCGCTCCGCCTACGGGGACGGCATTGCCCTGGTCCCCTGGAGCGGCCAGTGGACCAAGCTGAGCAACTCCGGCGACGAGATAACCCTCTACGCCAACGATGGCAGGGTGCTTGAGTACCTGAGCTACAGCGACACCTGGGGTGCCGACGATTCAGGCTCCTCCAGGGCCGACGGCGACGGCGCCTCCCTTGAAAGGATCGATCTCCAGGGCCCCAACGATGAATCGAACTGGCAGCCCTCGGAGGACTACGCGAATCCCACACCGAAGGAGAACGGAGACGCGGTCTGCTGGGGAACCCCCGGTGCAGTGAACTCCGTCGCCGATTAGAACTCGCTGTCCTCCATGGAGCTTACCAGGCTCACCCTGTCGATGCCGGCGGTTCTCTCCAGCGTGGAGACCAGGCCGCCGGCGTTGACCCCCCGTTTCAGTGTGATGTCATAGGAGAGAATGAGGAACTGCCCCTCTCCGGAGGGCTCGATGTGTATCAGGGTGGAGCGGGTGGTCTTTTCACTTATGAGTTTGGTGTAGATGGCCTCCACCCCGGAGTCCCTGTCGAAACGGAAACGAAGCACATACTCGCTTCTCATGTAGGCTCCGAAGTTCGTCTTGAAAAGGATGAGGGCCACGATGCTTATGAAAATGGTGGAAACCACCGCAAGAAGGTAGTTGCTGGTTCCCGATGCTATTCCTTCGGTGAGGGCGAAGAAGACGAAGGCAGTGTCCCTGGTGTCCTTGATCACCGTTCTGAACCGTACGATGGTAAGGGCTCCCACGAGGGCGAAGGCCCTTGCCAGGTTGCTCCCTATTACCATCATCACCGCACAGACCGTGATGCTCATCAGAACCAGTGTAACGACGAAGTTCTGGGAATATGTGAGCCCGCGGTGGGTTGCCTTGTAAACAAGGCCTATCACAAGCCCGGCTCCCAGGGCGATGAAGAGGTTCATTATCAGCTCTCCCGGGCTGTAACCAAGCATTTCGCTCCCTGTGCTGAGCCACTGGTTCAGTGAAGACAAGTACGGCTCCTCTCTATCATGCGGTTTAGACGGGTTCCGTCGTGGTGAAGATAAACACCCTCGACGGCCCGCTGGAACTTAGAGCAGGATACCCTGCTCCAGCCCATTTCCCTCACCAGTCTCTGGAACCAGAAGGGGATCCTGTAGCGGAACTTGATCTCGACAATGCCGCCCCCTGGCAATATCTCCACGGGGATGCCCTCGGGCAAGCCGGTCCAGGATGTGCGCCAGGCAGTGGTCACTGTGTCTATGGTTGCCCTGAAGTCCGGATTCGACGAGTCTTCCCATGCCGCTCTGCGGTAGTCGGTTATCACCGTCGGGGACAGTCTGTACCTGAAGGACTGGGCGATGAACCTTTCAGCAACACTGTTCCCCGTGTGGTTATCATACAGCATGTTCCTGAGCCAGGAGGCGCCGCCTGCGAGGCCGTTCTCGAAACCGGGAGTATCAAGCTTGACCCTGTGCTTCACGACCAGGGCACCGTTCCTCCCCTTGAGCTCAAGAAAGAGCGGAGGATCGAAGCCCCCGGCATGGTGTGAATATGTTCGGAGCCGGTACTTGAACCGCTTTTCCAGGCCGTCGCGTTTCTCGTGGAACCAGCGCATGTCCGGAGAATCGAAATAGACGCTGCGAATCGGATAGTGGCCGTCGGCGGCGGAGTGGACATCCCTGCTGAGATTGCGGTCGAGTTCCGAGGTAAGGCGGTCTATGTTGCCGTTGGACATTATGTACTTGAACTCGTACCTGTAGAAGTGGAGGTGTTCCTGTGTCCGGGCCATCAGAACCTCAGTGCCGCTTCCGCCACCAGATCGGTGTACTCTATATCGGCGAGTATCTCGGTTACTGTGTTGCGGATTCCACCGAACCTCAGTCGGATGTTTTCCCGGGGATATACCAAGGCAAGAACGGAGATCCTCCTGTGGAAGTTGCCTATCTCCGTATCCTGCCTGACCTCGTCGAAGCCCAGGGTGAGAGAAAGCGTTCTGATGGACTGCACCCTCCAGGGATGATAGCTAATGGTAACAGCCCCCCAGATGCCCCTGAACTTCGGAGGGGTTTCCCCGGCGAAAACATCACAGAACTCCCAGTTGTCGCCTGTGGTGTACTCGCCGTACAAAGAGCCGCTGTACCAGTTGCTGAAGGAATGTTCAATGGAAACATCCCCGGAGAAAGCTGTCAGCCTGCCGCTGGGGGTGTAGCCCTCGGGAACCGACTGGTCGATGGTTCCCAGTCGCTGGGAAACGGCTGAACCGCCAAGGGTCAAGCCCGATGAAAGGATCTCGGCGGTGCCCCTGAAGGAATAGACCAGCTCGTTATCCTCCTTCTGGTCGCCGTTCTCCTCGCCGTTGAATACTCCCGCTATTCCCTTCATTTCAACTCCGCTAATCTCCGGCAGGGTGATCGCGACATCGATGCCAAGATCACGGCCTCCATAGGTAAGGTCTTCGCGAAGATCTGCGGAAAGGGGCCTGTCAAGCATGGGGAAGTCCCAGGAACTGAGGCTTTCTCCAAGAAGGGTTTCCCTTTTGAACTGACCGAAGCGGGCCTCGGCAAAGTTCAGGGGTTCCCACTGAAGGAAGGCGTCCTTCAAAAAGATCCTGTCGGGCCTTATCTCTACCTTGATCTCCGCCGTGAATATGTCGGAGAGGGAGGCCTCTGCTTCCAGCCCGCCCCGGGAAAGAGAAAATTCCCGGGAGGGAACGGCGTTGTACTCACCGTACTGAACATACTTGAGATCCAGATAGCCGCCTATCAGAAACTCTTCCGAGAGAGGGTTCTCAACATTGATGTCGGCAATGGCCCCGGATGCGAAAAAGATAAGTGCGGCGGTGATGCATTTCATGGACTACTCCTCCGTAATAACAGTGAGCCGGACTGAATCCGAACCGGTTGATGACCTTAGATAAACAATATAAACACCGGAAGGAAGTGACCGGGAAAAATCAGCGTGAACGGTGCCCGAGGCGGACTGGGGGAGGTCGAGGCTGGAAACCACCCGCCCGGCCATGTCATACAGGATGGCCTCCGCCGGCATTGATGAGGTTTCGTAGAAGAAGCTGAAGCTTCCCGATGAGGGATTTGCGGAAGCCAGCCTTACCCTGGTGAAACCGCCGCTCCCCGGCCATCCTGGATTGGGCGATCCAGGGGTGCCAGGCGGCTCCGCCGGTGTCCAGCTTTCCGGAGAAAAGAAGGGAGAGAAGGGGGAATTGAGATAGACCAGACCGGTTTCGGCGGTGGGCCAGAGGTCGTTCCAGCCAATGGCGAAGACCCGTTGACCCAGACTGGTATAGAGAAGCAGCGAATCCGAGGCGGAACTCAGGCTGAAATCAAGGAACAGCGGCTGGCAATCGGGGTGTTCCCCCGAGTAGTCGTCGGAGGCCACAAGGAAATGCCGGGAATGAAGGACCAGGTTCTCCGGCAGCTGGGAAACATTGCTGTTGTCGTCCATCAGGTACCAGCCTGATAGATCAACCGATTCCTGGCTGTTGTTGTAAAGCTCGATCCAGTCCACCCCCGGGCCGCAGTTAAGCTCGGTGGGAATGATAGCGGGGGTTTCCTGGGGCAGGGAGTCTCCCTGCTGGACGGTCCAGCTGTGGACGGCACTCCAGGAAGGGTCGTTCAGTGTAAGTATGGTGCCGGCGGGATAGGCGGTTCCAGCCTCTCCGAAAATGGCGCCGTTGTATATCCTTGAGGCTTCCACAGCGTTGCTGGTGAGATAGAAGGTTTCTCCGGGCTGGATCAGTATGGATTCCGGGAGGAATACTGTGCCCGATGGCTCCCCCACCACAAAACCGCACAGACTGAGGTCCTGTGTAAAGGAGGCTTCATTGGTTACCGGAAGAACCCACAGGTTGTCCCCGCACCACACAGGTCTTCCAGGGGAGAGAAGTCCCGGGGAAAGCTCCGCCAGGGAAACCCTTGCACCGGGGGCGGGGACCGGTCTTGTGTCCTGCTCCCGGAGGGCCCAGGAGGGATAGAAAACCGCCAGGTTCCCCGGTTTGACCACCGGACCGAAGGCCATGCTCACGGAGTAGGTCCCGGGAGGGATATCAAGGGTTTTCCGCCAGACCCCCTCGCCCTGGTCGAAGACCAGATTGTACCACTCCTCCGGGGAGCCGTCGAAGGAGACCAGAAGCACCACCGCCTGAACCCCGGGGCCGCCCAGGGCAAGTGTTATCTCTGTCTGATCGGACATATCAAGGCAGGAGGAGATATCAAGGCTCTCGACAACGGGGGCCTCACTTTCCAGATACACTCCCTGAAGGAAGGAGGCCCTCTCCTGGATGTCGAGGGAGAGAACAGCGCAGAGGGAATCGAACTGCTGGGCGGAGTAGAGGTAGTATGGGTCCTGGGCCAGATCGGTGCGGATGTGAAGCCTGATGGAGTCCACCATTCCCGGCAGGTCCTCTGTCATCACCAGGGCGGCCTCCTGGATGTACTCATTGAGGAGCATGGCATTTTCAGGGGTGGAGAGCAGGGCTCCCGACGCTCCGAAGTAACCGATGTCGTTCATGCTGGGAAAGCCGGTCCAGTTGGGATCGTATTCCCCCATCCAGCTGTTGCCGAAGGTGGCGTCGCGGTCCCAGGGATAGTAGTGCCAGACCCCCATGTATTGGTGGAGGTAGAAATTCTTGATCACTCCGTCGCGGTCTGAAATTGCGGTATTCACAGCGAATGCAGCCAGGAACTCGTTCTTTTCCAGTGAGGTCACATCACCCCTGAAGCAGGCCTCGGTGAGTTCAATGATCTCCCCGGTATAGGGATCGCTGTCCACCTTCGGCTCGAGTCCGGCGGTTCCCGAAGTGTCGGAGAAGTGGCAGACAAGCCTGCCCATGGTGTCCACACACTTGAAAAGCGGTCCGAAGTCGGAGCCGTTCCTCTGGTAGAACCTCCGGTCGATCCTTTCCACTCGCTCGTAAACACCCCTGTTCTCGCCGTTGATCCTGAGGGTCACGAACTCGGTTTCAGGTGCCGGGAAACCCATGGCGGCGGTAACCGCCATGCCAAGTGTGTTACGCATGAGGGAGGGGTCGCGGTATTGGGCATTGAGCAGAATGTGCCCCCCATGGGGAAAGATGTCGTCTTCCTCCAGGCGTATGTGCCAGCTCTTCTTTACGCAGAACAGGCTGGTGCCCCCCCGGAAGGAAAGGGTGCCCTGGGCGGTGAGTGTGCCCAGTGAAACCGTGGCGGGTATCTGTATTTCCTCCTGGAAATTCTGTTCCATCCAGGCAAGTTCCTCAGGGTCCACGGTTACGGAGTAGCATGGAAGCGAACCCTGGAGCAGCAGTATGAATGCAAAATAAATCATAGTAAGTTATTATAACATTTGAGCCAAAGAAAAGGGCGGCCTTCGCCGCCCCGGGAGACAGTTATTTCCTAGAGTTCCCCGAAGGGGTTCTCCGGAAGGCCGGCGTCCTTCCTCCAGGATTCCACAACGGGTCTGACATCGGTTACGAAGGCGTCGCGGAGGAGCCTGTTGGCCCCGGTGACATCCGGCTTGCCCTGAACCTTCTTAAGCTCCTTCAGGTCCACAAGGGCAGCCCTGGCAAGGGCGTGCTGTGTGTTCTCGATGGCTGTCAGCAGGTTCTCCACCGGTGAGCCCACCCTTGAATCGATCCTGAGTTCAATCCCCATTTCCCCCAGAGTGCACAGGCCGGCCTCTTCAGCCATCAGCAGGTTCAGGAAGAGCCTGAAGAGAGCACCGGCGTCGAGGGAACCTGCGGGGAGGGCGCCCATTCCAAGCCTGTTGTCGGAAATGGCCAGGCGGCCCAGCATTTTCTGATGGAGAAGGGCAATGGTAACCGATTCGAGACTCTCGCCGGGAAGAAGGGATGCCGTGTCAAGGAGAAGCCTGCTGGAATTGACGGTTTCCCTGCACAGCCATCCTGCGGTGCCCCAGTCGGGTACAGCGGTGTTGCAGAAGGACGGGTCGTAGGGCCTGAATCCCAGAAGCATGCTCTCGCTTTTCCGCACCTTCATGCCTATCTGACGGAGGCCCTTGAGTATGCTGTCAAGCATCTCTACGGTGTTCTTCTCCCCGGGGGAGTCCATGCCGTCGGGTATCCAAAGACCCAGCTGTCTGCACTTCACATCCCTCATTACCTGAAGTGTGGATATCACCTGGTTTATGGAGGCGACCCTGATCTCGGGATAGGGAGAGGTAAGGGTTCCAAACATCAGCCTGTGGTTCAGCACGCCGCGCTTCCTTGGCAGGTGAAGGTCGGCCATGACCGTTGCGGCTGTGAGCCCGTTCTTTTCAAGGGCCGCCAGGACCGCCGGGGCGTCTTCCTTCTCCCGGATGTCCGCCGGGCAGTGGAGTATTACTTCCTTCACCTTCCCGGTGAGGGCGGAGACCTTTCCGATGAGGTCAAGTTTTTCCGCCACCGTGGAAGGGTCCGTGTCGGCCTTGTATGTTGCCCAGTTGCTTGAAGCCCGTGATACGGACCTGGTTGAAACGAGCAGTTTGAGCTGTTCGAGTCGCTCTTTGACAGTATTCAATTTAGCACCGATCCCTCCGTGTAAACTTGTATGAAAATGTGTACAGACCAGGTCTTAATCTTCACAATTGTTCCCTCCGAGTCCAGTAGGGATTTCCCGAGAGGAGACCATCGTGTTTTCCAGACTCGATGAGGAGAATGGTACCGCCGATGCTCCCGGCGATGTCACCGGGAATGATGGACCTCGGGGAGATGGAGTCTGAAAGTATCTCCGAGGCAAGACCGTGGATGTATGAAGCAAGGCAGAGTGAATCATATCCGGAGCAGCCCTGGGCCATGAAGCCGGCAACCATTCCAGCAAGTATGTCTCCCGTTCCCCCGGTGGCCAGGCCGTGGTTACCGGTGGGGATCAGGGTTCTGTACCCCTCGGCGGAGAATATCTGGGAGGGTTTGCCCTTGATCAGAACGGATATCCCCAGGGCCTTCGCCGTTTTCTCCGCGGCGGAAAACCTGGCGTTAAGGTCGTTTCCGCAGCCTGTAAGCCTCTTCAGCTCCCCGGGATGGGGGGTAATGACGGTTTCTCCGGGATAGTTCCTGAGCATGTCCGCCAGATTTGAGTCTATGACATTGAGGGCATCGGCGTCGAGTACAAGGGGGATCTTCCAGGTGCCCAGTATGTGCCTGAGCACCCTTTCCGTGCCAGGGTCCGCCCCCATGCCAGGGCCGATGAGCGCCACCGAGAAGCCCTCGGGGTCCGGCAGGGAAGTTACATCTCCCGGGAGGAAGTATGTGCACAGTGTTTCGGGGATCCTCCCGGCAACCGCCTGGGAAGCCGGCAGGGGAACGCACATCTCAACAAGGCCACAGCCGGACCGGAGGGCACCCAGGGAAGCCATCATGGGAGCCCCGGGCATTTTTTCAGAACCCGCAAGGACGAGAACGCGGCCGTAGGTGCCCTTGTGGCTGTCGGCGGGTCTCTTTGGAAGGAGTTCTCTGGCGCAGGGCATGTCCATCACCCTGCGAAGGTTGTTGGCGGGTATATGAATGCCGATATCCTGAAGGAGCAGTGACCCGCACATGCCGCACCCGGGAGGAATGAGCAGCCCAAGTTTCGGAGCGGCGAAGGTAACGGTTACATCGGCCTTTACAGCGTAGGGGTCGCACTTGCCGGTGAGGCCGTCGACACCGGTTGGAATGTCGACGGATACCACGGGGCAGCCCAGGCCGGCGCATTCCACCGCAAGGTCAAGGGTGCCCCCCCTGAGATTGCCGGTAAACCCCACCCCCAGGAGGGCATCCACGGCAATGGCCGCGGAGATCTGGGGTTCGTGGGATATTCTGCCACCGGCGAAAACGAACCTCTCCATGTTTACCCGGCAGTCTTCGGTTATCTTGCCCGACGGGGCGAAGGAGGGCCGCACAAGGACACTGTATCCCTTCTCCTTCAGTATCCTGGCGGCGGTGAAGCCGTCTCCTCCGTTGTTGCCTGGACCGGCATACACCACAATGGTTCCCTCCGACGGGGATGCCATTCCAAGAACCACCCGGGCAACGGCATATCCCGCCCTTTCCATGAGAACCAGGCCCGGTGTGCCGGAGTTGATGGTGCTCCTGTCCAGGTCGGATATCTCCGGTGGGGTCAGCCAGAATGCCATGTCATTTCCTTTCTGAAAGCAGAGCGCAGGTGTATGTTCGTTCATCGCATCGTGTGGCGGAAAGCAGTATTTCACGGCCCCGTGCCAGTTCCACCGCACCGCCGGTAAGGTCGGCGCAGAGACCGGCATCTGTAACCCTGACGCTGATGTCGTGCCACGAAAGGCGGCTGTCGAAGCCGGAACCCAGTGCCTTTGCCAGGGATTCCTTCAGGGAGAAGACCATTGCCAGCTCGATGGGGCAGGGGAATCGCTGAAGCTCATCGGCGGTGAACAGCTTGTTCTTCAGCCTTCCGCCCCTTCCGGTTATGGACCGGACGAATCTGGCATGTTCAACCACGTCGGTGCCTGCTTCCATAAATCCCCCGTATGGATGAGACGAATACAAAGATAGTGAATGGGGATTCCTGTGTCAGCAGGATAGAGGGGACAGGGAGGTTCCGCTCCACCTTGCAAAGGCGTTGCAGGACAGGGATGAACGGGCATCGGGATCCCTGTTGAGTACCGAGAGGGCCGCCCTTCCCACCATAACGGCGTTATCCATGGTGTGGGGGATGGAGGGAATGAAAATTTCAAGGCCCCTCTCCCCGCACCGGGATTTGAACTCCGCGCGGAGAAGGCTGTTGGCGGAAACGCCTCCGGCGATGAGAACCGATCTGGAACCGTTCTTCGCGGCCTGATAAAGGGTTTTACTGACAAGGATACTGCAAACCGTTCTTCTGAAGGACGCGGCGAGATCCTCCCTTGAGACCTCACCGGACTCCCAGGCCAGGCGGACGGCGGTCTTCAGCCCGCTGAAACTGAACTCGGGATTTTTCCTGTTTCCCAGGGGAGAGGGAAGGGAAACGGAATCCGGATCTCCAGTCTCCGCCAGCTGGTCGATTATCTTCCCTCCGGGATAGCCCAGATCCATCAGTTTGGCGGTCTTGTCGAAGGCCTCCCCGGCGGCGTCGTCCCTTGTCGTTCCAAGAAGGACGCAGTTATCCCATGAGGACATCTGGAAGATCATGGTGTGTCCGCCGCTGGCAAGGAGGGCCGTGGCGGGGAACTGGACGCCGCTTCCGTAATGGATGTGAAGGTGAGCGGACAGATGGTTGATGCCCAGAAAGGGTCTGTTAAGGGCGAAGGCAAGGGCTCGGGTGTATGAGAGCCCGACCAGGAGGGAACCTGTGAGCCCCGGCCCGGCGGTGGCGGCAAAGGCACGGATATCCCCCGGGGAAGCGCCGGATTCATCCAGCACTTCCCCGATGAGCTCGGGAAGAACGGCCATGTGCAGCCTTGAGGCAATTTCCGGCACAACACCGCCATGGGCGCTGTGGGCAGCCTGTGTATGCACTCGCTGTGAAATTACCCCTCCGGTGCCGTCGAGCACAGCCGCGGCGGAATCGTCGCAGGAGGTTTCAACGGCAAGAAGAAGCACTACTGCTGGGCCTCCACCTTAACGGTTACGTTCTGGCGTATGTCGCCGTGCACCTTTATCTCCACCTGGTGTTCCCCGACGGTCTTGATGTGGGCCTGGAGAAGCACCTGGTTCCTGTCTATCTCGAAATCCTTTTCCGCCAGGGCGGCGGCTATTTCCCTCTCACTGATGCCGCCATAAAGCTGTCCGTTCTCGTCGGCGGTGGCGGAGAATGAGAGAACCGTATCCTTGAGCCTGGCGGCCATGGCTTCCGCAGCCTTGTTCTCTTCCTGGGTCTTCACTGCCGCGGCTGCCTTCAGGGCTTCCGCCATTTTCATGGAACCGGTGGTGGCCGGAACGGCCAGCTTCTTGGGGAACAGGAAGTTCCTTGCGTAGCCCGGGGCGACGCTGACCACTTCCCCGGCGGTACCCAGGGCGTCAACGGTCTTTATCAGAAGAATCTTCATTGTTAATCCTTTCGATCCTTTGGTCTATTTTCTTTCTGTAGTCGAACCAGGTGTCCAGTATTCCGGCAAGAAGGATTCCCCCCGCCAGAAGCGGTGTGGCGAAAACCGCGCTGACCGCCAGAAGGACAAGCATTCCTGGAATGTCCTTTGCCCAGTAGATGGTAACCTGAAGCCCTTCGACCATATATGGAAGAGCCATGAAAAGAAGAAGGTTCCCCGCCACACGCAGAACATGGTAGGGCAGGGGCGCGGTCCGTGACATGGCAATCGCCGAAAGGCAGAGAATGGGTATCCAGGCCACCCCCCAGTGCATTCTGAACCATTCCCTCCGCTCAAGCCCCGGGGAAAGCTTTTTCCGCCGGGAGAGGGACCGGAAGAACAGAACGGCGGCAACGGCGCCAACGGTGAGCTGGGCCGCTCCTATTCCCGGAGAATAGTAGAGTATCAGGTCGAACACCCGGTCGATGGTTGCCGGCTCCATTCCCGCGGACAGGTAAACCTCCCGCAGGGGTTCCAGCTCGGATTCCCCGATGTTCATGAATCCCGCAAAACCAAGGGAGAGAAGAGCTCCCGCCATGAGCGTAAGCCCCGCGGTCCAGTAGATGGTTTTCATAAGGGAGAGACCCGACCCGGCGGAAACCGCAGCGGCCACTGCGCATACAGCAGCCACACCGGCCCCGTGGAAACCGGTTGCGAACCATACCGTGAAGAGAAGCACCGCGGTAAGGGGTAAGCCCCTGTTCAGCTTTCCCGAAAGCAGGAAAGAGGACACCCCGGCGGCAAGGAAAGGCAGCCCTGTGATAAGGGCCAGCCCCCCCCACACAAGCATGCCCCCCCGGTTTCTCTCCGCGGTCATCGGTTCCTACCTGTAGTGTTCTCTGATGAAGGGGGCCAGGGCAAGGAAACGGGCGATCTTCAGCTCCCGGGCCACCATTCTCTGGTGCTTGGCGCAGTTTCCGCTGACACGCTTGGCGACTATCTTGCCCCGGTCGCTTATGTAGCGCTGAACCATTTTCTCGTTCTTGTAGGTGATCTCCATGGTGGGGTTCATGCAGAAGCGGCACTTCTTCTTTCTGGCGAGCTTCTTGACTCCCTTTCTTATCTTACGGCCAGGCATCTAAGCCTTCCTTTCTCTGATGGGTGCGATTATCTGAATGCGGCGGGCCTTCAGAACGTTCTGAAAATGCACTCCGCCTGCAATGTCTACCACTTCTCTGTGAGCCAGGACTCCTTCAGCGAAAATTCCCGCGCCGGCTTTCAGCTCCTCATCGTGAAGAGTGGCGAGCCTGCCCCAGACATCCACATGGATCTCGCTGGTCTTTGGTTTGCTTTCCTCGGACCATGGCTCCACCGTGTTCTCTATCATCAGGTGAATGACCGGAATTCCCGTGCGGGTGAGGTTTATCCCTCTCCGCTTCTTTATCACTCCGGTCACCGCTGCGTAGTTAAGGCCGGGAAGATCCTTCTGAAGTTCCATTTCAGCTTCCCCTAGAACGGAATGTCGTCGGTGTAGTCGGGTTCATCGGAGGCGTCCCGCCTCGGGGATTCGTCGGAATCGTCTCCGTAGGAGGGCCTTGATCCGGACTCACCGGTCTTTTCCAGCATCTGCACGCTCCGGGCGAGGATCTCCACCCGGCTGCGCTTGGTGCCGTCCTGACCGTTCCACTGGGTGTACTGCAGCTCGCCCTCAACCATTACAGGGCTTCCCTTGTGCAGCCGGCTGGCCACCCTTTCCGCAAGCTGACGCCAGGTCACCACGTCGACGAAGCAGGTCTTGTCCTTCCACTCGCCGTCCCGGGCCTTGTAACGCTGATTGCTGGCTATCCTGAAGTTGGCCACATGGGTTCCGTTCTCGAGGATGTTGGTTCTGGGGTCGTCGGTGAGGTTGCCGGAGATGAGGACCTTGTTGATGCTGGGCATTCTCAGGTCCACGGTCATTCACCGACCTGGTGGGTCTGTGGCTTGTCCGAGGAACCCATTCTTGTGTTTCTGTCCTGCCTGAGGGTGAGATGCCGGAGGCAGTTCTCGTTGATGCGCAGCATCTTGTCGATGGCGTCCTTTACGGTGGTCTCACCGTTCCAGTGAACCAGGTGATAAACCCCTTCGGTTTCCTTGAGTATGGGGTAGGCGAGCTGACGGCGGCCCCAGTCGTCGAAACCGAGGAGTTCGCCCTCGCCGCCTGCGACGATTTCCTGTACCTTTCCAGTTTCCTTCTTCAGCTCAGCTTCAGAAAGACTGGATTTCCAGATAAGTACCGTTTCGTAGTTACGCAATTAACAAAGCCTCCTTCCGGCCCTGTTGGTGTGGAACGAACACCGTGCCCGAAAGGAGACTGACATAACAGCCATGATAAGGAACCCGGGGGTTCCAGCGCCACGCGCTCTGCTTTCGGGCCGGCGACAATCATTTCAGTCGCGTCGTCCCCGAATCTGTGTTCGGGGCAAGCAGCCCGGTATTATGAAGGAAGGCCCCCCGGCAGGTCAAGGGGACAGGAGTCCGGAAACCGTTTCCGGAACGGAATATATGGGAAGGGCGGATATCCTGGAGTCCAGCCTGTATGCCTTCCGCCCGGGGTACACTATGTACAGATGATCCAGGGAAAGGTCATTAAGGGCCGAGTGCATGGATTTCGTCGATCGAAGGGATTCCGACAGCTTGAACTCGAATCCCGTGTTGATGCCTTCCGGATCCAGAAGAAGGTCCAGTTCCGCCCCTGAATGGGTTCCCCAGAACCAGGCCTTCCTGTCCCCAGCAACGGAAAGGACTTGCTCCATCGCATAACCCTCCCAGGAGGCCCCGGCCTTGATATGGCTGAGAAGTTGCCTTCTGTCTTCGATGGAAAGCAGAGAGTGGAGCATTCCAGAGTCCCTGATGTAGACCTTGGGGGTTCTCACCTGCCTCTTCCTGATGTTCACATGCCAGGGCTGAAGGGTTCTTACCATGTATGTTCCGCACAGGATCTCCAGGTAGCGACTGGCTGTTTTCTCCCCCGTTCCCAGTGACCTTGCGAACTCGGCTGAGTTCCATTTCTGGCCGTGATAATGGGCAAGCATGGTCCAGAACTTCCTTATGGCATCCGGGGGAATACTCAAACCCAGCTGCGGGATGTCGCGTTCCAGGAAGGTCCTGGTGAAGTTGAGCCGCCAGCGCATGCTTGCGCCGTCACTGTCCGCCAGGAAGCTCCTGGGGAACCCTCCCCTCAGCCACAGTGCCTCCCAGGAGGATTCACCGACCTCAAGCAGACTGAAGCCGGACATGTCGACGAAGCCGATGCGGCCGGCAAGGCTCTCGGAAACCTGTCTGACCACAGAAGGGGATGAGCTTCCAAGGACCAGGAAAACGCAGGAGCATCCGGGGTCGTCCACAAGTACCCGTAGAACCTCGTAAAGCTCCGGCATGCGATGGATCTCATCGAGCACAACAAGCCCCGACAGGTTCCGAAGAACAAGCATCGGGTTTTCCAGCATGGCTCTGTCCCCCGGATTCTCCAGATCGAAGCGGTGAACAGGACCGGAGTACGCAAGACATCGGGAAAGAGTGGTCTTGCCGCACTGTCTGGGACCCAGCAGAGCGGTTACGGGATTCTCTTTTATCCCGGCCTCAAGCCGGAGCATTAGTTTTTTTCTCTCGATCATGACGGAATAATATCATTGAAAATCCGGAAGTCAAGGCAGGATTTTCAATGATGATTACGCCCGCCACAAGAAAGGGGGCGGCCAAAGCCGCCCCCGGGAGGATCAGGGATACGCTCTTACCTGAGAACCATTGCCTGTGTGGAAACGGTTCCCGAAGGGGTTGTGAGCCTTATGAAATAAACACCGCTGGCTACTTCGCCCGGTGTCCAGTTAACCGAGTGGCTTCCCGCGCCGACTTCTTCGTTCACAAGGGTCTGGACTGAACGGCCGGCAAGGTCGAATACCTGTACCGTGGCGTGTCCTTCCAACGGTGTGGAGAAGTTGAGGGCGGAGCTGCCGATTATGGGGTTAACAGCCGCTGTGATGCCCAGAGTGAAGGTTTCCACTCCGGCGACGGTGTCGTCGACCTCGGAGGGGTAGACATCGATGATGTGGCTGTCGGGGTTGTAGTTGTGAAGCCTGGCGCCGGTGTAGAGGTGGGTGGCCTCGGAGGGGACATTCACACTGAAAACCGCCTGGCCGCTGCCGTTGGTTGTCTGGGTTTCAAAGAATGATCCGGCGTCCATGCCCTCGATGCCGTCGGAAAGGCCAACTGTTGCCCCGCTGACCGGGGAACCCTGGCAGGTGACGGTGACGGTTATTGTCTGTGAACCGGGGTTGACCATGCCGGGGTCGGTGCTTACCACAAGTGGCATGGGGTTGGTTGTGTCATTCGTGAAGATCTCCATGGCGGGGTCACCGAACCAGATGTACATTTTCGCGTTGGTCTCGCCGAGGGAACCGTGGATGTTGATGGTCTCCACTGTGGCCTCGTTGATGGCCTCCATCATGTTGTAAACGCCTTCGTCGTAGACCTTCAGGTAGATCTGCTTCATGTAGTCGTGGTTGGGGATGGTGTAGCTGGGGTCGTTGGCGGCCAGGTTGCCGCTTGCGCCGTTCTCATCCCAGGCGAAGCTCTCGGCGAGGCACTCGGTGCCGCTCTGGTATTCACCGCAGAGGCAGGCGATTGTCCATACCGGGGGAAGGAACTCGTTGGTAAGGTTCTGGATGTTGGTCTTGGTCCAGGTTCCAGGGGCGCTCCAGGACCAGTTGGTGACATCGCCATGGCCCCTGTAGCCTATGGAACCGATGCCGTCGTTGAACCAGCCCTCCACCATGGCGTTGGTTCCGCCCTCGGGGGGGTAGATCTTGAAGAAGGTCATGTCGGTGGTGTAGCTTGCCGCGGCTATCTCGTTGCAGCACTGGGTGTACTTACCGGGGTACTGTTCCTGGTGGGCGGCGAGTACGCTGGTGCTGGGAATGATGCCTGTGGTTCTTGTGTCGTCGAAGGCGTACTGGTAGTAGCCGTCGATTATCTTGGAAACCTGAAGTTCGATCTGTGCGGCATCTCCGGTGAGTCGGCCCACAGCTATCTCGGGGACGAGGTCGGTGCCAACCATGCAGGCGTACCAGTAATCGCCGACGAAGGAGCCGTAGTTGTAGCTGGGAAGGGCGGTGTGGTCGCCGGCGATAAGGGCGAAGCGGGTCATGGATGTGTCGTAGTGGTCACCGATGGCCGCCTTGATCGTTCCGGATGAGGAGCCGCTGGGAAGGGTGACTACGGCGGTTTCATAACCCACTCCCTGGTAGAATTCAACAAGGGGGGTGATGGCGGCAAGGTTTGCGCTGGTGGTAACGAAAACATACTCAGCGGCGTCGGCGTCGGTGGGGGCTGAGGCAGCGGCCTGGACCAGGTCGTAGTTGATCAGCATCCTTGAGGCGCCGTTCCTCACAGTTTCAGTTGAGGAGAAGGCAATTGCATCCATGTTGCCCTGGAAGTCGATCCTTACACGGATGGTCTTTGCAGCCATGAGTTCACCGGTTACAGGGTTGTACCTGAAGGGGTTGAACTGAAGGCGGTCGGTGTTGATGCCGCCCCAGACAGCGGGACTGGCGGTTTCGGCCCACTGGCCCGGGAAGAAGGAATTGGTGTCGTAGACGGCCTGATCCTTCCTGAAGGGGTAGGGGTTGTGGGGCATGTCGATCTCCGGGGTCTGGACGGGGACCAGGTTGATCCCGGAGTAGGTGGTGTAGCTGACATCCTCGATGGTAACCACAGGTTCGCTTCCGAAAGGAAGGGCGAACATCCGTGGAACCGTGGGAACCTCAGGAAGACCGACATCGGTCTGGGTGGAGTATTCCGGGAGCACGATGGTGTCCCAGGTGGTTCCTCCGGCAACGGTTCTGCCAAGCCAGAAACCGGGAACTGCGATGTCCACGATAATGTGGCCGGCATCGGATTCAACAAGATCCACCGCGCAGGGGTCCCCGGGCTGGCCGCCGAATGACTGCCAGTCGAAGTTCCCCTGGAGGGCGAATGATGCTGTTACCAGAGCGATAGCCAACAGAAAAGCGTTTTTCATGCTGTGATATTCTCCTCTCAGCTGATAAAAATAAGGCGCATGGGGACACGAGTATCTGCCTTGAACGATTGCATGTATAATCGTGTGTAACACCCTGCAAGTCAATACAGGCTGTTGACCTGGGAGTTCCCTGCTTGAATAATCACCCCTGTAACAGAAAGGAGAACGGAACATGAAAATTGCCATTTACGCGGTACTCGTTCTGGCGGTGGCCGCCATCGCCGGCCCCAAGTTCGGAGGAAGGGTGGGCTACACCACAGCCGACGACCCCTTCACCGGCCTCAGCGCCGACGGAGCAATATTCGGAGGGCAGATGCTCTTTCCCCTGATGCCCATGCTCGGCCTTGAGGTAAGCGGAACCTACACAAGCACCGAATCCGATGTCTCGATGGAAGACTACCTGGCCAACTACCTCAAGGATGAATACAACTACGACTACAGCGGGAACATCGACGATCTCAGCAACTACCTCGAGAACGAGCTTGGCTGGACCGTTCCTTCGGAAGCGGACATGATCAGCGACTACACCGCAACCTATCACAACCTGGGTCTCGCGGGGCTTCTCAGGGCAGACATCCCAATGGGGGCGTCACCCCTCAAGCCATATGTTGGAGGCGGAGGCGGTGTTCACTTCGTGGTCAGCGATGCCGACGCCATGCTGGGAATGCTCGAGCAGCAGTCCACCGGGGAACCGGCCATCGACCCGTATGACCATATCTTTCCCTCAGCCGAGGGTGTTGTAGGACTGACCTTCCAGCCCCTTGGAATGCCGGTATCCGCCTTCGGCGAGGTCAGGCTTTCGAAACCCTTCGGCGACGACGCCGGCGACGCGATAGTTTCCTACTTCGCCGGGGCCAACCTGGGCTTCTAGCCTCTTTCAGTGAACCGCGCCCCCTTCACCGGGGGCGCTTTTCATTATTATGCCGCAAAATTCGTCCCAGACCCCGGGGCATGAGCACTGAACGCCCACAGAGGAGAGGGTCCAGGATCTCTCCCTGAATCCGGTAACGTTCCCTCCGGCTTCCCTCACCAGGAGAACCCCCGCCGCCATATCCCAGGGGTTGAGCTTCTGCTCCCAGAAGCCCCCCAGCCTTCCAGCCGCGGTGTATGCCAGGTCCAGTGCGGCTGAACCGCATCTTCTGATCCCCCTGGCCCTGCCCAGGAACGATCTCAGAACACCTATGTCGAAGGTAAGGTCCTTCTCGGTGCGGGAATAGGGGAAGCCTGTGGCAAGGATGACATCGGACAGTTTTTTCCCATTAGAAACTCCGATGCTCCGGCCATTCAGCCAGGCCCCGCCCCCACGAAGGGCCATGAAGGTTTCCCGGTGAACCGGATCGTGTATGCAGCCAAGGGAGAGCCCGTCGGCGTCGGACAGTGCAATGGAAACGCAGTAGAAGGGGATTCCCGAGGCGAAGTTGTTGGTGCCGTCGAGGGGGTCCACTATCCACATTGGAGGCGGGGGGAACTCTCCGTTCCAGCTTTCCTCGCCCATGAAGGCCGAGCCGGGGAGAAGGGAGGTCAGTTCCGACCTCAGCAGGTCCTCAGCCATGTAGTCAGCCTCGGTGACCCACTCCATTCCCTCCTTGCTGTCAACGGAAAAGCCCCTTCGGGAGTACTCTGTGAGAAGGTTCCCGGCCTTTTCCGCCGCCGCCGCCACCCGGTCTGGAAAACTGTTCGTCATTGCATCCCTTTTCCGATAGAGTCCGGTGTAATTATATCACCTGATACCATAAGGAGGGATTCATGGCGCTGAAATTTTTCCGCAGGCGGTTTCAGTACTACCTGAACGACATTCTCGTGCGGAATCCGCTCTGGCAGATACTGTTCCTCGTTGTCATATCCGCAGCGGTGATCACCGCGGGAATGATCCTTGTGGAAGGCCATTTCTCCGAAGACCACTCTGAGAACACCTTCTGGTGGTCCTTCACCAGGCTGCTGGACCAGGGCACCTTCATTGGCGACAACAGGTACGACACCCACACCGCCGCAGTGGGGGTTTTCGTGACCATATCCGGGATCATGATACTTTCCCTCCTCATAGGTATCCTTTCCTCGAAGATAACCGAGAGACTGGAGTCGCTGAAAAAAGGCCGTTCCCCCATTGTGGAGAAAGACCACCTGATAGTCTGCGGCGGCGGGGACAGGCTCTATGAAGTGGTCAGGGAGCTTATAGAAGACCGGAAAGAACTGCCCAGGGCCGAAAGAAAAAGCATCGTGATGTTCTCCGGGTCCACCAGGGAGGAGATGGAGGACATCCTTTCCCAGCGCACCGGTCGCAGGGTCATCCCCGAGGTTATATGCCGCAGCGGCAACACCACCGACATAGACTCCCTGAGACTGGCAGGCTTCGACACCTGCCGGGGATTCGTTGTGGTGGGGGAAGACGACGGCGGGGTCCTGAAGACCCTCATCGCGATAAGGGCGCTCTGTGACAGAATGCCCCAGGGCGCGGTGTGCGAAATACAGAACAGAAAGCTTGGCCATGTGGCGAACATCGTAAGCGAAGATGTGCGCTGGGTTCCCTCACGTGATGTCATAATGCGTCTTCTGGTGCAGATATGCAGACAGCCCGGGCTCAGCGCCGTTTACAAGGAAATACTCAGCTTCGCCGGAAACGAGTTCTATATCAGCCAATGGCCCGGTCTGGAGGGGTCATCCTTCCACGAAACAGCGAAGCGCTGCCGGGGAGGCGTTGTTGCGGGAATACAAAAGGGTGGAAGGGTAATCCTGAATCCGCCGTCTGAAACCGTTTACGGAAAAGGGGACCGTCTTCTGGTCCTCGCGAAGAACACCAGCAGCTACTCCTTCACCGATGAACAGCGGGAAACGGCTTCCCTGCATGCGAAACCGAAACAGAGCTGTGGCGGGCTTTTCAGGATGCTGGTGTTCTCCGGTCACAGCACGAGGTTCGACCTCATGCTGGACCTCCTTGACAGGTACTCCAGTGGCGGAGCGGAGATCCTCGTCGCCGGGAACCTGCCGGCGGATGAGGGCATAAGGGTTACAGGGCTGATCAGGTGCACGAACTGCACAGTGGACTACAGAATGGTGGACAGGACCGATCCCGTTCAGGTGGAGGCGCTTTCGCCCTGGAACTACCACAGCATAATGGTGTTGTCCGGCAAGCCCCCCGGGGAGACAGATGAAGCGGCTGATTCCCATTGCATCGTCACGCTTCTGATCCTGAAGGGGATAAAGGATTCACACCGGGAGGACTGGAAGGGAACCACCGTTGCGGAAATAAGGAATCCCAGGAACAGAAGGCTTGCATCCGCCGCCGAGATTGACGATTTTGTTATTTCCAACGAGGTTTGCAGCATGATCATGGCCCAGCTGGTGAAACAGAATGAACTGGGACAGGTCTTCGAGGAGATCTTCGACCCCTCCGGCTGCGAGATCCAGCTCCGGTGCGCTGAACAGTTCTTCCCGGGCACCTTCGCTGACATCCAGGCCCAGGGCCGCCTCCGGGGAGAAACGGTTCTAGGATGGCTTACCGGCAGGGGCTCAGCCGCGGTGGTGGAACTGAATCCCCAATTCCACGCTGTGATGCCGAAGGATGAGGACTGCAAAATAATTACCATCGCTGAAAGGTAGTATATGAAGGGCTCGGTTTTCATCAGCACCCTGGGCACGATAACGGGGGTTCTGCTCATCCTCCTTGGCACCGCGGTCCTGGTGGCGGGTCCACTGCTGATGGATCCGCTGGACTCCATGCTGGAAAACTCAGCCAGGGGTCTCAGAACATCATCAAGCGCCATAAGAACCGTAACCGAAGGTGTATCCAATTCCACGGGAATGATAAACGAGGTTCAGTCCTCCATGAACACCACTTCTTCAGCTCTTTTCAGGACAGGTGATGTACTGAACCAGACGGTGGAGATACTGGAGGAAACCAGGACCATTCTCCCCGCCATCGCCAATGACATGGCCTCCATGCCCCCGATGCTCAGGAACATCATGCCGGGAAACCACTTCGACGAAGTGGCCGAGCGAACGGAGAACGTTGCCGCGAAACTCGGCCTTCTAAACGGGCAGCTGGAGAACCTTTCAGCGGATGTGATAAGCACATCGGGAGCCATAGAGGGAATTGCCTGTTCCGTTGACACCCTTCGGGAGGATATTCTCTCCGCCGAGGGCTCATTCAACGAAGCCGCGGACAAGATGGAGAACACCGCCGATATCATTGAGAGGGGTTCCTTTTCAACACTGGCTGTGTTTATTTCCTTTCTTATCGGCATACTGCTGGTGCTTGCCGGACTGTATCAGATTTACTCGGGAAGAATGATCAGGGATCTCATGGAAAAAGGAGGGGACAGGTGAGATCGTTAATCCTTCTCCTGCTCCTTTCAGTTCTGGCCACCGCCGGTTCTTTCTCCCTTTTTGAGGATACCATGAGCCTGAATGTGGCCACTTACCGTTTCCTCAAGTTCAGGGTCACACCTGATCAGGCCCGGGGGGTCAGGGTATTCGGAAGGTTCGAGACCATTCCCCCGGACACCCCGGTGGAACTGATCCTGCTGTCCCACTGGAACTACCAGAGCGGCTGGCAGAACAGGGGAGACATAGACACACTGGGTATCTACCGCGGGCCATCGGCTGAGGTCTCCCTGGAGGTCCCCGATTTCGGCGACTATGTGCTTATAGTGAGCAACAGGGGAAATTATCACCCGGTCACTGTCATCGGAGACCTGAGGGTTTACTTCCTTGGAACAGGGGTGACCTACGATTCGCTGCCAATGGGAATGACAATTCTGATAACGGTGTTCACCGCGGGTCTGGTAATTGCCGCCACTGTGATTACCCTCGGGAAACTCCGCCGGTGACCCGGTTGACCTATTTGCTATATTCCGTAGCGGAAATGTAAGAAAGGAGTCCAATATGCTTATTTCCACCAGGAGCAGGTACGGACTCAGGGCTCTTGTTCATCTGGCCAGAACGGACCGGTCCTCCCCGGTGAGCCTGGCGGGCATAGCTGATATCGAGGAGATACCGATCAGATATCTCGAGCAGATATTCGGCAGGCTTCGGGCCGCGGACATCGTCAGGGGACGAAGGGGTCCCGGAGGGGGCTATGTGCTGAGCAGAAAGCCATCGGAAATATCCCTTCTAGACATCATCAGGGTGCTGGAAACGGAATTCTTTCATACAAACTGCTCTCTTCTCTGTCCCGATTCAAGGGCAGATGAAGAGGAAGACAAGAGTGGATGCGCCAGAGAGGAGATCTGCCCGACAAGGCTGCTCTGGTCTGACATCAAGGTCCTCTGCGAGACATACCTTCTGAACAACTCACTCAGCGACCTCGCGTGCGGTTCGCTGGAAATGGAGTAGGAATTATGTGGAAATACTCCGACATACTCATGGATCACTTCATGAACCCCAGGAATGTGGGTTCCCTGGACAACCCCGACGGCCATTCCGAGGTCGGGTCACCCCAGTGCGGCGATGCCATGTATCTCGACATAGAGATAGATGAACAGGACCGCATCAGCGACATTGCCTTCAAGACCTTCGGCTGCGCCGGGGCCATAGCCAGCGCCTCAGCGCTTACGGAAATGGCGAAGGGTCTTCCCGTGGAAGAGGCCCTCAGCATCAGGAACAGCCAGATCGCTGATTATCTCGGCGGGATGCCACCGGAGAAGTTCCACTGTTCCGTGATGGGCCACCAGGCCCTCAAGGCAGCGGTGGAAGATTTCAGAACCAGGACCGCCGAGGTGCAGAAGATTCTGGAGGAAGCGGGGATAACCCCGGTGTTCGCCAGACCGGGGAAAGTGGTTCTTTCCAGCGAAGAAGACCGGGAAATGGCGGAAAAGGTCCTCAAGGAAAAGCTGGACAGAGAGATATCCGTAGAGGTGGCATGATGGACACAGTGTACCTGGACAACGCCGCCACCACCCGGATGGCCCCGGAGGTCCTTGAGGCCATGCTTCCCTTCATGGGCGAAAGCTTTGGAAATCCCTCCAGCTTTCATACCTTCGGCAGCTCCCTGATGGACGCCGTGGAAACAGCCAGGGGGCAGGTGGCAAGGCTTCTCGGCGCAAGGTCCGAAGAGATATACTTCACCTCAGGAGGCACCGAGAGCGACAACCAGGCTCTCAGGGGCGCCGTTAAGATCGACCCGACAAGACGGGGAATCGTCACCTCAGCCGTGGAGCACCCCGCCATCCTGGAAACCGCAAGGGCCCTGGAAAAGGAGGGCTGCCCGCTTGGCATCGCCGGGGTTAACGAAAACGGAGAGATAGACCTGAAAAGCCTCAAGGGTCTCATTGGTCAGCAGACCGCCATAGTATCGGTAATGGCTGCCAACAACGAAACCGGTGTGATCATGCCCCTGGCTGAAATGGCTGAGCTTGCCTCTGACGGGGGAGCCCTTTTCCACACCGACGCCGTACAGATGGTGGGCAAGAACCCCATCGACGTCCACTCAACGGGGATTCACCTGCTCAGTCTTTCCGCCCACAAACTTCACGGCCCGAAGGGTGCCGGAGCCATCTACATAAAGAAGGGCATCCATCTTCCTCCACTGGTGACCGGCGGCCATCAGGAGCGGGGAGTCAGGTCAGGCACCTACAACGTTCCCGGGATCGTCGGCCTGGGAAAAGCCGCGGAACTGGCCCTTACCCACCTTGCCGACACCGTGGCCCGGGAGAGGAAGCTCAGGGAGTCCTTCGAGGCAATGGTCAGGGAGAGATGCCCCGGAGCCTTCATAGTTGCCGAGAACGCATCCCGGAGGCTCCCGGGAACTGTAACGGTGATATTCAGGGGAATAGAGAGCGAGGCCGTTCTCACCCTGCTGGACATGCAGGGGATCTACGCTTCATCCGGTTCCGCGTGCAGCACCGGCAGCAAGGACCCCAGCCATGTTCTCTACGCAATGGGAATAGACCACAATCTGGCCAACAGCGCCGTGAGGTTCAGCCTCAGCAGGTACACCACCGAAGGGGAGATCGCCCGTACGGTGGACGCTCTGGAGGCAATTGTGGAGAGGCTTCGAAGGATCTCTCCATATTCCGGATGACAGGGGGCTAGTAACCCTCCCCCGTCCAGAAAACGCCGGCCCTCAACCCGAAGTTGCCGTTCCCGTTAAGGGGAAGGATCAGACCGCAGTCAGCGGAGAGATGCTCGTCAATGAAGAACTGAACCGCGGCCCCGGCCTCGAAGAGCCCCGCTGTGGAACCCCTGAGAGAGCCGGACAGAAGCAGGTCCCCGGAAACGAAACTGCTTCCGCCGCCCGTGAAGTAGAAGACATCCTCCACAGAGCCGTTGAAGGGGTTCCTTCCCCCGTTAAGCGCGTACTCCCCGGCCATGGAGAGCCTGAAGGCAAGAAAAGTGGTGCTGGTGACTCCGCCGAAGGCCAGTTCGGAGCCCCGGTCCCTGAACTCCTCTCCAGTGGGCAGGGTAAGCCTTCCGGTGAGTTTCAGGGCCGTTCCTCCCCGGGTCTTCTCATACAACCAGCCTCCGGCGAAGGTCATGTCACCCATGAAGGAACCGTTCCATTCGTTGTCAACGGGCACCAGGGGGATCTCCGCCGCAAGCTCGAAGTCTTCCCCGAAGCCCCTGCAGCCCCTGAGGGGCACGGTGAGAACAGTCCCGCTGTCGGTGTGGGTGTACTGGAGGGAAGCCCCCAGGCGGAGAACTTCAGGGGACAGGATGTCGGACCCGGGAAGGCCCTGCCAGCCGGAAAGCCCCCAGGGCCCCAGGCCCATGGACTCGGCAAGAGCACAAGCGGCAAAAAGGGCGGTGATTACAAGTAAGAATTTCATGTTACCTCCGGGGTTGACAAAGGTGCCTGCAAAATGGAAAGATACATAAATATAGGCTCAATACATTCGGAGGGTGTAATGAAAGCAGGGGAAACCGGGGTTCTCGCGGCGCTGGTGCTCTTTCTGGCCGGGGGGGTCTTCGTTGGTCTCAGCGAGATGCCGGAGCAGGACCTTTCCTCCCGGGCCCCTGAACCGGAAGCGGAGATGTCTGTATATGAGCAGCTGAAACTGGAGCTGCGCCAGTATCACTTCGGCAATCTTCCCAAAAGCGAATCCTTCCGGGGGGACACCACGGTGGTGTCAGCGGACCTTGACTACATCATGTACAGCGTTCCCCAGGCGGACCTTCACATAACCAGAACTCTCAGGAACATGGGATTCACTCGCATTACAGCGGCGGAAACCGCCACCGGGGGCATCGTGTTCAACGCCATTTTCCCCAACGGGCTGCCATTGGAGATAAGGCTGAACCGTCCCTAGGTGGTCAACTCTCTTGACTTTCTTTATCTTTCATGACTTCCGTGGGGGTGTTTTTTCGCCGCGGTAAAAAATGTACAGCCTTTATGAAAGCATAACTACAGAGTAGATAAAGAGTTGGACCGGAGCCAAGGGCCCGGCCTCCTAACCCGATGAAGGGAAGCCCAATGAAGAAAGCCGATAAGTGGAGGAATTACAGCTCCGCGATAGTACTGGTCGTTTCGCTGCTGCTGGTGTGGCCCACGGTGAAATGGTACTCTCTGCCGGAGATCGAAAGGGACCGCGCCGAGGCCAGTGTTCAGCCTGAAACCACCAATCCCTATCTCAGAAGCCTCCTTGACGATATGCAGGAGGAGGGAGGAGAGGAACTCCTTGAAGAGTACAGGACCCTCCACGGCTCCAGCAGGGGAACCATCAAGCTCGGGCTGGACCTTCAGGGCGGAATGTATCTCGCCTACACCATAGAACCCACAGCAGGTCTGGACCCCGATGAAGCCCTCGACCAGGCACTTGAGATAATCCGCAACCGAATAGACGAGTTCGGTGTGTCGGAGCCCTCCATAACCAAGCAGGGCAACGACAGGATAATAGTTCAGCTTCCCGGAGTGAGGGATCCCGCAAGGGCCCGGTCAATAGTGGAAAGACAGGCCCTGCTTGAGTTCAAGGTGGTGGCCTATCCCAACGCCGAATACCCCTCTCCCTCCACTATTCCCATCATAAGGCAGATAGAGGCGGTCCTTGGCGGAGGCACAGTCGAGGATGAGACAGAGGTCCCGGAAACAGTAACGGAAACCGCTGATACAGAGCAAGGCGAAGAGTTCACAATGCCTTCCCTGGGCGACGACCTGTCCCTTCCTGAGCCCGCTTCCGACGAAGAGTCCTTCCCCTCCATCGAAGTGGCGGGAGAGCTCGGTTCCCTCATTACCATCGCCGACCAGAACACAGCCACGGTGCTCAGCATAAGACCCGGGGACTGGATGCTGCGGCAGGGCGAAAACCTCGACGCCTTCCAGACCATCATAAACAGGGAGGATGTCAGGGAGATACTCTCCGGGGCAAATCTCAAATTCGCCTTCGGGAAACCCACGGAACTGGCAAGCGGCATCACCATGCTCAGCGTTTTCCTTGTTCCGGACAATTCCGGAATGGGCTGGGGAAGACAGGCTGACCTCGAACTTCCCCACTACAGGCTCACCGGCGCCAGCCTCACCGATGTGAGAATACGGATGGGCGACCAGAACGCAATGAGCCGGGACCCGTATCTCCTGCTGGAGTTCGACTCTGAAGGCTCGGACATGTGGGAGCGGATCACTGGGGAGAATGTCGACGAGCGTGTGGCCATTCTTCTCGACGGCAGGGTTTACTCCGTGGCAACCATCACCGAGCGGATCAGCGGCGGGACCAGGCTCTCCGGAGGTTTCAATGTTCAGGAGGCCAGGGATCTCAGGCTGGTGCTGAAGGCCGGCAGCCTTCCCGCAAGGCTGATAATCGCCGAAGAGCAGACAATAGGCCCCAGCCTCGGTCGCACCGCCATAAGGAACGGCATGATCGCCGGCCTGGTGGGCCTTCTCCTCATAACGATGTTCATGATAGTCTACTACGGAGTTAGCGGTTTCATCGCCGTTCTCGCCCTGGTGTTCGACATGATAATAATACTGGGGTTCCTCTGCTTCCCCGGTCCCCTTGCCCGGCTTGGAGTGGTGGGCATGAACGCCACACTGACCCTGCCGGGAATAGCGGGTATCATCCTCACCATCGGCATGGCGGTGGACGCCAGCGTTCTGATCTACGAAAGGATCCGGGAGGAACTCGCTTCCGGCAAAGGGATCAGGTCCGCGGTTGACGCCGGTTATTCAAGGGCCTTCGTGACCATATTCGACGCCAACCTCACAACCTTCATAACCGCTCTGGTTCTCTACAGGTTCGGTACCGGTCCCATAAGGGGCTTTGCCGTCACCCTGTCCATCGGTATCATGGCTTCCATGTTCTGCTCCCTGGTTTTCACCAGGGCAATATTCAGCAATCTTCTGGCCAGCGCGAAGAGAACCGCCATCAGCATAGGTAAATACTCCCTGGTGAAGGATGCCCACTACGACATCGTCACCAAGCGCAGGAAGACCTACATGCTCTCCCTTGCGGTGATACTCATAGGTGTCATCGGGTTCTTTGCCCATGGCGGCCTTAACCTCTCCATCGATTTCACAGGCGGTCTGGAAACGAATGTGATCTCCTCCGAGCACTCCACCACCGCTGAACTCAGCGGAGCCCTTGCCGAGCGTGGTCTCGAAAGTGTCCAGGTTCAGGCTCTTCAGGACTGGGCCGGTGAAGGCAGCGCCTTCGTGATAAGAACCTCCACAAGCGACAAGGATCTTGTCTACGAGGCCCTGGGCCAGGAGAACTGCACCCTGATGGAGGACGAGGGCGGAGATTCCGAGGCCTCCTTCATCAAGCAGATTGGTCCCAGGGTTGGAAGCGAACTCAGGTCCAGGGCGGTGGATTCAATCCTCCTGGCCATGTTCTTCATAGTGCTCTACATCTGGTACCGCTTCCAGTTCAAGTGGGGTCTTGCCGCTGTGGCGGCACTTATCCATGACATCTTTATTACCGTGGGCCTTCTTGCCCTTTTCCAGGTGGAGATGAGCCTCACGATAATCGCCGCTCTTCTCACCATAGTGGGTTACTCCATAAATGACACCATCGTAGTTTTCGACAGGATCAGGGAAGACAATCGTCTTCGCAGGGGAAAGACCTTCGAGGAAACTGTGAACAAGGGCATCAACGAAACCCTCAGCCGTACGGTGGTCACATCCCTTACCACCTTCGTGGCTGTGCTCATGCTCTTCCTGTTCGGAACCGGAGAGATCAGGGATTTCGCCCTTACCCTCATGTTCGGTATCATCGTGGGAACATACTCGTCCATCTTCGTGGCAAGCCCCATACTCATCGACTGGCGGGCGAAGCTGGGCAAGAAAAGCTGATAGCCTCTGAATCACCCGGGGGGAGGGCCGAGCCCTTCCCCCGGATCTCTACTCTTCGTTGTCCTTCTCGTGCATCCACTGGTTCAGCAGAGCACATATCACCGACAGGATCACACAGATCAGATTCAGTGCGAGATACCGGAAATCCGTGAGGAACCCGATAGTCATGAGACAGCCTGCATTTGCCAGGAGCAGAACGGTCAGGGGTTGAAGCCCTTCAAAGGGATTCTTCATCTCTGAACCTTCTCCCTCAGGGCATCACCTGGCAGCTGTATCTCCACCGACGCGCCTCCTCCCGGGGAAGCTCCTATGATCAGCCGGCCTCCATGTCCCTCTGCTATCCTTTTCACTATGGAAAGCCCGAGACCGGAACCCACGCTGTTCTCTCCCTTCACGAAAGGGTTGGCGGCCCTGCCGGCAAGCCCCGGCGGGAATCCCGGGCCGTCGTCGGTTACCCTGACGGAAACAAGCCCACCGGAAAGAAGGACATCTATGGACACCCGGGAAGCCGCATGGGCAACGGCATTGCGCACCAGGTTGGACACCGCCCTGAGCAGAAGTCTGCGGTTCCCGGCAACCATCGGACTGGAGGGGTGTTCCTTCACCGTTACGGGAATCTCCCCGGGGACACCGGCGGCCTCGCGGCATATCCCGTTTGCGGACACCAACTCCATCTCGGGCTTCGAGCTGCCTATCCTGTTGAACTCCAGCAGCTCCGAGACCAGCCTGTCAAGCTCGTAGAGGTCCTTTTCCATTAATGCCAGTTTCTCAGGCGCCCCGCCGGGGTTATCCCTGGTCAGCTCAAGGGCGAAGCCCAGCCGGGCCATGGGGGTTCTCAGTTCGTGTGCCACTGAGTTCAGAAGCTCGTTATGGGACTCAAGGAGAGAGTTGATCCTCTCCGCCATGGTGTTGAAAGCCCTTCCCAGTTCATCGATCTCGTCTTTGCCGCCGTGGTCGGGGTATCGGGACAGGAGCTTGCCCCTGCCGAACTCCCCGGTTGTCCTGGTTAGGAGTCTCGTCCTTCTGAAGACCGACCTCAGGCCAAGGGAAAGGGCAAGTGCCTGGGAGAGGAACAGGACCAGGGCGAACAGGGCGAAGATCAGAAATCCCGGCGGATTGACCCTTGCGGTGGCCAGCAGGGCAAACTGCCCTCCGGGCAGAGTGATGACCCGGACGCTGGTCCAGTCCCTGTCTCCGGGTACCCTGTGTGCCTGGGGAGGGGGGAACTGGCCCTGGAAGGGCGGTCCCTGATGATCCGCCCTTACGAAGCGCAGCAGGACTCCCATGGAGCTTGCCAACGAATCGATCTGTTCCCTTTCTGTGAACCCCCCGGAGGACAGCCTTTCCTCGAAGGCGAGAAGCTTGTCGTTCCTCTGCTTCTCAAAGAGGGATGGCAATAGGGAAAAGGAAACCCAGATGGAGAGGAAAAGGGTGACCAGGGTTGTTGCCGCAAGGAACAGATAGATGCGCCAGTAGAGCTTCACCAGCCCTCCCCCTCCATTCCGGGGGAGAACAGATAGCCCATTCCCCGAACCGTTTTGATCAATTCGCCTCCTGGACCCAGTTTCCGCCGGAGCCTTGAGACAAGGACATCGACGGAACGGTCGAAGGAGTCGAAGCCTATCCCCCGAAGGTCTTCCACCAGCACCTCCCGGTTCTGAACCCTTCCCGCCCTTCTTGCCAGAAGCACAAGGAGGTCGAATTCGGTTGTGGTAAGGTCCAGGGGAGAACCCCCGAGGAAGGCGGCCCTGGCGGGGACATCTATGGTAAGCGGCCCAGCCTCTATCATTTCGGAGTTGAGGTCGGAACTGCTGCGCCGCAGCAGTGCCCTGATCCTGGCCAGCAGTACCCGGGGAGCAACCGGTTTCCCCAGGTAGTCGTCGGCCCCCAGCTCGAGGCCGGCAACCACATCTGCGTCGTCCTTCATTGCGGTGAGCATCAGTATTGGACCCCGCCAGGCCTCCCGGACTGCCCTGCAGATGTCCAGTCCGCTGATGTCCGGCAGCATCAGGTCAAGGATCACCAGGTCCGGGCGGCCGGCGATGATCCTCTTCTTCGCATCGGCTCCCCGGTGGAGCACTTCTACTTTATAGCCCCGGCTGGTAAGATATTCCGAAAGAAGGGAGGCCAATGGAACATCGTCCTCCACCAGGAGTATTCTTTCCTGCATGTTCCCTCCAGTTGACATTCCTTGAAGCTCTTCTATTCTATGGAGCTTCAGGGAACAACGCAATCACAGTGAAAGGACAAGGAATGACCATTTTCTTCACCGTCGCGATAATGCTCACCGCCCAGGCTCCGGAGTACACCCTTACCCCTCCGGGTATAGATTTCATGTACCTGCCGGAGTATCTCACTCCCCTCTCCCAGGGCGTAATGACCGAGGAGAGCGGAGCCCTGGCGGGCCAGCCCAATTCACTGGGGATAAGTTTCAGCTGCCACTACTGGAAGATGGACGACCCCATCACCGACAAGGACCTCTGGGTAATGGAGAAGCTCTCCAGCGTTCTTCCCCCTGACCTCATGGAATCCATCAACATGGGAACCGCCACATGGGCCCAGGGCAGCATGAACGCCGATGTCTCCGACAACAGGTCCCTGGGCCTGATGTCCCAGATCAGTTTCACCCTGTCTCCCCCCGGAGGGGCAATGGGCAGGGGCAGGGCCTATGGAGTGTTCCGCAACGGGTATTCCGTTCTGCTGATGATCTACGGACCCTCCGGAGCCAACCCCCAGAGCGAACTCGAGCAGATAGTGGGATCGGCTGTTCTCAGCGACTGAGCTTTCTCAGAACGAATGAGCTGAAAAGCAGGTAGAAGAGGGAGTGTCCCATCACAGCGGGAATTGCCCCTGAACCGGAGGAAGTAACCATTTCCCCCAGTGGCGCGGCAAACCACCAGTTCATGGAAGATCCCGAAAGGCCCGGGAAAAGCCCCAGGCTGAAAAGCCCCAGGGCAAGCACCGCTCCCCCCTGCCCCGGTGATATGGATGAACACAGTGAAGCAGCGGAGATCACCCACAATCCGGTAACCGCAGCCCTGAGGAACACGCTGCCTGCAATGAGGGATAATGAGACTCCCAGCGGAGGCAGAACGGCGAAGGACGCAAGCAGCATCACCAGGACTGTGGTTATGAAACAGGACAGAAGCACGGCGGAATAGGTTTCCGGGAACCTGCCCCGGGCTATTCCCCCCCTCCATGCGGACCCCATGAAAAGGGTGGATACCGGGGTGGCCACCAGCCCTGAGAGCATCACCGTTCTCCAGACAGAGTAGCTTCCCCGTTTTCCCACCTGTATGTAGGGGATGACACCGGATTCCTGCAGCCAGGACTCAACTAGAAGCGATATGATGAAGAGCACCGGGACCAGAATGAAGGGGCCTGTCCATTCCATGGCCATGAACCGCTTCAATTCCCCCTTGAGCGAACCGGAGAAGTGTGTCAAATCAGCCCTTTCCTTTGCTGCCGAAGCCTGGAATATTACGCGGAATCACCGAGTGGAACGGGGGCCCTGTGAATAAATCCGCCATGTTACTGGCAGTACTGCTTCTGTGCGCCTGCGGCGAGGAGTTCGCAGGCCTTGGTTCCGTGGATCTTCAAATAACATCCATTTCATTCAATGATTCTGACCCCGCCATAATAACCGGAATTCTTCCCGCGGGCAAACCCGCCGGTTTCATCCGGATGGCCGATGGCCCTCTTATACAGAGGATGTGGGTGATCTGCCCCGACACGGCGGGCATGGCTGAGGCCAACGATCTGGTGGGTTTCCCCCTCTTCTACCGGATCGATCCCGCCGCGGGACATCCTGTCTTCAGCATAGACCACATGGGTCTCAGCTGGAAGCCCGACTACTCCATAATCCAGTCCGGAGAGACATACCGGGTCCACGCCTCCGCCCTCCTTGAGAACATGACCATACAGACCTGGCAGCCGGACACAATACGCTTCCACCGCCCCGGAGGCTCTCCAGTCACCGAAGCCTCCGGCCGAATAACCGTCAGGCAGGGCCGAAGCCTCATCCCCTGGTGGGACGCCCCCTCCGGCCCCCCTCTCCCGGTCCTCCGCTACGGCTGGCCGGTCCCCGGCAGGTGGAACCCCCTCCTCGCCGTCCACTGCCCTGCCATGGGCCCGGCGGAAACCTGGACCGGCCAGGTGTTCCCCCTGAACGACACCCTCTACTTCCCGGTGGACTCCCTGCTGGACATCGACCTTTCCTGGCAGCAGACATCAAGGGAGTACAACTGCTTCCTCACCGCCACATCCCTCACCACGCGGCAGATCCGCTGGACCATCCAGTGGCCCCGCCGCCTCCCCCGTGGCTCCGCCGTCGAACCTGGCCCAGACACCATTTTGCTTTCGCCGGGCGAATCGATAACCATCACCTACCGCGAGACCTTTACCCCAATCCAAGGCCATCCGTAAATTTGACAAATAAGTCTTGTAACTCACCATACACAGGTGAGATAGATGGCTACGGCCTTAAACAGGGGAATGCGGAGACAATCAACCAGGGTACCAGTCAGGGAATGATGAACAACCCCACAACAGACAGCACGGGATATTTGATTCAGAAGGGAAGAAGCCGCACAACTACTTGACCGATAAACCCTGACAGGCTAGAATAGCACTCCTGCGGTGCGCCCATAGCTCAATTGGATAGAGCATCTGGCTACGGACCAGAAGGTTTGGGGTTCGAGTCCCTATGGGCGTACCACACTGAATCTTTGATTGATCTTCTTCAGTGTTCCATCTCACGGATCATCCTGAAGCCAGTGCTGATGCTAACCTGTTCCTCGTTCAGCTTGCTTCTGGTGGCGCTTCTCAGGAACTGGGCGTTGTTGCCCCAGCTTCCCCCTCGCTGAACCCTGTAGCCCTGGCTTCCGCCTGTGACCCAAGCGCTGCCGTCGGTGGGAGCGCCTTCGTAGTTCTCGTGGTAAACGTCCTGGCACCACTCGTAGACATTCCCCGACATGTCGTACAGACCCCAACCGTTGGCCTCGAGGGTATTGGTCCAGTGCGGGTGGCCGTTGGAGTTGGCGCTGAACCAGCCGTACAGCGACACCGTCGCGCTGCTGTTGTCGTTGCCCCAGTAGAACCATGTGTCTGTTCCAGCTCTGCAGGCGTACTCCCACTCAGCTTCGCTGGGGAGCCTGTAGTCGTATACCGGATCCATGGCGCTCAGCGTCTCTACGAAAACCTGGCAGTCATTCCAGCTTACCGATTCCACGGGGAAGCTGTCGGTCCCCCAGTTGGAAGGGTTGCTTCCCATCACGTTCTCCCAGGTTATCTGCATCACTTCGTTGCCCAGTATCTCGAAAGAGTTCTCGAAGGTTACCGTATGGGCAGGAGCCTCATTAGGCTGGTGGTACCAGTCTCCCTCCTGGGAACCCATCAGGAAGGATCCGGCAGGCACTTCTACGAACTCACCCAGGGAGTAACCGCTGATGGTGAATGCCTCACTAAGGGCGGTATCACCTTCTGCGGTGAACATCCTGAGCCTGTAATTGTCGCTCATTCCCAGCGAGTGGGGCACCTGCACATTGACTGTGATGCTGCCGGTATTAGTAACCCAGTCTCCGAAGTCAACGGTAAGGGAATCGTCCTTCACAAGTTCCAGCTTGACCATGTATTCCCGGGCAATGGGTATTTTGTCGTACTCTACCTGCACGCCTGTCTGCCAGAGCATCCACTGGGTGTCCCCGTTCGGTATGAATATCTCGAAGTCGCTTTCAGGAACGTCGTTCGGTTCTGATGGGCTGCCCCCGCAGGAGAGAAGGAGCAAAGCAGAGGCATACAGATATCTGTTACTCATGGTGAACACCCCTATTCAATGAGCACGCAGTACCTGGAACAGCTCTCAGAATCTGCCTGAAGCCTCACCAGATAACAGCCTGAAGGCTCGTCTCCTGCACTCCAGATCCAGCTGTGTTCCCCTCCGGGGATCGATCCCTCGGAGGATGAATGAACCAGCCTTCCCGTCAGGTCGAACACATGGAAGTCAACAACAGCAGCTTCATCCAGACTGTAGTTCACCGTAAGCTGTTCAGTGAAGGGCACGGGAGAGAGGGAAGTAATAGTAACAGTCGATGGTGGCTCTATCTCTATGCCGGTTTCCGGCTCGTAGCGGATGAGGGTGCCAGGAGTCTCTCCACCGCAGGCAATGTACCCTCCTGAGGACAGTTGCCGTACAGACTGTATGTCATGGGCCTCCCAGACTATGTCAGCCCACTGAAGCGATCCCTCGCTGTCCAGCTTGGCTATCATTCCAGTCTGTATCCCGTCAGGGGGGGTTCCCGGGGTGTTCTCTCCTCCGTAGATGTACCCTCCGTCCATTGTACTGTTGATTGAGTGCCCATAGGGAACGGACCAGTACGGGAGTTCATAATACCACTGGAGTTCACCGAATTCATCGGTGTGAGCAATGTAAGGGATATGCGAAGTAACGAAAGTGAATCCCTCTTCTGATGTGGACAGGGTCATGTCTCCGCCACTTGGACCAAGATGAAACTCATCAGGGAAATCACTTGCTTCCCAGAGAATTTCTCCTGAATCCTGGTTCAGGGAAATGATCCGTATTCCACCAGTGGAATAAACATACACAATGAGTTGATCCTGATACTCTAAGATCCTGCGGGCTCTATTTGCGTACCCTGGCTGATGGATTACAGTCCACAATGAGTCCCCCTGTGAATCAGTGACCATTATGAATGAGCTGGGGTAGCCGGAGAACAATGCGGTCTCCCCACATATTGCCAGTCTGCCACCAGAGAGTGGAAGGAGGCAGTAGGGTCTATCATTCTTGTCAGGAAAATCGAAGCACTTCCACCACAATAAGTTCCCAGTAGTACTAATGTTCACCAGGTAGATACCTGTACTGGTCATGAGTGTATCCCTGCCGGCTCCAGCTGCTATGAAAGAACCGTCCGGGAGTTCTTCTACCCAATAGGCGTATGCATGAGTGAGAAGACCGGGAATACCGGTTTCCCAGACAAGTTCTCCATAGGAATCGTACAGGAACACGATTCTTGCAAAGTCGGAGTAGTACTTTCTTCCAGCGACAATGAACTCATGAGATGATGTCTCATGGGCATCGTAGAACATCGTACCGTACTCTGTTACCCACCGTATCGCAGGAGGACCGTCAGTTTGGGCGAACATTGCTGCTGCCAGAAGAAGTGCAGTGATGGATTCCATATGCTCTCCTTTACTCGGTCAGCTTTATCCAGCCGATCCTGATGTCCGTTCCAAGACTGGAAGCCCCTGAAAACTCAAGCCACAACCGTTTCACATCCTCACTTGCCCAGCCGGAAGAGCCTGAAGTCAGATCGAACGGGCCAATTTCGCCCCAGTCTGAGTCTATTGCTGTACCAAGTTCCAGGCTGCTTTCCCTGCCGTTCTCATACTGCCAATGGACGGTTACCGTCAACTCCCTCTCCGCCCTGGCAATCATGCTGAACTGATCGTACAGCCTTGTAGGAATGTACTCTGTACTGTCGCTGCCGAGGTTCAGTTCCAGCCTGTTGGTCTGCGACGGGTTCGATAAAGTGCCCTCGAACATTCCGCTGATCGAATCGGTGAAGGTTGAACTCCAGCCGAATACCGATATCACATCATTCGTGCGCCAGGCGGGAACACCCGGGCCCGTTGCCTCTGTCATGTTCCAGGGGTTGCCCAGAACAGTGCCTGCGTAGTCCCTTGGCCTGATCTCAAAGACCGCCTCTGTGATGTTGTCGTCAGTATCGGGTTCACCGGAAATGCCTTCTGCTTCAATCCTGAGAATGTGGATCCCGATGTCATCTGAATCCGTCAGCCAGATGAAGGCTACCTCCACATCATCACATTCATACCCGGTGCCGGGCAGGCCGCTGAAGCTTATCGTGTCGGAATCAAGCACTTCTTCCTGGGTCAGATCAGAAAGATGTACGATCACGTCGGAAACACCCAGCGTTCCCATGTTGTAGAAAGTGGCGTTGACCGAGATGGCAGTTCCTGCCGCAAAACTGAAATCTCTAACATTGAGGGCACCGCCGCCGCTGGCGGTAATGTCCGGTGCGGTGATCCTGATATCCGCCGGGAGGTTCCCGGAGAAAAACTGAACCAGCCTTGCCTGACCAGCCTCGAGGGTATCACTGAAGAAATGGTAGTCGTAGTCCAGATCTGACTCGAGCTCCATAAGGAACCTTCTGCTGTGATCAAGCAACTTTGCATAATAGGGAACACCAGACGGTATCGTGTCCGGCCAGAGAATGATGTTCACGGCAACCTCCGGATCGTAGCAGTTCCTGTTAACATAAAAGGCATAGCCGTTGTCATCGCCATCGTTGAACAGACGTATGTGTGGCTCAGCTCTGTCATTGAGAGTGTTGATATCCAGGCATTCAGCGTAATCCTCCCACCAGTGAAGCTGTGTCAGCTCCGGTGCAATTGCCGCCACCTGTGCAAAGGTTTTCCGGAAACTGTTCCATCTTCTGGCGTATGCTGCGAACTTCCACATCAGGTAATCTTCCGTGGCTCTCTCCCCGGTAGTGGTCGGTCTTGATGGAAGGTCCCACAGCGGATCGAAATCTCCACAAACCCTGCATGAGTCAGAGAATGGAGGGAATGAGTCGGGGGGGGGATCACATCGTAGTCCGACCTCCATCGATCAGTATAGACCCATTCCTCGTAAGGAGCGTCGAAGGGCATGTTGTTATTGTCCAGGTATCCCACCGTGAAGTATGAATCTCCATTCGCTGTTGTTCCCGAGTAGGACCTGAGACAGTACGGGAAAAGGGCAACTGCACCTCGCATCAGAGCAAGGTTACAATTAAGCAGAAACTCCTGCGGGGAAGGGATCCGGTAGGAGTAGGCCGGATAATCAAGATGTGTTGAATCCCCACTCCACATAATGTCTCCGCCACTGGTTCCAATCATCTGGGGGTAGTAGTAAACGGGGATCTCCCTTTCCTGCTCTATGGCAACGTCCCTGACGGTAATGAAGGTTGAGTCCATTCCTTCCTCGAAGTGGGTGAGGAGTATTGTGTCCTGAACACCACTTACCTGGTTCAGATAGCCTGAGTGACTGGACAACCAGTCTGTCCCAACCAGCCTGTAAGGATAGCAGTCCCAGATGAAGAACTCTGGGCGATTGGCAACCGGGAGAGGGAGTGTTGGCGAACCGTACCCCTGGTATTCCATGTCCAGATATGCTCTGATCGCACTGACTTGATCCTCAAACATTCCATATTCAATGTCCCTGTCACACCACTCTATGTTGTGAAACAGCGCGAACACGGAAACTACCGTATGTGCCGTATCTCCCTGCTCGACCTCGTACTTCAGCCAGGAGAAAACTCCTTCGGGATCGATCTCATCAAGTGCTGGCAAAGAGTCCGGACCGAGAGCCTGGGTGTACATGTTCGGTATGTAGTCGTCTATGTATGTGGCAATGGAGTCTCCCGTTGCCGGGTCAAAAACGGAATCGCGCATCATGTAACTCCATTGCCTGTTAGGACCTTCATCGAAGGTGTTATAGAACCAGACCTGATGTCCGCTCCAAACAGACTGTCCATTATCTGCACGTTCTTTTCAAGGGAGTCTTCGAACTCCGGGGCCGAGAAGTATTCCAGAATGGTATCCTGCTGGTAAGTAGTTCCCTGGTAGGTGATCCCATACCACACAGGTTTGCCATAGGCTGTTGAATCCGAGAGCGCATTCCACGAGAATCGAGCTGTCCAGGTACCGGGCCAATGGCCCCATTTCTGTATAGGTACCGGTGCTATACACAAAAACATTCCGGTTTCATTGGCTGGAGTGAGTAGTTTATCATGGACCTGCTCTGCTGTCTGATCACCTGCTTGAAGCGCATCGAAGTACTGCCATGAAAGAAGGAGGAACAAACCACCCTCCAACTCGTCGAAATTTGGCCTGTCCGCGACTATGGGAATAGAGTTCTCAGGTGGAGCGCCGCCTGTTGACACAGAAGTTACCAGAAGAAGAGCAGTGATCATGCTAAGAAGAACCGATTTCATATTAATTCATCCCTTTCATCCCTTTCATCTTGAACAAAATACATCTTTAACATTAAATATGAAAGAGGATATGGGGGGGGCTGTCAAGGGGAGAGATGAGTTGGGGATCAATCTGATAGAGACAGTTGAAGCGAGCGCTGAATAATGTACTATTCGTGGGACCTTCGGAGTTTTCTCAACTCACGCTCTGTCACGACCTGCCTATCCCAGTTATCTCCCAGAGCAATAATTCTCTCCTTCTCATCCTCCGGCAACTTCAGAAGGCAGAGCCACTGGGTCACTCTGTCTGAAGTGATAGTATGTCTCTCAGCCAGTTGTTTCCGGGTCAGGTTATCACGGACCAGCTCATACTGCAGCTCCATGGCGATGATCAATGGGTTACGGAATCTCTTTCGGGGAGCTATGACAGGGATGTCAGGCCGCCTGAACCGTAGGGTATCCGGTGTCTCTTCAATGGTTCGACTGTAGTGACACTCGGCGTACCACAGTTCACTATGCTCGAACCGCTATCTGATCAGTGCCACAGATTCAGTGCGGGAACCAAATTCCGAGTTATACTGCACGAAATAGCATCCCGAGGAAAGCTCTTCCGGAACATCCCATTCAACAGAATTGCTCCCTGCGGGGAACATTCCCTCGGTAACGGTTGAGATCAATCTGCCAGAGAGATCATAGATGCATACAGAGGCATTGCCAGCTTCAGGTAGAGAGAAGTTTACTGACAGCTGTGAACTGAACGGGTTGGGAGAAACTTGAATAGATAGGGAAGCAGCCGGATCGGGTGAGGATATGCCTGTTTCAGGGGCGTATCGAACAAGATATCCGCTTCCTCCCCAGGTTCCGCAGGCCATGTATCCGCCCTGGGGAAGCTGCACCGCTGAATAGAAGTGGTAGTCCACTCCCCGCTCCTCTTCTATTCCCCACAGGTACTCACCTTCCTCTGAGTACCTCACCAGCCAGGCTTCCTGTGTGCTTCCGGTGTCTACCTCGAGAACTGGAGCGTTCTGCTCATCATGGGGCCACTGCCACCACCCGGTCCATCCTGCGAAGATGTATCCACTGTCCATGGTCTGCCTGATGCTGAAGCCCTCATGTGAGTCAAGAGGACCAGTTGGAATACTGTGCCACCAGAGAGTCTCACCGTATTGATTCGTATGCCAGATCACCGGAAGGGTTTTGGTAACGAAGGTCACTCCGCCGTCTGAAGCAGCGCAAAGGTCTCCGGGAAAGTAATAATCAAGATTCGGGTAGTCTGACCCGTAAAGGTAGTTACCGTCAAGATCGTAGAAGAGCAGATGCGTACCACCGGTCTGCAGAGTGTCGTCAGCTCCCATGGCCAGCATACATAGCATCTCGTCCATGCAAATAATCGATTTACCGTAGCTTGTGTTGTAGGTCCCCCAGGTTCTAGTCCAGAGCGTATCCCCCAGCGCATCGGTTCGAAGAAGCCAAGCCTGTCCAGCCTGTGCTCCTGTTCCATGCACCCTGCCGCAGACTGCGAACCCGCCATCTGGAAGGCTGGTTATGCCGTAGCCTGCCTCCCTGGTATTGGGGAAATCATATAGCTTTATCCATTCAAGGTTGCCGTTCGGATCCAGTTTTTCCAAGTATAGTCCTTCTGAAGAGGTTATTCCCTCAAGACACTTTCCTGTGATAATGAATGAACCATCGGAGAGAATAGAACCATCGTAGCTAAATGCTCTGTAAAATGGATGTTCCGCTTCCCAAATTATGTTACCATCAAGATCCATCAGGTAAGCTACGTAGTTGTTCTGGTATGGGGATGTAAAGTCATATGAGTGCCCAGTGATGAACAATGAACCCGAATTTGTCAGCTCAATGTCGTAAAAAAGAGAACCGTCATAACTTGAGTAGTACCACTTTTCCCACAGTTTCACCGGCGGGTCAAGACCATAGGCCAGGAATGATTGCAGCAGAAGAAACCCCGAGAGAACAACTCTGCTTTTCATCTCTTACCTCCTACTCGGTCAGCTTCACCCAGCCGATGCGGACATTTGAGAAAACATTGCCTCCGCTGCATTCCAGCCAAAGCTTAGCTATGTCTCCTGTCCAATCTTCGCTCAGCTCTGACAAGTCATAAGGGCCCAGGTCTGCAGCAGTAACCTTAAGTGTGTCTACTACTGCAATGTAGCCCGATTGGTGGTGTGAGTCAATCCAGTGGATGCCGAAGGTTACACTGGTTCTTGCTCTGCCTGCAATGCTGAAGCTATGGAACCGGTCTGCATAAATGTATTCAGATGAACCGGTGCCCGTGTTCAGATAAAGACAGTTTGCCTGTGTCGCGTCTGAAAGCACGCCCTCAAACATTCCGCTGATGGAATCAGTGTATGAGCCCCAGCAGCCGGTGAGGCTGTCAATGTCGAATGTTTTCCAGGCGGGAGGACTGATCGGAGGCAAGGGTGGATTCATGTCCCACGGATCATCAAGGATCTCGGTTGCATAATCTAAGGGTCTTACAAGGTAAACAAGGGTTGCGCTGTTGTCAGAGGGATCAGGTTCATTTGGAATGCTGTCGGTATAGACCCTGAAGATGTTAACACCTATGGCTGAAGTGTCGGGGGTAATGGTGTTGAACGATGCCAGCGCCCTGTCTGTCTGGTAGCATGAACCAGTCGAGAGGCCGCTGAAGTTCAGGTAAACTGAATCGCACAAGGTGTCTGCGGTAACATCCTCCAGATATACTTTGATGTTACTCAATGGCTCCGTACCCATGTTGTACACCCAGGCGTAAGTATCAAAGGGAGTACCTGTGGTAGAGCCGTTGTCTGTAAGCGTGTCTCCATCTGCTGGAATGACAACAAAGATGTCAGGGTCGGTTATCCTCAGGTCAGCATACAGCCCGACATCATCATCGAACATTTCAAGAAGTCTTGCCCCTCCCGCATCCAGGGTATCCAGGAAAGAAAACTCACCTCTGGCGGTTTCAGTACCCTCGATGAGGAATCTTCTTGAGTGGTCCAGTGCATATTCACTGAAGGGTGTTCCCCCGGGGAAATCACCTGCGTCAACTTCTATCACAAATGGATAATTGTTCGCTCTGCAGAACCTGTTTACATAGAAGAGATAGCAGGTGCTCTCAGTGCTGTCTGTGAACACCCTGATGTGAGGATCGGCGAAGTATAGCGGAAGAGAAGCTGAATCATATGATATCTCAGCATTGTCGAACCTGTCATCTGAAAACCACCACCAGAGTCTTGATAGCTCTGGAGCAATCCATGCAATCTGCCTGAAGGTTCCCCTTACGCTGTTCCAGAGCCTTGCGTATGCTGCAAACTTCCATTCAAGGTAGTCCTCCGTGGTTTTCTGACTCCCAGAAACCGTATCCGGTCTTGATGGAAGTGAATAGAGGGGATCGAACTGGGTGCCGTCTGCAGTGGTCCAGGGCGGAATCGAGTCCGGAGGAGCATAGTAGTAATCACCGGAGGGTCTCTCTCTGTAAACCCAGTCCTCATATGGAGCATCGAAGGGGATCAGGTCTTCATCAAGAAGACCGGTGTCGTGATGAAGAAGAGTATCATCCTTCCAACCACAGTAACTCCTTATGCTGTATGGGAAAACACCCTTTGCTCCTCTGAGCAGCCCGATGTTACAGAGCATTCTGAACTCGGCAGGTGATGGAATGCGATAGCTGTAGGAAACGTAATTGATTACAGTGTCAGCCGCCAAACTATCATATTCCCAAATAGCCTCTCCCCCAGTTCTTCCGAATCCCTGAGCATGGTAATGAATGGGGAAGGGACCGCTGCTTGCCGCGTTAAAGGTTGAATCCAGAATCTCTTCATAATGTTCAAGCATCCAAAGGTCGGTTGCGCTGCCAAGTACGGAGATGGTGTCGTTGCTCGTTTGCCAGTCATATCCGGCCATTCTAACGGGATATGCATTGAGATCCATTCTCTCGGGGAAGTTGTCGTAGATATCGTATGGTCCGGAAGAGGCATACTCAAGATATTTTGTGCTGAAGTATGCTCTCACTGAATTTGCCTGCTGGTGAAGAGATCCGCCAATTACTCCCGGAACAAAACCACCCCATTCAAGGCTGTCTATATGATGAATGGAACTGAAGCAAACGGAGACAGAGGGGATATCACCAGTGTACATGGAATCAGATTTCCACTTGATCCAGGAGAAGATACCTGTAGAGTCGATCTGGCTAAGCGAAGTGTCCTGTGTGTACATGTTAGGGAAATAGTCATCGTAGACATAATCAGTATCATTCATCCTGTTCAGCTGCCAGGCCGGTCCCTCATTGAAGATGTCATAGTACCAGATGCAGTCGTAATCTGACTCATAGTCTGCAAGGCTACTGCAGCTATTGTTGAGGTAAGTAATTATTTGTGTAGCATAGTTCTTGGTTTCGATTGAAGAGAAAGATGAATCAGGATGGATAAATGCGCTGTCTACCTGCAAAGAAGCTTCCGAGTATCTTGCCCAGCGGCTATCAATGGCATTGCTGTATTGTTGAAGCCTCGAGGGAGCCAGTACCATCACAGCTCCTGTACTGTCACAGAGTACGGCAGGTGTTTCCTGATGCCCTGATAACCATCCTTCAACCCATATCCCGTCGAAGTTATTCCAGAGGAGTTGGCATATCACATCAAGGGTTATATCGAAGGATGAAGTTCCCTGTCCGGTTTTCATAGAGATGATTGGTATGGTGTTTGCAGGGGGAGAGCCGGCATCAATAACTGAGGAAACAAGCAGAATGGCAGGAATAAGGAGAGAGAGGTTTGATTTCATAGAAACACTTCCCTTTTATCTTAAGTAAGATACAGTTTATTAAAGGAATATGAAAAGGTACCAGGGGGGGCGTCAAGGGGCTTGATATTGAGTAAGATCATAGGGAAACAGAATCTGTCGAAACAGATGCCTTCGAGGTAATCTGCTTGTTGACCATTCTTATTCTTCTCAGTTTCCTTTCGGTGATTATATGCCTGTGCCAGTTATCTCCGAGGCCAAGCACCTGCTTTCGGAAATCTTCTGGGAGTTTCAGCAGGCACAGCCACTGTGTGACTCTGTCAGGCGAAATCCCATGCCTTTCAGCGAGCTGCTTTCGAGTGAGATTGTCTCGAACCATTTCATCCTGCAGTTCAATGGCAACCACCAAGGGGTTACGGAATAGTTTTCTCGGTTTTATGATTGGGATATCAGGACGGGGTTCTGCAATTCTGTAAATATGGGTAATTCTGGTTCGAGGAACTTTCAGTTTGGCGTACCACAGAAGGCTATTGATTAAGTAATGTAATCCGCTGTAAAACGCCTGAATCCCCGATGATATTGTAGATACCTGCCGACAATCTCTCGCCCGAGAAACTGGTTCCGTTCCAAATGCCTACTCCGTCTGAAACAACGATTGAAGAAACCTCTCTCCCAGAGATGTAGTACACACGCAGTGTCTGTGATTCAGAACTGGTTTGTACAGTGACGGAACCTGTTACGGGGTTGCATGAGAAACTGAATCCATCTCCGGGAACAGCAGCAGTCTCTTGCTGTTCAGTGCCCACATAGTTGTAGTCAAACCAGCCGAAGGTGGGGTACCCGCCTAAGACAGGTTCCCCTCCTCATCAGTAACACCGTCTATTTCCCTTAGATCTTCAGGAATCTCACTATCGTAGTTGTACGCAATGTGCCAGTCAACAAGCACATTTCCATCTGAATCGAAAACAAGATTGAAGACTCTGTGATCGTCGTTGGTACCGCTATAACACCATGTCAGATAGTACTTATCCTCCCCGGGAATCTGCCTGACTATCCTTGATGTGCTAAGACCCACAAGAATATAGAGAGCATGCTCTACTATCTTATCAATAATACTTTGTAATTCCTGATTCCTGAATCAAAAGTTAATCTGACAAAGTAAACGCCTGACGGTTGCTCTCCCGGAATCCAGGAGAACTCGTGTACGCCTGAACTCACTTCTCCCGCCTGTATCTCATCAACCTTTCTTCCTGAGCAGTCATACATCGATAATGTGAGATACTGCGGAGAATGGATGGAGATGGAGATGAATAGGTTATCGCGGAATGGGTTGGGTTGAACAGACCAGAATTGAACCGGACTGCCCGACTCGGATATTCCGCTTCCTTCCGGTCCGAAAGCAACAATGCACACGTCGGATGTGCCTGAGAGAGAGGGCTGAAAGGGATTCATCAACGGCAAGTCCGTTGAGAAGGTGGTTCCCGCTATGAAAGCGTTGCCTGTCCCGTCCACATATATGCAGCGTCCGGCATCATCCAATACTCCTCCGAGGTATGTGCTGTAATAGATCGAGTCACCCCAGGGTGTGAACCTTGCTGCCAGCATGTCCCCGCCCCCTCCATATGTGCTCTGAAATGGATTCATGAGCGGAAGATCCGGTGACTGCGTATATCCGCATACATACGCACTGCCCTCATTGTCAATCTCGAGCGTGCGGAATCCGTCACTGCCTGTTCCGCCGAAGAAGGTGCTGAATACAAGCTGATTGCCTGCCGGGTCAAACTTCGTCAAAAAGGCATCACCGTTCGGACCGCCTGCATACCCGGCCTGAAACGGATTTAGCGTGGGAAAGTCGTTGGACATGGTTGCGCCAACAACGAAGGCGCAGCCTTCAAAAACCACAACATCCCATCCGTTGTCCCATTCCCAGCCGCCAAGATAGGTGCCGTACACCATCTCCGATCCATTGGCGCTCATTTTAACGATAAAAGCGTCGGTAGAGCCCGCGTTGGTGTTTTGAAAAGCGTTACGCACAGGAAAGTCAACGGAAGCGGTCCTCCCGGCAACATAAACGCAACCGGCATCGTCAATATCAATACCATACGCTTCGTCGGGATAGCCGCCCCCAAGGAAGGTGCTGTAGATCAGATCGCCTCCTTCGGGCGTCAGGCAGGTGACGAATGCATCACGCTCCCCCCCTGCAAATCCAGCCTGAAAAGGGTTCATCATAGGGAAATCCGGTGATGCTGTGTCTCCCGTGACAAAAGCACTCCCTGAAGCATTAATGACAATTGCGAACCCATGGTCATTTTGAGCCCCTCCCAGACATGTGCTGTAAACGAGCTGGTCACCGGTTGGGGATAGTTTGGCCACGAAAGCGTCTCCCCCGCCCTGATAGGACTGGTAGGGATTCTGCAAGGGAAAATCGCCGGAGCTGGTATAGCCGGTCAAGAACAAGGCGCCCGTTGAGTCGACCTGAATCCCTGAAATGTTGTCAACGCCGACGCCGCCCAGAAAGGTGCTGTACAACAACTCACTTCCATCGGAAGTCAGTTTAGTGACAAATGCGTCCCTGTTGCCAGCATAGGTTCCCTGGTACGGATTCTGGAGAGGGAAATCGGAGGACCTGGTTTCACCCGCGACGACAATGGCTCCAGAAGGGTCAATGCAAATGGATGTGCCGACTTCCCTTTGATTTCCACCTAGATATGAACCGTATATCAACTCGACCGGTGGATCTATGATCAGGGGAAGATCGCTGTCGAACACCGGGATGGAAAAACCAAAAGTGTTGTCCCCGACCATTCGGTAACTCACGGCGACATACTCCCTGAAACCATCCTTTTCCTGCCATGCCACGGGCTGCCCCTCAGTCAGGACGCCATTTGCTGTGGTGATTTGAAGAATACCTGTCTGAGATATCTCAACCGAGGAGACACCTTCATACCGGATCGCAACCGCAGAAGGATCGGCTCCCGGTTCCACAACAATGTCATACTTCAAGCAACCCTCTTCAATTCGGTACTCCACATCAATCCCGGGGTACAGGCTAGGATAGCTCACCCTGTCAAAACTGCGGACATGCGTTCTCCATGATTCCGAATCTCCGCAGATGAAATAGTTCGTGTAGTGGCTCTTCAGACCAATTCCAACTGGCTCGGTTTCCTGAGAAGCACCAACGAATAGAGCACTCAGTACCGTCACGACACACTCTTCATCGGTCTGTTCAGCAAAAGAGAAGGCAAGTGTAGGAGATTCAATCAAAGGATGATCGTTGCGAGTAAACCGATACACCACACCACCAGCGGTAAGCCAGCAATCCAATTCACCCGCCTGCGTAAAAAACAGTACCTCTTCAGCCCACTGCCCGAGGTTCTCAGTAAAGAAAGAAGTCATCGAAGCCCGCGAACCGATTTGAGCATACGATCCTGTGGATTGTAACATCAAAACAAGGATCGTCGGTATCAAGTGCATTGTCAAACCCCCTGACTGATAGAAAGGGGAAAATAACAGGGATTACGGTTTACCCTCAGTAAATTCTGTTCGTTCTCACCACTCATGGATTGATAAAATCAACAACAATCATGAGGTCACCATTCGGCCGGTGGTAGTGCATTGCATAGTTTGGCCAGTTCACTGACCAGTAACAGTAGAACCAACCTATTGCATCACTTTCATCGCCACCGTTGGGCCAGAATACGTACTGCGAATAATCTTCTTCTTCATCCCACCTAGTAAAACAAATCGTGTTGTTCCAGTGACTCATGAAGCAGTTCCCAATGCTAATTGCGTTGCTGTCAATTGGACAGGTAGCTTCTCCGCTACCAAAGGTCAACGAGTAAGCCGTTTCACCTGAATGCGATACCCAATGACCTCTGATCGCATCAGCTTGAAGTGAATGTCCGTCATATACATTCCATTGAGAGGCTTCGAAGATACAGTCGACCCGAACATCTCCAGCGTCAGACAATCCTGCCGGGCGTGGGCTGTTATTGGAGAAGCGATTCAACACATCTGAATAATACCAACCCTCTGGGAGTTGGTCAGTCGCATCGAATTCAATCCGAAACCAGTCGGAGTATGTACACAAGTCCTGCTGATTTCTCTCAACATTAACATCCTCAAAAACATAGTATCCTTCATCAGTCAAAACGCCCGAGCCATACTGCTCCCACTCATTGGATGCATTTCGTTTATACAGTGTAACTATCGCTCCATCGATCGGAAAAGCCAAGCAACCTAAAACACTGTCTGACCCAAAGTGGTACATATATGGCTCATTATAATCTTGATAGTAAACATATCCTTTAATATCAACAACACTTGAATAGCAGAGTCCTGAAAGCGAAAGAAGAATTAATATTCGCATGCAACTCACAGCATATCTCCCTTTGATTTGCTGGATATATATAGAGTAAGTTCCTCTTTGTCAACGACAAAAGCCGAACTGCAGCGGTCACGTCCCGAGTTTTCCATGAATTGTCATAGGACCATCTCCTCGCACCTGGGTTGATCCGGGGTTTCTTTTCTCTCCTGCCATTTCTTGATGGTTCCATGATCAGGTCGGCTCTGTTGGTTATCACTCTCATGGATGTCTTTCCACGGGGCTGTCAGCATTCGGTGTCAACGCCGGTTTACGAATGCACTGATTCACCGGTTGTACAGGTGTCTCCGTACCTCCCTTCACCCCCCTTCGGTCCCAGCGGCCCCCAGAGCAAGCACCTGTTTCTGTGTGTCTTCGGGTAACTTCAGCAGGCAGAGCCACTGGATCAATCTATCCGATGTGATCCCGTGCCTGTCAGCGAGTTGTTTTCTGGTCAGATCATCGCGGATCAACTCATCCTGCAACTCCATCGCGTACACCATAGGGTTACGGAATGTCTTTGTGGATTTTATAACAGGAACATCAGGACGCCTGAGCCGTAGGATGTCCGGTGTCTCTTCAATGGTTCGACTGTAGTAACACTCGGCGTACCAGCAGAATATTACAGGCTAAGAAGCGTAACGCGCTGTACGTCACCTGTTGGGTCTATGATATTGTAGATACCTGCAGACAGTTTCTCGCCGGAGAACCCAGTTCCGCTCCAGGTGCCGACTCCATCTGAAACAGAAATAGAAGAGACTTCTCTTCCAGAGATGTCGTACACGCGCAGTGTCTGTGATTCGGAAGTGGTATACACCGTGACGGAGCCCGTCACCGGGTTGCATGAAAAGCTGAATCCTTCTCCGGGAACAGCAGCAATCTCTTGCTGCTCAGTGCCGACATATTCGTAGTCGAACCAGCCGAAGGTGGGGAAGTAATCAATCTCTGGTTCAGTCTCAACCTGTGAGTATATCAAGTACAGATTCCCGGCTTCATCCATAGTACCATTTATGTGATAAAGATCCTCGGGCTCCTCGTAGTCGTAGTTGTAAGCAATATGCCAGTCAACAAGCATGTTCCCGTCTGAATCAAAGATAAGATTGTAGATCCTGTGGATACCTCCGCCCCAGTTGTGGGTCCAGGTCAGGAAATACTCATCCTTGTCTGGTACCTTGTTCAGAGTTCTGAATATGGTATAGCTCATTTCGGGAAGCGATTCAGCTACAAGGAGTAATCCGTTAATAATTGTAGATCCGTCTGACTTGTCCAGTTTCCACAGGAAGTATCCAGGGTAGCTATCCTCAACCACCATAAGATTCCCATCAGGATCGAGGATAAGTTCAGGAAACCTGCTGCACTCATAGGCTCCCTCCGTGAAATCCGTCAGAGGGACAGCGATATTACCCTCCAGGTCATACTGAAGGTACAGATAGTCATGAACCAGTGAATCCTGAACTACCAGATGAACCCTGTTCCCGTCCACGAGCAGCACTCCACCCTCGTCGGCCCCCTCAACCATCCACTCGTAATCCGTTATGAAACCTGATCCGGGTGCCGGTGTCCACACTGAATATTTAACCTCCTTGCCAACATTGTAAAGAACATGCAGCCTGCCCAGACTGTCTGGACAGGCTCTGATGTAGGGGTACATAGTTGAAGCAGAGAAAAGATATGTTGCTGGTGTGATTTCCGAGCCGTCCGCTAAACTTCTGATCGCATAGTAAACCAGACTGTAGTCTCTCCAGAAGACAAAAAGACTATCACCCATGACAGTGGCTGAATGGAGAGAACTATGGCTGTCAAGAGAAACCATGGTCTCTGGATAGAGAGTGGATCCGTTGATGTCGAACATCTTGTAGGCAATGCGTGATTCATTGTTGAATCCGGCCCATACAAGGTGAAATCTCCCAAGATCATCCCTGAAGATAAGCTGCTCTCTTCTTGCGGTGTTAGCCGAATCCGTTGCCAGGAAGGGTTCGCTCCAGCCCGGGCTGGGTATCACATTCATCAGGCTCAGCAGCAGAAACAGCATTCCCATCACTCAAGCACTCCGGATCTACGAGGATCGTGTTTGAACTGGGTCCATGGAGCATATCCGGCTGAGCAGCTTCCCAGTTCCCAGCAGTGCAGAGAACCGTCGCTGCCGCCGAAGACTATCTCCACCTTCTCGTCCCTGTCCAGGTCTCCTACCGCGAAACCCCCAGTGGCACTGACTCCTTCGGGTAAAGCGATGGGAAATCCAAGCGTTGCCAGATTATTCCCAATTGAGTTGTAGGCATGAACAACCCCTGCAGCACTGAACAGTACATCCGTGTATGTTGTGTTGTTCAGCTTGCCAAGGGAGGTGGGGCTTATCGCGGATGAGAATACGGCTCCTGAGTACTCGCCAGTCGGCCAGCCAGATATTGGATCTCCATCAATATTCCATGCCATGCATTCCATCTCAGATGGCAGAACGAAGGCATCTGCGCCTGAGCCAGCCGCCCAGTCGGTGAAGACGCCGTATCTAAGCATTGCCGCTGCCTCAGTTCCCTTTTCGCAGTCCAGCTCCGTGAATGACGATGCTTCGATCAGTTCAGCGGGGATATCAGATGCCGGATCATAACTGCCCAGGGGGTAACCGAGCATGGATGTGCCGGAAAGCTGCCCCGCTGCAGGATGCATAGAATTAGTGCCGGTGTTCCACGATTTGGAGAACAGTGTTGTCGATGCGGCCCAGTCGTATACGACCACGGCGTTGAACGGTGTTCCTATATTGTTGCTCATCATGCAGAATATCACCTCATCCTGGGCACTGCCCCCCATATCGGCACAGCAGAGCGATGCGGGGGTCCGGTTCTCTGGAAAGGTGAATCTCTTTGAGGTGATCTCAACGAACTCATCGCGGGAACTGTTCCAGTAGTACAGATGCAGGTCAAGACCAGATGCGACGCATAGTTCAAGGCCTGAGTGAGAACTGCTCATATCTCCCATGCAGAAGCAGGTTGCTCCAGTAAGGGACAGATCCGATATCCTTGAACCCTGATTGCTGATGACCCTTACTCCACCGTTGAAGCCACAAAGGATCTCGTTCGTTCCATCACCGTCAAGGTCTACGGCCAGGGGCTGCCAGCCTGAGAGGCCCTCTTCGCAGTACTCCCACTTCAGCGTGCCGTCGTGTTCATAGGCTGTGAGTGAGGTGCCCGTGAGTGCTGCAACCTCCAGTTCCGAGTCTCCATCGAGGTTGACAAGGATCGGTGTGGTGCTCACGATGCCGCCTGGATGAGAAGGCCAGTACGAATCATGCCAGCCGGTGTCCAGGGGATAGGTGTCATTCAGCCGAACCTGTCGTGTGGCGCTGTTGTTGCCCCGCCATGAATCAAAGCAGGTTTCCTGAAAGTCCGCCGTTACTGATACCGTTACGTCCATGGGGGGAACGAACCAGTTGGAACAGCTCCAGTCGTACTGCACCTCAAGGGAATCCCTGGTGTTTATCGAGGAGCAGCTGAGATCATAGGAAGATGTATTGCTGCCACTGGTGAAGGTTATCCTTGCGATGAAAGCACCGGAGTTCTGCCTGCCGAAATTGCGGATGGTGAAGTTCACCGGCAGTGTTACCCCTGACGGTGTTTCCACCGGGTACTCCGAGATGCTGAGGTCGTCCCGGTAAACCACAAGATCACATGAGTTGGGGTATCTGACCCTGTCGCTTATGTCCAGGGCGGGATCCCCAAGCAGGTTGAACTGTGCGAGCTCCTTCGGCCCGTGGGCGAAGAAGGCTTCGTACTGAAAACGGGCATCCTGAATGGCTTCACCCAGTCTCCCGTATCCCCTGCCATATATCGCCTGAAGGATACCTTCACCATAGTACTGGTAATAGCTGGTCAGGGAATACCTGGAGCCGCAGAACACGCCTGCCACAGGAACTCCCGTGTTCTTAAGGAGCTTTTCCCCCAGACAGTCCGTGCCGAAATCATACAAAGGTACCTGCGCTGATTCGGTCAGTCTGCAGTAATAGGGATGGGAATCCCTGTACTGGTGTTCATGTAGCGTGTGGTTGAAGGTCCCTGCAGAACAGCACAAAAGGAGAATGAAGGGTGCCGCATAGTACTGATCAGGTGTGGTGAGATAGTTCTCAAGCTGATAGTTGTTGAAAGTGCTGTCCCTGGTCCCTTTGGTCAGGTCATCATCGGGAATGTATCGGGGCCAGTACTCAAGGCCGGCGCTGAGCATATGGTATTCGCCGTGGTTGGAGTAAAAGGCTACTCCGGCACCGGAGGAGAGTTCATCGAGAACGAAGTCCCTGTACTCGTGGCTTGCCAGAATGCTTCCGTCCGAGCTGCTGAAGTCGCGTCCGTCTCCGCAGTAGCAGCTCGCAAAGTCAAAGCCCATCCAGTCAGTTAGATCATGGGTCCATTCCCTGTCAGGTTCCCAGCTGACATAGGCCTGCACCGACGTCTCCGAATTGTCATCACTCCCGGTACCGGCCAGACGCAGGAGCCTGCGCCGGTTATCCACCAGAGGTATCTGCTGAATGGGTTCTTCAAGGGCAAGTATGTTCTCCACGATCTCTGAGAGAGTGTCGGTCTGCAGGGATGAACCGTTCCTCACCGATAATCTTCCCACCATCATGGACGGGAAGGCCGTTTCGATGTCCGGGTCCCCGTTGAAGTAAGCATACCACTCATCATTGGCAGCCATTGTCGGCGCTGTGTCTATGGCGAACTCGTGGGTAGGCAGATACCACTGCTCTCCTGCATATGTTACGTCCTCGTGATCTCCAACGAGAAGCAGATAGCTGGGCGATTTTTCCGAAGCCCCAGGCCAGTTCTGCCACATATGCTCGGTGAACTCCCGGATCATTTCATCGGTGATCCCCGTCATTCCAGACCCGAAATCCTCGAGGATGCTATCGGTGAGAACTGTTGCCACATCGAACCCGTTAAGACTTACCCTGTGCTCTGCAAGGTCGTCCACCGCATCTCCGAAGTCGTCGTAAAGACCTGAAGCGCATATTATGACATAGTCGGGCATCCTTCTGTTCGGGGCCTGGGGTCCGTTCATCGGGTCGACGACACCGAAATAGTCCGGAACAGGTACACTGGTCTGCTCAATTTGCTGATAACCCACCATTGGGCTGCCGCGAACCATGCTTTGAAACGGTCCAAGACCAATACTGCTCCAGACAGCCTCTGAGCTGTCGAACGAGACGGACACGCTGAATGATGAAACCGTGCAGAGGATGCTGTCGGAAGCCCGGTACTGCGCCGGATACAACTGCAGCTGTAGAAAGCGCTGATGGCAGATCCGGGTTTCTCCCAGAACATCGATCCTGTTTTCAGGCCAGAATGCATCAGACGCATATGCGGTGGAGTCCATGGTGAAGGAATCAACTTCGGCTGCGGTATGGGCGTAGGATACGTACCAGGCCGGTGAAGGATAAACAGGGATCGTCTTTCTGTAATCCAGGTCCGATACAGTGAAATCCACTGATGGCGTGACACTGTCGGGAACAGCAACCAGCACGGTAACAACAGGAAGCTCAGGAAAGCCGGTGCTGTCAGTAACGGGAGCATCGGAAAATCTTATGAAATCAAGACCGCCGTGGCTTACACTGTCTATGGAAAGGGGAATCCGTGCAGTGAAGGCAACCCTTGAGCTGTCTGCGATTGTCGTTCTGATAAGAGGAGTATCGGCTGAAGCGGTACTGAAAAGAAGAATCATGGCAAGGGTGAACGCATAGAAACCTGATTTCATTTTATGCCATCCCTTTCATCCTGTGTAAGATACATGTTTATCAACGAATATGAAAGAGATCTTCATTCGTGATTGTCCAAAGACTGTTTCCGCTGTAATCAAAGGCAGTCAGACTGCTTCCAGTGAGAACAACTACCTCAAGATACGCATCACCATTAAGATTCTGAAGCAGCGGTGTTGTGCTGATGTTGCCGGTTATTTCCAAAGGCCATGCCTTTCAGCAAGCTGTGTCCGGTGAGATCATGACAGATCTCCTGCATCATCAATACCCCTTATAGAACGCCTGTTTTTCCATGCAAACAATTTGAGCACGAACTGCTCTGCATAACCAGCTGATTTTATTTATAGGATAATTGGAGAAGCCGGTTAAGATGTTACGGATTTCCCGGGGTATCTCCGGTGAAGAACACAGAATACCGGTCATGCGTTATCATATGGGCCTGTTGATCATACTGGGATGTTGAAAAGGGGATGAGGGATCATGTCCGAATATCAGAAAAACAATCCGACGCATGGTGTTACGCTTGAGAACATGATAGACCATCTTGTGAGGGAGATAGGCTGGGAAAAGCTTGGCAGACAGATAAACATTCGGTGCTTCAACAACGATCCCTCAGTTGGATCCAGTTTGAAATTCCTGCGGAAAACGCCGTGGGCAAGGAAACAGGTTGAAGAGCTTTACATCGCCGTTTCCCGGAAGAAAACGTGACAGGAAGCTGTGATTGTACTCACATTAACCGGTGACTATATTCACTGCCATTGCTGGAATGCGTCTGTTCGGACCGGTCAAAGGACGGTTGTTTTATGATTTCCTCACTGTTCGTGTTCATTGTGAGCCTTGGAGTAATCTGGATCTCTTCAGAGGTCATTATTCGCAACATTACACCCATCGCCCGTTCCCTGGGGGTAAAGGAACTTGTAATAACCATTCTCGGAGTGAGCATCCTCACCAGTCTTCCCGAGCTGACCGTTTCAGCCCTGGCCATCGCTAGGGGCGCCGGCGATATATCGCTGGGCAATGTCATCGGTTCCAACTTCATCACACTTACCTTCGTTACGGCACTCTGCGCTCTGATCCACCCCATAGACATCCACAAGGAAGTGCAGGCACGGGAATCCAGCTGGATGATCCTCTCTTCATCCCTTGTTCTTATTCTTTCCCTCGACGGAAGGCTGAGCCGTTCAGACGGCATGATACTCATTGGCACCTACATTCCCTACATCTTCAGTGTGCTCAGTACCGCCAGAGAAGGGGCGGAGGCTTCAACCGAGCACCCCTCAGACAGAAAGAAGGTCATACTCCGTTCTTCAGGACTCACCGTGCTGGGAGTCCTGGGCGTTGTGGCCGGGTCGAAGTACGCACTGGACTCCGGCACCCGGATCGGTGAGATAGCGGGTATACCGGCGGTGGCCCTGGGAGTGGTTATCTTTGCGTTCGGCACAAGCCTGCCCGAGCTGGCCATCAGCCTTTCTGCCACAGTGAAACGCAAAGCGGATGTTTCCATCGGAGAGATCTATGCGTCAAACATTTTCACCCAGTTGGTCGTTCTGGGCATCTGCTGCCTTATCACGCCCATCTCCGTTGCCCCCGCACTGACATCCTTCGCCATGCCGTTCCTGATACTGGCGGCGGTGGTCATTCAGATTTTCGTTACCACCGGCTACCGTCTGAACAGGGTTGAAGCGCTTGCGCTGCTTGCCTTCTATGTGATCTTCGCGGTCAGTCAGTTCACCACTCTGCCCACGATAGAGTCCCTGGTGGGTTTCTAGTTTGACGGCCGTCCGCTACGATGAATAACGAGCAGTACAAAACACTGGGCATCCTGTCCCTGGCGGTCATTCTTTTTCTAACCGAGCGGCTGCGCCCGGGCCTATAGCCATGCTTACGGCGGTTCTGCTGCCGGGGACCGGCATCTTAACCGCCTCGGAGTCCTTCTCCGGCTTCAGCAGCGGTGCGGTGATCATCATCTCCGTTTTCATAATCGCCGAGGGGCTGAACAGAACCGGAGTTTCTGAGTTCGTGGCAAGGGTTCTGCTGCGCTGGGGGGAAAAGGGAAGGTCCTCTTGTTGCCCTTTTCATGGCCGCCGGCGGATTCCTTTCACTGTTCATCAACAACATCGCCGCGGCTGCCGTTCTTATTCCATCCGCAGGAATTTATGGTAACGAAACTGGTGACGGAACTGGATGACACAGGCCGGGATTTGCTGTTCTGGGAGTGGGTATCGGATTCAGGAAGATCAACTTTCCTATTGCTCATTGTTCCGGTCAACGATGAACAGAAGGGTCAGCAGCTGACCCCGGCAAGCTCAAGCGCCAGCTCACAGAAAGCGCCACCAGCAGAACCAGTTTCATGATATTCCTCCCGCGGTCATCTCTATGAGTCCGATCGCTGTTTCCACGCCGTTCTCCTGTTCCATCCGGGAGGCGATGAGCCTGGCTCCGGCGGCATATCCCTTTCCAGCAAGAACAGCCTCGATGTTCCGGGAAAGTTTCCCGGGGGTAAGCGACCTCCTGTGGAGCTTTCCAGGAGCTGCACCTGCACGATGAAGTAGAAAGCCCCATACAGGCTGGTCCGCGGTGTACTCCACCACCACCGAGGGAATCCCCGCCCGGCAGGCAGTCTGACTGGTTCCTGCTCCTCCGTGGTGTACAACGGCGGCACAGTACGGGAAAACGCTCATGTGATCCACCCTTGAAACGAAATGGATGTTACCCCTGGATATGCCGGAGCTGCACTGCACGATTGCCCGGCAGCCCACGATATCCACCGCCTTCAAAACGATGTCAATAATGTCCTCTTCCCTCTCCTCGCCCTGGAGCATGCTCCCGAAGGTAAAGAACACCGGAGGCTCCCCGGACGCAAGGAAGTCATTAAGTGCACCGGGCATATCCCCGGTTACCCGTCGCGGGAGGTCCATCGTGCCGCAGAACTCGAAACCTGGAACGCCGCCCCCGGGGTAGAGACCGGGACTGACCGCAACGAGGTTAAGGTGTTCGGAACGGAAGATGTCGCCCAGAACACTTCCTGGAGGCGGAAGTCCCCACTGCCGGAAATGCCCGGCAATGTCCGGTTTCCAGAGAATGTCCATTGCCAGGCCAAAGGCCTTCCATCCAAGTCCTGAGAGCAGACCGGGGAATCCCGGGGGAGGAACGGTGCTTGACGGCACCAGCGGCGTGGGCAGGAGGGATATCCAGGGAATGCCCTTCAGAAAGGCCGCCCCCCGCAGGGAATAGGCGAAGGGGTGACCCACCGCTGCGTCGCACTTCCCGCACATTTCCAGGGCCGCATCGAACATCGCGTGAATGGAAGGGTTGAGCAGGGTGCGTACGAAAACCCTGCTCTTCGTTGCGGGGTTCCTTGAGGAGACCATGTTCCTGCCCAGCTTCGCGAACTCGTCCCGGGGGATGTCCAGGAAGCCGGGGAGGGTCACTTCGATATTATCGTCCCCAAGGTTGAGATCAGCGCCGGCTCCCTGTATTCCAGTCACCGACAGCAGCACATGGTGCCCTTTTTCCGCAAGGCCCCGGGCAAGGGCCGCAAAGGGACGGATATCCCCCTCGGTGCCCCATGTCTGAAGCCCTATCCTCATGAGATCATCGTTTCAGTGATTCCACGAACTCCCTCGCGTCCTTCAGACTTGCGCCGGTCTGTTTTCTGTAGGCCTTTTGCCCCTGTCCTGTTCCCAGTGAGGAGCAGCTCCATAACTTCTTCAGAGGCTTCCGAGGGTGACTTGGGAACATCATATCCAGCGTTCCTCAAGAGATTGTCCGCCCTGGTCTCGAGGATCTCCACCCTCTTCCTCAGCCTTTCGATCTCCGCCTTGGACACGGACACCTGGCTCCTCCGTAAAATGAGTGTTCTTGCTGGGTCTTTCGCGTGCTGAAGATATACAAAGGCCGTGTAAGCCGGGCCATGGGAGGATTGATCCTGAGGCCGGGATGATCCCCCAGCTTATGTTGGGCGGCTTCAGGTAGTAGGCCTTCATGTCCTTGACCATCATGGCCCTGAGGGGGATCAGCATATTCATTTCATCGCCTCCCCGCCGAGTCCGGTGACCGATGCGAAAACATCCTCGATTCGACCGGTCTCAGGAAAGAACCTACCCCGATACTGTGAAAATGTGCCATGCTTTCCCATGCAAAGTTGTGAGCCTTGAACTCAGTCTCCATCTCCATCCATGAGATGCCTTCGATCTCCCGTGAAAGCTGACCCTGCTCAGACCCTGAGCACCTGCTTTCGAGTACTTGACCTTACACGTGAACAAATGTGTACATAGCTCAAGAATGATGGTGAGCCAATCGTGAAGGTATGCTTCATTTTATGTGGATAACACGGATCATGATTGATACAGCACCTGACCGGAGGCTGGGCTGTCAGGCGCTTCACCCTTCACCGGGAGATGATTGAGGAATACATAAAGAATCAGGATGTCGAGCCCCTGGACGATGACGTGTTCAAGGTTACAGAATGATGTCTTGTGCCCGGCGAGGCTCTTCAGGCGACTTCAGTCGCATGGTGTCAGCTGTGGAGAATGATCATTATGCAGTAGCGAGGATGCTGCGGAAAGTCGGTTCCCACATAGACAAAGCTGGCCCCTGGGGGAAAACTCCCCCAGAGCCTCGATTTCTCTCTGCATTTCTTCGGGTAGTTTCAACAGGCACAGCCACTGGGTCATTCTGTCTGAAGTGATACTATGTCTCTCAGCCAACTGTTTTCGGGTCAGGTTGTCGCGGAGCAATTCATCCTTCATCTCTATGGCAACCATCAAGGGGTTACGGAATCTCCTTCTGGGAAGGATGATAGGAATGTCAGGACGCCTGAGCCGAAGGATGTCCGGTGTCTCCTGGATGGTTAGACTTCAGTGACTCTCGGCGTACCACAGTTCACCATGCTCGAATCGCTATCTGATCAGTGTCACAGATTCAGTGCGGGATACTCCCCTTCGGCACAGGAGGGAACTGCATGGGTTCGGGCAGATTTCAAAGATAAGTGCTCCTGCAGGATCAGGCTCTCCTGGTAGGGTCTGAGCATAGACCTTGAGAATATTGACACCGATCTCATCGGCTTCAGGCGTCCAGCTGAAGACAGCATTTTCTTTGTCGGTCTGATAGCAGGAGTGTGTCGAAAGGCCGCTGAAACCGAGAAAGTCTCTGTCCAGAACCTCATTGGTAGTTCATTCTTCAAAAATACTGCGAAAATAAAGGGATGCGCCGGGCGAATACCCGGCGCACCAAAGGGAAGCCTTAGAAAAGGGTTTTCACGCTGGCCCAGGTGTGGCGTACCAGGCTAACTGTGGGATCGTAGTATGTGCGGAAGGTGTAATCGAAGTTCGTGAAAGGCTGATAGCCGGGATTGGCGTAAACATGGCCGTGGGGATAGGGGTTTCCTGTATCACCGGTAATGCCAAGGGTGGTGTTACCCGTGAAAACGAGGTAATACGTGGTGGCCGGTGTGATCAGAGCTGTTTCCCAGAAAACATCGACCCATTCTCCCTGGGTGCCTGTGGCACTGGCTTCAGCAAGCATTGTGCCCCCTGCGTTGGGAAGAGCATCCCAGAGCTGTATGGTTACATTGTCGCTGGTGCCGGCGCTTGCCTGAAGATTGATTCCAGCGCCGCAGATGTTACCGTGGGTCTGCTGGAATGACTGGGCGAGGTCGCCCTGGCTGAAGCCTGCCATGGTTGAGGAACCACTCGAAACAAGAGCAATCTTCCTGCATCATATAGCCGCAAGTCGACTCCTGTTCTCTATATTAGTACTGTCATGTCAAGCATGCTGTTCTGCCATGGACAGCCCTCCCGGTTGCGGAGAAGATGGGATATGGAGAAGGCGGCCCCGGCAAGGGACCGCCCATCGGGTGGAAAAGGATCCTATCTGTTTCCGTAGAGGTTGTTGATAACCAGTTCGGCAAGCTGAACGCTGAACTCGATATTGTCTTTGTCAGGGTATTCCTCGGGACTCCACTTGATGCGAATGCAGACATCGCCCCTGAGAACCAGCATTCCCACGGTTATGTCATCGATGCCTCCGCCCATGAGACCAACAATGGCCCTGTCCCAGAGTTCTCCCTCAACCTCTTCGCTCTCATTCACGTAACCGCTGACCCTGTCGAAGTTGCTCTGGCCGTCGAAGGTGTAAACCAGGAAGTTGATCTTGCTGCGGTTCCTGGAGGCTCCCTCCGCCCTTGTTGTGTCGTAGTAGCTGAGCTGGGGCTTGCCGGCGGCTGCGTCGCTGAGGGGTTCATGCCATGTGTCGTAGCCCTCGACACCGAGAAGCTCCTCGATGTCCTCAACGCTTATGGCATCGATCATTTCCCAGCCGTCTGGGAGGACGATAGTGTCGCTGAGCTCAGCGGTGACAGGTTCATCAGTTGCTACATCTTCATCTGGAACGGGTTCATCGGCGGGTTCACCGCCGCCGCAGCCGGCGAAAACCGTAAGGGCAACGAGTAATGCAAGGAACAGCTTTTCCACTTGTTCTCCTTCTGATGGAAGTCTGTTTGCCATGGAACACCTGAGACCAATGGCGAAGGGAAATATACGGGAAAAAACATAATGGCAATGATGGCCGGTATTCCCCGTTCAGCGAGGATATCCCACCGGAAAGACATAAAGAGGGGTTTCCTCTTCACTCAGTCCCAGTAAGCCGGCCAGGCCCGGTTCATCGAAGGCGCCCACGGCGCAGGTTCCCAGACCCAGTGCCGTTGACTGAAGGTAGATGTTCTGCCCGGCATGACCGGCTTCCATATGGGTATAACGGATGCCTTTCTCTCCGTAATGGTCCGTTGTCCGGGCGTAATCCGCAGAGATGACCAGCACCACAGGGGCGCTCGCGATGAAGCCCTGGCCCAGACAGGCATCTGCAAGGTCTTCGGCGAGATCCGCCCCGAGTAGTTCCAGGGCAAGCAGGTGACCATCCGGTTCATAACGGTAAAGCCCCGGGGGAAGGGTTCCAACCCTGCTGGCAAGGCAGTACAAATTGAGTGGATAGGTGGCTCCCGCGGATGGAACAGTGCGCAGACCCCTCGCGTGGGAAACGCCCTGGGCTGCCCAGAGCAGGCTTGAGAGCTGCTCAACGGTGATACTGTCGGTGCCGCTGAAGCTTCGGACCGATCGCCTTGAGTCCATGGCCTCGTAAAGGGACATGGAAGAAACAGGTTCCGGCTCTGGAAGCTGAAAGCCCATTGAGGGCAGGAACATCGTAATGAGTACAGTGATGAGACACAACATTTTTACCTCCCTTCCTGAAAAGATACATCAACTGCCGGGGAGAAAGAATTCCCGTGGTGAAGGTCGTTGACCGGTGATTTATTCCCTTGTATTGTCTCCCGCCGATGTTAATGGATCGGTTCATTTTAACAGGGGAGGAAAGGGTATGAAAAGGTTATTGCTGCTTCTGCCGGCCCTGGCACTGCTTTTTGCGGGGTGCCTGTCGGATTCCGGTCTTGGCCATGGCGACATCGCCGAGGCAGAGATAGTTTCATCCGGAGCCACTTTGGGCGAAGTAATTGAAGACCCGGAAGAATCGCTTCTGAGTCTCGGTGTTCCCGTTGATGAGGGGTTCAATTGCGTGGAGTTCAAACTTCAGTCCGCCGGGGAAACCCTGATAGAGGCCGAAGGCGGCAGACGCTTCGACCCTGTCATCGCAGTTCTCGACGACGATGGCGCCATTATTGCGGTGAACGATGACTGGGACGGAGAAACCGGGAGCAGGATCGCCCTTGAGGAGGTTCCCGAGGGGAGCCGTCTTGTGGTATGGGGAGTTGACGGCGCAACAGGCAGTGTGTCGATAACCGTCAGCGAAGCATCATCCGATGACGCCGATGAATGGCTGGCGGCAACTTCGCTGTCCCTGGGTGTTATGGGATCGGAACTGCTGGAGGACAAGGGCAGTGAGTCCATGAAGGAACTCATTGAGGATCTGGACTCCGAGGAAATTTACGCCAGTGAATATGAAAACGCCCTTCTCGTACCCTTCATCGTCGAGGAAGAGGCCAGGTATTCCATTTCTCTGCAGTCCGAGGACTTCGACGCCTACCTCATTCTGATATCCTTCGAAAGACGGGGGCTTGAGTTCCTTGAGGTGAACGACGACCGCGGCGGATCCACGGATTCCAAGGTCATCAGAGTGCTGGAACCGGGTTCCTACGGCGCAATCGTGATGAGCTATTTCGGGGAAGGCGGCGAGTTCACACTGCTTCTGGAAGAGGTCGAGGCCGGTGACGGCTCCATCATCCCCGTGGAGGCTCCGGGAGAGGCCACAGGATTCCTGTCTGGAGATCAGGAGGCCGTGCTGTTCTGGGAGACCATCGACGAGGACTGGCACTACTCCTCCATAAACGGAAGCACTCCTGTGGTTGCCTTCACATTCAGTATAACACAGGACGCGGACTACTACATAAGTGCCTCGGCGGATTTCGACGCCACCATGACACTGATCGAACTCAGCGAATACGGCGGCCCTATCTTCGTTGACTACAGCGACGACGACTACGGGACCGACCCGGGGCTTACGATGTCCCTCTTGCCCTGCGAAATGGTGGCTCTGATCTCCAGCTACTCCGAAGGCACCACGGGAGAGGTTACCTTCTCCATCGAGCTTCTTGAGGTTTTCAATCCTGAACCCATTGCTCTTCCTCCGGATACACCGGTGAACCTTCACCTCTCCCCCCAGCAGAACCACGGGCTCTTCGACCTGGAGATAATCGGGGGCTACGTCTACGGGCTGAGCGCCACCAGCGACCATCTCGATCCTGTGATCACACTCACCTTCCCGGACAACTCACAGCTCTATGACGACGACGGTGGTGACAATTACGATTCCTATCTGGAGTTCGTTCCCCAGGCGGAGCAGCTGGGGCAGGCGGTACTCAGGGTCGATTCATACTCCGAGGGAGTAGAGGGCACCATCACGGTTACGCTGACAAGGCTTGAAAGACTCAGCGAGCAGGAAAGTTTTTCCCTGTACGACTGAAACTGTGTCCCGGCCCCCGGAACCCGGGGGCCGGGCTACAGATACTGCAGGGGAGCCTTGTCCCCGAGTCCCGCGAAGAGTTCGATGTAAGGCTTCACCGGGCTGATGTTTATCTTGGGGAACAGAACGTTCTCCACCTGGAAGAACCCGGCGTTCTCCCGGAGCGTAATACCTATCCTGATAGGTCTGGCACTGCCTGGAACGATGTCCACCCTTTCCACCGCCGCGGCGGAATACTGATGAATGTCGCCCACCTGCGGTCCGGGGAAGAGCCGCGAAGGAGCCCGGGACCTGCCGTGTTCCATGTCGCAGCCGTCTCCCACCAGCACAAGCCCAGCCTCGATGGAGCTGATCCTCCGTGTTGCCATATGACCGGCAATGCCCTCCAGGGCCGTGGCCAGGACAGCCGTCCTGCTTCTGAGGGAATCGGGGAATACATCAAGAAGTATTCCTTCGATGATTGGCTTTGCCAGCAGCAGGGAGTACTCCTCATGGGATTCCCTGCCCATGGCCATTCCGATGTCGTGGAGGAAGGCCCCGAGGAAAACAGCTGTTCTGCTGTGGTCGAGGCTTAGACCCGATTCGGACCCCAGGCTGGTGGCCACTCCCGCCTTGCCGAGCAGGTCAAGCATTTTCAGGGAGTTCAGGGCGCTTATACGCATGTGGACAGGCCCGTGGTCGTTCATTCCAAGCCTTTTGATTGAAACAGTGTTCGCATAGTCCTGGAGGGCAAGGATCCCATCATCGCGAAACCCCCTTTCCGCGGCCATTCGGGAGCCGTCGGTGAGGACTTCCAGTATATCCTGTTCCAGCTCGGTCTTTCTCGGTATATGGGACATTTCTCAGTCTCCTTAATCTTCAGGGTCCGGGGAACCGAAGGATCTTTCCACCGCCGTCGTCGGTGACCAGCATGGAACCGTCGGGCAGAAAGAGAATTCCCTCGATGGTTGAACCGGCATCGGCATGAACCGATGTTTCCCCCCGGCAGTCCACGGCTATGATCTGCCCCTCACTCTCGGAAGCCACCATCAGCGTTTCGCCGTCGGGGGTGAAACGGAGTCCTTCGGCTGAACTGATACCGGCGGCGTAGGGGAGCCAGTCCCCGGTTACCGGGTCTAACTGAACCACACTGATGAATCTGCTGACCACCGGAGTTTCGATGCAGGCATAGAGGAGCCTGTCCGGGCCTTCGGTTATGCCGGAGAGCATAAAGCCCAGGGGCAGATTGAGAAGGGTGTCCGGCCCCTGGGGGGTCCACCGGCAGATGCCAGAGGGGCCACCCGTGTGTGCCCAGGTGTAAAAAATGTCTCCGGAGCCGGCAACTGCCACTCCCTCGGGGTTGGGTATGTTTTCCTGCAGAACTCCCAGGGCTGAGGAAACCAGCCTTCCCGCTGGAATGTCCTCCACTGCAAGGATCCCGAATACCGGATCCCAGGCTATTCCCTCGGGGGAGGAGAGTCCGTCCATTACGGTGAACCTGGTTCCCTCCGGGGTAAACCCGGTGATCCTCCCCGCCCTTTCCTCGGCCACATAAACGATGCCCCCGGGGGAAATGGCGAGGCCGTCGGGGCTCTGCAGGTCGTCGGCGAAGACATCATAGCCGGCAAGGATAAGGGGGACCGCGAGAAGAAGGATCATTCTACCCTTCCAGCTCTTCCCTGATCCTCCGGACCAGGAAGGAAAGGGACAGGTCCTCGCCGCTGATCCTTCTGAACAGCTCCGGAAAGGGGTACATCCCCGAAGGGGCTATGACCTCTTCGCGGAGGAATTCTCCGAAGGCCTCGGGCCTCTCGGTGATGTCACCGACGCCCTCCCGCTTCAGGAAGACCGTTTCCAGCATGTCGCAGGTCAGGTCCCCGAGAAGGTAGTTGTGCAGATAGATTGGGTGTGTTGTGTGGTGGATGGTGTTGGCCCATACAGGGCGCTTCGCATAGGGTTCCCGGTTGAAAAGGTCCGCATCGGTCTGCCATCTGAGGCTTTCTATCTCCTGTAGTGAACCGGGCCTGGAGGTGTAGAGAGATCCGTCGAAGAGAATTCTTCCCAGGGCGGTGAGCTGGGTGGCCCGCTTCCACTTCGATAGGCTGGTGAAGTGACTTTCAGCTTCGGTCCCCGGGAAGAAACTCGAGTAGAAAGCCCTTCGAGTGAAGAAAGAACCGAAGAGATTCGCTATGCCCTCGCTTGCTATTCCGCTTATTCCCATGTTGAGAACGGTCTGGCCGGGGTTGGAGGTGAAGCTGTGCACACCGTGGCCGGTCTCATGGAGAAGAACCCTGAAGTCGAAGTATCTGTTCCTGACATTCGCCAGGATCCTGGAGTCGGCGCCTGTCTCAATGGGGAAGTTGTAACCCCACTCGGACTTGTTCTTCCTGGGAAAGATGTCGTAGGTGATGTTCATCGATGGAACATCGAAGCCGAATCCGGCGAAGAGCTCGGCGATGGGGGAAAGGAAGTCCGTCATGTCCACATGGGAGTTAAGCTCCGGGGCTATGGACGAGGATATGAATGACTCATCCCAGGGCATTATGTCGCTGATCCCTGCGCACTCCTCCGCAAGACCTGCCCTGGTCCGCTCCATCAGGGGAAGTATCTCCCCCAGGGCTTCCGGCCAGAAGCTGAACATGTCCGGCTCCAGTTCCTGCTCCTTCAGGCTGTAAGACACGAAATCCTTCTCGCCCATGCCAAGGGCATACTCCCTCCGGAGTTCAAGCAGGTCAAGAAACCCGGCCTCCGCCAGTGCGTCGGACACCTGGACCCTTGAGAGGAAGGCTTCCTTCCTTAGAGCCCTGTCCGGCTCGGAGGAAAGAAGCTTCTCTATCTCAGTGGAGTTCCTTTCCCGGCCCCTCACTGAGCACCGGTGGGTGTTCAGAACACCCGAAAGGGTGGAGGTAAGCCGCTGTATCCTCACAGCGAGTTCGTTCATCTCCGGAGAGAGATGGAATGGCTTGAAACTCTGTGTGAGTATCTCGGCCTTTCTGGCATCCACGGGGTCGAGACCGGCTTCTCCGGCTTCCATCAGTTCGTTCCAGGTCTCATCGTTCTCCAGGAAGGCAAGCATCCTCCCGTAGGCCTCGTTTACGCCGAAGTCCATCCCGGTGGTGTATTTGGCCCAGTTCAGCCTTCTGTATTCAATGCTCAGCCCATTCAGTTCCGTTCCGATGCGGTCAAGGAAATCACCGGATGTCATGCCGCTCTCCAATCGTCTCTTTTGCGAAGGGTGCCCGGAGACTATAATAAATCTCATCAGAAGGGAAGGTGCCATGGCTAATGATCCCTCGGATCGCCTCGACGGGCTTGTCCAGTTTATCAAGTCCCGGAACCCCGGACCCCTGCACGAAGTGGCGGCGGTCCACGAGGAGGCCATACGCCTGGCTATCTACAGCGGCAGGAGCCAGTTGGCCGGGGAGCTCATAGAATCATACAGGAACCTGATTGAAGAGCCGGTTCCCTATGAAATAGGCGTTTACTGCGATTTTTCTACAGGTATCATGCTATGGAGATCCGGGAAGTTCGAAGAGGCCCTTCATTATTACTCAGCCGCCGGTGAAGCCGCTGAGAAGAATAACGATATCCACACAGCTGCACGCTGTCTCATGGCCCATGGCGTTATCATGTGGTCCAGGGGCGATTTCCCTGAATCCCTTGAGCTTCTGAATCGGGCCGTAAAGGGTCTCAGGTCCAGAACAGACGCCAGCCTTGTGAGCTGCCTGAACTGGCTGGGCGTGGTTAACGCCCGCCTGAGGAATTTTTCCACTGCCTGGAGCTGCTACACGGAAGCCCTCGGACTCCTTGATGAAGAAGATTCCAGATCGAACCGGGGGTACCTTCTGTGCAACATGGGGCTGCTCTGTCAGCAGATGGGTCTCATCGACCAGGCCGAGAAAAGCTTCAGGGAATCCATGGAGATCCAGCAGAGGATTGGGAACGCCTATGGCTACGCCGACAGCCTGGCCAATCTCGGGATGCTGCTTCTGAAATACTGCAACAAGCCCGGGGGAGCCCTTCTGATACTTCAGGAGGCCGCCGGGCTTCAGCTCGAGAACGGCGAGCGGGGGAAGGCCGGGCTGGTGCTTACCAATGCCGCCGTGGCGAAGCACAGGTCCGGTGACACACCCGGGGCCATGGAGCTTTTCGACAGGGCGGAAGAGCTCATTATTGCCAGCAACGATCTGGACTTTCATGTGGAGTTCTGCGGCATGAAGGCGGAAACCTACATGGCCATCGGCGATTACCAGAAAGCCGAGGAGCTTTTTGACAGGGGCTCAGAGATACAGGAGGAGAATCTTCCAGGCGGGGATGACAAATCCCTCCTCAGGGTACATTCTGAACTCTACGCAAAGAAGGGCGACCACAGGAAAGCCTACGATTTAATGCTGAGAAGCCTCGCCGCCCTGGAAGAGATGGACAGTGTGAAATCCGGAGCCCTCCAGAAGGTCATACAGATGATATCCGATTCCGCCTCCAGGGACAGAGAGCTGCGGGAGGCTAAATACCAGGCGGAGATACTGGAGGAGAGGAACAGGGCACTGGCCGCCAGTGAAGAGAGGTTCAGGAGCCTGGTCCATTCCATGGCGGGCATAGGAGTGATGGCGGTGGACAGCGGGGAAAGGATAACCTTCTGGAACAGGACATGCGAAGGAGTCTTCGGCTACTCCTCCGGGGAGGTACAGGGCAGGAACGCGGTTGACGCACTGGTTCCCGGCCACCTCCGGAACTGGTTCAGGTCCCTTCTCTCCGGAGAGGTCTCCGGGAGTTCATCCGAGGTCAGCCTTCCCGCATCCGACGGCAGCCTGCGGGAGGTTCGTCTGTCCCCTGTGCGGCTTTCCCGGGATGAAACCTTCCTGATCCTGGTTGACCTTACTGACCAGAGAAGGGCGGAGAGCAAGAAGAGCTTGATCGAAGAACAGATGCGCAGGGCCCACAAGCTGGAGGCGCTGGGAACCCTTGCCGGGGGGATAGCACACGATTTCAACAACCTTCTTCAGGGCATACTGGGTAACGCCTCGGTTCTGTGTGAATCCCTGGAACAGGGAACCGGGGACTTTCAGTCCGCGGAGCTCATAAGAAATGCAGCTGAACGATCCAGGAAACTGTGCCTTCAGATGCTTGACTATGCCGGGGTCAAACCCCTGGGCTACGAGCTGATCCACATGAACGAGCTGATATGGGATGCGTCCCTTCTTCTGGAAACCGCATTCCCGGGGAATGCCGAGCTTGTTCTCCGTCTCTCCCCGGAAGAGCATGATGTCATGGGCGATGCCGTACAGCTCCGTCAGGTCGTCATGAATCTGGCCACCAACGGCGCCGAGGCCATCACGGACCAGGGTAGGGTCTTCGTGGAAACCGGCACAAGACACATGGAGCGCACCGACTTCGCGGACAATCTCCTTGAGAACACACCTCCAGGAGGGGACTACTTCTGCCTTACGGTCCGGGATGAGGGTTCCGGGATGGAACCCGGGGTACTTTCAAGGATCTTCGACCCGTTCTTCTCAACAAGACAGACCGGCAGAGGTCTCGGGCTTTCCGCGGTGATCGGCATCATCAGAAGCCACGGCGGCGCCATAACACTGAGGACCGCCCCGGGGGAAGGGTCTGAATTCAGCGTCTTCCTGGCACTTGCTCCCGGGAGATCCCCATGCGCCACAGAACAGCCGGCCTCACCGGAGGAATCCTCCCTTCAGGGCAGGACCGTACTGGTAGTGGACGACGAGGAGATAGTAAGGGAAACGATTTCCGCCATTCTGAGGTCATCAGGCTGCGTGCCTGTGGTGTTCAGCGGCGGGGCGGAGGTTCTTGAGTCCCTCCAGGGGGGGGAGACCCCGGGGGATCTGATCATCCTCGACCTTACCATGCCGGGCATGAGCGGGGTGGATGTGTTCAACGGTCTTGTTGAGCGTGGGATCAGCATTCCTGTGCTGATAGTAAGCGGTTACAGCGGCGAAAAACTGGAAACGGTTTTTCCCGGAACAAAGCCCGGGGGGTTCCTGCGGAAGCCCTTCACCCCGGAGGAGCTCAGACAGAAGATGGATTCCATCCTTTCCTCTCCCTGATCCCTGGAACCCGCACAGGGGTTCCCGACTATTTTTCAGAGAGTTTAACAGGAAAGGAGGCCTGCATGGGCAGAATTCTTGCCGGGTTCCTTTTGTCCGCCACGGTATTCGCCCTTCCGGCGGTATTACCCGCAGACAGCGCAGAACCCGATACAAACGAAAAACCAGCCGCTTTCGCGGTTCTGGATCCCAGAAGCATGAGCGACCTCTTCGCTGACATAGCGGAGCGGGTGGGCCCCAGTGTGGTTACCATAACATCGAAGACCACCGTTATCGCCCCGGCCATGCCCTTCAACCCCTGGGGTTTCGGCTTCGGCTTCCCCCCCGGCGGAGGCGGAACCAGGGAGTACACCAGAGAGGGTCTCGGGAGTGGTGTGATAATAAGGTCCGACGGCCTGATAGTAACCAACAATCATGTGGCAGGTGAGGCCGACGAGCTTCAGGTGATCCTTTCCAGCGGAGATGAGGTCCCGGCAAAACTGGTGGGGACCGATCCCCGAAGCGATCTGGCCCTGATACAGATAGAGTACGACGGAGAACTACCCGCCATCACCATGGGGAACAGTGACGAACTTAGAGTTGGCGAATGGGTGATAGCCGTTGGCTCGCCCTTCGCACTCAGCCAGACGGTAACCCAGGGAATAGTGAGCTACCTGGGCCGGGATGGCGTGGGGCTTGCCGATTATGAGAGCTACATCCAGACCGACGCCGCCATAAACCCCGGCAACAGCGGGGGAGCCCTGGTGAATCTCTATGGCGAGCTTATCGGGGTAAACACCGCCATTGCCTCCCGAAGCGGGGGCTACCAGGGTATTGGCTTCGCCATACCAGTGGGAACCGTCCGGGCTGTGGTTGAAGATCTTCTGGAGTTCGGAGAGGTTCGCCGAGGGTGGCTGGGTGTAAGCCTCCAGGAGGTGAGCCCGGAGCTTGCGGAGCAGTTCGGTCTGGAAGACCGCCGGGGAGTTCTCCTGGCGGACATACTCCCGGATTCCCCCGCCGAGGAAGCAGGCCTCCAGCGGGGTGATGTGGTGGTGGAACTTGACGGCAGCCAGTTCCAGTCCCTTCCCGATTTCAGGAACAGAATTGCTGACACAGGCCCGGGAACCGGGGTGAGGCTCACCATCATAAGGGATGGGGCCAGGAGAACTGTTTCCGTTGTGCTGGGTTCCAGGGAAGAAGACCCCCAGACCCTTTCACAGAACCTGCAGGGTGATTTCGGCTGGCAGCTTTCGGAACTCACCGATGACCTTGCCGCAAGGCTGGGAGCCCAGGGGGTTACCGGGGTAGTCGTCACCGGTGTGGCCCCGGGAAGCAGGGCCGCCCTTGCAGGCCTGCAGCCCGGCGACTTGATAGTGGAGGTTAACAGGGTTTCCGTGGAGTCTCTCCTGGAGATCAGTGAACAGCTCGACAGGACCGTGGGCGAAGCCCTGCTGCTTGTGTGGCGAGGGGGCAGGACCATTTTTCTGGTGATATAGTCAGCCGGTGCTTATAGAGGAAGGTCCTTCATCAGCAGGTTCGAGGATATTCTGCCGGATTCGTAGATTGTGGGCAGACCGGAGCCGGGGTGGGTACCGCCCCCGACAAGATAGCACCGGCGCACCTCCTCGAACCTGTTGTGGGGCCTGAAGTAGAGCATCTGCTGTATGTTGTGACCCAGGTTGAAGGTGGCCCCCTGGTAGATCGCCCTTTCATCCCGCCAGTCCGCAGGGGTTATCACCTTTTCGAACTCTATTCTGCTCTCCAGGTCCCTGAAGGATGTTCGTTCCTCTATTCTGCCAAGCACCCTGGCCCTGAACCGGGCCACAAGCTCCGGAGTCCAGTCTATGGGGGCCCTGGTGTTGGGAACCGGCACAAGCACATAGAGAGCTGTCTTCCCCTCGGGTGCCAGCGTGCCGTCGGTTACGCCGGCGTTCCTCACATAAACGGAAATGTCCTCTGAGAGGACCTTTTCTCCCATTATCTCGGTGATGTTGCGTTTGTAGTCCTCGGCCAGGATTATCTGGTGGTGGGGTTCGTTCCAGGTTCCATTCAGCCCCAGATAGAGCATGAATGTGGAACATGAGTAGTTGGCTTTCTCCAGCCTTTTCTGTGACCACTTCCTTACCACTCCGGGCTGGAAAAGGTTCTCCGCGGCGTGGCCGAAGTCGGCGTTCAGTACCACTGCGTCAAAGCTTTCCCTTGAACCGTCTTCAAGGATAACGCCCCTGGCGGTTCCGCTCCGGTCGGTAACAATGCTTTTCACAGGGGTGGAAAGACGGATGCTTCCCCCCTCCTCGGTCACCACCCGGGCCATGGCATCGGATATTACCGAGAGCCCCCCTTCCACATGGTCTATGCCGAACCTGTGTTCGATGTAGGGGATCATGGCGTATAGCCCGGGACAGTTCCAGGGGGACATGCCCAGGTACTTGGCCTGGAAGGTGAAGGATATCTGAAGGTTTTCATCGGTGAAGTAGTCGCCGAGCACGCTGAAAAGGGATCTGCCGGCGGAAAGATGGGGCAGCGCCCTGAGCAGCCTTGGAGAGACCATTGAAACCGGGCTGCCGTAGGGGCTCTGGAGGCAGGGATACATGTAGCGGTACCTGATGGCCTCCCTGTGGAAGAACTTGTCGAAGCCATCTTCCTGTCCCGGGAAGACCTCTGCTATCCTCTGCCTGGTTATCGCATTGTCCCTTGACGGGTCGAAGTTGAATCCGGAAAAGTTCAGGCGGTACATGGGATCCAGTGGGACCACTTTGCAGTAGTCGTCGAGGTTCCTGCCCGCTGCTTCGAATATTTCCCTGAGAATGAAGGTCATCATGAGAAAGGTGGGGCCCGTGTCAAAGGTGAAACCATTGCCTGTTATTGCGGCGCTTCTTCCCCCGACACCGTCGGCCTTCTCGAAAACCGTTACGGAATATCCCTTCCCGGCAAGGAGCATCGCCGCGGTAAGCCCGCCTGGCCCTGCTCCCACCACCGCTATCTTTTTCGCCATATGAACCTCTGCCTCCCTTTCTAGAAGAACCGCGCCAGCATCCGTACAAGCCGTCTGCTGATGGTGTACGGAGGATAGATCATGGGCATCTCGATCACCGGATTCTTTCTCAGCAGGACCCTTTCCCAGGTGAAGTTCCTGTACCCCTCCCGGCCTCTGTACCTGCCGAAACCGCTTCCGCCCACCCCTCCGAAACCGATGGATGAGGATACTATCCTGTGCAGTGTGCCGTTCACCGTAAGGGAACCCGCCCGGACATTGCTTTTCAGCAGCCCTTCCATCTCCCTGGGCTTTCCGGAAAAACCATAGGCCGCCAGGGGTGAAGTATCACCGGCGCCGCAGCTCTCCATGGCCTCCTGGATGGAGGAGCACCGCACCACCGGCAGAACCGGGCCGAATATTTCCTCTGAAAGCAGGGGGGAATCGGGGCCGACGCCTGTGAGTACCGTGGGTGCGATGAACAGGTCTTCCCGGTTTCCATAGCCCCCGGTTACCGCTTCTCCCTGGTTCAGCATGGGCGCAAGCCTGTTCCAGGCGGCCATGTCGACTATCCGGCCATAGTCCGGCGAGTTTTCCGGTTTCTCGCCGTAGAAATCACTCACAGCCTTTCTCAGTTCCTTGAGAAGCTCGTCGAAAACTTCGGGAACGGCATGCACATGGTTCGGGGCAAGGCAGGTCTGGCCCGCGGCGAAGAACTTGCCCCAGGCTATCCGGCGGGCGGTTTCCCTGATATCGGCGGTGGAGTCAACATAGCAGGGGTTTACCCCCCCCAGCTCGAGAACAAGGGGCACAGGCCTTGTGGCGGCGTCGGCCATGACCTTCCTGCCTGTATCGCCGGAGCCGGTGAAGCAGACGATGTCCGCGGCGTTCCTCACAAGCCAGCGGGCTGTGTCTCCGCCGCCCTGCACAACGGCAACGAGTTCCTCATCGAAGTATTCCCCGATGATGGTCTTCAGTACCGAGGCGGTTTCCGGAGCCCTCTCCGAGGGTTTGAGGACAACTGTGTTACCCCCGGCCAGGGCGCTTACCATCGGCGCCAGCAGAAGACCAGCCGGGTAGTTCCAGGGGCCTATTATCACAGCGGTCCCAAAGGGCTCCCGGCGGGAGCGGACGAAACCGGGGACCATTACCGGGGATGGTCTCAGGTACCTGGTCAGGCTCCAGAAGAAAAGGTATCTGAGGGCGTGCCTGGTGTCGGCGAGAACAACGCCGGGTTCGGAACTCCAGGATTCCAGCCAGCATCGGCCCAGGTCTTTCCCTATTGCTCCGGCAAGAAGGTCGCCGTGTACCTCCATGGCCGCTTTCAGTTTCTTCAGCGCATCTCTCCGTGCGGAGAGGGACCTGGTGGCTCCGCTTCTGAAGAAACTTCTCTGCTTTTCCAACAGGGCTGACAAAGAATCCATTGGTTCTCCCCGGGTGTTGCCCGGCCAGGGCCTCGATCTTATATAAAGTTACACTAACACCAAAAGCCTCCAGCGGGAAGGGGAGCCATGGCCGACCAGGGGAAACGGGTGGTTGTAGCCGGGGGAGGGCTTGGCGGTCTGGCCGCCGCCGGTTCCCTGGCTTCCAGGGGTTATTCCGTGATACTTCTCGAAAGGAACGGCCACCTCGGCGGCAAGCTGAACCTGCTGGAAAAGGAGGGTTTCACCTTCGATCTCGGCCCTTCGATCCTCACCCTTCCCAGGGTATTCAAACGGATATTCAGCGAAGCGGGGAAAGACTTCGAGGCCCTTTGCCCCATAGAACACCTGGAGGTCCACTGGAGGAACTTTTTTGAAGACGGCATGGTCTTCGACTTTCTCAGTGATCCCCTGAGAACAGGCCGGGAACTGGAAAGGCATTTTCCCGGGGCTGAAAAGAAACTGAATGATTACCTGGAATACGCGAAAAGACAGTACTCCCTCTCCGACAGGGGGTACTTCGAGAAGGGCCCCGACACCATCTGGGGCATGTTCAGGGCAACGGGTTTCCTCAGGATCTTCGGTCTTGACCTCTTCAGAACGATGCACCGGGCGAACACATCATTTTTCGGGAACACCGGGCTCAGGGACGCCTTCGACTATTTCATTAAGTATGTAGGGGGCTCAGCCATCGATGCTCCGGGCTTCATGAACCTGCTTCCCTCGGTCCAGTGGGAGGATGGCCTCTGGTATGTGAAGGGTGGCATGCACAACCTGGCCGATGCCTTCGAAAAGCTTCTTCTGGGACAGGGGGTAGAGATCAGGCGCAACTGCGAGGTTGTATCCATCGAAACCAGCGGGGGAAGGGCAACCGGGGTAAGGACCGCCGATGGCCACGGCATCGCCGCGGATGTGGTGGTTTCCAACATGGAGGTAATACCTGCCTACAGGGAGCTTCTGGGTATGGACGGCCCCTGGCTGGACATCATGGAGAGGAAGTTCCATCCCGCCTGTTCGGGCATAGTCCTTCACCTGGGAACCGACAAAGTCTATCCCTCCCTGGCCCACCACAACTTCTTCTATTCGAAGGATCAGGCGGCCCACTTCAAAAGGATCACCAGGGAAAAGCTTCTCCCCGACGACCCCACCCTGTATGTTGTGGCGGTTACACGGACCGACCCGTCCAAGGCCCCCCCCGGCTGCGACAACATTAAGGTGCTTCCCCACATCCCCCCCCTCGATCCGGAAAGGGATGTCTCACAGCAGGACTATGATGACCTTGCCCTTCTGTGCATAAGGAAAATGGAGAGGATGGGCCTCACCGATCTCGGGAAGCACATAGTTGTCCGGGACATGTGGACCCCTGTGGACATTGAGCGCAGCTACAGGTCGAACCGCGGGGCCATCTATGGTGTTTCCCCGGACATGAGGACCAACTACGCCTTCAAGATGCCCAAGCGCAGCAGAAGGGTTAAGGGCCTCTGGTTCGTGGGGGGGAGCGTCAATCCCGGTGGAGGGATGCCCATGGCGGTGCTTTCGGGTTACAACGCAGCAAGGTGCATTTCAGGTGAGATCCCGGAGCTGTGACCCGCCGGAACACTTGACAACACGCCCCTGCCGCCGATAGTTACCCTTCCAGCCAAGGAGGGTTAGAAGCTTTTATGGATGGGTCGTACCTATCAGTTTAGCCGCCCGCCGCATGTGATCCCCGCAAGGGTCATCTCCGGCTTCGGCGGTGTTATCGAGGCTAAGGAGGTGAGGCATGGCCGCAGGGGAGCCCGGAACCCTTCATGAGCCCTATTCCCCCGGGGACAGGGAAGCAGTTGTGTCCTTCTTCACCGACAGCCATCCCGCCACCGCCGCCGAGGTTCTCGCCACCCTTCCCCGCTCCGAGGCAAGGGACATACTGAGGCTTCTCGACGGCGAAACCCGGGCTGAGGTCTTCAGCCACCTTGAACTGGAGAACCAGGGCGAGATAATCACACTCCTCAGAAGGCCCGAAGTGGCAGCCCTTCTCACGGACATGTCCCCGGACGACCGGGTTGACCTTCTGAAAAGCCTCCCCGAAGACCGCAGAGAAGATATCCTTCCGGCAATGGCCCAGGCGGAAAGGGAGGACATCCGCAGGCTCACCGCCTATGAAGAGGGTACCGTCGGAGCAGTCATGACCTCCGATTACGCCTTTCTCAAGCAGGACCTGACCGCCTTCAAGGCAATAGAGAAGCTCCGCCAGGTGGCCCCGGACAGGGAGACCATCTACTCCGCCTATGTGGTGGACCCCCACCGCAGGCTTCTGGGATATGTTTCCCTGAAGGACCTTATCCTGGCCGGGCGCAGCCAGCCGGTGCAGGACATAATGTCCCGGGAGGTGATATCCGTCCGTGTATCCGACGATCAGGAGGAAGCCGCCCGGACCATACAGAAATACGACCTGATGGCCCTCCCGGTGGTGGACGACTCCGATGCCCTGGTGGGTATAGTGACCCACGACGACGCCCTGGACATCATTACACAGGAACACACCGAGGACATGGAGAAGCTCATGGCCATCGTGGGAAGCCATGAGGCCTCGGCCTATCTGAAAACCGGTACCCTGGAGCACTTCAGGAACCGCTCGGTATGGATCCTTTCCCTGGCCGCCCTGGGAATGATATCAGGATACATCGTCCATGCCTATGAAGGGCTGCTGTTCCAGTTCGCCATACTGGTGGCCTTCATGCCCATGCTTGCCGCCGCAGGGGGAAACACCGGCAGCCAGGCGGCGGCAATGGTGATCAGGGCCCTGGCCCTGAAGGAGATATCCCACAGGGAGATGATACCGGTCCTTTTCAAGGAACTCAGGATATCCATGCTTCTGGGTCTCGTTCTCGGGGGGCTTGCCTTCGCCAGGGTAATTCTCTTCGGCGGCGGTTCCTCATTTCCGGAATCCCATTCGCTTTCGCTGATAGGTTTTGCCATCGCCTCGGCCCTGGGAATCCAGGTGGTGGTTTCCACCCTGGCCGGAGCGGTGCTGCCCATGGGCATTGCCAGGTTCAGGCTGGACCCGGCGGTGGTGGCCAGCCCGGCCATAACCAGCATAGTGGACATAAGCGGTCTTCTGATTTACTTCACCACGGTGAAGCTCATACTGGGAATCCAGGGGTAACAGATGAACACACCGGACCCCGCTGAACTCCTTCGGTTCCTGGAGGCCGGCGATGGCGCTTCAGTTGAAAGTCTGTGCACCGAGAACCACCCGGCGGATGTGGCGGAAGCCCTCGGTCTGATGGAGCCAGGGGAGGCAAGAAGGATACTCCGCCTCCTCGATGGAGAGACCAGGGCGGATGTGTTCAGCCACCTTCAGCGGGAGTTCCAGGGCGAGGTTTTAACCCTGCTGGGCAGACTGGAGGCGGCGGAGCTCCTCACGGACATGGCCCACGACGACAGGGCCGACCTTTTCAAAAGCCTGCCGGAAGAGAAGCAGGGGGAGATACTCCCCGCCATGGCCCAGGCGGAGAGGGAGGACATCCGAAGGCTCACCTCCTACCCCGAGGGTACCGCCGGGGCTGTGATGACATCGGACTACGCCACCCTCCACAGGGACCTCACCGCCGCCGGGGCCATAGAGAGTCTCAGGGAGGCGGCTCCTGACAGGGAGACCATATACACCTCCTATGTGGTGAACGAGAAAAGGGAGCTGCTTGGCTACGTGAAGCTTCAGGATCTGATAGTTGCCGGGAGGAACCTCAGGGTCCACGAGATAATGGAGAAGGAAGTGATCTCGGTACGGGCCACCGACGACCAGGAGGACGCCGCCAGGAAGATACAGAAGTACGACCTCATCGCCCTTCCTGTGATCGATGAGAACCAGGCCATAGTGGGGATAATCACCCACGACGACGCCCTGGACATCATCACCCAGGAGAACACCGAGGACCTGGAGAAGATCATGGCCATCGCCGGCTCCCACGAGAGCTTCAGCTACATGAAGACCGGTCCGCTGGAACATTTCCGAAACAGGGTGTACTGGATATCCGGGCTGGCGGTTCTGGGGATAATTTCCGGTTTCGTGATCCAGCGCTTCGAGGGGATACTGCTTCAGTTCGCCGTTCTCGCCACCTTTCTGCCCATGCTGGCGGCGGCGGGGGGGAACACCGGCAGTCAGTCCGCCATGCTGGTCATCCGGGCACTGGCCCTCCGGGAGATAACCGCCGGGGACGCGGGATTGATCCTTTGGAGGGAGTTCAGGGTATCCCTGCTTCTGGGTATGCTGCTGGGGCTCTTCGCCTACGGCCGGGTGGTGCTGCTGGGAGTTGGCTCCTCCATTCCCCCGGGGTATTCACTCCATGAGGTGGGGTTCGCCATTTCCCTGGCACTGGCCCTCCAGGTTGTCTCCTCAACGGTTACCGGCGCCCTTCTTCCCCTGGGGGCCCTCAGGCTGAGGCTGGACCCCGCCGTTGTGGCCAGCCCGGCACTGGCGTCGGTGGTGGACGTCACCGGAGTGCTTATCTATTTCACCACGGTGAAGATCATGCTGGGGCTTTAGCCCCCTACTGCATTTCGATGAACAGAAGCAGGGATGGAGTGTCGAAGAGGAAGGCGGCGCTTTCGTAACTCGGCGGGCCTGTCACCGCCCTTGCTCCCCCGGAGAAGCCGAACCGCTCGGTTGGTAATCCCAGGATGTTCCGGTCGAGAATAGCGTCGTCGTTGCGGTCGTGGAAAAGGGCGATGGCGTAGAGGCCGTGGGGAAGGCCCTTAATACTGATGGACATGGGGTCTGCGGTGACTGGTTCCACCACCCTCATGAAGGCGTTGTCTATGTTCTCGGGAAAGAATTCGCCTCGGTGGAAAATGGCCACCCGCACGGTGCCCCGGAGCCCGTGGAAACCGCTGACCCTGAGGTTCAGTATCCCCGTTCCGGCGATGTCTCCCCCCTGCAGGGAAAGGGCGGTCAGAAGCAGAGCAAGCATTGTCATTCGGTTTTCTCCTTCCCCGGCGGTGCTTGTATATAATTGCTGAAACACAACTCTCACAGGGAGGACGAATTGCTTCTCAAACACTTTTTCGTGGAAAAGATCGCCCACAGCTCCTACATGCTGCAGGGTTCAGGCACATGCGCGGTGATTGACCCGGCAAGGGACCCGGAGATCTATCTCAAGGCGGCGGAGGAAGCCGGTCTCAGGATCACACACATACTGGAGACCCACCTCCATGCCGACTTCCTTTCCGGGCACATCGACCTTGCCCTTGCCACAGGGGCTGAAATAGTGGCCCCGGCTTCAGCCGAATGCGACTTTCCCCACCGTGGGGTTTCAGAGGGAGATTCCATAATTCTCGAGGACATCCGCCTGGATGTTCTGGAAACCCCCGGGCACACCCCTGAACATGTTTCCTATGTAGTCACCGACACCTCCAGGGGTGAGCAGCCCGTGGGGGTGTTCTGCGGAGACACCCTTTTCGTGGGAGACGCCGGCAGGCCGGACCTCTTCCCGGGCAGGGCGGAGGAACTGGCTGGAAAGCTTTTCAGCAGCCTGAAAAAGCTCACCGCCCTTCCGGACCACTGCGAGGTTTATCCCGCCCACGGTGCCGGCTCCCTGTGCGGCAGGGCCGTGGGGGCCAAGTACACCAGCACCATGGGATATGAAAGGCTGTACAATCCGGTGCTTCAGATAGAAGAGCGGGAAGGCCTGGTGGACAGCCTTACCACGAACATGCCACCGGCGCCGGACCACTTCAGCCGTTGCAGCGATATCAACAGAAAGGGCCCCATGCCCCTGGAAGGTCTGGGTGACCCGCAATCCCTCACCCCGGCGGAGTTCCTTGAGGAATCCCGCGTTCACGGGACCATGGTGGTGGATGTCCGGTCATGCTCCAGCTTCTCAGCCCAGCATGTTCCCGGGTCACTGAACATCAGCACACTGGGGAATTTCCCCACATTCGCCGGCTGGGTGATCCCGCCGGAGGCGGAGCTTCTCTTCGTGTGCGACACCGCGCATCACGCCATGGAAACCATCAGGGCCTTCAGGATGGTGGGGGAGAACCGCATAAGGGGCTACCTCCAGGGGGGGCTCTTCAGCTGGGCCATGCATGGCTTTCCCTCCGCACGGTTCCTTCAGATCTTCCCCGAAGACCTGAGGGGAATGCTTGATTCCGGTGAGGATATTGCCCTGGTGGATGTGAGGGGCCCCGGGGAGTACGCCGCGGGGACCATTGCCGGTGCGGTGAACATCCCGGCGCCGGACCTGAGGGAAAGGTACTCGGAGCTTGACCCCGGGAAGAGAACCATTCTCTTCTGCAGCTCAGGCCACAGATCGAGCCTTGCCGCAAGCATTCTTGAGGGCAGGGGCTTTACCGACCTGGTGCATATGTCCGGGGGCATGGCGGGATGGAAGGCATTCACCGGTTGACAACGGCACGGAACCATTTAATCTTTGCGGTGTTTCCTGAAACTCTTTTACTGGAGGTATCGCATTGGTTCGCTATTTGTTGGCTCTTCTGATCTGTGCCGGCCTCGGCCTGGCCTGGACACCGGACTGGCAGAGTGAGTATCAGCTCACCTGCGCCGGGACCATTATCGATGTGGGGTACTATGCCGCGCCCTGCGTGGTGGACTGGGACGGCGACGGCATCAAGGACCTTGTCCTTGGTCAGTTCACCAGCGGCAACATCAGGTTCTACAAGAACGAGGGAACCAACGCCGCTCCGGTGTTCAACACCTACTCCCTCATACAGGCCGACGGCAGCCCCATCACCGTCCCCTCCGGTTGATGCACCGGCGCAACGAATCCACAGGTTGTGGACTGGAACGACGACGGAATGCTGGACATCATAGTGGGCGACAGGAACGGCTTTGTGAATCTCTTCGTGAGGACCTCAGATGATCCCATAACCCTTACCCAGGCGCCGAAGATAACCTGCGCAGGGGTGACCATCGATGTGGGCAGCAATTCCGCCCCTGTCATGGTGGACTGGGATGAAGACGGCGAACTGGACATGCTGCTGGGCAATGAAAGCCCAGGCAACATAAGGCTTTATCTCAACGACGGAGGCGACTCCGTACCGGTTTTCTCAAGCTACAGCCTTATACAGAGCGGCTCCTCGGCCATAGCCCACTACAGGAACGCCCCCCAGGTGTACGACATGAACGGCGATGGCAAGAAGGACATTCTGGTGGGAGCCAACGACAACAAGGTCTACTTCTACGAGAACGTGGGAACCAACGAGAGCCCCGCCTTCAGCGGGAACACAGTCATAGCAACCAAGTACTCCGGGATGAGGCTCTGGGTGAACGACTGGAACGAAGACGGCCTGCCGGACATGCTCACCAGCGATTACAACGGATATGTCTGGATGTGGATACAGAACCCAACCGGCACCTGGGAAGCCCAGGGAGCCGAAATCGAGGCAAGGCGGCTTTCAGCGTCGGCGAACCCGGTGCAGAATTCCGTGACCATAACCGGCACGGGATTCGCCGAAGGGGTTATCAGCATCACCGATATCTCCGGCAGGACCCTCCACAGCGGTACCTTTGCCGGCAGCCATTTCTGGGAGGCTTCAGAGGTTCCCAGGGGAATGTACGTTGTGAGTGTTACCGACGGCCAGGGAACTTCGTCCCTCAGTCTGGTAAAGCTCTAGCAGACCCCGGACCTGCCTGTTTCCAGGGGGGCGGGGCACCTGTAACCGGTGCTTCGCCCCTTTTCCCTACTCCCTGTGTATTCCTCCAGGGGAACGGGGCCCTCCAGCACTTCCCTCTCCATTGTGAGGGAGGAGCTGATACCGGTTCCCGCTGCCAGTGGCGTTGACACATGCCATTTCACCAGGGCTATGCTTTCATTCTCTATCTCTATGGCGGTTATGCACCTGGGATGAACGGAGCTTCCGCAGTTGAAGTAGGGGGTCCTTCCCGGTGACGGGAATTCCGGCTGGTGGGTGTGGCCGGTGATAAGGGCGATGCCCCTCTTCCTGCTCCATGAGGTGAGCCTGCTCTCAACCTGTTTCATCAGGGCATAGTTCCCCGCCGGGGTTATCCTGGGTCTCACCCCGGCGTTCTGAAGGAATTTCCAGACCCTCCGAACCAGGAACCGGCTCAGCCTCCACAGCCTGTCGCTCCAGAATTCTCCCTGATGCCCGTGGGTTACAAGCAGTGAAAGCCCGGACCTGCCATGGCGAAGAACGATGGCCTCCCTGGCCTTCAGTTCGTTCAGTACCGGATATGATGGCGATGGCGGCAGATCGCCCCGGAGCACCGCCTCCGCCCTGGCGGTATCCATGCCCAGGAGGAGTGGGCTGGGTCTGCCGTCGTAGTAGAAGCACAGGGCGGGCATGAGCTGTCTCCGCACCGCCTCGGGGTTCCTCCAGACATTGTTGTGGTTGCCCCACAGAAAGATCAGACGGTTCTCGCTGTGGAGGTATCCCATCCTTATGTAGATGTCCGAGTAGGCCCAGTGAATGGAGCTGAACCCGCCGTTCTCCCACAGTTCCTCCCCGTCGCCCACCTCCACATAGGTGAAGCCCGCCTTCCTGTACCAGGCCAGGGAGTGAAGGAATATCAGCCGGTTGTGGGCGAAGTCATCCCCCCTGCCCCCGTTGCCCCTGTGGCAGTCCGCCATGAAAACCATTCTTGTTTCCGGATTTATGTCTATGGCTTTTAACGTGTTAGCTTCATAAAGCCCGTCAAGCTTCTTGAATGACTGATTGAGGCCCATCTTGTCACGGTCCTTTCCCCGTGGGGTTCAAGATGTGATAATAGACACGAAGGGTTAAATAAGTGTTAAGATGAAAGGCGGGAAGAATGGGCGGTATCGTTGCTTTTGCCGGAAGCGCAAGAAGTGGATCCTGGAACAGAAAACTGGTGCGGATAGCCGCGGAGGGGGCCTCCGCCGCCGGGGCCGACGTGGAACTGCTGGAACTGGTGGACTACCCCATGCCCCTGATGAACGAAGACCTGGAGGCCGAGAAGGGCATGCCCGAGGCGGCAGCCCGGTTCAAGGACAAGCTCAGGAAAGCACAGGGCTTCATTATATCCGCGCCGGAGTACAACAGCTCCATAACTCCCCTGCTCAAGAACTGCCTGGACTGGGCATCAAGAAGCCAGAGCCCCGATGAAAGGCCCCTCTCCGCCTTCCGGGGGAAGTACGCCGTTCTCATGTCCGCCTCGCCGGGGTCGCTGGGAGGGATGAGGGGGCTTGTCATCCTGCGGATGATGCTTGGAGAGCTGGGTGTAACGGTAATCCCCGCCTACAGGTGCATTTCCCTTGCGGACGCTGCCTTCTCCGAGGACGGCTCACTGAAGAAAACCACCGATCAGAGGGCTGTTGAAGGGCTGGGCGCGGCCCTGGCGGAAACCCTGGAGAAGCTAAAAAGTTAGCGTAAGCCCTGCGGTTGCGTAGTTCACCAGTGTGAAGTTGTAAACCGTTTCCACATCGGCTCCCCCCTCTACTATCCTGTAGCCCGCCCGGGCACTGAGCTTTTCCGACAGCGGCATCTCGCCCCCGAGGAACACATCCTCCGCCCTGCCAACCGGTCCGACCAGGGCGTCGCCCTCAAGCAGAACGGTGAGATCCCCGGCGGGAACCCAGCGGAGTTCGAAACTCAGCAGGGGCACAAATCCCGTATTAGTGGTCTTTGCCGTCTGGTCTTCCGATTCTATTCGTATCTCAGCGTCGCGTATTTTTGCGGTGAATCCCAGCTTGAAGAGGAAACCCGGATCGTCAACGAGAAGGTATCTCCATGTAGCCCTGTAGGAATCGAACCTGTAGAGAGCATCCACTTCCGTGCCTTCAGCAAAGGTTCCCCCTGCGAAGAGGATCTCCTCGGGCAGGCTTCCGGAAGCCTCAAGGCTCAGAGGCGCGGCGAAAAGGCTGAAAACATGTCTGCCCGCCATATAGCCGGCCCGGACCCTGTAAACAGGCTTCGACTCTATATCCAGGGCCTCGGCAAGGGAGAACCTTGTTCCCGAGTCATCGTTCGGCACCTGAACGTCGTTGTACCTCGGGAAGGCCATTCCGCCCTCGAGGTCTATGAACCAGCCACCGGCTGAGCAGGGAATCACGGAGAGAAGAAGGGTCATGGCAAGGAGTTTCATGAATATCCTTTCTGTTATGGCGAATACACGGTATTCCCGTCACCAGGGGTAGAGGCACAGAAGTGATGATATGGGAATGCAGTTCTGCTGACAATACCACACCATCACAAAGGTTACAAACAGTTACGAAGGGTTCACCCTCCATTGACCCGGGACCGTAATTCTTTGCGGGAGAGAACCGGAATATCAACAGGGAGGGAGAAATCCGTGGGATCAGAGAACAAAGGCTATTCGCAGGTGACGCTCGCTCTTCTTGCAGGACTTGCCTTCGCCATTCCCGACACCGATCAGAGTTCCTTCTTCAACAACATGGAAGAGATCGCAGAGCCCGCACCCGGAGAAGCATTCCATGGGCAGGATGCACAGTACCCGGGAACGCAGCGGTCATATCAGGACAACGGCGACGGAACGGTGACCGACATGAACACAGGGCTGATGTGGCAGCAGGAGTTCCGGGGAAAAATGACATGGGAAGAGGCCCTTGCCGGGGCGGACACATGCGGCACCGGTGGGTATTCCGACTGGAGGCTTCCCACGATAAAGGAACTCTATTCACTGACACTGTTCAGCGGGACCGATCCCAGCGGCCCTTCGCCGGTGAATGTGATCCCCTTCATCGACACGGATTACTTCGAGTTCGAATACGGGGACACCCTTTCAGGCGAAAGGCTGATCGACGCCCAGTACTGGTCTTCAACGGTGTATCAGGGGCTTACCATGGGAGGGGATTCCACTGTCTTCGGGGTGAATTTCGCCGACGGCAGGATCAAGGGCTATCCCAGGGATGAAGTGGGTCCCCGGGGGCGTTCCTTTCAGATGAACTCCTTCGTGAGGTATGTGAGGGGAAACGAATACGGGGAGAACCAGTTCCAGGACAACGGGGACGGAACCGTAACCGACCAGGCCACAGGGCTGATGTGGCAGCAGGCCGACGACGGGATAACCCGGAACTGGGAAGACGCCCTTTCCTGTGCAGAAAACCTGAACCTGGCCGGATACGATGACTGGAGGCTGCCGGATGCCCATGAGCTTCAGAGCATCGTGGACTACCAGCGGTCCATGCAGTACTCAGGGAGCCCCGCCATCGATCCGGTTTTCCACTGCACGCAGATAACCGATGAGGGCGGCGACGCCAACTACGGATTTTACTGGACAGGGACAACCCATGAGGCGGCGGTACCCTTCGAGACAGGTCAGTTCGCTGTTTACATAGCCTTCGGTGAGGCCCTGGGCTGGCTGATGACACCGGATTCCACCTATGTGCTCACCGATGTTCACGGCGCCGGTGCCCAGAGGAGCGATCCGAAAACCGGCGATCCGTCACAATATCCCCACGGTCACGGTCCCCAGGGCGACGTGATAAGGATATACAACTTCGTAAGATGCGTAAGGAACGCCGATGGAACGGGGATCCCGGATGGGAAAGAGGAGGGGATGAGTCTGGAGGTGTCAGGCTCGAACCCGTCTGCCGGCCAGGTGACACTTGCCTATTCCTCCAGCTGCCCCGGGCCGATGGCCCTGGAGGTGTTCGACTGCAGCGGAAGGCGTCTGGCCGGAATCAGCTGTCCTCAGAAGGCAACCCTGACCTGGACCCCCCCGTGCAGCGGATACTTCATCGCCCGTCTGTCCGGCGATGAAGGGGAGGTCACCAGGAAGTTCATTGTGATGCGATAGGAACAAAAAAGGCCGCCCCGGAGGGTTTCCGGGGCGGCGGATCCCGTCTAGAGGAACTCTATCTCTATTCTGTTCCCCGAGAAGCCGGTTATGGTGAGAAGCTCCTCCATCAGGAAGAGTCCGTCCATTACCTCCCGGGATGATGTGGAGGAAACCACCTCAAGGGTTGCCCTGCCCCCGGTGAGATCACGGGTGACCACATCGGATACACCCCTTATGGAGTTCAGTATTTCCGAGCGGAGGGTCTGCAGTTTCGCAAAGTCGGCGTTGGAGGCGACTATTTCGGTGAGGTTGCTGTTTTCGGTCCAGCCCTGGAGTATTACCGACTGGAGGTAGCTGGCGGTGCTGTCCGCCGCCCGGGAACGGGCCTGGCTCTCGCTGAAGGGAAGCTCCACGGTCATGGCGGAGGCGGCCAGGAGAGCGCCGGTGGCGGTGTTCACCGCCCGGGAGCTGACCCTGTACTGGTGAACCTGCCTCGGGGAACCCGCTATCAGCCGGTCCTCGCTCCGGTGGAGGGCGGTCCCCGACACCACTATCTCAGCACCGGCCCGAAGGCCCATCAGCGCCGCGGTGCGGTCGTCGCCCTCGAGGATGAGCCGGAGCTGGTCTGCCTCCAGTATGCTCTGAACCGTTGCTCCGTCCACCACCGGGAAACCCCTGGCTCGGAAATGGTCCATGACCTGGGTCTCGAACATGGAGGCGCCCATGGTCACGTCGTCGAGGTTCTGGCCTCCGGCCAGCTCCCTCACAAGTACCATTACCCGTGGCCTCCCCTGTTCCGCCAGGAGAAGTCCCACCGCCGCCAGGTCGTTCTCTATGCTGCCGGTCTTTACCGAGGCCCTTATGGTCACCCGGTACAGGCCACCGGACTGGCCTTCGTCAATTATCCTGTAGCTGGAGACATAGCCGGTGGTCTTCGAGTAGATGTTGTCCTCTATCAGCTGGAAGTTGCTTACCTGGGTCTCCGAGGTAATGAAGGTGCCAACCCCCTGTTCAACCGCCTTCCTCAGGGCATCGCTTATGGCGTTGTCCCTGGCGATGTCCGGTGTGGATGTGACGGCGGCGGCTCCCTCGGCGAGAACCTCGGTCTCACCTGGTTCAGGGGGAGAGAGTACCGTTGGCCCCGGGGGCGGTGTAACTGCTGTCTGTGTTCCGCAGGACAGGGCCAGGACTATGGAAACAAGAAGTGCCGCTCTTGCCATGGCCGCCACCTAGATTACGCCCAGCAGGAATTTTCCCGCGGCGGCGAGATAGGGAAGACCGGCCTTCAGCCATCCCAGTGAACCGGAGTCCTCGGGACTGAGGACTATGTCGGTGCCCAGTGCGCCGGCGGCCTGCTGCACCTGTATCACGAAGGGCTCGTCGGAGAAACCCGGCCGGGAGAAAACGGCGTTCAGGTCGGACACGATCTGTAAGGCGTTCTGGGCGGTGGAACCCATGTAGGAGGCGTAGACGCTGGTGTCCAGAAGAAGGTTGCCGCTGGAATCGTAGATCTTCGGATACATGGATGGCTGCAGCCCCGCCTGGGTGCCGTCGAAAACAAGGGCGGAGTACTGGTTGAGGAAGTTCAGGGTCTGGGGGGTCATGGGCAGTGCCTGTTCCTGTGAGGAGGCAAGGGCGGTGGCCACGGCACCGGAGAGGCCGGAGGGGCTGTGTATGTCCATCTCCAGCTCCACCTCCACTATCCCGCCGAGGGAGTCGCATCTGGCCGGACCCACCTGCCTGGCGTTCCGTACCACTCCCTCAACCCTGGAGTAGATCACATCGTAGTCGGTCATGAAGTTCTCCACACGGGTCTCGGAGTTGATCCTCACGCCCTGGGCGGCCTCAAGCAGATTCCTCTGGGCAACCACCACCGCGGCCCTTTCCGCCATGAGTCTGGCCTGGGCGTGGTTGGGGTTGTTCGGGTCGATCACCCCGGACCCCGTGGCCCTTATGGTGTTCCCGGACCAGTCTATCTCTCCGGAGGGGGTGGTTTCGACGATGTCCCCGGGAACTGCGGCCCTGGGCGCTGCGAGATCCAGGGATTCCACCTGTGCCTGAACCTGGCCCGGGGAAAGCATTCCCGCCACGGTTTCAATCGCGGAAACGGCCACCCCCGCCCCGGCAACGGTGCCGCAGGCGGTTATAGTGAGTGTCATGGCCAGTAAGGCCAGTATCATTCTTTTCATTATATGCCTTTCCTAGAGGGTGAGCCCCATCATGGCCACCTGCAGGGCCATCCGCAGGGCGCCTTCGGCGCCTTCGAAGTCGGAGCCTTCGCCGGTGGAGGTGTAGAGCACCTCGGAGGTTTCAACGGATATGATCTTAACATGCAGGCTGGCATCCCTCTGGTCCGGTTCATCGTCCCAGAATGAGTCGTGGGACAGGGAGGTTATGCTGATCGTCATAACGGCCTCCGCCCCCAGTAGCCTGCCCAGCTGAACCGCCGTTGCCTGGTCCACCACGCCGGAGTATGAGAACTCCTGTTCATCGAGGAGCTGATCCACAACGGACCTGTCTATGAGTGTGAACTTCCCGGTCTGGAGGAGGTTCATCCCGGCATAGTCCTGCAGACCCTGGGAATGGACTAGCTGGGAGGGGGAAGATGAGGCCGGGGGAAGGACAACCGTTCTCCACTGTGGCTTGCTGTCCAGTACCGGCGACCGTGCGAACTGGGGCCGCATGCCCATTGTGGCCATTTCAGCGGCGCTGCATGCAAGTGCCGCCAGCAGGGCCGGCAGCAGAACAAGAACTATAAGGCGATTTCTTCTCAAGGGTTTTCCTTTCTACTGTGGTTTTCCAGTGAGCCCCAACTATACCTTGTTTGCCATTGAATTGTTCCTTCTGCGCGGGGTTTGCCTTTGCGGTGTATCTGGCGTTTTTAGTATATCTTGCATGCACCCCTGACACCTTTTTAAAAAAAGTAGGGAGTAAGATGCTCGAGAAACTGAAGGAAATGATCTCCGGTTCAGAGGCCGACTATATCGACATCAGGTACGAGCTCAAAAGGGAAACCACGGTTTCCGTGGCCGGAGCGGAACTGAAGAAGGCCGGTTCCAGTACCACCGACGGCTATGTGGTCAGAGCACTGAAGAACGGAGGGTTTTCATCGGTAACCGTAACCGCGGGATCCGATGTCCCCGAGGCGGTCAAACTGGCGGTCCAGGGCGCTTCCGCCATGGCCGGCGGAGGCAAAACGGTCTTACTGGCCCCGGTGGAACCCTGTGTTGACCACGTAGAGCCAGACCTCCAGGGAGATCCCGCCGATGTGCCCCTTTCGGAAAAGATATCCCTTCTGAAGAAATACAACGACCTGATGCTTGGGAAACCCGATATAGCCAATACCAACATGAGCTACTCCGAGGTCGACCGCGAGAAGTTCTTCGTTTCCTCCCAGGGTGCTTCCATTCGGGAGAGGGTCTGCACCGTGAGCATCGGCGGAGAGGTGGTTGCCCGCAGGGGCGACCTCACCCAGAACATACGGGCCGCTGTTGGCGGGGCGAACGGAATGGCCTCCCTGTACAACCGCGAGGATGTTTTCACCGAAAGGGCAGACCTTGCCCGGCAGCTCCTCGACGCAAGACCGGTCAAGGGCGGCACCTACGATGTGGTTATCAATCCCGGTCTCACCGGTGTCTTCATACACGAGGCCTTCGGGCACTTCAGCGAGGCCGACATAATAGAGGACAATCCACCCCTCCGGGAGAAAATGGCCCTCGGAGCAACTATAGGCAGCGAAGGGGCAACCATAATCGCCGACTCCACCATCCCCGGCCAGGTCGGCTTCTACAAGTACGACGATGAGGGCACGCCGGTAAGGAAGACCCCCCTTATGGTAAAGGGCGTCCTCAGGGGAAGGCTTCACTCCAGGCGAACCGCCGCCGAGTTCGGAGAACCGGTCTCAGGCCACGCGGTGGCTGAAGACCACCGCTACGAACCCATAGTAAGAATGGGCACCATCTACCTTGAAAAGGGAGAGATGTCCCTGGATGAACTGCTGAAACAGATGGGCAGCGGCCTCTATCTCTGCGACGGCAAGGGCGGCCAGACCTCCGGCGAGAACTTCACCTTCGGGGCCCAGTACGGCTACATGGTGGAGAACGGCGAGATAAAGGAAATGATCAGGGACATCAACATCATGGGCAATCTTTTCAAGACCCTGGGCAACATCGAAGCGGTGGACGATGAGATGGTGCTCAGCGAGAGGGGCGGCTGCGGCAAGGGTCAGATGAACATAAAGAGCGGCTACGGAGGCCCCAGCGTTCTCATCCGCTCCATGGTGATCGGAGGTGCATGATGGAAAAGCTTCTCAGGATCGCCGAAAGCCGGGGATGCAGGGCCGAGGTTTACACTGTAAGGAACAAGTCCCTGGGCATGGGAAAGATAAACGGCGCGGTGAATGAAGTATCCGCCTCCATACAGTCCGGGGTTTCCCTGCGTGTGATAAAGGACGGCATGACCGGCATGTCATACACCAAGAACCTCATCGACGGTGAAGAGCTGGTGGACAACGCCATGGCCTCCCTGGAGGCCGGCGTGGAAGCCGACTACGACTATCCCGCCTCAGGCGAAGCAAAGTACACCGGGGAATATGACGAGGCGGTGGAGTCCATGGACTTCGCCGACCTCAAGGCAGGAATGGAAGAGCTGGAAAAGCTCTACTCCGGAGTTAAGAGCGGAATAGTCGGGGTAAACGCCGGGTGCGGGACAACTGAAATAACCATAATGAACTCCTCCGGAGCCCGACTGGTTCACCGGGAATCCGGCGTTTACCGTATGGGGCTCATGATATATCCCGGGACCAGCACCGGCCTCAGGAACATATTCCAGGGCAAATCCGACGCTGTGATCCACCATCCCGACGTTCAAAGGACCATGAATTTCTTCGAAAGTTCACTCCCCGAGGTGGAGACAGGCGGGGGCAGAATGAAGGTCCTGCTTCCCCCGGAAGCCATGTACGCCTTTACATGGAGGCTGGGAACAGCGTCATCGGGGAAGGCCTTCTACGAGAAAATTTCCCCCCTGATGGAAAAAAGGGGAAAGCAGGTGATCTCCCCGCTTCTCTCACTGGTCAGCGACCCCACCACAGGCTCCACCGGCCGGAGGACCTTCGACGACGAAGGGGTAAAGACCCGCAGGGTGCCCATTTTCGAGAACGGTGTCTTCAAGAATGTGTACAACAACCTCGACTATGCCGCCAGGCTTGGTGAAGAACCCCTTGGGACCGGTTTCAGGGGTGGCATGTGGGGCGGAGAGAAGGTTTCCCTTACACCGTCACCCAGCCTCTCCTTCGCCACCTTCGAAGCCGGGGAAACCCCCTTCGACGACATGCTGAAAATGATGGACCGTGGCGTTATTCTCTACGGAGCCCTTGGAGCCCATTCAGGGAACATCCTCAACGGCGACCTGTCCGTGGGGCTCAGCCCCGGGCTGTACGTGGAGAACGGCAGGGTGGTCGGCAGGGTTAAGGACGGCATGGTGGCGGGCAATGTTTACGACATGCTTTCCAGGGCGATTGCCGTCGAGAACGCTTCCCACTACACCGGAAGCATGTACGAGAACCCGGCCATCCTCCTCGATGACATCAGCGTAGTGGGTTCCTGAGAAAACCGGTTTCCCGGTGAAGCGTCAGAATGGTGCGCCATTCTGACGCTTTTCCTTTGCATGGCATCATTTTCGGACTTGCTCTGAGCCCATGCAAGAAGTTGCGGCACATGATGGTAACGCCGATTCCCCGATGTCTGGCATGATATTTGCATATAGATATGGTGCGAACAAATAAGCACCCGAAAGGGAAGAAAGGAGCAGAAATGATCTACAGAAAGAAAGCGGATCTGATGCCCTACGATATGGTCAGGACATTCAATAAGCTCGTTGATGGACTCTGGCCTGAAGAGGGCGAGAACAGGGACTTCCAGTGGGCCCCTGCGGTGGATATCTGTGAAAAGGGAGATTCCATTGTCTTCAAGACCGAGCTTCCGGGAATACCAAGGGACGACATCGAGATAGAGGTCGCCAACGGTGTTCTCACCATAAGGGGCGAGAAGAAAATGGAAGAGGAAAAGACCGGTGACACATGGCACAGAAGGGAAGTGCGCTACGGCAACTTCGTTCGCAGCTTCAGCCTTCCCGCCGATGTGAAGGCCGACGAGGCTGACGCCTCGTTCAACGACGGCGTTCTCACCATTTCCCTCCCCAAGGAGGAAAAAGCCCTTCACAGGAAGATCCAGATCAAGGGCTAGGGATCCCGTTTACTGGGGCGCGGTCTTACAGGGGCCGCGCCCCTTTTGCTATAATATTGGGGCTGTAACCTCAAACGATCCCACTGTGTGGAGTTTTCATCCAGGGAGCCTCAATGAACGTTCACAAACTTGAAAAACTGCTGAATCCCAGGCGAATTGCCCTTATAGGCGTAACCATCAACCCCAACAGCGTCGGCGGCGTGGTTCTGGGAAATCTCGTGGGGGGAGGCTTCCGGGGGGTCGTGTACCCGGTGAGCGCCTCAGCCGAGGCCATACTCGGCGTACCCTGCTACAGGGACCTGTCCTCCCTTCCAAGGCGGCCTGATATGGCGATAATCTGCACACCCTCGGAACAGGTGCCCGGTCTGGTGGAGCAGTGCGGTGAAATGGGCATCATGGGCATAATCATCATGTCCGCCGGGTTCAGGGAGACCGGGGAAGAGGGCCTTGCCCTTGAGGAGAGAATAAGGGAAACCGTTTCCCGCTACGAGGGGATGAGGGTCCTGGGTCCCAACTGCCTGGGGATAATAGTGCCGGGGCTCAGCCTCAACGCCAGCTTCGGGGAGGGTATGCCCCGGAAGGGGAATGTGGCCTTCATCTCACAGTCCGGAGCCCTGTGCACCTCGGTGCTGGACTGGGCGATACAGGAAAAGATAGGGTTCTCATACTTCGTCTCGGTGGGGAACATGCTGGATGTGGATTTTTCCGATCTCATCGACTATTTCGGCGAAGACCAGCAGACTGAATCCATAATACTCTATGTGGAGTCCATTTCCCGGGCAAGGGAGTTCATCACCGCCGCCCGGGCCTTCGCCAGGACCAAACCCATTCTGGTCTACAAGGCGGGCAGGTTCCCGGAATCCGCAGCGGTGGCAGCTTCACACACCGGGGCCATGGCTTCGGAAGACGCGATATACGACGCCGTCTTCCAGAGAACGGGCATAGCAAGGGTGCTGAACATCGGGGAGATATTCGACTGCGCCGAGCTGATAGGCAGGAACAGGATTCCCAGGGGCCCCAGGCTGGCCATAGTCACCAACGCCGGCGGTCCCGGTGTGATGGCAACCGACTCCCTCATAGCCCAGAACGGCGTTCTGGCAAAGCTTTCACCGGAAACCATCGAGGAATGCGATTCCTTCCTTCCCCCTTTCTGGTCCCATGGCAACCCGGTGGATGTTCTGGGAGACGCCAGGGCGAAAAGGTTCGCCAGGGCAACCGAGGCGGTGGTGAAGGACAAAGGGGTGGACGCGGTTCTGGTAATCCTGACCCCCCAGGCAATGACGAAACCAACCGCCGTTGCCGGAGCCGTTGCACGTATAGCATCCGAGACCTCAAAACCTGTGCTTGCCGCCTGGCTGGGGGGCGAGCGGGTAAAGGAGGGCGCCAAGCACCTGGCCGATTCAGGGGTTCCCGCCTACCGCACCCCTGAGCAGGCGGTGGGTGCCTTCATGACCCTTGTGGATTACTCACGTAACCTCGAAACCCTCTATGAGACCCCCAGGGACATTCCCGTGGAGTTCCAGCTCGACCGCCGGGCAATGCGGGAAAGGGTGAATTCCTATGTTTCATCCGGGGAATCCATACTCTCCGAGGAGAACTCCAAGGAGCTTCTTGAGATATACGGGATACCGGTTACCATGCCGGTTCCCGCCACAACCCCTGAAGAAGCGGTACGCATATCCGGTGATATCGGATACCCGGTGGTGCTCAAGGTTTGGTCCGATCAGATCACCCACAAGACCGATGCCGGGGGGGTAAGATTGAACCTGGAAAGCCCGGTGCAGGTTGAAGAGGCGTGGCACGCGATAATGAAAAGCGCTTCGGAAGCATGCCCCGACGCCCGCATCAACGGGGTAACGGTGCAGAGAATGGTTCAGATGAAGCACGGCCTGGAGATGATACTGGGCATAAAGAAGGACCCGGTGTTCGGAAGCGTCATAATGGCCGGCATGGGCGGAGTGGAGGCCGAGCTCTGGGGGGACAGCTCCCTGGGCTTCCCCCCCCTGAACGAGAGGCTTGCCAGAAGGATGCTGGAGACCCTGAAGATATGGCCCCTGCTCAACGGCTACCGGGGCAGGCCTCCGGTGGATATCGACGCTCTTCTTAACATCATCATGAGGCTTTCCTACCTCACCGCTGACAACCCCGAAATAGAGGAGCTGGACATTAATCCCCTTGTGGTTGGTCCCGACTGCATGGTGGCCCTCGACGCCAGGGCGGTGGTTAAACCCCTCCCCGCCCAGGCAAAACCATACGCCCATCTTGCCCTGCGCCCATATCCCGAGGAATACACAACAAGGAGAAAGCTCTCGGACGGCACCCCTGTAACCCTGAGGCCCATAAGACCGGAAGACGAGCCAAGATGGCTGGAACTTCTGGGAAGCTGTTCCAGGGAGTCCATATACAACAGGTTCCGTTTCTTCTTCAACTGGTCCACCCACGAGGTGGCAACAAGGTACTGCTACATAGACTACGACAGGGAAATGGCCATAGTGTCCGAGATCGAGGAGAACGGAGAGAAAAAGCTCACCGGCGTGGGGCGCCTGGTGGCGGACCCCGACCTGGAAACTGTTGAGTACGCCGTTCTGGTAAGCGACAGATGGCAGAACAGGGGCCTTGGCGGAATGCTCACCGATGTCTGCCTCGATATTGCCCGGGAATGGGGCATGAAGACCGTTTATGCCCAGACCACCACCGACAACCCCAGGATGGTACATCTGTTCGAGAACAGGAAGTTCAAGGTGGACCATTCCCCTGGAGGTTCTGTGGTGGACGTGGAAAAGGAGCTGAAATGACCTTTCTGGAACTGGCTGAGACAACAAGAAGCTACAGACGGTTCGAAGAAGCCCGGACCATTCCCCGGGAAGACCTTATCTCCATGGTAAGGGCAGCGGGGCTGGCTCCCTGCGCCTCCAACCTCCAGCGCCTCAGGTACAGCATCATTACCGAGTCCGGGGAAAGGGACATTCTCTTCGGCTCCATCGGCTGGGCGGGCCATCTGAAGGACTGGAACGGTCCGGAAGAGGGTGAACGGCCGGTGGCGTACATTATCATCCATGCCCCGGAGGAGGAGAAGGTTTTCACCGGGACAGATGTGGGCATTGCAGCTTCATACATCGTTCTGGAGGCCGCGGAGCTGGGAGCGGGAAGCTGTATGCTTCTCAGCTTCTCCCGGGAGGCCGCGGCGGAGGTTGCCCCGGCCCCGGGATACACCCCCCGGCTGGTCATAGCCCTGGGCTACCCCGGGGAGAAGGTGGTCCTGGAAAAGGACTCTGCTGAAACAGGGTACTGGCGGGACCGGGAAGGAATCCATCATGTTCCCAAACACCCTGTGGACGAACTGATACTGAAAGGATAAAGATGACCAGACCGGAAGTGTTCGCCGAAAGGCGCAGAAGGCTTGCCGACGGCATGAAGGAAGACTACTGCATTGTTGTCCAGGCATCATCCTCGAAACCCACCAGCGCCGACGGATCATACCCCTATACCCCCTCCCGGAACCTCTACTACCTCACCGGCATCACACAGGAGAAAACCACCCTGGTGATGTGGAGGCTGAAGGGCCGGGATCCCCAGGAATGTCTCTACATATCCCCCTACGACGAAGAGTACGCAAAGTGGTTCGGCACGGTTCTCACCAGGGAACAGGCAACAGATCGAAGCGGCATCAAAAATGTCATGTTCACCGGCGGAGAGAACAAGTTCCTTGACAAGCTGGTTTCAAGGGAGAGGCTTCAGAACTTCTGGTTCGACTGGCACAACTGCGGAACAGACGGCGCCCCGGGGAAAAGGCTCCTCTTCGTGAACCGGTTCAAGGAGGCCTATCCCGGCCTGAATGTCCGGAGCATCTCAAACGAGGTCTTTGCCCTGAGAATGATCAAGGACAAGGATGAAATTGAAGCGATCAAGGGGGCCATCGACCTTACCCGCAGGGGTTTCGAGGCGGCGGCAGGGGAGCTGAAGCCCGGCATGAACGAAACCGAGTTCGAAGCCATACTGCTGTACCAGTGGGCGAAAGCCGGGGAGAAGGTTCCCGCCTTCCCCGCCATCGCAGCCGGGGGCAGCAGGGCCACATGCCTTCACTACAACTCCAACGACACAGAACTGGCCCAGGGCGAACTGCTTCTGGTGGACCATGGGGCCATGAAGGACCTCTACTGCGCCGACATAACCAGAACTATTCCCGTAAGCGGCAGATACACCCCCAGACAGCGTGAGCTCATGGAGATGGTCCTCGAGATACAGCGGAAGGCCATCGAACTCCTCAGGCCGGGGAAACTGCACCGGGAATGGAACGACGAGGTCCTGGAAGCCTACAAAGGGATAATGATGGAAAGGGGTGAGATAGAGAAGCCCGAGGACATCGGCGCATTCTACTACCACGGCATCGGTCACCACCTTGGCCTCGATACCCACGACGAGAACGTATCGGACATTCCCATCGCCCCGGGGATGGTGTTCACCGTGGAGCCCGGCTTCTACAGCGCCGAAGAGGGCATAGGCATAAGGATAGAGGACGATGTTCTGGTGGGTGAGGAAACCAACACCGTTCTCTCCGAAGGCTTCCCCAGGACACCCGACGAGATCGAAGCCCTCATGGCGGCCGAGTGACCGACGAAGGATACATGAGATTGGCACTGGAGGAGGCCGCCGGGGCCTTCTCCAGGGGTGAGGTTCCCGTGGGGGCCGTCATTGTGACCGGGGGCGGTGAGGTCTTTCGCGACTCCAACCGCACCGCCGAGAGGCATCTGCCCCAGTCCCACGCTGAATGCCTGGTGATAAACGCCGCCTGCCGGGCCAGGGAGGACTGGAGGCTCGAGGACTGCACCCTTTACGCAACCCTCGAACCCTGCGTGATGTGCGCCGGCCTCATCCTTGTCACCCGTATCCCAAGGGTGGTCTACGGCGCCTGGGACAAGAGGTTCGGCGCCTTCGGCTCTGTCACCAACCTCCTCGAGATGCGCCACCTGAACCACTATCCCACTGTGCAGGGAGGAGTTCTCGCCGATGAATCGTCGGGTATGCTGAAGGAGTTTTTCAGAAAGCGGAGAGGTTGAGGCCATCCGTAAATTTGACAAATAGATTGTGTAACTGTAAGTGGTAGAGCTATTTAAGCATGACCCGCCCCGGGGGTTGTGAAGGCCTGGTTCGCAGGATGGGGGCTATATGTTTTTCAGAACGATGATACTTCTGCTGGCGGTTTCCACCGGGTTTGCCCAGGATCCCCCCGGGCAGCCCTATGCTTCCTACTGGTTCCCGAACGAACTCCTTACCTGGACACCCGCCGGGGACGCCGACGCCCCATACAACCGGAGCTTCATTTCCCTTGCCAGCCGTTCCTACGGCGATACCCAGTGCAACGCAAATGCAAGGAACGATCAGGGCGGCGTTTCAGCCCTGAGCATCATGTATCCATCCACCAGCTTCAACCCCTCCCAGGGCGGAACGGGCATCGACTGCTACGCCTTCAATTACTGGCAGTACATCGACCATCTCACATTCTGGGGCGGGAGTTCCGGTGAGGGGCTCATACTGGCACCGAATCCCGGGGTAATAGACGCAGGGCACAGGAACGGTGTACCGGTCTACGGAACCATCTTCCTGCCCCCAACTGCCTACGGAGGACAGATACAGTGGGTGTGGGACCTGGTGCAGAAGGACGGTTCCACCTTTCCCGTTGCTGACAAGCTGATAGAAATGACTGAATACTACGGCTTCGACGGCTGGTTCATCAATCAGGAGACCGCCGGGGGCAATGCCCAGCTTGCCCAGGACATGCGTGACTTCATGATCTACATACAGCAGAATTCGGATCTTGAAATACAGTGGTACGATGCCATGACCGAGGCGGGAGGCATCAACTGGCAGAACGCCCTTAACGACAACAACGACTGGTACTTTCAGTACGGGGATGAACTTGTGTCACAGCACATGTTCCTTAACTTCTGGTGGAACGCCGCCGGGCTTCAGAATTCAGCTACCCATGCACTGTCGCTTGGGAGAAGTCCCTTTGAGCTCTATGCCGGTGTGGATGTCCAGGCGAACGGCTACAACACCGGGGTGGACTGGAACGCCATCTTTCCCGGGGAGGGCGACCACGTAACCTCCGTGGGGTTCTACTGCCCCAATTGGACATACACCAACGCCGCAAGCCACCAGGCCTTCTATACAAGGGCAAACCGTTTCTGGGTCGGCGCGAACAGGGATCCCTCGAACACCGACACACCCCATCCCTGGAAGGGTCTTGCCCACTATTACGCCGCCAGGACCCCCATTACCTCCTTCCCCTTCGTGACCAACTTCAACACCGGGCAGGGCTACATGTATTCCATAGAGGGGGATATGCTCTCCGATGTGGACTGGCACAACAGAAGCCAGCAGGACGTGCTGCCCACATGGAGATGGATGGCCCATGGCTCCTCCACTCCCCTCTACCCTGAAATGAGCTGGGAGAGCGCCTACTACGGCGGCAACTGCCTCAGCGTCTCAGGGGACCTGGACCCGGGCAACGGCACCATGCTCTACCTTTTCAAGACCGACGCGGTGATAGAGTCCTCCGATTCACTCCTTCTTGTGTGGTACGCGGAGAACCCCGGGGACCCCTCGGGAATGGAGGCGGCCATGTCCCTTGCCACCAGCCCGGAAACCTTCCAGTACATCCAGGTTCCCGAAGCCGAAACCGCCGGCTGGAACACATTCACCTACCCGCTGGGAGGACTGTCCGGTTCCACCATGGCCGTGGCGGGCATCTACTTCTCAACCACCGAATCCGTGCAGGACTACACCGCACTCATCGGGAGGATAGGAGTAATCAGGGGGGAAATCGACATTCCCCAGCCCCCTTCCGGGGCCTATGTGGAGCAGTTCAGCCAGATGGATGACACCAGCGGGGCCATAAGGCTCCGGTGGGAGCATTCACCATCCGCCGTTTACACATACAATGTATACAGGCTTAACTCCGACGAGAGCAGGACCTTCCTCTGGGCAACCCCCTCCAACGCCTGTTTCGTTCCCCTGGTGACCAGGCCCCCGGATGAGGAACAGACGGAGATCCTCGTCGAGGCCGTGAGCCCCGAGTTCGGCTTCTCAGAGACCGTATCCACCACAATAGAGTGGGAGACCACCGGCATCAGCGGTGGGAACTCCGGTTCCCTTTTCCTTCAGCACCCGGCAACCAATCCCGTTAGAGGCCTGCTCTCCATTGGCTACAACCTTCCCGGTCCAGGCCGGACTACCCTCCGGGTGTACGACCTTTCCGGCCGGATCGTGGAAAACCTGGTGGACTCTGAACTCCAGGCAGGTGAGTACCGGGTGAACTGGAACACCGACACTGTCCCCTCGGGTCTTTATGTGTACAGGCTGGACTGCCCCGCCGGTTCCCTTACGAGGAAGTGTATGGTGTTGTAGGGGTAAGGCCATCCGTAAATTTGACAAATAGATTGCGTAAGCAAAAGCAGTGGAGCTATTTAAACATGACCCATTTCGGGTTGAAGTGAAGCTTGCTTTGCGGGAAGGGGCGACATGTTTTTCAGAACGATAACACTGTTGCTGGCGGTTTCCACCGGGTTTGCCCAGCAGGTCTTTACCGAGGTTTCCACCCAGATGGGCATAGGCGGTCAGACCGGCCTGGGGCACGGGGTCTCCTGGTGCGACTTCAATGGGGACGGCGATCTCGATGTTGCCTTTTCCAACCAGGACGGCTCCGGCTTCTGGCTCTACAGGAACGACGGGACCCAGTTCACCGACATTACAGCCCAGGCGGGCCTTGCAGGACTAGGGGCCAACAGGATCCTCTGGGGAGAAATGACCGGTGACGACCATTCCGACCTCATCCTCTCACGGAGTTCCTCCACGAAGTTCTTTGAAAACAACGGCAACGGAACCTTCACGGAGATAACTGCCGGCAGCGGCATAACCGGAGCCCCTGCGCTGGTAGCGGACTTCAACAACGACGGAAACCTGGACCTGCTTTCCCTTACCTCTTCGGGATGCCAGGTACTGCTGAACTCCGGCACCGGGGTCTTTGCCCAGGGTCCGTCGGCGGTCGGCAGCTGGTGGTGCGCCGCATGCATCGACTACGACATGGATGGTGACCCGGACATATATCTGGGAACCTACGGCAGCGCCGCCAACACCCTTCTTCGAAACGACGGCACCTCACTCACCGATGTTACCGCCGCAGCCGGGGTAGAGTTCGGCGGCAGCACCACGGGCATAACCGTGGGCGACTGGAACAACGACGGCCTTCCGGACCTCTACCTGGCCAACTACAGCGCTCCCGGGTGTAAACTTTTCGAGAACAACGGCGACGGCACCTTCTCTGATGTAACCTCCGCCGCCGGAGTTACAGGCCACACCGACACCCGTACCGCCGCCTTCACCGATTACGACAACGACGGCTGGCTGGACATTTTCGTTTCACATCACGACTTCTACACCTATTCCAACATCATGTGGAGGAACAACGGCGACGGTACATTTTCCGATGTGGGCAGCCAGCTGGGCCTCTCAGGGGAGTTCATAGGAGACTATTTCGGAACCGCCTGGGGGGACTACAACAACGATGGAGACATCGATCTTTTCGCCGTGGGGCACATAGACAAGTACGTGCTGTTCCGGAATGACCAGAGCGAAACCCTCCCGGCTAACTATCTCACAGTGACGCTCCGCGGAACCGATTCCAGCCGGGATGCTGTGGGTGCCTGGGCCACAGCCCAGTTCGGGTCAACCGCCCTTACCAGATGGGTGAAGGGCGGTGAGGGCTACCATGATTTTCACAGCTTCCCCCTGGAGTTCGGCCTTTACGATGCTGAAACTGTGGGATCACTGGAGATACACTGGCCCTCGGGGCTTGTGGAAACCCATTATGACATAGCTGCGAATCAGCACATCACCGCTGTTGAGGGAGGGGGCTTTTCCGGTATCAGCATTTCTCCGGTTCCGGTTCCCGGTATTCCCGTTCTCAGGGTTGCGCAGAACCCCTGCCGTGGAGCCCTTGTCGCCTTCCTGTCCCCGGGCAGCGGCCAGCTGTCCGTTTTCGACTGTTACGGACGGCTGGTGGAGCGTTTTCAGGCCCCCTCAGGACGATCCGGGTCGGTGCTGTGGGACCCTGGGGAGCGTACCGGTTTGTTCCTGTTGAGATACGAGATCCCCTCCGGGGCTGCGGAAACCAGGGTAGTGGTGCTCTGAAGCTCAGGGGATCTCCGGCATGTCCACCACATAAAGCCTTGGGTACTCCGGGTCCTGAAGGGAGTAAACCAGTATGGCACCGTTCTGGACCTTCAGGTTGATGAAGTCCATGCTTCCAGGCTCGGTTACCCCCTGGAACCGTACCACCGCCAGGTGCTCACCACCGGTATCGTACACATCCATGATGACGTCATCGGTGGCTCCATTCCTCACCCACACCCGGCCCTCGCCGTCGGCTCCAACGCCCTGGGGCTGGATCATCCAGCGATAGGGATCCGGTTCGTACATTATGTGGTCCTCGGGTATTCCCCGTTCCTTCAGAATAGAGGTCATCATGGCGGTCTCGTCGGCGATCTCCCCGGGGGTTTTGGCCACACGTGGCATTTCCCTGCTTATGGTGGTGCTAAGGCTTCCATCGGGGTTGAAAACATCTATTTCATAGGTCTCTGAAGACGTGGGTGCCACGAAAACCATCCCCTGGGGAGACGCTGCGAAACTGGCTGAGAAGAAGGAATTCCGAAGGAACTCGTCCATCCGCTGGGGATTGAAGGAAAAGCTGTTCCGGAAGTATTCCACTCCTGGCTCGGATGCATCGTCCCATCTTCCCACTATGAAGCTGACTATCAACTCCTCTTCAACAGGCTCCATTTTCGTTATTGCGCCCACATAGCCCATATCGTTCACTCCCCAGGCCCACTGGGGGACGTTCTGCCCGAGGAAGTCGGTCCTGAATTCCATGAAATCACCGGTTGCCGAGAACCTCTGTAATCCCGTGGCGTGGTCCAGGATCCCTATGGTGTTGTCCGAAAGCCTTACCATTCCCCCGGGCCTGAGCAGTTCGCCGGGGCCGCTGCCGCTTCTGGATACCTGCCTTATGAATTCCCCCTGGGGAGTGTACAGCCTTGCACAGCCCTTCGCCTCGTCAAGGACCGCGGTCACTCCGCCGTCGAGGGTTATGGCATCGGCGATGGTGGCGAAGACATAGTTGGAGTCGCCCATGAGGACCCCAATGGTGTCCCTGGGAGAAACGGTGATGGTGTCAGGGAAGGCATCGATGGAAGGGTCTTCCTCCGGAGGGCTGCCGCCGCAGCCCGCCAGAAGAGGCACAATGGACAGAAAAAAGAATGTTCTTTTCATGGTTCTCCTTTCGATAACCATATATAAAGCCATCCGTAAATTTGACAAATAGATTGCGTAAAACTAAGCAGAGGAAGTTCTTACAGACTGAGTCCCAGGCTCAGCCAGAGGGGCAGTGTGACAAGTGCTGCCAGATGAACCACCAGCTGCAGGGATGCCACCAGCTCCCATTCACCGCCGTATCTTCTTGCCACAAGGGCGTGGTTCGTTGCCGGCGGAGCCGCGGATACCAGCAGTAAAATGGTGGCCGCAAGAGGGGGCAGGCCGGGAAGGGCCCATCTTATGAGACCGTAGACCACCGCAGGGACCAGCAGGAGCCGTATGATGACAAGGGGAAGAGAATTCCTTAGACCGGCCTCGCCCCTTCCCATACCCGAGGCAATCATTCCGCCCAGTATGAGCATTGCCAGTGGGGATAGAAGGCTGCTGAGGTAGCCGGCGGCGGAAAAGAGGCTTTTCAGCGGTACGAAGGCCCCGGGTTCACCCCTGGCCGCTTCCCTGATACCGGGAACCAGGGTAAGGAGTATTCCCGCGATCAGCGATATAAGTGGAGGATTGAAAACCAGCTTCAGCCGCTGGCGCACCGAAGGAACCCCCGAACCACCCAGAAGGAGAACACCGGCTGTCCACATTGCAAGAGAAGAGGGAACGGCTATGATGGAAATGTAGACGATGGCCTGATCGTGCAGATGTGGAGGCGTAACAGCGAGTATCACCGGCAGTGGAAGGTACAGGCTGTTGGAAACCATCATCATTGCTGTTACCGCCCTGTCCCTGGCCAGGGACTTCCCCGGGAAGGCCCTGAACCACAGGGTTCCAAAAAGCCAGGAGAGGAGGATCCACCCCATGGCCACCAGTGCCAGTACCCCACCCCGCTCCAGGAGTTCGAATGAAAAAGAGCGGGTCATGGCCAGTATGAAGGCAGCGGGAATCACCGCATCAATAAGGATACGGGTAAGGTCGGACATGGTGCCTTCGCCTATCCATCCCCTGCGGACCATTATGAAGCCCAGCAGAACAAGCAGGGCCATTTGCCCTATGATGTCCAGTGAAACGTACAGACCGCTCAGAAAGGCTCCTGCTTCATTCATTCCGTCTCCTTATACCGAGGCTGGAAACTAATACACGGCAGGCCTTCTCTCAACCTCGGATACACTATGAGAATGCACCCTCCAGATTTATATTCCCGACGCCATTTTCAGGTAATGATTCCGGGCTGTCTGGGAGGGGGTCTTCCAGGCCACCGGAGATCATGCATCATGGGGGATAAATGAAGAAACTGACAATGCTGCTGCTGATAGCAGCCACCGGTACAGCCCTTGCCCTGCCGTCCTGGTGGGGAGTGCGGGGCATCAACCGGATCTCCGACGCACGGACATTCGGTGCCGGCAAGTATTCAATAGGCCTTTTTACTGAACTTGGGATGTCCAGCGATGATCGCACCGCCCAGCTTCCAGGTGGCACCGCCGACATCTCCAACACCGAGTACAGCGGCACCGCAAGGTTCATAGCGGGGATCAGCCTCGGCGGCTCGGCTGAAATGGGCCTCAGCCTTTCCTACCTGATGAACCAGATGAAAAGGGATGCCGCCAGCGCGGAGTTCTCCGGGGACTGGGAGGGGGACGACGGGCTCAGCGAGGGCAGGATCTCGCTTAAGTACAATATTAACCCCTCGTCTGAGAGCCGCTGGTTCAGCGTAATGCCCTGGGCGTCCTTTTCCGTACACGACGGCGGTTACAGCAGCTTCGTCGAGAACGGCGACGGCTGGGACGGAATATGGGAGAGGGGTCAGCCGATGTTCGAGCTCAGGCGGCCCATGATAAACTCCGGCAGTTTCAGCTGGGGAACCGATTTCCTCGCAACCTTCGATCTCAGGCAGGCGGTGCTCTCCGCGAACCTTGGCTATCACAGGTTCAGCCAGACTTTTGAGTTCACCGATTCAAGGTACGACGCCGCACACAACGTTATAGCAACCGAAGAGGTTGACCTCGATGTAACGGACCAGGTGCTCAGGCTCGGAGCCGGTGTCGAGTATCCAGTGGGCAGCACCTCGTTCTTCGCTGAAGTGGACTGGAACCGCTTCCTGGACAGGAATTTCGATGCGGGGAACGGGGAATACTACGACGACCACATCCAGGTTTCTCCCGGTGTCCGTTTCAACACCTCCGGGCTTGCTGTGGACGTGAAGGGAACCTTCACCGTCTCCAGCTTCGATCCCCAGTGGTCCGACCTGGGCCACGGCATATTTCAGGCCGGGGGTGCGCCCACCGATGAGGATCGTGCCAACAGGGCCCCCTTCCCCGGTGGATATCCCTCCACCATGGGCCTGGGAATCAACCTTTCCTATGTTGGGGATCTCAGAAGCGCTCCTGGCATCATAACAGGCAGGATCTATGACGCTGAGACCGGAGAATCCCTTATGGGAACGGTAACCGCTTCCAGTCAGGGAGTTGATCCGGCGGAGGCATCCTCAGGGGGAGTGTACACCATTCAGGTTCCCCGGGGTAGCCTCAGTTTAAGCGGTTCAGCGCAGGGTTATGTCGCAACGACGATATCCGTGGAAGCGGTTTCAGGGGAAACCGTAGTGGTGGACTTCCCCCTTCAGAGGGTCATTAGCACAGGCGTAGTGAGCGGCACCGTCACCGACGCCTCTTCCGGAGCCCCCCTGTCCGCCGTTGTAACCTCAGGCTCTGTCAGCGCGGAAACAGACGCACAGGGCTTCTACTCAATGGAACTTGCCGCTGGCTCCAGGAATCTCAGTGCCTCTGCATCGGCCTATGCCGTTGAAACCGCCAGTGTAACCGTTCCCCAGGGCGGAACCGCCGAACTGGACTTCCAGCTTGATCTCGTGGTCGATTTCGACAAGGTCTACTTCGATCTGGACAGCGATGTCATAAGAAGAGATGCCAGGACCGCTCTTGATGACATAGCTGCCTTCCTTCTCACCAACCCCGGGGTAACCGTTACCATCACCGGAAACACCTGTGACCTCGGCGACGAGAACTACAACCAGGATCTGGGCAGCCGCAGGGCCACAGCGGTGAGGAACTACCTCGTCTCGAAGGGAGTAAGCGAGGAAAGGCTGGGAACCGTGAGCTACGGCGAATCCAGACCCGACACCCCCAACTCCACCGAGGACCAGAGGGCCATGAACCGCAGAGCGGAGTTCGTGATACTGGGCCGTTAGGCCTCTTCCGCCAGCTGTAACGAGAAAGGGGCCCGGCAAGATGCCGGGCCCCTTCTCGGTGTTTGCCGTTTAGACGCTGAGTACCGTGAACTCTATCCTTCTGTTCCTGGCCTTGTTGGCTGCGTTGTCGTTGGGCGCTACGGGATTGGATTCGCCGTGGCCGATGGTTGTGAGCCTGTTGCCGGCGATTCCCTTGCTGACAAGGTACTGGTAGACCGACTGTGCCCTGCGCTCGCTGAGGGTCTGGTTGGAGCTGGCGCTGCCGTCGCTGTCGGTGTGTCCGGCGATCTGAACCCTGGCTGAGGGGTTATCGCGAAGAAGGATGGCCACGCTGTCCAGTATGGGGTAGCTCTCGGGCTTGATGTTCGCGCTGCCTGAATCGAAGTAGATGTTGTCGAAACTCATTACCTCACCCTCGCGAAGGGCCTGCCTTAGGGAGAACTCAACACGTACGGTTTCATTGGCTATGGCGGTTACCGATTTGTTGTCGGCTATGAAGCCGTCGGCCTGGACCGCTATCGGCCACGTGCCTGCTTCGACCTGGGCGGTGAAGACTCCCGCGCTGGAGGTGGTCACGGTAACGGGTTCTGTGCTTCCGATGGTTACTGAAGCGCCTTCAATAGGCCTGCCCTGGCCGTCTTTGACAGAACCGCTGATGGTGCCAAGGTTGGGAACCAGGGCGAAGTCCAGAGTGGCGGACTGCTCCCGGCCCATTACCACCATGGCGCTTGCAGGGGCGTATCCGGCGGCGATCACCGTTACGGGCACCTCTCCGGCGGGTATGCGGTGGGTGTAGAAACCTGTTTCCTCGTCGCTTGTTACATTGGCGATGGGAACACCGGGGAAGGTGATGGTGGCGAACACCGGCAGGCCGGTTATGGAATCGGTTACCACTCCGCTGAGTCTGGAGAGGTCCGGGCCATCGTCTTCCGTCATCATGTCTGAGGAGAATCCAACGGCTATTCCCACTCCGTAGTCGAAGGTGCCGCCAATGGGAAGGGGAGCCCTTTCGGCGCGGTCAGCTTCCGTGACCTCGCCCTGCTGGTAGAGGCCGTGCCCCAGATCGTAATAGAGGGGATCGAAGGTGCTGGTGCTGAGGTCGAAGGTTACGTCGATGAACGTGCCGGAGGCGTTCTTGAACCGAATGCCCGGAGTGAAGTAGGAAACAGTGGCGTCGGTGCGGTCCAGCAGCTTCTGGCTGGAATACTCGAAGAAGATGTCGGCGTGGGGGGTGGGCACCTCTATACCGAAGGCCCAGGTGAAAACGCCGTCGGAAACCTCGAGGGCAACTTCAGTGGAATCGGAGTAGCTCCATCCCACGCTGTCGGCGTCTACACGGAAATCGGTAAAATGATAGTTCTGTGTGTATTTCGAATAGCCGAGGTTGAGATGGGCCTTCACCGCAGCCATGGGTATCCACCTGCCGAAGTCTCCTGAAATCAGGAGGTCGGCCCCGAGGGAGGAGTTGCCGGTGGTGGTGAAGGGTTTTCTGAGGGTGCTTATCAACTGACCGGTGTGCCATCTGCCGTCGGGGTCGTCGAGGGCCCTCATGAAGGCTGTGTCCGCCGGCGCCATGCCGAACCTGAAAGTGCCGCCGAACCAGACGACATCCTCGAGGTTGGGAATGGGGTTGTAACCGCCGTGGACCGCCAGGTTGACCCCCTCGAAACCATGAATGTTCTCCCAGTGACCTGTTGAACGCTCTTCGTAGAGGTCTCTTTCATACCATGTTCCTGAATAGCTGGCGGTTGCGGCGATGTCTACATAGTCCCACACTCCGTAGCCGAGGGTCAGCATTCCCTGGCCGGTGTGTTCAGTTTCGGTGATCTCAGGGAACAGAATGGTTTGTGGAAGGTAGTGACTGTGGTAGATGAAGTTCCTGTATTCGTTGGCCGCGGTCCAGTAGTTCATCCCTATGCCGAAGGACATTTCATTGAACCCAAGAGGCATGGCCCTGCTTACCCGGTACAGGCCGGGCACGCCCCATATGGAAGGCGCCGCCACGGCGGCGGATATTACCAGTGTCATAAGCAGTATAACGGCAGTTCTCAATTTGACCCCTCCTTTGGAATATGATACTCTTCTTATCACGAAAGCATGCAAACATAACCCTTTGAGGTCAACTGATGGGAAAAAGAGCTTGACTGAAATGGAAATCTGCTCTATAGAAACACCATGATCGAAAAAGATGAAGCCGGTTATATTACTGTCCGGGTAAGGGTGCGCGGTCTGGTTCAGGGTGTCGGGTTCAGGTACTGGGCCCTTTCCAGGGCCAGGAGCCTTTCCCTGTCCGGATATGTGAGGAACCTGCCGGACGGGTCTGTTGAAGCAGCCCTCTCCGGCCCGGAAGATGCCGTGGACAACATGATGGAGCTGATGCAGCATGGCCCTCCCGGGGCATCGGTGCACAGCGTTGATATCCTGAATGAGGACCCCGGCGAACCGATTCCCGGTGCTTTTGCCATTCTCCGGTAACTGGATCGCCGAACGAAAGGAAGATGCCGAATGAGAAATATCCTGTCTGTCCTTCTGCTGCTGGTGGTTTGCTCCGCCGTTGCATGGGATCCTCTCTCTTCGAACTATATGAGTCACGTGCTGCCGGTAACCGGTGCCGACAGCGATGTTTCCCTGGGGTATTTCTCCTTCAGCGAGTACTGGGAGACCGACACTCTGAACTTCGACAGCCTGTATGAACACCGTGAGTCATACGGAGTACTGCGGTTCATGTGGGCTGGAAGCTACGGCCTCACCCCCAGCCACACCATAAGGCTCATCATCCCCGGTTTCCTTCAGTTCACCGGTCCCGGAGAAACCGCCGGCGCCGGTATCGCCGATCCCTGGATATCAGTAGAGGGCTGGATGAGCCGTGACCCCCAGTTGATTCTCAGGGGAGCCCTCAGGCCCACCCTGAAGGGGACCCTTGATTCCGGAGAATACACCGAGAGCGACAGACATGTTGCCGCGGAGGTATCCGGAACAGTCCAGCTGCCCCTGTCAGGACCTTCAACAGGCCCGAGGCTGCAGGCTTCAGGGGGTCTGAGGCACTACTTTACGGCATGGGACCTTGTCCACGGAACCCTCTCCGACTCGGCGGACACATCACCGGGAACCGAATTCCGGGGGGGACTACTGATGATCCTTCCGGTGAACAGGGAGCTGGATTTCAATTTCGGTCTGGAAATGGCCACCCGTGGTGATATCGAAGTGGATTCAGAGGAAATTCCCGGCAGCGGGGCTTCCCATGTGGATTTCCGCACGGGAATAAAGCTCGACAATACACAGTTGAAGCTTGATGTGGATGTTTTCTTCAGGCTCAGCGGCGAGAATGTGAACAAGGAATGGGGAGTAATGGTGAGCGGAATCGGATGGAACTTCGGTGACCTCTTCAATGTGACATCCGGCGGAAGAACAGGCTCCTCCGGTTCCTCCGGAGATTCGGGGGGAAGAACCAGGTGAAAAGGTTCATTTTCCCAGCAGCGGTGTTCCTGGCCGCGGTTCTCCTTGCTGTTCTGTCCAGGCCGGGAAGCCTGGGCGTATCCCTGGAGAAGGCATCGATCCGTTATGCCGAAGCCCTCTCCTCTGGAAACGGTGAGCATGCCCTGGAAATGATGACCCCCGATCTGGCTTCAGGCCTCAGTCCCGGGTTTCTTTCCGGCCTTCAGGGCCTTCCAGTACCGGGTTCCTTCGTTTTCAGCGGCTCTGATGAGAACGGGATCAGAATGACCGGTTCAACTGAAGAGAGGGGAAGCAGGGTCCTGTGGTTTTCCTCCGGGGAGGATCTTCTTGTTGCCCGGGATACCGCCGTGGACAACCTGCTTGGCTCCGCCGTGATGCTCTGCCGGGCCAGTGCCCTCTCCAACCCCCGGGGCGTCTGTCCTGTTTCCGGGGCGCCATACGAGTTCAATGAGTCCACGGGCATGGTGGTTTGCGTTGAAGGGCATCTGGGAGACGGCCTGTACGCAGGTTCGGACAACTGCGCCATGAGAAGGGATTCCGTGGCTGCGGAAGTGAGAGCGTTTCTGGAAGCTGGCTACAGCCTTCCCGATTCGCTGGAAAACATTTTTACAACCAGTTCCGGAGAATTCGGAAGAAGGGGAGGCTACCGTTGTCCCGACAATGGCTACAAGTACTACGAAATAAGGGAAGGGATGGTCTACTGTCCCTTTCACCTGGAGTCAACCGCGATAGCGGTGGAGGAATGAGCGGTTTTCCAGCCCTTATCGAGGACCAGACCACATTCGCATCACTGATAAGTGAGCTCCGGAAAAAGCCGGTGGTTGCCATCGACACCGAGTTCCACTGCGAGAAGCGATATTGGCCGGACCTCTACCTCATTCAGCTGGCTGCTGATGGTATAGGACCCGTTGCGGTGGATCCCCTGGCGGTGAAGGATCTCTCCCCGCTCTCTGAGCTGTTCGCCGACGAGACCACGGTGAAGGTCATTCACAGCGCCAGGAACGATCTGGCAATCCTGTTCGGAACCATCCCGGGTTTCTCCGTGAAGAATCTCTTCGATTCCCAGATCGCCGCAGCCTTCCTCGGCTACGGAGAGCAGATAAGCCTCGTTAACCTGGTTCAGACCGTGTGCAACGTGAAGGCCATCAAGCAGTATTCCATGAGCGACTGGTCAGCCCGGCCCCTTAACCAGGGGCAGCTCGACTACGCCCTCGATGATGTTCGCTACCTGGTCAAGATACATGGCACGCTTTCCTCCCAGCTGAAGAAGAAGGGCAGGACCCACTGGTTCCTTGGAGAGCAGGAGCCGCTGCTGCATGCGGAGACCTATGCGGTGTCCATGGAAAGACTGTTCGGCAAGGCCAGGTCCGCCGGGAAGGTCAAGAAGGCGAATTTTCCCCTTTTGTGGAGGCTTGTGCACTGGCGGGAACAAGTGGCGGAACAGATGAACAGACCCAGGGTTTTCGTAGCCCGGGATCACCTTCTCTGCAGGCTTGCGGTGCTGGCTCCGGGGAATGTCCAGGCCATCGAGAGGCTCCGGGGCCTTCCCGGAGGCTTCGTGGAGAAATACGGCGGAGCGATCGTGGATGTTGCCCTTGAGTGCAGGAAGAATCCCCCGAAGGATGTGCCGGTGATCACAATGCCCAGGCACGACTGGGGATATTCCGCCAGGAAGGACATACTCAGGATCTTCCTTAAAATGAAATCCAAGGCCCTGGATCTTTCACCGGCCCTGGTCCTTCCCGGGGAGAGCTTCGAATCCATCCTTGAACAGCCGCCTAAGAACCTGAAACAGCTAATGGACAGGGAAGATCTCACCGAGTGGAGAAAAGAGGTCCTCGGACCCGAGCTTGTGGATGTTCTCACCGGGAAGCTCGCCATTTCACTCCGAAAAGGGAGTTCCATCAAGTTCGTTAAACTGTGATCCCCTGGGCTCCGGGAGAAAGCTGGTGAAGAATGCTTCATGACATAACCATGGCCATATATGAGGGAATGACCGTGTGGCCCGGGGATGTGGAGTACAGAAGGAAAACCGTTCAGAACGGGGATTTCTCATCATCCTCCGTTACCATGTCCCTTCATACGGGTACCCATATGGATGCCCCCAGGCACAGGTTCGAGAACGGCAGGCCCATAGACGGCTTCGACCCTATCATCGTGCCCGCGCTTCTGGAAACCGGGGGGGATTTCAGGGATAAAGCGGTTCTCCTCAGGGGGCCTGTCACCCTGGAGGAAGCGTCAGAACTCGTTTCCGGGGGAGCCGTTCTCGTTGGAACCGCTTCCATTTCCATAGATCATCCGGGAACCGACGCCGCCCACAAGGTGATACTGGGTGCGGGAATACCTGTAATAGAGAATCTGGTCCTCGACAGAATAGCCCCGGGAGAGTACCTGATGCTGGCTTTTCCGTTGAAGTTTCAGGGGGCCGACGGCTCACCCGTCAGGGTCATACTGGCTGACTCCCCTGCTGATGTCCTTCCAGAAGCTCCCTGAAATGATCGTGCCCAACCCAGTTCCCGGGTGAATCCGGAAGGGCTTCTTCCAGGGTCATTCCCCGGGAGGGGCGGAGCATCCGCTCCAGATAGTGAAGCCTGAGGTCGATCTCCTCCGCTATCCTTTTCTCTCCTGAGATCATGGGGCCGTGGGAAAGAATGATCCTGTCCCTCTTCATGCCCTTTAGCTGTTCGAGGGACTCCATGTGACTTTCTATATCCCCCTTCATCACCCAGGGGACTATCCTTCTCCCGTCGTATCTGGACATGAGGTTGTCACCGGCGTGGAGGTACTTCCCCCCGATGTCGATGAAAATACTGCAGGGGGAGTGCCCGGGAGCGGGAATGAATCGCAGTGTGAAATTTCCGAACCCAATGGGCTGGTCGAAGGACGCCGGGGATACTTTCTGAGGTATGTCCTTAGCAAGGGTGCGTCGGTACTCAGGGCTGCCGATGACGGAGATCCCTTCCGGAGCCGCCATCAGCCCCGCGGCGTGATCGTTGTGGAAGTGTGTCAGAACAACGGTGTCCAGGGATGCCCGGCGGTCCTTCAGTTCGCGGAGGACCGCCTTCATCTGGGAGCGGAAGGCCGCATCTATCAGAAGTGTCATTCCCCCTGCCGCAAGGGAGTATATGTTGAAACCGTAGTCGAATCCCTCCAGCTCAGGAAAGTTGAAGTTCAGCAGCCCCGGTTCAAGCTGCGAAGAGGTCAGAGGAACAGCCTCAGATCCGCTATTCTGCAATGGTATTCCCTGAAATCCGCCGAGGAGAACAGTTCGTCGCCAAGAAACTCCTCGGGAACCGGGGCTTCAGGGGTAAGCCTTATATAAAGACCTTCGTAGACCGTTCCCTCGAGATCGGCCCAGCCCTCGGCATCCCAGGCGAACCCGGCCATCGGGAATTCTCCAACGACAGCTTCAAGCTCAGCCAGGGTGGAGCCGATTCCGATGCCCTCGGCTGTTGTAATTGCAGGGCCCTGGAAACGGATCTGGGTAAGGATGCCTTCCTCCCAAACCACGGAGAACTCCCGTTCCGTTCCTCCGAAAACCACCGCTCCCTCTGAATAGTAACCCTCGCCGAGGTGTTCCCTCGCCGATTCCACATTCTCCTCTCCGAAGGTTTCCACCAGGTAATCCATGGTGGTCTCCGGTGTGATGCCAGCAAATCCGTCCGGTGAAAGGGAAAGAGAGGATATCACCACCGCTGTGAAAAGTGCCGTCATATAGCCAGATCCCCTTCCGGTTCGATCATGTAAACCCTGGACCACTCCTCAGTGACGGGATCGAAACCCAGAATGCCGCTGGGTGTGATAACAGGCATCACGTTCTCGTGGGCTTCATCCGCCCTGAGGGCGGCTGTGAAAAGAAACTCACCGGTATCGCAGTCGTAAACCCTGAAAACCGCCCCTTCATAGAGGCCGCCCATTACCCAGAGCCTGTTCTGTGAATCCACTGAAAGACTGGCGATCATGGAGCGGTGGATATCGGGCTCGTAGCTCTCCGCCATTGCCGGGGGGGCTCCGCCGGCTATCATCCTGTTCCGAACCACATCCCTTTCGATCTCGATGTCCTCCTGGGATTTCAGCACCATGGGGAATTCTTCCTCTATGGTGAAGAGTTCCTCTCCTGCCCGGCTGTAGCAGGTTACCAGGTATTTATCGGTGTCATACTGTGCCAGGAAAACATCTTCGTCCCTGTCAACGGCGAAGATAATGGTCGTTTTAGCCATTCCGCCCATGTCGTTCATGTCGAAGGGGATCAGGTTTGCCCTGTAGGTGAGGTCCGCCGCCGCAGAGTCGGTCCACAGGCTCACCGCCATGCCGGTGAGCATCTCGTCGTCGTTTTGCTCCCAGGCGGGCTTAAGCCCCACGAATCCTCCGTCCACAACGGCTATGCCCACCGGCGGTGATGGGAAGAACCCGGTCATTTCATGGGTGAAGCCGTATTCCGAGTCGTAGAAGTTTATCTTTCCCCCCATGGCGTCGGGAATGACGAACCCGTTGTCAGGGGTAACCGCGAAGCTTGCGAGCATGAGGTATTCCCCGGGGCCCTGTCCTTTGCCGCCCACGGAAGATATGAACTCACCTGCGGGAGAATAGACATTGACCACGGTCCTGCCCATGTCCGCAATGGCTATGTTGCCATTGGGGAGGTATTCCGCGCCCACGATGGTCCCGAAGACAAGATTTGAGTCTCCCAGTTCCACGCCGATGGAATCGACTATGGCCAGCCAGTGATCGATCTCAGGCATCTCCAGGCTTGTTGGCTCACCGTTCTCGCCTGTCTCGGTCTGGCCCCCATCGACTGGTGCTTCTCCGCCGCAGCCCTGGGCCACGACCATCAGAAGCGCAAGTGAAGACAGATATTTCAGCATCGTTTCTCCTTCAGCTAAAGTGAGAAGTAAAGGCCGTGTTCAAGGGGATGGGGATTGCCCCTGAAAAGGTCAGCCTCCTGGCCCTTTATGGCAAGGAATGCGTCTATCAGGTCCGGGGTGAAGACATCGTCCGCCTGAAGGAACTCGCGGTCCTCCGCCAGGGAGTCCAGGGCCTCGTGGAGGCTTGTGGGGAGGCAGTGAAGCCCGGAGGTGTCGTATCCGTCGCGGAACACGTTCTCATCGATGGGCCCGAAGCCCATTTTTTCCGGTTCCATTTCATTCTTTATTCCGTCGATGGCCGCCATGAGCATGGCTCCCATGGCCAGATAGGGATTGCAGGTGCCGTCGGGGGTCCTGTATTCGAAGCGCATTTTCTTCGGTGAACGGGCGTAGGCCGGTACCCTTATAGCGGCGGAGCGGTTCGGGCCGCTGAAGAACCTGTATACCGGGGCTTCCTGATTCGGGACAAGCCTCCGGTAGCTGTTCACGCTGGGGTTGGTGAAGGCGGAAAGGGCCCTGGCATGGTGGAGTATCCCCGCAATGGCAGCCCTGGCCGTGGGGCTGAGGCTGCAGTATCCATCCTTCTTGTAGAATATCCGTTCCCCGGCCTTCTCGAAGTAGAGATGGAAGTGCATCCCGCTGCCCGGTTCTCCCGGGATGGGCTTCGGCATGAATGTGGAGGCCATGTTGTGGCTGAGGGCGACATTTCTGATGATGTGCTTTGCTATCATCACATTGTCGGCGCTGACCATCATGGGGGAGAAGTTCACCTCTATCTCCGCCTGACCCCATCTTCCCACCTCGTGGTGGTGGTATTTCACGCTGAGGCCGGCTTCCTGCATCTTTGCGACCATTTCCCCCCGGATGTCGTGGAGGCTGTCGAGGGGGAACATCGCGTGATAGCCGCTGTGTGTGGCGTGTACGAGGCCGTGGGTGTCGAAATTTTCCGAGGCGCCCGGGTTCTCTATGTTCATCAACTCGTAACCCGAAGTCCCCGGTCGGGACCAGAAACGGGCTTTATCGAAGAGATAGAATTCGAACTCAGGGGCCCAGAAGCTGTCCGTTGCTATTCCGGCGAACTTAAGAAGATTGCAGGCTTTCCTGGCGATACCCCTTGGATCCCGGCTGTATGGATGCCCGGTGACGCAGTCAACTATGTCTCCGAAGAGAGCCACCGTGGGGATTTTTGCGAAGGGATCGAAATAGAGCCTTCTGGGGTCGGGGATTAGGGCAAGGTCCCCGGCTTCCGTGCTGCTCATTCCCGCCAGGGTGGATCCGTCGAAGCCAACTCCCCTGAGAAAAAGGTCGCTGGGAGCCGAGGAGACGGGAAGGGTCACATGGCGCCAGTAGCCCTGGATGTCGGTGAATCGGATGTCTATCTCTTCGATCCCCTTTTCCTTGAGCTTGTTCTGTGCAGCTTCTATTATGCCGTTGCTCATCCAGTTACCGCCTTTCAAACCTGTCGATTTCGTTTATCAGTGCCTGTTCGAGTTCATTTTCCTTAACTATACCCAGTGACTCGCCGTCCCTCCACAGAATGAGTCCTGTGGGGGTTCCTATCACTGCGAGATCCGCGTCCCTGGCCTCCCCGGGGCCGTTGACCTCGCAGCCCATCACAGCGATGGTGATGGGAAGTTCCATGGATCCGGCGATGCCCTGAACCCTCAGGGCAAGGGCTTCCACGTCAAGCCTGGCCCTGGCGCAGGTGGGGCAGCTCACTATCCGCGGGAAACGCCGCCTGAGACCAAGGGAGGAGAGGATCTCCCATCCGGCTCCGGGCTCCGGTTCCGGTGAACCGGAAATGGAAACACGGATGGTGTCTCCTATCCCCTCGCTGAGCAGTATGCCCATGGCAACGGCGCTTCTTATACCGGCGGTACCCATGGGTCCGGCTTCGGTAACCCCGAGGTGGAGAGGATAGGGGCAGCTGGCCGAGGCCAGCCGGTTCACCCTTACGGTGAGCATGGGGTCCGACGCCTTCAGGGACAGAACGATGTTGCTGAAGCCCGTTTCCTCGAGGAGGGAGATGTGCCGCCTTGCAGCTTCCCACATGGAGCCTTCGTTCACCCCCCTATGCTTCTCCCGGAGGTCACCCGGGACGCTTCCCGAGTTGACCCCTATTCTTATTGGAATATTTCTTTCCCCGGCAAGCTCTGCGATGCGTATCACATCTTCCCGCCTGCGGATGTTTCCGGGGTTCAGCCGGAGTTTGTGCACTCCGGCCCCTATGGCCCTGATGGCCAGGTCGGCGCTGAAATGTATGTCCGCCACCACGGGGACAGGGGACTGGTCAACGATGGCCTCCAGGGCAAGGGCGGAATCGGTGTCCGGGACCGAGATCCTTACTATTTCAGCACCCAGACCGGCGAGTTTCCTAATCTGGGTCAATGTGGCTGCGGAGTCGGAGGTCCTGGTGGTGGTCATGGATTGAACAAGGACCGGGGCGCCTCCCCCCATCTCAAGACCGCCGACGAAAACCCTGTTAATGGATGACAAGATCACTCCTGACCGCCGTTACGAACCTGTGGTTACCTGAAAGGTCGCGATGGGCGGTGATATCAGTCCATGGCCCCCGGGAAAAATGTCCCACGACGGCTTTCTCCTGGTCAAAACCCGTTTCCAGCGCAATGAAGCCGCCGGGCTTCAGTAGACCGGGGGCCTTGTTTACCAGCGTCAATATAAGCGATAGGCCGTCGTGACCACCATCCAGGGCCTGAACCGGGTCGTGGTCCCGCACCTCCCCGGCCAGGCCGGCTATATCTTCAGTGGGGATGTAGGGAAGGTTTGCCGCCAGACCGTCGAATTCGCCCCGGAACGGGTCTGTCAGATCGCATATGACCGGGTGATAGTTCACAGCTCCCAGAAGTTTCGCGTTCTCCCCGGCTAGTCGGATGGCGTCTGGGGAGATATCCCCGGCTATTATGGTGGCCCCGGGCAGCTCGAGGGCAAGTGTGATCCCGATGACGCCGCCGCCGGTTCCAATGTCCAGAAGAAGAGGTGAAACTGGCAGGGAAGCCCTCAGAAAAATGTCTATGAGTTCTTCTGTCTCCGGCCTGGGAATCAGCGCCGCCGGGGTTACACTGAAGGTCCTTCCGTAGAAATCCCAGCTGCCGGTTACGTGCTGAAGCGGTTCACCGGAAAGACGCCTCTCCACAAGGAAAAAAAAAGCCTCCTCTTCCCCGGGGGAAAAGGAGACATCCCTGGTGTCGATCAGCCGTGAGGGTTGCCTGCCCAGTACATGCGCCGCCATTACCCTTGCCTGCCAGAGGGGGCTTTCGAGGCCGGCGCCTTCAAGGAGCGCTAGAGCCCTTTTTATGGCCCCGTGAACCGTCAACCCTCGGACCTGCCGGCAAGAAGTCGTTCCTGATCGGATCTCACCAGTTCGTCTATTATCTGATCCAGTTCCCCGCCCAGTATGGCATCAAGGGAATGAAGTGTGAGATGGATGCGGTGGTCGGTGAACCTGCCCTGGGGGAAGTTGTAGGTCCTTATCTTTGCCGAGCGGTCTCCGGAGCCCACCATGCTTTTCCTGCTCTCGGACCTTTTAGCCTCCTCCTCTTCCTGCTTCACCGCCAGAAGCCTTGAACGGAGGACCTTCATGGCCTTGGCCTTGTTCTTGTGCTGGCTCTTCTCGTCCTGGCATGACACCACCGTCCCAGTTGGCAGATGGGTTATTCGCACGGCGGAATCGGTGGTGTTTACGCTCTGTCCGCCGGGGCCGGAGGCCCGGAAAACATCTACTCTCAGGTCTTCTGTGTTTATGTCGAGGTCAACTTCCTCGGCTTCGGGCAGAACGGCAACGGTGCAGGCGGAGGTGTGTATCCTTCCGCTGGTCTCCGTTTCCGGAACCCGCTGTACACGGTGCACTCCCGATTCATACTTCAGCCTGCTGTACACATTCTGGCCGGAAAGGCCGAAGATTATCTCCCTGAGCCCGCCCCTTTCGCTTTCCCTGGTGCTCATGACATCCAGCTTCCATCCCTTTTTCTGGGCGTAGCTGCTGTACATTCTGTATATGTCCCCGGCAAAAAGGGCAGCTTCCTCGCCGCCTGTGCCGGCCCGTATCTCCATCACCACGCCCCGCTGGTCGTTGGGGTCCGGGGGTATGAGAAGTATCTTCAGCTTCCGGTTAAGGGACTGAAGCCGCTCCTCCAGAGCGGGGATCTCACCATGGGCCATTTCGGAAAGCTCCGGGTCGTCGCCCTCGGCGGCACCACGCATCTCCTGGAGCAGGGACTGTGTGTCCATGATGTCCGACAGGGACTCGTCTATCTTTACAAGGCCGGATCTCTCGGTGTTAAGGGTCCGTATGAGGGAGGGGTTCCTCAGGGTTTCCTGCTTGCAGAGGTCCCGGTCTATCTCGCCGATGCGTTCTCTGATCTTTGTCTGTTCTTCCCGGTGATTCATTGATCCTCTTCCTTCTTCGGGTTCTGTATCTCCACTGTTTCCGGAAGATCCATTCCCAGAGCCATTCTGGCCGCGGTTTCCGCCACCTCCAGCATGTCCGGGGTTGCCTTTCTGGTGGTGAGATGCTGGAGCCAGAGGCCTGGCCTGGAAAGCGATCTTGCCAGGGCGGAGGTTTCAATATGCCTGTCCGCCGCCTTGAGCACCTCATAGGAGATACCCATGACCAGGGGGATCAGGGGAAGATGGTAGAGGACCCTCCAGTGGGCCGCTGGTGAGATCCCAGTTATGAGATAAACGGTGGAATCGATTATGGTGTAGCAGATGATGGTGATGATCATCACATACATAAGGAAGCTGGTTCCGCATCTTGCGTGGAGCGGGGTGTTGCTCAGGGCGTCCTTCGCCAGATCGTCGGAGCCGTCCTCCCATGCATGGATGACCTGGTGCTCGGCGCCGTGGTACATGAAAACGCGCCTGATGTCCGGCATGAGGGAGATGCCTGCTATGTAAAGAACGAAGGCTATTATCCGGAATACACCGGCAACGATGTGTATGAGGAACTGCTGGGTCCCTCCGTTGAGCCCGGCGGGAACTATCCACTGTCCCAGCCTCAGGGGAAGCCAGGCGAAGAGCACCAGGGCTATGGCCACCGCGGCAACATTGGAAAGGATCACACCGAGGGAGGAGCCGGATCCGGCTTTGGTCTCCTTCTTCTCTTCCGCCGCCTCCGCGGACCAGTTCAAAGCGCTGAACCCCAGTTTCAGGGTCTCTATGAGGTTTACCGCCCCCCTGAAGACCGGTTTGCTCAGGATACCGTTCCTCTTTTCCGGAACCATATATGACATGTCCAGGGCAACAATGGTGCCGTCGGGCCGTCTTACCGCCGCGGCGGCCTTTAGGGGTGCACGCATGAAGACCCCCTCTATAAGGGCCTGACCTCCGATATTCGGTCTGTTCTTTTGCATGATTTACTTCCGTATGTGAGAAAACGGGAGGCCGAGGCCCCCCGCTTCAAAACCGGTCAGGAATTGCTATTTCTCCTGGTCGTCCTTTTGCTCGATACCGTACTTCTTGAGGTATTTGTCAACCCTGCCCGCTGAATCGATGAGCTTCTGCTTACCGGTATAGAAGGGGTGGCAGGCGGAGCAGATGTCGAACTTGTGGTCGCCCCTGGTGGACCTGGTACGAACTTCGTTGCCGCAGGCACAGGAAAAGACCGCTTCCTTGTAGTCGGGATGTATGTCTTTTTTCAATTTACTTTCCTCCAGCCGAAAAACCGCCGTATCCTACTCGTAATTCTGCATGTTGTCAAGGAATCGGCGGTTGGATTTGTGTTTTGAAAGCTGCTTCTTCAGGGTCTCCATGGCCTCCACCGGGCTCATCTCGACCAGTATCTTCCTCATGACCCATACCCTGCTGATGGTTTCCTCGTCGAGGAGAAGGTCCTCACGCCGGGTGCCGGACTTGGTTATGTCGATGGCAGGGTAGACCCTTCTGTCCGCAAGGCGGCGGTCAAGGACGATCTCACAGTTCCCCGTGCCCTTGAACTCTTCGAAGATCACTTCGTCCATCCTGCTGCCGGTGTCCACCAGAGCGGTTCCAATGATGGTGAGACTTCCCCCCTCGACGATGTTCCTGGCGGCGCCGAAGAACCTTTTTGGCCTTTGCAGGGCGTTGGAGTCAACACCGCCGGAGAGTATCTTGCCGGAGTGGGGGATCACCTGGTTGTTCGCCCTTGCCAGGCGGGTTATGCTGTCGAGGAGCACAACCACATCCTTGCCGGCTTCGACCAGCCTTCTGGATTTTTCCATTACCATGTCCGCAACCTGGACATGCCTTTTCGGCGCCTCGTCGAAGGTGGAGCTTATGACCTCGCCCTGGACCATTCTCTTCATGTCGGTGACCTCTTCGGGTCTCTCGTCTATCAGGAGAACGATGAGTTCCACATCGGGATGATTCTCGCTTATCGCGTTGGCCAGATGCTGGAGGAGAATGGTCTTTCCCGCCCTCGGAGGCGACACGATGAGGGCTCTCTGCCCCTTGCCTATGGGAACGAGAAGGTCCATTATTCGGCCTGAATACTGCTCCGGGGTGGTTTCGAGGTTGAACTTCTCTTCCGGGTAGAAGGGGGTGAGGGCATCGAACCTGCGCCGTGTGGCGAATTCCTCAGGGCCGGCGCCGTTAACCGTTTCCAGCCTGACCAGAGCGGCGTACTTCTCGCCCTCTCTTGGTTTTCTGGAATGGCCGGAGATGGAGTCGCCGGTCATGAGGTTGAAACGCTTGATCTGGCTGGGAGAAACATACACGTCGTCGGGGCCGGGAAGATAGTTGCACGCGGAGTTTCGCAGGAAACCGTATCCCTCGTTCAGAACCTCCAGGACTCCATTGGAATATCCGAGCCCGTTCTTCTCGGCTTTATTCTCCATGATTATGGTGACGAGGTCGGCCTTGCGAATGTTGGTAACCCTCTTGATGCCGGCCTCCCTGGCAATCGCCTGGAGGTCTGCGAGGGTCTTCGAATCGAGGTCTGAGGCGGAGGGACCGGATATGACGTGGCGGTGCTTGCCCTGTGACCCCTTCTTGTTACGGCTGTTCTTCTGCAATGAATATCACTCCAAGGTGTTCCGCCGGGCGGCGGTAATTGTATGTCTGGTTTCTGTAAATCAACTTATGTGAAGTTGTGTATATGGAACCGTGCGCGTTTGTTCACGTATGGGAAAAGCTCGGGTCAACCGTGTCTTCAAAAATCATTCAATGCATACCCCCGCGTCAAGTGCGGAAAAAAGCGGCACATTTCACCTCTTCCGGCGGGCTGGCAGCATACCTCTCTTATTCGCTAAATTTAACCCTTGAAGAACGGAGACGGGAAGGTATAGTTTTGGGAAGAAGAACCGCCGGAGGGTTTCTGCTGTTCGCCGCTGTGTTAGCCGGTCTGGTTAATGCTTCAGGGCTCACCGCGGGGTTCCCCCGGTCCCTTCCTGCAGGTTTCGCCGCCCTCGCCGGGTTTGCCGTCCTGGCCTTTTTCATTCTCAACCGCGACAGAACCCCCGACACCGGCCTGGTGTTCTTCACCGCGGCACTGCTGAACACAGCGGTTCAATTCTGGGGAGGCGCCTATGGTCCCGCGGCATTTCTGTATCCCCTTCTGTTCGTCTGGATGAAAAAGGAACCTGTCTCAGGGCCTGTTCTTTCCACCGCTTCTTCACTGGCCCTGATAGAGTTCTCTTCGGTAATGGTCAGGGCAACAGGCATCTTCTCCGGGGATTTCAATGCAGGCGGCATGCTGCGTTCCATCGGAGAGGCCGTGGCTGCCGGCGTGATCCCTCTGGTATCACTTTTCCTGGTGGAATATCTGAAAGAGGAGAGTGATTCCCTCCCAGGCCCCGGGGATACACAGCAGTCAACACCTGAACCTCCTCCAGGGTTCCCCGACGACGTCGCAAGAAGCCTTCTCCCGGTACTGAAGAGAAGCACCGGGGCCAACGGAGTTTTTCTTTTCATACGTGACAGGAGGGGTGTTTCCATCCTCGACGAGTTCATTGCGGATTCAGGGAATGTTTCCAGCAGGTACATGACAGGTCCTGATGACCCGGTGATACTGGCCCTTGAGGCATGTTCCGGAGAAATAGTTCACACCGAGGCGGAGAAACTCTCGGTGGGGGGGAGCGGAGGGCTTCCCTGGTACACAGGCAGCGTCACCGCGCCATGGGTAACACTGGTTCAGTTCAGAAGGGAGGGCAGACTCCATGGTTTCTTCGTCCTCGATTACGATTCCATTGAATCGAGGAAGGGCTCGGCTCCCCTTCTGGTTGACTCCGCCTTCCTGCTTTCCGTAGCCTGGGAAAGGTCACATCTGCCCGGAAACGACGGATTCCTTGCCATCTGTGAGGAGATGGCCCGGATAACCGACATCAGGGGCGCGGTGCACAGGCTTGTGTCCAGGATACTTAAAACCTTTCCGGATACCACCGCCACGGTGGCCATACTGGGGGAAGGGGGCAAGCTCCATGTTTTTGAGTCCCTCGGCCCCTTCAGTGAAGGACGGGCGGGCAGGGCATTCAACCTGAGGGACGGTTTTGCCGGCCTTGCTGTAACCAGAAGGGAACCCATGAGAAGGCTTCGTATGGGGGCCGGCCAGAAGGCCGCCAGAACCTTCTGCGATTCCGACGAGTCCGGCCGCAGGGCGGGCTCCTGCTGCGCGGTGCCCCTTGAAGATTTGGGTTCGGTGCTTGGGGTGGTCACGGTGGAGAGCGAAAGTGAACAGTACTTTTCCCCGGAGGACCTCTTCCTGCTCACGGCCTTCGGCACGGTGTTCAGCCTGGCGGTCAGCAGGAAGAACCTGCAGGATTCCCTGAGGATAATAAAGGAGAACGACAGGCTGACGGGTTTTCCACTGCTTTCATCCTTCCACGACCGCCTTGAGGATATGGTAAGGGGAGTAAGGAACAGGGCCTGGTCCATCACCGTTCTTGCCGTGGACATATGCGGTTTCAGCGAGATCAATGAAACACTGGGGTACAGGTCCGGAGACCAGGTGCTGGGGATCGCTGCCCGGAGGCTTCAGAACGCCGTGGGGACCGACGCTGTTTTCGCCCGTTGCGGCAACGACAGTTTCCTGGTGTGTCTTCAGGAGGTTGACAGGATCTCCGCGGAGGCCTTCGCCGCAAGGATACACGAGGAGTTCGCCGACTCTCCGGTCACCGTTTCAGGCAGGGATGTCCCGGTGAGGGTATGCATTGGCGGGGCGGTGTCCCATGTGGATAAAATGATAAGGAAGCTGCCTGGAATAGCCCTTTTCATGGTAAACGAAATATCCCGGCGCCCGGGGTTCTCATACATAACCGAGGTGGATCAGTTCTATGAGAGGGACAGGATGAAATGACCGCTCAGAAGGATATGGATCGAATTCCCGGGAGGCTTTTCCTCCTTCTGGTAGCGTTCCTCATTGTCGCCCTCAGTCATCGGCCCTCGCTGAAACCCCCCTTCGAGCTTTTTCCCCACCAGGACAAGGTCTTTCACTTCTGCCAGTTCGGGGGGCTCGCCCTTGCCCTTGTCCTGAACGCCGATCTCTTCGGCGTGAACAGGACCAGAACGAAAATGGCCGCCGCAGGTCTGTTCTGGGCGGCAGCCGACGAGATCCACCAGTACTTCGTTCCCGGCAGATTCTGTTCTCCGGGCGATCTCGCCGCAGACGCCCTGGGCCTGGCGGCCGGTATAATCCTCTTTTCCGCGCTGTTTTCAAGGGGGAAGAAGGAAGGTTGACACTTCCCCCCCATGTGTGATAAATAGTATATATCCTTTGACGGATGGCCTGTTGCATCTTGACAGCGTGGTGCGCTGTGGATTAGTAATAGCTTTCTGGATAATAGATACGGTCCCTTAGGATGGGGCAGGGGGTCATGATAACACATCGTATTCAGGATTCCATGCAAAGTGAAACTCAAAATCGGAGTAACCGAGAGGAGGAGTCGGAGATGCTAAAAACAAGAACTTCATTGTTCTTCCTTGCTCTCCTGGCAATGGTCCTGCTGGTTGCGGCCTGCGGTCCCAGCGAGGAACAGCTTCGCGCACGGGACGGGGCACGCGCAGCGGCACTGGCCGCGGAAGCCAGGGCAGTCAGCCTTGAGAACGAGTACGCCAGTCTTAACGAGGAAATACCTCAGCTTGAAGCCCAGATAATTGAGCTTGAAGCGGAAAAGGCAGAACTTCAGGCCGAGTACCAGTCACTCGGCGGAACCGGAAGATAGGAAGGGGAATAGCATGCGTTACACAATGATTTTCGCGCTGGTCCTCTTCGCCGCTCTTTCATTCGCAAAGAGCTACACGGTGGAGGATCTGCAGGACTACAGCCGCAACGACATCGAGGCAATGGGCAACAAGAACATCGAACTTCAGATAGCTTACTGGGAGTGGCAGAAGGCCGAAGCCGATGCAGTGGTCGAAGAGTGGGAAGCCCTCGTTCTTCCCCTTCGCGCCGAGCGCGACGAACTCCAGGCAATCGTCAACCAGCTCAACCAGGACATCAGCTGGCTCCGCGGCGAGATCAACAGGCTCCGCAGCAGCGGTGTCAACCACACCATCGTCGAGGGCGAAAGCCTCTGGAAGATCGCCAGCTACCACTACTACTTCGGCAACGGTTCTGAATGGCCCCGCATCTACGAGCGCAACAGCGGCCACATCAGCGACCCCAACCTCATCTACGCCGGCGACACCATAGTCGTCCCCGTTCCCATGGCCAGCACCTACACCGTTGTTGAGGGCGATTTCCTCGGCAAGATCGCCGGATACGGCATCGTCTACAACAACAGGGGCGAATGGCCTCAGCTCTACGAGGGCAACCGCGACAAGATCAGCGACCCCAACCTGATCTATCCCGGCCAGGTACTCAACATCCCCCGCGGCGGAACACGCGGCGGACGTCAGTAACCGAGCCTTCCTGACAAGAAAAGGAACTCCCCGCCTTCCCGGCGGGGAGTTTCTTATATTTGCACCGCTATGAAGAAAAACGAAAGCAGACGGATTCCCCTCACCCCGGACGACGCGGGGAAGCTTCTCGGTCCCGGCGATGAGAATCTCAGGGAGATATGCCGCGAGCTGGGCGTTGCGGCGGTTTACAGGAACGGCAGCCTTGTCTACACCGGCAGCCGTCAGAACCTCGACAGGGCCCAGGCTGCAACCGAGAGGCTCATGGCCTGCCTCCAGGCCCATGGCGGGATAAGCAGAAGCGCTCTGGCCAAGGCAATAGAGTTCCCGGAGCTCAGGGCGGAGGGGCTGGATTTCGATGTTCCCGGCAGGGCTGGGAGGATCATTCCCAGAACCCCCGGGCAGGAAGCCTATATGCGATCCATGACCAGCAACGAACTGGTTTTCGCAATAGGTCCCGCGGGAACGGGGAAAACCTTCCTTGCGGTGGCGGCGGCGGTTTCCGCCCTGCAGGACAGCCGGGTTGAGCGAATAATCCTGACCAGACCGGCGGTGGAGGCCGGAGAGAACCTTGGCTTCCTCCCCGGGGACCTCCAGCAGAAGATCGACCCCTACCTCAGGCCCATATATGATTCGCTGAACGACACGCTGACACCGGCCAGGGTACAGAAATACATGGAAAGCCGGACTATCGAGGTTGCCCCCCTGGCGTACATGAGGGGAAGAACCCTCAACAATGCCTTCGTTATACTCGACGAGGCCCAGAACACCACACTCACCCAGCTGAAAATGTTCCTGACCAGGATGGGTTATGGTTCCAGGCTCGTTGTAACCGGTGATGTGACCCAGATAGATCTCAAGCCCCCCGTGGGCTCCGGTCTTGTAAGGATGGCGAAAATTCTCAGGAATGTCAGCGGAATTGGTTTCGTGTACCTCGATCAGGCCGATGTGGTTCGTCATCCACTGGTTCAGAGAATTATCGAAGCCTTCAGCAGAGAGGAGTCACCATGAGAATACCTTCTTTCAGGAAGAATGCCGTTTCGGTCCTTTCTGCGGTTCTGTGGGTGCTTCTTCTGGCCCTGGTATTCATAGGTTTCGATTCCCGTGGCGCCATCTCAGACAGGAACATGAAAATAGGTGAGCCGGTACCCGAGGGCATCATAGCGGTACACGATTTCTCGGTGCCCCATACCCAGGCGGAGCTTGCTGAAATGGCAGCGGATGTCCGGGAAGAGACCCCTGTATACCTTCGCCGGGAAGATTCCGTTTCCGGCACTGTTTCCCGTGAGATCGAACACCTTCTTTCCGGTGACACCAGGGAAGATTCCCTTCAGGCTGACTACTTCGCCGGTCGGGTCAGAAGCCTTTACGACAATGGAGTTATCAACCTCAGGGAGCTCCGCGAAACCTATGGCGGCAGTCTCGCGGTGGTCTCCGGCGGGGAACAGGAGAACATTTCCGAGTTCCTCACCCTTTCCGAATTCAGGGATGCAATGGGAATGGATCTCCGGAGAAGGGGCATTCCGGAAGAGACCATCGAATGGGCCCTCCACCTGATCGAGGCCGACCTGACCATCGACCACGCCTCAAGAGACAGCGTAGTAGAAAGGTCCATAGCTTCACTGCCCAGGGATATGCGAACATTTACAACGGGTCAGGAGATACTGCCCCCCGGGGGTCTCTTCACCACCGAGATAAGCCGGTACTGGGACGCCATGCTTGAATCCCCCTCGGTTCAGCAGGGGCAGTTCGAGCACAGGGCGGCAAAGGGCGGGCTAACCGCGCTGCTGTTCATGATCGCCTTCCTTTACATTCAATACAGCCGGGGTTCCGGTGCGGTCAGATCCTTCTCCGACTGCATGCTTGTGTTCTCAGCCTGGGGAGTTACCGTCCTGCTCACCGTGCTTCTCGTAAAGTCCGGGGTCAACGAGCTTTCCATTTTCTCCTTTACCATGCTGGGGGCCGGCATCACATCGGTATTCTTCGACAGCAGATCCAAGGAATACGCCGCCCATTACTCCTGGTTCCTGGCGGGGGTCTTCAGCACTGTGTTCGCCCTTTACTCCCCCCATCCCCTTACCACCTTCTTCATAGCATTCGTTCCCTCATGCCTGGTTGCCCTGCTCATAAGGGATCTCAACGACATGGCAACATCCCTGGGCCTCCTTGCGGGGGTAGTTTCATCGGTCCTTGTCTTCTGGCTGCTATCCACAGCCGGGGCTTCCGGCAGCAGGGAGTTCACGCCCCTGGTCTGGCTGTTCCTCCTCGGGGTTCCCCTTTCGGTGATCGGGATAGTGCGGGTTCTCGTTCATCCCCTTGAGATCCTTTTCGGCAAACCAACCGCCCTCACCTACCAGAGGCTGGGCTCCGACAGCCATCCCCTCAGGGAGCAGCTCCGACTGCAGGCTCCTGGAACCCATACCCATTCAATGGAAATCGCCGATATGGCCCACAGTGCCGCCGAAGCCGTTGGAGCCGACGGCGACATTGCCAAACTGGGGGGGATCTTCCATGACATCGGCAAGCTTGTGAACCCCGGGATGTTCGTGGAGAACATGGCCGATCCGGATAGCACCAGCCCTCATATAGACATGAACCCGGCGGACAGCGCCGAGGTGATAATCGGCCATGTCACCAACGGGCTGAAGCTTGCGAAGAAGTATCATCTTCCCAAGGAGATAAGGAACATCATTCATGAACACCACGGAGATTCCGCGGTCAGGGTATTCCTGAAGAAGGCTGAAAAAGAACTTCCCCCCGGGGCCGAGCTTGACGAAGACCTCTATCATTATCACAATCCCATTCCCCGGACCGATGAATCAGCGATAATAATGCTCGCCGATTCGGTTTCATCAGCCATCAAGGGTCTGGGCTCGGATGCCACCAGCGAGCGCAAAGCTGAAATGGCCGCCACAATACTGAGAGAAAAGGAAGAAGCCGGACAGTTCGACAACTGCAGTCTTTCTCCATCTGATAAGAGAAAAATAATCAGTGTGTTCCTCGATGTACTAAACAAAAAAAACTATGAAAGGGTAAAGAACTTCCCCCATGGAAAGTGAAAAACCTCCCGCGGAACCCCACGGACCCTCCCTTGAAATCATCCTCGACAATCCATCTGAAGAACTTGAGCTCCTTGAAAAGATCATAGAGAAAACCATTGAAGATCCGGTGGAATTCGTGGTATGCGACCCCGGCGTGATGCGATTCCTCAACCTCCGGTGGCGCCGCATCGACAAGCCCACCGATGTGCTTACCTTCGATCTTTCCACCCCAGGTGAAGGGGGCCCGGAAGGAGTGGTTTACATAGACGGCAGGCTTGCACCCCCCCTCTCCGAGGTTCTGGAAAGGGTTTATCACGGCTGGCTTCATCTCTGCGGCAGAACCCACGACACGGAATCCGATGCCGAGGAGATGACCAGGCTAACCGGGGAACTCGTGCGGAAGGCACTTGATCTGGTGGAGCTTAAATGAGCACAACAGGTTTGCTTCTGCTGGCTGCGGGGATCATCCTCGCAGGGTCCGCCAACGGCTGCCGTGCGGCACTCCCTGAACTGGTCACAAGCATAGGAAGGGACCCCTCTGACAGAAGGCGCGGGGCAGCCCTCCGTCTCAGGGTCATCTGGCTGGGAAGGGTCTCCGGCCTTGTCCTCATCGGTGCAGGCGCATCCCTCACAGCCATGAGCACCGGCTATTCTCCCTGGCTCTCCGGCGGGGTAATAGTCCTCGTCGCCGGCATCCTGTCGGAAATTCTGCCCCCGGTGACCGCCCAGGGCCTCACCGAGGGAAGGGCCTCGAAAATTTTCAGGGTTCCCATGGGCCTTCTCACTCTGCTCTTCAGGGTGCCCGCAAGGATCCTCCTCGGCCGGGAAGACAAAGACGCCGACGACTGGGCATACACCCCCCCGGACACTCTCTGGCTCGAGCAGAGGCGTGAAAAGGGGGATCAGGAAGAACTGGAAAAAGAGCAGGAACTGGTGGATTCCATTCTTGATTTTTCCGACAAGATCGTTCGGGAGGTAATGGTCCCCCGGATAGATGTGGACAGCATCGAACTGTCGGACGACATCGAGAGCATCGTAAGACAGGTGCGTAAGGCGGGAAGAAGCCGAATCCCCGTTTACAGGAAAAAGATCGACGACATAGCCGGTGTCCTCTATGTGAAGGACCTTCTCGGTGTGGAAACCAACGGTAAGGAAAAAGAATTCCACCTTGAATCCATTCTTCGCGAAGCCTATTTCGTTCCGGAGTTCAAGAGAATAGATGAGCTCTTCGCCGAATTCCAGACCAGCCGGATACACATGGCGGTGGTGGTGGACGAGTACGGCGGAATGGCGGGAATAGTCACAATGGAAGACATCGTCGAGGAGGTGTTCGGCGACATCAGGGACGAGTACGACTCGGAACCCCCCATGGTCAAGAAGATCGGCAACGATTCATACCGTGTCGATGCCAGGATCCCCATCGACGAGCTGAACGATCTCCTCGAGACCGACCTCGAGGAAGACGAAGACTATGAATCAGCGGGAGGCCTTGTCTATCACAGGCTTGGCAGAATACCGGAGCCCGGGGAATCAGCGGAGATCGGTCCCTGGCGGTTTACCGTGGAAAAGGTCAGCGGTCAGCGGATCGTCTTCATAAGGATATCTCCCCTCTCCGGAGAGACTGGTTGAGAACATCCACTCCCGCATTCGTTCTGAGAAGGATAAGATGGAGCGACTCGTCACTGATCCTCACGCTCTACTCCCTGGATTTCGGCCGGATATCGGCCATGGCGAAGGGAGCCCTCAGACCGGGCAACAAGTTCCTGGGCAGGCTGGAGCTCTTCGGCCAGACTGAACTCGAGCTTTCCCGCCGTGAGGGCCGGGAGCTGGATACAGCCACCGAAGCATCGGTGATAAGCCACAATGCATTCCTGCGCACTGATCATTCGGCCTTTGCCGGTGCCGGCCTTTTCACCGACTGGCTTCTGGCGGTGGTGAGCCACGGGAACGAGCCGTCAGGCCCTGTGTACAGGCTCACCGGGTCGGTGTTCAGCCTTCTGGAAACAGGTGCTCCGCCATGGCCGGTGATCTGCGGGGGGGTGGTCAAGCTCCTTCAGCTCTCCGGTCTCGGTCTATCCGCCGATGCCTGTGTCGCCTGCGGCAACCCTCCCGGGGAACATCCCCGGTGGTCCCACTCCAGTGGCGGGATCCTTTGCGAAGGCTGCGTGGAACAGGGTTTTCCTGTGAAGTCGGGCATTGTGAGTTTCCTTGCCAGAGCTCAGAACTCAGACCTCGAACCCCTCTCACGGGTCCGCCTTTGGCAGGGTGGTTATATTCAGTGCCATTCTCTGTTGAAGGAATATGCCCAGGTGCACCTCGAGCACAGGCTTGCTCTTAAATCTGAAAAAGTAATGAAGGAGATTCTTGATGGAACCCGGTAACGATCTTATGAAGAACATTATTTCCCTGGCGAAAAGGCTGGGTTTCGTTTATCAGTCCGGCGAGATATACGGCGGTCTTCAGTCCGCCTGGGATTACGGTCCCCTGGGGGCTGAACTGAAGAGGAACATCACCGAGCTGTGGTGGCATGAAATGGTCCGTTCCCGACCGGATGTGGTAGGGGTGGACACCGCCATAATCACCCACACCGATGTCTGGCAGTCTTCCGGACACCTGAAGAACTTCCATGATCCCCTGGTGGACTGCAGGGAATGCAGAAGCAGGTTCCGGCAGGATCACATAGAGGGCGACAGGTGTCCCGAGTGCGGGGGAGAGCTCACCGAACCCCGGAACTTCGGTCTCATGTTCAAAACCTTCATGGGCCCCCTCGAGGACGAGGGCTCCATTGTCTATCTCCGCCCCGAGACCTGCCAGCCTATCTTCGCCCAGTTCCAGAACATCGTAACCTCCACCAGAAAATCCCTTCCCTTCGGCATCGCCCAGATAGGCAAGGCCTTCAGGAATGAGATAACGGTGCGGAACTTCATCTTCAGGAGCAGGGAATTCGAGCAGATGGAAATGGAATTCTTCTGTCACCCCGACCAGTGGGAGAAGTGGTACGAGTACTGGGTGGAAAAGAGGTTCAACTGGTACACCGAAACACTGGGGGTGAAAAAGGAGAATCTCCGGCTGAGGAAACATACCGAGAAGGAACTTGCCCACTACGCAACGGGATGCACGGACATCGAATACAGATTCCCCTTCTCCGGCGAGGAAGGGTTCGGGGAACTCGAGGGCATTGCCAGCAGAACCGACTACGACCTTAAGGCCCAGATGGCAGGCAGCGGCAAGGACCTGACCATTCTCGACAAGGAAACCGGAAAGAAGATTACCCCCTATGTGGTGGAAACCTCGGGGGGAGTGGGCAGAACCTTCCTCATGGTGATGCTTGACGCCTACCGGGAAGAGGAGATCGACGGCAGCACCAGGGTAGTCCTGGGCCTCCACAGGAAACTTGCCCCGGTGAAGGCGGCGGTCCTTCCCCTTTCGAAGAAGCTCAGCGAACCTGCGGAAAGGGTCGCCGACCTTCTCAGGCCCCACTGGCCGGTGCTTTTCGATGTAACCGGCTCCATAGGCAAAAGATACAGACGGAACGACGAGATCGGCACTCCCTGCTGCATCACATTCGATTTCGACAGCCTGGAGGACAACAGGGTGACCATCCGCGACCGTGACACACTCGAGCAGATCAGGGTAGACATAGACAGCCTGGTGGATGTAATGGGCCGCATAATGACCCGGGGCTGGGAAGGACAGGAGCAGAGCTGATGGCACTGGCAAAGCGATACGACCCCAAGGAATCAGAACCCAGATGGCAGAAGCACTGGGAGGAAGAGGGCATCTACAGGTTCAACCCCGATTCCGGCAGGCAGGTTTACTCGATTGACACTCCGCCGCCCACGGTGAGCGGTATGATCCATATGGGGCACATATTCAGTTATGTCCAGGCCGAGGTAATGGCCAGATACCACCGGATGACAGGGAAAGAGGTCTTCTATCCCTTCTGCTTCGACGACAACGGTCTGCCCAGCGAGAGGTTCACCGAGAAGGTGAAGAACGTCAAGGCCACCGACATGACCAGGGGCGAGTTCGTTAAGCTCTGCCTCGAGGTTGCCAAGGACGCCGAAGCCCAGTTCAGGGATCTCTGGAACAGCTTCGGTTTCAGTTGCGACTGGTCCCTCATGTACACCACCATCGACCCGTGGGTACAGGGGCTCAGCCAGAGATCATTCCTTGACCTCGTGGAGAAGGAAAGGGTCTACAGGAAGAACTCACCCACGCTCTGGTGTCCCGAGTGCCAGACCGCAGTGGCCCAGGCGGAAACCGAGGACAAGGAGTTCCCCAGCCACTTCCACGACCTTCTGTTCAGACTGGCCGACGGCAGCGGCACCATTCCCATCGCCACCACAAGACCCGAGCTGATACCCGCCTGTGTTGCGGTTTTCGTGAACCCCTCCGACGAAAGATGGAAACACCTTGTCGGCAAGAAAGCGATGGTTCCCCTCTACGACAGGGAGGTGGAGATACTTGCCGACGAAAAGGTAGCCTCTGACAAGGGCTCCGGTGTTGTCATGTGCTGCACATTCGGCGACACCACAGACATAGAGTGGTGGGAGAAGTACAACCTCGACCTGAGGATTATCCTCGACCAGCGGGGCCACATGAACGAAAAGGCAGGCTTCCTCCAGGGCATGTACTGGAAGAAGGCCCGGAAGGCCATAGTGGAGAGGCTGGACACCGAGGGGCACAGGACAGGCGGGGAAGACATCAGCCACGCCGTGAATGTCCATGAACGGTGCGGAACCCCTCTGGAATACCTTGTGAACATGCAGTGGTTCATCCGCATCCTCGACCTCAAGGATAAGCTGCTCGAAAAGGGCAGCGAGATAAAATGGCACCCCGGTCACTTCAGAGTGCGGTACGACCACTGGGTGGAAAACCTGAAGTGGGACTGGTGCATCTCAAGGCAGCGGTTCTACGGCGTTCCCTTCCCCGTGTGGTTCTGTGAGGACTGCGACGCCCCCATTTTCGCCAGGGAGGAAGACCTTCCTGTGGACCCCCTGGTGGACAGCCCGAAGAGCCCATGCCCACGGTGCCGAGGGGGCAGTTTCAGGCCTGAAAGCGATGTGATGGATACATGGGCAACCAGTTCTCTCACCCCCCAGATCAACTGGAAGTGGGGCGAGGAAGACCAGAGGGAGAACATCTTCCCCATGGCCCTCAGACCACAGGCCCACGACATAATAAGGACATGGGCATTCTACACCATTGCAAAGTCCCTGCTCCACTCCGGCACCATACCCTGGAGCCATGTAATGATCTCCGGCCACTCCCTGAATCCGAATCGGCAGAAAATGTCCAAGAGCAAGGGCAATGTCGCCGGCGACCCCCTGGCCGCCCTCGAGCAGTTCTCTGCCGACGAGCTCAGATACTGGGCCTGTTCCTCGAAACTGGGGACCGATGTGGTTTTCAGCAAGGATGTTCTCGGCGAGGGAAGAAGGCTTGTGACAAAGCTCTGGAACGCCACCAGGTTCGCCGAGGGCAGGCTTGAGGGGTTCGACCCCGCAAGGGAAGTGGAACTCCATCCCTTCGACAGATGGCTTCTCAGCAGGCTTACTGAAACCGTCAGGAAAGCCACGGCTGGAATGGAGCAGTACGAGTACTCCACCTGCATGCGGGAAACCGAGGGTTTCTTCTGGAAGGCGCTCTGTGACAACTATCTGGAGATCGCCAAGGGCAGGCTCTACGGCGACGACAGCCGGGGTAGGGAAGCAGCCCAGTACGCCCTGTACACCTCCCTCTACACCGTGCTGAAGCTCTTCGCCCCCATACTGGTACACATAACCGAGGAGCTCTACAGCGGAGTGTTCATGCCCATCGAAAAGCACCCGTCAATACATGTTGCCCCGTGGCCGGTAACCGATTTTGTCGACGAAGAGGCCCTCCGTCTGGGCAACAGGGCCCTCTCGGTGATTGAGGAGGCAAGAAGGTGGAAGAGCGAGAACAACCTCAGCATGGCCACCTCCCTCGATTCCATCGATGCACCCGCCGAACTGAAGCCCTTCGAGGCGGACCTTCTTGCGGTAACCCGGGCAGAGAGGATCAACTACCTCTAGAAGAACACCTTATAGAGGGTCAGCGCGCCCAGTATCGTGGTGGCGATGCCCACCACAAGTGTGAACTTCGCGGTGTTCATCCTCTTCACAAGAATCGCGCTGAGGGGCACGCTCACCACGGCTCCGGCAATTAGCGGGGGGGCTATTCCCCAGTTGACCTGTGTTCCAATGATAAGGTAGGTAACCACCCCCACCAGGCAGGTGAAGCTTTCCGCCATGCTGGTTATGGCAATGGCGCTCTTTCCGTTCACGCCTGAGAGTATCTGACCGCTTGTAACGAGGGGGCCGTAGCCGCCGCCGGAGAGACCCTTGTTGAAGGCGGCGGTGATTCCCAGACCGGTAACCTTCTTCCAGCTGAACCCGCCGGGGCTTCTGTGCCTTACCAGGATCAGTATTCCCATGGCCAGCACAATGAAGCCGATGATCGGTGAGAGGTACGCCTTGAGGTTAACGGCGAAGATCGCCGCCCCCACCGCGCCGATCAGGCTGCAGAGGCCCAGTATGTAGGCAATACGGGAATCGTTCGATTTAGGGAGATAGCCAAGCGCTCCCATTTTTTTCACCAGCTTGTGGTCAGTGTCGTTCCTGAAGTCGAAGAAGGCGTTACCCGCCCTGTGGTGGGCGAAGGCGGCGAATCCCCCGGTAATAAGCTCTGAAAGCAGTATAGCCGGGACCACCTGCATAGGCTGGTATCCCATAAGAAGAAGAACAGGTGTAAGGGTCGTCCCGTATCCCATCCCCAGGGTGGAATCCACAAGTTCACAGAAGAAGGCCATGCCGAAAAGAACGGCGATGATCTCAATATCCATGATAATCAGCTCCTGCGTGGTTCATGTTTAAAATGTTGTAGTGCTGTTACTTACGCAATCTATTTGTCAAATTTACGGATGGCCTTAAGAAGGGATTTTACGATCTCGGTCATCTCTTTGTCCATGGCCTCCGGGGGTATGGTGATGTTCAGGGAGAGGCCTTCCCTGGGGATGGTGATTGTGGGGGCGGGTTCGTCGGGAACATCAGGGAGGGTGGGAGAGGGTTCAGGGGGCACTTCCTCCGGTGCCGGGACGGCGGGGGATTTCTGCTGGAGGACCTCACTTTTGCCGAAGTCGGCCATGTCCGCCAGGACCTGGAGGGTGAGTACCATGTAGGCAGCCTCGGTGTCCGACACGCCGGTCTGGTCCTTGAAAAGCGCCATAAGGGCCTTGCCGTCTATGTTCCGGCCGTCGGGGTATATTTCGAAGACCTTGGCGTAGGACTTCGAGAGGGTACCGGCCAGGAGGGAGGCAAAGGCGGTGTCATCGGAACCCGACGCGGCGTTCCAGAGTTCCGATGGGGAGAGGTTGCTGTCGATGAAGCCCAGGAAGAAGAGAAGCTCAAGGAGTTTTACGTCGGACTGCCTGCGGAATCCGATGGAAGCCAGGTAGTCGGTTGTTATCTTGTCGGGCTGCTGGCTGTTGCGAACGCTTCTGAAGAGAAGCTCGATGGAGCCCGGGTCTCTCACTGCGGGATATGTGTTCATTCAATACACCTCCGGTTATGAGGGCAAAATATTCCATTTCCCGCAGAAAAGAAAGTGGAGAACTGGTTTTTCGAACCGTAGTCTTCAATATTCCAAAGCGTTTATGCAAAGATACCTTTGGGAGGGGCAATGGACAATTCGCTTACTATCAATGATATAAAAGACCTTTTCATCCTCAGAAGGGTTTCCGGCGACCAGGCCATGGAGGTCTTTCGCGAGTGCCCTGTGCTCCAGATGGAAAAGGGCGGCACCCTGATAAGGGCCGGGCAGAGCAACCAGAAGCTCTACATCATACTGGAGGGTGCGCTCACTGTGCACCTCGACAGCCCTGAGAGCGATCCCGTGGCGGTGCTGAACATCGGTGAAACGGTGGGGGAGCTCTCTGTCATCGATGACAGCCCGGCATCGGCCTTCGTGGTGGCAAAGGAGCCCTCAAAAATCCTGGAGGTGGACGAAGCCTCGTTCTGGGGTCTCATCTCAGCCTCCCACGCCTTTGCCTGCAACATGCTCCTGCTGCTGGCGGACCGTATGCGGGCCAGCGACGACACAATAACGGAGAACATCAGAATGCGCAGGCGGTTCGAGAAAGACGCCATGCTGGATGTCCTCACAGGCCTTAAGAACCGCCGCTGGGTAGAGGTTCAGCTCCCCAGGCTCCTGGCCCGGCACACACTCAGCGACCTGCCCCTCAGTGTGATACTCTTCGATGTGGACTACTTCAAGAAATACAACGACCGCTACGGGCACGACGCCGGCGACGACGTCCTTTCCGCCGTGGCCAGGATGGCGGTGGACAGCCTGCGCCCAACGGACCTCTGTGCCAGGTACGGCGGGGAAGAGTTCATAATACTTCTGGCAGGGGTTCCCATGGAATTCGCCTGGATCGTGGCGGAAAGGGTCAGGAAGACAATAAGCGAAACAAAGGTGATAACCACCGACGGCAGGGTCCTGCCGCCGGTGACCATATCACTGGGAATAGCCCAGGCCGAACCGGGGGATGAAACCGGCACCCTTCTGAAAAAGGCCGACAGCGCAATGTACCAGGCGAAGTCCTCGGGCAGGAACTGCACCTGCAAGCACAGGAACCCTACTCCCTGATACCCGCCTGCTCCAGTATGAAGGCGTACTTCTCCGCGGTGTCCGCCAGCCAGCCGTACCTGCCGGAATTGCCTCCGTGGCCCGAGCCCATGTTCACCCTGAGAAGAACGGGAGAGTCCCCGGAGTTCACCCTTCGTAGCCCCGCCACCCACTTGGCCGGCTCCCAGTAGCCCACCTGGGCGTCGTTCACCCCGGTGAAGACATACATGGCGGGATACTCCGTTTCATGAAGGTTGTCCACCGGTGAATAGGAGAGGATGTACCGGTATGCCTCGGGGTCTTCACCGGGGTTGCCCCATTCGTCGTACTCGTTGGTGGTAAGGGGAATGGTGGGGTCAAGCATGGTTGTAAGGGCGTCCACGAAGGGAACCCCGGCTATCACTCCCCGCCACAGGTCCGGCCTCATGTTGGCAACCGCGCCCATAAGGAGCCCGCCGGCGCTCTCTCCCATGGCGAATATCCTGTCGCCGTCGCAGTATCCCTCGTCTGCCATGTATTCGGCGCAGGCGATGAAATCGGTGAAAGTGTTCATTTTGCTCAGTGTCCTGCCCCGGTGATACCAGCTCCGGCCCATTTCGCTTCCCCCCCGTACATGGGCGTCGGCGTATATGAAGCCCCTGTCCAGCAGGGAGAGGAGCCCGGCGCTGAACATAGGGTCAAGGCTCATGCCGTAGGCCCCGTATCCGTAGAGCAGCAGCGGGTTCTCCCCTGGGCTGTAGAGGTCGGTCCTGTATACCATTCCAACCGGAACAAGGGCGCCGTCCCCGGCGGGCACCATTATCCTCTTTGCGGTGTAGAGGTCCGGATCGAAGTTCTCCCCGGCGTAGGTGGTCTTCAGTATCCTCACGGAATCGCCCTCAATGTCGTAGGAGATCGTGGACCAAGGCGTTGTGAGGGAGGTGTAGACCAGCCTGATGGAATCCGCATCCGCTGAGTAGTTTGCGGAGGTGTAGAATGTGGCGGGTTCCCCGCCCAGGTCGGCGAAACGGCCCTCGCCGGTCTCTCTGTCGGCAAGGTAGAGCCTTCTGAGGCCGCCGCTGCGCAGGGAGACCGCCAGAAAACCCTCGAACACGTCCAGGTCTTCTATCAGGGTCCCTTCGTCGTGGGGTATCACCGTTTCCCAGTTCTCCATTCCCGGGGAAGAGGCCGGGGCCCGCATCACAGCGTAGTTCTCCCCGGGGAGGTTGGTCTGAATGAAAAGGGTGGAATCCGAGGGGTAGATGTAGTATTCAAGCCCCTCGGTACGGGGATGCACCAGGACCATGGAGTCACGGGGGGTGGCCGAGGGCAGTATGCGGTACTCGGATTCAAGTGAGCTGGCGGTGCCCAGCAGCACCCACGTGCCGTCGGTGGAGTTCTCCACCCAGGGCCAGAAGGTGGGGTCGTCTTCGGTGAAAAGGGTTATCTCGTCGTCGCAGGCAATGGTCCTGCGCATGATCCGTTCTGTCCTTCCGGTCTTGTCGTTCAGGCCGTAGAACACCATCCGGGAGTCCGCCGCCCAGGCCAGGTCCCCCGAGGCATTGTTTATGATGTCCAGTGTGTCCCCGGTATGGATGTCCTGGAAGACAAGGGTGTTCCAGTGGCCTCCGGTGGTGTCGTATGCCCAGGCAAGGGTGCTGTTGTCCGGGCTCACGGACATCATCTCAACGGCGAAGTACCCGTAAAGATCGCCGTACCGGTTCTCGTCGAGGAGCACCAGGGGTTCACCGTCCGGGTGGGCCCTTCTCATGTTCACGGCGTAGTCCGCCCCGGGGGGGTATTCGTACCAGTACCACCAGCCGTTCCTGTAGTATGGCACCGAGAACTCGTCCTCCGGTATCCTTTCGATCAGCTCCTCCAGTATGGTATCCATCAGTTCCCGTGACCCGGCCATCATGGAGTCGGTGTACGCGTTCTCCGCCAGGAGGTAATCGGTTACCGCCGGGTCTTCGATGTTCCTCAGCCAGTAGAAGTCGTCGACCCTTGTATGGCCGTGAAAGGTTATCTCATGGGGTATCTCCGCCGGGGCGGGGGGCAGCAGCATAAGCATGACAATAGCGAGCATATTTTTCTCCGTTCCTTCAGAAATGATCCCCGATTATAATTAACGGTTACGGGAACGAGATCTACTGAATTATGTTACACAGGCAGAACCGAATAACCGAGAGGAGATAGAAGTGACCCTTCGCATCACTGCGGCCACCGCCGTTCTCATGGCTTTCCTCCTTGTCTTCGCCTGCGGCGACGACGAGGGCAACCCCCAGGGAGGCGGAACCAACCCTACGGCCTCCACACTTTCAGCCGCTGTCAGCCAGAACACCGCCACACTCACCTGGACACAGTGCCCCGACACCGATTTCGCCTCGTACAACCTCTACCGCTCCCTGACCTCCGGCATAGCCGCCAGCCCCTCTTCAGCAACACTGGTTGGCACCTTCACCGATATAGCCACACTCACCCACACCGACGCCAACCTCGACTGGAATACCCCCTACTACTACGCCCTCCAGACCATTGACTCATCCCAGCTCACCGCCTGGAGCAACGAGGTAACCATCACCACACCGGACTCCTCCGGCGGCGGTGGCGGCGGCGGGGTTCTCTCCTGCTACGAAATACAGGGCCAGCAGGACGAGTCCCCCTACGACGGCGAGGATGTAACGGTGACAGGCATAGTAACCGTCGGCGGCGGCGAGTACTACGCAGGCTCGGGAACCGCCCAGTACGCAGTGATACAGGACGCCGGAGGCGGCGAGTGGAGCGGCCTGGTGCTCTACGGCTACGACGGCGTTCTCACTCCCCTCCAGAGGGGCGACAGCGTTGTGGTTTCCGGGTATGTAACTGAATACCAGGGACCTTCATCCGATCCATGGGAACTCACTCTCACAGAACTTGTGGTCCAGTCTGTTGATTTTGATGAACCTGGTCATACTGTCCCTGATCCGGAAGTTATTACCACTATGGAAATCAACGAAGAGAAGTGGGAAGGCGTATTTGCAGCTGTTCAGAACGTAACCGTAACTGATCCTGATCCGGGTTACGGGGAATGGATCGTCGACGACGGATCCGGAGAGGGCAGGATCGACGATATGGGAACCTACGGGTTCTCCGTATCCCAGGGCGATACTTTCTCTGAGATTATCGGAGTAGTATTCTATGGTTTCGATCACTACAAACTGGAACCCAGGGACGAGAACGATATAACGGAATAGGATCCGGGAGGTTGTCATGAGAGGGCTCGCAGTTACTGCGGTACTGTTTCTGGTGCTGATATCAGCCTGCGGGCCCGACAACCCCTTCGACCCCAGCCCCTCCGGCGTTGCCATCACCGTTCTGCTCACAGGCCCGTCAACGGCAAGGGTACGGTGGAACGCCTCTCCCGACGACGACTTCTACAGCTACACCCTCTACCATTCTCAGGTGGGGGACATAAAGAACAACCCCGGCTCCGCCACGGTTCTCGGGGTTTTCTACGACAGGTACGACAAAGAATACTACGACGAGAACCTCTCCTCCGGCACCTGGTACTATGCCCTCAAGGTAACCAACGAAGGGGGTTTCTCCACCTGGTCCAACGAGGCCGGTGTTCAATTAAGCGCAAGTTATAGATAATCATCAGTATAAAGTCTGTACTGTAGTATGTAATGTAATACTTCCAGCAACATAATACAACTATATAATAATATTCATTTATATTAGCACCAGTACTGTCCAAAATGGCGCATAAATCAATCTGCCCGTGTGACAGGCTAACAAGTGAGCGCTTCAAGTCTCACCTCTCTTTAACCAAGCCCCTCCCAGAGATATTTCTGTAAGTTGGAAACACCAGCTGTCCAAGAATCACAAACCCAACAAGAGTTGTTCTGAGACGGGTTCTATCGGTGGTGAGTCAAACGGATACTCAAGCCATTCTTGTAAATCCCTGTAGGATAACTGATTCATGCATAGCATGGCGGTCAGATTCGAGACAGACCATCCAGCCTTTGAGAGGTAGTGTAGCCACTTCAGCAGCAGTGAAATCAGAACTGTCCGAATCCTGGTCAATAGAGCATTTTGGAATGTTCTCACAAAGGAAATGATCTTGAAATTCTGTTTGAGCAGCCTGAAATCGCTTCTATACGCCATCTTTCACGATAGATACCGCAGCTGGTGGATGCACTTAGGTCAAGATTGATGATCAGTGAGAATATCGATGACTCCTCCGGTCTCTATCAACAACTATGACCAGTCTCAGATTGTGAGATCATTTGTTTGCTCGAGCTCCAGTGAGAATAACGACATGCTCCCACAGGATGTGTCTGTTCTGCGGAGGGATTCTCTTCTGAATGACAGAGATCTGTCCCTCATAGAGCACTGATTCATCTGGCCGTATGATGGGCTAACAAGTTAGCATTTCAGATCTCATATCTCTTTGAGCAAGCCTCCTCTTGGAGGTATTTCTGTAAGTTGAGAATAGCAGCTGTCCAAGATTCACAATCCAAACATAAGTTGTTCTGGGAGGGATTCACTCGGAGGTGAGTGAACATATCTTAGAGCCAGTCTTGCAAATCCCTGAAGGTAAACAGAATCATGCCCAGCATGACTGCCAGGTTTGAGAATGACCATTCAACCATTGAGAGGCAATACAGCCGCTTCAGTAGCAGCAGTGCGATCAGATCTGACCAAAATTGGGTAAAAAGAGCGTTTGTTGTTTTTCTAAAAGGTCTTGATCTTAAGATGCCGCTGCGCTGGTCTTCAACGGCTGCTTCATCAGCCCTAGGAATTTCTTCTACGATACCTCTCACGGGATATGCCGCTGATAGAGCATGCCCCCAGTTCAAGGTTGTTAGTGAGAATGCCGATGACTCTACCAGTCGTCGGCACTACCAGCTCTGATCTGTCATCAACTGTCAGGACATCTGTGTGTGTTTGCACGAAAGTAGAATTGATGATGTGATCAAACGGGAGAGAGTCCCTAAAGCATAGCTTTAAGTATGCATAACTCTATTGACAGACATACCAAAATATATTAGTTATTGCAAGCAAATGAAATCTCTTGTTGTTTGGAGGTATGAAAATGAGACTTTTAGCGCTAGTTACGATTTTTGCTGTTGGAGTATGTTTCGGCCAATATATGATACTGCCATGGGAGCGATACATTGATAGAGCCAATGAGGATATACTGACAGATGTGTGTGCTGGTTATGACTATGGAAGTATAGCTGTTGGTGCAACATATGTGGACGCTAATACAGAAAACACATCAATACTAGTCCATAGGTATAGCAACAATGGAAATGAGCAGTGGAATAATTGGCAGTATTCTATTCCAAATTCTAATGACTGCGCTGCCTTTTCGATATGCAAATTAGATATAGCCAATGATTACATCATAGCTGGGAATTATGGTGATATCTACTCTGCGGATTGTCAAGCAGGCTTTATTTTAAAACTTGATGAAGCCTGTATAGTTGAGGATTATGAGAAGATGAGTTGGGCACTCAGTGCCAGAGATGTAATTGAACATAATGGGGATATACTTGTTGCTGGGATGCATGAAGCAATGTTGGGACAATCGTATATACCACCGTATTATGTTGCTCTATTTGATAATAATTTGAATATTGTTGATCTAGAGCGATATGGATATACAGAAGGAGATGCTGGGTCCCAGCAAGAGAATCTCTGTATTTCAGAGTATAGTAGTAACTATGTAATTGCCGGTGGAACGGGATATAATAGTGCACAAATGTATCGCTATGCAACAATAACTCTCCTTAAGACAACAAATAGATCATTGTCAGTTAGTGACCATCTTGAGCTCCAGTACGATGCATGCATGGATATAGAGGTAAATGGATCTAATGTATATGCGTTATATGCACCTTATAGATCATGGCCTCATGGGCATGGGAATACGGATTTTATAATAGCTAAGTACAACATTGTAAATGACCAGCTTATATTGATTGATGAGGAGGTAATCAGTCCAATTCACATATATAATAATTGGCTAACAAGTATAGCAATTGCAGATGATAGAATAAATATATACGGCAATACGGATAATTATGGAGAGTACAAACTAATACATATAGAATGTGATATGCAACTCAACTATATCAGGGAGACACTATATAGCTATGGCGGTATATGGCCTATATCATACGGCAAAGTAGGATCAGCTGTAGTACAAATGCCTAATAGAGAAGATCAAGTAGCAGTTACACTTGCCAGATCCCTGTATACTACCCAAGACAGATGTAATACTTATGCATATTGCGTTAGGGGAAGTGTAAATAGTATAGATAGAACGACAGAAGATGGGAATAGAGAGTATAATCTACATATAGCAAATGACATACGTAATAGAACAATAATAATAACAGGACTAGCAAGTGATAACACAAATGTAGTTAGTGTGTATGATATACTAGGCAGACTAGTAACTACTATTAATCTGCCAAGTAATATTGATAACGCAGCTAGCATCAGTTATGATCAAATAAATCTAGACAATGGGATATATATCATAACATGCAAACAAGATAACATAGCATTAAGCAACACAATTGTAATAGCGAATTGATCTAAGCCTCCAAGAGGCCTTTGATCCGTCGTAAATAGTTCTAAAGAAGATTGCATAGTGTCGTTGTTTCCTAGAAAATGAATTCAATATGCTATCTTGTGATATTCAAGGTAGTTGCCCATTCAGAGTATATCAAACAGAGAAAACAACTCTTTGCAAACCCCCAAACTTTACATAAACACGCAATTATAAGCACTTCCAAGCAACTGATAGATGATGGCGCGCCCGCAAGCGGGATTGCTGCTTGGTACTCAGCCTAAGAGCATGAGGACTCGCCGGGTCTACTGAAGTGGCTGGAGGTTCTCGTCCACTCCCCCGGCAACCACAACGAACCAGTTTTCTGTGAAGTATTTTGCAGCCACCTCCCGGACAGATTCCGGTGTAAGCCGGGTTATCTCCTCCAGGGTGGTCTGGTCGTTGTCCAGGGGGATCCCCATGATCTCGCAGTTGGCGAAGTACCTTGCCTGGGAATCGTATGAGTCGTAGCTGATGGCGTTTTGGCCAATGGTTCTTGACTGTTCCAGAAGGAGCTCTTCCTCTTCGACCCCTTCATCGGCGATCCTGTTGAGTTCTTCTGCCATTGCCGAGAGGGCTCTCTCTGCCAGGGGAGAGCCGGTGGACAGGAAGCCGGTGAACCTGTTTCCGGTGACTGAGCCGGATCTGGCTCCCTCCAGCCAGGCTCCAACCATATAGGCAAGACCCTGGGTTTCCCTGACGTTCTTGCCGAGCCTGGAGCCTATTCCCCCGCCGAGGATGCCAGACATTATCCTGAACGGGACATAGTCTTCAGAAACGTATGATGGACCCCTGCAGGCAATGTACTCGGCTACCTGTATCTTGCCGGCCATGGATATGACCATGGTATCTCCCGGTGCTGAGCTGAAGGCGAGGTCAGTATGTTCTGGAAGGGCATCCCTGGGGTTTTCCCAGTCTCCGAAGTACTCATTGGTAAGGCTGAGAGCCCTTTCGGGAGTTATGTCCCCCACTATGGAGATGACGGTGCCTTCAGGGCGGACGGTGGTTCTCCACCATTCGCGGGAGTCTTCCACGGTTATTGAGCCAACGGTCTGTATAGTGGCGGTTCTCTGGTTACCAGGTTCCAGCAGTATCTCATCGATGCCGTCCCGGGCCATGTAGAACTGGCTTTCCCTGTATCTCTCAAGGCTGCCGAGGAGCTTTGTTTTAACGCTGTGGAAATCCTCCTCACCAAGGGCAGGGCGCATGAGCAGGTCGGAAAGGGAGGTGTAATAGGTGTCCACATGCTCGCTGAGCCCGTATACGTTTGCCAGTGAATAGTTGCTATTGGTCTGGATCCAGATGCCGCTGCCCAGTACCGCCAGCCTCTCGTGGAAGGCTTCATAGCCCATCTCATCGGTTCCTCTGAGCATGAGTTCCGCGGTAACCGAGGTAAGACCGCATTTGTCGGGATCTTCCCGCCTGGAGGACATGGGTATTGCGGCCATTATCTCCACATTGGGGAAACTGTGGTCTTCTTTGACCAGCAGAACAAGGCCGTTGTCGAGAACGAACCTCTCCACACCCCGGGAAATGGAGAACTCCGGCAGCTGGAAATCGGCGGTAAGGTTCAGTCCGCTCCAGTCGGTGATCTCCGGCACGCTTGTCTCCGTGGTCCCCGCTGTTGAAGTTCCCTGGGATCCGGATCCGCCCTCCTGGGCTTGGAGCACCGCTATCATCATGCGGTCTGGTGTGAAGTACCTTGAGGCCGTTTCCATAAGGTCTTCCGGGGTCAGTTCAGCAGCCCTGTCAAGTATCTGCTTCCATCCTTCCAGCTCTCCGAACATGGAAAGATCGTAGGCGTGCCTGTATGCCTGCGCTACAGGTGTATCAACGCTTGTTAGCTCCCTTGCCACAAGGAAGCTCTGCAGCATTGCAAGACGGGTGGGATCCATGGGTTCCCGGGTGAGGCGGAATGCCTCCTCATTTACAAGGTTAATCACACTGTCGGTGTTGATGCCCGGTTGAACGACTCCGTACAGGGAGAAGGGTTTTTCATCCCTGCCCCAGGGGCTGGAAGCATATGCCGCCGAGAGAAGACCCTTGTTCACCATCTCCCGCTCGAGCCATCCAAGTCTGCCTGAACTGAAATGTGTTGCCAGAAGGAAGAGTGCCGGAAAATCAGGGGAATCATAGGAGCAGCCCCTGAACCATACCATGAAACGATCGGCCTCTGCCGGATACTCAATATTCACCCTTTCCGGAAAGTCGAGGCTGGTGATCTCCGGTACATTGTCCTGTGTGGGGCCCTGGCAGGGAATGGAACCGAAGTATTCCTCAACCATTGCCATGGCTTCCTCGGACTGGAAGTCGCCTGCAACTACCAGAATGGCGTTTGAGGGTCTGTACCATGTTTCGTAATAGTCCCTGACTGCCTGTTCGTTGTAGGCGGCAATGGTTTCAGAGAATCCTATCACCGGTCTTCCCAGGGGGTGGTCACCATAGAATTCCGCCTGGGCCCTCTGATAAAGCTGGCCATCCGGGGAGTCAACGGAAAGCCTCCATTCGTCGGTTACCACACCTATCTCCTGGGCAATGGCGGCGGAGTCCATGAGGCAGTTATGCATTCTGTCCGCTTCAATTCTCAGAGCATTCTCCAGCTTGGACGAAGGGAGGTAGATGAAATAGTTCGTAAAGTCCTGGCCGGTGCCCCCGTTGGCCACCCCGCCATCCTTTTGAACAAGCTGCCAGAACATCTGTCCCGGCATGTCCTGGGTTCCGTTGAACATCATGTGTTCGGTGAAGTGGCTTATCCCGGCTATGTCCGCTGATTCGTTCCTGGAACCCACTTCGTACTGAACCAGAACCACCGCCGAGGGGGCGAAGTGCATCTCGTCGAGCACCACCCTGAGGCCGTTTTCCAGGGTGTAAACAATGGGTTCGCCATTGGCCTGCAGGAAGAAAAGGAACAGTATGAGAATGGATAATGTGGTCCGCATCGGAAACTTCCTTTCATAAAGACGGGGAATGCTGTTGTTTATAAGAAGGAAAATATACGAACCTGAATGGCAGGGGGCAAATTTACCGGCTATTTATCCAGTGGAATTCCCGTTTCAAGCCCTCCTCAAGGGGTGTGTCCGGTATCCATCCGAGTTCACTCCGGGCAAGGTCGGTGGATGCCCAGGTATCTGGAACATCGCCCTTTTTGCCCTTGCTGAAACTGATCTCAAGGGGGTTCTCCATCACACTGGAGAGGGTCTCTATTGCCTGAAGAAGGGTTACCCTGTTGCCTCCGCCAAGGTTCATGGCAAGGCCGCCGGTGGAATTTTCCGCAAGGAGTAGCCCATGGACGATATCGGCTATGTAGGTAAAATCCCGTGTCTGTTCCCCGGTGCCGAAAACCCCGATGGGTTCGCCACGGAGCCCGGCGGTGATGAATCTGTTGAAGGCCATGTCCGGACGCTGTCGGGGGCCGTATACGGTGAAGAACCTCAGGCTGACCGAGGGCAGGCCCATATTGGCGGTGTAAAGCCGTACCAGGTTCTCAGCTGCAAGCTTTGTTACACCATAGGGGGAGTGGGGAATGGGAACGGTTCTGTCCTCCACCATGGGGAGTTTTTCCGGGATGCCGTAAACGGATGATGAGGAGGCGTAGACGAAGTTAACCACGCCGCCCCTTTTCAGAGCCCATTCCAGAAGGTTCTGGGTTGCCTCGATGTTGTCCCGGGTGTACACGGTGAAGTCGGAGCCCCAGGATTTTCTCACACCGGCCTGGGCGGCCAGGTGATAGATAACCAGCTGGTCTCCTGGGTTTATGAAGCGGTCCAGAAAGGAAATATCACCGGAAAGGTCCCTTTCGATCAGTGTGAACAGATCGTGATCCAGGGCGGCTGATATGTTGCCTCTCTTGATCGAGGTGTCGTAGTAGTCCCTGAAGGCGTCCACTCCGGTTACCTTCATCCCTGCGGCAAGCAGTGTATCCGTAAGGCTGCTGCCGATGAAACCGGCGCAGCCGGTTACCAGATAGTGCTTCATTGCTATTCTCCGCTGTCCTCGGTTATGCACCAGTTTGCCTGGCAGTTATTGTTGAGCTGGAGCAGATATCGCATGGAACCCACCTTCACCGCCACGGGGAGGAAGCCCGGGCCGAAGGGGGCCAGACAGGTGAACTGGGCGGGGTCGGGGAGCTCGTCGAGGTAAAGGTCTATGTGGGGCTCGGGAACCGGCTGGGTGGGATACTCGGTCATGTGGGTGATGAGCAGGTTCCTGAGATACTCCCAGTCGGTGCCTTCGTAGCTGAATCCCGCCGCCCGGTAATGTCCGCCGGCGCTGGAGAACACGTTCCGCATACTGACCAGGAAACCAGCCATGTTCCAGTCCCCTATGGAACGGGTGTCCCCGATGAGTTTGCCGTCTTCCCTTCTGGTGACCACTATGGTGCCGCGGCGGTATATCTTGCACAGCCTGCTGGCCAGGGTTCCGCCCATTGCCGGCGGGATGTCTTCAAGGAAAATGAGAACCATGCCAAGGGCATCCGCTTCGGAATCCTTCTTCTGTATAGCAGAGGTGACTATGTCGCTCAGGGCCCTGCCCCGCTCTTCGCTGTTGAGCTTCATCTCTTCCCAGAACTTCTCGCACCAGAGGGCATCGTAGCTGGACATGAAGTCTATCATGGATGATATGCCGCTGTGGTCTCCCTTGCCGATGGTGCTCGTGATCTTCTGTCTGACCATGGCTCCGGTCCAGGCGTGTTTTCTGCAGGGCCACCTGTCCATAAGCAGCTTCAGCCCTTCGGTGAGTCTGGATTCCTTTATGGATGAGAAGCAGTGAAGCAGATATCGGTTCCACTCGGTGAAGGGTACTCTGTCGCTGACGGTCCCAAGGGCCACCGCGGCAAGAAGCTGCGCATCCTTTTCCCATTTGGGGAAGATGTGTACCAGGGCGCCGTAGAGAACTCCGCAGCCCGCGAGGTCTGCGGCGGCTCCACCCGTTGTCTGGGGGTTCACCATGGCATTGGCCTCGGGCAGGGGGGGATTCAGGGTGTGATGGTCTGTGATAACAACCCTGGCGCCCAGGTCCCTGGCCCACTTAACACCCTCAACGGCGCTGCAGCCGTAGTCCACCGTAAGAAGAAGGTCCTCAGGTTCCAGGAGCCCCTGAAGCCTTCCGGGCCTTATGCCGTAGGTTTCTATGTCCCTTCTGGGAATGATGGGAACCACATGAAAATTCTCGTTACGGAGGATACGGAGGCCTATGAATATCCCGGTAACGCCGTCCATGTCGTCGTGGCCGTAGAGCACGATCTTGCCGCCGCGCTTCTTGACCCCTTCGAGTTCGCTGCGGAATATGTCGAGGTCGGGGAGGAGCCTCTCCCAGCGGGGCTTTGAAGGAAGCCAGACCTTTACCGGATCGGGTGCTTCGGGAAACCGTTCCCGGAGTACGTTTGCCGCCAGGGCGCTCAGCCTGGTACGCTTCATGATTCTTTCGCAGTCTAGGGTTCCCAGGCGTGCCATTATTTCGCTTTCCGTTATTTAATGATAGGATATGTCTTTATTCTCTAATCGTCTAAGATTGCAGAGAATGGTGCTTCTGTCAACGGAAATTCAGCGTATGGAATCCTCCAGCTCTCTTATCTCTTCCCTGGCCCGGGCCCGAATTTCCTCAAGTGCCTGCAGGGCTTCGTCGTCGTCGGTGTAACGCAGCCTCTGATACGGGTCGAGTTCGGTACGGTTGAGGAACGGTCCTATTGTTGCCTGGAGGCCTATGGTAAACTTCGCGTTTTGCATCACATCCTGTGCGGAAGACCCGGAATCACCGGAAACGAACAGGTGCTCCAGCTCGGAAGCCGCCGCCATTACCGTGAAGTTCCTGTTCAGCCGGTACAGTCCGCCAATGTTCAGGTCTCGGCCGTCCCACTCCACCATTATCTCTGAATCATTGGACGGGTGGGCCAGTATGCTTCCGAAAATGCCGGGAACCGGGTTCTCGAAGCCGTCCACCGCTTCGTCGGACTGCTGGAACCTTCCGGTTCCGAAGCCGATGTTGAGGCAGACCGGGAGAGAGATGAAGTAGCTGAAATCCTTGGTGATCACCCCATAGATGCTGAAGTTCTGGGCGTTGGGGTAGCTGTACAGGCTGTCGTTGTCGTGGCGGTAGAACTCGTAGTTCTCTTCGCCTATGAGGTTCTCCACGCCCAGGGCGATTCCGGGACGGTTGATAGTTTCCCTGAAGACAAGTCCCCTGGCGGTGCCGGAGAAACCCGCCGCGCCGAGGTATGTTCCGCCTATCTGGCCCCTGCCGAAAAGACCAACCTCCAGATACCCCGCCACGGCAACATCCATGTTCGAAGATCCGGTGGAGTCCTCGGTGGAGTAACCGGTGCCGCCCCCTCCGATCGCTATTTCGGTGTGCCTGAGGAGCATTGCCGAGGGCGTGTCCAGCAGCCCGTAATGGGCGAAAGGAAGACCCCCGGCGAAGGCCGAAAAAGCCATTACGGACAGAACAGCTGCCAGCAGTTTCATTCTTCCTCTTTCCGACGGAGAAAACAATATCTCACTTTATCTATAATGGCGATAAATTCGCCTTTGGTCAATCGCAGGTTGAAAAAACAACGGGGATGGCGGTAACTCACTATTGCAGGAAGGAGAGAAGTGACCCATCTGCTTTTTGCCATTGCGGTGGCGGCGTTCGAACCCCAAAGCGAATCCCCGTGGCTTTCCGGGGGAGCCGCCTCCGCACTGTTTCCCAGAACCCATCTGGCTCTTTGTGTCAATCCGTCCTCCATCGGCCTTCTAACGAAAACCTCCTTTGCTGTTTCCGCCTCCCGCCCCTTCGGGTTCAGGGAACTCGACCGCACAGCAGCGGCAGGGGGTTGGGCAAACGAAACCCTTGCCCTGGCGGGCTATGCGTCCTATTCAGGAAGGAACGGCTACTCCGAGGCAACGGGAACCGCCGCCGGGGCGTTCACCCTTGCCAGGGGTCTGGTAGCCGGTGCTTCAGCCTCATACCACAGGCTTTCCATCCAGGGCTACGGAGGTGCAGGTGCCCTCTCAACCGACATCGGCCTCACCGCCAGGCCCATCACCGGAGTCTATCTGGCGGCCTCATGCAGGGGTCTGTACAGCTCAGCACCGGCCACCGACGGCATGGGAGCCGTGCCCCGCACCCTTTCAGGAGCCATTGGCATCTGCCCCTACGAAGGGGTAACACTTTCAGGGGGCGCTTCGTTCCACCAGTATTCAGGGGAAGAGTTTTCCGGCTGTGCGTCGGTGGAACCCTATCCCGGAGTAACCCTGGCGGCATCGGTACTGACCCCTCCGGTCCGTATGGGGTTTTCCCTCCATGTAAGTATTTCATCAGCGGGGCTGCAGTATGGCTACAACACCCACCCCGATCTCCAGTCGGGCCACTCCATATGCCTTTCCTACGGAGGTTCCGGCTTCAAACCCGCTCCGGTGGAACTATTCTCCGAGGAGAACACCCCCCCGGAAACCCGGTTCCCTCTGAACATAAACACAGCCACTCAGGAACAGCTGATCGAAATACCGGGAATAGGTCCGGCAAAGGCATCGGCAATAAGGAACTACATAGAGAACCATGGCCCCCTTCAGGAAATAGACGAACTCATCGAAGTCCCTGGAATAGGGCCGGCTACCCTTGAGAATCTCAGGCCTTATCTTACCGTATGACCTCAATGATGTTCATTCTGCTTGCACTGAACCTCCCCGGAGACATGCGGGCCAGGGGTTCGATCAGCTGGCCATATCCCCGGGGCGTCACCGAAAACTACTGGGAGGGAAGCGCCCTTTTCCACTACCAGCGCCTCCGCTTCAATCCCATGAACTGGAAAGCGGTGGTGCTCACCGAGAAAGACCCCGGCGAAGAGTGGGCCGACCTCATCTCCGCCGGTCTTCAGTATTCCAGGGGCGAAGGTTTTACAGCCGCCGCCGGGGCCCTCAGGGTCCAGTTCGCCCAGGGGCTCCTTCTCAGCCATTCAGGCTCATGGGGAGCCACTGACCCCCTGTCCCTGTCAAAGCCTTCCTCCTGGAGAATTCGCATGGAACCGGCTGAAAGCCCCGGGGCATCCGACGCCGCGATGCTCACAGGTGCCGCAGCGGGTTTTTCAACCGATCAGATATCCCTGGCGGGGGTTCTTGGCAGGTCCTTCATCGACCCCGGAGAATCGGGCCTTCACCGTTCCCCGGGAGAGGTCGACTCCCGAAGAAGCGTTACCGAGGATCTTGGGGCATTCCGTGCCGGCTGGGGCCCGGCGGGGGTTTCCTTCGCCTCGGTCAGCCGCACCTCCGATTCCACTGAAACCAGCACCAGGGTCGGGGCCGACCTCTATCTGCCAGGGAAACAGTCGCTGCTTACCGGAGAGTTCGTCACCGACCTTGACAGTGTAACCAACTTCGTCGTGTCCGCCACAAGGGGGCTGCCAGAGTTCCGGCACGGTCTCACCATCAGCAGGAACACCGGCGGCATGCCCCGTACCGCCGGGGCAATGGGAACGAACCACACCGTCGGCGCCGGCTATGGCGTGCGGGTAAGAACCATCAGCTGGCTAATCATGGATGGGGGTCTTCTTGTCCTTCAGAGGGAAGAAGACAACAGGGTGAAGGCGGCAATGCAGTTCACTGAGAGCCTTGCAGGGAGAACGGAACTAAGTCAGCGGGTCACATTCTCCCATTCCCAGTCCGAGGAGACCATCAGCGGCAGGCTTACCGCCGGCTGGAACCCCGACAGGAACCTGTCTCTGTCCCTGAAGGTGCCCTTCTGCTTCCATTCATCTGAAGAGGGCGGTTCCGAACGGGGCGCCGGGATTGAAACCCGGCTGCGGCACCGCGTCTCACCCCGCCTGGAATACTCACTGTCAGGTGCTGCCTGCAGCACCGACGGCTGGGCAAGCAGGGTTTATGCATACTCGCTTTCCTTCCCGGGGCAGTTCGGTTCCACGGCGCTTTACAATTCCTCGGTACTCCTTCAGGCAGCGGTTTCTGTGCATATTTCACCGGATGCGGTTCTCAGGGGCAAATATTCATGGCACCTGATGCAGGGCGAGGAAAGCCTGGGGTCAGGCTACGAGGAAACCCCGGGCAGCAGTCGGAACGCCGCCGGGCTTCAGCTCGACTGGAAATTTCAGTAAGGAGGGAAAAGATGCGACCGTCCTGGGATCAGTATTTTCTCAAGCTGGCAATGCTGGCAAGTGAAAGGGCCACCTGCCCCAGAATGCACTGCGGGTGCGTTCTTGTCAGGCACAAGAACGTTCTTGCCACAGGATACAACGGCTCACTTCCCGGCCTTCCACACTGCGACGATGTCGGCTGCCTCATAGTAGACGACCACTGCATAAGAACGAACCACGCTGAAATGAACGCCATCACCCAGGCCGCCAGGAACGGAGTATCCATCGCCGGCGCCACTGCCTACGTAACAAACATGCCATGCACCACCTGTGCCAAGGCCCTGATAGGCGCTGGAATAAAGAGAGTTGTGGTCTTCAGCGACTATCACTCCACCCATGCTGAAACATTCTTCAGAGATGCCGACGTAAGGCTTGATAGGCAGGAAATGCCGGAAAAGACCATTAATTACGATCTGGCAGGGTATTCAAGCGCGAAGAGCTTTGAAAGCAGCAAAAAGCAGGTCAGTGAACGAAAGCCTTGATGAAGGCCCAGGTGTTCTGGCCGAAGCCGTCGGAGAACACGCTGTTCTGTGTTCCCGGTGTGCCGAGGTCGCCGTTTCCGTAGGAATCCACGCTGTGAAACCAGCTGTCGGGGTCGTTGGCTGACCAGCCGGGGTTTGCCCTTTCCAGTGAGGCGCCCGGGTAAAGGTCCCAGGTGGCATCCCAGCTGAAAAATTCATTCCTGTCGATCTGACGGCTTTCCAGTTTGAGGCTTCCGGTGGTTGAAAGTGAGAAGTTATTCCATACGGCGTTCGGTGAGTATCCGCCGTTCTCCCCGGCGATGCCGCTTGCTCCAACCACGAAATATCCCTCGGGGGGAATCAGTTCAGAGGAGAAGTTGATCTCCTGGCCATCCTGGTTCTCTATTTCCCAGTCGGCCAGGTTCACCCAGCCCCCGGTGTTGTTGTAGAGCTCGATCCACTGACCCATCTGGGTGGTTGAAGAGTGGAGAGGGTCGATCATTATCTCGTTTATGACAAGGCTTCCACCGCTGGGTTCAAGAAGCAGCGGCGCGTTGAACGACGCGAACAGCACAACGGACAGAAGTACGAACATGCACTCCTCCTTCCTGACATTTGCCTAAAGCATACACAGGCATGTCATTCAGGTCAAGCGGGGGGCAAGGCCCCGGCGAAGGCGGCTCCGCCGGGGCGGCTGTTTCAGGTTGTTTCGTAGGCTGCCAGATCAAGGAAGCCGTGGCCGCTCAGGTTGAAGAGGATGACACTGGTGTCTCCGGTCTCCCTGGCTTTCAAAGCGGAATCGATGACCCTGGCGATGGCATGGGCTGACTCCGGTGCAGGAAGAATACCCTCCACCCTTGTGAAAAGTCTTCCCGCATCCAGTATCTTCTTCTGGGGGAAGGCAACCGGATTCACCATTCCCAGCTTGACCAGATGGCTCACGAGGGGGGCCATGCCGTGGTATCTCAGCCCGCCGGCGTGGATAGGCGGAGGCACGAAGCCCGCTCCCAGCGTGTACATCATGTACCTGGGAGTGAGACCGGAAGCATCTCCAAAATCGTACCGCAGTTTCCCCTCGGTGAGGGTCGGGCAGACGGTTGGCTCCACAGCGGTGAACTCTATGTCCTCTCCCCCTGTCAGCACCTTCTCAATGAAGGGAAATGCCAGTCCGGCGAAGTTGGAACCTCCCCCGACACAGGCGACGATCTCCGTTGGGAAATCGTCCATTTCCTCCATCTGGGCAATGGCCTCCTGGCCGATTATCGACTGATGGAGGCAGACCGCGTCGGAAACACTTCCAAGACTGTAACAGGAATCCGCGTTGTTCAGGGCCGTTTCCACCGCCTCGCTGATGGCTATGCCCAGGCTGCCGGGATGATCCCTGTCATGCTCCAGGAAGGACCTTCCCGACACTGTGCGGTCACTGGGGCTGGCATGAACCCGTCCGCCGTGTATGCCGATGAAGGTTTTCCTCAGGGGCTTCTGCAGGTAGCTTGCCCGGACCATGAACACCTCAAGATCGATCCCGAACTTCGCGCACGCCTGGGAAAGGGCGCTGCCCCACTGGCCCGCTCCTGTTTCCGTAGTAATCCTGCTTATGCCGTCCCTCGCGGCGAAGAACGCCTGGGGAATGGCGGTGTTGCTCTTGTGGCTTCCCGCCGGGTTCATTCCCTCGTACTTGTAATAGATGCGAGCCGGGGTATCGAGCCATTTTTCAAGCTCCACCGCCCTTATCAGAGGTGAGGGCCTGTAAACCCTGTAGGCTTCCAGCACCTCGGCGGGTATGGGTACGGATGGTTCCATTGTAACCTCGTGCTCGATCATTCCCGAGGGAAAGAGGGCCCCGAGAACCTCGGGTCCCACCGGATTGCCGTCGGGTCCCACCGGCGGCGGGGGCAGCGAGGGAAGGAACGGCTTGAGATTTGTGTAGCTGGAGGGCAGAAATTCACTGCTCCTTGATGAGAATCGTCGCATGATACACTCCTGTGTTGCTGCTGGTCAAGCAGTTACGAGAATTTGGATTTGGATTGACTTCAGAGTGTTATTAAAGGGCGGAGGAACCCGCCCAACGACGCCATGCGACAACGCCGATGGAAGCTGAACGAACCGAGAGGGGTCTGCCGATTTTCATGGGGGGTATAATGCTTCTTTTTACGGAAAAGTCAACCGTTTCGTTCCAGGGATACCGGCGGCGGGAGGGTTCGAAGCCGAAAACTCCAGTTGCCCCGGGAGGTTGCCGGCGTATTCATCCTTGCTGAGGAATCCAGCCCCAGAATGTCCTGCATGGGTATCACAGCAAGACCAGCGGGAGAGGAAAGGGCAAGGTCTATCACATCCTTTGCCCGTGAATAACCCAGCTCTTTCCCCCTTGAGGCGATCCATCCGGCGGTGGTGTCGTTGTCGTGGGTGCCGGTATAGATCACTGAGTTCACCTCCACCTTGCCGATGGAGAAGTCCCTGTCCTCCAGGGAGAACTGCAGCACGGTCATGCCGGGATATCCGCACCTCTCCCTCAGCTCGTGAACTTCGCCTGTTATCACACCGAGGTCCTCCGCCACAAGGGGAAGCCTGCCAAGATTCCTTTGCAGTTCCTGAAAGAAGGGCAGTCCCGGGCCCGGCACCCATCTTCCTGAAGCTGCGGTCTCAGCCCCCGCGGGTATTTCCCAGTAGCTCTCGAAACCCCTGAAATGATCCACCCTGGCGGCGTGAAACAGTTCCAGGGCCCGTCTTACCCTGCATGTCCACCATTGGTGACCCGTTCTTGCGCTGGATTTCCAGTGGTAAACCGGGTTGCCCCAAAGCTGGCCGGTTGAGCTGAAATAGTCCGGAGGAACACCGGCTACGAATTCGGGAGCACCCGAGGGAAGCAGTTTGAAAATGGAGCGGTTGAAGAACACATCCGCCGAGTCATGGGCCGCATATATGGGTATGTCCCCCAGTATCCTTATGCCCTGGGAATCGCACAGATCCCTCAACGCCATCCACTGTTCCTCCAGCAGGAACTGAACCATCCGGTGAATTTCCAGCCTCTCCTCCGGGGGCGGCGAGTTGTTTTTCCAGAGATGCCAGGGCTTGTCCCCGTTCATCTCCTTTCTGGCGGAAAACCTGCTCCATTCGGTTACCCAGCGTCTTCTTCGAAAGCCGTCGAAGCCCTCCGGGTTAACGGAAATGGCACGCCGTGCGGCCTTTTCAATGAGCTCTTTCCTTGCCCTGAGAAACTTCCAGCTGACCACGCTGCCGGGATCGATCCTGTGAGGTTCTGCCTCTTCGGGAAGGAGGTATCCCCTTGAAAGGAGTTTGTCGGGGGAGAGCAGAAGGGGATTAATGGCAAAGGAGGAAAGGGCCTGGTACGGGGAGTTACCGAATACCGGAGGAGAAATGGGGAGGACCTGCCAGACTGAAAGCCCGGATGCCGCCATCCACCTGATGAATTCCTCGGCTTCTTCACCCAGGGTGCCAATTCCCCAGGGTCCGGGCAGTGATGTGGGGTGAAGCAGCACCCCGGTATCCCTTGAAAACAGCATCATTCTCCCATCCATGATGATCCCTGCACGCAATCGGGAGGAGGAAAATAACTGATCAGGGCGGGGAAGGCACGGGGCATACAACTAAACGCCGGAGCATCTGAGATGCCCCGGCGTTCATAAGGAAGGAAGGTGTCAAAGAAACCATTTTTCCCCGCACGCCATTGCTTGGTTCCTTTGACGAAACAAGTATACATATACGCAACAAAGATGTCAAGAGATATATATATAACGCATAGCGAAGCCTCTATGTTGTTAGCCCTCAAGCGGTTCTGCTGGCATTCCCTGGTCTTTGGTTTTCCATGCCACATCGATATTGGAAGGAATAATGGGGAAGGCGACACGGGTCCTTATTGTGGTGTAGTTCAGCGGATTGAGATCGCGCCTCCTGAAAATGTCCTGAATGATGTCGAAGTAGTTGGGAACGCCCTCGAGGCTGTTCATGTCCACTGTGGGTGATATTTCGAAGGATGGCACCACAGGCAGTATGGACTGGGCCATGCCGATGACATTCTCGTTGTAGGACTCGGTTTCCTCAAGTATGGAGGAGACTATGCGCGGGGAGAAGACGGACTTCTCCATCTCGGAGGTGGGCATGATGATGTCGGTGGCGGCGTTGTGGCAGGGGGTGATGACCTTTGCGGAGGTGCTGCCGTCCTTGTCTATGTAGAAATTGTTCAGTTCGAGAACCTCGGCGAATACCAGGTCCATAAGCCCGGCGTTCCCTGTCTGGAGCGGGAATATCTCCTCAACGCTGTCTACGAAGCGGGAGCGGGACTTGAGACCGGGAAGGGAGCAGTTGCAGAACTGAATGTAGTACGGGAGTTCTCCGTTCTCCTGCTCTACCAGGGGTTCACTCTTAGGGAGCTGAGCGTTGTCGGACATTTCGGTGAACAGCCTGGGCCGCACATAGAACCAGGGGATGTCCGGCCTGTTCCTCCTGAGGCCGAATGACCCCTTAAGGAGGGTAAGCTTCCATGAATCGGGACTGCCGTTGGGCTCGAAGAGGGTAACTGTGAGCCTGGTCCTGGCCTCGAGACCGTAAAGGAAGCGGTTTCCGGTGAAGGCAAGTTTCCTGTGGTCTACTGAGGCCTGTTCCATGCCCTCTTCCGAGTATGCAAGAAGCATCATTTCCATGCTGGGGCGGTCCCCGGCGTGGAGCTCCACAAGATTCTCGAACTCAGTGAAATTCTCTTCCGCGGTTCTCAGAAGCTCATCGGAGACCCCCAGCTTGGAAGCCGCCCGAAGAAAACCCTTGAAGGCAGCCTTCCTGGGAATGTGCCGCACGGAAAGGAAGCAGTCTTCCACCTCGTGCAGCTTGTAGATGTTCCAGCCGATCATTCGATCGATGCCCAGGGTCTTGTACACATCCCTGGGCTGCTGAAGCTCTCCCGGAAGGGCCTGCAGAATCTCAGTAACGGAATTTTTCAGCCCCGTAAGGCACTGGCAGGCCTGCTGCCCGAGTAGTGAAGACTGCAATCGAACCCCCTTAGACGATATCGAAAGATAATATATATATACTTTTTCCGCTACCACGGAGTAAGAGGGTTCTTCCGGGGCTTGCTTCGCTATAACATGGCATCGATATTAACCACATGAATTTATTAAAGCATTATGCAGTTACAGCATTGCTGACCCTTGCAATTTCCGGGTGTTCAACCCGGGAAAGCACCGACTTTGCACTTTTCCATCAGCAAACCCTGCTCCTCGGTTCAGCGTCCAGCGCCGTCATCGAGGGTGCCATAGAACTCTCAGTGATGAACGATCTGGAGCGTATTTCCCGGTATCCTGAAGAGATTGAAACAATTATCCTCCAACGTAAGGGTGACTTCTCCATGGAGATGGACACTTCCACGGTTACAGCCGCCCTTGTCTCAGCGGCTTATGCACTTCAGGGGTCGTCAGAGGCGCTGAACGAGTATTCCCTTCTTCTGGCAGAACTCAGCCTGAACAGCGGCACACCGGCCATGTCATCCGGTGATCCCCTTTCCGAACCAGCCTCACTTCTTCTGGGTTCTCTGGTGGCCATGGGCAGGGTAAGGAAAGACAATGAATCCATGCTTTCCGCAATGGAGTCGGCATCGGGTTCTCTGGACAGCATCGCCGCGGCGTCGGCGGATATCATACGGCTTGCGGCGGTTTCCCTTCAGAGGTCATACGACAACCTTGCGGGAGCAAGGAGCAGATCGGTTATCACACAGCAAGAAGTAAATGGTCAGATGGAAGAGATACTGCTTCTCAACCAGCATGTACGCCTGCTGCTTGGAACCATGGAAAAGCTCCATGGAGCATGGCTTGGTCTCCCCGGTGTTCACCAGGAGCTTCAGACCACACTGGAGAAACCCGGTTTTTCGCTTTCCCTGCGAATCATGGCGGAGGAACTGAAGGACCTGTACCTTAAGGAAGAGGTTGTATTTCAGGGGGGGTGCGGATCATGAACCTCATCGACGAAGTCTTCTCAGTCATAGCAAGGCTGCGATCAGCGGAGTTGAGGCTGCTGAGTCAGGAGAATACTGAAAAGGCTGCCAGGATACGGAACACCATCGAAGAGTTCTCCGCCATGAGGGAAAAGCTTATCGTGCTTGAGCTTGCCGAGGCGGAAGAAAAACTGTCGAAGGCGGAAGAACACATTACCGAAGCGAATTCCCAGCTGAGGAAGTACCTTAGCGATACCCGTAAGGCAGATGCCCGTCTGGAAAAAGCCCTGGAAGCCGTTTCAACCGCTGCAGTTCTTCTGCAGGGGATCAGCCGCTGAGCATGAAGGCCCCGGTTATCACAAGGATCAGGGCAGTTATCATTGAAGTGATATACAAGCGAAGCAGTGGGCCGGTTTCACCCTCGGCCTCGATGGTGAGCTCTCTGTAGCGGGACATGTGCCGGAACCACTGTAGCCTCAGCAGCAGCCAGTTCACCCTTTCTCCCCGCGACTTCAGATAGATGAGGATTCGCACCATGAAGAACACCCCGGCGAGGGCAGCGGCGAATCCGCCGATCATTACCCAGTGACCCAGTTCCATCATCACACCTCCCGGCGGGAATATATCCACAGGGCGTATGAACTGAAAAACCCCCGGCGTGGCCGGGGGTTAACAGGGAACAGGTCAGCTCAGCAGCCGCCGCCGGGGCAGCCTCCGCATCCACCCGTTGCTTCTTCGGGGGCATCCGATGCCTCTTCCTCGACGCACTGGCAGTCTTCGCCGCAGTCGCCATCGCAGTCGCAGCTTTCGTCGCAGTCGGCTTCACATTCGCAGCAGTTTTCGGTGCAGCCGTCGGTGGTGCCGTCGCAGGTGCAGTCGGCGCAGGGTTCATGGTCTCCGGTGGTTTCAGCGTAAACGACTCCGGCGACAACAAGGGTAACAATGAGAATGGCGAGGTATTTCACTTCTTTTCCTTTCCTTCACAGCAACAGTGGTTTTTCTTTTCTTCACCGTGGCACTCCCGGATCTGCTCAGGGGCGCATTCTCCCGGTTCACCCTTCAGTTTTTCGGGGTGTTCACATTTGCTTCCGCACATGTTTCTTCCTCTCCTGAACAGGGCCCGGGACAACCGGGATCGCTGAACCGCGGAAGGGAGTCCCGCAGCAAGTCAATTAGTTCCCCGTTCACCATGTAGTGAATGTGATAGCCGCAGCGGTGGTCGGTTACCAGTCCGGCGTCACGGAGCACACGGAGATGCTGGGATGCAGAGGGCTGTGAGATCCCGGTCCTTTTGGCTATCGCGCCCACGCAGAGCCGCTCTCCGGCGAGTACCTCAAGGATCCTGAATCTGGTGGTGCACGCCAGCGCCTTGAACACCCTCACCATCTCCGAAGTTTCCACCGCGCTCCAATCAAATAAGAATATGCGTAATATCTAATATGAACCATCAGCCCGGTCAATGCCCCATTCAAGATTGACTTGAAACTGCGTCACTGGTATTCTCAGCAAATGATTATGAAAGCCCTGATCAACCCAACGGAGGCCGTCGGATCTTGAGCGACAGCAAGCTGAATTTTCCCGTGGACTGCCTTCGGGTCCTGGCCGGCTCGGGTTCCATCCATTCAAAGATGGCCGATGTCCTTCCCATCCTCCGGGGCTCCACAGGAGCAAGCCGAGCCTACATTTTCAGGAACGAGAACGACCCTGTGCTCGGGCTTTGCATGACCCACATCCACGAGTCCTGTGCCCAGGGGGTGTCCCCTCAGATTGACCTTCCGGACCTTAAGCGTCTGCCCTATTCCGAAAACGGTTCCATCCTTCTGCCATGCCTTCAGGCCCACAGGCCTTATGCAGGCCTTACTTCGGAAATGACCGGTCGGGACAGGGAGCTGATGAGCAGGCAGGGCATTCTTTCAGTGCTCATCGTTCCCATATTTTCCGATGACATGCTGTGGGGCTTCATCGGCTTCGACGACACCGAAAACCAGCGGAGCTGGCAACCGGAGGAAACGGAAATACTTCGGGGAATTGCCGATGCCCTGGGGATGGAGATATCCAGGGATAACAGGAACTCCCTCCTCCGGGAAAGCAAAGAGAACTTCCGGCGCTTTTTCGACTCCATGGATGACATTGCCGTGGTTGCCACCGTGGAAGGGGCCATCCTCTATTCCAACAGGGCCGCCCGGGAACAGCTGGGATACAGCTCCGCCGAGCTGGAAGGAATGAGCATTCCGGATCTTCATCAGGAGACTCGGCGCGGAGAGGCCCGGGCAGTTCTCATCTCCATTCCGAAGGGTCAGCGTACCAAAGTTCCATCCCCCTTCAGAAGAAGGATGGCGGCCTCCTTACCGTGGAAACGAAGATCTGGCCCGGGAAATGGGGCGGAGAGAACTGCCTGTTCGGAATATCCAGAGACCGCACCGCGGAGAGGCAGGCGGCTTATCTCTTCGAGGGGCTCTTCAGGCACAATCCCTCTCCCATGGCGCTGTCTTCATTCGAGGACAGGAAGTTTCAGGATGTTAACGTCGCTTTCCTGGAAATGACCGGTTACACCCGGGAGGAGCTGATAGGAAAAACAAGCCAGCAGCTTGGTATGGTGGTGGACGAAGAAAGCCAGGACCAGATTGCCGAAGAGATAATGGAAAAGGGCCGGACCCATGGCCGGGAACTCTCCATCAGACAGAAAGACGGCACCATAAGGCATGGGCTGTTCTTCGGTGAGATCATTCAGCACCACAACAGCCGCTTCTTTCTAACGCTCATGATAGACATCACCAGACAGCGCGCCCTTGAAGAGGAGCGGCTGGAGATGCAGAAGAAACTTCAGAGGGCCAGAAGGATGGAAAGCCTGGGTATTCTAGCCGGCGGCATCGCCCACGATTTCAATAACCTGCTCACCGTTTCCCTCGGCCATGCAGACCTGGCCCTGGAGAAGATCCCTGGAACTTCACAGGCCATTGAGAACATCCATCACATACAGACAGCCTCAAGGACCGCCGCAGAGCTTTGCAGGCAGATGCTTGCCTATGCAGGCAGGGGGAAGTTCACCCTGGAAAAATTCGACCCCGGCAGCTTTCTCCTGGAAATAGGGAAAACCCTCAGGACCTCCATTTCACCAAGGGCCAGCCTGACCATTGATTCGGCCCCGGGTCTTCCCCTGATCGAGGGGGACAGGACCGAACTTGCCTATGTGTGCAATAGTCTCGTTGTCAATTCCTCCGAGTCGTTCAAAGGCGGCGGCGGTTCCATCATCCTGACAGCCGGGGAGGTAAACTGCACCGGGAAAGATTTCCAGGATGTTCTGGTCGAGGGCACCCCCGCAGGGGGCAGGCACATATACATAGAGGTTTCCGACAACGGCTGCGGTATGGACTCCGGCACCCTTGAGAGGCTGTTTGAACCCCTGTTCACCACCAAGTTCGCCGGCCGTGGCCTGGGAATGTCCGCAACGATGGGAATAGTACTGGGGCACCGTGGCTTCCTGACGGTGAACAGCCATGTGAACCGGGGAACCATCGTTCGTGTTTACCTGCCGTTGGCCGCCGTGGATGAAGACCCGCCTTCCATGAAGGAGGTACCCGGGGACGCAGGCGGCAACACCATTTTGCTTGTTGACGATGAGGAAATGCTACTTACACTGGGCGGAAAACTTCTGGAGAAACTTGGCTACAATGTATTAACGGCGTCCAACGGAGTGGAAGCCCTGGAGGTTTACAGCAGGAACCGGGACAGCATATGCCTGACGATCCTGGACCTTACAATGCCTGAGATGGACGGCGAGGAAACCTTCAACGAGATGAACCGCCTCTACGGTCCCGTGAACATTCTGATGACCAGCGGCTACAGCAACGGCGAGATAGAGAAGAGATTCATGAGCAGGGGGCTGCTGGGGGTTATTCAGAAACCCTACAGTTCCGCCCTGCTGAAAGGCAAGCTTCAGTCCCTGGCATCCCAGGGCCTCATCCCGGAACCGGTTTAGTTCCGTATAGGCTCCTGTCGGCTCAGCAGAAGCCAGCAAAGGGCAGCCAGCCAGGAAACCCTTTTCCAGCCCGGGAGATACAGGAGATTCAGCATGGAAGGGACCCTTTTGCCGGTATTGAGCCCGGCAAGCAGCCGGGATTCATTGCCACCGGCCCGTAACAGACCCCGGGTGACATGACCGGGAACAACCGCCCCGAAAAGCTCCCTGGCGGCGTCCAGTGGAAGGGCCAGGGCACCTCCCAAACCTGTCCCGAAGGCGTTCTCTGCGAACCTATCCCATAGCCCGCCCTGGGAAACCTTCCCGGCAAGCAGGCACACATCCGCCCACCACACAGGTCTGATCAGTGTGTTGGTTATCATGTGAAGAAGCACCATCAGCAGGGCGTTGTGCCACTGAAACCCCATGAGCCCCGGCTCAAGCTCCCTGCCATCTGAAAAAAGATCGGAAGGAAGCTTTCCGGGAAAGGTGGCGGGGAAATAGAAAATGTGAGTATGCAGTTCCGCCATGACACTATGGCGGTGGAGTTTCATCTCTGATACTATCCCGGAAGAGAACACCCCGTCCCCGGCGGACCTCCGCAGCCAGCCCCTCCGGACAAAGGCCCCCAGCGCCCCCTGCCTGCACTGCCCCTCCACGAAGAGGTCGGCGTCGCACATGGGTCTCCCCCCGGGAAAGGGATAAACGCTCCGGGCCAGGTCGAAGCCCTTGAAGGCCCATACCCGAAGGCCCATCAGAGCCATATCGGAAAGCACCGGCCTAAGGGACTGTTCCAGCCTGAACCACGAGGCTGCTCCCGAAAGCTGCAGTGCCCGGTTCCCGGTTTCCCCGGCCAGGAGCATCGACAGGTCGTGCTCCACCCGTGGAGCAGGCCCCCGGTACTCACCGGGCACCGCCCCATTCAGCAGCCACCTGCACCCGGCCTCGGTAACGGCGTCAACACCCCGGCGGGAATTCATTCTTCCTCCACAGGGTCAGCTGGCTTTTTCAGGAACATGCTGAAGAGAATACCGCAAACGAACCTGTTGCCTGCAGGCCACCATCTGGCCACGGTGCGGTTCCTCCACAGATACTTAACAAGCGGCCCATCCGGGGTCTGAAGCCTCAGTGTGGTGATCCGGGGCTGCCACAGCAGACGGGGTATTCCGGTGGCCCCCAGAGCATTGCAGAACAGCTTAAGCGGCCTGCGAAGGGATCTCAGAACCAGTGAAAGAGATGCAAGAAGAAGCCCTGCCGTGCCTCCGGTAACCTTTCTTCTTCTATGTCTCCGTGTGAGGTGGGTCACGACGCCCAAAATCCTCTCCGGGGGAACCGGATGGGGGTCTGAGAAGCGGTTGCTGTCTCCACGTGTCGTGTATCCCCCGGGAACGGAGCCAGTTATCCGGTGAACAAGCACAACCGAGGGATCCTCTTTTATGGTGAAAACCACTACATCTCCCCGATGAATGAGTTCAGGAGACTGGTGAAGCTCAAGGAGGTCTCCGGTTCGAAGCAGAGGCCACATGCTTCCACCGGAGTAAATGACCGGTTTCATTCAGCCTGTCAATGCGGCATCTATCGCATGCCAGTCGATATGGTCCTCTGGGAAGCCCAGGGAGAATACAGGAACGGAACCGCAGGCATCCGCAAGCAGATTGAAAACTGCGGTCCTGCGGTTCTTTGGGAGGAGGTCCCAGAAGGGACGATTGTCCTCCCACAGGAAATGAACCGCGAACCGGGGGTCAAGGGGTTTCAAGCGGAATTCTGCGGCCTTTTCAAGAAGGAAAATGCCCGCCAGGGGTGCATTTGCCGAGGGTTCATAAACCTTTCCCCATGGTGTTGAATACACCTGAAATCCGGAATCTACCCGTTTGAGCACGTTCCTGTCGTCGCAGAGTATTCCCCCGTTTGGGGAAAGCCCCGCCGCGGTGCTTTTGCCTCCCTCGTCCGGGGCCAGGAAAAGGGCCGCTCCTTTTTTCCTTGCGACCGCGGAGCTGTGCACGAGCACCCCGCCGAAGTCCGGCAGGAACATGCTGAACAGCCTGCGGTAGGCCTCGGGTGCGAATTCCGAATAGAGCAGGTATTCCAGCTCATCAAGGTAGAACACATCGATCCTGTGCTCCCTGAAGTCTCGGATCTCCACTGTAAGGGCATGAAGAATCAGAAGGACTTCTGAGGCGTGGGGGGAGCACTCCCGTATCCTGGCAAGAATCCCGGGAACAGAGAGCATGGGAACGGAAAAGGACACTCTTCCCCGTCTGAGGAGTCCAGCAACGGAAATGCTTCTGTCAGGGTCCAGCATCAGGGGCAGTGTCTGAACGCATGCGCCTATGTATGGCGGCTGAAGAAAAGCCCCGAGCAGTTCGGAATGGTCCTCCTTCGGGTCATTCTGGATGTCCTTCCGGGAAACGCCGGTGAAGACCACATGAACATCCGGAATGGAATCAAACGCGCCGCGGGGGAGGTCGGGCAGGGCGGATAGAACGGGCCTACCTGCGGTAACGGCGAAAGTGATTCCGGCCAGAACCCGGTTCACTGGGCTTCTGTGCCGTCAGGTGCTGGCGTATGTGCCGGAAACGCATCCGGAGGAACCGCCGTTGCCACCGCTGCAGTAGTTCCCTTCAACTTGAAAACCGAAGGGCTCGCATGAGCCGGTTCCATCTACCCGGGTCCCTTCGGTGCAGTTCGCTCCTGTAACGGACGGGCCGTTCGCGCACATTCCAAGGAGAGAGCCTGTCCCGTTGCTCAAAAGCCCGCCGCTGCCCCGTATGCATGAGAGATCCCGGGCGATGGGGGGGGAATAAATCTTCTTGTTCACGGATTGATCCTTTCAGCGTTCACTGTTTCATGTGAATCCGCTATTGTATTCGGTTTTATAACCTTTTTTCTTCCCGCGGGGAAGAGGCCCAGGGCTTCGGCTTCGGCACAGAAGCCATAGGCTGCGCTCATGCTTCTGGACTCATGGTAGTTGTGGGCTATGCAGACCCCCATGCACATATCCCGGTGGATGCAGTTCGAGCAGATGCCCTCAAGCCCTTCGGGAAGGGTTTCCCGGAGGGTCTTCAGCCCATTGGCCCCATTCCAGATCTCTTCAAGGCTCTGATTTTTTACGTGGCCGAAGATCAGTTCCGGGATCTCCATGCCAATTCCGCACAGCGCCGCCTCGCCGCCGCTGAGTATTCCCAGTATGGTCAGAACACTGCACATGCCCGGGGGGGACTTGAGTATGTCGTGCATTGAGCGGAAGGCAATGGGTATGTCGAAGAGAACTCGAATCTTCCTGTCCCGGTACCTCTTTTCAACTTCGCGGTAGATCCCGGGGATCAGCTCCATGGGTATGGCGCCGGTTTCGGCCATTTCCGTTCCCCGCCCCACATCCTGAAGGTGATTGAACTTCACCGAACCGCACCCCAGCCTCTCGGCCAGTTCCACAATTTCGTCGAGCTGCGCCAGGTTTCCCTTGTGGAGGGTGCAGATCATCTGGGGGCGGTAGCCAGCATCAACAAGGAAGCGAATGCCCTGAACCGCCAGCCGGTAACTGCCTTCCACCCCCCTGAGGGCGTCGTGGGTTGCGGGGTCCGCGCCGTCTATGCTCACTGAAACGAAGCTCATGGTTCCGGAGTCCCTCAGGAAATTCGCGGTCTCAGCGCTCATGAGGGTTCCGTTGGTTTCCATGGTAAAAGGCACCTTTTCAGAGGCAAGGAATGACACTATTTCCCTGAAATCCGGGTGCAGCATTGGCTCGCCACCGGTGAGCTTAACCGATGTCAGCCCCAGTGGGCGGGCTTCATTCACCGCCTTTTTCAGAAGGGGAAGGGGAATGAATTTCCCGCTTTTTGCCTGGGGATCGAATCCCGGCGCCAGCCAGCAGTGCCTGCAGGCCAGGTTGCAGGAACCGGCAATGTACATGTAAAGGGTGCGCAGAGGCGGGAGTGTCTTCCCGAACTCTGGAGGCCCTGATGTTTTCGGTTCACCGTTACACCGCATGCTTCCGCCCTTCTCCCTCTTCAGCCGGTTTTATCTTCCCTATGAAATAGTTCCTGGTCTCCTCGCCGTTCTCCGCAAGGAAGTGGCGATAGCAGTCAAACAGGCTCGGGCTGTTGAAGTCCTGGTTTATGTTCTCCGCAAGGCCGGGACAGCTTCCGTTGCAAAGGCTTGCCCACTCGCAGGTCTCGCAGCCGGCCACCTCGGTCATTGGAATAGTCTGCCTCCGCCGCAGGGCCTGCATGTAGGGGTGGTTTCGCCAGATGTTCCCGATGGAGTCGGTCTTCGTGTTTCCCATGACCAGCCCGTGGAGGATGTGACACGGAACTATGTCGCCGTTGTGCAGAATGTCTATCCTGTTGAATACGCACCCGCAGCCGGAAAGATATCCCATACGCCAGTTGTTCGGTCTGTAGCCGGTCAGCCTGGCGTCTTCCATTTCGGTATAGGTTCGCCTTTTAGCCAGGGGTCCCGCCAGGGCGGTAATGCGGCCGGGGTACCTCAGCATGAGTCTGTCGAAGGTCCGCATGGCCTGCAGCCGGTGACGGGAAGTAAGTGTTACCTCCGCCTCATTCGCGCAACCCATGCCCATTGCGAAGGCTTCTCCTGTGGAGAAAGAACCCAGGCCGATCTTCTCGAGAAGCAGTTCAGCAATGCTCTCAAGGTCGTGTAGATTGTGTCTGTTAATGGTCACACGGACGTCCACAGGGAAACCCGCCTCCCTGAGAAGCCTCAGGGCTGGTATGACGAAACGGAAACTGTCCGGCCGGGAGAGGTCGTGGACACCGGCACAGGATCCGTCAACGGAAAGCTGGATGGTGTTCAGCCGCAGCCTGCGTTTTCCCTTTTCAAAAAGGTCTAGGACGGATTCGTTCAGCAGTGTGCCATTGGTGCATATGCTGTAACGCATCTTCCGTTCGATGATGCCGTCTATCAGCTCGAAAAGGTCATCCCTAAGGAAGGCCTCCCCCCCAGTGATGCCAACCTCCATCACCCTGAGAGCCTCAAGCTGGTCAAAACAGGAAAGCCAGTCCTCAGTTGGGAGATCGTTCTTGGATGCCATCTCGTCGGCGTAGTAGCAGTACCGGCATTTGAGGTTGCATTTTCCGGTAATGGCGATGTCAGTCCGGGTGGGATTTTGCAGGGGAGTCATCTCAGTTCTCTGCCAGGCAGAGATACCCTCCGGCAGCCATGTCCTCAATGAACCTTTCAATGTCCCGGCAAACCGTTTCTTCAGGAACTTCGGCGAACCGGTCCTTCACCGCGCCGATAAGAGAAGGCAGATCGGAGGAGCCATCGCAATGGTTCCAAACGCATAAAGCAGTGGGATTAAGGACAAGAACCTGGTTCGTATCGGGATTGAAGAGCAGCGCCCCGTCGTCGTCTTCGTCGCGGAGGGCTACATCGGGGTTTCGCAGATATGTTTTCTTGTCCATGTTTTCCTTAACGCCGGCACGTGTACGGGCATATTATTTGCAGGGATTAGTTGCCGGTTACCGGGGAAAGGCTTAACCGACAGTTGTGTTTCCAGTTCTGGGTAAGATACATCCCCGGCGGGAAATAGCAACCACTCTTCCTTCGGTATATATTCAAGTGTATTGTAATTGAATGATGCCGAACTGTATTGGACGGGGAATGAACAGCACTGAGAACAGCATTTCCGGTAATGTACCATCAGGGGTTTTCCCCGAAAGCCCCTGCGCCATGCTATTGATTCACCTTGAAGGCGGCGGGATCGCCCGGGCGAACACAGCGGCGTCAGATCTTTATGGATATTCACAGGAAGAGCTTACCGGCAGAAGCCTGTTCGATCTCGAAGCCGGTTCGTCCACTCTCGTATCAGACATGCTGCAGGAGGCGGTTTCCCTCCGGAGGCATGTTTTCCGCTCAAGCCACAAGCTTGCCGGGGGTTGTGTTCAGGAGGTGGATTGCCACTGCATCCCAGTCCGTTTCAGTGACGGGGATTTCCTCCTCCTCACCGTTCATCCGGCGGACGACGACGGGGAAGGACCCGGCGGCTGCGACATAGAGGAAGAACTCCAGAGGCAGACCTCTATCCAGGAGCTGCTGATGCGGATGTCATCCACCTATATCGATATCCCGCCTGAGAACCTCGAGGACGAGATAGTGAGGTCCCTGGGTGAAATGGGTTCCATGGTGGGCGCCGACAGGGGCTATCTCTTCTTCTACGACTTTGCAGGCGATACATGCACGAACACCCACGAGTGGTGCGCCGAGGGGATAGAATCCCAGATCGGTAACCTGCAGGATGTTTCGATCAAGAACATTCCGTGGTGGGTAAACGCCAACAAACGGGGTGAACCTGTTTACATAGCCGATGTCCAGGCCCTTGAGCCTTCCGACCATGCCAGGATTTTCCTTGAGCCCCAGAACATAAAAAGCCTCATTGCGGTTCCCCTGATGCGGGGTGAGGAGTGCCTGGGATTCGTGGGTTTCGATTCTGTCCGCAGGCGCCACCGGTACACCGACACCGAAACCAGGCTGCTCTTCGTTTTTGCAAGGATGCTTGTAAGTGTTCTGAACCGCAGGAAGATGGAGAAAGACCTCGCCGCCGGTGAAGAAACCTTCCGCAGCATAATAGAGAATTCACCCATGGCCATTTTCCTTCTGAGACTACACGAAGAGGGGCGGCTGATCCTCGAGGACTCCAATCCCGCGGCCAGCAGGATACTCGGCGTGGACGTTGATGAGCTCCTGGGCCTGACCCTTGAAGAGGCCTTTCCGCCCCTTGCTGAAACAGAAGTGCCCCTGCGCTACAGGCGGGCGGCGGAGTTCGGAGAAACATGGCACGGTGAAACGATTCCCTACAGCTATGGGAAAGTCAGCGGTACCTATGAGGTCTATGCCTTTCAGATATCACCGGCAAGATGCGCGGTGATACTTGATGACATAACCGAGCGCATTGATGCCGAGGCAAGGATAGAGCACACCAACCGGATGCTGAAGGATGTTATCGAAACAATCCCTTCGAGGGTATTCTGGAAGGACCTTCAGGGCAGGTTCCTGGGGTGCAACGGCCTCTTTGCAGGTGATGCTGGTCTACCCGACCCCGACAGCCTTGTGGGGAAAACCGATCACGACATGGTCTGGCGCAGTGAAGCTGAGAAATACCGGGCCGACGATAAAGAGGTTACCGACTCCGGGAAGCCCAAGCTCTATTACGAGGAAGAGCAGACAACCCCTTCAGGTTCAAGAAGGCTGCTTCGCACGTCGAAGATCCCGCTAAGGAATGCCGATGGAGAGATATACGGCATGTTCGGAGCCTACGAGGACATAACCGAGGGGAAAAAGGCCGAGAGAGAGCACAGAAACCTGCAGGAACAGCTGGGGCAGGTGCAGAAGATGGAGTCGGTGGGGCGGCTGGCCGGGGGTCTGGCCCACGACTACAACAACATGCTGGGGGTCATTCTGGGTTATGTGGAGCTTGCGGTGCTCAAGGCCGGAGAAGACAGCCCCATTCTGTCCGATCTAGAGGAGATAAGGAAGGCAGCCCGTCGTTCCGCAAACCTTACCAGACAGATACTGGCCTTCGCAAGGCGCCAGGCGGCAAAGCCCAGGGTGCTTGTCCTGAACGACACCCTGGCTGGAATGCTGAGCATGATGCGGCGCCTCATAGGTGAGAACATCACGCTTGAGTGGCTCCCCGGGGAGGATGCCGGCAGGGTCAGGATGGATGCTTCACAGCTCGACCAGATACTCGCCAACCTGGTGGTCAATTCCAGGGATGCCATCGACGGAAACGGCACCATCACCATAGAGACCAGAGGAATCGTCCTCACCGAGGACGACTGCGCAGAAAGACCACAGGCTTTCCCCGGCGAGTTCGGGGTACTTTCCGTAACCGACGACGGCTGCGGAATGGACAGTTCCACACTGGGAATGCTCTTCGAGCCCTTCTTCACCACCAAGGAACCGGGCAGGGGAACGGGCCTCGGGCTATCAACTGTTTACGGGATAGTCAGGCAGAACGGGGGTTTCATAACCGTGAAGAGCACACCGGGCAGTGGCTCCTGCTTCAGCATTCACATACCGAAGCACTCCGGGGAGGATGCGGTCTCCCCCGATCCCGCCGTCTCCGTCGCCATCTCCGGCGGCAGCGGGACCATCCTTCTAGTTGAGGACGAGCCATCCATACTGAACATCACCCAGCTGATGCTTCGAAGGGCCGGATTCGCTGTGATGGCGGCATCCACCCCGGCTGAGGCCATTGCCTCGGGGATGGATGGTCTGGAAAAGACCGACCTTCTGCTAACCGATGTGATAATGCCAGGGATGAACGGGCAGGAGCTGGTTTCGAAGCTCCGAGAGGTAAAGCCAGGGCTGAAGTGCCTTTTCATGTCGGGGTACACAGCGGATGTGATAGCCAGACACGGCGTTCTTGAGGAAGGGGTCCACTTCATTCAGAAGCCATTCTCATACGACCAGCTCATTACCGCCGTTCGGATGGCGTTGAATCAGTAAAACTGGAGTTTTTTCAGTTCTTCGGGAGAAGGCTATCCCAGTCCACCACGAAGCTGTATCTGTTCCCGGGGTTCACTCTGAGGGGGAGTTCCATTCCCGGCCTGAGAAGGGATAGGGCACCGGGGGGAACATCCATGCGGGCCGGGGCGGTGAGATATCTGCCGTGGTCTTCCTCTATCTCGATCTGGAGCAGGACGTTCATGGAGGACCCATCCACCGGTGCGGTGGTTTCCCCCAGTTTGACCAGAAAGCCCCTGGCCCTTCGCCCTTTTTTCAGAAGCCTGCTTTCGGGAAGCTCTCCGTTCCAGATCCGGGGGATAACGAAGGGAGTTCCAATAAGGAGGAAGAGGGCCGCTGACCCTGCGGTTATCATTCCGCTGATGTGGTCGAAGCTTTCCTGGCCGCCGAAGTCCCCGGTAATACCCGTTATGGCCAGTGCGAACCAGATGAATACAGGGCTGAAGAAGAGAAGTGACACCGCCATTGTCTTTCCTGCTTTGAAAAGGTCGAAGGAAGTCATTTACGGCTTCTCCTCCGCCGTTTCAGCAGCTTCCTGTAAATAGTGAGGTCCTCCTGGGAGAAGCAGCAGAAAATGATCCTTCGGGGGAGGGGGTTCTTCCCCTGGAAACTCCTGGCGGCGGCCACGGCGATGGCGGCGGCGGGTTCAGGGGGGTAGCCGAATATGCCTGTACTTATGCAGGGGAAGGCAATGGATTCAAGCCCGTTCTCCGCCGCTGTTCCCAGGCTGTTAAGGTAACAGGATTCCAGCAGTTTTTCCTCTGAGGCTCCGCCCCCCTGCCAGACCGGTCCCACGGTGTGTATCACATATCTCGCCGGGAGAAGATAGCCTCCGGTGATCCTGGACTCCCCCACGGGGCAGCCGCCAAGGGCGGAGCACTCCGCGGCAAGCCCCAGGCCGGCGGCTTCCCTTATTGCGCCGTTAACACCGCTTCCCGGCCCAAGGGCCTGGTTCGCCGCGTTGACTATGGCGTCCACCTTCAGTGTGGTGATGTCGCCCTGAACAGCTTCAATCATCACATCTCCCTTCCCACTGGACTTATTATGCAGGATTGGAAGGCTCCCCGGAAAGGCGGAGCGTTCAGGCCTTTTAAAGGACGCTGGCAACCCAGCGGCGCAGGTCCTCAAGCTGTTCTTCGGTCTGGTGCTTCAGGGGATCACGGAGGTCGGTCTCTCCAATGAATGAAGCTCCCTCCATGGCCTTCTTCATCTTTTCCAGGGTTTTGCCCGGCTGGCCTCCGTGGCAGCAGAAAAGCGCAACCCTTTTGCCCGTGAAATCGAACATGGAGAAGAAGGTGTTCATGGCCGGTGCGAAGGTCCAGGCCCACACCGGTGTTCCAACTATCAGGGTGTCGTAGTTTTCCGGGTTCAACTGAAGGGGTTTCAATTCCGGTTTGCTTCCGGATATGGCCGCCCTGCCACCCCAGATGTAACGGGTGAGACCCCGTGGGGCCTTGCTCTTTTTCGGCACGATCTTCAGCAGATCGGCCCCGGCGGCCTCCGCCGCGGTTTTCGCCGCCAGTTCGGTGTTACCCTCCAGGGAATAGTAAACGACGAGTGTCTTCATGCCCGGTCTCCTTCCCGTGAAAACAGAAGGGGGAGGCCGAAGCCTCCCCCGAAGTAACGGATCGGTTCTAGAAGAGGGTCTTGATGGTTCCCCATGTGTCGCGGCTGAGTGATGTGGTTCCGCTGATGATCATGAACTGGTCGTAGGCTGCGCCCCAGGCGACCTGGCTGCTCTGCCAGGATGCGCCGCCGTTGTCGCTGAAGTAGGTCATTCCACCGTTCACGTTCGGGCCGGCCAGCCAGTAGTCGGGGCCTGTGCCGGCAACGGTCTGAAGAACGAGCCAGTAGATCATGCCGCCGTCGACCATGATGTCGTCGGTTTCCATGACGGTGTACCACAGGGGGTAGCCCCACTGGGACATGCCGGTGTTGGTGTGATCAACAGCTGTTGAGCTGTAGGTGTCGATAATGGCACCGGGAGCGGCGGAGGCGTCTTCACGGAGCTCGATGTTGAAACCGGTGGTGTTCCCGGCAGCGTAGATGGCCCAGATCTCGACCATGTCGATGTTACCGGCGTCGGAGGTGTTGAAGTCGTCGGTGATCATCCAGCCGTTGCCCTCACTCATGCCGACGCCATTTTCAAGGGCGCCGAAGTCGAAGGGCTGTGAGCAGAAAATGTCGTCGCCGGCAATGGTGCCGCCAACTGCTACTGCGCCTTCGAGGTGACCGAGCTGCGTCGCGTCAGCGACGGCGAAGCCGGCAACCAGGAGGGCGATGACAAGTGTAATTCTCATTCGTTTCTCCATTCCTTAAAGGGTTGAACTTGGGACCCGAACTTATATAGCAATTTGCCCGGTGCAATGCAAGCCTTGAAAAATCACATTTCCGAAGAGGGCCAGAGCCCGGGATTTCCGGGCAGTCTGCCCATTGCTTGTGTATTTAACGTTACTCCGTGCTCCTCCCTGAGGTCAGTTATCAGAGCTTCCACAGCAAGGTTTTCAAGTCTGCTCCTGGCGGATTCGGTGAGGCTGGTGGTCAGTTCGTCCACAGTGGCTTCCCTGGCCGGCACTACCTCCGCCAGACGGAAGGCGGCATAAATCCCCGGTTCCACCTCATAGGGCCCTACCCAGCTGGCTGTATCATCGGGGAAGATCTCGAACAGGGTTCCGGGAACCCCCCGGGGCAGCTCGTTCCCCGTAAGGGGTCTGGAAAGGCTGCCGTACTCTTCGGAAGATGGAACTGACCCAAGGGGAGGGAACCCACCGGGAAGGGTGCCCGCGTCAATTGCTTCCTCAAGCGAGGGCAGGCGGTCGGCTGTGGCTGAGACCGACTCGAACACCCTCTTTTCGGGAATGATAACCGGGTTTGCCATGAGGTCGTACTCCTCCTCAAGGTCGCTGCGGGTAACCGTTACGCTTCCCTCCAGTAGCTCCGCCATGATGCTGTCTGCGGCAATGCTCCTTCTGTAGCCCTCCGCTTCCGCCGCGATAGAATCAGCTGCTTCCGGGAACTCATTCTGCAGTACTTCCTGAAGATGGCTCTGCATAAGAAGGTTTTCGATGAACATGTCCCTCCAGTGGTCGCTCAGTTCCAGGGCGGGGAATCTTGTGCTCAGAAAACCCGCTTCCTCCTCAAGGTCCTTCCTGGTCCAGTTCCACGAACCACAGGTGAGCATGGGTGAGTCATCCGGCAGCTGATCCGGGTTGGAGAAGCTTTCAGCTGCGAAGAACCCGCTGTCGGAGACAAGGGAAACATAGGCGGCCAGATAGAGATAGCGTTCCCTGCCCATGCCAAGGAGTTCCACCACGGCGCTGTCCGGCTGGTTCCTTTCCGGGTTTCCCGGCATTGAGACAGAATTTACCCTTATGGTCCCGACACCGGGAACTATGACGCTATCACCGGGAAGGGCACCCTCAAGGGCGAAGGCCATCTCCCGGGGCAGCTCCGTCAGGATGAATGGAACGGGAAGAGCGGGAACATCACCGGCAAGTTCAAGGGTGATGCCCCGGTTTCTGCCATGGAAGTCAATGTCTTCCGGGGTTACGGCGTCCGCTTCCCTTGCTGTAATGAGCTTTCTTGCCATTGTGGCCGATTCTACCCGTGTCCATATCTCCGTGTTCCGTACGATTGCAGGGTCATCCAGGATTCCAGAAGAATCAACCAGCCTTTCAACGGCCATCTTCCCCGCCAGGATCTCGATGAATTCCATTGAAGGGTTTCCGGTTTCTTCGAAGAACGCTCTGGTGGAAGCTGGAAGGCCATTCCACTTCTCCGCGGCCTCCGCAACTGTGATGGTGTCAGTCCCTGCGGAGATTAGCCAAGTGTCAGGGGTTACCGGTTCCTGTGAAGAACATGCGGCAAAAAGAACAAAAATGGCCATGACACCGTACTTTAACTTCATAGCTGTGCTCCCGTTGTTCGTGGATGTTAACTCCATGTCCGGGGTGAAACATACAATCAGCGGTTATCCCCGACTACCGCTACTTCATCACCGTCAGTGGTTTTGCAGCGTATCCCCAGGGGCCGCGGACCTGAACGAGATAGGTTCCAGTGCACAAACTGACGGTTGTGAATGTGGTGGACTCGCCGGAGAGAATGCCGGAGAATACAAGCCTTCCCGAGAGGTCGTACATGTTCATGGCGTTCATGGAGCCCTCCCCGGGCTGAACAACGGTGAATTCACTTGAAGCGGGGTTGGGGAGAATGGTGAATACCCCCGGCGTATCATCCGGATGGGTGGACTGCCAGCCGCAACCGGTGGAGTGGTGGAAGCCCAGGTCCACGGTTAGCGAATCGGGTACGCTGTCTGTCCGGGTCCATGATTCCTCCAGACCGAAGGACAGAGCAGACCCGCCGCCGGCGTCGATGCAGGGGCTGTCCGACGCCTGACCCGCGGCTACGTGTGCAAGATAGCCGTCCCCGGTGAGAAGCGGGTCCTGGGATATGTTTCCCCCGGTGCCCGTTGGGTCGGGAAGGTTGCCGTAGTTGCCGTCGGGATTTCCCCAGACGCAGTTGAACTCGAAAACCGGGTCGCCCCCGTCCTGCAGGTAGAACGCCGGGGCTACGTTCGCCGTTGCAATGCAGTGGCTCACCAGGGGTGAGCTGTTAACCCGGAAATACACCGCGCTCCCTGTGTAGAGGGCGAAGTTCCCGGTGAAGGTGCAGAAGGAGATATCAGGGCTGGACAGGGCGTAGCAGTAAATGCCGCCGCCGTCGTCGTGGGCGTAGTTGTCGGTGAAGAAACAGTTGAAGATCGAAGGAGAGCTGTGGTAGAGATAAACTGCTCCGCCGTCGTCCCATGAGTGGTTTTCATTGAACCTGCAGTGTTCTATCACGGCCTGGGAAGTGTAGAGGTACACGCCGGCACCAGCTGATTCGCATTCATTGTTGTCGAAGGTGCAGTACCTGATAGTGGGCGCCCCCTTCCACGCGTAGATGGCTCCGCCGTTGTCAGCCTCGCATTCGGAGAAGGACGAAAATTCGATAACCGGTGAGGCATGGCTCATGTGGATCGCCCCTCCGAAGGGGGATGTGCCCGATGAACCATTGGAGAAGGTCAGCCCGGAAATTATGGTGGTGCTGTCCACCGTGCCGGCCTGTATGCCGTCCATCGTCAGTATTCCCCCGGAAAGCCCCGTACCTGAGAGAACCGTGGTTGAGGGTTCCTCGGGGTCGCCGATAAGCACCACGCCGTTGTGATTGCCGTTTAGGGTGACGAGGTTCTCCCCGGAACCCGTGTGAACACCGGGAAGCACCAGCACAGTGTCTCCAGCCATGGAGGAGTCAAGGGCGTCCTGAATGCTCTCACCGGGTGCCACTGGAATGAGCAGACCAGTAAGGAAGACCAAAAGCAGCGTCATGGCAGCACCACGAACCTTCCCGAAGCGCCGCCGGTTTGCCACAGGGCCCGCACAATGATCAACCCCGCGGGGAACCGTCCGCGGTCAATCTGGATCCCGCCTGTATCGTATTCCGCGGTGAACCGCTCCAGCCGCCGCCCTGTCAGGTCGAAGAATTCCAGAATGACGGTATCTCCCTCCGGGGCGCTAATGCTGAGTACGGAGGAGGTTCGGACCGGTGATGGGGAAACGGAGACTCCGTTATCAGTGGAGGAGGTCTCCGGTTCAATCCCCGTCTGCTGAAAGTTGATGTGGTGGTATCCCATGTCCGCGGTCCCGGTGTCGGGAAGGCTGTCGGTCCTGGTGCTGAACCCCGCCGCGGCGGTTTCCCATGCCGGTCCGTGTCCCGCGTCAACCGCTGGGCTGTTCCAGGGCTGGCCCGCTTCTGTCTGGGACAGGTTAAGGAAGGGGTCGGCATACAGCGGGTCCTCGGAGATGTTGCCGCTGGTGCCGGTGGGGTCCTCCATTCCCTGGTACTGGGCCTGTTCGTTGTTCCAGCAGCACACATGGGAAACCTCAGGCTTGATGCTGCTGATGACATTTATGCCGCCCTTGCCCTGATTGGAGGTAACGATGGATGACCGCAGGTTGAATGAATCTATGGTGTGTATCCTGAGTCCACCGCCGTCGTCGAAGGCTCCGTTGTCGTGAACAGTGAGGAATTCCAGCAGTGATACCCCCTGAAGGACCGCGATCCCTCCGCCGTCGTCGCCGGAGTAGTTGCCGGTGAACAGGGAGCTGCCGAGGTAAATGGAGGACTGGTAACTGTTCAGCCCGCCGCCGTCGTCGGAGGATGTGTTGGAAATGAAGCGCAGCATGAAACCGGTGAAGTCGCATGCGTAGATATCGCATCCGCCGCCTGTGACTAGGGCTTCATTGAGGGAAAGGGTGCTGTACTGAAGCACCACCGTCCCCCCCTCAGCGCCCACTCCTCCGCCGATATATGCTGTGTTCTCCGTTATCAGGCAGTTGCTCACCAAGGCGGATGCCTCCTGTAGGGAGAGACCCCCTCCGTTGAAATAGCCGGAACCTGTGGAGTTGCCCCCGGTGATGACCAGGTTTTCCAGTAAAAGTGGTGAGTTGTGCGGCCCGGATGCCACTATTACCGGCCTCTCCAGCCCCTGGCCGTGAAGAACAGCCCTGTTTTCAGGGTGGGAGGTTATGGTGATCCCGGCGGTGGCAGGCCCGCAGAACAGGAACGGAGTGTTCTCCGGAAGGGTGTAGGTCCCGGGGGAAAGATAAAGTGTGTCGCCTGGGGAAAGGGAGTTGAGATTTTCCTGAAGCGGGTCCCCGGGCTGCACCGTTACCGTTGCCGCCATTGCCGCTGAAGCAAGGAGTACCAGAGGGAGGGCTCGTCCTGTGATCATCTGTCCCCGATCAGTGTTACCTTCAGGGCCTGGAGGTAACCCATGTTCCGAACCGCCGCAAAGTAAACGCCCGAGGGAAGGTTTTGCGTTTCAATGGCAACCGAGTGGCTGCCCGCCTGCAGATCCATTACCACCGGTTCAAGGACCGCTCTTCCCGCGATATCATAAAGGCATATCTCAACCGCCACTGAAGATATAACGGTTAGAAGCAGGGTGGTGTTCCCGGCGGAGGGCATGGGGCCCAGCACCTTTACCCCCACGGCGCCGAACCTGGGCCAGTCCGGATCCCATTCCCCATGGCCGAAGGGTGTTCCTCCGAAGGGCCCGGCGATCCAGAAGAACGGGTTCGTGTTGTCTTCGAAGAGGTCGGTGAGTATCAGTGTCGATCCGTTACCCGAGGCATCCGGCCATGGAGCGGCGGAGGAGTATTCCACCTCATCGGTTATCAGGGACACCGGGTCGTAGAGGGCTATCCTGTCTCCATCCGCCGACAGATTGAAATTAAGGCCCTGATTCGGTGGAGGGATGGTGCTGAAAGCGCCGGTGAACAGGAATGAATCCGAGGCGAAGACCATTGCCTCACCGGGCTGAATGACCAGATCACCCAGTGTGGTGAGATTTTCCGGGTTGCCGTCCCTCACCGACCAGCCCGCCAGACTGAGGGGGAATTCCTCTGTATTCACAACTTCGAACCAGTCACCAGGGTCGAACTGGGGCGAGCTCTGGTAGTTGATCTCGGAGATGACCACCGAACCGGTTGTGGCAAGGCCCGGGGCTGGCACAGGGCGGATAGGGCCGTTGGCTGACCTTTGCTCCTCTCCATTCCGTGTTGCGAAGACCTGAAGCCAGAGGTCATTTCCGGTGAAGGTCCCCGGGATCACCGCTGTTGTGTCGGAAGTGGAGAGAGAAAAGACTATGTCCTCAGGGGAGCTGAACAGGCTGTCCGGTGAGATGTCCACCCGCCACAGGGAACCGCTCCCGGAATGCTGCCAGGACACTTCGAGGTTCGTTCCAGAAGGTTCCAGGGGATAAATGCGGAAGGGCAGGGGCCAGCTATCGAACTGGTTCAGCAGGTTGTCGTACCGGGTTTGAGGCCAGTTCTTCAGTGTTCCTATTTCCCCCCAGAAATTGTCCATTGAGTAATCCCGAAAGGGGTCAGCCTCCACCAGCGGAGCCACCGCCGAGGCCAGGGAGTCTATGACACCGGAGCCGGCGAAGGCGAGGTATCCCGGGAACTGGCTGTGTATCTCCGCTATAAGGTCATTCCTTATGTACTGGTTGCACCACATGCGCCATATGAGGGTATTCCTGCGATTCCCGTTGTTGCTCGAATTCCGGTGGTAGGGGAATTCAGGGCCGTATTTGCTCCAGGTGCGGTCCATGTCCCAGGTTATGTACCGCCAGGGCCCCTCGGTTCCGGTTCTGTCAAGCACCAGATGATAATTGTGATAGTAGGTGCTTCCATGTCCGAGGAGAACATTGGTAGCCACGCAGGAAACCAGGTCGTCATAATGGAAACGCTGGTTCAGCTGCTCCGGGAACAGTTCCTCGGGGCAAAGTGCAAGCCAGTACATCAGCAGTATGAGGTCGTCCCAGGGCTGGGTTTCCTTCGTTTTCTTGCTGTAGGGCTCCAGTTCGTGCACCCTGTCGAGGGTTGTGTACCTGTCGGCGCATTTGTAGATCACCGCTTCATCCGGGAGCTGTGTGTTCTCAAGGAAAGCGCCGTCAACATCCTGCACCGAAACGAAGGCGCCCTGGGTCTCTCCGTTGAAAACCACCTCCACCAGATTCACATCGGAAACCGTCTGTCCCGTTTCCGAATAGTAGAGGTATGAAAGCAGTTCCCTGAGGCGGGTCTTGTCAAGGAACTCGGCGTTCAGGTTGAACTCGTCGTGACCGAAAAGGAATGTTCCCTCCGGCAGTTCTATCTTTATGGACTTCTTGGGGTAGGAACGGCTGGTGGCTCCCCTTATCCTGAACTGACAGGGAAAGGAGTAACCGCCGCATGTGAAATCAGCGGGTACATATATATCCGCCCAGTAGTTGTCACAGGCGTATTCCCATTGGTCCGGATCGAATTCCAGGTGGAAAGAGGGAATGGAATCCGGCCAGGCGGATGTGTTTAGCATTATCATGAGCAGCAGCGTCATACTGAACCGTTCTTTTTTGGTTACCTCCGAGACAAAGGGAACATAACCGGCTTTTCACCTAGAAATAACCCAGATCCCTCAGGGCTGGCTCGATGTGTGAACCCTCCACCGGCTGGGGCGGATATGCCCTGGGCGTGGCCCAGTATGTGAGAACACGTTCCCTTCTCTCTTCGCCCGGGGAAAGGGGGTTAAGTTCATCAGGGTCGTTTCGGAGGTGGTACAGCTCGAATGTGTCAGTTTCCGGATACCAAATGGTCTTGAAGGAATCCCTTGTAACCGATGCCATCAGGAAAGGGGGGCCGGTGTTTACCCCGCTGGCAGGGATTGACCTTTTTTCCGGAACATTTCCGGAGAGCAAATCAATACCTCGGACTTCGTCAGGATGTTCCACATCGGCTATTTCCAGCGCCGTGGGCAGTATGTCCATCTGTGCCGCGGGGCAGTCTCTAACCTCCCCCGGGGGCACGCCATAGCCGGACATGATCAGCGGGATGTGAACGATCTCCTCGAACAGTGTCCGTCCGTGGCCGCCGTATCCATGTTCCAGGAACTCTTCACCGTGATCTGCTGTAACGATTATCAGGGTGTTCCCGGCCATCCCGGAGCTTCGGACGCCTGCCATCAGCCGCGACAGCTGACTGTCGGTCCAGGCTATCTCTCCATCGTATGAGTCTATCAGATGCTGTCTCTGTTCCGGATCAGCTATGGCCCCTTCCGGGGTGAATATCCAGACGCTGTCCTCCCTTGATGGGTCTCCCCACATGGTGTCATATGGGGCGGGGGGAGCATAGGGATCATGGGGGTCGAAGAGGTGAACCGCCAGGAAGAAGGGGTCGTCCCCGCTCTGTTCATCAAGCCAGTCAAGGGCTTCGTCTACGGTTTCCCCAGCCCTGCCAAGACCCTTGGGATGGCAGTTGAATGTATCGAACCCTCTGTGGAAACCGAACTGTTCGTTGAGAAGGAACACATTGAAGAAGGCGGCGGTATTGTAGCCCTCTTCACCGAGTATCGTTGCCATTGTGGGGATGTCCGGGCCAATGCCGCTGACGCTTCCGCTGGAAGGATTGATCCCGGTTCCGTGAGCCCTGGCTGATCGTCCGGTGAAAATGGATGTTATCGCTGGAAGTGTCCATGATGCCTGTCCCCTGGCGTTGGTCCAGATAGTACCCGCCCTGGCCAGACTGTCCATTCCAGGGGTGGTATCCCTGTGGTAGCCGTATGCTCCCATATGATCAGCCCGCATGGTATCAACGATGACGATGACCACATTGGGCCTTTCCACGCAGCACCCGGCCAGACCAATGACCAGAAGAACAGCTCCCGCAATCAGCATTGTACGATTCAATGTATTACTCCGAACGGTTGTTGAGGATCAATGAGATACCGTGGCGGGGAAAACCCAGGTATTACCTCCCATAGACTAACACCACCTCCGCCACGGGTCAACCAGCCGAACTTCCGAGGCCATCCGTAAATTTGACAAATAGATTCTGTAAGATGTTGTATAGCAGTAAATAAAACCTGGGCGCCCTAGCCGAAAAGAGAGATTGAAGTCTTTTTAATCTAGCCTCTGAAAATTTTGTTGTTCTTTTCCATCGACGAGTGGAGCCCCCCAGATGCTGCTAAGAGAGCTTTCAACAGATTAGATGCGGGAGATACGTACTATGTGCATGTCTTCCTGAGTCTGGTTCATGCTCAAGTCGGGAAAACCATTGATGATGTGCCGCACAGATCCAGACAGTTTTCATGCGCTGCTGTCGACCTCAGGCTTTAATGGTTGTATTGCAACAAGTTACACGATCTGTTTGTCAAGTTTACGGGTGGCCTTATCTTGGGATGCTTCTGGGGGGAACTCCGGCGTATTCAATGCTTTCATCGGGTAGCCGGCGGAGAACCGCAGGTGCCTGACGGGCACCTTCCACGGAATTTGCCAGAAAGACATTGATGGTGAGGCCTGTATAAAGCGGGGCCAGTTCTTCAGGACGAAAGCCCATATCAAGGCTAAGAGCAGCAACCGACAGGCCGACATTCGCGGGTATGCCCCGGAGTTCACCAACAAGGGACGCTATCCTGTCATGGAGCTTCCAGTATGTGCCGCCGTCCATTCTCCTGGCACTGGCACGATCCATCAGGGCGGTTCGTCTTTCATCCACATTTCTGAAGGGAACACCGAAACCGGACAGACGACCCCTTTCGTCCAGCAGTTCTGCGATGACCCTTTGTATCTCATTGTCATCCTGAATTGAGTTCCCCAGTCTTTGTGCCGCTTCTACCAGCCAGAGTGCCGCATTCTGAGCGATTTGTGGCCCGACGATGGCGCCTTCCATTGCGGCAACCGCCGTTGCAAGACCGGCGAGTGGGTCTCCGAAGGATGTAGCCAGTCTGACCAGCTTCAGTGGATAGATCCGTGGATCGGCAACGGTCAGAACAACCGCAATATCATCCAGAATTCCGCAGGTTAGTTCGTCCGGGAGTCTTCCAGTGGCGGCGAGAGCAATCAGCCCGGTGGAGGAAGTGTTTCCAGCCAGTTCACTGAAAACCCATTTACCGAAGTGGCGGTGATCATTCCATCCTGCATGTCCTACCCTTGTGAAAAGGTCTTCAGCACTGATTTGTTCGCTCATTCTTCATCCCTGTAGGTAAATACTGGAAGGTCAATGGGATAATCGCGGAAACCTCCCGGGGAGACAGCCTTCCCCTCAGCAATGGCGCAGGGCATTCGGGTGAGAACAAGGAAAAACTCTATGGTGCCAGGGTCGGTCAGTCCGCAGCAGCTGTGCAGAACTGCAAGAGCAGCGGCATTGGGGGACAGGTTCTCCCATGAAGAAGGGGTTTCCACTCCTGCTCTCTTCAGTGAGGACAGCAGTAATCCCGTTTCCTCCCTTTCCTCCCTGCCGGAAGGGGGGAGAGGGGAATCTCCGCCAGCACCCTCCCTGAGCCACTCAAACAGGGGCCTGTTTTCCTCAACCGCCGCTCTGGCCTGCTCCGCGAGGGTCAGGGCGGCCACTCCGGTCATCCCACTGGAGCCTGAACCGCACAGTCCCGCAAGAACCGAGGCGTGAACCGGAGCCTCCGCCACGCTGACAGGGGCAAGGAAGATCATAACCCGCTCGAAGGCCAGAGAAGCGTTCTTCCCGGGAAGTTCGCCGGTCAGGGTGAGAAGCATCAGTTCCGACAGGGTAAGGTGTTCCATCAGTTCACCCCGGACATCGTAGCCATGAATCCTTGGCCGGCTACCAGGAGTAACCACATGGGCCTTTAGCCTGGTGGCCCATTTAAGATCCTCCACAGGGCCCTTAAGGTTATCGGTTTCTTTCATTTTTCAACGAATCCCGCAACTGTTTTCGCCCTGTCGCCCAGGGGTGGAGGAATGTCGCCATCAACTCTGACTTCGATCAGGGATGGGCCGGGAATCGCAAGGGCCCTCGGCAGAATATCGGTCATCTCGCCGGGCTTCTCCACAACGAAGGCGGTCAGCCCCATTGCCCCTGCCATGCCTGCGATGTCAAGCTTCTTCCTGTAGCGTACCGAGTTCATGGGACGCCTGGCTCCGACCATTTTGCTGCCGTGCCACGTTATACCATGCATATTGTTGTGTTCCACGATCCAGACAACGGGGACATCGTACTCCGCAGCGGTGATGATCTCCATGCCGTTCATCGTGAAACAGCCGTCGCCGATTATGGCGATCACAGCCCTGGAAGGATCGGCCAGTGCGGCACCCACAGGGGCAGCGGTTCCGTGGCCCATGGAACCGAAACCAAGGTTGAGTACAAACTTCTGCTCATCACGAATACACAGATAATGAATGTTGAACAGCATATGACCGCCGATATCGGAGAAGATCACCGCATCCCCCGGGAGAGCAAGCTCCATATCAGCCCGCCAACGCTGGGGGGTCAATGGAATGGAATCCGAGTTCCGCAGAATTGATTCCATGCATCTCTCCGGCCACGGGGGAAGGGGAAGTTCAGCTGACCAGTTGGACCGATGGGCGCCGCCCTCTCGTATAATGCGGTGGGTGTGATAGACGATCTCCGTTATGATGGTTCTGGCATCCCCGATTAGCGGAATGTCTACAGGATAATTCCGACCGACCCTGTCTGGATCTATGTCAAGCTGTATAAGACTGGTTGAGGGTTTGAAATCGTTGTGCCAGTTAAGGGTGGTGGTCTCATTCAGGGAAGCTCCAACGGTCATCAGAACGTCCACCCCTGAGCCAAGCACAGTTTCCCGGGCTGCCCTGTGCCCAGCGAACCCGAAAACCCCCAAAGAAAGAGGATGGTTTTCGGGGAAAACACCCTTTGCTCTGGGGGTGGTGGCCACCCTTGCGGGGATCAGTTCTGCCAGGGTTCGCAGATTCGCTCCACCGCCTGAAACAGAAACTCCGGAGCCAGCCAGGATAACCGGATGTCTGGCTTCCAGGAGGGCCTTCGTGGCCTTCTGTACCGCCACCCGATCGAAGAGTTTGCTCTCGGTTCTGTATGTATCCGGGTTGAACCACTGCTCTGTAACCGGCATCTCCCAGAAGTCCACCGGGACATTGAGATGAACCGGGCCTGGCCGGCCAGTGAGGGCAGTACGAAGAGCTCTGCGCAGATGTGAAGGCAAAGCTGCAGGAGAGGGGATCATGGCTGAGTACTTCGTTACCGGTCTGAACATAGCAACGATATCCATATCCTCCCGTCCGGTTTCCTGGGCAGCACCCTTTCCAATTGCATGGCTTGCCGCCTGTCCGGTAACCACAAGCATGGGAACGCCGTCGGCAAAGGCGCAGGAAACCCCGGTGAGAAGATTCGTTGCCCCGGGTCCAGCTGTGCCTGCGCAAACCGCAAGCCTGCCGCTTGTTCTGGCAAAGCCGTCCGCCATGAAAGCAGCACCCTCCTCGTGCTTGGTGACCACAAGTCTGAACCGGGTGTCCGAATCCACCGCTTCGAAGAATGGATGCAGCAGCCCGCCGGGGATTCCGAAGACGACCCTGGCCCCCTCTGCTTCCAGATATCTCAGAAATACATCAACAGCTTTCTCTGGAAGCATTTCATCCTGTTCAGCGGGACACATCAGATCACCGGCCTTATTGTAACGATCCTGGAAGCGGGATCTTCAGCCGGCTCTTCTGTGGTGCCCCCCTGCAGCAGGTCGCTGGACGGTTCTACTGGGAAATGGACCCAGAAGGTGGATCCCCTGCCGGGAAGGGACATTACCTCAAGCCTGCCGCCTATGCGGTCCAGTAGCCTGATAACCACTGAAAGTCCTATCCCATGGCTGTTGAGTTCCCTCTGGTCAGGGTTCGAGCCTCCTGCTTTGAAAATGTTCCTGATGCTGTTCTCATCTATTCCCCTGCCGGTATCAGATATCTTGATGGTAAGGAAACCGGGTTTGCCGTCCAGTTCGAGAACAATGCTTCCCTGGTCAGTGTATTTCACCGCGTTGGTCAGAAGGTTGTCCACCACACGGTCGAGAAGCATTCTATCCACAAGGATGCACTCGGGTGCTTCCCGGGAGGAGATTACGCTGATGCGGAGACCCTTGTTGCCGGACATGGCTCTGAGCCTTCTGCGGAGGGATTCCTCAAGGGGTGCCGTTTCCACCCTCTCTGGCATGAACTGAATGACCCCCGTTCCTTCGGTTTCGAGGTGGAGCAAGTCATCCAGCAGGTCCCTTATGCGGGATACTGCCTTCTTCTGCTCGTCGGCCAACCACCTGTTTTCCTCGGTCAGCTGGTCTTTCATTATCTCACTGGTTTGAAGAACAACAGTAAGGGGGTTTTTCATGTCGTGGGATACACCCTTCAGCGCCGAGGCCTGTTCCTCAAGTATCGACTGCAACCTGACAGTGAGCTTCTCACTTGCCTGAACACGTTCGGCTGCCTGCTGCTCCAGTCTTCTGTTCCACTCTTTCTGTCGCTGATGAAGATTCAGTATCTCCTGCTGGGTTTCCTGGTTTTCGACCACGATCTGGGATAGCCCCTGGTTGATGTCCTCGGCGACCTTCAGGTTGTGCCTGTTCGCCCTTCTGAGCTCCATGATGTACCCCACCGAAGCCCCCAGAACAGGGGTTATACCCCATATATATGTGGAAAGCAGCAAAGGCTCTATTTTGAGGAAGACGGTAAGGGCTGAAATGACCGCTCCAAGGAGTCCCCCGACAAGAACTGGCAGGAAACGGCTTTTCTCATATACCGATAGTTCATACTCACAGAAGTCGTCTCCCCTGCAGATGCATGCGGTTTCCCTGAGGCCAGCTGCCGGCATGTCCCACAGCCCGGGCATGGCCTTGGACTGGGCCTGCCTGGAAAGGCACATCAGGCGGCTTTCCTTCCTGGTGGAATGGTAGCGCAGCCTGAACCTGCTGTCGGTAATCTTTGAGAAATCCCCTCTGCTGAATGACGATATGGTGGAGAAGTGGCGCTGTCCCATTTCCAGCATTTGCACCGGGGAAGAAGCCCACAAGAGGAAACGCAGGGGACCGTAACTATCCTTCATTCGGTACGCACAGGAATCCATGAAGGCCTCATCGCTTCCCGCCAGTTCGCGAACCATTTTCAGAACGATCTCGGTCTGCTCCAGGCTTATCCATCCCCGGCAATGCCTTAGGGTTTCAGCGGAAAGGCCGGCTTCGAAGCATATGGAATTTAGCTTATCCTCGCCGAAATTGTCTATCACGAACCAGATAGGAGATTGGAGGATCCGCATGTTCAGGTCAGCGTCAGAGGAGGCAGGAGAATCGTTTCCGGGGCTCAAGGCTCCTTCCCGATGTGGATCTTCTGCCAAGCCTCGGCCTCCCCGGGAAAGGTATAGAAAACACAGCTTATCAACATCTTTCGAATCAATGATAATGATAACCTGTTTCGGTAAACCAGGTCAACTGAGTCGGATAGCATAAACAGTATCATGCTTAATATGTTGATAAGTAATAATATACGCAATCTATTTGTCATATTTACGGATGGCCTCGAACTCCGGAATTGTTCTTGATTGGGGATTGCGGTTGTGTTATCCTCAAGGAATGAGGTCATATATGGGGATTCAAACTGGGAAGCGGGTTCGGGTGTATGGAAAAACTCTTCGATTTCGATTCCAGGGTGCTGATGTGCAGGAACTGCGGGGGGCCTCTGCAGACTGGATTCACCGGGGGGCAGGTTACCTGCGGCTACTGCGGGACCATTAATGTCTTTACCCCAAGGAAGGAAGAGCCTGTAGAGCCCGCTGCTGTAGCATCGGACATCACCGAGGAAGAACGAATGGCCCTTCTGAACAGGCAGGACGGCACGCAGCCGGAAATTCCACCGGCAGTGAGTCAGCTCCTTTCCGGGGGCAGGCTGGCGCCCTGGAAGGAGGGTGAAGCGCTGTCAATGTGGCGTACCACCTGCGGCGAACTGGCCGGCGGAAGCGATTTCAGCAGCGCCGAACTTCTCTACTTCCTCACCATAATCCTGTCGAACCACTATTCCGAGAAAAACGACTCGCTCAGACAGAGGGCCCTCTTCGAAAGCTCTCTGGAGGTGCTCACCCTCCCCAGGCACAGGCAGGTGATAAGGGGGATGCTGGCCCGAAACGCCGCCCTTGAGGGCGACGCCGAAGCGGCGGAGAAGTGGCTGGAGCCCTGTAATCCAAGGTCTGAAGACCTGGAGTCGGACAGTACCTACAGGGTTTCCAGGGCAGAGATAGCCACCGTCAGGGGGGACTGGGATGAGGTTCTCAGTATTCTGGGTACCGGCATAGCCGATGTGCCCATTGTCTCTTATCTTGATGGCAAGGCCATTGTTCAGCGTGCTAATGCCCTGGAGAGAACCGGGAAACCCGCCGAGGCAGCGGAGCAGATCAGTCTGTTCATAGAGGCAAATGGAGCAGGCGGCCTGGGAGCCCTGAAGCAGATATTAGCGGTGTATTCTGATTCCGGTGTGGAGATGTGTCCGGAAACCCTCTCCGCTGCGGTGAGCATTTCATCAGCCAGGGCCGGCAAGGCCGAAGCGCAAGTGGCGAATCCCGGGGGAGTTTTCGGTCAGGTTTTCTCTGCAGCGGGACTATTCATGATCCTGCTGGCGGTGGGCCTCCCCCTGATAATACGCAGGGCCACCGGGCAGTTCCCTTCCGGAGCATGGATAGGAATGGCCTTCGTCGGTGTGATGGGAATCGTTTTCCTGGCAACAGGATTTCATCACATCAGGGCCGGGAAGAAAGCCATAAGGCTACACACAAAAGGTCTTGAGGCCTCGGGGGTTCTACAGGGTATTTCCTTCACCGGCATGAGGATCAATAAGATTCCCCAGTACTCCCTGGACATGAAGGTCACACTCCCCGGGGAGGAACCCTATGCGGTAACACTGAAGAAAACGATAACCGATTCTGATAAGGACAGATACCATACCGGTGCGGAGTTTGCCGTAAAGGTGGATCCTGAAGACAGAAGCAGCGTAACACTGCTGGATTGAGACGGGTTCTGTCAGTCAGCCAGAGCGGTTGCGTACAGCCTTTCCAGAAGGTCCAGCAGTTTTCCCCCATACTCGCGGTCCGCAGCCCATGTGCCGGATAAACCCAGGATAGAGGGGGATTTTCCCCTGGGGCTCACATACCGGAAACGTGGGTCCACAAGCTCGCCGTTCAGCGGTTCTGTCGAGCCGTAAGCTTTCAGATGCTGCACATGGGCCCGCACTCCGGTGCGCTCATCGGGAAAGCTTAGCCCAGGCTCCTCCGGACCCGTTGCCCCCAGACCGCAGAAGTTGTTCATATCAGCCGCAACCAGCCCCTGAAACCTCAGGAAGCCAGTTTCAAGACACATCTGTACGAATGCCACATCGGAGTTTACCCCCTCTGCTGCACACTCCACAATGTACATCTCAGCCAGTCTGTCCACACGCTCCCTGTCCACCGACGGATTATTCCCCATGAAGAATGAAATCAGGTTTCCCCTGCTCATGAGACCTTCCCCCATTATGTGCTCCGGCGGCGAAGGCGCCATGCCATACCCCAGAACCGGCAGGAACAGAAGAAGATTAAGGCCATCCGTAAATTTGACAAATAGATTGCGTAATTTGTTGCAGCACAAGGGATAAAACATGGGCTCCTTTTTCTGGGTTCCTGTGTTTTAATTGTCTGTCATGATAATTGTCCGCTGGCGTATCTTACCATACATTCACGGATTTGGCAATTCCGGGGATCAGCACACGGGAGCCCTTATAACAGGTCTGTCCCGGCGATTATGTCTTAACCAGTCTGACCCTCCCGATAATTCCCGATTCATCTGCTGCAGAGACGGTGTAGATTCCCGGTGGAAGATCTCTTCCTGATGGGTCTGTTCCATTCCATGTGAATACACCTGTGGCATCCGCCGTGCAGAATTGCTGTGAGCAGTGAACCAGCCGGCCGGCGGTATCATGGATGGTGATGCTTACCAAACCGGAAACCATTCCAGAATAACCGATGCTCACGGTCGCGGTGAATGGGTTTGATCCTGGGGTGAGCAGCAAACCTTCACATGACGCACTTCCCTCAATGCCCGAAGAGAGCCATCCAAAGTATGCAGTAATGAAGTTCACCCACTCGGTGTTCTCGGCAAAGGCAAGCCCGCAATTGCTGTATTCATCCATTAGGCTTTCTGCAACTTCTTCAGGGAAAATGATGGAAAGACCGTTTGCCCCTTTCTGGGAAGATCCGTGAAACTCATTTACCACCATTTCAGGCCAGTGATCCATGGTTTCGGTTATCATTGCGTTCAGTGATGGGTCTATGTTTGCGAAAAGCAGCAACTCAAGAAAATCGTGAAGGTCAACGGCGGGTGTTTCGAAATAACCTCCCATGCCGTATTCCCATGTCTCTTCCCTTATCCCCTCCAAAGTACTGCCAATTTCATCCATATGGTATATCAGGAAGAGCAGTGTCTGGTTCAGTGAAACAGTCATATCCTCGAGCTTGCTCTGGTCGATACAGCTCAGTCCAAACCAATCTTCATAAGGCGGTGGTGCGGTGTTTCCCTCAACGATCTCCACAACAGATTCACCAACTTCTATAGTTGTCATTTCATCAGAATTGCTCAGCACATCTGCGATCTCGTCGAAAATCCCCATCCAGATAATGTAGCCGCTTACCTCGGAACTTGCGATGTATGCATCCACACAGTTTCGCAACTGGTAAGCCGATTCAACTGCCCCCATGTAATTGGGCGCGGTCATGGCCAGAAGGTCAATTCCTCCCTCTGATTCCACCGCCAAACGGAGTTCCTCCATTTCCAGCAGGTCATTCCCGGAGGTGTAGTCCAGGCAGACTCCTTCCCAACCATGACCGGAACCATACATGGCCAGGAAATATCTATCTGCTGGATAGGCGTCTTTTCCGTATGCAATGAAATAGGAAAGGGTTTCGCCGTCGCCCATGTTCAGCTCACCAGGTTCCTCCAGCAGCACAGGTATGCCATCTTCTGGAATATGGTAAACAAAGGTGGGTTCTGTTTCTGTATCGACTATCGCAATCACCTCAAGGCAATCTGATGAGCGCATTCCCGAGGCGAAGTCATCCAGGGGGTTATAACCTCCATACATTTCCGCACTGCAATAGAAAAGAACCGTCCAGTCGGTGGACTGAGAGAGCGCCGGGAATGAGCAAAGCATACATATTATCACACTAAGATTGCGTAACATGAAACAAGCCTCCTTGAATATCCCAATAGCAAACAACATCAGGCCATAGAATTGATTGTAATTAAATAGTATTACTAGTTTGCGTCAATAGCACACTATAGATATTAGATAACACCATGATAAGCATACAGTTTATTCCTGACAGCAAGGGGCATGGTTAAAATGTTGTATAGCAAGATCATACAGAATCTATTTGTCAAGTTTACGGATGGCCTTGAATTGCTATGTGCCCATGCTGGTTCCAGCAACTGCATCCGGCCGTAAACCGCATTCATCCAGCACTTCCAGGTATGAGATATGGGCAAGACCACGCACACCGCCGCCGCCGAGAGCAAGACCGATCTCTGGTCTATCCTTCACTGTTGTTCTCCGGTTTTTCAGCAGTCGGTATCTCCAGAGTGAAAAGCGCTCCTCCCATGGGTGAAACACCAACATCGATACTTCCATCGCATGAGTCAGCGAAGGCTTTAACGGCAAGAAGCCCCAGCCCTGTACCCCCGGGCCTAGTGGTGAAGCAGACGGAGAAAATGGAGCTGATGATTTTTTCAGGAACTCCAGGGCCGTCGTCGTGAACCTCCACAAGAACTGACCGGTCGGTTTCCCGGGCACGGATCTCTACCCGTCCTCCGGGGCCCGCTGACTGCCCGGCGTTTATAAGAAGGTTCAAAACAGCTTCCTCGAAGAGTATTTCATTCAGCATCAGTGTTTTGTCCACAAGCATTCCAGCAAAGAAGCGGCACTTTCGCAAATCGGGGTGCCTTCCGACCAGGCAAATCAGCCTGGATATGGAAGAAGAAACATTAACGCTGGAAGAGGTTTCTGGGATTACGTCCCTGGATGCCGAGGTGACCCGGCGGGCCAGAAGGGAGAGATTGGCGGTGCAGTTTTCCAGTTCCTTTATGGTTTCCATTCCGCAGCTTTCGGAAACCGCTGATGTCTTCAGGTCTTCAACAAGGCCTGTCAGACCCATGAGAAGGTTATTCAGATCATGGGCTATGATTGCGGAGCAGAGGGCCGCCACTTCCCGTCGCTCGGTCAGTCGCAGGATCCGCTCCTGCTCGTTTATCTGCTTTTGCTGGGAGGTTATCCTTTTCCAGCGGATAAGGGAAATCACGAAGAACAGCAGGCCGGTAATCAGAATGAAACCTATCCCCTTAAGTGTTTCAATCCTATGAAGCTGGGCTGGAGTTTCTGATGCTTCCGCTGCCCATTGCCCGGAGAGAATGATGTATGCACCGCAGAGAACCATATAGATCCCCGCGGAGACCGCCGCCCTCCCCGTGGGGCCGCCCTTCCGTGTGAATGGAGCCATTAACCCGCCTCCTCATAGAATTGCAGATACTATTAATAATATGTATGCGACAGAATATTTGCGCAACTGCGAGGCCACCCGTAAACTTGACAAATAGATCGCGTATCTTCATGCAGTGCAACGCATAAAGCATGAACATGATTGATCGCTTTTTGAGGAAACAGCCAGGCTGCTTTTCCAGGGAGTGTTCATAGATGATATTTCTACATACTTCGGGAAGGAGAAATTCTGGAGGAAACTCAGAAAGAAAGCATCAGCATTCTTGTAGATGGGCTGCTCGCGAATGGTATCGGCGACGGGACTGTTGTCAGGCCGCTGATAAAACGACTTCATATGATTCTCCGTGACAGCTCCTGCAATGTGTCCTGTGATGACCTCAGGAAGGTCCTCAGGCTTCCTGAGGAGCTTGAATACAAAGTAACGATAAGCGAAAAAGGCCAGGGCTGTTGGGAGGGGACATCCTTTCGCCGGGAGAGCAGGGAAAGAGAGTCCCTGGCTCATATTATACAGCTGGCAAGGCAGGAACTGCGTTTCAGGGGCGAGCCGGAAGAGCAGACAGAAGACAGACTTTCCCCGGACGAGGTCGATGCAGAAAGGGCCCTTGGTTCCTGGAAGCGCAAGACCATGCTTCGGGGGATCCCGGGTCAGAAAAAACTGCTTGTCAGTGCGAGGCAGATGGACTCTGGAAAAGCCCTCATGCTTGTTCTGGGTGCAGTCCAGAGCCCTTCCGTCGAAGTAAGGAACGAAGCCGTGCGGATGGCCGGTGCGCTCTCGCCGGTGTCTCTGCAGATCCTGCGTATCGCCGCTGAAGATGAGGATCCCAGAGTAAGATTCAGCGCAGTGATCGTGCTGAAAAATGCCGGGGGGCCTGAAGCGGCGAAACTGCTGGGACGAATAGCCAGGAGAACTGCTGACCGGCAGGTGAAGATCGAGGCAGTAAGGGCCCTGGGAACCATTCGCCATCCAGAAAGCGCCCTTGCTTTATCCGGTCTCTACATGAAGACCAGCAGCCTGGTTTTCAAGCGGGAAATACTGCAGGCCGCGGGGGAGACCGGCGGTTCCATCTCTGTTCAACTTCTAACCGGAGCCCTCGCCGACGATAATCCCGAGGTAATGGGTGAGGCGCTGGATGCGCTTGCCCCCTACGGCAGAGCGATACTGCATGATGCGATGGCAGCCGCTATGAAGAGATGTTCAGGAGTGGCTCTTCAGAGGAACATAGCTGAAGCCGGAGGATGGAAGGATCCAGGTGTCGTAGATATCCTGGGCCCATATGTCCAGGATGGAGACCCCTCTGTAAGACTGGCGGTTGCGGTGGCCCTGAAGGAAAACGGAACACCTGGGGCGGTGCCCCTTCTCGCAGAGCTGCTGAATGATCCTGTGGTGGAGGTCAGGCATGGCGCTTTATCCCGCATAACCGGTATTCCATGGGGATACTGCGGCGACGCACTTCGGGATACTCTGAACCACCCCGATATCGAAATGGCAAGAATTGCCGCCCGTAAACTCTGCGAGATCTACGACGGAGCAGTAGAGCCTATACTGGCAAGTGCCCTTGAGCATTCCGATCCAGAAGTAAGGTTCGTCGCAGCGGAGGGATTGTTGAAGGGAAAAAGCCCAAGGGGGGTCCCTGCAATGGAAGAACTGATTCGGCAGGGAGTCTTTTCCTCCGACGGGGTGAAAGCTCTGAAGGACCACGGCGGGGAAGAGGGTCTGGAGGCTCTCCTTCGATACATGCCCGAAGCGCCTCTGCAGCATAGAAACATGGTGATCCAGGTATTCAGCACCCGACGCTGCCAGAAAGCAGTACCTATTCTGGCGGAATACTTTGGAAAATCCACCGGTTCTGAACGGATCAATACGGCGAAGGCCCTGGAGTTCCAGGGGTGGAAACCGAAGAACCTCGAGCAGGCCAGGGAGTTCTTCCAGCTCATCGGGAACAGTGAAGTCCTCGCTGAAATGGGCGCGCCCGAGGCGGTTCAGCCACTTCTTCAGAGGGCTATGCGAACCGCTTCCGACCAGGAACTGATTACCTGTTGCCGGCTTCTGGCCAGGAACGAAAACTCCAGCGCCACGAATGCTCTGGTCAGCCTCTTGAAGGCGAAGAAGTGGAATCAAGCCATTTATCCAGCGCAGCAGCTTATCAGGATGGACACCCTTGGGGCCCTGCAGGGGCTCGTTGACCACATCTTCGGCCCTTCTCCGGTTCACTCAGTTGAGCGGGAAGCGGTATCGAAGGCTGGGGGAGGGATTGTGCGTCTCATTCTGAACAGGACGCGCAACTCCCTCAGTGCGGAGAAGGCCGTGAAGCTCCTCTCTGAGATTTTGCGGAACAGACCTTCCATTGTATCCCATGCTGATCTCGTGTCCATCGCTTCTCTGTCCGTGTCAGCCGTTGTCATGAAGACCACCGAGGAGGCCTGCACGGTGGTCTTGAAACGCACGAACCAAGTAAAGCCTCTGAACTGCGATGAAGTTAAGCGTCTTGCCGCCGAAGAGCTTGCAGCCAGGAAGACGAATGGCTGACATCGACACCATTTACCTCCACCTCACCACAGCATGTCCATTCCGCTGTTCATACTGCTATCTCCATTGTGCACCTGTAAAAGGTCCAGAGCTATCCACTCAGACCTGGAAAGACATTATCGCAGAGTCAATCAGTCAGGCACCTGGGAAGATCGTTCTCACCGGGGGTGAACCCATGGTCCGAGGGGATATTTTGTCCCTTCTCAGGTTTTGCCGGGAGAAAAGGGGTTCCTGTGATACCCTGGTGGCGCTGGATACCTCAGGAGCCGGGATTACCGGTGAAACCGCCCTTGCCCTGGCTGGTCTTGCGGATACGGTCAGGTTGAGCCTGGATGGTCCTGAAGAGATCAACGACAGGCAGCGGGGTCCCGGCAGTTACAAAACCGCCATGAAGGCATTTGAAAACCTCCGTGAAGCGGGTTTCGAGCCGGAGGTCGGGGTAACGGTAACGTCACTTAACGCAGATGTTCTCCCGGAGTTTCTTGGTACTCTTGTCGAGCTTGGGTGCAGAAGCATAAGCGTGAACATGCTGCGTCCGGTTGGCAGAGCCACGGAGAACCCGGATCTTCAACCTGGCAAAGAGCGCTTTCGGAGATCTGTCAGCCTGTCAAGAAAGGCACTTGGTCTTTCAGCGGAAGATAACGGTGACGGAAAGCCAGGCGGTTCCTGCGGGGCAGGAAGGTATCTCAGCATCCTTCCCGACGGCGGCATCTATCCCTGTCATGTGCTTCACCTGGAGGAGTTCCAGCTTGGAAATGCTGCTGAGAACGGCCTTGGACCTTCACTTCATCCCGATGGTCTGCTTGCCAGGCTCCGCAGACTCGACCTCAGAAAGCTCGCGCTCCTTGATCCGGAGCTGGCAGATCTTGGAGAAAGTGACACCTGTCTGGGCCGAGTATACAGAGCCACCCGAAACAATCCCCAATGGGATGATCTTCACCTTAAGGCCATCCGTAAACTTGACAAATAGATTGCGTATCTCATTGCAGTACAATATATAAAACATGAGCGGCCTTCGCTGTATCTGCATCCTTGATCAGATTGGTTTATGTGTTGGATTAAAATGCTCATGCCAGATATGTTCCTTTCCGCTCTATCTCCAGAGAACTCGGCGGTAAATTTTTATAGTGGCGACTTCCCTTTGCAGGATCAGGCCCCTCATGGAAAGGCATTTGGACTAAGAATCCTTTTTCTTGGGGATGTTCGGGCGGATTTCGGGAGGAGGCCCTTTCTGCGGGAAGGGCCTGTGATGGATAGCTTTCATGTGCGGTCGTTGTGCTTCATTAACATAATGGTAATATTTGCCCTGCGGATTTTCCTTCCGCTTAGGAATAGTTCTTTACGATGGAGGATGTATGAAAGGTTCAACGATAGTATTAGCTCTTGCCACTGCACTTGCAATCGCTGCTCCACAGGGAGTGGTCACCGTTTTCAATGCTGGCAGCCTGACCCTTCCCCTCGAGAGGATGGCCCGTACATTCGAGGAAATGTATCCCGATGTTGAGATTCAGATGGAAGCGGGTGGAAGTGTCGCCTGCGCCAGGAAGATCACCGATCTGGGGAGAGACTGTGATCTGCTGGCTTCTGCTGATTACAAAGTAATAGATAACATGCTTATAGGGGACTACACAGGCTGGAACTGCGTTTTCGCAACCAACCAGATGGTCCTGTGCTATGTCCCGGAGAGCAGATACTCGTCTGAGATTTCAACTGACAACTGGTTTGAGATTCTTGGCAGAGAGGGGGTTGAATGGGGTCACTCAGACCCGAATGCGGACCCATGTGGATACAGAACTTTGATTACCCTCCAGCTTGCCGAACTGCACACTGGAAATTCTGGTCTATATGACGATCTCATTTCCGGGAGGAATGAAGCTAATATCAGACCGAAATCGGTTGAACTCATATCTCTGCTTCAGAGCGGTCACCTTGATTATGCCTTCGAATACCTGTCTGTGGCTGTGCAGCATGAGCTTGAGTACGTTATTCTTCCAGACGAGGTGAACCTTGGCAATCCAGACATGCAGGAGTTTTATGCCCTGGCTTCAACTGAGATTGCCGGCGATGAACCCGGACAGTACCGAACCGTTACAGGAGCACCAATAGCCTACGGACTCACTGTACCGGATGAAGCACCAAATCGCGAAGCAGCACTGGCATTTGCCGCATACATACTCTCTCCAGAAGGAGGTCTTTCAGTACTTGAAGAACTTGGTCAGCCTCCCTTCATTCCTGTAAGAGTTTCTCCGGCAACCATGGTTAGCGAATTGCCGGGTGAAATAGCTGATCTGACAAGATAATAATGATAAATCGGGGATTGTTCCTCTGGGTCAGTGTATTCTCTTCCATTGCCGTCATGGCATTTCTTGTTCTGCCAATGCTGAGCATGATGACGGCTCCTGATCCCTCTGCCATTGGTGAGGCCCTCAAGGACAAAGCGGTGACAGACTCGGTGCTTCTCAGCCTTTACACTGCAGCGGTAACTGCCCTGATCTGTTTCGCCGCGGGCACTCCTTTCGCTTATCTACTGGCAAGAAAGGCATTTCCCGGTAAAAGACTTCTCATGAGCATTGTTGACATACCCATAGTCATTCCCCATCCGGTGGTCGGTATCGCTATTCTGGGCGTAACTGGACGGAATCACTGGTTCGGGAGGATACTCATCGATCTGGGTATTCGTGTGATGGGCAGCAGGAATGGCATAGTGGCGGTGATGGTCTTCGTCGCTATGCCATTTTTCATCAATGCCGCGAGGGAGGGCTTCGCTTCTGTTTCTCCCCGTCTTGAAAATGTGTCTCTCAGTCTTGGGGCTTCCAGATTCACCACTTTCAGGCTGGTTACGCTGCCTCTAGCCTGGCGCAGCATTCTCGCCGGGATAATTATGAGCGCTGCCAGGGCTCTTAGCGAATTCGGAGCCGTGGTGGTCGTGGCTTATCATCCCATGATCGCCCCTGTACTCATGTATGAAAGATACGAAGCCTATGGACTTCGCTTCAGCCAGCCTGTGGCATTCATCCTTGTGCTTGTCAGCCTGATGGTTTTCGTGGCCCTGCGAACGGTTACCACTGGCAGGGTGGAGAAAGTGGAAGAACGCTGATGGTGGTCATCGAGGGAGTTGAAAAACGGTTCCCCGGCTTCAAGTTGGGGCCGGTGGAATTGCGGGTTCCTCCGGGAGGGTTCTTCATGCTGATGGGCCCAACCGGTTCTGGGAAAACACTTATCCTGGAGACAATTGCCGGTCTCTGCCGCCCCGATACCGGTAAGGTTTCGATAGCTGGAAAGGATTCAACAAGGCTGAAACCAGGTAAAAGGGGGGTAGGGATCGTCTATCAGGACAGCGCCCTGTTCCCTCATCTCACCGTTTTGGAGAACATTCAGTACGGCCTCAAGTGGAGCAGGCAGGGAAATGCATCACCCGAACAAGTTATCGATATGCTCGAGCTTGGCGGTCTGCTTAACAGGCTTCCCGGGAAGCTCAGCGGTGGAGAAAGGCAGAGAACAGCGCTTGCAAGGGCGCTGGTAACGGACCCATCAGTCATTCTTCTCGATGAGCCAATGAGTTCTCTTGATCCCCAGTTTCGAAGTAACCTTCGCCGTCAACTGCGCGAAATCCATTGTTCAACAGGCTCCACTTTCATAATGGCCACTCACGATTTTTCAGATGCCCTTTCTCTGGGCACCACCGGTGCTGTGACGAGCGAAAAATAATATTCC
>NPIE01000634.1_pt1 | contig 231989 bp, 197 predicted proteins | sample 8637661 | NCBI WGS metagenome assembly NPIE01 (sample SAMN07420842, study PRJNA396082) | bioreactor metagenome | isolation source: sample BA12 brine-fed electro-methanogenic bioreactor BA | place: Japan: Kochi | collected 2016-12-09
ATCCACCATGTTGCATAGGTGCTGAATTTATGGCCTCGTCGATATTCGAATTTCTTTGTTGCCCGAATTAATCCAATATTGCCTTCCTGGATCAGGTCTAGAAAGGGCACACCGCGGTTCATATATTTCTTCGCGACACTGATCACCAGCCGTGAATTGGCAGTGATCAAATGCTCCCGAGCTTTCCAGCCGTCCTCCACAAGGCGGCGCAGTTCGACCCGGCGCCTCTCGTTGACGTTTCCCCGCGCCAATTCTGCCCGCGCCATCCGTCCGCTTTCGATGCGCTGGGCAAGTTCAATCTCCTCCGCGGAAGTCAGCAGGGGCACACGGCTGACCTCTTTAAAGTAAAGACCAATGGTGTCTCTGGTTTCAATATTCTCCAGATCATCCGATGGTGCCGGTGTTTCGTTGTGATTATCCCCTTTGCGCGTTTTCTTATGATCATTTTTGATTGCACCCTGGGGCGGGTCTTCAAGAAATTCCGAATCCTCAATATAGGGAATACCTGCGCTGATCAACGCAGAAAATACAAATTCCAATTCCTCCACACGCTGTTCCGCATCCGGGAAGAACCGGAGGATGTCAGATGTGCTCACAAAGGATTTTTTGCGGCCTAATTGGATCAATTTGGCAACAGACGAAGCAGCTTGCGCCCCTTCGAGTGCGGCCCCCTGTTTCTTCGTTTTACCCATGGAATCCTTTCAATTGATGCCAGGTATGCTTGGTATGAGATTTGTTCCCCATTCGTACGTTTACACATGACCCACAAAACGCATCCGGGGAGAATTTTATGATCATCACATATATGAGGATATTATTTTTTAGGTAAAATATCAACCATTTGCTCAAATTTGCCGCAAAAAGTTGGGGGATATCGAGACAGATGACATCTTTTCAAAGAAATTTTTGACAAAGTGACCAAAAATTTTATACAATACCAAAAATCAGCCCATTTGGAGGTAAACGATGTTCAAAAATAAGCAATGGATGATAGTGTTTCTGTTTTCTTCAATTTTTTTAGCATCGTTATCTTGTTCCATGCCATCCTGGTTAGGGGCATCACCTTCCGGGCTCCAATTGGAAGAAACAATCCAGGCGATGCAAATGGCCACAGAAAGACATCAAAACCAGAACTCCTCAAACATCTCAGAGCAATGGACAATTGAACAGTGCAACGCAATCCAGGATGTAACAATCACTGTGAAGCATTTTGAGGAATATCAAGTCGATGATGGTCATGTAGAATGCGACTACTCTCACGAAATCCTAAATGTCAGCCAGCTCCCAATAAGAATCATTTATTTTAAACATTTTTATTATGGCGGCCTTGAGCCACCAAACGACTATGAATTTGGCTGGAACAAGGTAGCATCCCGCCAACCTTCAGAAACCTGGGTTTTAAGAAGTTTCCTAAGTGACTGTGTAAATTGCACCCCCACAAGATATGAATCAATTCATTTCAGTATCGCTATCGTTTATGATACCCCTCAATGCGAATGGATCACAGCGGGTGATGGCATTCACTTCGGTATCTTGCAGATTGCTGAAGAGCAACCGCTGTTAGCACCATGCACAACAATCTCGCCGATTACTTACTCGGAGGCTGTACCGGACATTTCCATCGGGTTACGGCGTTAACTTAGATCTCAATGAATTAAACCAAAAACTCGTGCAAAAAGGCACGAGTTTTTTATCAGCGGGGAGGGGGGGATTCGAACCCCCGGTTGAGCTATACACCCAACAACCACTTAGCAGGCGGCCCCAATCAACCACTCTGGCACCTCCCCAATTTAATTAATTACCCTCCTGAATTCAGGCGGAGGGAGAGGGATTCGAACCCACGGTGGGCGCAAACCCACACCTGTTTTCAAGACAGGCGCCATAGTCCACTCGGCCATCCCTCCAGAAATGAGATTCTACTATTAAATGCCCTTCATCACAAGGCAGGCGCTTAATTATAGCACCTTGAAATTGAGATGCAACACGCAGATCGGATGCTATCAGAGATCACGTTCAGAAAGCCTATTATGAGAAGGTATCCAGCACTAGAATATTTCAATAAACCAAGTCATTCTTGTGTCGCATCCGCAGCCATTTCTCCGGGGAAATAAACCGCCATCCGATCGCCAAAGTCCTGAATATAGAGACCTTTGGGTTTGAGCAGCAACCAGAAAAAAGCATAAAGATCACCAACCGCACCGGAGGCATTCATCGTGACCAGTAGCAAAATCGGTAAAACCCAAGCCGGCGGCAAGATCAACATCAGTCCAAACCCAACAACTGAGATAACCACCAGCGGCGTCAGGCTGATGATCAGATAAGCCTGTTTTGGGATAAACCAGTCAGGTGCAGCAGCATAAGCATAAAAGCCTCGAAAACCGAACTTTGGTCGTCCACCTGTAAAAAGCCAAAAGAACAAACCGTGAATAGCCTCATGCAAAAAAATCATCCCTGCAATCACACTGATCAAGATTATTAGAGTAACAAGAAAAGTTTCTGACAAATATCCTGAAAATAGTCCATCCGACAGGTCTGTAAACAGTGAGGGACGGAACAACTGCAGGAATTTAAAAGAGAGCAACACTGAACCTGCAAACATCCCCAAGCCGGCAATGTTCAGTGCGATGGCAAGTTTGATATCCTTGGCAAGATTTAAGTTTGCACTTAATTGATAAGTGCCTGGCAGCACTTGCATGGGACGTTGAGGTTCAGTCATGCCAATCTCATCCCCCGTCATTTGCTTGGGTATGGTACACGCGAATGCCATCCCCATAGTCCAGCACGAGCGAGCCTTTTGGCTTGCGCATCGCCCACCATACCATGGCAGCATCGCTGAGAGCTGCTGCCAGGTTGAGCGAAACCAGCAACAACACACCGGGCACCAGGTTGAGCGGCACCACCATCACCGCCAACACACCCAAAACCGTGATCAAGATCGCCGGTGTCAGTCGGATGGCAGCGTAAAGATTTCTTGAAAGATACCATTCGGGTGCTGCGGCATAAGTATAAAAGCCTCTAAATCCTACGCTTGGACGCTGGCCTGTGAACACCCAAAACAATACCCAGCGCATGCCTTCGTTCAAAACGATCATCAGCCCGACCGAAAGCACCAGCAATAATACCCCGCGCCAAAATTCCCGCATCCCGGTGATGATCAGGATATTCTCTTCTGAGAGATACGCCGGACGCAGCACCGCCAGGCTTTTGACCAGCAGCCAGCCGACACCAAACAATACACCAATCCCCGCCAGGTTCAAGATCATGCCCCATCCCCGGTTCTCGTTCAGATCTAACTTTCCGATCTGATGATAATTTTTCGGTAAATCTTGCGTTGCTTTAAATTTGCTCATATCTACTTTTCACTCCTCTCAAGCCCATATCGTCCCCGAATTTAATCTCCATCATCCAACAAATTGAGGCGCAGCCTCATTCGACGACGGTATTGGTCGGCCAGGGCGTGCTGGTCTCAACGGCACTCCCAGTCGAGTCCGTTTTAGCGTTTTCTACTGGGAGGGTCATGCTTGGTTCAGGGGATGGCGGTGGCTGGGTCTCCGTCGCCGCAAATGGCGCTGTCCAGCTTGCCTGTGGCGACAGGGATACCTCCTTCAGATTCCGAAAGGCAGAACCATTCCTCAGATAAACATAAACCAACAAAACAAACACCAGCAACAAGATTGCCAGACAGCCCAATCGCCTGCGGCGTTTTTTCAGGTCAGCAACTGCAATTTGCGTCTCTGCCGGCGGCAACTGGATCAACACCAGTGTCACGTTGTCATGCCCCCCACGCTGGTTGGCCATGTCGATCAGCACTTGAGGTGCGTCCTCCAGGGATTTGGTCTGGATCACTTCGCAGATCTCATCATCTTGCACCAGGTCCGTCAAGCCATCGCTGCACAGCAATAGGATGTCACCAGGTAAAAGCCTCGTACCCTGGTTGTCAAGCGCATCTGCCTCACTTTCACCGTCGAACAACCACATCCTGAAATCTGGCTTTGGTGTCTGCTGAGAGCCGAGGTAACGCCGGATAATGTGCGCATTGGGGTGGTCTACCGCCTCATCTTCTGTCAGCATCCCGGCATCATAAGCCTCCTGCAGCCAGGTATGATCTGTGGATAATTGGATCAGGTGCCCTTGACGCAAGAGGTAAATGCGTGAATCGCCCAAATTAGCCGTGAACAACCTGTCGCCAATCACCCAGGCACAGGCACAGGTTGTCCCCATCCCCTTCCGGCCCCTTTCCGTCAATGAGGCACGAAAAATTTCGTTGCTGGCGCGGGCAACCGCCTTCTCCATCGCTGCCAGAGGCTGGCGTCCATCACTGGTTTTCAGCTCTTCTGTGAGAATCGACACCCCCATCTCCGCCGCCACCTCACCTGCGCGATGCCCGCCAATGCCGTCACATAACACAGCCAGAACCGATGGCGTTTTCCGATCGGGTCCCGTGCGGAAAGCCGCCACCCGGTAGCGGTCTTCGTTCTGCTTCCCTGCCCGTCCAGGGTGACTGGCTGCCTTATATTTCAGATGGGTACGGTTTTCTTCGATCATAGGATGGGGTGATATTTCGAGACGTCAATTTTCTGATGGGTGTCACTGTCTATCATTGTAAACCGAAATCCCGATTCCCCAAAATGGATCAGATCGCCATGCTTGATCTGGATAGGGCGGCGGCCTACTCGTTGATAGTTCACCCAGGTTCCCCCCGATGACCCCATATCCAGCAGCCAGGAAAGGCCTTCCCAATGCTGGATGATGGCTGAGGTTTGGGCAATACCCAATCCTTCCAAAACAAGGTCAGCCTGATCTGGGTCACACCCCACGACAACTCTGGCTTTTGTAAGGGTAAAGGCTTGTGAGGAATCATCCTCACCAGGCATTCCTAAAGGGGTCAAAATCGCATAAACCTGCTTAGCGGATGGCGAAAGCGTCGCCCGATCTTGCGAAGGTTGTCTTGTCAGGCTGGAGAGAGTCTTCCGAATTTTTTTTGACACAGGCGATTTCCAACCTCGTCTTCCTAGCCAGATCAGCGGTATAAGGACGGCGATAAACATCATCACAATCACGCCAAATAAAACCTTGCGACCAAGGTTCGTGTCTGCATCGAGTTCAGATGCCGTCACCTCAATTTGCACAGGCGTCAGGATCGTGCGACCGGTCAGTCCGATCTCATCAACAACCTCCACCTGGATCTGGTGTTCGCCGGCCTTGTCAAAACCGCTCAAGTCCCATGTCAGTGACTCAAAAGGCGCCTGGTTGCTTTCTGCCACCACCTCCCCATCCACCAGCAGACGGCTGGTGGCAATTTCCCTCGGGTGCTCATTGGTGTATTCAACTAAGTATTGAATATCGATTGTGTCGGGTGATAGAGTCTCCCCATCCGAAAGTATTTCCCGCATGATCGTTGCTGGCGGTGAAATCAAGATCGGCTCGGGCGGAAACACTTCGATATAAAACGGGGGGCTTTCACCCCTGACGACACCCTCCAATAAGGCAAATTCAATCGCTAACGGATAGGTGCCCGTCTCGCGGATACCAGACCGATAAGTCAGCGTATAAGAGGAGCCCAGCAAATCCAAATAGGTTTCTGGGTCCGGCAGGGGTTCCTCCCCATCCACATAAAAGAAATCCCCGCCTGTGATATCAGCCAGGTCGAACAATGCCTGTCCCTGAGCATTATCTAAGTACAATGTATCGCCGACCATCCACACATTCACCTGCACACCGGCTGCACGCGCTTCTTCTGTCAACTCATATAATGTTGAAATTTGATCTGCCAGTGGGGGAACCGTTAGATACAAAACCACCTTGTCCGTCCCAAAGGGGACCACGCGCTCGGCTGCTGACCGGATCGCGTTTTCAAGGCTGGAAAGATCCGGTGTCATCGACCTGAAATTCGGTTGATAAGCTGTAAATGCCGTCAGCCATGGGTCGGAGGATTGTATATTCCGCACGAGTGTGCCCTCGGTCGTGATCAATGACCAGGAATCTTGTGGGGCAAACTGCCTGCTTGACGCCCAATCCGCCAATGCTGCAGATATTTGCTGGTAAACAGAAACACCTTCGGCATCCCGCAGATCAAAGTCGCGTGCGCCGTTGATCGCCAAGGAAAACAACACCCCCACCTGGTGCTCCTCCAGGGCAATCAACGCCACCTCCGAATCGCCCTCTAAAACCGTCAATCGCTCGCGCGTCACCTGCATTTCTTCATCCTCCAATCCTATCGGGAGCTTGAATTGGATGGTGATCTCTGGGAAGTCGGAACTATCAGGCGCCTGTAAAAGAATACTATCCGGGATCTGCGCCGATACTTGCTTAAATTCAAAGCCCAAAAAAGCAGCGCCTAGATAAACAGACAGCACAAAAATGACCCCCAAAACCTGCTTGCCAAAAGCGAGCTTCTGGCGGTGGCGCGTGATCCAATTTTTGTTCTCAGGCATTATTTCTAAAAAATTTGATCCCGTGTTAGGGCATTAAGCTGGCTCCTGTGGATTTAGAACAGTCGGTGTCAGATCGGCTTTATTGGTTAACCGCCTGAATGTGAGCGTCCAGCTTGCCAGCACATAGGCTTTCAGTACCCCACCCAAAAAGATCATGATGGGGATAATGATTAAGAACAGGATGATACTGACAATCATGCCCACACCCACAGCCCCACCATCCAGGGCAAGTAAACCCAGCACCAAAGGCATCGGCACGAGGATCAACGGCAGGGCAATCACCAAGCCGATGATGATCTGCCCCAAACCCAGGATCAAGAACATGACCAGCACCTTGCCTAAATTTCGTGTGATGACCTGCCAGGCACGGCTAATCGCCTCAAATACATCCTTATCCTCCTGAATGATGGCAATCGTAGTGAAATTCACCATCAAATCAATGAATATTCCAATTGCAATCAACAAAAACGCACCTAAACCGCAGGTTAGGGCTACTAAAAGAATAATCGGGAGTAACAGCAGAAGCACTACAATGAAACCGAGCACTCTCAAACCCAGATTTAACAACAAGACCTTCCAAAAATATGGTTTTATGCCACTGAAGATCTCTTTAAAAGAAATCGGTTTTGCATCACTTGCGGCTTCGTCTGCAATCACCGTTCCTTTAATGACACCCGCTGTGCCAAATGAACCCACAAACAGCATCACCACAGACATGACCAGCCCAATCAAGATCAATGCCAGGACAATCGTTATACCAAGGCTAACCCACACGCCGACCGGTATATCTGCCAGCCATTGAGCAAAATCTTCAAAAGCACGCTGGGCAGAAGGCGACATAAATGGTGGGCCATTCCACGATCCTGACTCCCCGCCGGAATAAACAGCGTTACCGCCGCTGCTGCCCCCACCACCGGCGGAACCCATACCGCAACCCGCCAGCACACCAAACAACCATAGAATTTTATGCTTCCAGATAATTTTCCAAGCCTTTGACAATATTTCGCCAAAATCCATCGCTTCCTCCTTCGAGCTTCTTACATTGATTGTGAATTAGGGGAATAAATGATTATGAATTAATTATAGTAGAAACAACAGGGTTCGCCAAATCTTTCTGGCGACCGTTCACTCATTCCCATTCTATCGTTCCAGGGGGCTTGCTGGTAATGTCGTATACCACACGGTTGACACCGATGACCTCATTTACGATCTGGTTGGCAACCCGAACCAACAAATCATCGGGGAGCCTGGCCCAATCTGCCGTCATAAAATCCTCGGTGGTCACCGCTCTCAGGGCAATCGTCTCTTCATAAGTGCGCTGATCGCCCATCACCCCGACAGACTTGACCGGCAGCAGCACAGAAAATGCCTGTGCCACTTTCTCGCCAAACTCAGATTGTGTTCTATCAGAATGCAATAAACCAGCCCGTTCAAGCGCTGTCACAAAGATCGCATCCGCCTGGCGCAGCTTTTGAATTCGACCAGGTGTGACCTCACCGATGCAGCGTACTGCCAGCCCGGGCCCGGGGAAGGGTTGGCGGTGAACCAAAGCCGATGGGAGCCCCAACGCCTTACCCACTTTACGCACCTCATCCTTGAACAGATAACGCAGCGGTTCTACCAGCTCAAAATCCATCGCTTCAGGCAGACCGCCAACGTTGTGATGGGTCTTGATTCTATGGGCGTGCTCACGCTCAGGCGCCCGGGATTCGATGACATCCGGGTAAATGGTGCCCTGCACCAAAAAGGGCGGGCTGCCCAATCGTTTGGCGGTTGCTTCAAAAAGGCGGATAAAAGTCTCGCCAATCACCGTTCGTTTTTCTTCCGGCGCTATAATGCCTTTTAGTTGGGAGAAGAATGTCTCTGCGGCATCAATCACCCGCAGGTTCCCACCAAAATGCTCGCCAAATGCCTTTTCAACCCAGGCGCTTTCATCCTGGCGCATCAACCCCGTATCCACAAAGACTGCTGTCAACTGGCTGCCTACTGCCACACGCACCAAGGCTGTTGCTACGCTTGAATCCACGCCGCCGCTGACAGCCGATAAGACCGGCGCATCCCCGACCTGTTCCCGGATTCGTGCGACAGCATCTTTGATCATAGATTGCGGTGTCCAATCGCCGGAACATCCGCAAATATTGATCACAAAACGTTTGAGAAGGTCGCGCCCTGAGGGTGTGTGATTAACCTCAGGGTGAAACTGTAACCCATAATACCGACGCGTTTCGTCGCTGATTGCAGCCATGGGGCTGTTTGCTGTTTTTGCTAAAACCTTGAAGCCATCAGGCAATGACTCAATCCGATCGCCGTGAGACATCCACACCTGCGAATCTTCATTCGCATTAAGCAGATCGGAAGGCGCAATAATTTCAAGCTCAGCCAGGCCGTACTCCCGCGTCTCAGCGGCAACCACACCTCCACCCAGAGCATACGTCAACGCCTGCAACCCATAGCAGATCCCTAAAATCGGCAGCCCTGATTGGAGCACAAACTCCGGCAATTTGGGAGATCCTTCCTCATAGATGGAAAGCGGCCCGCCAGACAGGATAAAGCCCTTTGGAGAAAGTGCTTCGATTGTTTCCAGGGGTGCATTCCAGGGCAGCAACTCGCCATATACATGCGCTTCCCGCACCCGCCGGGCGATGAGCTGAGAATATTGTGATCCGAAATCAAGAATGACGATCGTTTCAGTCATACGCCTCCTGCTGATGCTCGCTGATCAGATGCCAATGCCATTGCGGCACAAGCTGATTTGATCCGCCGTTATTGATCAGCCGATAGCCTTGTGCAGTCAGGTCAAAATCGGAGATCAGCTCGGTGACAATCTGGTAGAAATCCTGGGCAAATTCTGGGGGCTGAGCACTCGCGTCATCAAATGTCTGAATAGACATCTTCGGAAGGATGAGGATGTGCAATGGATAATCCGGTTGGGGATGGTGAAAAGCAAGCCAATGTTGATTTTCAGCAAGCCGGTTGACCGGTAAAAAAGTGTTCATATGTCGGAAGAAAAACGCTGTCAGTGGATGCAAAGGGCGCCAGCGCGCCGCTCGCAGCAAAATGGATAAGACTTCAGTCTTCAGCGAAGACAATGTCGCCATGCTCAAGGGCGGCTATAGGCACCAGCGAGTGGATGGGCACCTCTAAGTAAGAAAGCATCGCCCGTCCTTCTTCAAAGGTTTTCTCGATCAATACCCCGATTCCCACAATTTTGGCACCGGCGGTTTGTGTCAACCGCACCAGGCCTGCGATGGTGGCGCCTGATGCGAGGAAGTCGTCGATGATCAACACGCGCTCACCCGCACCCAAATACTCTGGCGAAACGATCAACTCAATCATACGTCCTTTGGTATGCGATGGCGCCACGGTCAGATAGACGGTATCAGGCATGGTGATGGGTTTATGTTTGCGGGCATACACCACCGGCACGCCCAAATATTTCGCCGTCATCAATGCTGGCGCTATCCCAGATATTTCTGCGGTTAGCACTTTGGTTGGATGTGTTGATTTAAACAGCTCAGCCAGCGCTTTGCCGCAAGCCTCCATCAAAGCCGGGCCCACCTGATGATTGATGAATGGGTCTACCTTCAGGATACCGCCGCCCAGGCTCTCGCCTTCTTCTTCGATGCGTTTTTTTAATGGCTCAAACACAACTCCTCCATCCTAAACTCAGCGTAATTGTATAGACATTTTACAATAAATAAAAATTTGGCAGGGGATAAAAGATAGGATTTAACCAAACATTAAACTAATCAAGCTGGTGGGTCTTTTGTTTCATCAGAAGGTGCGCTATCATGCCTGCGCAGGCGGAAGAGCACCTCTTCAAGGATTTTGCGGTTAAAGCTGACCAGGTCCGCAATTAAGCCGATCAGGAAGGTGATAAAACCGACGATTAGAAAAACCGCCGCCAGGATCAGGGACTGGATCATCCCTGTCCCGCGGTCCTGAAAATAAAAAACCAGGAATCGGACCCCGATGATCGTGCCGACCAGCAGCATCAAGATGCTGATCACAGTGAAAATGCGCAGCGCGCGATACATGGCAAAGGACCGCAAGATTGTGACCGATGAATTGACCAGGTAATGCCGCACACTGCTAAAAAGCCGTGAAGGACGCTCTGGTGGGTTGGTTTCAATGGGGACAAAGGACACCCGGACATGCCTTGCGCCGGCCTGGATCAAGGTTTCAAGTGTATAGGAATAATTGCTGAGCACCATCGTCTCTAAAGCAACTTTTCGTGTGATTGCCCGAAAACCGCTGGTCGCATCCGGGATGTCAAAACCAGCAGTGGCAGAAACCACCCGGCTGCCAAAAGCCTGCAAAGCACGCTTGTGCGCAGGGAAGTGCTTAACAGACCGCACCCCGCGGTCACCGATCACCATTTCAGCCTGGTCCTCAATGATAGGTTGGACCAATTTATGAATATCCTCTGCGCGGTACTGGTTGTCGGCATCGGTGTTGACGATCACATCCGCCCCCAGCCGCAGGCAGGCGTCAAGCCCGTGCGCATAAGCCTGCGCCAACCCAAAATGACGGGAGAGATGGACAAGATGGTCTGCCCCATGTTCGCGGGCTACCGCTGCGGTGTCATCCGTACTCCCATCGTCTATCACCAAAACTTCAACCGTGTCAAAACCATCGATCGTTCTCGGCAGTTGAGAAAGGGTCTTGGGCAAAATTTTTGCCTCGTTATAGCAGGGGATTTGGATAATTAGTTTCATAAGCGGGTCTTCCCTTACACAGGTTGATACCAAGTATATCACGATGGATAAGATTTACAGGCTGCCTGAAATTAGGTTCGTCACGCGAATATTAAAATAGCCTCGATGTGTTGAAATTATTTCAATACAATTATATACTTACTCAAATACTGCAATCAATCTCTTTTTTTTCGATACCTTCATCTAAGGAGCGCTCCTATGAAATCCTCTCGATTAAAATCATTCAATTATGCAGTCGGTATGTTCGGCACATCCATCCCCATCAATTTATTAAAGACATTCGCAGCAGCCTTCTATGTCAAAGACCTGGGCCTGATTACGGCTGCCCAATGGGCATCGGTGCTATTCATCTACACCTTCATCGATGCCATTGATAATCCGGTTTACGGATACCTCTCAGACCGGACACGCACCAAGTGGGGGCGCCGAAAACCCTGGCTGGTGATCGGCACACCGCTTTTAGTATTGGGTCTGATTGCCTTCTACACTCCTGCATCATTCCTCAGCGGCAAATCGGCGCTGGCATGGGTGATGCTGTTTTATATCTTCACCGGCACGCTCGACTCGGTCATCAACGCCAATTACGCGGCACTCTTCCCCGAACTCTTCCCGGATGACATCAGCCGGGCGAAGACCAATGCTCTCCGGCAGGCATTTCAACTGGTAGCAATGATCATCAGCATTGCCCTTACCCCCATCGTGGCAGAACAGCTTGGCTTCAGCCTGACCGCTATTCTCTACGGGATTTTGGGCGGGGCGGTGATCCTGTATATGTCACTCACCAGCAAAGAAAAGCCGATCGAAGAGCACGAAGCCAAGCCAAAATTGTGGGAAAGCATCAAAACCCTGGTCACCAATTGGAAGTTTTGGGTTGCCGGGTTCGCTAATGCCTTCTACAGCGCAACCATGTCTTTGGTAATGGCAGCGTTGCCCTTCTACTCAGATTACAAGCTCGGCATCAGCAGCCTTCAGCAAACAATCCTGTTTGCAACGGTGCTGCTGATCGCCATTGGCAGTGTGGCGGTTTGGGCATTTTTCGTCCGCAAGTATTCCCTCATCCCGGTATGGCGGGCTGCCCTGATCACCCTCACACTGACCTTCATCCCGCTTTATTTTGCCAATTCCTTCATCACGGCGATCATCTGCAGCGCGCTGGTGGGCTTCGGCTTCGCCGGTGTGATCACCACCATGGACCTGGTGCACGCCAAGATCATGGACGAAGATCGGCTCAAACACGATGTACGTCGTGAGGGCATCATCGCCAATGCGCTGGGCTTTATGAACCGCCTAAACGGGTTGTTCACCAGTTTGGCCTTCCTGCTGATCACACAATTCTTCGGCTTTGTAAGCGGGGACCAGCCAGGCCCCCACCCAGACCAGGCTTCACTCTTCCTGCTAACGGTCTTCCCCTTTGTGCTTTCTGCTATCAGCGTGGTGTTTGCCTTCATCCTCAAATTCCCCAAGGAAGTGCTCCAATCTACAATCACTGATCCTGAAGTCATTGAAAAATAAGGATAATCAATATGGCACTGATACATCTCGAGCACACACCTGAAACCGTAAAAGTCTGTTTACCCCTGTATATCATCCTGCCTGACCCCGGCAAGGTCGGCGAGGTGCCCATTCAACAGCGAAAAGTCCTCTATTTACTGCATGGGTTGAGCGACAACGGAAGCGCCTGGCTGCGTTACACCAACATCGAAGCGCTTGCCTACGAAAAGGGACTGGTGGTAATCATGCCGTCCTTCGGACGCAGTTTCTATGCTGACCTCCCCAATGGGCAGAATTATTTCACCTATCTCACCCAGGAACTGCCAAAATATCTCAAGGATGTATTCGGGTTGGACCCAAAACGGGAAGACACTTTGATCGCGGGCAATTCGATGGGCGGTTACGGTGCATTTAAAGCGGCATTGAGGTTCCCTGAAAAATATGCCGCCGCGGCCAGCCTGTCTGGTGTGCTCTCTATTGAAATCCTGAAAATCCACCCAGACGATCAACGGAAAGAGGAGTTCAAAACCATCTTTGGCGACCTGGAACAACTGAAGGGCACACGCCATGACCCGATGGTCTGGCTGAATAAGGCTGCAGAAAACCCGCAGAACTTGCCCCGTTTATATGTTGCGTGCGGCAAGGAGGACGATCTTCTGCCCGTCAACCGGGTCTTCCAATCCGCCACCCAAAAATTGCGATTACCTGTTGAATACAAGTTCGAAGACGGCCAACATGATTGGCTTTTCTGGCAAAAACACATTCAACGATTTTTGGATATGGTCATCGACAGCGAAGCCTGAGCAGGAAGGCGGTCGAGTAGGGAGTAATTTATGAGCACAACTCACCTGGAATATTTCATACCCCACGAAAAAGAAGGGCAGTATCTCACACTGCCCTTTGAGATGCCGCAAGATACAGTATCCTTCACCCTTAGCTATCACTATCAGGCCCGGGAGGAAACCCCACAAGGGATCGCCGGCGGTTCATTTACTGCATCCGAACCCCTCAACACGATCGACCTCGGGTTGCTTGATCTGGATGGAAACCAGGTGGGTGTATCGGGATCCAACAAGCAAACGATCACCCTTTCAGAAACCGACGCCACCCCAGGGTATGCGCCTCGAGCCTTAACAGCAGGCACCTGGCAGATCCTGATTGGTGCTTATAAGGTCGCCTTGCAGGGTGTGACAGTGACCTATGAGCTTTCTTTCACACCAAAAGAACGGAGACTACTCATCGGCGATATCCACACACACACCCACGCATCAGACGGGGTATTGTCGGTGCATGAGCTGGCGGTACACGCCAGGCGGCATGGCTTGGATTTTTTAGCCATCACCGATCACAATCAGATGGTCAGCAAAGCACAACTCCCCCATCTGCCCGGCATCACGCTCATCCCGGGCGTAGAGTGGACTCATTATCAGGGGCATGCCAACTTCCTTGGTGTGGATAAACCCTACGATGGACCATTTTTCACGAACGATGCGCAAGATGCCCTGGCACGCTTCCGCTCAGCCCGAGAACGTGGTGCCCTGATCGTGATCAACCACCCCTTTGATGACTGCTGCGGTTTCCAATATGATTTGCAGGAATTCCCATTTGATGCAATCGAGATATGGAACGGCCCCATGCGGGAGAGCAACCTGCGCGCGGTGGGATTGTGGCAATCGCTTTTGCAGTCCGGTAAGCAGATCCCCGCTGTGGGCGGCAGCGATTATCACCGGGATAACTTATTTCAAATCCTGGGCGGGCCCTGTATGGGCGTGTATGCTATGAGTAGTTCACCTACAGATATTCTCGACGCGATCAAGGCGGGACACAGTTTCATCACCTTTGCCCCCAACGGCCCGCGGCTTGAAATGCAGATTGGTGAATGGTTCATGGGTGATATTGTGAATTGGCAGGCAGGGCAAACCCTTGAAATTTCAGCCACCGGCCTGAATAACGGAGATGTGGTGCGCGTGATCACAGCCGAAGACAACACCGATCTGTTCGTAGTCCCTTCCGATGGCGCGGCAGTGTTGTCTTTCCCGATCAGTTCACCCGGTTTTGCACGGGTTGAAATTCATCGCGTATTCCTGCCAGGTGTCCCCCCGCTGCCTGCATTGATCAGCAACCCGATCTACTTTACATAGCATAAAGCGAACCTGTTTTTGCATGCGTAGCGATTGCGAAGCACCCTGCAAGGAAGCAATCTACTGTCATTGCGAGCGGAGCGATTGCGTAGCATCCTGTAAGGAAGCAATCTACTGTCATTGCGAGCGTATCGATTGCGTAGCATCCTGTAAGGAAGCAATCTACTGTCATTGCGAGCAAAGCGAAGCAATCTCATGAAATAGACAACAAAGCAAGATCGCCACGTCGTCGCTCCGCTCCTCCTCGCGATGACAAAACATCTGTCATTGCGAGCAAAGCGATTGCGAAGCATCCTGTAAGGAAGCAATCTACTGTCATTGCGAGCAAAGCGAAGCAATCTCATGAAATAGAAAACTTAGCGAGATCTCCACATTTCCCTCTTTATCCTTCAAACAATGAAATAATCATTCTCTTACTCAATTTTTTATCGGGTTGTGATTATCCACCTCAAAACGGTCAAGGTTTTCTTAAAGAGATATATAATCAATAAGTACATTCTTCAAACCCCCACCTCACGAAATACATAAGGAATGTGTTATGACTAGAAAGCCAAAAATTCTGATCGTTGGCGCTGGCGTAGCCGGCCTTTCAGCCGGTATCTATGCCCAAATGAACGGCTTTGACACCAAAATTTATGAAATGCACAGTATCCCGGGCGGCCTGTGTACCGCCTGGCAGCGTCGGGGTTATACCTTCGATGGTGCTATACGCTACCTGACAGAGGTCCACCCGGATGTAAAGGGCTACCAGTTATGGGAAGAGCTGGGCATCCTCAATCACACTGAGATGCATTTTTACGACGAATTTGTGTGTATTGAAGGTCGGGACGGGCGCAAGCTGCATATTTACACTAATATTGATCGCCTGGAAGAACACCTGCTTGAACTCTCTCCACAAGACGCAGCCCCCATTCATGACTTTATTGAAGGCATCCGGGATTTCACCCAACTGGACCTTCCGGTCGATATCACTGCGGCTGATGCCCGAGAATTTGCACAGATGGGCCGTGGGATGCTTCCCGTCCTCCTCCCCACAATTCGATGGCGAAATGTGACCCTGGATGAATTTGCGGATCGGTTTGCTGATCCTCTCTTGCGGGAGGGCATGCACCATTTCTTCCAATTCTCGCCTACAGATTTCCCGATGATGCTGTGCCTCTCGACCCTGGGTATGATGCATGACCACGAGGCTGGCTATCCCATCGGTGGATCCCTGCCGATCGCGAAATCACTTGAAGCGCGCTATCTTGATCTGGGTGGGAAGGTCATTTACCGGTCGAGAGTATCAGATATCATTGTTGAAGATGATCATGCAACAGGTTTAAAACTGGAAAGCGGTGAGATCGTTCTGGGGGATATGATCATCTCGGCGGCTGACGGCCGCATGACCATTTTTGACTTGCTGGATGGTAAATATACCAATGAAAAAATCAACAGGATTTACCAGGGCGGAATGACCCCAAGTAAATCAATCCTCCAAATCTCATTGGGGGTGGGAATGGATTTCTCAAATCATCCGCCAATGATCAACTTCCCCCTGGCAGAACCGGTCTGGCTGGGAAATATCCGCCATGACAGACTGACAGTCAAGCATTACTGTTTCGACCCCAATATGGCGCCAGAGGGCAAATCGGTTCTAACAATATGGTGTGAGGCGGATTACGATTACTGGCGTTGGCTGCGGGGGGATTTAAGCCGCTATCGCGACCACAAAGATGAGGTCGCTGAAGTAATTATTGACATCCTCGATCAGCGTTACCCCGGCTTTCGGGATTCACTTGAAGTGGTAGACGTTGCCACACCGACGACTTACGAACGCTATACCGGAAATTGGCGAGGCGCCTTCGCTGGCTGGGCACTCACCACCCGGAAGATGAGTATGATGATGGGCATCGGGATGGATAAAACCCTGCCTGGTCTTTCAGGGTTTTACATGATCGGGCAGTGGGTGGAACCTGGCGGCAATGTCGGACTGAGCTGCGCATCCGGTCGGGATGTGATCAGGGATATTTGCCGTGAGCGTGAGAGAGAATTTATCACTAAAGGATAGTAATAAAATATAGCAAAATGATAAACGTATCACAACATCGCGAAGCAAGATCGCCAAGTCGTCGCTTTGCTCCTCCTCGCGATGACATAATATCTGTCATTGCGAGCCCAGCGAAGCAATCTGATGAAATAGACAACTCAGCGAGATCGCCGCGTCGTCACTCCGATTCTCTTCGCGATAACATAATATCTGTCATTGCGAGCCCAGCGAAGCAATCTCATGAAATAGACAACTCAGCGAGATCGCCGTGTCGTCACTCCGTTTCTCTTCGCGATGACAATACTTTTCTTTTCCCCACCACGAACATCGTTATAATAGAGCCATGGACAATCCCATTTCCCTCAACCCCCAGGATTTCTATGCTTCCCATGGTCAAATCAGCGATCCTGCACCTTACGAAACACAACTTGAAGAACTCCCCCAGGCCCTCCCTGAGCTGGTAAAAGCCATCCAGGGCTTGATGCTGCACCTCCACTGGGCAGAGCGTTACGGCATCACCCTCAACCGCATCCGTAAAGACGAAGCCAACCTGCGCACAACTCGCAACCGCATCGCCGCGATCCTTAATCAAAACCCCGCCCCACTCTCACAGGAACGCATCTTGAGTCAGCGGACGATCGGCACCTGCCGGGACTTCGCCTTGTTCCTGACTACGGTGCTGCGCCACCGAACGATCCCTGCCCGGTCTCGTGCAGGTTTTGGCACCTATTTCACAAAGAACCGTTTTGAAGACCACTGGGTGTGTGAATACTGGCAAACCGAAGAAAAACGCTGGGTAATGGTCGACCCACAGCTTGACGAATTGCAGATCAAAACGCTCAAAATCCAATTTAACCCCCTGGATATGCCCCGATCAAAATTCGTCACCGGTCCCCAAGCCTGGGACTTGATCCGCACCAATCAGGCAGATCCAAACCAGTTCGGTATCTTCAACCTAAAGGGCTCTGACTTTATCAAAGGCAATCTGATCCGCGACTTCCTCGCCCTGAACAAGATCGAGATCCTCCCCTGGGACAACTTCATGCTGATCAATAAACGCTTTAGATCCATGACGCCCAAGGAAAAAGACCTGATGGACCGGCTTGCTAAGATCAGCACTGGTGAAGACCAGGATTTTCTATTGGTCAGGGCTGCTTTTACGGCCAATCAAGCCCAACTCTTGCCCAAATATTTCATTCCATAACACGTACAAGGACGATAAACTATGCCCCATAAATCACCCGCCTGGATGCAAAAAGCCATATTCTATCAAATCTACCCCCAATCCTTTTACGATTCCAACGCAGACGGCATCGGCGATATCCCCGGGATCATCCAAAAATTGGACTATATCGAATCATTGGGTGTGAACGCTTTGTGGATCAACCCCTGTTTTGTTTCACCCTTCCACGATGCAGGGTACGATGTCGCTGATTATTACCGGGTCGCTCCCCGGTATGGCACCAACGAAGATTTGAAAACCCTGTTCGCTGAAGCGAAGAATCGCGGTATCCGCATTCTGCTTGATTTGGTGCCCGGGCATACATCCATAGAGCACCCGTGGTTCCAGGCATCCCAGCAAGATGAGAAAAACGATTATTCAGACTACTATGTTTGGAACGACTCCATCTGGGAGGTGCCCCAGGACGACCTCCCGATCGTGAGAGGGTATGCCCAGCGCGATGGGGCTTATGTCACCAATTTCTTCTGGTTCCAGCCGGCACTTAATTATGGCTTTGCCCAAACCAACCCCGATAACCGCTGGATGCAGCCGGTGGATGCCAGTGGACCGCAAAAAGTGCGGGAGGAAATCAAGAAGATCATGGCTTTCTGGCTGGAGATGGGTGCCAGCGGTTTCCGGGTCGATATGGCAGCCTCATTGGTCAAACGAGACCCTCACAAGATCGAGACCGCCCGTTTTTGGCGTTGGATCCGGGAGTGGCTTGATCAAACCTACCCTGAGGCAGTTCTGGTCGCCGAATGGGGCAACCCGGCACAATCCATCCCGGCTGGTTTTCATGCCGATTTCCTGCTGGGGTTCAGTAATCCAGGCTGGGTATCACTCTTCCGCAAGCGCGGCGAAGGGCGCTGGCGGGATCACTATAGCTGGTCCTTCTTTGATGAGTCGGGGCATGGGGATATCAAGCAATTCCTCGATGAATACCTGTATTACCTCGATCTCACCAAAGACCAGGGCTATATCGCCTTGATCACAGGCAACCACGACGAGACACCGCGCCTGGCAAATGGTCGAAACCCGGAAATGCTCAAGCTAATCTATCTTTTCTTGCTGACCATGCCCGGCACACCATTCATCTACTACGGCGACGAGATCGGGATGAATTTCCACCCGCTTCCCTCAAAAGAAGGCGGTTATCAACGCACAGGTTCCCGCACCCCGATGCAGTGGTCAGATGAAGACAACGCCGGATTCTCAACTGCTCCCGAAGGAGACCTGTACTTACCTGTCAACTCCGATCCAGACCGCCCCACCGTATCCGAGCAAGATCGCGATTCAAACTCCCTGCTCAATCGTGTGCGCGCGCTGACAGCCCTCCGGCAGCGCTGGCACGCACTGGATGCAGATGCCGGATTTGAAGTGGTATACGCTGAAAGCGGGAAATTGCCCTTTGTTTACACCCGATCCAAGAACAACCAAAAATTGATGGTTGCCCTCAACCCATCCAACAAGAAAGTGATTGTAGAACTCCCTAAATCAATTTTTGATGCGCTGCCTGCTCCTGTGGATCTGCCGGGAGATGCCAATATCAAAACTTCGAAATCCGGTTGGATTCTATCAATCGGGCCTGTTTCCGGGGCTATTTTCAAAATCAATTAAGGCGAGAAATCTAAAAAGGGGCTGTCCTTTACTTTCGGGACAGCCCCTTTGTTGGTTAATCTTATTAATCACGAAGCTTAAGAGGATCAAGCGCTATTCATCATTCTGCGCGTGTTTGGCTGCCCTTTTCTCAAGGATAGGCCCGCCAACAGCAAAAAAGAGCGTCCCGGCCAGAGCCAGCCAACCCACCCAGTCACCCAAAAGCGTATTCAAGGTTCCATTGCCCGTACCTAACGCCACATCCGCAACCAGGGTTGCACCGCCGCCTTCAGGGTAGGCTGCGAGAGCCATGATCCTCCCGAAGGGGTCCACAATCGCAGAATCATAACCGCCATCCGCCTTTACCATTGGCACACGGTTTTCAATGGCTCTGAACACCACATGGGTGTAATGCAATTCGGCAATTGCGCCCCAATCGTTGGAAGGCACGCCAATCAACTGCGCGCCCTGTGACACCAGTTTACGCGCTGTATCGGTATAATCCAGGTCATAACAAATGATCGTCCCCAAGGTGCCGATTTCGGTTTGATAGACCGGATAGGTGCCGCGCGTCGGGCTTGTTTCACCGCCAAACAACACCGGGTGATCCTTGCCAAAAACCCCCAAAAATTCGCCGGACGGATCGATCACCGTTGCCTCGTTGCGAAAGGTACCATCCTCCAAATTGACCACATACCCAACCGCCAGGTAACTCCCGGTCTCCTGAGCCAGTTCTGCCAGACCCAACCGGTCATCCACCTGCGGGTCAAACCGCATGGCGCCCTCCGGCCAGACGATGAATTCTGCGCCCTTCTCGGCTGCGGCACGGGTCTGGGAGATCATTTCAACATACAAATCCGCTAAAAGCGCTTCCTGGCCGCGATTGCCCGTAATGATCGGGGAAATTTCAGGCTGAATGGCAGCGACGGTTACCGGTGCGCCGGCAGGGATCTGCAACAGCACCAAGCTGAGCAGCGCCCACAAGATCATCGCCACGCCCGTGCCATTCGCCCAACGACTGATTGTTTTCGCAGGTATCCCAGAAACGGTTTTGTCCGGTTGGTGGTGATCCAACCAAAACAAGACACCCTGTGCCAAAACCAGGTTGACCGCCATGATCAGCATGCCCTGCCCAATAATGCCAAAGATGCTGGCGGGTTGAATAAACCACACCTGCCGGTATAGCGGATAAGCAATAAAGCCCCAGGTGCCTGCAATCGGGATGAATAAACGTACCATTTCAATCCCCGCCCAGGAAAGGGCGCCTTCCAGCACAAACCAGCGATAATGCGTCTTCTGGTGAAATTGCCGGCCGCGAAAATCCATTAAAAAGGCGAATGCAGCCGCCACCAGCGGCAAATAAACCATATAAGAGCCGGTTGGGTTAAAAATTGGGCCTAAATACCCTTCGAGCCAGATTCCGATCGCAAGGGCTGTTGAAAGGCTGGAGAGTTTTGCCGGCATCAAACGATGCTGTGCAAGTTTCAGTGGCACCCAGCCAATGAAGATCAGGGGCCATATTTCATAGGGCGGAAACGCCAATATAAACGCGACACCGCTCAAAACACTCAACACAATGCCAAGCAGTGCGTTCAACCAGGGTTTGTCATTTTTCATTGTTTATTCCTTTTATCGCTAACGGGAATGTCGTCCGTAAACCTAACTTGCAGTACATACAATCATAACAAAATTTAACAGCTCGGATCAATAATACAGCCTAAGTGCCTTACCAGATATCATATCAACATGATCTCTTTTATTCAGACGTTGATTTAATAATGGAAGAGAATATCCAGCACGGTTTCGGTATCCGATAGGTCATCCAGGAGAAAATCTGGATCGGCTTCTTTTAGTGTTTTTCTATCAAAACGGCCGGTTGCCACACATAACACCTTCACACCGGCATGCCGGGCGCAGGCCACATCACGCGGCGTATCGCCAATCACAATTGCATCTTCCGGAGCCACCGGCGCCCCCATCATCTGGCTCAACCGATACAGAGCAAGCGATGGCAAGATATTGCGATCAATATGTTCACTGCCAAACGCGCCAAACCTAAAAACCGCTGGGTCAAATCCAACCGCACGCAACTTATAGGGGACAACCTCTTTAACATTGCCTGTTACCAATCCCAAAGAAAAACCCGGGTCAGGTACCAGGGACTCCAATAAGGCAGACGCGCCAGGTAACGCCCGCATCTTCAAAACGGGTGCTGAGGCTTCAACATGCCGGGTGTAAGCAGCAAAAGCATCGCCACGGCGTGCTTCAATTTCACCCGTATCAACACCCGCCATGCCCATCAGGTCATTCAGAATCTGCCAGTCCGTTTTGCCTGCCATATCATAGGTGTCGATCGGGCCTGTGACCCCAAACACATCTTCTAACGCACGCCGGAAGCAAATCAGACCCTCATTACCGGAATCCATCAGTGTGCCGTCAATATCAAATAATAAAACGCGTTTCTTTGTCAAAAGCATACCCTTTATTCTATCAAAGTCCGCAATTATTGCGTAAATCAACAGCATATTACCGTTGATTGTGGTTTAATTAGGAAAATTGAAGTTAAGAAAGGAACGCCTGAACATGACAACACATTACCAGCTGTGCCTGGTGGGATTTGGCAATGTGGGCAAAGCTTTTGCTAGGTTATTGTTGAAAAAAGAATCTGAACTGGCTGAGCGTTATAACCTGTCAATCACGGTCACTGGGATCATCACCGGGTCACATGGCGGGGCAATCAACCCCGATGGGATTGACTTAGAGAAAGCCCTAAGCCTTGCGTCCGACGGACAAAACCTGGAGACGCTTTCCACAATCGACGCTCCGTGTGACGCGGTTGATTTTATAAAAACCTGCCCGGCAGACTTTATGTTTGAGACCACGCCTGTCAATCCCCAAAGCGGACAACCTGCCATCCAGCACATTCGTACCGCTCTGGATTCAGGGATACATGTGGTCACCGCCAATAAAGGGCCTGTCGTTCATGGTTATGGCGAATTGACAACCCTGGCGAAGCAGCAAGGCCAGCGCTTCCTGTTTGAGTCCGCCGTGATGGACGGCGCACCCATCTTTGCCCTCTTCCGTGAACCACTTGTTGGCGCGAATCTGCTCGGGTTTCACGGCATTCTCAATTCCTGCACTAATTTGCTGCTCGAAATGATGGAACAGGGTAAAACCCTGGAAGAAGCCATTGCATTTGGTAAATCGATTGGCATCACCGAAACCGACCCCAGTAATGACGTTGACGGATGGGATGCAGCAATCAAGGTTGCCGCCCTGGTCACCGTGTTGATGAGCACACCGCTTACACCTCAAGAAGTAGACCGTACCGGGATACGCGGCATCACATCAGAGATGATCCGCTCGGCACAGGCGGATGGGCAGCGCTGGAAACTGGTCTGCACTGCCAAACGTGTTGACGGGCACATCCAGGCTAAAGTTGCACCAGAGCGCGTCAGCCCGCAATCGCCGCTCTATAGCGTGAATGGAACCAGTTCCTATTGCCAGTTCGAGCTGGATGTTCTGCCCGGGTTAGGTATCTTGGAGAGCGATCCCGGGCCTGAGACCACCGCTTACGGATTGTTTGCAGACTTTTTGAACATATTAGAGGTGATCTGATCATGCACGAGCCGATTTTCTTGGCTTTAGGGTCCAATTTGGGTGACCGGATGGACAACCTGTGCATTGCCAAGGCATTTTTACTGCCGGATGTGATCCTCCTGCAGGAATCCCCCATTTACGAAACCCCACCCTGGGGTTTCGAAGCCCAGCCCGCCTTCCTTAACCAGGTGGTGGAGGTACGCAGCACGCTGACGCCGCTTGAACTGCTATCCTATCTGAAGGAGATCGAATTAAGTATGGGGCGCCAGAAAACCTTCCGCAACGGGCCGCGCCTGATCGACCTGGATATTTTGTTCTATGGCTCGCGCGTGGTTGAGGAAAACAAACTGCAAATCCCACACCCGCGCCTGCACCAGCGCGCCTTTGTGCTGGTGCCGCTGAATGACATCGCCCCGGATTTTGTCCATCCGATACTCAACCAAACCGTTGCTGACCTGCTGTCAAAACTTGATCAAGAAGGCATCCACCCGCTGTGATCTTTCTGGCATTCGCTGTCCTGCTCCTCCCCGGTTTGACCTGGTGGGCCTGGCTGGATAAACGCGAGCAGGACCCGCTGATCTCACTCACCTACATCGTCAGCATCAGCCTGAGCCTGATTGCGATTATTGCAGAAGGCGCTTTTTTACTTGGGGTCAATTTTTCAACAGCCAGCATCATCGCCCTGATGGTGCTCTTTTCAACCTTGGCTGCCGCAGGATTTTTGAAAAACAAGATTACCATGCCTGCAAAATACCGTCCTCACCTATGGGTGGGGTTCGCTCTATTCGCCCTGACAATTGCCTTGCGGCTCTTCCAGGCACGCGAACTGCTGCTACCCAACTGGGTGGATTCCCAGCATCACTACCTGATCGTGCGCGTAATTCTTGAAAATAAGGGGCTGCCGGAAAACCTGTCGCCCTACCTCGCTACACCTTTTTACTACCATTACGGATTTCATGCGGTCACCGCCCTGTTCACTGCTGTCAGCGGGCTTGAAATCGGCCAGGCGATGCTAATTTTGGGGCAAGTATTAAACGCCGTAATCAGCTTATCCGTCTATAGCCTGGCTAAAACAATTTGGAAAAAATGGCAGCCAGCGGCGATTGCAGCTCTGCTGGTCAGCTTTGTGACTCGTATGCCGGCTTATTACCTGAGTTGGGGGCGCTACACCCTCACCACAGGCATGCTCCTGCTCCCGGTTGCCATCGCCCTCTGTATTTCTTTACTGGATAAATCTAAAAAAAATTTTGCCATACCGACACTGGCAATCCTTGTGGCAGGCGTATTGCTCACCCATTACCTGGCTGGCCTCGTGCTGGCGATTTTCATCCTGATTTTCACATTTTCAACCCTATACTCACGCCGCCAGAATTTCGGTAAAGCCATTGCCGATTTTTGGCCTACCATCACAGCCAGCCTGGCTGGTTTCCTGCTTGCCCTGCCCTGGCTTATGCGGCTGTTTCAATTCTCGATCAGCCGCAAAGAAATCAACCTGGTTCTGCCAGTAACAGCACAAACCCTGTTCAAATCAGCCGATCGATGGGCTTATGTATGGAAGCTGCTGGGTCCCCTCAGCAACACCGTATTGTTGGGGTTAGCGGTTCTAGGACTGATCATTGCCCTTACGCGCCGGCGTGCAACGGCATTCGCACTTTGGAGCCTTACGCTCACGCTCCTGACCCTTCCCTGGGCGGCGCGTCTGACGCCCTTCCGCGAAGATCACTTCGCCATCATCTTGTTCCTCCCCATCACCATCTGGGCAGGCTGGGTGATCTGGCAAACCGGTTACTGGCTGGGTAAAAGACTGGATCGAGTGTGGCTTTCTGCAGCAGTGGCAGTGGTGCTGACCGCATTGTTCATCGTGTGGGCTTACCCCCTCAGCAGCGACATCGTCAACCCGGTGACAGTGATGGTCACGCAGGAGGATATCGAGGCATTGGATTGGGTGAAAGAAAACACGCCCCCGAATGCCCGTTTCTATATCAACACAGCTTACTGGCTCAATAACACCTATCGCGGTGTCGATGGCGGCGGGTGGTTGCTGCCCTACACAGGGCGTTGGGCCATCGTCCCGACCGTGTTTTATGGCTACGCCTTCGATACCGATCAGGTCAACCAGATAAGATCCTATGGAGAACGTGCCAATGCGATTTCCACCTGCTCTGACGACTTCTATGCACTGATTAATGAAGCGAACCTGTCCTGGATCTATCTCAAGCAGGGCGTTGGCGGTTTGCAACCGAAAAGCCTGGAAGGTTGCCAGGGCATTCAAAAAGCATATCAAAACGGCAAGGTAACTATCTATCAAATCGCCCCCTGAGACCTGTCCCAGCGCTTTTATTTGTCAACCCCCAGGTAAACGGCTATAATTTTCTCACTTATTACAAGGCAAAATTGCATCGTACGTTGTATTCTTATCAGGATAATTATGACCGAAATCAACATTCCATTTTCACAAGTGATCCCATGAAGATCAGTATGATCGGACCGGTCTTCCCCTACCGGGGCGGGATTGCCTATTTCACCACCCTGCTCGCGAAAAAACTGTCCGAGGCAGGGCACGATGTGCAAATGATTTCGTTTAAGAAACAATATCCCGCCTGGCTCTACCCGGGTGAGAGCGACAAAGACCACAGCCCCGGCAGAGAAAAGGTAGAGGCTGATTACTTGCTGACACCGCTCAACCCCATCTCATGGCGCCAAACGCTGCAGGCAGTGTTATCCTTCCAACCTGATAAAGTGATCATCCCCTGGTGGGTGACCTTTTGGGGGCCGGCTTTCTGGCACATCATCACCCGCCTCAAGCGGAACGGAATCAATGTTTCTGTCCTGATCCACAACACCATGCCGCATGAAGCACGCTTTTGGGACCGCTTTTTAACACGGCACACCCTTGAGCCAGCAGACAGCTATATTGTGATGACGGAAAAAGAAAAGCAGCGCTTGCTCGCATTACTGCCAGATGCAGATAACATCGAAACCGCCTCGCTTCCCCTTTTTCATGCATTTAGACATACCGGTTTGCCCAAAACCGAACTACGCCGCCAGCTCGGTCTGGCAGAAGATCGTAACATCGTCCTATTCTTTGGATTCATCCGACCCTACAAGGGCTTGCACGTACTGATTGACGCGATTCAGATATTAACAGAGCACGGATCTCAGGCTGATTTGCTGGTGGTCGGCGAGTTTTGGGATCAAAAACAACCCTATCTTGCACACATCTCACAGGCAGGGTTGAGCGATCGAGTCCACATATTCGATTCTTATATCCCCGATGATGAGATAGCCGCTTTTTTTGAAGCCTCGGATGTGTTTGCAGCACCGTATGTTGACGGCACACAAAGCGCAGCGCTGAAAACCGCCTTTGGCTTTGGTTTGCCGGCTGTTGCCACAGACGTGATCAATGACGCTATGGTGGTGTCAATGGGCGAGCATTGCAAGATTGTTCCGTCAGGAGATGCAGATTCGTTGGCAAAAGCTATAGAAACGCAGCTCAGGCGTGAACCACAGAAACAATCGCAAATTGATGATTTAGTCGCACGCTCATGGGAAGACATGCTGGCAGCCGTCAGTGCACACCCGCAAGAGGCTCATCATGGCTGATAAACCAAAGATCTCCGTCATCATTCCAAATCTGCACTCGCCAATCGTCGACCGCACCATCAAGTCTGTGTTAGCGCAAGAAACGGTGTATGCCTTTGAAGTGATCGTGGTCGGGCAGGATAAGTTCAACCTTGTCAGGAAATTTCCTCAGGTGCAATTTATTGAGACACCTTCCCCCGTTGGTGCAGCAGAAGCGCGCAACATCGGCATCCGACGCGCACTCGGGGATTGGCTTTTTTTCATTGATTCCGATTGCATTTCCCAGCCGGATTGGATGCATAGCATTGCTGCCGAATTCAACCAGGGACGAAAGGTTGTAGGCGGCGGCGTGATCTCCCCTGAAGAACCCTTCTGGCTGCTGGTCTATAACCTGTCGATGTTTTATGGTGAACTGGCATCCCAACCCTCGCGTGAACGGAAATTTGTGCCCACACTGAACCTGGCGGTGCATCGGGAGGTGATCGATACCGTGGGTTTCATGGACGAAGGCTTACCCCGTGGCCAGGATATCGAATGGACTTCCCGCATGACACAAGCTGGATTCCGCATTCTCTTCAAATCAGAAGCGGCCATTGAACACTTACCCACACGTAAGGATCTCAAAACGCTGAGGGAGTATGTGCGTAAATCCGGCTATTATATGATCCGTGTCAGGCTGAGAAATCCGCAGATCTTTAAAATGCCAGGACTGCTGAAACATGCCATCATCTGGGAAGTTTTCGCCCCGCTGATTGCAGGCTATATCACGCTGAAAATTTTCTTGCAAACCAAAGAGGTCAGGCAGCACATCAGGATCCTCCCCTATATCTACTTACAAAAATTATCCTGGTGCTATGGCGCCGCTGAAAGTTTGCGCGCAATCCATAAAACGGGTTCAGATCGAGCAGGGAAATGAAGAGCCAATCCCAAACCATAAAACAAACCCATCACCTCAGCAACTTCAGTATTGTTTGCCCAGTGTGTAAGGGCAAGCTTGACACTCATGATGATGCAGTCGTGTGCGAGGCTTGCAAGCGGGAATATCCCATCATCCATGGCATTATTGACCTGCGCCATCCAGCCAGCCCGTTCTTGCCGGTTGAAGAAACAATGCTTGCCAATTATCCTCAAGCGTCATTTGAGGAACTATTGGCACTCTTATTAAAAGATGCCGATCTCTCCGCTGAAATTATCAATGATACGCTGGACTACTACCAGAAACAACTGGGTCGCGCCGAAAAAATGACCGGTATGTTTCTGAAAAAATTGGGGGAGGTTTTTGCGGAACCCGACCTCAACCTGGCACTGGACCTCGGATGCGGTTCTGGCGCAGGAGTTTATTCCCTCATGCAAAGATTCCGGCGCGTGATAGGGTTAGATTCTTCCATGGCACAATTGCTGCTGGCACTAAAGACCCTCGAACGACACCCTTCAGGCAATTTCATTTTAATCAGGGCTGATGCAAACAATCTCCCATTTAAAAATGAGAGTCTGGATTATGTCCAGGCGATCAACGTGTTAGAACACATCATGGGCGAGAAACAAATCATCCTTGAGATCTCGCGTTGCTTGAACCAGCAGGGCGGCTTTGCAGCAGACTCTCGCAACCGTTTTGACATTTTAACGCCCGAACCTCATTCGGGCATCCGCTTTTTAGGGTTTTTGCCCCGCAGACTCATCCCGCGCTTTGTGCGCTGGCGGACAGATGCACAATATGATCAAACTTGGCTGCTTTCGCACCACGATCTTTCTCAATTGATGCAGGACAACTTCCGTGGCGACTTCAAAATCCTATTTCCAGATGTGAGCGCCTATGGCAGTTCTCAAAAAATCAATAACCTTGTTCGGAAAATAGCCCAAACACCCATCTTGCGCGGACTGATCTTGCGGTTTTTCCCTTCACACATCGTCATCGGGCAGAAACAAGCTTCAAACCCCGATTGATGCAATCCCTTTCAAATTTTCAAACAACGCAAAATTCTGTCGTAAAATTGAGATGCGTATTTGATTAAAATATTTGTTTTCATTATCAGGAAGTCAGCGCGCACATGGCATTAACCAAACTAAAGGATCAGGTCTGGATTGTTACCGTCAACTGGAAACAGCCTTTGCTGACAGAGGCATGTGTCCAGAGTTTCATTGATGACCAAATCCCAGAATCACACATTATCATTGTCGAAAATGGATCAGGCGATAATTCATTCGAACGCTTGAAAATATCCTTTCCTGAGAGCCAGGTCATCCAATCCACAGAAAATTTAGGCTTTGCAGGCGGATTCAATCTTGGCATTGCAGCAGCGCGTTCGCTTGGTGCTGCTTATGTCTTTATCGTCAACAACGACACCACTATCCAACCAGGTATGATGGATGACTTCCTGAAGAAAGCCGCCAGCGTGGATGCAGACATTGCCTCACCGGCCATCTACTACGCTGACCAGCCCGAAAAATTGTGGTCGGCGGGTGGATATTTCAATAAACTGCTCTGCGCACCGATTGATGCGCACCGCCGCGATAAACCGCTGCCGCAAGAACCAGTCAGCAGGGAATTTTTAACAGGATGTGCGCTGTTGATCAAAGACAGTGTGTTTGACCGGATCGGTTTTTTTGATGAACGGTTCTTTCTCTATTACGAAGACCTTGATTTTATTAAACGGGTTAATGCCGCTGGCTTAAGCCTTTGGCTGATCCCGACTGCCAAACTCTACCATCATGTGAGCGCCTCCAGCGAAAGTGAACGCTCGCCAAAAGTCTATTACTGGATGGCGCACTCAAGCTGGTTATATTTTCGGAAACATGCTAAAGTTTGGCAGTGGTTTTTCATTCTGCCCTGGCGGCTGGGCCATACGATAAAGACCACCAGCACGCTGCTGCTTCAAAAGCAGTTCAAAGCGGTGTCAGCCTATATATCGGGTTTTCTCCACCTCAATCAGGATCAATATGAACAGCGTCTTGATGGTTGAAATAGAATAAAAAATTCGATACGACAAAACGGAAAAAATAAAAACAGGAATCAACAACATGAGCCGATTGCGAAACCAAATCAGGCATTATCACAGAGAATTTGACGGTCTGATCGGCCGGCTTTTCAGCAGCCAAAAATCCTTAATAAAATTAGGGCGTGACCCATTCTCGAAGATCAACCCAGCCCAGGATGACTCACTAGCATATTCCCGCCAGGACCACTTTAGCAAATTCCACCTAATGGATGTGCACCAAAATCAAAACCCATCTACTTGCGATCTCAAAGTCTACCAGGATCTGTTCGTCTATTCTTACATCATCGACAATGTTCCGAAAGGGGCAAAAATCCTGGAAATCGGCGGCGGGGAGTCGCGGGTGATCGATGCGCTCAAAGATGATTATGAGTTTTGGAATTTAGACCGACTCGAAGGTCAAGGACACGGGCCAACAAGCATCTATGCTGACAGCGGCTTTCACCTCGTTCGGAAGAATATCGGCAATTTCTCTTCAGAATTGCCAGAAGGTTATTTTGACCTGGTTTTCAGCATTTCGGTAGTGGAACACTTTTTTGAAGACGAAAATAGCCTTGAGAACATCTATGCCGATATCCAGCGCATCATGAAAAAGAATGCCATCAGCTTACATTGCATCGACGCGTTGTTGCACAGCGATCACATCTGGTTCCATCCCTTTATTCACAAGGTCACAAAATCGACTGATGTGGTTGACCTAGATGAACTCTCTCAACAAATTAATGCTGACCGCCATCTATGGGTACTGCCAAAATTTGCTTATTACACGCGCTGGTTCCCCAAGACAAAATCAACGATGAAGAAATTTGGTCAGCCCTTCTCCGTGAATCTACTCTGGCAAAAGGCAGGCCAATGACATTACGATCCAACAGGCATCTGCTTAAGTCCATTTTTTCCTACACCACAGCCAACCTGATCGCCCAGGGGTTGGTTGCAGTCTATACCCTTTTGTTGATCTGGTGGCTTAACACAGAGGTTTATGGCAATATTGCCGCCCACAACGCGGCAGTGCTGTTAACCTCCTTCATCATCACCATGGGGTTACACGAGTGGCTGATTCGTACCATCCCGCTGGAGAAAAAGCCCAAAACGCTGACCGGTGAAATCCTGATCTACAAGATGGTTGTGGGCCTGATCTGGGGTGCAGGTTTGATGATCGTTTTGCCGTTAATCAAACCTGAAATTTATATCCCTCAACTTTTGATCATCATCATCCTGGATGTGTGGTTTGAATCCGGCTTTTACCTGCTTTTGGCAGACCTGTTAGGGCACACAAAAGTCATCTCTGCCTCGTGGCTCCTGATTGCTTCGCGTGTGCTGCGCTTGCTCTCATTGATCGTGGTGATCTTGATCGGTTCACATTCAGCACTCCTGATCGTCTTCCTCAGGCTGATCGCCACAGGGGGGATTTTCATTGTCGCCCTGCTGATATCCAAGCCTGTCTTCACACAGATCAAAAATGTCAACATCTTCAACATCCTCAAATCATCGGTGGTATTTAATGCAGCAGAGATTCAAAACCTGATCTTCTTGCAAATTGACCTCAACTTGCTGACATTGGTTAACGGTGACCCGATTCTATTGGGTGATTTTGCAGTCGTGATCAGCGTGATCAATATGATCATGACCCTGCCATTAGGAATTGCCTCTATGATGCTGCCCAACGCCATCCGATCTTATCGAACTGCTCCAGATCGATTCAAGAAGAAGATGATCCCTGTTTTGGTGGGATTTTTATTATTTGGTTTAGCTTTGTGGGCGAGCATTTCAATTTTCAGGCTGGACATCGTCCACCGCCTACTAAAGGGCAACTATCAGAGTGTGATCGCCACCTTACTGCTGATCAGCCCCATTCTGCTCATTCGCACGCTCAACCAGTTTAACCGGGTTTACCTGATCGCCGTGCGCTGGGAGAAAAAACAACTTTTACCGTATGCGCTGGCGATCGTGTTCAAGATCATTGCAGGCATTTTCATCGTCAGAAATTATGAATTGGTGGGTTTGGTCTGGTTAAGTATAATAAGTGACCTTTTATTGCTCGTCGGTTTTTCAATTCAGACCATCAGGCATCACATGCAGCACAGGGCAGAACCAACCTCATGAAGATCCTGTATATTGTTCAAAACATTATCGGTCAGGGCACTTATTTGCGGGCTTTTGAGCTTGCGAAAACCCTTGCGCAGTTGGGGCATGAAATGACGATTCTGGCATCCACACGTGAGGTTCGAACGCCCCCATCAATAACGATGTCCGAAGGTATTGAAATCATTGAAGCATCCGATTTCATCTCTGGGCCAACCCAATCGGGCTGGGATGTTGTTAACCTTCTTCAGCGAATTCACTTACTTAAAGGTAAATCTTTCGATCTGGTGCATGCCTTTGAAACCCGCCCAACCGTCATCCACCCTGCCCTCAGCCTAAAACGCCGGGGAATTCCTCTGTTTTTAGACTGGGCAGATTGGTTTGGCAAAGGCGGGTCTGTCGAGGAACGACCTAACCCGCTGCTCCGAACTCTTTTGAGACCGATCGAAACCTTCTATGAAAATCATTTCAGAGGGCAAGCCCTTGGCACAACCGTCATCTGCAGCACCCTAAAACAGCGTGCAATTGGGTTAGGAGTTGATCAAAACCAGCTTTTCATGCTGCCAAACGGTTTTGATATCCAAGGTTGGAAGGATATCCCAATTCAACAGGCAAAACAAAAATGCCAATTAGATGATCGTCACATTCACATAGGTTATCTTGGCTCATTGTTTCCAGTAGATTCCGTTCTTCTGGCAAATGGCTTTAACCATTTACTCAAACTGATGCCCAATACCAGGCTGCTCCACATTGGGAAAAGCAACTACCAGGCGCATCAGCACATTCAAAATCCAGACGCATTGATTGAAACCGGGACAGTGACCTTCACCGAAATGATGACTTATCTCTCCGCCAGCGATGTGCTTTGGCTGCCGTTTGTCAATTCCAATGCAAACCGGGGACGTTTCCCCTTCAAATTTTCAAACTACTTAGCCAGCGGCAGGCCGATCGTGGCGACAGATGTTGGGGATATCCCTGGCTTCATTCAAGAATATCAAACCGGTTTGGTAACGGGCGACAAACCCGATGCATTAGCCCATGCAACACAAGAGCTCTTACAAGACCCTCTCCGGCGGGAAATCTATGCAAAAAATGCTTCAGATCTTTCCCGGAACGATGCGTTTTCCTGGGCTAAGAGAGCAAACCAGCTGGTAGCATTTTATAAAGAAAGATTAGCATCCAATGACTAAATCAGAGCGCTCAAATATCGAAATCTGTGAAAACTGCGGCGGAACCGATTTTGACCTTGTTTTTTCCGGCAGCGACAAATTGATGGGAGTCGCAGGACAGTTCAGCATCGTTCAATGCCAGAATTGCGGCATCTACCTGCTTACACCGAAAATCCCATCCGAAGAGATGGATAAATATTATCCTGATGACTACATTTGCTATTTAGAAGCCATTGAGGATGATCCCAAGCCTATCAGCCGTTTCACACGCAAGAACGCACTGAATAAACGCATCAAACAAATCACCAAACGGGCCGAAACACCCGGGAAAATCCTGGATGTCGGCTGTGCCACCGGGATCTTTTTGGATGGCATGCAGCAACGCGGCTGGGATACCACAGGCGTCGAACCCAATCAAGAAGCAGCAGCATATGCAAGACAACGGTTTGGACTTGATGTGTTCACCGGCTTCCTCGACGATGCCCACTTCCCCGATGAGACTTTTGATGTCGTCACCCTGTGGGATGTGCTGGAACATGTTCCCGATCCAAATGCGTTTATGACCGAAATCCACCGGATATTAAAACCCCACGGTTTAGTGCTTGGTACCTTGCCTAATGCAAAAGCCTGGGAACGTTATCTCTTCGGAGAATACTGGCTGGGTTGGGAAATCCCGAGACATTACCGATCACACACGCCAGAAACCATCAAAGCCTTTTTAATCAGACACGGTTTTGTCGATTTCGAATTGTTCAGTTTCATTGGCCGTCACGGCGCCTTCATGATCAGTGTAGACTTCTGGCTGAATTCATGGCAGGCGGCGCAGTGGAAAAAGAAAGCCATTCGCACCATCTTAGGATCGAGGGTGGTTTGGGCGTTGACCTATCCCTACTTTTTACTTGCAGAGAAACTCAATCGCAGCAATGTGATGACATTTGCCGCCAGGAAATCGAATAAACCGTCTAATACTCCATAAGTATTATTGATTATCTCCCTCCATTTTGATATTCTAAATACAACCTTATAAATGGAAAAGGAGAATCACATGCGAAAAATCACTTTCTTAACAGTCATTATTGTCTTGCTCGCCATTGCCGTTGTTCCAGTGGCAGCACAAATCCCCGCCTCATACAGCTCGACAGTAAATGTTACCAACCTGTCCAACAGCTCAGGCACAATCTACCTGGACTTCTATCGAAGCGATGGCACCAAGGCTGCGCAGATCAGCCAATCCATTGCTGCATATGAAACCAAGTGGATCCAATCCTTCGCCGGGCTGGCGACCGGCTTCAATGGTGGTCTGGTCATTTCTTCCTCTGTGCCCCTCGCTTCAATGAGCATGCTCACAGGTAAGAACAGCGCCGGAACCCCCATCAACTACGCCAGCTATGTTGGTACCTCAACTGGCAGCGGCGTCGTTTACTTACCGCTGTTGATGAAATCCAACTACGGCTACAGCACATACTTCTATGTTCAGAACACATCGGATGCAGCCGTCAATGTAAGCATTCAATACAGTGATGGCACCTCGCGGACAATCACAAACCTCAAGCCATCCGCATCTGTCAAAATCGACAACCGCTTAGAAGCACACTCTGCGAAGAGCTTCTCAGCGAAACTGACCTCCTCTGGTGGCGACATCACCGCCGCCGCTGTGGAATACAGCGACGGGCAACAGGGAGACCAGCTCTACGCCTATGGCGGTTTCTCAACCGGCTCAACCAAACCGATCTTCCCAATGGTCAACGAGAACAACTACGGCTATTGGACCTCTGTGAACATCCAGAACATGGGTACTTCACCCACCACAGTCACCGTCAGGTACTCACCCTCTGCAGCAGGTGTAGCCTGCACCGAAACACAAACCATTCCAGCCGGTCAGAAACGAGACTTTGCGACCTATGCCTTTGCTTTCTCAGCATCGCTTTCACCAACCCCTGTCACCACCAACTGTGCGCGATACGAAAAGTTCATTGGCGGCGCAGCCGTGATCACCAACTCCAACAATCAACCGCTGGTCGGTATTGTCAATCAGATCAACACCAATGAAGACCCGAACAAAGGTGGTGCATTGATGTCACTGAACCCAACGACAGCCAACGACACCGTGGTCTTCCCCTATGTCCGTCAGTGGGATGGCACACAGCAATGGTTCTCCTCATGGACGATCATCAATGTCAGCGGCACATCCATTGCTGCAGGCGATATTCGCTGCCATGTGGTCGGAACGGATAGCGGCGGTGCAGTCAACACCTACATCACCAACCCCACCAGCCTTGTGAATGGCGGTGCATGGCTCAAACAGTTCTATAAGAACTACCCACCATTGAACAACGGTTTTGTGGGCGGTGCAGTCTGCACAACAACATCAGGCAAAGCCATCGTAGGCGCAGCGAACATCCTGGCAGCCAATGCAGGTATAGCAATTGACTCCCTGGCTGTTTACGAAGGTATCACCCCGTAAATAGGGCAATAGATTATAATCAAAAGAAGTAGAGTTTATCCTAAACTCTACTTCTTTTTAGTTTATCAATTAGCTTATTCGGAGTCTTTATGAAAAAAAAACACGCATTAATTCTCATCATTATCTTCCTTATCGCATTTACAGGATGCTCGCGTGAAGAAAATGTGATGATTGAAGAAACTCCACCCACCCCTGGCAGAGAGACAGGTGTCGTGTATGGTTATCTATTGTCTTCAGAAAACAAACCCGTCAGTGAAACAATTTATTTGGCACAGGATATTGCGCACGACCAGCCCGATTTGCCGATCACCGTTTCCTTCTCCCTGCAATCTGACCCACGCGGAAAGGTCAATACGGAAACGGGTTTCTTTTATTTTGATGAGGTAGAACCCCGGGAAAATTATGTGATTGCCGTCCTCGCAGGGGCTGCCGAACCCGTGTTTATTCTCGAAGAGGGCACAGAAGTTCCGCTGGTCATCGAGGTAGAAGCAGGGGAAGCTGTAGACCTGGGAACCCTGATCGTGGATCTTTATTAATATCAGAATATTGTTAAATTAAAAAATAAAATTAATGGTAATCACTTAGGTGATCCAACCAATACAAAAAAGAGCCTTCAAGATGCTCTTTTTTCGTCTTAATTTTCAATATTCGGCAATAGATTGATAAAAATCGCTTGATATTTATAGGCTATACCAACAGGGTTTCCCCCTGCATTCTGCAAACCCAAAATATATAAATAATCTGTTAAAGCCGTCATCGTTAACCCCTGGGGTTCAGAAAACAGAAGGGTCTCACCAGAATAGACCCATTGACCCTCATCTACCATAAAACGGCTGATGGATAAATTTTCATCTTTATTCTGCACAAGTGCAAAAATCAAATTCCCAACTTCCTCAAGACCAATGATGGCCAGATCTTTATCGGATGGAACAGATTTGACCCACACATCCTCTCCCGTTCCTTCGCGGGAAGGTGTATAGACCTCGTTGACAGTTGTGATACCCTCATCTGACTTTCCCCCAACAACGTAGATCCTCCCACCTACTAACCCAGCACCAGCATTGAACCGTGGGGTAAGCATCGGCGTTCCCTCAGTCCAGCTATCCAGGATTGGGTTATAGATATAAACCTCATCGAGGGCCTTTTTACCGTCCCACCCGCCGAATAGATAGATTTGGCCTTCATACTCTGCCAAAGCATATGCGCTGATGGCTTTTGGAAGCCTGGCGCCTGTGCCCCAAAGATCCTTCCGTGGATCGTAGACTTCCAATATATCTGTGGGTTCACCACTGGATGTCTTGCCGCCAGGCACATAAATCTTCTCTCCCAGTAAAGCCCCGCTTACGTCTGTTACTGGTGTGGGTTTATCGCCCAGTTTTTCCCATTGACCGCCCTCAGCCCGATAGCGGTATACCTGCCCTGACACCTCTTCAGCTCTTTCACCGCCAATGGCGTAGATATCGCCATCATAAGCAACAGCCGCCATACCCCCTGCCGGCTCAGGCATCGGCGGAAACGATTCCCAGCGAGTGACAATTTCTCCAGTAAAGTTAGGTTCGGGTACTTCTGCTGGCTGCAAAGCCTCACTCCCCAAGACCACCAGCAAGATCAACACCAGAAGACTTAACACCCATGCCCATAAATGCTCTCTCACACGTTCGAGCCAAGTCGCCTTGGATTGATCAATCGCAGTCTCACCGCCAGGCACATCCACCAGACCATGTTCCATCCCATACATGGCTGCTTCTGTGCGCGATGAAACACCAGCCTTCTCATAGATATTGCTTAGATGCACTTTAACTGTATTGGGACTGATGGTCAGCTTTTGAGCAATCTCGCGATTTGTTAAACCTGTGGCAACAAGCTGCAATACTTCGACTTCTCGGCTGCTCAGGTTGTTTTGTTCTGACATAATGCTCTTGTACTTCTAAAATTCCGAAATTATTTATGTAAAGGTTTTCAGTATGAGGAGGTTGACTCAGCCAGCTTTATGTTTAAGCGCCATAAAGTCAGCCTCGACCATCATTTTCACCCATTCCCCAAAAGCTACTTCAGGTTCCCAATCCAAATGCTTTCTCGCAAAAGTTGGATCGGCGATAAGTGGGAATTTTTCTGCTGTGCGATAGAACCGCTCATCTCCCACAACATAATCACGATAATCGAGATCAACAACTTCAAAGGCTGCCTGGCAAAAATCCCTGACGGTGCGTCCCTGCCCAGTACCGATGACATAGTCATTGGGGGTTTCCTGCTGAAGCATCAGCCACATCGCCCTGACATAATCGCCAGCGAAAGCCCCAATCGCGCTGAGCATCAAGATTGCCAAGCCTCAATTCATGAGCCAACCCCAGCTTGATCTGGGCAACCCCATGTGTGATCTTCCGTGTGACAAAATCCAACCCGCGTCGCGGGCTTTCATGATTGTACAAGAATTCCGGAAACAGCAAACAACCCATGCTGGTGTCGGTAATTACCCGTGATCAAATGCCCATAGACCTTCGCAACCCCATAAGGATTGCGTGGATTGAGCCGTGTGCCTTCATTTTGAGGTGATTCCTCCGCTTCACCAAAGATCTCGCTGGTAGAAGCCTGATAAAACCGTGCCTTGGGTGTAACCTGCTGCATGCAATCCAGCAGTCGGGTCACGCCTAAGGCAGTCGAATCTGCGGTTAACACCGCTTGCGACCAAGAAAGTTGCACATTGGATTGCCCTCCCAAATTATAGATTTCGTCAGGGCGATATTCATCCAGAATGGCATATAAAGACCCCTGATCCAGCAGATCACCATGCACAATCGTGATCTGATCCTGGATAAGCGCGATCCGCTGGTAATCCAAAGTGCTGGTCCGTCGCACCATGCCCACCACCTGATAGCCTTTATTGAGCAAAAATTCTGCCAAATAAGAACCATCCTGACCAGTAATCCCGGTAATCAATGCAACCGACAAGGAAATCTCCTGAAATCATAACTATTGGTAAATCACATCAGTTATTATACCAAGCAAAGAACACTGAGACGGATTCCCAAATGATCTGAAATTTTTATCCACTCATTTGACATAAAAAACACCTTCCATGAACAGTTTCGCGGAAGGTGTTTTTATGATTTAGCCTGGAATGCTATCAGTCATCAAAGATATACAACGGGTAAATATATGAATTTTCAAACTCATATCCTTCAGTATACACTGCTGCAAGTTGTTCATTTTTGTTGCCAGACTTATCATAGGCTGTTAATTTGAAGACAATCAGTTGTGCTTCTGATGCTGCCATCTGATATGATGTCGTCGATGCAGGCAAAGATGCTTCAAGGGATGAAAATGCTCCGTTGTTCACACTATACTCTAATGAATAGTAGTCAAGCCCGGTCAGATCGTCGCCTCCCTCCCAGGTAATTGCGACAGCAGAATCTCTGACGGGTGAGGTGATCGGATCGACCGTCAACCAGGGCTGTGTCGCATCGACAATCGCATTGAATTTCACATCAGCGTCCATATTGCCCACCAAATCCTTTGCAACAGCCACTATGGTGTAATTTGAACCCTCGTCCAAACCGACTGTGTTGATCGCTGCCTGCCAGCCATTGCTCCCATTCACATCTTTACCTAAATAGACCCAGTTATTGTGCGACCAATCCTGATCGTGCATATAAAACTCAACTGATGCGATCGCGCTGCCTGTACTGCCTTTGGTGACAGTCGCATTGACCAAACCGGACTGTGGTAGAGCTAAAACACCATCTTTCAGCGTAAGAGTGACTTTAGGATCCACACCAGCGACACACTCTACATCTTTGATCAACGGACGCACAGCCAAAATTGGTGATGGATTGCCTTCATAATCCCACACACGCAGCCCAAGCAGGAAGGGGCCATCCGGAACCTCTGTGTCGCATAGATTCACATTGGTAGTAAATGGATTAGTGGTTTGCGGGTCGCCAATCTGCACCCAGTTCGTCCCAATTTTTGCCATAATTTCCATTTTAGTCACGCTGATATCATCCTGCCCCCAGCCGGAAACTGTCATCAGCGGTGTAGTAATCAGGGCTTTTCTGGCAGGTGTCGTCAATCCTCCAGTCGGCGGGTTAGCCGGTAAGTTGCCGGAGATGTAATAAGTTCGCCCTTCACCACCATAGGTATCTGCCTCATAGGCTAACCTCGGCCGTCCACCCTGTGTGGCAGGGTCCCAGTTAATATCGACATCCTTAAAAGTGATATCTTCCGCAACACCCCAAACCGATTGCATACTGGATGACATATAACGGGTTTCTTCAGCGACGACCATGAAATGCACATGATGCCCTGAGCTATAACCGGTGTCATCCACATTTGCGATGTACTGCCCCTGCAGCACGGGAGTACCAACTTCTTTCAACTGTGCGGGAACGCTGTCTTGAGCAATGTGCAAGTAGATTTGATAGGTCCAGGGTGTCGTCGATCGATCCTGGATGGTAATGCTGTTTGTGCAGGATGTATCGCCGTTTGCACAGGTATCCCGCCAATGAAAGACTGTGCCGCCCTTCGCTGCCACCAACGGGAACATGGTGCCGTCGGCAAAGTCGAAGGCATGGGTGCAGTAATAGATCGGGTAACAGGAGGTATGCCCGACAGACCAGGTCAGACGTTTTTCCAGGCTGGCTGCCCAGGGCAGATAATAGCCGCCAAAAACCCTGTCTGTCTTTTGCTGAGCTTCACCGCCGGGGAGCAAATCACCCTGGATGCTATTACTTCGATATTGAAACGTCTGAAATGCCTCAGCGAATTTGTCATCACCCTCTAACAGCACCTGCCATTTCCCTTTGGAATCCAATTCAGCAAGCGCTAACTCCGGTTCACGACCCAGCCAATCCCCAGTTTCAGGGTCAACAGGTGCCAGCCAAACGATCGCCATCTGGCCATCATCCTGAACCTGGATATGATCAATATCGTATTGATTTTCTCCCCAATGACCTGTTGCGGTCGAAAGGCTGTCTTTGACAGTCAAAGCCAAATCCGGAAAGCTATTTTCAGGATCTGGCGTTTCTGCAGGGTCAACGGGAGACCCAATCACATCCGGGTTCAGGGGAATATCCAAAACAATCACCAACACCAGTGACAGGATAATCAAAACCAGGATGACAATACCAAATTTTAGAAATTTACTCACAGCAATCTCCTTATGAACCTCAGACCACATCTACTGCTAAAAGAGGTGTCTTTGAAGGATACATTTTCGTATATCACATCTAAATTAATTGCAACATCCGTGCCACGATAGGTATTGCAATCGATTTATTATCTTGATTTAATGCACTATCTGCAGGAATGATGCCAGATCCTTAATCTCATTAAATAGAAAGGTTGATTCCTGTGTTGATTTTTCCAATTGCCCCCAATCAACAATAAATTATAACAATTGGATTGGTTTCAATCTTTACGTCGGAGGCAAATCAAGGTGATATCATCGACTTGGGATGCACCTTTTCTGAAACTGTAAACATCTTCAAGAATTTCACGCACAATCCATTGGCTGGGATGATGTGTAATTTTTCGAGCGACTTTTTCCAGCTGCGCCATGTTATAAAACCCACCCTCGGGGTTCATCGCTTCAACAACGCCATCCGTATACAGTAATAGGGTATCGTCGACACCAATTTGCTGAGAAATCGCCACCCAGGCTGCATCCGGATCAATGCCAAGCGCCATCCCGTTCGGACTCAGCCGCTGAATAATATCCTTTGCGCCATTTCTGATCAGCAACGCGGGATGATGACCGGCGTTACAGTAAATCAGTCGGCCAGATCCGGGGTCGAGGATCCCATAAAATACCGTGATGAACATTTGGGCTCGGGCATCTTCCAGCATCCGCAGATTGGTCGCTTGCATCACGGCAGCCGGGTTGTCGGGGTAAGCCTGTGCATAGGTTAATAAGAGTGTGCGCCCCAACGCCATATACAAGGCTGCACCCAACCCCTTGTCAGCCACATCTGCAATGATGAATCCCAGGCGTCCATCCTCCAGCCTAAAAAAATCATAAAAATCCCCAGAGGTTTGTCTGGCGGGGCTCAAGTTGGCAGCAATATCCCATCCAGACACCTCGGGCAGGCGATCCGGCAAAAAACTGGCCTGGATATCGCCTGCCAGGCGCAGTTCCTGGTCCACCCGTTGATGTCTGAGCGTATCCCGGTAAGTCTGCGCTTGCTGAAGGGCAGTAGCAATCTGGGCAGCCAAAGTTTGCAGGGCGGGGTAATACTCTTCCAACGAAACCTTATCCCAGCTTTGTGGTAAAGACAGCAATTCAATGAAGATTCCACCAATCGGCTCTCCCGTAAGCTGATCCAAAATCGGTGCTGTCAACATGGCAAAATGCTTTTCATCCGGGTTTACCCAGGGAAGGGCAGTCTCCGCTAAAAACCCGACCGGGTCGGTCTGATCCATCAGCCAATCCCAAATTTTTGGTGTGTGGCTATCTTTCCCATCGGGGTAACGCAGTAAATAAGTTTCAGGTGCTAACCAAACCACTGCCCTGCGGGTCGGGAACATATCCGGGATGTGCTTACGCAACAAGGACGGCAAGTCACGTGCATCCACTGGTGCAGCCAAAATGTCGCGCCCCAGCTTTTCAAGCCCCATCAATTGATCGGTTTGACGTCTGCTTCTCTCAGCCGAGCGGCTGAGCTGGTTGGCCAATAAACCAATCAGCAGCAATCCAACAAAATACAACCCCAGGATCAATGCGCCATGTTCAACGTAAATCCCACTGGCAAGCACGCCCAAGATCAGTGAGATGAAGGGCAGTTCCATGGTGAGCGCCGTGAACCAGAACAAACCCGCCGCATTCTGCACCCCGAACTTCGTGTTCTGAACCCAAATCACATACATGATGAATGGCAGCCAGACCGAAAAGTAGATCAGTGCAAAACTCAACACGGCAACCATTGCGGGATAAATGCTGTGCAGTGTTAATCCTGATATAGGAATTTGCCCGCCTAAATTCTGGTAAATCAACTGAGAAAACAACGCAGGAATTACCAACGATGCCGTGTTAAGGCTGGCAGAGCGAACACTGTTCCAGCGCATATCCTGGTTGATCGCCCTGCGCCAGGACAATAACAACTCGACCAAAATCCATAATTCAAACAGCCAGATGATCGATGGGCCAAAGATCAACATCGCCGTCCATAAGATCACGACCACAAAATCGCCATCCGACCCAATCATGTGACCATCGCGCAGCGTGTGCATCATATAAAAACGCAGCCGGCTGAAGAGGACAATTGCCGCTAAAATCACAAGCAGCCAGTGCCAATGCGCCAAAAGCAGTGCCCAATCCGTGATAAAAAACAACCAGATCAAACCAACCGCCGCCAGGGGCAGGCTGTAAAGGATGCCGACCACATCACACATCAATAAATAGCGTGTCCCTGCAGGGCGCTCAGACAACTCTGGACGAAGTATCCGCTGCAGAAAATGTAATAATGAAATCATGCCCTAAATTATAGCCGAGAGTGAGCAGACTGAAAGATAATTTTGGATTGTTTTTCAGAAAATCTAATTAAGTGGAATTTCATGAGCAAAAAAGATTTTTATTGATTGTTAAATAAGTCCCCTAAGGCTTGCATACAGGATTAAAGTGTGATAAGATATCAGCCAATCAAACCTATCACTGTTTTCTGGAATGTGTTCGCAAAGACTTCTCGAAAATAGCGAGTTTTTTGTTTAATTACTAAGGGAATTGCATTTCCCAACAGAAGTATGTAGAACGGAAGGATTTAGTATGCCCAGTTCATATCTAACAAAAGAGGGATTTGAAAAGCTTCAAAAAGAGCTGGATTATTTGCGTTCAGAAAAGCGGAATGAGGTTGCTATCCGCCTACGCGAAGCTTTGGAAGACGGCGAATTGATCGAAAATGCCGAATTAGAAGCTGCAAAGAACGAACAGTCCTTTGTTGAAGGCCGCATAAAAGAGCTTGAGATTCTTCTTTCCAATGCGCACCTGATTGATGAATCGATGAAAAGCGATATGATCCAGGTGGGTTCCAAAGTCAAAGTTAAGGAAGAAGGTTACGACGCGGAAGAGTATGTAATCGTCGGCGCAGCCGAAGCTGATCCGCGCCTGGGCCGCATTTCCAACGAATCGCCCCTTGGTCAGGCGTTGCTTAATAAAAAGGCTGGTGATAAAGTTAAAGTCGAAGCACCTGGCGGCGAATTTGAAATAGAGATTCTCTCCATCGGTTAATTTTTTTACGATATAAAATTTGCCCCGCCCGGTTCGACTGGTCGGGGTTTTTATTTATACATCATTAGGAAGGTATCATGCTCGAAGAAACATTTTCTGAACTTGAACAAACACGCCTTGAAAAACTGCAAAAAATGCAAGCCGAAGGGATTGAACCTTATCCTGTTGAGGCTGAACAAACCCACACCAGCCAGGAGGCGATCAACGCCTTTATTGAGTCTGAAGAAAAGGGTGATGAAACGCCCATTCAGGTAACCCTCGCCGGGCGTATCAGGGCATTGCGCCCAATGGGCAAGATTGCCTTTGCCCATATTGACGACCGCGACGGGCGCATTCAGCTTTTCTTTCGTGTAAATGACCTGGGCGAAGAAAAAATGGAAACGTTGGATGACTACTTCGACCTTGGTGATTTCATCCAGGCCAGCGGATACATGTTCCGTACCCGCAGAGGTGAAGTGACGCTCTATGTCGAAGACTTTAAAATGCTGGCTAAGGCCTTGCGCCCCTTGCCCGCCGCCAAAGACGAAGTTGTGGACGGTGAGGTCGTCAGGCACGCCACCCTGAGCGATCCTGAAACCCGCTATCGTCAGCGCTATGTCGACCTGGCAGTCAACCCTGACGTACGTGAAATCTTCAAGATCCGTGCTGCAACCCTTAAAGAACTTCGTAATTTCCTCGATAGCCATGACTTTGTCGAGGTTGAAACCCCGATATTGCAGCCCATTTATGGCGGCGCTGCAGCCCAGCCTTTCGTCACACATCACAATCAGCTCCATCAGGATCTTTATTTACGGATTTCGTTTGAGCTGTATCTCAAAAGGCTGCTGGTTGGCGGTTTGGAAAGGGTCTACGAGATTGGGCGAGACTTCCGCAATGAGGGCGTGTCTTTCAAGCACAACCCTGAGTTTACCCAGCTTGAGTTCTATTGGGCTTATGCCGACTATCAGGATGTGATGGCCTTAACAGAAGAGATGATCTCACAGGTTGCTCAAAATGTGCTAGGCAGGACCACGATTAAATTTAACGACCAAGAAATTGACCTTGCGCCCCCATGGAAGCGGATCGAACTGCGCCAGGGCATCCTCGATGCAACCGGGATCGATATCGATCAGCACCCAACGGCCGAATCACTGGCGGACGCCATGCTGGCAAAGGAAATTAAGTCCAAGCCTGGCGCCACACGCGGCAAGCTGATCGACAGCCTGATTGGCGATTTCTTAGAACTCAACATCATTCAACCAACATTCCTGTATAATTATCCAAGGGATATTTCTCCGCTGGCGAAGAGCCGACCCGGAGACCCCAACACAGTTGAACGCTTCGAAGGATTCGTAGGCGGCATGGAACTCTGCAATGCATTCTCCGAGTTGAATGACCCGCTCGACCAGGAACAGCGTTTCCTTGAAATGGGGCGAGCTTATAGCAAAGATGATGAAGAACAGCACCCCATGGACGAAGATTACCTGAATGCACTCAGCTACGGAATGCCGCCGGCTGGCGGGTTCGGGATTGGTGTTGATCGGTTGATGATGCTCTTAAGCGGACGCAGAAGTATTCGTGAAGTCATTTTATTCCCGCATTTACGCAATATCATTGAAGAGGAATAAAGCGACTGTAAACTGGAAAACATAGTTGATCTGAACACACGCAGGGACTAATTCACACCCATGGACGAACAGGCACTGATCAATGATGCACTTGAAGGAGATTTGAATGCCTTCAATACCCTGGTTTTACACTACCAGGATTTGGCATACAATGTCGCCTACCGTATTATGGGTGAACCCGACGCTTCAGGGGATGCGACCCAGGAAGCCTTCATTTCCGCATACCAGAAATTAGATCAATACCGGGGCGGGTCATTCAAATCCTGGCTGCTTCGGATTGTGACAAACGCCTGCTATGATGAACTGCGTCGCCGCCAACGACAACCGGTAACCCCGCTCAAGCCGGAAATGGACGATGGGGAAACTCTTGAAAATCCCTTCTGGATCGAGGATGATCAACCCACACCAGAAGAAACCACTGAAGATGCAGAACTACAAGAAGCCATTCAGCACTGCATTAATGAGCTGGATGAGAAATTCCGAATTGTCCTGGTATTGGTGGATGTTGAAGGGCTGGATTACGAAACGGCCTCCGATGTGATCGACTCTCCGCTTGGCACAGTCAAGAGCCGCTTGGCGCGGGCACGTGAACGGGTGCAGGACTGTTTACAGGGGTTTTGGGAACTTTTACCCGATATCTTTCGTCTTAATGATGAGGAAACTGCATGAAAAACGAAAGACGCTCGATCCAAGAACTGAATAGACTTTCTGCCTACCTGGATGGCGCACTTACCGCTTCTGAGCAAAAACAACTCGAAGCGGCATTGATACATGACCAAAACCTGCGCGAAAAACTTGAGAACCTTCGCCGGACAAAGATCATCCTGGGCAGTCTGCCGCGCATGCGAGCGCCGCGCAATTTTACACTAACGCCAGATATGGTAACTGTGCGCCGCAAAAAGCAGCAGCCCTTTGTGAACCTATTGCGGCTTGCCTCATCGTTGGCAGCGGTGTTGCTGGTCGTGTTGGTTGGTGTCGAGCTTGTTTTAGGTGGTAACCTACAGATGCCGGGAGCGATGATGGCTGAGGCACCGCTTACTGAAGAGGTCGCAGTATCCGATGCGGAAACTTCACCTACCCCACTGATCCAGTGGTTCCAGGGAGGTGTGGGCGGCGGTGGCAAAGATGCCGTCAACGGCATGGGCGGCGGTGCAATTATGGAAGAATCCGCCAGTGAAATTTATATCGAAGAAGCACCCGTTGAAGAAATGCCAGTAGAAGAAATGCCACTGGAAGAGATGCCTGAGGAAGCCCTCCCTGAAGAGGAGATGGAAGAAGCGGCAGAGGCAGAAATGATGCCCCAGATCAACGCTGAACCTCAAGAACAAGCCGTTTCATCTGCTGCTCAGGTAGACGGCCTGATCCTGGGGATCAATCCCGATCAGGGCGGCGAGGTCCTCAGTCGGAGTGAACCGGGCGCTGAAGATGAGCCGGCACAGGCAGCCTGGCCACTGATACGCTGGGTGCAGATTATCCTGGCAGTGATTACCATCGCTGGCGGGTTGATCCTGTGGAATCTTAAACGGAATCAACGCTCTCACAAGCGCGCATAAGCAATATTTTTATATCCAATCCCACCCCGTTGTTTGACATAACCCCTGCCCCAAAGTATAATCAAACCTCGTGAAAATTGTTTGATTAATGGGAGAAGAGCGCTATGGTACAAGAAAAAGAAATTAAAGCAAAAGAGCGCTATACGGGGACGGTGCTTAAAACAACGCTGCAGGGTGCGTTGGTCGATATTGGTAGTGAAATACCTGCATTTATCCATATTTCGCAAGTTGTGAAAGATGGCGACCCAAAAACACAAGTCAATAGCATTGAAGAAGTGTTAGAAAAGGGTCAAAAATTGGATTTCTGGGTCAAACGCGTTCGTAAAGACCGCATCGAATTGACCATGAAAGAACCGCTTGCCCTTGAGTGGCGAGAGATCAAACCCGACATGACCATCAAAGGAACCGTTGTTCGATTAGAAACCTTTGGTGCCTTTGTTGAAATTGGTGCTGAGCGCCCCGGTTTGATCCACATCAGTGAACTTTCACACAGCTATGTCCGCACGCCGGGTGAAGTTGTGCGCGAAGGTGATGAGGTCGAAGCAAAAGTACTTGAAGTCAACCGACGCAAGAAACAAATCAAGTTGAGCATCAAAGCCCTTCAGGAACTGCCAGAGACCCTCCAGGTTCAGCAAGAGCCAGAACCTGCACAACAAGAAGAGCCGCAAGAACCTGAGTTGACGGCAATGGAAATCGCATTGCGAAACGCAATGGAAAAATCTGAAAAAGGAAAAAAGGACGAAGCCAGCAAGAAATCCCGCAAAAATAAACGTTCCTCCGCAGAACAGGAAGAATTGCTCTCCCGAACTTTGGAGAATAAAGTTGGTAAAGATTCATAAATTGATACACTCGTCCTGCGGGATGAGGCGAAATATCTAAATTGACACACCGGGGAGGTGCCGGAACCATCGGCCCTCCCCTAAACTTTTAATAGGGTAACCCCTCAAAATCCAAAAACAAAGTAATTATGGGAATTCTCTCAGACATGGAGGAAGGGTGACGACAAAATATATCTTTATCACCGGCGGTGTCCTGAGTTCCATTGGCAAAGGTGTGACTGCTGCCGCAACCGGCCGTTTGCTCAAAGCGCGCGGCTTCTCGGTTGCCGTCCAAAAACTGGACCCCTACATCAATGTCGACCCTGGCACAATGAGCCCATATCAGCACGGCGAAGTCTTTGTGTTGGATGACGGGTCAGAGACAGACCTCGACCTTGGTCATTATGAGCGGTTTATTGACATCCGCCTGAACAAAGTCTGTAATGTGACCACCGGTCAGGTGTATGCTGAGGTCATCAGCCGAGAGCGGCGCGGTGACTATCTCGGCGGCACGATCCAGGTGATCCCTCACATCACAAATGAGATCAAACGCAGGGTCAGAATGGTGGGCAAAGCCACCGGCGCAGAGATCGTCCTGGTCGAGGTTGGCGGGACGGTGGGTGATATTGAAAGCTTGCCCTTCCTTGAAGCCATCCGTCAAATGCGGTTTGACCTGGGACGGGAAAACACCTCCTACATCCATCTCACCTGGCTGCCGCATATTGGCGCAACGGGTGAGTTGAAGACCAAACCCACGCAGCACTCCGTCCGTGAACTGCGTTCGATCGGGATCGTGCCCGATGCGATCGTCGCCCGTTCCGACTATCCCATTGATGCAGAAATTCAGGAAAAAATCGCCTTATTCTGCGATGTGGACGCCAAAGCCGTCATCCCTATGGTGACCACGCCTATACTTTATGAAATCCCCTTGCTGTTAGAAGAAACCCCGATTGCCGACCTGCTGCTGGAAAGCTTGAACCTGAAAGCGCGCACGCAGCCTAACTGGAGCGAGTGGGAGAAAATTGTATTGGAAGTGCAGCGGAAAAAACCACAGGTGAATGTGGCATTGGTGGGGAAATATGTCGAATTGCATGATGCTTACATCAGCGTTCGGGAAGCGCTTCAGCATGCTGCCCTGGCAAACGGGGTAGAACTGAATCTTAAGTGGGTACATTCCGCTGATCTCGAAGAAGATCAGGGATTAGAATCGCTCAATAACGTTGATGGCATTATTGTCCCTGGCGGATTTGGCAGCCGGGGAATTGAAGGTAAAATAAAAGCAGCGGCCTACGCCCGAGAAAACAATATCCCCTATTTTGGTTTATGCCTCGGGATGCAAGTGATGGTCGTTGAGTTTGCCCGCAATGTCTTGCAGTTAAACAAAGCAAACTCGGCAGAATTTGACCGTTCAACCCCTGCCCCGGTGATCGACCTGATGCCAGAACAAAACAGCGTCACCGAAAAGGGCGGCACTATGCGGCTCGGTTTATACCCCTGCCACCTGCAAGAAGGCACAAAAGCTCGGGCTGCCTACCAGGTGGAGATGGTTGAAGAGCGTCACCGACACCGATTTGAACTGAATAACGATTACCGGGCTGAACTGGAAGATGCTGGATTGATTTGTTCTGGCGTATCACCGGATAACCGGCTGGTTGAGATTACCGAAGTCAAGGATCATCCCTTTATGCTCGGGACACAATTCCATCCGGAATTCTTGTCGAGACCCAACCGCCCCCATCCGTTGTTCACGGCCTTTATCAATGCCGTTTCAAAACATGCTGGCATCCATAAAGACGTATAATCAAAGCAGAGACAAAGGACATCTTATGAAAAAGTCATTGTGGTTCGTTGGTTTCATTTTCATCCTTGTCACCGTTTTAACGGCGTGCCAATCGGCAGCAACCGAACAGGCGCCCGGTGAAACGGCCTACCCGGTTGAAACCGGCAGTAAACCAAACCAGGAAAACGAACAAACGATTGCCGAATCTGCATACCCCATTTCAGAAGATGATTTGGATCACCTTTACCAAACATGGTCCCTGACCCAATATTCAGAGGACGGCACCGTCAAGGATACCCAAAGCAAAACGATCTCATTCTCTGAGGATGGCACTTATCAAATGACCACGGAACAAGGCAGTACTTCAGGCGCCTGGACCTCAACACTGTTAGGGCTTGAATCCACACTGGTACTTGACCCCGATTCCGACCAACCCCTTACCTACGAAATCACCACACTTGATCGTGATTTGTTGACCTTGAGATCTGTCCAGGATAATCTAGAAATAGAAGAACAATTTCAACCCGCAAATTGATTGAAACAAGTCATTATTTATATGCGTTAGTAAAAGAAAGGAAATAAACCTATGGATACAACAATAATTTCAGTCAGCGCAATTCAGATCCTCGATTCACGCGGCAACCCCACCGTGGAAGTGGAAGTCATTCTTGGCGATGGCAGCTGGGGCAGGGCAGCTGTCCCCTCCGGCGCATCGACCGGCGTGCACGAAGCCTTAGAACTGCGTGATGGCGACAAAGACCGCTTTATGGGCAAAGGTGTCTCCAAAGCCGTCGAAAACGTCAACACCCGCATCGCGGAGGTATTGATTGGCGCAGATGCCACAGATCAAATGGACATCGACATGGCTATGAACGCCCTGGATGGCACACCCAACAAAAGCAGCCTCGGCGCCAATGCTATTTTGGGCACCAGCCTGGCTGTGGCCAAAGCTGCAGCAAATGCAGTTGGCTTGCCGCTTTATCGCTATTTGGGCGGCATTTATGCCCACGAATTGCCCGTGCCGATGATGAACATCCTCAACGGCGGCGCACACACCGGGTGGCAGACCACAGATGCCCAGGAATTCATGGTCATGCCCTTGGGTGCACCCACTTTCTCCGAAGGCCTGCGCTGGGGTGCTGAGATTTATCACACTCTCAAGAAAGTCCTCAAAGAAAAAGGATATGCAACCTTAGTAGGCGATGAAGGCGGTTATGCGCCTGCCCTCAAGACCAACGAAGAAGCCGTTGAAATCATCCTTGAAGCCATCGAAAAAGCCGGTTACAAGGCTGGCGAAGATGTCGCCATTGCACTCGACCCTGCCGCTTCTGAGTTCTACGATGAAGAAGAAAAGGTCTATCACCTGCGCACCGAAAACAAGAAGCTCTCCAGCCAAGAGATGGTCGCCTTCTGGGTGGATTGGGTTAATAAATACCCGATCGTCTCGATTGAAGATGGCCTGGCCCAGGACGACTGGGAAGGCTGGAAGCTGTTCACCGAACAGGTCGGGAACCGCGTGCAAATTGTGGGCGATGACCTGCTGGTGACCAATCCCCGCCGCGTCAGCCGCGCCATTGCCGAAAAAGCCTGCAACTCTCTGCTGGTAAAAGTCAACCAGATCGGTTCACTGACGGAAACCATGGAAGCTGTGACGATGTGCCAGCAGCACGGCTGGACGGCTGTCACCTCTCACCGCTCGGGCGAGACTGAGGACGCCACCATTGCAGACCTGGCCGTCGCGATGAACACCGGCCAGATCAAGACTGGTGCCCCCGCCCGTTCCGACCGTGTGGCAAAATATAACCAGCTCCTGCGCATTGAGGAAGAATTGGGCAGCAGCGCTAAATATGCTGGATGGGAAGCGCTCAAGCGTTAAATAAAACCCGGCTCATCAAACAAGAAAACCTGAGACGTTGCATGATTATGCAGCGTCTCTTTTTTCATTCTTCCGTTAGAATAAGGGCATGACCAATACATTCGAAACCCACAACGCACAACTGATTACTTGCCGAAAGTGCCCCCGCCTGGTTGACTGGCGCGAAGAAGTCGCCCAAACGAAACGCAAGGCCTACCAGGATGAAGATTACTGGGGAAAACCTGTGCCTGGCTTTGGCGACTCCCAAGCCAGGATCATGATCGTCGGTTTAGCCCCAGGCGCACACGGCTCGAACCGCACCGGACGCATGTTCACCGGCGACGCCAGCGGCGATTTTCTCTACCCTGCCCTGCATCGGGCCGGGTTTGCCAACCAGCCATCAGGTGATCACATCGGAGATGGCCTGGAACCCAACGATGTCTTTATCACCGCCATCTGCCGTTGTGTCCCGCCTAAAAACCGCCCCAAAGTCCCTGAGATCAAGAACTGCCTGCCTTGGATGAAAGCAGAAATAGACCTGCTCCCCAACCTGCAAGGGTTTGTCGCCCTCGGCAAGATTGCCTTCGACGGCATCCTGCGGATGTATCAGATGCAGGGAATCGACCGGCCAAAAATGGATTTTGGACATAATGTATTGTATGAATTGGGTCAAGGTCGTCCTTGGCTGCTGGCATCCTACCATCCCAGCCAGCAAAACACCCTCACCGGCCGCCTCACGCAGGAGATGTTTGACAATATTTGGGAAAGAGCAAAGACGTTGTTAGTGGCAAAATCCAATTAAACTTTCACAATTCGGCAATTAGTATTAAGCTGGGATATGTGGCCACGAAAAAAGATTTCCTAAGTCCTCATACCAATACCTAATCCCTGATCCCTACTCAACCACTCACCCATTACCATCACACGATGATCAAACTCCGCCTCGATAAAGTCTCTTTTGCTTACCCCTCTAAACCCGTGCTGCATGAAGCCTCCTGCGATATTCAGGAGGGATGCTACGGTGTGATTGGCCCCAACGGAAGCGGCAAGACCACCCTGTTGAGGCTGATCCAAAAGCAGCTCAAACCCGATTCGGGGTTCATCGCCGGTGATAAAACCCTGCACACCGCCTATATGGCACAGGAGGTCGATCTTGACCCGGAGGCGATTGCCTTCGATGCAGTTCGCCAGGGTGCAGACCGCGTTCTATCCCTTGAAACACTGTTATCCGCTCTGGAAGCGAAATTTGCTGACCCGCATTATTACGACCATGAAAAGCGCCTGGCGCAATTACTGGATAATCAAGAGCAGCTTCTGACCGAATATAACACCCTGGGCGGCCCCGGGTTGGACGGCAGGATCCGCACTTTGCTTGCTCAGATTGGCTTTCAGGATTATGAAATGCACCTGGCTGTAAAAAACCTCAGCGGCGGGCAGAAGAAGCTGCTCGCCCTGGCACGTATCGTGATCAGCCGGCCGGATATCCTCCTGTTGGACGAACCGGACAATCACCTTGACCTGGATGGAAAAGTATTACTCCAAAACCTGATCGAATCTTTTTCAGGCAGTGTGGTGATCGTTTCGCATGACCGCTATTTTCTTGATATGGTTGTGGATGAGATCCTGGAGGTTGAGAACGGGAAAATCACCCAGTTCAAAGGTAATTATTCAGAATACATGTTTGATAAGAATCTCCGCTTGCAGCGACAGGCAGAACAATTCCAGGCACAGCAAAAGGAGATCAACCGCCTTGAACAAGCCGCTAACCGCTTGCTGATGTGGGGCAAGGTTTACGATAACCCTAAATTTTCCAACCGCGGCAAGAATATTCTCAAACGGCTGGACCGCTTGGAGAGGATCGACAAGCCCCAGCTCCAGGCAGACCAGATCGAGATCAGCCTGGGCGGCTGGCGCGGGAGCGAAAAAGTGCTAGAAATCAAAACCCTCAGTAAGGGCTTCCCAACACCAGACGGTAAATCAATCGAGATGATCCTGCAAAATATCAACATCGAATTGCGTTACAGCGACAGGGTCGGTATGATCGGTCCCAATGGTGCTGGTAAATCGCTGTTAATCCGGATGATTCTCCGACAGAATCAGCCGGATTCTGGCAGCATCTACCTCGGGCCGAGCATCACAACAGCCTATTACGCCCAGGAATTTGAAACGCTGGACCCCAAGCTCAGTTTGCTGGAAACGATATGTAAGGCGGGTAATTTTTCCGAAAGCCGCGGGGTAGCATTCTTGAAAAAATACCTGTTCACTTATGAACAGCGGGATATCCTGGTCGGTGCTCTTTCTGGCGGCGAACGCGCCCGGCTGCAAATTGCGCTGATCACGCTTTCAGGGTCAAACTTCCTCTTGCTGGATGAACCCACCAACCATCTGGATATTCCTTCCTGCGAGGTGCTCGAAGATGCCCTGCTGGATTTCGACGGCGCTATTCTGGCGGTCAGTCATGATCGGTACTTCCTCGATCGGATTGCAACCAGGATGATCGAGCTGCACGGTGATGGCACGTCGGAATATTTGGGCAACTATTCAGATTACGAAAGCCAAAGGGGAAGACAAAGCGTTCAGGGAAGGAAATTAAAATAAAAAACGATATGCAAACTTTAAAATAAAACCTTCTGATTAAATTGCCGAGCGCCAGGGACGCCGACCCTGGCGCTCATCAGAAGGAGAAGAAAAGTGTCTTAGCTGACTATATTCTAACAAATCCAGATTCAAGCCGCTTGACGTTTACCCTACGATTGCCCTACGATAAGGATGCAACCTCTGTAATTATAGTTTCTTCACTCTCAAATCGTGTTGAGACAAGTCATCAATAACCAAAATTACTCGTAGCGCAGCGCCTCTACAGGCTCAAGTGAAGCGGCCCGGTTGGCAGGATAGTAACCAAAGAATATCCCGACCGCCGCTGAGAACAACGTCGCCAACAAAACGGAATTGATCGTTACCGAGATATCAAGAGGTGTGCCCTGCTGCATTGCAATCTGTTGAACCACTAACGAGATCACCCATCCCAGCAGAATGCCAAATATACCGCCGATCATGCTTAAGAGAACGGATTCCGTCAGAAATTGCAGAAGGATATCCTTTTTACGAGCGCCTAACGCTTTACGAAGGCCGATTTCTCGTGTCCGCTCTGTGACCGAAACCAACATGATATTCATGATCCCGATGCCGCCAACCAGCAGTGAGATCGCCCCGATCCCACCCAAAAAGATGGTCAACACATTCGTGATCGAGGCTGCCACGGCCAAGAAATCCTGTTGGTTGAGAATGGTAAAGTCGTTCGGACTGCGTGGTGGGATCCGGTGGGTTAATCGCAGCACCTCGGTGATCTGCTCAATGGCGGCATCTGCATCTTCCGCCTGGTCGACAGAAACCAGGATGTATTGCACACGGTCTGGCGCACCCCCACGCGGCAAGCGTGCCTGAGCGGTCGATATTGGGATGTAAACATTGTTATCCGGGTTATTGAAAGCACTGCCGCCTTTGGCTTCTGCCACACCGATGATCCTGTATGGATACCCGCCAATACGCACAGAATTGCCTACAACACCCGTGCTTCTACCCATCAGGTCACGCGCAATTTCGGGGCCAAGCACGACAACGGCGCTGCGCCCTTCCACCTGTCCCTCAGAAATAAACTCACCTTCAGCCATGGTGATATTCTGAACAAACTGATAGTCTGGTGTGCTGCCTAAAATCGGCGTTTCGCGGGTGGTGCCCGTATGAGTGATCTCTGCATTGCCCGTGAACACAGGGGCAACATAAGCAATGTCACTGGCAATCGAAGAGCTTGCCAGCGCCCTTGCATCGCGCAGAGTCAGGTCAAGCGGATTGGTCACATCTTCACTATCATTACCTTTGAGAATATAGATCACATTTGTGCCGATGCTTTCAATTTCGCCCGTGATCGAATTTCCTGCCCCTTCCCCCACTGAGAGCAGCGCAATCACAGATGCTACACCGATCACGATCCCCAAAATGGTTAATAGCGATCGCATTTTATTGGAGGTCAGACTCTGCAGCGCTTCTTTGATGTTCAGGAGGAAATTCATTGCCGAACCTCCTGTCCCTCTATCCGGCCATCGCGGATGCGGATAATTCTTTCTGCAACCGCCGCAGCTTCAGGATCGTGGGTAACAATTATCAATGTAGTCCCTTTGGTATGATTCAAGTCCAGCAATAAATCCATAATCTCTTCACCGGATTTTGTATCCAGGTTACCCGTGGGTTCATCCGCCAAAATGATGGCAGGGTCATTGATCAACGCGCGGGCAATCGCCACACGTTGTTGCTGCCCACCCGAAAGCTCGTTCGGCTTATGATGAATGCGGTCACCCAAACCCACCGCTTCAAGCGCTTCTTGTGCAAGCTGTTTCCTGTTGCCGTTCCTGCCGGCATATCGCAGCGGTAATTCCACATTCGCCAAAGCGGTTGCACGAGGCAGCAGGTTGAACGTCTGAAAAACAAACCCGATCTTTCGATTGCGCACCAGGGCAAGCTGGTCATCATTTAATGATGAAACCAGTTCGCCCTCAAGAGTGTATTCACCGGATGTTGGGACATCCAGGCAACCGAGCATATTCATCAGAGTAGACTTCCCTGAACCGGATGGCCCCATAATGGCTAAAATCTCGCCCTGACGCACGGAGAAACTGATGCCGCGCAGGGCGTGCACCTCGATCTCACCCATCTGGTAGACCTTGGTCAGGTCGTTGACTTGAATGACTTGATCTTGCTGATCCATGTTCATCCCTAATCCCCGAAACCACCGAAACCGCCACCGGGAGGCCCGCCAAAGGGCATTTCACCCGTGATTTCATCAGGCGGGTTGATCACAATCAGTTCTCCAGGCTCAATATCTGCTTCAACAACCTCACTGTAAAAATCGGAATACCCACCCAGGGTCACCTGAACTGCCTCATACCCATCATTTCGCTTGACATATACATGTTCCTGCCCGTCAATGCTGACGATGGCATCATTCGGCACCACAAATACATCTTCTTTTTCATCTACGACAATATTGACCGCCGCAGTCATGCCCGGTTTGATACGGTCATCGGCATCCAGCATATTGATGCGGACTGTATATTCCACCACACCTTGAACAGGCTGACCGACCGGTGAAATCTCAGACACTTCCCCAATGAATGTTTCCTCAAAATAAGCATCAAAAACCAGCTCCGCGGATTGCCCTACCTCAACCAGCGGAATGTCAATTTCGGAGATTTGCACATCCAGGAATAATTCCGACAGGTCATCCATCCTCAGGGCTTGCGTTCCCGGTTGAACCACATCACCCGGTTTGGTGGAGAGCACTGTCACCACACCGTCAAACGGAGCTTTTACCAACGGGCTTTCCAATCTGGATTGTGCGATCGCAAGCTGGGTTTCTGCAACCGTCACCTGGTCTGGATCAGGTCCTTCAGAAAGCAGTTCAACTTTATCTTTAAGCTGTGTCACTCGGCTTTCAGCAAGCGAGACTTTAAGCTCAGCCTCAGCCACTTCCCGTTCGGTATAATCCGCCCGGCAATAATCCAAATTTGCCTGGGCGGTGTTCACGGCACGTAAATTATTGGCTGTCTGCTGAAAATCATACAGCCTTTCCGCCAGTTCGAGCTCATCTTCCAGCTCTTCAATGCGCTCATCCGTGCAGCGCTGGTAATTCATAATCTGGCGCTCATTTGCCAGGTCATCAAGGTCTTCCTCGGCATTCAGTAAATCCAACTTCGCCTGCGCCAATTCCGACTCCCAGTTATCATACAAATTGTCCAGGTTATTTTGAGCGTTGATCACATCAATTTGCGCTTGTTGAATGTCGATTGAGGTCGAGTCAGACTCGAGGGACATCATCACCATGTCCTTTTCAACAGCATCCCCCACCGACACATTCACCACACCTACAATGCCGCTGGTTCCCCAGGTCAGCACAGCCGTTTGGGCAGGTTGAACCGTGCCGGTGCCGTAGATGTTTGCATTCAATGTCGCTTGTTGATAGGGTTCCGTCTCGAGGTTGGCGAGCAACTCGCTAGAGGCTTGACGAGATTGCATAATCCGCCATCCGATAAACAATCCGGCAACAACCACTGCCCCCAATAAAATCCACCATCCCAAGCGGCTCTTTTTTTGTTTACTATCTGTTTTTGCCACGTTCTGCCTCCATCATAAAATAATAATTTTTCTATATTATTGTAGCCCTTCGCCAATCGGCTGGCTATCGTTTGTGTAAGGTATGACTAAGAATTATCATATTTCAACCACTCCATTGTATTCCTTCAATATTAACTTTTGATAAATAAAAGAATAACAACTACCGGAATGACATAATTAATTCCCTTAAATTGAGTGATTGCTTTTATAATCAAAGTTGAATTAAACTGTTAAAAATGGCAAACATTTATCGGTAGACGCCTCTGAACAATTTTAAACTGGAAATTAGGCGTGTTCTAACCTGACCATCCCGGAGGTAACATGGCACGAAAAACGCTTGGCTTTATCCCGCTCATTTGGCAATGCCCCTATTGCGAAACCCAAAACCCGGGCCCGATCAAATCCTGCACAAGCTGCGGCGCGCCTCAACCAGAGGATGTCGCATTCAAGCAGGTTGATCAAGACGAGTTTGATTTTATCAAAGATGAAGCCCTGATCCGCATGGCAAAGGCTGGCCCCGATATTCACTGTCCCTACTGCGGTACCCGCAACCCTGGGACGGCAGAACGTTGCAGTAAATGCGGCGGTGAGCTCTCTGTGGGCGGCAAGCTGCGAGAGGCTGGCGTAAAAGTTGAGTCCGTATCAGAAGCCCAGGAGCCGCCGCCAGAAACTACCCCTGCACCTAAGAAAAAACTTAGCCGCTCCTCAATGATTCTTGTTATGCTGGCAGTGTTCGCCTGCATCGCCGGGTTTATCGTATTGATGATGCTGCTGTTCAAGACGGATGAGGTCACTGCCACGGTAAGTGACGTCGGATGGGAACGCAGTATTGCCATCGAAGCCCTGACAACTGTCACAAGATCGGATTGGGAAGATGAAATTCCCTTTGATGCAGATATCGGGTCTTGTTCTATGCGGTACCGCTACACTTCTAATGAACCGGTTCCTAATGCCACTGAAGAATGCAGCGAACCCTACGTGGAAGATACCGGCACCGGTATCGGCGAAGTCGTTCAGGATTGCACCTACCGTGTATATGATGACTTTTGTGAATACACCATCATCGATTGGGCGATTGTGGATACAGCCACCGTATCAGGCGACAATCAAAATCCCTATTGGCCAACGCTGAACATCTCTGAGGATCAGCGCTTGGGGCAAAGGTCAGAAGAATATACCATTGTTTTTTCGGACGGAGGTGAAACTTACACTTATACTACTTCCGACAGCAACCTGTTCGAGCGTGCTGAACCCGGAAGCCGCTGGATTTTGGAGATCAATCAATTAGGCGGGTTACAATCAATTGAACCTGACTATTAAGGTCATTATTGTGGTATAATCTGCGGGTTGAAAATCAAAATAAAATTAATTAACCACAATGGAGGTAAATAAATGGAACTATTTGAATATGCAAAAGTGGGTGAACCCGCACCCTATTTTGAGATGCTGAGCACCAAAAACATGGAGACACTGGATGAAGTGGTAACCTTGGAAGATTATAAGGGGCAATGGCTTGTCCTGTTCTTTTATCCATACGACTTTAGCTTTGTGTGCCCGACGGAAATCCTGGCGCTTTCAGAACGTTATGAAGATTTCCTGGAATTGAATACAGAGATTCTTGGCGTCTCGACCGATTCAGCCTATTCACATCGAGCCTGGCTGAAGACCCCCGTAGAACAGAACGGCATTGAAGGGACAAAATACATCCTGGCATCGGATAACAACCATGCTGTTTCAGAAGCTTATGGCGTCCTGGTCGAAGAGGAAGGCGCAGCGCTGCGCGGTTTATTCATCATTGATCCCGAAGGCGTGCTGCAATATTCAGTTGTTCACAACATGGATGTCGGCCGCAGTGTGGATGAAACATTGCGTGTGCTTGAAGCCCTGCAGGCTGGCGGCCTGTGCGGTGCCAACTGGTCTCCCGGCGAAGACACCCTTTAGGCGACGGAGAGAATCTATTATGCCAATGCGTTTACATACACCCATGCCGTCACTCGATGGTGCCACCGAGTGGATCAATGCACAAGTTGACCTTGATCAGTACCAGGGCAAGCCCCTTTTGGTTTACTTTTGGGCAATGAGTTGCCACATTTGCCATGAGAATATGCCCAAATTAAAAGCCTGGCGCGAAAAATACGTGCCCAAAGGGCTGCAGATCGTGGCAATCCATTGCCCTCGGATGCAGGCAGACACAGATATCAATAAGGTCAAGCAAGCCGCTGCTGAATATGGCATCACGGAACCTTGTGGAGTTGACAACCAGCATAAACTCAAAAATGCTTTTGAAAATGACCTGTGGCCAGCTTATTTTGTGTTTGACCGTGAAGGCAACCTCAAGCGACGTGCCGCAGGAAAAGCCGGTTTATCAATGCTCGAACCCACCATCGAAGATTTATTGCAGAACTAAAACCGAATAAAGTTAAAATAAACCAGACCTGCGATCGTGTTGCAGGTCTGCTGTCTTTTAAGCTCTATCATGATGGCATTCCAGCCATCTCTTGTTTAAATAAAGTTCGCTAAAAACAACCCTTACAGGTCAGCCCAGAAAGATTCCATCGAACCGAAGGTCTTTTCAGGCCGTTCCCAGTGGGGGAGTCCTTTTGTGGGTGAAATGCGAACCGCGTGCCAATTCTCCCTTTCCTGAACCAGACCTGGCATCATTTCAAAATTGGTATACGGATCCCGGTCATAAATCACCAGCACGGGCAAGTCCAAAATGCGATAGACCGTCTCGCGCACTGCCGGCGTGAAAAGCTTGCCGCTCAAGAAATAGGTTGGGGCGTACTGTGCGCCAGGCTGATGAGATGTGAGATAGGCGTAATCAATCAACCTTTCGGGCACAATACCCTCAAAGCTCTTGTTCAAGAAAAAGGCAATGCTCGGGCGACTTGAGATCAAATCATAAACCGGGCGGTTCCATAAGCCAACTGCCAAAAGCGAGTAAGCCTTATTGCGGGCACCGCGCCGTTCGGCTCGCTCTGAAATCTTATCGGTTTTCGGGGGTTGAAACCCGGTTGGCGAGATCATCACAATTGAGCGGAAAAGCTCGGGCTGGTGGGTCGCTGCCAGCGCCGCAAACTCACAGGAAAGAGACAGGCCAACGACGTCCGCTGGCTGACCGACCACTTCATCCAGAAATTCAATGATCGCCTGAAGATATAGCAATGGGCTGTAAAGCCGGTCAGATCTTTCTGAAAAGCCAAACCCCGGCAGGTCCAGCGCAAACACCGGGCGCTCTCCTCTGAAACGGTCAAAAATAGGCTGCATCTCAAATGCGCTTGGCGCAGCATTGATGCTGTGCAGCAGAACCAAGGGCGCCCCTTTGCCGGTAGTGTCCGCATAATAACTCAAGCGGCCTGCAGCCTTCGACTCATAATCTTTCCGCTCAGCATCCAGCGCCTGATCCATTGGCAGGTCATGCCGGACGTATTTCCGGCTGTAAACGATCCATCCGCCAATTGCAGCGGCTAAACCTGAAATGAGGCTTCCAACACCCCATACCAATCCTTTTCCAACGTTCTTTCCAGTCTTGCTCATCACAAACCTCCCGGGCTTTCAATTTTTAGTGCCTAATACTAACCCTTATATTTACTTTAACACATTTTTGGTCTGGAAGTAATGCGAGAAATGAACCTGCCACAATTAATCGTTTAAATCAAGCACACCTCAAGCACGCATACACGCTCTCTGGTAAAATCATGCCATGATCACAAAACTGGAGAGGGTATGAAATCCAAAGCGCTATGGCGTGTTCTCGGCGGGATTGGCATTCTGTTCATTTTGAGCAGCCTGGTCATCACTCTCGTCGAATTAAACCGCTTTAATCATAGGATCAAAACCTTCCCCACTGGCAGCACAATCGGTGGCATCCCTGTGGGCGGATTAGACATGCCGGCTGCCGCCGACCGGCTCCGTGCAGTTTACGGACTGCCCATAATTCTTGAGATTAATGACAGCACTATCCACGCTGCACCTGACAAGCTTGGATTCAGCATAGATGCGGCAGAGCTGGCACAGCAAGCTGAAGTTCAAATCGTGGGCAGTCGCTTTTGGGATCACCTATGGAATAAAACCCATAAACAGCCTGTTAACCTCGAGGTAACCGCCAGTTTGGATGACAACCAGGTTTTAGTCTATCTCGATCAAGAAATCGTGCCGCGCTATCTTGAACCCGGACAACCCATCACCCCCATCCCGGGGACGACCAATTTCAGATCAAGCACACAGGGCGAACAGCTCGATACACAAAATGCGCTTGAGGAAATCCGAACGGCACTCCTTTCACCTGGCAGAGGGCCAGCGATCTTAAGCACTGAAACACACACCATGGGTGAAGCGTCTGCAGAGATGCTGCAGGCATTCTTGCGCCATCAGATCAACCTGAGTGATTTCGATGAATTGACCGAGTTCTATCTTGAATCGATGGATACAGGCGAAACCCTGCACTTTGCCCTGCAGGATGGGGTTCTCGTTGAGCCAGATATTGCATTTACTGCTGCCAGCACGATCAAAATCCCGATTATGATTTCGGTTTTGCGCAGGCTGGATGATCCAACCCCAGAACAAGCACTCAACCTGATCGAACAGATGATTATCTTCTCAGAAAATGGCCCAGCAGACACCCTCATGTCCGCCTATTTAGGTGAAGTGCGCGGCCCATTGATCGTCAGTGAAGATCTTGCTGCCCTGGGCATGCAGAACACCTTTTTGGCAGGCTATTTCTACCTTGGGGCACCTGTTTTACAGCTCTTTGAGACCCCGGCAAACACCAGAGAAGATATCTTCCTGGACCCTGATATCTTCAACCAGACTGTGCCAGCAGAAGCCGGCCAACTGCTTTCAGGCATCTATCACTGCGCAGAAGATGGTACAGGCTTGCTGACAGAAACATTCCCCGGTGAAATCACCCAGTCCGAATGCCAATTGATGATCGACGTCCTCACATCAAATAAGATCGGCTTGCTGATCGAAGCCGGCTTACCACCAGAGGCATCCATTGGGCACAAACACGGCTGGGTACAGGAGTTGGATGGCTTATTGCATTCCATGAGCGATGTAGCCATTATCTCCACCCCAGGTGGTGATTACGTCCTGACAGTATTCCTATATGACCCCGATCAATTAGATTTCGATGACGGCAACTGGCTGATCGCACGTCTCTCGCAAACGGTATATAATTTCTTTAACATTGATCAGCAAGCATATTGGTGGTTTGATTAAGCGATGAAAGTCATTCTGACCCATGAACAAGCGGACATGGACGCCCTGGCCTCACAATTAGGGGCTTGGCTGCTCTGTCCCGATGCCTACCCGCTGCTGCCGCGCAATATCAACCGCAACGGGCGGCAATACTTGCAGACCTATGGTGACGAATTACCCTACATCTCGTATGAAGAATTGCCTCGCGAACCCGTCGAAACAATCATCCTCGTTGATACTCAATCCATGATCACGCTTAAGGGCTTGTCATCCGAAACCCGCGTGATCGTCTATGACCATCACCCCCTGAAGGAAGACCTTGACCCTGATTGGGAACTGCATCTGGTCAATTCTGGCTCAAACGTCAGCCAGATGATCACCCGCATCCGGCAGGAAAATATCGCCTTCAACCCCATTCAGGCGACGACACTTGCGCTGGGCTTATATGAAGATACGGGTTCATTCACTTATGGTTCCACTTCAGAGGCGGATTTATCTGCCGCCGCCTACTGTATTGAACAGGGCGCCGATTTAGACATCATCTCCGAATTCCTCTACCCACCTCTCACCGACGAACAGCGCATGTTATATAACCGGCTGATGAAAAACGCCCAAACCTACACCATCGAAGATCAAACCATCGTGGCGGCCAAGGCAAGTGCCATGGATGTTCGTGATGAGATCTCAAGCGTGGCACACAAAATGCGGGATGTGCTCAGCCCGGACGCCTTATTGTTGCTGGTTTCCACGCAGCAGGGTGTCCGCCTGGTGGGGCGCGCCACCAGCGACGAGGTGGATGTCGGCTCAATCGCAGAAGCGATGGGTGGCGGCGGGCACAAGCGCGCTGCGTCTGCCCTCATCAGGCCAGAACAAAACCTTGATGAAACAGGACTCCAGCAATTTTTAGATCAACAATACAAAATTTTACTTTCTAACCTCGAGCGGCATGTCAGCCCATCCGTCACCGTTGCTGGGTTGATGTCAAAAGACCCTTTGATCCTGACGCCCAATACCTCGGTTGAAGAAGCCCTGCGGTTAATGCAGCGTTATGGCTATGAGGGCTATCCGGTTGTCGAAAACGGTAAAGTTGTCGGTTTGCTCAACCGGCGCGAAGTTGACCGTGCAACGAGCCACGGCCTGGACCTGACCGTCGGAAGCCTGATGACTGCTGGAAATGTATCCATCACACCAGATGCCTCCTTTGAAGACCTGCAAGCGCTGATGGGCGCCAGCGGCTGGGGGCAGATTCCCGTCCTCTCGCCTGAATCGGGCGATATCATCGGGATTGTGACACGCACGGATCTTCTCAAAACCCTCACCCCCCAAGCAGATATCCCCTCACAGGAAGAAATGGCACAGCGGCTCGAGCAAGCCGTCCCGCCTGCACGGCTGAGTCTGCTGCGCACACTGGCTTCAGAAGCTGCAAAGATCAACCTGCCGATCTTCATCGTTGGAGGTTTTGTGCGCGATCTGTTGCTCGAACATCCCAGCCTCGATTTTGATATTGTCGTCGAAGGCGATGCAATCTTTTTCACAAAACGTTTGGCCGAGCGCTTTGGCGGACGGGTTCTCACTCACCAGAGATTTGGCACCGCCAAATGGGATATTTCCGGCATTCAGGAGACATTGTTGGATGCGTTGGACGCACCGGATGACGCCCAGGCACAGCACCTGCCGGACAGCCTGGACCTGATCACTGCGCGCACGGAATTCTATGAGCAGCCTGCCGCCCTCCCGACAATCGAAAGCAGCAGCATCAAAATGGACCTGCACCGACGCGATTTCACCATCAACACTTTAGCACTGCGCCTGGATGGTGATCATTACGGCAAGATCCACGATTACTGGGGCGGACTGAGCGATTTACGAAAAGGCCATATCCGTGTGCTGCATGCTCTCTCCTTTGTGGACGATGCCACCCGCCTGCTGCGGGCTGTGCGTTTTGAACAGCGCTTCGACTTCAGCATTGAACCCCGCACGCTGGCTCTGATGCAAGAGAGCCTGCCCCTGCTGAACAAACTGACTGGCGCTCGTCTGCGGCATGAGATCAACCTGATCCTTGAAGAGCCTAAAGCCCCGTTCATGCTGAAACGGTTGGCGGATTTGGGCATCTTAAAAGCCATCCATCCAGCACTACCTTGGGATGCGCAGATCAAAGGCTTGTTGAGCACGCTGGACACGGATCACATTGACCCCGCCTGGGATCTGCCGTTAACGTCCGACAGCCTTAACTTGCGGCAGACCCTGAGCTACCTCCTATGGCTGGGTCAACAGCCAGAACACACCCTTCGCTCCATTTCATCCCGTTTACGATTCAAAAGTGACCTGAAGAAATTACTGATCGCCACCAGCAAGCTCAACCAGGCATTGCCCAAACTTGTTGGGGCATCACCCAGCACGGTCGTTCGCGAATGTGATAAAGCTCCCCGATTAGCTATTTATGGCGCATATCTGATCAACACGGATGAGGAATTGCGCCAACCGCTCTGGCACTATATTGACCAATGGTCCGCTGTCGAACCGCATACCACAGGTGAAGACCTGCGGAATATCGGCTTGCGCCCCTCCCCTGCTTATGGACGCATCCTCACATCACTGCGGGATGCCTGGCTGGACGGCAAGATCAAGTCGGTGGAAGAAGAACGGGCACTCTTAGCCAAACTGGTGGCTGAAGCGGAATAATAATCAAACGGATCAGCACTTATGGATCAGACCGCATCCAAAGCAACCCCTGATTTAGATCAACTGACCATCCGCCAGGTGACACAAGCCGATCTGCCAGCCTTAGAGTGGGATGGTGCCTTTATCAATTACCGCCGAATGTATGCAGAAATCTATCAGAACACAAAGTCGGGCAAAGCCCTGATGCGGGTTGTCGAGCACTTGCAGGCTGGCATCATCGGCCAGGCATTTGTCATGCTCAAAAGCGGTGAACAATCAGCAGCAGACGGCAGGCAGCGCGCCTATGTATTTTCATTCCGCGTCAAACCTGCCTGGCGGAATCAGGGCGTTGGGGCTTATTTAATGCGGTTTGTAGAAGCCGACCTGAGGCAGCGGGGATTTCAATATGTCACGCTCAACGTGGCAAAAGATAACCCGGGTGCTTTACGCCTATATCGCCGGCTGGGTTATGAGGTCATCGGTGAACACCCAGGGATTTGGTCTTACACAGACCACAGGGGGCGATTGCGGCGAGTGAATGAACCCGCCTGGCGCATGGCAAAGAAGCTCAACTCAAGTTCTCAATCTGACTGAACCCAGCGTGACAAAGTTGCCTTTAATGCTTCGTAATCCTCATCGGAAAGGTCTTTTGGGATCAACAAAAAATTTTCTTTGAAACGTGTAGAAAGGATCATCCCCAGACGCACCGGTTTTACACCTATTAAGTCTGATCGCTTAAGTCTGACCTCGGGCATTTTGGGGACAGCGTAGATCAATGTGTCATTTTGTACGCTGATCCGAAATGCGTCCCAATACCGCTTACGGTCTCGAATGGATAGCCAGCACGCCCCTGCAAACAACAGCACAACAAAAGGGATCAGCATCCATGCCTGCCCAAACAGGGCATCTCGCAGGTAAAGATAAAAAACCGCCAGGGCAACCATAGCCAAAAAGGCATATGTCAGAATGATGTTTTGCCTGACGCGATCAAATTTACGTGGATCGAGTTGATAAACTTTCACCGCAACCTCACATTGTCGATGGTTTTTATAATAATTATAATAGCCTTGGATTTTCAGGCTGTTGATTGGTTATTGGATTGGAGCACACCACCCGAGCGATTATGGTATATTAAATCCGCGGACACTGATTCGTATAAATAAATCAACTTTTCATAATAGATCACAGCACATTGGAGGTTTACTGATGAACAAAAAAATCTCATTGGCACTATTATTTATTGTCTTCATCCTCAGCGCTTGCCAGACCAGCACCGAAACGCCTACACCCCAGGCTGAGCCTGAATCTGACGCGTTTGAACTCTACCTGGTGGCAAACTCGCAAATTGCAGGGGCTGACCTCGCCCGCTATGAACTGGATGAGCTGACATTGGCAGAAGACCCCCTGATCGCAACAAAAGACATCGTAGGTTACCATTGGGAAACCCAAACGATCAATCTGACTGAAGATGCTTATAAAAAATTGATGGCTGCCTTTTCGGGCGGGATGCCGATGAGCGGTTTACCCTTTGTGATTACTGCACATGATGAGAGGATCTACGCTGGTGCATTTTGGTCACAAGCCTCATCACTCACATTTGACGGCGTGGTCATCTGGCAGCCCTTTGACCCGGCTGGCGCACCGCTGTTCATCACGCTTGGCTATCCCACACAGGATTTCTTCACTGGCGAAGACCCCCGCTACGATGAACGCCTGAAACAAGCCCTGGAAGATGCAGATCTATTGAGGTAAAGGGGGAGTGGGGAGTGGTCATTAGTCATAAGGAATTGGTTATTAGGGATTTGTGAGTTGCGATTGGTTTTGGCGACAGCCCAGAAGTTAATTCCCCCTATTCCCTGATAACTAATCACCAATACCTAACAAAAAAATGACCCTCCGGAGACTCGAACTCCGAACCAATTGATTAAGAGTCAACTGCTCTACCAATTGAGCTAGAGGGCCATTTCAGGCTCATATTATAGCACACTAATTTACGAAATTTAAGCCCTTTAGAAGAAAAATTGACGGAAATTCACTCTCATTGGCTGTTAATTGCCCCCTGTATTAGTTAATCGTTAACACTTTACCCTTTGATTGACTTAACCCTACCATCATGCTACAATCCTTGCTGGTAAGACACAGGTTTGAGGCCGGAAACGGCCATTGGTAAGATTTGGCATTATTTGACTGACTTATAAAAGCAGCACTTCGCCCTGACCGGCCTGATGCCGGAGGGCGTTTTTAATTAAACAAGTGATACAATCACTCAAACAACATTGACCTCAAATGGGAACGACCCATTTTAAAAATTTTTGTGAAAATTGAACAAGAAATCATAGACAGTACGTACGCGTACGGAAGGAAACAAAGAAACAAATGACTGACAAAAAAATATTACGAATTGTCCCAATCGGGGGCCTCGGCGAGGTTGGGAAAAACATGACCCTTTACGAATATGGGAATGATATTCTTATGGTCGACGCTGGCATCATGTTCCCCGAAAACGATATGATCGGGATTGATTACATCATCCCCGATTATGAAGAATATCTCAAAGATAAAAAACACCGCGTGCGCGGGATCATCTTTACCCACGGGCACGAAGATCACATCGGTGCCATCCAGCACATTTTGGAGGGAATCGACGCGCCGATTTATGCCACGAAACTGACCCGCGGTCTGGTAGAAGTCAAGCTGAACCGTTACGGGTTAACCCACAAGGCAGACCTGCACACCATCAAAGCCGGTGACCGTGTACAAATCGGATCGTTCACTGTGGACTTTTTCCACGTTTGCCACTCGATTCCGGATGCCGTCGGCTTGGGCATTGATTCACCTGCCGGGTTGGTAGTACACACAGGTGACTACAAATTTGACCACACCCCGGTCGATAACTGGCCAACAGATTACGCCAAACTGGCAGAATTTGCCGAGCGCGGCGTGATGGCATTATTGGCTGATTCGACCAATGCCACAGAGCCAGGCTGGACACAATCCGAGCGTGTGATTGACGACGCATTAGATGAGGTGTTTGAGAAAGCGGAAGGCCGCATTTTAGTCGCTACATTCGCTTCGTTAATCTCCCGCATGCAGCAGGTGGCTAATGCTGCCGAGCGGCATGGACGCAAGATCGCTTTCACCGGCAGAAGCATGGTGGACAATATGAACATGGCGCGTGAACTGGGCTATGTAGACTTTCCCGAACGTCTGGTGATATCTTTAGAAAAATCGCTATCCATGCCCGACAACCAGGTCGTTCTGATGGCGACCGGTTCCCAAGGGGAACCGCGCTCGATTATGGGTCGGCTTGCCAGCGGCACCAACCGGAAATTCGATCTGCGCGAAAGTGACACGATCGTGCTCTCATCCCACACCATCCCGGGCAATGAAGAATCCGTCTATCGCACGATCAACAACCTCTTCCGCCGAGGTGCTGAAGTGGTTTACGAATCCATCGCACCTGTCCATGTGTCAGGCCATGCCAGCCAGGAAGAGATGAAATTGCTCCTGCACCTGGTACGGCCGCAGCACCTCATCCCCATGCATGGTGAGTTGCGCATGCTAAAACAGCACGCAAGGCTGGCAGAAGAAGTCGGCATGCCCAAAGACAAGATCGCGGTTGTTGAAAACGGTCAGGTCATTGAATTTGTGGATGGCGAACTGCAGCTGCGAGAACGCATCCCGGGCGGCTACATCTTTGTAGATGGCAGCGGCGTGGGAAGCGTGGACAGAAGCATTGTCCAGGAACGGGAATCGCTTGGCCAGGACGGCATCATGGTCGTCAACGTTGTCGTCAGCAAAGATAACGGCCATCTCAAGAGTAAGCCCGAGATCCTCACACGCGGTTTCATGCTCCCCGCTGAACTGGACCCAATTATGGATGGCCTTAACAGCCAGATCCAACAAACCGTCGACAAATCAAACGGCAATCTTTACAACGAAGTCCTGCGGTCCGTGAAGTCTTATCTCTATCAAGAGACTAAACGCAATCCGTTCATCTTTGTAACGATCAATCAGATCTAAGACTTAAAAAATACAGAGAGCGAAGGGTGAATGCCCTTCGCTTTTTTGTTTTAACGTCTCGCCAAAACAATCTTTCAAAAACCTATCTTAAAATAAACCAATCTTTAAGAAAGTAGGGTTTTGTTGGGGCGCCCACATGCTATAATTCAATAAAGAGAGGCGTCCTTGATCAGGTGGGCAGGACGCACTTTTTATCCATACAATTCATTTGTGGCTTTTTTGATATGTCTTTTGTTCATTTGCACGTGCACTCAACTTATTCGATCTTAGACGGCTTCAGTAAAATCAGGCCACTGGTTGCGCGTGTTAAAGAATTGGGGATGCCAGCGGTGGCGCTGACCGATCACGGTACCATGTATGGCACCGTCGAATTCTTCAACGCCGCCAAAGAGGCTGGCATCAAACCGATCATCGGGCTTGAAACCTACCTTGCCCCCCGCAAAATGACCGACCGCGACTCGCTGCGTGATAAACGTGCGTCGCACCTACTGCTTCTGGCTGAGAACATGGCCGGTTATAAAAACCTGCTAAAAATTGCCTCCGCATCCCAACTTGAAGGATTTTATTATCGCCCAAGGATTGACAAAGCCTATCTCAAAGCCCACAGTGAGGGTTTAATAGCAACCAGCGCCTGCCTATCGGGTGAGATTCCGCGTGCGCTCGCAAACAACGATATCGAGCGAGCCGAAAGGATCCTCAAATGGTATCTGGATGTCTTCGGGGAGGACCGATTTTTCCTTGAACTTCAATCTCACCAGATTCCCGGTTTGCAGCAGATCAACCAGCGCCTGGTCGACCAGGGCAACCGCCACCATGTGAAGTTTATTGCTGCGAATGACGTCCACTACATCAACCGTGAAGACGCTAAGCTGCAAGATATCCTGCTTGCGATCCAGACTGGCAGCCTGATTGCCGACCCTGACCGCATGCGGATGGACGATGACTCCTATTACCTGCGCTCTCCTGAGGAGATGCAAGACCTGTTTGGCGATATCCCCGGTGCGATTGAAAACACTTTGATGATCGCAGAGCGTTGCGATGTTGATTTGAGCCCCACCGGTTATCACCTGCCGTTATTCACCGTCCCACAAAACGAGACCGCACAGACTTATCTGCGCCAGTTATGCCAGGAAGGCCTGCAGCGCATCTACGGCGAACGCGCCTCTGACCCCCAAATCCAGGAACGACTCAATTATGAACTGGAAGTGATCCATGAGATGGGCTTTGATGCCTATTTCTTGATCGTTTGGGACCTGTGCAACCATGCCAAAGAAAAGGGCATCTGGTATAACGCCCGCGGTTCGGCCGCCGGTTCGCTGGTCGCCTATTCTTTGGATATCAACCTGATCGACCCCATTGAGCACGACCTGATGTTTGAACGCTTCTTGCAAAAAGGCCGTGTGAATATGCCTGATATTGACCTTGATTTTCAGGATGACCGTCGGGCGGAGATGATGCAGTATTGCGCCGAAAAATACGGTGAGGACAAGGTCGCACAGATCATCACCTTTGGCACCTTGGGTGCCCGGGCAGCGATCAGGGATGTCGGCCGGGTGATGGATATCCCCATCAGCGAGGTCGATAAAGTTGCAAAACTGATCCCCGCGATCCCCGGCAAACCTGTCACGATCAGTGAAGTGCTTGAAAGCTCAACAGATCTGCAGCAGGTCTATCAATCTGCAGGGTATTACAAAGAATTGATTGATACCGCCAGCCAGATGGAAGGCACTGTCAGAAATGCGGGCACCCACGCCGCCGGTGTGATCATCACCGATGAGCCGATCATCGAATACGTGCCCCTGCACCGCCCCACAAACCAAGCAGATGATAACCCGGTCAAAACTGTCACCCAATATGAAATGTCGGTGGTGGATCACCTGGGTCTACTCAAGGTGGACTTCTTAGGGCTGACCACACTGACCATCATGGCAAAAGCCTGCGACTTGATCCGTGAGCGGCATGATAAGACCTTTAACTTGCGCTCAATTCCCACCGATGATCCCGAAGTCTTCGAATTTATCAGCCAGGGACATACCATTGGCATGTTCCAACTGGAAGGTACGGGGATGACCCGTTACATCACCGAGATGAAACCGCAGGAACTGGCGCACGTGATCGCGATGATCGCCCTCTACCGCCCGGGTCCGATGCAATTCATCCCGGACTATATCCACCGTATGCACGGCAAGGAAAAACCAACCTACCGGCATCCATCGCTTGAACCGATTTTCAAAGACACCTTTGGTATTCCCATCTACCAGGAACAAATTATGCAGGCAGCGATGCGTTTGGCAGGGTATGAGGCCAGCGACGCCGACAGCCTGCGTAAAGCCATTGCTAAAAAGAAACTCAAACAGCTAAATGCCCACCGGCGGAAGTTCATCAAAGGTGCGCAGGAATTCGGCAACATCCAACAGCGCGATGCCGAACAAATCTTCACAGACTGGGAAAACTTCGCCCGCTACGGTTTCAACAAAAGTCACGCAGCCGATTACGGTGTGATCGCCGTCCAAACCGGCTACCTCAAATACCACTACACCATCGAATATATGACCGCCCTGCTCTCTGCGTGGAAGAACGATGCGGACAAGGTCGCTACCTATGTGGCGGACTGCCGCGCGATGGGGATCGATGTGCTGCCGCCGGATGTCAACACCAGCGGCTATGATTTCACGATTGAGGACCGGGAACAGGGAGACCCTGCCATCCGCTTTGGGCTGGGTGCGATTAAGAACGTCGGCGAAAACCCGGTCGCGTTGATCCTCGAAGCCCGGCAAAATGGCCCATTCAAAGACCTGACCGATTTCGCACACCGAGTAGACATGCGCCAGGTCGGCCGACGGCCGTTGGAATGCCTGATCAAAGTCGGCAGTATGGACCGCTTCGGCGCGCGCCAGGCGCTCTTGCAGGATCTTGAAAGAATCATTGCCGTCAGCAGCAGCTATTTCAGGGCAAAAGAAGCCGGTCAATTGATGCTTTTTGGCGGCGGCAATGCAGTGCAGGACCAGATCAAGCTGAATCCGCCTGCTTACACCGATAAACGCGAAGAACTCAACTGGGAACGCGAGCTGCTTGGCCTGTATGTCTCTGACCATCCCCTCACCCCTTATCAAAAGATCCTGGTTAACCGCTGCTCTCATTTTTCCCATCAGCTTGCAGAGGCGGGTGACCGTGAAAAGATTACAGTTGCCGGGATGGTAGATCGCTTCAGGCAGCACCTCACAAAGAACGGCAACAACATGGCGTTTGCCACCCTCGAAGACCTTTACGGCAAAATGGATTTGGTAATCTTCCCGCAGGTGTGGGAGAAGTGTTATCACCTGATGGAAATGGATAGCATTTTGCAGGTTGAGGGTCATGTGGATGCAGGTCAGGGGGACCCAAAGATCTTGGTAGACAGCATCACGCCTATTTCGCTCGACGAGCTCAAGGCGCAATGTGCTAATCTGCCAGAGCAGCGCCCAGTAGAGATACCTGAAGATGATTTTCTGGATGACTTCCTGCCAGACCTGCCCTTTGACGACGTGGAGCCAGTGAACATTGACGATACCGATGATGATGAAGACGGCGACGATATGCCGTCCCCACCCGATGAAACAAAACGCACAGAAGATCCAGAAGCTCATCACACTGAATCTGCACAATCATCATCTAAACCAATCAATCGCTCAGATTCAGGCAATGGTTCAACGCCTGATTCTTCTCCCAACGGAAACCACGCACGATCAGCCCCGTATCAGTCCTCAGCATCCTCTGTTGAGACCCAGGTGATGGAAGCTGCCCCTCAGGGGTTTCATGTCCTGACGGCAACTTTACCGAAACCCGATCCACTGCCCCATCAAGATCAAAACCCGCGCTGTGTTTACATCACCATCGATTCTTGCGGAGATAAGCACCAGGATGTGCTGCGACTGCGCAGGATCCACGACATCCTCGTCTCCCGCCCAGGGCAGGACCAATTTGCCTTCCGTGTCAGGGAGAATGGCTTCTGGTATGAGATTGATTTCCCGAATGCGACCACCGGTTTAACTGAACCGCTGGTGAACAAGCTCAAAGGACTGATGGGGCCAAACAATATACAAATTGCACCGCTGGGATAATATTTCAGCACCCGAGTCATACCATCCAATATCAAACAATTAACAGAAATCTTTCGCCTGCTGTCTGGTCTATGCTAACCATTGAAGCTCAATTCTGGTAAAATCCAAAGAAATCTAAAACATACATTGAACTGAATGGAATACTATGTCCCGGATTAATATCGATTTGAATCCAGTTACCCATATCACCGTTGATGCCATCGGTAAACCCGGTGAACGCGTTTTCTATCTGCAGGGGCGCAACGCAGAACAGGTCATCACCTTACTGGTTGAAAAATTCCAGGTGCAAACCTTAGCGCTCGCCATCGAAAACTTGATGTCTGAATTGCAAGAGAAGATCCCCGGCATGACAGACGCCTCGCCAAATTATAAAGAGGATCAGATGCTGCTCAAACCACCGCTGGATCCGCTTTTCCGTGTGGGGGAATTGAGCCTGGCTTATGATACCCAACAAGACCGCATGATCTTGATTGCAAAAGAAGTGCCGATCGACGCGTCAGAAAACATTGAAGAAGAAGCCAGCGAGATTCGTTTTTGGTGCACACGCTCGCAATTATGGGCAATGGGCCGCTGGGGCATCGAACTCGCCAGCCGAGGCCGACCGGTTTGGCCTTCAACAGGAGAACCGATCCTCCCTCCCGGTGAATTTTCACCGAAAAACAACGGGCATAAAACTACCCCCTGAAAGTCATCGCCATGGAAAAAGACCTGATCCTTTCAGCGCTGCGCGAAGGCAAAATGCGCGTGGAAGGTCAATTTCTCTATGGATCAAACTATACCTTCCTCGGAATCTGCCAATTTAAAAACCGGACCTTAAAGACGGTTTATAAACCGCTCAAAGGTGAACGGCCGCTGTGGGATTTCCCGCCGCACACATTGGCTCGGCGAGAGGTGGCAGCCTACCTTGTGAGTGAAAGTTTGGGTTGGGGGTTTGTGCCGCCAACAGTCTTCCGCACCAAAGACGCTCCAATGGGACCCGGTTCCGTCCAGGTTTTCATCGAACACGACCCCGAATACCACTACTTCAACTTCAAAGAAGCTGACAAGGCTCGTCTGCCGCAGGTGATGCTCTTCGACCTGCTGATCAACAACGCCGACCGTAAAGCCGGCCACCTGCTGATTGACCCGGATGGCAGCCTGTGGCTGATCGATCATGGGTTGAGCTTTCACTTGGAAGAAAAACTCCGTACCGTTGTATGGGATCATGCAGGCAAACCCATTCCCGATCCACTCCAACAAGACCTCGAAAAATTCAGCCCAAGCTTATCCCCGGGCACTGATTTTCACCAATCCCTAAAACCTTACCTATCCGGTGATGAAATCGACGCGCTGCATCGGCGGGTCGCCGCCCTGCTCAAGGAAGGCACCTTCCCGCTGCCGCCCGAAGACCGGCGTGCTTACCCCTGGCCATTGGTATAATCAGGATGGAGTGCCATGAAAGAAACAAAGAAAATCCTTCTCATACATAACGCCTCCCAGGTTCTCACGCTGCACGGCGGAGCGCAACGCGGGTGGAAACTGGGCGAGCTGGGCATCATCCAAAATGGCGCGGTGGCAGTTGAGGGAGAGACCATCCTGGCAGTTGGCGACAGCCAAAACCTGCTTGCAGACTTCCCCGACGCAGAAAAACTAGACGCCGCGCAGCAGGTGGTCATGCCCGGCTTTGTCGATCCGCACACCCACCTCATCTGGGCTGGCGATAGGGCTGCTGAGTTTACCATGCGCCTGCAAGGGAAGACCTATTTGGAAATCTTAGCCGCAGGTGGCGGAATCCTCTCAACGGTCAACGCCACCCGGGCTGCCCCGACTGAAGACCTAATTCAGCAGACCCGCCAGCGCGCTATGGCGGCTTTCTATCACGGTACAACAACCGCAGAGGTAAAAACCGGCTACGGTTTAACCTTTGATTCTGAAATGAATCAGCTAAAGGCAATCCTCGCCCTTGATATAGAAGGTCCCCTTCAATTGGTGCCAACCTTTTTAGCGGCGCACGCCGTGCCACCTGAGTTCAAGCACAACCCGCAAGCCTATGTGGACTTGATCTGCGATGAGATGCTGCCCGGGTTGGCGCAGTGGTGGAAGAACAACCAGCCACAAATCAGGCTGCCCTTTGTGGATGTGTTTTGCGAAGATGGTGCGTTTGACCTTGCGCAATCCCGTCAAATCCTTGGGAAAGCACGCAGGCTTGGGTTCCCCCTGAAGATCCACGCGGATGAATTTAAGAATTTAGGCGGTGCAGCCCTCGCCGCAAAATTGGGCGCCGCTTCAGCCGATCACCTGGTCAAGACCTCCTCAGCCGATATCCGCGCGCTGGGGCAGTCAGATACCGTCGCTGTCTCCCTGCCGGGCACGCCGTTCGGGCTGAACGAAGACGAATTCACCCCCGCCAAAGATATTCTGGATGCCGGCGGCGTGTTAGCCCTGGCGACGGATATCAACCCGGGCACCTCCTGGTGCGAGTCAATGCAATTTATCCTGGCACTCGCCTGCCGCAAGCTGGGGCTGACCCCTGCCCAGGCGATTGCGGCCGCGACGATCAACGCAGCCGCAGCCCTGAACCTGTCAGACAAGGTCGGCTCGCTTGAACCTGGCAAACAAGCAGACTTCCTCATATTGAAGGTGGACGACTACCAACATTTAGGTTATCGTTTCGGCATCAATCTTGTATCTAAAGTGATCAAAAGGGGCAGGGTTTACCCTGTCTGATCATCACGAGACAAAGCGTTTTCAGATACAAGGTTGAGGGCTTAATGACGGAAACCACACAAAACATCATCACGATCATCACCGCCGGGATTATTCTGGTGGCAGGCATCTTTATTCTGCGCACCATTCTCAAATTTGCCTGGCGCATTATTCGTATCGGGCTGATCATCATAACAATGCTGCTGGTTGGCGGTTACTTCTTGGGATGGTTCAACCTCGGTTAGCCATAGCCTGCGGCAGCGGGAGAAATCATTTTGGAACAGATCACTATAGAAGAAGCACGGTCATGGTATCAAGACGCTGACCCGGTACATGATTTCGATCATGTTCTGCGTGTCTTACAGGTTGCCACCCGCCTGGCAAAATCTGAAGGCGCTGACCTCGAAATCGTACAGGCAGCCGCACTATTGCACGATTCACGCGGCAGTGCCCCGGGCGGAGAAGGTTCACAGCGCGCTGAACACCATATCACATCTGCCAAATTCGCAGGAGAAATACTCGCACAAAAAGGCTGGCCGGAACCTAAAGTTCAGGCAGTCAAAGATTGCATTCTTGCACACCGCTTTAGAGGGCAGGAGAATAAACCCGAAACACTTGAAGCGCAAGTGCTATTCGATGCTGATAAACTGGATGTGCTGGGCGCGATTGGCGCTGCCCGCACCACCGCCTATGCTGCCCTCGACGGGCAGCCTGCGTATGCTGAACCCTCCGATCAGTTCCTGAAAACCGGGGAGAAGCTCCCGGGTGAACCGCATTCTTCTTACCACGAATTCCTGTTCAAACTCCAAAAGGTCAAAGGCCGCATGTTCACAGACAGCGGCAAAGCGATGGCGGAAGCTCGGCATGCCTTTTTACTGGCTTTTTATGAGCAACTGCAAGCCGAGGCACGCGGCGAACGTTAACGGAAGGCTGCCCCAGTCTAAATCAGCATATCAACGCTATGGTAGAATCGAAACTACCAATTCGAGTTTTGCAGATCACACACACTTATGACCCAACTGGCTGTCATTATCATTAACCATCAGCACGGCGACATGCTCAAAAAGACAATTGAGTCGCTGATGGCCTCGCCTATTGAAAGCGACTACAAGGTAATTGTGGTCAACAATCTGCCAGAAGAGGCGACAACAAATTGGCTTGAATCCAACAACCCCCAGGTCGAACTGATCGAAAACGAAACACCCAAAGGTTTTGCCAGCAACATCAATATGGCCATCCGTCAGCACCAGGGGTTTGATTATTACTTGCTGCTCAACCCGGATGTGACCTGCCAGCCCGGCATGGTTGATGCGCTGGTATCTACCATGGAGCATCATCTCAAGGTTGGAGCAGTCGGCCCTCAACTCCTCGATCCTGACGGTTCGGTTCAGCCGTCACGTCGGCGGTTTGCGTCGTTTTTCGTTTTGGTGATGCGCGCCCTGCATGTTGACAGTTTGCTACCCAATCTTTCCGCTGTTGATCGCTATTTAATGAAGGATGTCAACTTCCTTGGTATGACAGATGTCGATTGGGTCACAGGCGCGGTCATGATCCTGCGCAAAACCGCCCTCGACCAGGTGGGATTGATGGATGAGCGTTTTTTCTTATATTTTGAAGATGAAGACCTGTGCTGCCGATTGTGGCAAAATGGCTGGCGGGTGTGTTATTTGCCCAAAGCGCAGGCTTATCACATCCACCTTGCTGAGGGGCGTAAGAAGATCTTCAGCAAAGCTAATTTCCATCACATTGCAAGCGCATTTAAAATGCTGCTAAAATACCACGGAAAGATCACCCGGTGTTATGATTGAGAATATCAAGCGCAACACAAAGAATGATACCTATGAGTGATAAACCAAATCGAAAAATCAGGTCGAGACTGCTCGAAAACCGCAGCCATATCGTCAACGTCCTACTGATCATGACGGACCTCTTCACCATCAGCCTGGCTGTGGTGCTGGCGGCTGGCATCCGCATCCTGCTCATCCCGCTCATGGGTGGCATCGTCAACTGGCAGGTGATCCTCAACGGGTTGATTTTCTATCTGATTTTCAACATCATCCTGGCCTGGCTGAACGGGTTGTATCCCGGATTTGGCTTGGCTGCAGTGCATGAAATGCAAAAGGTGCTGTATGTCGTTTCACTGGCATCCATCTTTTTGGGCGTTTTCCTGTTCCTGCAGCAATTGGGCCTCGCCTATTCCCGTATGATTTATGTCCTCACATGGCTGCTTTCCGCTTTATTTATGATGCTCGGACGGTTTGCCCTGCGCAATCGCTTCTCCCGCTTCAGTTGGTGGGGAATCCCGATGGTGATCATCGGCTCAGAAGAAAATGTGACCCCTGTCATTGAAAAACTACAGCAGAACCGCCGGCTGGGTTTCAGACCAGTGTATTATTACGACCCTGATTATCCCGCATCCGAGTCCGTTTCGGGCGTTGAAGCCATCCAGAGCAAACAAGACCTGCAAACCCTGGTGGAAGAAACCGGCATCCAGCATGTGGTCTTCACCGATGCGATGGACGATGTCTCAACCGCCAACTTTCACTGGATGCGGGATGTATTCCCCAACATCCTGTTCGTGCTAAATACAGCACCTTTCGGCTCTTTATGGGTGCGCACGATCGACCTTCACGGCACCTTAGCCATCGAAACCAATTACCACCTGCTCAATAAACAAGAGACCATCATCAAGCGCATTGTGGATATGCTCCTCACGTTCTTGATGTTGCTAATCACTTGGCCAATATTCCTGATCCTGGCATTGATGGTGCGCGTGGGGTCAAAAGGGCCAGTCCTTTATACGCAAAAGCGGTTGGGACAAAACGGCTTTACCTTCAAGAGTTTTAAGTTCAGAACCATGTATGACAATGCCGAAAGCAAACTTGAAGAACTGCTGGAAAATGACCCGGATGCCAAATTGGAATATGAAACCTACCATAAACTGGCTAACGATCCGCGAGTAACCACGGTCGGGAAGATCCTGCGGCGTTACAGCCTGGATGAACTACCGCAACTGATCAATGTCGTCAAAGGGGATATGAACCTGATCGGCCCGCGCAGTTACCTGCCGCGTGAGATCCCCGAAATGGGAGATTACGCCAAGATCATCCTCAAGGTCAAACCGGGCATCACTGGCTGGTGGCAGGTAATGGGACGCAATATGACTTCTTTCAAAGAACGCCTGCAGCTTGATGAATATTACATCAGCAACTGGTCGATCTGGCTGGATATCTACATCATCATCAAGACCGTGTGGGTGCTGCTCAACGGCAAGGGTTTATAACGACTGATCTTGCTTCACAGCCAGCAAAATGCCCCTCTCACAATATTCTCTTCCTTAGACCCGCCCACTGCTGTGACCTCCATCATCCCTCGTAAAAAAATAAGGTAAAATTCTGGCAGATTGTAAATCTCTCAATTTATCCACCATTAAAAGGACGACCAATTTGGACTTTTCAACGCTATGTGTGATCGGGATGGGGTATATCGGCCTGCCCACGGCCAGCATCTTTGCCAGCAAAGGCTTGCATGTGACCGGGATGGACATCAATGCCGATATCATCAACGGACTCAACGCCGGCCAGATGCACATCTTTGAACCCGGCTTGCGCGAACTGGTGCTGGACGAGCTCAAGAGCGGACGCTTGCAGATATCCACACAGGTCAGCCCGGCGGATGCCTTTATCATCGCTGTGCCAACCCCCTTTTACGATGATAAACGCGCCGATATGCGCGCCGTGGTCGCCGCCAGTGAATCGATCGTCCCCCATCTTCAGCCCGGCAACCTGGTGATTCTCGAATCCACCTCCCCACCCCGCACGACGGTGGACATTGTTGCACCGATATTAGAAAAAAGCGGGTTGAAGGCAGGTGAGGACTTCTTGCTGGCTTATTCGCCTGAACGCGTTCTGCCAGGCAAGATATTGACAGAGCTGGTGGAAAATGCGCGTGTGATTGGTGGGGTCAATCCCCAGTCAGCTCAAGCAGGGCGCGATCTATATGCTGCCTTCGTCAAAGGGGAGATCATCCTGACGGATGCCACCACCGCTGAGATGGTCAAGCTGATGGAAAACACCTCACGGGATATCAATATTGCCATCGCCAATGAATTTTCTCGGCTGGCGCAGCGCTTTGATGTGGATATTTGGGAAGCCATCAGCATTGCTAACCTGCATCCCAGGGTGGAAATCTTGCGACCTGGTGTGGGTGTGGGGGGGCATTGCATCAGCGTGGACCCCTGGTTCCTGGTGGAAGCAGCACCCGATGAAGCACTTCTGGTCAAAACCGCACGGCAGATCAATGATGAGCAACCCGCCATTATGGGAGAACTGATCAACAAGGTCACAGGCGGCTTGGACGGGAAAACTGTCGCTTTCTTGGGGTTAGCCTTCAAGCCAAATGTGGACGACCTGCGGGAAAGCCCGGCGGTTGAGCTTGTTCACCACCTGCAAGCGGCAGGTGCAAAAGTTTTAACATACGAACCCTTTAAACACGACGCTCACCTGCCGGAAGTTCAACAGGTATCTGAACTGGATGCCGCCCTGCTGAATGCTGATCTGATTGTGCTGGCTGTTGCCCATGACCAGTTCAAAAACCTCGACCCAGCAGATATTCGTGGCAAGACCCCTGCAATGCTGGTATTCGACGCGGTGCGCGCTTGGGATAAAGCCAAATGGGAGCAAGCCGGTTTTCGCTTTTTCGGGCTGGCAAGAAAACATTAATTCAAGCATTTAAATCATCACTAAACACCCACTTTCAGGAGGAAACGATGTTAGGTGCAATGATTGGCGATATTGTTGGGTCGGTTTATGAATGGAACAATATCAAGACCATGGATTTTCCATTCTTTTCAGAAAAATGCTTCTTCACCGATGATACCGTGCTGACTGCGGCCACCGCTAAGACCTTGCTGACCAATGGTGATTACACCGCCAACTATCAGGGTTTCGCCCGGCGTTTCCCGGGACGGGGCTATGGCGGCAATTTCAGCAGTTGGATTTACCGTGAGAATCCGCAGCCCTATAACAGTTGGGGCAATGGCTCGGCGATGCGCATCAGCCCGGTTGGGTTTGCCTTTGACACCGTGGATGAGGTGTTGGCAGAAGCAGAACGCAGTGCCCAGGTGACCCACAACCATCCAGAAGGCAGCAAAGGCGCACAAGCAACCGCTCTAGCGATCCTGATGGCACGGCAGGGTGCTGCACTGCAAGACATCCGGGCTGAAATCACATCACGTTTCGGCTACGACCTTGACCGCACTCTGGCGGAGATCCGCCCGGGATACACCTTTGATGTTTCCTGCCAGGGGTCTGTTCCGGAAGCAATCATCGCTTTCCTTGAATCGGAGAGCTATGAGGATGCCATCCGCAAAGCCATATCGCTGGGCGGTGACAGCGACACCATCGCCTGTATCACTGGCGGGATTGCCCAAGCCTATTACGGAGGCGTCCCTCAAGCGCTTGCCGATCAAGGCCGCCAATTTTTGCCGAACGAGTTTCTTCAAATTTTAGATGATTTTGAAACCTGGCTAAACACAAAAGCATCTTAATCCAACAAAGGTGAGGGTACCCTCACCTTTGATCTTTAAACACTTTCACAAAAAGCATCACGCGCCAAGTTTTTCTTCAAGCTGTGCCCACTCCCCCATTAAGATATCAATTTCAGTCTGTAAATCCATATAACGTTCACCAAGCTGCCAGACCTCACCTGAATCTGGCGGCGGATTTTCCAGTTCAGCCGAGATGACCGCCTGCTGAGCCTCAAGTTCGCCTACTTGTGCTTCAATTTCAGCCTGGCGTATCTTGACCCGTTTGATTTCATATTTAGAAAGCGGTTTATTTTCGGTAGGAGCTTTCTGTTTTGCATCCCGCTGGGCGTTTGCGGCTGGGTGTAAATTTTCAGCTTGTGATTGTCTCTCTTGTAAACTGAGCTTATAAGCCTTGTATTCCGTGTAGGACCCCTTAAAGACTTGCAGACTCTTTCCCTGCGGGTCCACCGCCCAAATTTGTGACGCTAATGAATCGATCAAGTAGCGGTCATGGGAGACCAGCAGGATCGTGCCAGGAAAATCCGAGAGTACCGACTCCAGCACTTCCTGGGATGGCAGGTCCAGATGGTTGGTCGGCTCATCCAGTAAGAGCAGATTGGCATCCGACAACGAAAGTTTTGCCAAAGCCAGCCTGCCACGTTCACCGCCAGAGAGCGTTTCCACCTTGCGGAAGACATCATCCCCGGTGAATAAAAACTTGGCTAAATAACTGCGGATTTCAGCGGGCAGCATGTTGGGCGCCACGCTGTCAATCTCATCCATCAAAGATTTTTCCTGGTTCAGGCCTTCATGTGCCTGGGCAAAATAACCGATTTCAAGACTGGCCCCTAACTGAACCTTGCCAGTGTAAGGCGGGATCTTCTCAAGAATGGTCTTAAGGAAGGTGGTCTTTCCAGCGCCATTCGGTCCGATGATCGCCGCGCATTCCTGCCGCTGCAATAGCAGATCGGGGCAGTCGAACAAAGGTTTGCCCTCGTCATGGTAGCCCACCTGCAGGTATTGGGTACGCAACACCAGGTCGCCTGAGCGCCCTTTCGTCTGCAGATGGATATGCATCCGGCGGGGTTCGCTGGGGGGCGGCGCCAACCGTGAATCTTCCAGCAGGCGCTCCAATCGCCGCTGGCGGCCTTTGGCCTGGTTGGTATTCTGCCCGGCAATATTCCGCCGGATGAATTCCTGTTCTTTTTCGATAAATGCGGTTTGCGCTTCATATTCTGCCAGCCGGCGTGCATAACGTTCCTCACGCTGGGTTAAGTAAGCTGAATAATTGCCGCGGTAAACTTCCAAGGATGGCGTCATCTCCCACACAGTATCCGCTACCTGGTCCAAAAAATAACGGTCATGCGAAACGACAACCAACGCCCCTTCCCAGTCTTTCATAAAGGATTCCAGCCATTCCACCGCCTCGATATCAAGGTGATTGGTAGGCTCATCCAGCATCATCACATCCGGGCTTTCTAAAAGCAGTTTTGCCAGCAAAGCCCGTGTCCGCTGCCCCCCTGAAAGCTGAACGATCGGGCGGTGATAGTCTGATTCGGAAAACCCCAACCCTGAAAGCGTCTGCTTGATGCGCACTTCGTAGGTATAACCGCCGCACAGCTCAAAGTTGTGCTCCAGCCGGCCATAACGCTCAATCGCAGCATCAGCCTGCTGGGGGTCGGTCATTGCCGCCATGCTTTGCTCAAGTTCTTTTTGCATCTCAATCAAATCGGCGAAGACTTCCATGCAATGATCCCAAAGCGTGCCCTGTGTCACCAGGGTTGCTTCCTGCGGCAGGTAACCGATGGTCAGGTCTTTGGCATGCTGAACGGAACCGGTGTTAGGGTAATCCAACCCGATTAAAATGCGGATCAGGGTCGTCTTCCCGACGCCATTCTGACCCACGATCGCGATCCTTGCCCCTTGTGGGATCGCCAGCGAAATCCCCTCGAAGATATCATTGGGGCCAAAGGATTTGGACAGGTTAGAAGCGGTAATTAATGACATGTTGGATAGTATACCATCTGTAATTCTCTCAATACGAGGGATTTATTTCAATCGCATGCGCATGCCGACATGGTAGAATTGCTAGCATGAAAAGAAACGTCAAACGCTGGTTGATCTGGCTGGGCTTAATTATCTCAGCCGTATTCCTCTATTTTGCTTTCCGTGAGATCAATTATGCCGACCTGTGGGTAACACTTCGTGAAACCCGCTTATGGTGGCTGGTCCCAGGCCTGGCAATCTATTTCAGCAGTATGCTGGTGCGCACATGGCGCTGGCAGTATCTGCTTAACCCCATCAAGAAGACCACGACCAGGTCGCTTTTCCCGATGATCTTCATCGGTTATATGGGCAATAACGTCTTCCCACTCAGGATGGGAGAAGTGCTGCGCACCGTTGTCCTCAAACGCCGTGAGGATATCTCGATTTCAGCCAGTTTAGCGACGATTGTGGTAGAACGCATCTTCGATGCCGTGGTTGTTGTGGGGTTTGTATTGTTAAATATTGGCCAACTGGCAGGCCTTCCCGCCACAGGCTCATTTACGCAATTGGGCAGCCTGGCTGTCTGGGCTGCAGCAATATTCGCGGCCGGGTTATTTTTCTTCATCGCCATCGCCATGTTCCCCAAACCCGCCATGCGCTTGATCCACGCCGTGATCAGCAAAATCGTCCCAAAGCGCTGGCGCGAAGGCACGATCAGCATCGCCGACCGCTTTTTAGATGGGCTGATGAGCCTGCGCTCCCCAAGAGATGCAGTGATGATTTTCCTGACATCGGTGCTGGTCTGGCTGCTCGAAACCGGGCTGTATTGGAGTGTGAACCAGTCGCTGGGCTTAGGCCTCACCTTCGGGCAGTTAATGCTGCTGAATGGAGTGGTCAACATGGTTCTGTTGATTCCAGCCGCACCGGGCGGTCTGGGTACATTTGACGCTGCTGGGCGAGCTATGCTCCAAACCTATGGCATCCCCGCAGAACCTGCCCTCGGCTACACCCTGATCCTGCGCATGGCTTTGTGGATCCCCATCACATTGGTCGGCGCGATTTTCTTTGTGCGCGAAGGGCTCGAATGGACCCTGGATATTGAAAAAATGCAGGCACAAGCCGTTACGCCGCCTGAAGCAACGACGAAAGGTGAACCACATGACAGACAGTAAACAACGCATCGCCATCATTGGGGCAGGCATCGGCGGATTGTCTGCTGCCTACGACCTGGTCAAAGCCGGGAAGGATGTTGTCATTTATGAAGGCTCCGATCACGCCGGCGGGTTGGCAGCCGGTTTCAAAGAACCCCACTGGGATTGGACGGTGGAACGCTTTTACCATCACTGGTTCCATTCCGATGAACATATGCTGGGGCTGATCGATGAACTGGGCTGGTCTGACCAGGTTTTATTTCCCCGCCCGGTGACTGTAATGTATCATGAAGGAAAATTTTATCCCTTCGATTCCATCACCGCCGCGCTGATGTACCCTGGCTTAGGTTGGGGAATCAACAAAATCCGCTTTGGGCTGGTGGGGTTGTATTTACGCCTGACCAAGAACTGGCGGGCATTGGAAAAAACTACCGTGGATCAATGGATGCGGAAATGGGCTGGCGATCGCGTGTATGAGTCCATGTGGGAACCGATGATGATCGGCAAGTTTGGGGAGGAATACGCCAAAGTGGTCAACATGGCCTGGATGTGGGCCAGGCTGCATGCCCGTACCACGCGTTTAGGCACCTTTGTAGGCGGCTTTCAGACCTTCGCAGATAAGTTCGCTGAACGCCTTAAAACCATGGGTGTGGAGATCAGGCTCAACGCACGTGTGAACGGAATCACACAAGCCGGTGAGGGGCGAGTCTCCCTTTTGCCGGAAGGCGCACAAACGCAAACCTACGATCAGGTCCTTGCAACCACTTCACCCGGGTTGTTGGCGCGCCTTGCACCTGACCTGGCACAGCCCTACCTTCAGGGCTTATTGAACCTTAAAAGCATGGGCGCAGTTGTGATGGTTGTTTCGCTCAAGCACCAACTTTCTACCCAGGGGTACTACTGGTATAACATTCCCAAACAAGCCGGTTTCCCATTTCTTTCTTTGGTAGAGCACACCAACTTCCTTTCACCGGAATATTTCGGCGGCGATCATATCGTCTATATCGGCGATTACCTCCCGCAGGATCATAAAAATTTCGACCTCAGCCAAGATGCGCTTGAAACCCGCTTCTTACCGCATCTCAGCAAATTCAATGAAAATTACACACCAGACTGGGTCAATAAGACATGGCTGTTCCGCACACGCTACGCCCAACCCGTGCCCCTGGTCAACCATTCACAACACATCCCCGATATCCGCACACCGCTGCCCGGCTTATATTTCGCCAGTATGAGCCAGGTCTATCCCTGGGACCGGGGGACGAATTTTGCCGTGGAAATCGGCCGGCGTGCTGCGAGGATGATGCTCGAGGATCAAAATCACTGATTCCAAAATCTGAATCAAATTTTCGAACATATGAGCATTTTCTCGCAAAATGGGTTTCATATAATGCGCCCCCACATATGGCACAGAAGGCGCTTTACGAGACTCACCCCCCATATATGGGGGTGTTGCGCTTTATTAAACGCTCTATGGGTGAATCGGAAATCGATCAAAGTCCAATTTAATTATTATCAAATAATTCATATTTTTTAAGGTTGGTGCAGCTTAAAGAATGTGGAATTTTTAGCAAAATTTGGGCAAATCCGCTTGAGGCTGGGTTGACTCTCTGCTAAAATTCTACTATCTACCAAGCGGGCGAAAAATTTCTAACCTTGGCGTTTAAACAACCGAAAAAATCTTTCCACCACTGAAGCCCATCAAAAGTGGTGTTTTTATAAATTTTATCCTGGATATCATTGGGCGATTGCATAGCACAGCAGAGAGGAATTATTCATGAGAGCAGAACACGCCTGGCAAGCCACACTCGGCCAACTACAACTTGAAATGTCAAAGGCTTCCTTTGATACCTGGGTCAGCAGTGCCGAGTTTTTAGGCTACGATGAAGAGACAGGCTGTTTTGAGATCGGCGTCAAAAATGCTTATGCCCGAGACTGGCTCGACGACCGCTTGAGCGCGAAAATGAGCCGGATATTAACCGGCATGATCGGGACGCCGGTTACAACCGATATTAAAGTCCATTCCTCAAACTCAACTGCAGTAAAAACCGAAGAACAGCACCACCCCAACACGTCTGTCACAAACACGACCGAAAATTCAACCATCAACGGGCGTTACCGCTTTGATAATTTTGTCGTCGGCGCGGATAACCGCCTGGCACATGCAGCCTGTATGGCTGTGGCTGAAAGCCCCGCCCGGGCATACAATCCCCTGTTCCTCTACGGCGGTGTGGGGCTGGGCAAGACCCACCTGCTGCACGCCATTGGCAACGCTTGCCTGCCGGCAAACCTGAATGTCTTATATGTCTCCTCTGAAGAATTTACCAACGACTTGATCAATGCCATCCGCACCCATACCACAGCCGCGTTCCGTGAAAAATACCGTCAGATCGATGTCTTGCTGATCGATGATATCCAATTCATCGCCGGCAAGGAGTCCACCCAGGAGGAATTCTTTCATACCTTCAATACCCTTCACGGACAGAATAAACAATTGGTAATCTCCTCCGACCGATCACCCAAAGCCCTGGTGACCCTGGAAGAGCGTCTGCGCTCCCGTTTTGAATGGGGTTTAACCGCCGATATTCAACCGCCAGATGTAGAAACCCGCCTGGCGATCCTGCGATCCAAAGCAGAACGGGCAGGGCGTAATGTACCATCAGAAATCCTTGAGATGATCGCCCGTCAGGTACAGTCCAACATCCGCGAACTTGAAGGCGCCCTGAACCGGGTGCTGGCTTATTCCGACCTGAGCGGCATTCCACTGACACTGGAATTAGCCCATAACGCCCTCTCCGACTTTCTCCCCCATGGCCCAGACCTGCAGCCAGGTGATGTTTTGGATGCCGTCTCAAAAGCATTTGGCATTTCTAACGACCGGTTGATCGGGCGTGAACGGACGCGTGAAGTTGCCCTGCCCCGCCAGATTGCCATGTACCTGCTGCGTGAAGAGGGCGGCGTGTCATTACCTCAGATCGGTGAATTCATCGGCGGGCGTGACCATACCACAGTCATTTACGCCTGCGATAAGGTCAACAACCTGATGGAAACGGATGACCGTTTACGCCGGCAAGTCTTAAAGATCCGTGAGCAACTCTATAGCCGCGTACCCATGATGGTTTAGCCCCCTGACCAAAATGTAATACAATAAAATCATTCTGAAACTTACAAGCCTGACCGATTAGTCAGGCTTGTTTACTAAAAAATTTTTGCGCGTCACTTTGGCTTTTATAACTTATCAAATGGGAAAATAGATGGAAGATCAAAAGCGATTTGGTATTTTAGCAGCATTTATCGCAGCAATTTTCTTTGGAGCGGCCGCACCATTAAGCAAACCCTTGTTGCCCTTTCTCAACAATTATCAAATGGCTGGATTACTTTATTTAGGAGCAGCCTTAGGTGTTTCGCTGATCTTAATCAAAGAAAAATCCATACAATGGCCCTGGCAAATCCGGCGGAAGGAAGTCCTGAAATTATTAGGTGCCATAATATTCGGTGGGATTTTAGGTCCCTTATTCCTACTCGCTGGTTTACGTATTGCTGCAGCGAGCTCGGTTTCCCTTTGGTTAAATTTAGAATTATTAGCTACCGCTGTCCTCGGTCATCTATTCTTTAAGGATTACCTCTCAAAAAAAGGCTGGTTCGCCAGCATCGGCGCTTTAGGTGCAGCGACACTTCTTGCCTGGGAAGGCGGAGTCGCAGGGTTCAAGGCAGGGGGGCTGATCATCCTGGCATGCATCTGTTGGGGAATAGACAACCACCTGACAGCCTTAATTGACGGCATAACCCCAGCCCAAAGCACGTTTTGGAAAGGATTGTTTGCCGGTAGTTTCAACCTGGTTATTGGTTTATTGATCGGTTCATTCTCCGCAAATGTTACTCAGACCCTGGGTGCATTGGGGTTAGGTGTTGTCTCCTACGGACTATCGATCTTGTTATATATAACATCAGCGCAACATCTCGGAGCGACCCGCTCCCAACTGATCTTTTCTAGTGCACCTTTTTTTGGCTTATTTATCGCGCTCCTTTTTAGGGAATCATTCACGCTGATTCAATTTATCGCGTTGGTGACATTTTTAATTTCAATATATGTATTATTCAAGGAAACGCACTCGCACACACATATCCATCAAGCGCTTACCCACACGCATATGCATACACACCCCAATCCGCATCATGAGCACGAACATCTTGAGTCACCCGATGCATCAGTCCGGCATATTCATGCTCATGAACACACTTATCTACAGCACGACCACCCACATTGGCCGGATATTCACCACCGGCACGAGCACAACAATTAAGCCCAAAGAATCCAAGGAACACACTCTCCAGTAAGATATCTAATTATCAGGTCTCAGGAAATATTGTCTGAGTGTCTGAGGTTACCGCTTCTCCATTCCGCCCCAGCTCAGGCCAGCCTTAGCTTCTGTGCTCAACGGGATGATAAGCTTATAGGCGCTTTCCATCACCTTCTGCACCAGGCGGGTCGTTTCATCCAATTCATCCTCAGGTACTTCAAAAATTAGTTCATCATGCACCTGAAGCAGCATGTGTGCCTGCAAATCGGCTTTTTTGATCTCATCCGGCAATTTTAGCATGGCAATCTTGATGATGTCTGCTGCAGTGCCCTGGATCGGTGCGTTGATAGCTTCCCGTTCTTCCCTTTGGCGGATGTTATAGCTTGCCCCGCGCTTTAAGTTCGGGAAGTAACGCCGCCGACCAAGCAGTGTTTCCACATAGCCCTGTTCAGCCGCCTGTTCACGCAGCCCATCTAAGAAGCGCTTGACTCCCGGAAATTTCTCAAAATAGGTCGTGATGAAATTTTCCGCCTCTGCCAGGGTCAGGTCGGTGGCGTTCGTCAGGCCATAGGAACTCATTCCATAAATCAGACCAAAATTGATCGCTTTGGCATGGCGGCGCATTTCAGGGGTGACATCGTCCAGGTTAACCCCATGCACGGCGGCTGCCGTGGTGGCATGAATGTCCTGCCCGGCGTTGAAGGCTGCAAGCATGGCTTTGTCTTGCGACATATGCGCAACGATGCGCAGCTCGATTTGGGAATAATCCACTGCCAGCAGCTGCCAGCCCTTCTGTGCAACGAATCCGTTGCGCACACGCCTGCCAATTTCCGTGCGGGTGGGGATGTTTTGCAGATTCGGATCCGAAGAAGCGATCCTGCCAGTGACTGTGCCGGTTTGATTGAAAGAGGTATGGACCCGGCCGGTAGCGGGGTTGATCTGCTGAGGCAATGAATCGACATAAGTTGAGCGTAATTTCTCCAGCTCGCGGTATTCAAGCACCCAATCTACCACCGGATGCTGTCCTGCCATCGCCTCCAGCACAGATGCCGCAGTAGAATAATGACCAGATGAGGTTTTACGCGCCCGGTCTGGTGGTTCCAGTTCCATTTTATCAAACAAGGCTTCAGAAAGCTGCTGGGTGGAATTCAGATTGAATTCATAACCGACAGCCTCTTGGATCTGCGATTCAATCTCGCCAAGGCGTTCTTCCAACTCCCTAGAAAACTTCTTAAAGAAGGCTTTATCCAGCAGGATTCCAGCTTCTTCCATCTCGGCCAGCACTGGCACAAGGGGCATTTCCATTGAGGCGAAAAGCGACTCTGCCTTTTGATCACGCAGTTCTTCCTGCAGTTGCGGGATCAGTCGCAGGCAGATCACTGCATCCGCCGCGGCATAGCCCGCCGCTTCTTCAATCGAAACGAGATCCATCGTCTTCTGCCCCCTGCCTTTTCCGATCAGATCTTCGATATGGGTCATGTCGTATCCAAGCCTGACCCAGGCCAGGTTCTTTAAGCCCAGGTTGCGGGATGCCGGATTGATCAACCACTCCGCGATCATCGTGTCGAAGGATAACGGCGACACCATCAGACCGGCGCGCTTGAGCACCAGAAAATCATATTTCAGATTATGCCCAGCTTTTTTAATGTCAGGGTCTGTCAGCGGCCCGTTCAGGGCATCAAATACTGTTTTTATTGGTAACTGCTTGCCTTTAGCATGGTCCAAGGGGATGTAATAGCCATGATCCGGCTCAATTGCCAGCGAAATACCGACCAGCTTTGCTCGCATCACGTCAGTATCTGTCGTTTCAGTATCAAAAGCGATCCATTCTGCTTTTTCAAGTGTGCGCTGTAGATCTTCAAGGCCTTCATCCGAATCCACAACCGTAGTATGAATATCTGAAAGCGACTCAACTTCAGATTCTTCTGGGTTCGCGTCCGCAAACAGGTCCATTTGCTCACCCTGGGGCATGATCGGGTGCATCCGGCCAACCAGCGCATTAAGCTGCTTGGTGAGTGTCCTGAACTCCAGCTCTCTAAAAAGATCCTCCACTGCTGATGGATTAAATCGGTCAATACGCGCTTGCTCCAAATCAAGCTTCACATCAAGGTCCGTCACAATCCGCGCCAGTTTCTGACTTAAATAAGCCACATCCTGACTGCCTTCGAGCGCCGTTTTTGCCCGACCGCTGATTTCATCCAGATGCCCATAAATGCCATCTAAAGAGCCATATTCTTCCAATAGTGTGGTCGCAGTCTTTTCGCCAATCCCTTTCACACCGGGGATATTATCAGAAGAATCGCCGCAAAGCGCCTTTAAATCCACCACCTTCTCCGGTGGAACACCTAATTTTTTCGTGACATCCTCCGGGAAGAAGTCCTGTGCGTCTGACAGGCGGCTGCCTGCCAAATTGACCACCACCCGGTCGGTGACTAACTGCAACAAATCCTTATCGCCTGTGATGATCTTGACTCCCAGTCCTTTTTCCTCTGCTGCCCAGCGCGCCACGCTGCCCAACACATCATCCGCCTCATAGTTCTCCATTTCAAGCCTGGGGATGTTGAATGCATCCACGATTTCTCGCATCCGCTCCACCTGCGAACGAAGGTCGTCTGGCATCTTTGCCCGGGTGCCCTTATAGTCTTCATACATCTCATGGCGGAAGGTTTTCCCTTTGTCAAACACAACCGCCAGGTAATCGGGGTTCTCCTGCTCAAAAATCCGCAGAAGGATGCTGGTAAAGCCATATACGCCCGCTGTCGGCTCGCCGCTGCTGGTCTGAAATGCGTTCGTGCGGGTTCCGCCTGCGGTGAGGGCATAATATGCCCGATAAGCCAGGCCGTGACCATCGAGAAGGTATAAAACTGGAGGCATGTTTGCTCCTTTTACTATTGAAAGAATATCAATATCCTCATTTTAACCTGAAGTGACTTGAAATAAAAGTTCAGCGCTTTCCGCCAAGTTTCACATACGCTTGGGACTAAGAATCAAAAAAGCTGCCGAGGTACCTCGGCAGCCCGGTTTAGACATCAATTCGATATGATTTAGTCTTCAATATCTTTGATGATCTCATGAATGCGTTCCATGACATCATCGGTTAATTGATCTTTGACTGCGATGGCTTTCATGTTTTCTTCCACCTGTGAAACCTTGCTGGCACCGGTGATGACTGTGCTGACATTCGGATTCTTCAAAACCCACGCCAGTGACATCTGCGCCATCGAAACACCAAGGTCCTGTGCCACTTCAGCCAGCTTGCGGGTGACTTTAAGTTTTGCTTCGTTTTGCACCCGTTCTTTCATCCATTGATAGCTCTTCAAGTTCGCACGGCTGCCCTCAGGGATCTTGCCTTCATTGTATTTACCGGTTAGCATGCCGCCATACAGTGGGCTCCATGTCGTGGTTCCATAACCCAATTCCCTGTAGAGAGGCTCATATTCCTCTTCAAACCGGCGGCGATGGAACATATTGTATTGCGGCTGCTCCATGGATGGCGGACGCAAATTGTTGCGCCGGGCAAAATCAGTCGCGCGCATGATCTCAGCCGCCGACCATTCGGAGGTGCCCCAATAGAAAGCCTTACCCTCTCGGATGACCTGGTTGAAGGCAAACACTGTTTCTTCGATAGGTGTTTCGGGGTCCGGCCGATGGGCGAAAACAAAATCTACATAATCTAACTGGAATCGTTTTAGGGCATTATTCACGCCTTCAATGATGTGCTTATATGAGAGTCCCTGGTCATTGGGTCCCTCACCTCCCCAGAAGATCTTGGTTGATACCAGATAGTCCTTGCGTGCCCAACCCAACTCCTTGAGCGCTTTGCCCATGATGATCTCAGCCTGCCCGTTGGCATAAGCCTCAGCGTTATCAAAAAAGTTGACGCCCGCATCAAAAGCCGCCGCCATAATCTCTTTCGCCTCTGGGACGCCAAACTGGTTGCCGTAAGTGACCCACGCGCCTAAAGAAAGCTCTGATACTTTAACGCCAGCCTTGCCTAATCGTCGATATTCCATACTTCCTCCTAAATTTATTTGTTTATTTATTATTATGATGAATTTTCTGCCTAAAAGTTACAATTATTATACGCGAGAGGATTCAAGAAAACAAAAATGAAATTAATCAGCAACACTCTCTCCTGTGCCAAGTTGAGATAATTTGACATCGTTAACCCTCTATGTTAATATGGAATTGAAAATACTTTTTTGGAAGCAGTTTCAAGCCGATTAATCTATCAAGCGATTCACATGATGCCCTCAAAATCGAACCGCACACCCACCATTTATGATGTTGCCAGAGTTGCTGGGGTCAGCATCTCCACAGTTTCACGCGTGATCAATGCCAGCTCCAATGTCAGCGAGGCAACCCGCGATCGGGTCCAGCAGGCCATCGATCAGCTTGATTTTGTGCCCAAAGCCGAAGCCCGAGCGCGTGCCATGAAAGACTTTGCTCGGATTGGCGTTGTTTCCCCCTTTTTTACGGCACCGGCCTTTGTGCAGCGGCTGCGCGGCGTGGCTGAAGGCCTGCTTTCAACCCGCTTCGAACTGACCATCTTCACTGTTGAGTCAATCGATCACCTCAACCACTACCTCGCCACGCTCCCGGTCACCGGGCACCTCGAAGGGCTGATACTGCTCTCACTGCGCGTTAACGATGATTCTGCGAAAAAATTGATCGAGAACGGACTGGAAACCGTGCTGATTGAATATCCGCGCCCCGATCTGAACACTGTTGAAATTGACGATCGTGCCGGCGGTGAAATTGCAGCAGAACACCTCGTTCAAAAGGGTCATCGCCGGTTAGCGTTTATTGGCGATACCACAGACCTTGGTGAGCACGCCATTCTGCCAATCACCCAGCGTTTGAACGGTTTCAAGCAAACCCTATTAAAACACGGCATATCGCTTCCGCAGGAATTGATTTGCACAGCCAGTTACGATGTCAAAGAAGCTGAAGAAAAGATCGAAACCGTCCTGAGATTGCCGGAACCTCCGACGGCTGTGTTTGCGGCCACCGACCTGCAAGCGATTGGCGTCCTCAACAAAGCCAGACAGTTGGGTTTCCGTGTCCCGCAAGACCTGGCGATTCTGGGCTTTGACGATCTTGATGTGGCAGATTATGTGGGCTTAAGCACCATCCATCAGTCATTGGATGAATCTGGCAGGCTGGCGGTTGAAATCCTGCTTTCCCGCATTAAAGACCCTGATCGGCCAATCCGGCATGTTCGCTTGCCCCTGAAACTGATTGAAAGGCAAACCACCTGACCTGTTTTCTCTGGAATCCAGTCAGGTTTTGTTCTTAAACACACATTTGATTACGACCCAGCGTTAAACCGAGTAGCCCTGAAAGGTCTATTCGATCAACCGCTATCGCACTTGAGGATAACGACAAGCTCAGCTTGTGAAAGGAAAACCGAAACCCATGGCGGAAGTTGTTACTTTAGGCGAATTACTGATTGATTTTGTCCCCACTGCTTCCGATGTATCACTGGTGGAAGCACCATCCTTCAAAAAAGCACCTGGCGGCGCACCCGCTAATGTTGCTGCAGGGCTGGCAAAATTGGGCGTTTCCACGGCTTTTTTAGGTAAAGTGGGTGATGATGCCTTCGGGCAGTTCCTCAAAGTGACTCTCGATGAGGTTGGCGTCAACACACAGGGATTAGTTTTCTCACAAGAGGCACGCACAGCCTTGGCATTTGTTTCGCTGCGAGGCGACGGCGAGCGCGAGTTTATGTTCTATCGGCACCCCAGCGCAGACATGCTCTATACGCCTGAAGAAGTGGACGGCAACCTGATCAAAGGGGCAAAAATCTTCCACACCGGTTCGATCAGCCTGATCAGCGAACCTTCGCGCAGTGCGACCCTGAGGGCGCTGGATATTGCGCAGGAAAACGATGTGCTGATTTCCTACGATCCCAACCTGCGCATGGCGCTTTGGCCCAACCCCAATGCTGCTAAAACCGGCATGTTGAGCATCTGGCAGCGAGCCAACCTGATTAAGGTCAGTGAAGAAGAGCTGTTTTTCTTATCAGGCGATAAAGACATTGACGGTGCAGTCCGCAAACTGTGGCACGACAACCTGCACCTGATGGTCATCACCATCGGCAAGCAGGGCTGCCAATATCACACACCCGAACTCCACGGTTCCGTTGCCGGGTTCAATGTCAGGGCGATTGATACCACTGGCGCTGGAGATGGCTTTGTTGCGGGTTTGTTGAGCGGATTACTGAAATATCCACAAGCGCCGCAAAACGAGACCGAATTACGCCTCGTCTGCCGCAGAGCCAATGCGGTTGGCGCGATCACGACCACACAACTCGGCGCAATCCCAGCCCTGCCAACCGCATCCCAGCTCGAATCATTTCTGCAAAAACACGCCCAAGCTAATTGATTGAGTTTGTGCAAAAGAAAATATTAAACCGAGGATATTGAGATGTCTCCTTCTTTAGAATCAGTGCTCGACACCCAAAAAGAAGCCCAAAAAACACTCACCAGGCTGCTCCCCCGTCTGGACTCAGTCTTTAAGGACGCAGCATGTGAAGACCCACATCAATGGAAAGAATTTAAAGCGCGGCTGGAAGAGTATTTTCCGCGCTTGTTTCCAATACTCCTCCACCTATATGGCAATCAATATGATTTCTTTTATCATATCGAATCATTGCTATCCATCATGGCGGCATCCTGGTTTTCGCGCTCGGATTCTTTGAAAGCACTTGACCAGTCTCGTGAATCTGACCCTGCCTGGTTCCAGGATCATCAAATGTTGGGCGGCGTGTGCTATGTTGACCTCTTTGCTGACAACCTGGATGGCATCCGACGCAAAATTCCTTACTTCAAAGAACTGGGGCTGACTTACCTGCACCTGATGCCCCTCTTCCGTTCACCAGAAGGTGAGAATGATGGCGGATATGCCATCAGCAGTTACCGGGAGGTAGATCCTGCACTTGGCACAATGGAAGAATTACGCCAGCTTGCCGATCAACTGCGTGCTGAAGGCATCAGCCTGGTGCTTGATTTTGTCTTTAACCACACATCCAATGAGCATCAATGGGCATTAAAAGCACGTGAAGGTGACGAGGATTTTCAGAATTACTACCGCATGTATCCCAGCCGCACCATTCCAGATGCGTATGAAGCCCACCTCAGAGAGATTTTCCCGGAGGAACACCCCGGGGCGTTTACATACTTTGATGACATCGAAAAGTGGGTATGGACCACGTTCCACAGCAACCAATGGGATTTGAATTATGCCAACCCAGTGGTATTTAACCACATGGCAGAAGAGATGTTATTCCTCGCGAACCAGGGCGTAGAAGTGCTGCGCCTGGATGCCGTTGCGTTCATCTGGAAATCAATGGGAACAGACTGCGAAAATTTACCTGAAGCACACATGATCATCCAGGCTTATAACGCCATCGCCCGCATCGCGGCTCCCGCGTTGATCTTTAAATCAGAGGCGATCGTTCATCCGGACGAGGTGGCAAAATATATCGACGAAGACGAATGCCAGGTTTCCTATAACCCACTCCTGATGGCGCTGCTTTGGAATACCCTGGCAACACGTGAAGTGAATTTACTGCACACCTCCATGCATAAACGTTTCAGCATTCCCGAAGGCTGCGCCTGGGTCAATTACGTGCGCTGTCACGATGACATTGGCTGGACTTTCTCAGATGAAGATGCCGCAGCCCTGGGAATCAATGCCTTTGATCACCGCCAATTCCTGAACGCGTTTTATACCGGGCGCTTCCCCGGGAGTTTCGCCCGCGGCCTAACCTTCCAGGAAAACCCGAGGACAAAAGATGCCCGGATCTCAGGCACCTGTGCCTCGTTAGCCGGGTTAGAAAAAGCCTTGAATGAAGAAACCCAAGCTGAGGTTGAATTAGCTATACAGCGAATCCTCCTGATCCACAATGTAATCCTTTCTATCGGCGGAATCCCCCTGATCTACCTGGGTGATGAAGTGGGAACATTGAACGATTACAGCTACCGCGAGAACCCAGCCAAAATGGACGACAGCCGCTGGGTGCACCGTCCCAAAGCAGACACTTCGCTTTACCAGCGGAGAAAAGATGAAAAGGCGATCCCCGGGCGCATTTACCATGGGCTTAAGCGTCTGATTCACCTGCGCAAAAATTTTTCACCCATCGGCGGTGAACCACCCCGCTTCATCGACGCTGGCAATCCCCACGTATTTGGTTATGTCCGGCGCAATGGAACACAAAATCTGCTCATCCTGAACAATTTTAGCGAAGATCCGCAGATCATCGCGCCAAACACCCTGAGGTTATTGGGAATTAGAAGTGACTTTGAAGACCTGGTGAGTGAAAATTTATATACGAGCGAAGCCGAGCTTGTACTGGCACCCTTCCAGTACTTATGGCTGCGTGAGAAAGACTGAAACCTATATTGTGGTTATTTCTAACAATCAGTCCAGCCAAACCGGATCGTAATCTGGGCTGGGATGCACCGTTAGCTGGATCAGGTTGCCGCCCGGGAAGGTCATGACATAGATATCCGAAAGAACATCAAAATACCAGTAATCAAACGCCAGCCAGTAGCCGTCCGGTGAGACATCCACATTATCCATCAAAGGAATATACGAATCCTGGGCAGAGGGCACCACGGAATACGCTTCTTCTTTACCGATATCCTCAACCCGCATCCCCAGTAATTGCTTGGATGGGCTGCCCATCCCAAGCACCTGGCTAAAGAGGATCAAACGCTGATCGGGGAACCAGGCGGGGTTGCTATTATCAATTAAGCCAGACATAGTAAATTGGACCGGGTTTTCCCCATCTTCATTCATCAACCAAATTTGAGCCACACTGCGCACCCGTACGAAAGCTAACTGCTCACCATCAGGTGACCAGGCAGGATCTGAATCATCATAATTCCCATCAGACAATCTGACTCTTTCTTTCGTATCCAGGTCGGTCTTAAATAATTGCATCTTGCCGTTAACCAAGGAAGTGTGCGCGATCCACCCGCCATCAGGTGACCAGGATGGGTCAAAATCTCCTTCAAGAGAACCAGGCAGAGGAAACACATTGCCTGAGTCGACATCCACAACATACAGGCTGGACCCCGGATAGCTGGATCGTTTGTTGAGGCATGGCGAGGTAAATACAATCTGGACTCCGCTTGGCGACCAATCAGGCTGGCAGGCACCATCATCAAGGTCCGTCAACTGGGTTGTTACCCGCGAGCGAACATCGAACAGCCAAATTTGCGGCTTGCCGGTTCTTTCTGAAACGTAGGCCATCATGCCAACCCCGCCCCCCAGGGGTGTCGGTGAGGGTGTGATCAACTGTGTGGGAGAGACGACAACTTCAGTAACCGTTGGTGCACTCGTTTTTGTTTCTGTAATATCCGGATCAATACTTTGCCTGAAAGACGTTTCGGTCATTTCCAGGCTTGCAATCCGGCGGGTGGCTGTCTGTGTATTGATCAAGACATTCAATGTTGCCGTTGGGTTAATCTGTTCATCCCCCACCAAGATGCTCTGAAATAACTCAGGCCAGATCAAACTGGCGCCAAACAACGAAACAACCATCCCGATCGTTATCACAAAAATTAACCAAACGGGATCAATCCGTTTGCCCGATTTTGCTTTATTTGACGGGCGGGTGGTTTGGGTAGGGGCATCCCTATCCGCAATACTTTCTTCGATAAATAACATGGGGTGCTGGCTTAATTCCTGCCACTTATCTCGCGGGATTTTCTCCCTGGCTTTGAGGAGCGCGTCTTTAAAGGCTGCTGCTGACTGCCAGCGTTCATCACAATTGATTTTCAGAGCCTTCTCGATAGCCTTTGCTGTGTCTTGTGAAACACTCGGATTATAATGCCTGAGCGGCGTGAGCGTTGCCTTCCCGGTTGAACGCGCCAGGCTGTCTTCTGGCAAATAGCCAGCCAGGGCTGCATATAAGGTCGCCCCCAGCGAGAAAATGTCCGTGCGCTCATCCGTTGACGAATCACCATATTGCTCTGGCGGAGAATAACCGGGGGTCATCGCTTTGGCGGCAGTTGTGGTCTTCTGATGGCCTTCCAGAAGCTTCACCAGCCCAAAGTCAACCAGCACAACTTCCCCTGTCGGCGTGATCTTGATGTTTCCCGGTTTGATATCACGGTGGGTGATGACCGGATTCTGGCTGTGCAAGTAGATCAAGGCATCGCAAATCTCCAGGCCAATTTGGAGTGCTTCAATTTCTGAAAGGCTCTCTTCCTGCGACATCCACTGCCGCAAGTCCTGACCCTCGATAAAATCCATCACCAAGTATTGACCTTCCTGATCAATCACAAAATAGTCAAACACACGTGGGAGATTTGGATGACGTAAAGCGGCTAAAATTCGAGCTTCACGCTTGAATTGACGTGAATATTCTTCTGAAAGAAAGGAGTTCTCCTTAACAGCGACAACAATATCAAGGTTCTCATCAACGGCGCGGTAAACCGCCCCCATCCCCCCCTGACCGAGGATATCGACGATCCGATAACGCTGGTTTAACAGATACCCGTTTTCTAACGACATTAAATTAATTCAACCCTGATAGTCATATTTCTTGATTTTATTATAACTTCAGCTAATTGTAAGCCAAAATACGCTATAATTCGATTGATCGAAAGAAGATTGATGACATTATGCTAAAAATCGACATTCACTCAACTGTGTTAACGGCTGCCATCGTCACCGGTGTGGCAGCGGTTATCACGGTCCTTCTCGCGATCAACCATCTGATCAAGAGCCGGAAGATCCCTTTTTATAAAAAACGGCATGACCGCATGGTGCGCGGGTGGCGTTTGCTGATCATTGCGATTTTATTGATCCCTTTGACCTGGGTCATTTTAAACTTTTCCGAACCCATTGTTTATAATTTTATCTCACCTTCGCCCACGATCACCCAAACAGCCACGATCACCGTTACGCCGACCATCACGCTCACACCTACCATCACGCTCACACCAACTATCACAAACACACCGTCGATCACCAGCACGCCCAGCTTGCCCGACGACATTGAGAATGAATTTGAGGCGGAGGTGACTCCCAGTCCAGATGCCGCCTTCAGCTCCATTCAATTTTCTCGCCGGATTGACGATGGCTTGCAGCCGATCGAACCAACAATCGAGTTTGAAAACCCGGTCGGGCATTTATTCGGCACCTTCAGCTACAATAATATGACCAACGGTGTCCAGTGGAGCGCACTGTGGTATCGGGATGGTGAGCTTGTTTTTTATGAAACTGCCGTGTGGGAAGGCGGTTCGGGCGGATATGGCTATACCGACTGGGACCCCCCCAGCGATCAATGGCTGCCCGGTTTTTACGAAGTGCAGATCTTCGTGGGTGCCGAATGGAAAGTTTCGGGGTTCTTCACAGTGACAGGTCAACCGCCTATCCCAACCATTACGCCCACACCGACTCAAACGGCAACCCCCTCAAAGACGGCGACCAAGACCCCAACCATCACGCCGTCTCAGACACAATGGCCAACCCTAACGCCCAGCATTACGCTCACACCGACCATCACCCGTACGCCCAGGCCTACGGAAAACAATTGATCCCAATCTGAATCAAAATATCTTACTCTGCCCGGATTTGCCCATAGAAGCAGCTACCCGGGCAGCGACCCGGGCATTGTTCTTCAAGAGCGCCAGGTTGGCGTGCAGGCTTTCGCCACCCGTCAGTTGTTCAACCCGTGAAAGCAGAAATGGCGTGGTCGCCGAACCATGTACCCCCTGCGATTCGGCTTCTTCCAACGCTTGCTGAATCGCTTTTTCCATCTCGCCGGCATCCATCGCCGACTCCGCTGGCGGAGGTACCACCAGCAGCACGGCTGAATGCAAACCTGCATCCCAGGCTTTGAGTGCGATCTGCGCCGCTTCTTTTGGGGAGTCAACGCGGCAATCGATAGGCAGCCCGCTTTCCCGGGTGTAAAACGCAGGGAATTCATCTGTCTGGTAACCAATTACCGGAACGCCCTGGGTTTCAAGCACTTCCAACGTTTTCGGCAGATCAAGGATGGATTTGGCACCCGCACAAACTACCAGCACCTGCGACTTGCTCAGTTGGGGCAAATCGGCTGAAACGTCAAACGGCGCACCACGGTGCACACCCCCGATCCCACCCGTCGCAAAAACACGGATCCCAGCTTGTTCCGCTGCAAACAGCGTGGCTGCCACTGTCGTTCCACCACTCAAATTTTGGGCAAGGGCAATGCTAATATCACGCAGACTGATCTTGCGTGTGCCATCAAGGTTTGCCAGGCGGTGCAGCTCCTCATCACTCAACCCGATCTTGATTTTGCCATCCAGCAGGGCAATTGTGGCGGGTGTGGCGCCGTTTTGCAAAACCTTCCCTTCCAGGTTGCGTGCAAGGTTGAGGTTTTCTGGGCGGGGCAGTCCATGGGTGATCACCGCAGATTCCAGCGCCACGATCGGCGAACCAGTTTGCTGAGCATAAATAAAGTGTTTTGATAAGGTATACATTTTGGGTAATTGATGCGGCATGTTATGAACCTAGCCCTTTCACTAAACAATACTTGGTGCCAATTTGATCCGATCCTAAATTCAGACATATTCTAACGCAACCATCATCCATAATCACTTTTAACCCCCGGGAGATTATTTCTGTGATTGGAAATATGTGTCTAACTTGAATGACTAAGGATTAGATTGAATTACCGAAATACCACCAATGCCATTTGGTAAGACAAGATAAGACTCTGTCATTAATACAGTTAACTTTGAAAGGCCGCTTTCAGCGATATCGATTGATTGAATCTGTTCAATTTGCTCATTGTCCATAATATCATAAACCAACACATTCGCAGGACCCCGTTTGGTTCCAACAATAACCAGCAAGTCGTTATTTACAATTCCAACACCAAAACCATAAGCATTTAAATCTATTTGAGAAACAAGTTCAGGCAGCCCTTCATGATCAAACTCAAAGATTGTCAGATCATCCATGCCCGTGATTGCGATGATGCTGTCGTTCACAGCCATGTCAGTAATATACCCTGGGATTTGAAAGGATTCTTTAATCCAGAGCTTATCGCCGTCAACCCCTAAAACATGCAGCATCGCATAATCGATCTCATAAATCGGCCTGATGAGCACATAAACACCTCTTTCAGTGATGCCAACCTGAATGATTTCCCCTTTTTGCACAGAGATGGGATCGCCTAGCCTTACTGGCATTTGCAGGTTTGTCAGGTCATAAATTGAAAAAATTGATGACTCCGAGGTCTGCTGTGAAACATAAAACAAATCCTTGTCTGCGAATTGCAGCGCTTTGAGAGCATCAATCTCTCCCCCGGCGATTTCGAGTTTGTTGATCAATTGCAGTTCTGATGGGATCACATCATATACCCAGACAGCCTCTGATGAAGCAAGATAAAGTCTATCGTTCCTAAATTCAATACCTTGAAATAACGATAGGTTATTCAACAATTCGGTCTCAATACGGGCAAGCGGTGTCAATTCAGGCAAACCAAGCACTTCCAAGACTGCAAATCCACGCCCATCTCCCAAACCAAAATCGATGGCGTAAATCTTTTCGCCAATAGGTACAGCACTAACCATATTGGATAGTGATGGTTGAAAATCATCTACAATACGTAAGTTTTCCGGTTCAACAATATCAAAAGTCTTAAGAGTATGATCAGCAACGATAAATAACGCATTATGAAGTGTAGTGATTTGCGTTGATTCACCAAAATGAGCGCCTGCCACAGGTTCAGGGAGGATAAATGAATCATAAACAAGCTCAGACTTAATCGTCCAACCGTAAAGAAAAATCCGCTCTTCCGCAATATTGAAGCTTTTGACCACATTTCCCCCAACATTTGTTTCCCAGATCAACACTGGGTGCTCAGGGGTGCTGATGTCAAAAGCTCTGACAGATCTGTAACTGGCATACAAACGATTATCAAAAACTTTCAGACAAAGGGGTTGAAAAGGCGCTTCGGGTGTTGAGGGGATTACAAGTTCTACTGATGAAAGTTCACCGGGTTTATTCACCTGCATGTAGTACAACCCGCCTTGATAGCCCTCTGCGCCAGCAAATAAACCAAACTCCCCTAACGCCAAACTCAAAGGCGGCTCTGGCATATCCGTGGAAGAGATCAATTCCAGACAGACATTCTCAGAAAGGCGCACGGCTGAGATGAATCCAGAATAATCGGTTGCAGAATGATAAATTGCCCCACCCACATATAGGATGGGTGAAGCAAGATCAAGCACTAAAGTTGAAATTTCATCCGGCATTTCAAGCTGACACTTCAATGAAAGTGTTGCCTTATCCAAAAGATCCATCATCACAAGGTATTTGCCAGCACTGATGACGAGATGCCCAGAAGATCTGTCAACAAGCTTGATCAGATTTGTCACCCTGCCGGGTAAGAGATCGCTAAACTTATCCAATTGGATTTCGCCTTGGTGGTTGAACTTAATTTCGGCCACACGGGCGCCAAGTCCTACATATGCTACATCATCAATGAAAACAAGCCCGTTCACACTTCCCCCAACCTGAGCAATCTCCTCATAAAAAGCATCCGTGTCTAAAACTAAATCAGGTTCATCATCTGGTGAAGTTAACTCTAATGGCTCCGGAGTGCTGCTGGGAACAGCAATAATTTTATCAATATTTGTTTGGAGGACTGTCGGCTCTGCGAGAAATTCAGTCATTGGAGATTGGTTGCCAAACGTACATCCAGCAATCAGACTAGAAAGTAAAAACAAAACGATATTCTTTTTCATGGTAAGCCCACCTTCTTAACGATTTTTCTCTTATGAGATGCTCGTCACATTGTGAAGACTGATTGAAAAGGTAATGTCGCTTTTTTGGAGATGTAAGGAGAAATTGTAATGTTGCCTTAAGTTAATTATATAAATTAAATATTCATCTGTCTATCATCCCACGGCAAAATGGTAGTGCTTGTTAAGCACTCATTCAAATCAGAAATTAAAGATCAGGGTGATATCTACAAAAAATTTCAGGTGTTATTGATCTTAACAATCACTTTTCAGCGGTCACCCATAATTTTTCCCCATCCGTGCTGATTCGAATCCAGCCATGGTCAAGCGTGTTCAATAGCGGGTAACCCTCGAAAAATCTCAGCAGCTCATGCTCACCCGAGAGGGGCAGGTCGGATTGTTCAAGCGGGAGCAGGATGGCGGAAGGTACCCAATCAATGATTTGAGTTAGGGGCAGGTCTTCAGTAGAAAGGTTGTCAGGCAAAAGCACTACATCCGGCTCGTGTGGTACAGTCCACCCTTCTCCTTCAAGCTTGCCAGCGGGGATTAATGCAGAGAATTTGTCCCACTCCAACCACAGGAGTGCCTCGCGTTCACCAGACCAGAGCACCGTCAGTTTCGCGCCGCCGGCAAGGTCAAGCGTTTGCCCGGTTTCTAAGGGCTGTAATGTCTGGCTTTTGTTTTTCATCAGTTCATACACCCTGCGCGCGGTTTGGTTCTCCTGCGGGTCAATCCCCCACAGCACCAACTCAATCGGCACCCGCCCTAACCCGCCGCTGAGACCGTTCAGGTCGTCGCGTGAGGCACTGGCAACAATCAAAACATTCAAACGCTGATCACCCGCAGGGAGCATCTGGCCCAGATGTTGATGCAAGGTCGACGGGCGATCACCTCCTCCTATCAGCACACTATTCCCAGCAGGTGACTGGATCAGGACAGACCCTTCAGCATCCAGCAAGGTCAGGTGCAGGTTATCATCAGGTAACGACAAAGCCCGATTCCAAACCAGGAACACCAAACCGAAGAAAACTAATGCCCCGGTCTGAAATGAAATCAGCCGTTTATAGATTTTCTGGCGCGTTTCGCGCGGGAAGAGCGTCAACATAAATAAAAGCGCATAGAACACCACCAGCCACAGAACGTGAAAGCGCGGCAGGCTCACTTCACCCGCCGGGAGTTGGCCCAGCCAGGTCACAGTGCGGATGGTATAGCGCAGCAACGGCAGGGCGGTCATCGCCACCAGCGCCCCCAACCCCGGCAATACCATCTCGAAGAGCAGTGCCAACCCCCCAAGAATCATCACCAGCGCCTGTGGCGGCAAAATCAACGGGTTGGCAAACAGCGCCAGCCAGGATATCCCGCGAAAATGATAGGCGATGATCGGCAAGGTCATCACCTGTGCCGCAAGGGTGAACAAGAAGAATTCTCCAATGGGTCCGGCTAATTTTTCAGCGCGGTCTTCAGGCATGTGGTTGGCAGCCCAATTTACAAACTTTTCTTCCATCGGTTGTGCGTATAAAACCAGCCCTAATGTGGCGGCAATGGATAATTGAAAACCGATGTCCCAGATGACAAACGGGGAGAGCACCATCATCACCAATGCCGCCAACCCCAAACTGTTGATGCCGTTCTGGCGGCGGCCAAACATGCCGCCCAACACACCCAGAATGCCCATGATCGCCGCCCGCACCACTGCTGCCTCAGCGCCTACCAAAATGGTATACCCCGTTATCCCTACCACCGCCGTGATTGCGCCCCATTTACGGCCTAACAGCCGGGTGAAGATCCCGGAGAGCAAGCCTGCCAGAATCGCCATGTTGAAACCCGAAATTGCGATGATGTGTGTGGTACCTGTCCTGCAAAAGGCTTCCTCAAGCCCTGGGGAAAGCCCTTGCTCACGACCGAGTAAAATCCCAGAAATTAACGCGGACTCGGGTGATGGGAACAAAGTCTGAAGCAGTGTGTAACCCTGCTCCTGCAATCGATAAATCCATGCCTTAACAGGGTTGCCCTGATTGGGTTCCAGTAACATCACCTGAGCGTAAGGTACTACACTATGAATCTCTTTTCGTGCCAAGTATTCCCGGTAAGAAAATTCAGCGCTCTCAAACGGCGTTTGCAAATCCCCTCTAACTCTGACCCTTTCGCCATAAGCAAAGGAACTGCCGGTAGGTGCCTGCACCAGCACTATTCCCTTATCAACTGGTGTACTTTTTCGATCGCCGCCCTCCGCGAAAATCTCAAGGTCTTCCACCTCGACCGTCAAATTGACATAATTGTCACGCGGATCGGGTTGCTGAGAGATGACCCCCATCAACTGAACCCGTCCCCGGTCATTATAAAAAGCCGCATGGGATCGATCAATCACCGGTTGAACGGCTAAATATCGCCAGCCGCCCAAGAAAAATATAACTGCAAGCAAAATCGCAGGCATTCGGTCTTCTACATGAGCCAGGTTTCGCAACCAGTGTGTCAGGTTTAAGGATTTTGGCAAGGTTAACGCCAGAGACCAGATCAGGAGGCACCCAGAGAACCAGCCAACCCACGCCCAAAGCGGCAATGATATAAGGGATGCTATTAGAATCCCACTTGAAAAAGCGATTGCCAGCCAGAAGAAAGGCAAAAAGCCATAAAATGGTGAGTGCTTGGTGATTTTTTCCTGCGGTGCAGTCTGCATGGGATGCCCCTCCCAATGGATGATCCCATTCTATCAAATTTCTAAGATTGGGGGTGTATATTTAACATAGTAAGGCATTTTATGTAACGGAATGAACTTTATTTGCATCTCATAAATAAAAAAGGAGATTAATATGCAGAAAAATATGGGAACATTAGATCGAATCATTCGCTTAGCTCTGGTAGCACTCGTCGCAATTTTATACTTTACAGATGTGATATCAGGCACATGGGCTATTATCCTGGGTATTGTGGCAGTGATTTTCTTGCTCACCAGCCTGGTGGGAGTCTGCCCGCTTTATAAACCCTTTGGCATTTCGACCCGTAAAAAATCCTAATAACCATAAGAGCGCACGCAAACGGCTGGCTGGGACAGGATTTCAGCCAGTCGTAATCTTTTAAACTCAATTAAAAACAATGAGACCTCAGCTTTCATCTGATAACATCCAACTGCCTGTTAAATAGACGTTAACAATTTACAAACCTTATACATTATTGATTTATATGGATAAATAAAGTAAAATTACTCATGAAATAAGATAATAAAAAAAATAACAAAGTCAAAGGAGTAAGACATGATTAAAACAAATTTATCGGCGATCCGTCGATCAATCAACAACATTCTATCCACCCTTATTGAAGCTGTGATCCAGTATTCGCCTGGTGCAGATCGGCAATTAGCCGTACCGGTTGCCGTCCAGGCGACGTCTTACTACGTTGCCCACCCGGTTGAATACCGGCGCTAATCTGCAAATAAACACAAAACCGCTGCTCACATAACATGAACAGCGGTTTTTTTATTTAATATTCCGATCGAACCTCAGGGGTTGTTTTGGCGCACACCTGCCAGCATCGCCAGCATTTTCGGCTGAATAACCGGGTTAGCACACACAAAGGTCACCGGCGTTTTCATATAATCCGCATCACTATACATATCCGTCACAACACCCCCCGCCTCACGCACGATCAAACCGCCTGCAGCAACATCCCATTGATGGATCTTGATTGACCAGAAGCCATCCAGCCTGCCAGCAGCCACATACACAATATCCAAAGCAGCCGAACCCAAGCGCCGCACAGTTTGAACTTCCTGGCTGATCTGGTTAAAGTTTTCCATGTTATCGCCAACAGAGCCCCAATCATCTCCCGGAAAACCCGTTGCCAGCATACACTCGATCAGATCTTCGCGCTCAGAAACATGGATGGGTTGACCATTCAACCAGGCACCGCCACCGCGCTCAGCGCTAAAGAACTCATTGCGTACCGGGTCATAGACCACACCCAGCTCAATCTCACCCTGATAGGCATAAGCCACCGAAACACAATAGATCGGCAAGCCGTGGGCAAAATTTAATGTACCATCCAATGGGTCAATAAACCACCGGTGAGCTACGGCGCCTTCCAACTCACCCGATTCCTCAGCGTTGATGGCGTGATCTGGGAACGCCTTGCGGATCGTATCAATCAGGTAAGCTTCGGCGGCGTGATCTGCCAGGGTCACCAAATCCCGGCGGCTCTTATGCCGCACGCCCATCTCTTCACCGACGAAGCTCAGCAAAATTTCGCCTGCCTGCTCCGAAATTGTTTTTATAAAATCTATAGTTGGCTTCATTCAATATCCTTTTATTCCTAGAAAATGCCAAATTGAAGGATACCATAATGCACTCCAAAATTGCAGCCATCATTAGCATCTCAGTCAGAAATGGAAAACTTTGATGTAAAATTAGATCATCGGAATCGTGCCGATAACTAATTTGTACTGATTAGAGACCGGAAATCCCCCAAAGCCAGAAAGGACCGGGCAGTCATGTCTTCCAAACCCTCGCTTCCCCGATTCGCCGTTTTGCAGCTCTCAGGTTGTGCCGGCTGTGAAGTGTCGTTACTTAACGCCAGTGAGTGGGTGGAGCAATACCAGTTGGTATATATGCCCCTGGTCGTTTCCACACACGCCGTACCGGATGATACCGAGATCTTGCTGGTCAGCGGCGGTGTGCGCAACGATGAAGACATCTGGAACCTCAGGCGCTCAGCTCAGATCGCAAAAAAAGTGGTCGCCGTAGGCACCTGTGCCATTTCTGGCGGAGTCGCTAACTTGGGCGATCGTGATGAAGTGCGCCAGATGTTCATGGCGCAGGCTAATCGTCACCACCTGCCTCACCTGCTGCCTAAAAGCCAGCCAATTGATGCCTTTGTGGATGTTGACCTGTACCTGCCCGGCTGCCCGCCCACACCCGAGCTTTTTATGGCAGCCCTGACCCGGCCTGAAGACTTTGAAGCCAGCAGTATCGTCTGCCAGGAGTGCGGCCGGAAGAAACTCAAGGACATGCGCCCCAAGCATCTGCTTGGCTTTCAACAGGGTGAAGTGCTGCCCGACATCTGCCTGATCAACCAGGGATATCTTTGCGTCGGCTCATCCACACGCGGCGGCTGCCGCGCCATTTGTACCCGTCCCGGGCATCCCTGCGTGGGCTGCCGAGGGCCCTCGGATGCTTATATTGAAAAGGAATCACAGGTGTGGTTTGACCGGGTGCAAAGCGTGTTTGAACGTCTGACAGATATCCCACCTGAGGAGATCAACGAATCCCTGCACTCCCCTCAACTATCCTTATTCCTGTTTCAATTTACGGATTATATGAACGGGAACCGACCCGCCCGTCCAAAGGAGAAAATACTCTAATGACCACTCTACGATTTCCCCTCAGCCGAATCGAAGGTCACGCCCGTGTTGAAATGGAAGTATTGGATGGGAAGGTTGTCTCCGCCCAATTCCAGGCGATTGAGATGCGCGGCTTCAGATACTTCATGCTGGGTACACCGGCAGAACAAATGCCGGTCATCGTTCCGCGCATCTGCGGTGTGTGTTCCACAGCCCACCATGTCGCCTCCGTCAAAGCACTGGAGGATATCTTTGAGGTTGAACCGCCGCAATTGGCAAATGATATCCGCGAATTATTACTGCTCGGACAGCTCATACAGAACCAGGCTACCTCATTGTTTATCTTTACCATGCCAGACCGGGTGGGCGCTAGCAGTATTTTCCACATGGACGAATCCGAGGCAGATCCCGAGCAACAGCTTAGCCTGGCACAGCGTGCTTTAAAAGTGCGCCAAATGGGCACAAAACTGATCACCCTCGCAGGCGGGCAATTCATCCACCCCATCAAAGCAGTCGTGGGTGGTGTCACCAGCGGCATCAAGAAAGAACCTGCCGAACAGATGCTGGCAGAACTGCAAGAGATGCTCCCAGTCGCCTGTACATTGTTTGATGAATACTGGGAGATGTCCATGGCGATGAGGGAACGCATCGGCACCTGGGGGGATGACCAACCTGCATATTACATCGCCTCCACCGGACGCAACCGGCCAGCGTTCAACAGCAAAGAGATCCGGGTTTTGGGACCAAATGGCACCGAACGCGCCAGCTTCCCGCCCAGGCTTTTCCGCAACTACCTGACCTACGAAGAGACCGAATATAGCTATGCCGGACAGTCCAGCTACGAAGGCCAGGTGATGCGCGCCAACAGCCTGGCAAGGATCAACCTGGCTCTTGCCATGGGAACCCCGCTGGCGGATAGCTACATGCAAAAACTGAACCGAAGTTTTGGTAAACCCGCCCACCCGATCCTCCTTTTCGACCTGTGCCGCGGGATTGAGCTGGTGTATGCTTTTGAACGGGCAATTGAAATGCTCTCAAATGATCTGGATTATGAAGACCCTTCTGTGCCTTACTCGCTGAAGGATGGCGAAGGGTTTGGACTGGTTGAAGCGCCGCGCGGCCCGTTGATCCACCATTACAAGGTCAAAGACGGGTTGATCGAAGACGCAGAATTCATCATCCCCACCACCCATAACATGCTGGCGATTGAAAGAGCATTGAAGGTGGCTGGCGAGCGATATGTCTCACCGCAAGGCATCAACCTGGAACTGGAAAAAGCGGTTGGCAGGGTGGTGCGCGCCTTCGACCCATGCATCGCCTGCGCAACCCAGTAAAAATCTATCAAATCATATCGTAAAATCTGTTACAATTGATCTTCCGGCACGGATCATCCAGCCGCGTAAAAAATACTTGGCTTTTTAGAATAGATCATCATTTGCACCAAAAATCGAATATTTAGCTCAACAGACGATGCAATTGACCATCAGCCCATATGCAACGCCGCTCAAACATAAAAGAGGAACAGCATGAACCAACCCATGATCCAGGTTCGAAACCTAACTAAAACCTACACTGTCCCTGAACGTGCGCCTGGTTTAGGCGCATCCATCAAAAGCCTGATTAAGCCCCAATTCCGCGAGGTCGAAGCTGTAAAAAGCATCCATCTCTCCATCGATACCGGTGAAATGGTCGGGTTGATCGGCCCTAACGGCGCCGGCAAAACCACGACTCTCAAAATGCTCTCCGGTTTGCTTTACCCTACCTCCGGGGAGGCAACCGTGGCAGGTTTTATCCCCTGGAAGCGGCAACCGGATTACCTGCGCCGCATCAGTATGGTGATGGGCAACCGCAGTGCGATGAACTGGGATATTCCCCCGCTGGATAGCTTCAAAGTGTTATCAGAAATCTACCGTGTCCCGCAGCAGACCTATCAACAGACCCTGGACGAGCTGATCGCACTTCTCGACATGGAAGCACTCCTCAAAAAGCCCGTCCGAAACCTTTCTCTGGGTGAACGGATGAAATGTGAACTGGTCGCAGGGCTGCTTTATCAGCCCGATGTGATGTTTCTGGATGAACCGACACTTGGCTTGGATATCGCCATGCAGCGCAGGTTGCGCACTTTTCTCAAGAAATATAATGACACCCATGCGGTCACCGTGATCCTTACAAGCCACTACATGGCAGATGTCACAGCTTTGTGCCCCCGCGTCATCCTGATCCATCATGGCGAGCTGATCTATGACGGCGACCTGGATACCCTGGCAAAAAGCCTGGCACCCTTCAAATTGATCAAAATTCAGTTCGCCAGCCCGATTGATAATTTTTCCGAATTTATCTCCCAATTCTCAAATGTCGAGGAACTGCCTTCAGAGCAGGGACATCATGTCTTGCGAATTCCCCGTCAAGAGATTCCACCATTAACTGCTAAATTGCTCGAACAATTCCCGGTGGCTGACTTGACCGTCGAAGACCCCCCAATTGAAGCCGTCATCGACCAGATTTACGAGGAGGGGAGCGTATGAACCACAAAGGCGGATGGGCACTAATTAAAAATACCTGGCAATCCTGGTTGCAGCATCGCGGCTTCTTTTTCCTGCTGGCTTTTGGCTGGATGCTGCCCCTGCTGGTTTACCTGTTCATCTGGTCTGCCGCCGCTGGCGAAGGATCCCTCGCCGGTCTGACGCAGGAATCCTTGGCAGGCTATTACCTGGTGTTGATATTGGTAAACCAGCTCACCTACTCCATCAGCAACTGGACGGTGGGTGATAACATTCGTTATGGGCAAATCAACCGCTGGCTGTTGCAACCCATGTCCCCGCTTTACCAAAGCCTGTCATCCGAAATCGCCGGCAAGGTCGTCTTCATGCTCTTTTCAATCCCCGTCACAGCCTTGCTTGCGATCATCATTCAGCCGCGTTTTAACCTGACCTGGTCACAGGGATTGCTCTTTATTCCTGCTGTTTTGGCTGCATGGGCGCTCAGGTTCTTTTGGGGATACTGGTTGGCGCTGCTGGCATTTTGGGCTACCCGGGCAGATTCCTTGCTTGCACTGCAGGATTCTTTCATCTTCCTGTTTGGCGGCCACCTGGCACCCATCGCGCTGCTGCCAGCGTGGATGAGGACCATCGCCCAGATTTTGCCTTTTCGTTATATGTCGGCCTTCCCGGTCGAAGTCCTTGTTGGGCAACTGACGACGAGGGAGATTTTGGTGGGCTTTGCCTATCAGGCGGGTTGGACCGTCGTCGCATTCTTGCTCTACCGGCTGGTGTGGACACGTGGTGTACGCCACTATGAAGCCATCGGAGGTTAACCCATGCGCCATTTCAAACTGATTGCGTCCTTCTTCAAAGTTTCAACGCAGGCTGAATTGGCATACCGCTCAAACTTTTTCATCCGCCTGCTAAATTCTTTCCTTTCGCTGGGCACAGGTGTTCTGAGCCTTGTGGTGATCTTCAACCAGGTCGAAACGATCAACGGCTGGTCATTACCCGGCACTTTAGCCCTGCTTGGCATTTATCTGCTCTTAGGCGGTTTGCGCGGGCTGTTTATCAGCCCTAGTCTTGAATCTGTGGCGGGCATGGATGGCGAAATCTGGCAGGGCACTTTTGACTTCACCATGCTCCGCCCGGTTGATAAACAATTCCTGGTCAGTTTTCGAAACTGGCGGATCTATGCACTGTTTGATGTTGCCCTGGCTTTAGGTGTACTGATCTATGCCGTGATCCTGCTGGGTGAAACACTTTCGCTTGGAATCCTGTTCTCCTTTTTACTTATGCTGCTGGCGAGTGTCATCCTGCTCTATTCTTCCCTGTTGGCGTTCTCCGCCCTGGTCTTCTGGAATTCGGGGTTTCTATTCACCTGGATCATCAATGATCTCTTCCAGTTGGCACGCTACCCTGTCGGGCTCTATCCGGGCTGGCTGCGCCTGATCCTGACATGGATTATCCCAGTCGGGCTGATGACAACTATCCCTGCGCAGGCGCTATCTGGCACTCTTTCACCTGCCATGATGGCCATTACCCTGATCTTTTCCCTGGCAGCATTGGCTGGTGCATCATGGCTGTTCAGGCGCGGTTTAATGAAATACGCCAGCGCATCCAGCTAAGCCGGACATTCCAATCCATATCCCAATACACGCAACGAGATAATCAAACCCCAAATACATGTTGTTGTGAAACCATCCGTCTGCATGTACAATTAATCCCAGACTGATTAAACACAAATGAGTGACCATGCAGCGTAAACGCCTTCAATTAATGCTCAGCGTCCTGTTCCTGTTGTGTTTGCCGTGGGTATCCTCACCCGCCTTCGGCAGCGCACAGCAGGTTGGTGTACGCATTCCAGCCGGCGACAATACCGGCTTGATCCAATCGCTATCCGTCAGCCAGCCCTGGATCGATTATGGCAGTTTTTTGTGGAGCACAACATCAGCGGATAAGCTGGCGGAATTGGATAAGAATGGAATCACTTATTCGGCAATCGACAACCCCTACTCCCTTACTTTGGGCGGGCAGTCTTTTGACCCCCTGGAAATACCCCCCTCATTCACTACCGGCTGGGATCAACCGGCTCAATCCCCCGTTGGCAGCTTGCACCTGGTGCAGTTCTTCGGGCCGACAAAGCAAGCCTGGCTGCAATTACTGGATGATCAGGGTTTGCGCGTCATCCAATACATTCACCCATTCACCTATGTGGTGTGGGCAGATACTGCGCAACTGCAGAGTATTTCCTCTCAAGACTTCATCCGCTGGGCAGGTGATTATTTACCAGCGTATGCTGTCCAACCACAAAACCGGACCCTCAGCAGCGATCAAATCCTGGTACGCGCCCTGTTCTACCCGGCAGCTGGACTGCAATCGACGCTGGATAGTCTGCACGCATTCGGCGCAAACCAAATCGAGACAGCCTCTGGCGCTGACCCAGCTTTTGATCTGCTGACGTTCTCCATAGCAGGCGATCAGCTACTGGCTGCTGCGTCATTGCCCGGCGTTTACAGCTTACAGCCTGTGCCTACCAATGGTGGCGACCGGGGTGAACTGAGCAATCAGATCAACGCAGGGAACTATAACCTCTCTAATCAAGCCTTCCCTGGCTATATGAATTGGCTCTCCAGGCTGAACCTTTCCGGTGAAGGCGTAATGATTGCCAATGTGGATAGCGGGATCGACCAATCCCATCCAGACCTCGTCAACCGGATGCTGCCCTGTGCTGGGAGCACCTGCGGCGGCGGGGCAATCAGCAACCACGGCACCCACACCGCCGGCATCATGGCTGGCGACGGCTCATCAGGCATACGCGACCTGAACGGCTTTCTGCGCGGGTTGGGGATGGCACCGGGGGCAAATCTGATCGAACAGGTCTACAGCCCTTTCTATCTTCAGCCAGATGGAATGCTGACTCTCATGACCCAGTCCTCTCAAAACGGTGCAATGATCTCTGGCAACAGTTGGGGGCCTTCGGCAACACCCCTGGGGTATGACGCCGATACCCGCCTGGTAGATATCGGCGTGCGGGACGCTGACCCCTTACAACCCGGCAATCAATCCCTTTCTTACATCCTCTCGATTATGAACGGGTATGGCGGGGTTTCTTCTCAGGGAACACCAGACGAGGCTAAGAACACTTTTACCATCGGCTCAACCTATCTTCAAAATTCCTACGGTGATCAACTCCCCAACATTGATGACATTTCTGCCAACTCAGCCCACGGCCCAGCACTGGATGGACGCAATATCCCGCATCTGGTCGCACCGGGATATTACGTGGATTCAACCCAGCCCGGCGCATCTTACACGTTGTTGGGTGGGACCAGTATGGCTTCACCCAACGTATCAGGCGCAGCAGCGCTTTTCATTGAGCGCTATCGGAGGTTGACAGGCACAGACCCCAGCCCGGCGATGGTCAAAGCGGCTTTCCTGCCGGTTGCACAGGACCTGGCAGGGCATTACGATGCGGACGGCGTCCCGCTTGGGCACCCGTTTGATTCAAAACAGGGTTGGGGAAGGTTAGATGCTGGTGCAGTGCTTGACCCAGCACACAGCGTGACTTACTTTGACCAGCCTTTCGTGTTTGACAACACCGGGGAGCAATGGTCTGTGGATATCCCGGTCAGCAATCCCTTTAACCAATTGCGAGTGATGCTGGTCTGGACGGATGCCCCTGGCCACGGATTGGGCGGGATAACACCCGCTTGGATCAATGATTTAGATCTCTCACTCAAAATAAACGCCAAAACCTATCTCGGCAACTATTTCGGAGCAAACGGCCTTTCACTGGCTGGCGGCGTACCGGATGGTAAGAATAACACTGAAGGTATTTTTCTCAATAACCTCCCTGTAGGGACCCAAAAACTAACAGTCACAGCCTCACAAATCGGCGGCGACGGCGTCCCAAACCTGGGCGACAGCACCGACCAGGACTTCGCGCTGGTCATCTATTATTATGAAAACCCAACGCTCTACCAGAACATCTTTACGATCTTCTTCTACAACTACAACATGCCCTGAGGAACTTCCGTATTCCTAAAAACGTCATAAATTAAGATCATGATCAAACGAAATCCGACTCAAATACGACCTCATCAGCGAAAAAGCAGTATCATGTTGATGGTCTTAATCATACTTGCCTTGTTCTCCGGCTGCCATTTCCCCCAGGCTACCCCGACTTCCCTCCCCATTTCAGAACAGAAATTGACAGAGGTGGCTGGCATCCTCAACCCAAGCGAACTAATCACAGAAAACACCCCCATCCCTGAAACGATCATCGACCCCACCCTCCAACCTGGAGAACCCACCGCCTCAGTTTCCGCACAACAAAAACCGCCGCTAACCTTTTTGGAGGGTTTTATCGTCTACACCACACAACAGGGCGACACACTCAACGCAGTGGCTCAGCGGTTCAATGTGGAAGTCAGCCAGATGGCTTCTCAGAGCCCCCTTCCTCAAGAGGGTTTGCTGCCGCTGGGTGTTCAAATCACGGTCCCCGATGTCCTCAACGACCTGCTGCCTTATCATGTTCCGCTTTTGCCCGATAGTGAAATGATTTACGGCCCAAGTGTTGGCGGATTTGATGCCGCGGTGTTTGCCCAAAGCGCCGGCGGCTTTCTTGCGGAATACACAGAAGACATCCGTGGTGAGGTCTTCGCCGGCCCAGAGATCGTGCAGCGGGTCGCTCTTGAAACCAGCACCAACCCGCGCTTACTGCTCGCATTCCTCGAATACCGCTCTGGCTGGGTGTTTGGGCACCCCGCTGACGCACAGGACAACCCCTACCCCATCGGGTATGGGGCAGGCACCGACACGGGTTTATATAACGAACTAATGATCACGGCTAAACTCCTCGCCCAGGGTTTTTATGGCTGGCGTGATGGCACCTTCACCCGCCTGACCTTCTTTGGCGGAGGGAGTGCACGCCTTTCACCCGGTCTGAATGCCGGCAGCGTGGGATTGATGCACTTATTTGCGACGCTTTACACCCAACCCGTGTGGGAAACACATCTTTCCGGAGCGGAGTCATTCCTCAGTTTCTACCAGACGATGTTCGATGATTACTGGGCGCGTGCTGAAGCGGTTGAACCCTACCTGCTCAACACCGCAGCCCAGCCGACTCTCGCCCTGCCCTTCCCGATTGGTGAAACATGGAGCCTGACTGGAGGTCCCCACATGGCCTGGCAAACCGGCACGCCCTTTGGCGCGCTCGACTTTGCCCCAATCACCGGTGAGCCCCCTTGCGCTGTTTCCGTCCGTTGGGCGACGGCAGCAGCACCGGGTCTGGTCGTCCGGTCGATCCGCAATGTGATTGCCATCGACCTGGACGGCGACGGGGATGAAGGCACCGGCTGGGTATTGGTCTATCAACACATGGCAGATGAAGACCGCGTGGCGTTGAATACCTGGCTCGACCAGGATGCGCCAGTCGGGCATCCCTCCTGTGAGGGCGGCCAAGCCAGCGGCACACACCTGCATTTCACCCGCAAGTTCAACGGCGAATGGGTAGACGTCGGAGAACCGCTTCCGCTGGTCCTCAGCGGCTGGCGCGCCTATGCTGGCGAATACCGCTACCAGGGCTATCTGCAAAGAGGGGAAGAGATTGTCAATGCCAGCCCGAACGGCATGTCCGGCTCATCCATCACACGGGATGAATGAGACGTTTCACCAATCAAGCTATCGTAATTTGATTGAGATCAAAGTGGAAAAACTAAACAAGATTGATCGAGCCCTGCTCCCAACGCACGCCTGTAACTGGTCCTGTTTCCCCCAGTAAAGGTAACAAAAGCTGTGATAAATTATCAGGTTCGGCGCTGGTGAAGAAGCGTATTGCGCCAAGTTCAGTTTGCCCATTCAGCAGATCCGACCCTGTCAGCAAACGCCGGACTTGGCGGGCAATCGCTGGCGCCGGGTCGATCGTACGGACGGACAGCCCGGTAATCGCCTGGATCAACGGGATCACAAAGGGATAATGGGTGCATCCCATTACGATCGTATCCACACCTGCTGCCAGCATTGGGTTCAGGGCATCTTCCAGGATCGTGCGGGTTGCATCGGTCTCTAATGCGCCGCTTTCAATTTGCTCGACCAACCCCGGGCATGAACTGGTGTAGATTGCCACCCCACGGGCGAACCGCTCAACAACTGAAGCATACAGCTCGCCGCTGAAGGTAGTCGGTGTTGCCAAAATGCCGACCTTGCCGGAATGTGTCGTTTCTGCTGCGGGTTTGACAGCCGGTTCCATACCGACAAAGGAAATATCCGGAAACATTAAACGTAATTCGTGGAGGGCCGCAGCCGACGCAGTGTTGCAGGCAACCACGATTAATTTAGCGCCCTGATTCAGTAAAAACCGGGTAATCCCAACGGAAAAAGACAGCACCGCATCTTTCCCCCGTGATCCATAGGGGATGTGCGCCTGGTCGCCAAAATAGAGGACATCCTCATGTGGGAGCTCTACCCGGATTGCTCGTAAAACGGAAAGACCGCCTACACCGGAATCAAAAATGCCGATCGGCTGCTTGGAAGTAAATGTTTCAGACATGTCTAAAATTGTATCACGCTGTTATTTAAATTAAAAACACGAAAATTTATGCACCATTGCGCCGCTTGAAAAGGTCTATCACAGCCATTAACGCAGCAGTATCATCCAATTTTGCCCCCAATTTTGAAACTGCCAGCAGTGGCAGTTGCCGTGCCTCGCCACCGCCATGCCGCAGCACAGCATCACGTAAGGGCATCAGCAAGGCTTCATTCAAAACATCGCCCGGATGCCCAAACACAACCATCTCCGAATCTAGGGTGAAAATCAACCACAGCAAGGCTTTCCCCAGATGATCCGCTGCCTCTTCCACGACTGCCAGGGCTTCTGCCTCTCCTGCATTAACTGCCTGAACAAGCGCATACGGCGCTGGTGCGGCAGGCCACCGGTCAGGAAACCGTAAACTGGCTAATTGCGCCATGCCGAAGCCGCTGGCATACCCTGTCAGCGATCCAGCCTCGCCTAAGCCAGCCGGACCCCCCTTTGTCATCCGCATTCGGCCAATATCACCTGCAGCATCATTGTCTCCGTGATAAACGGCTTTGTTGATGATCATCCCGGCAGAAACCACCGGTTCCATATCCATAAAGAGCAGATGATCCACGCCAATCCCAGCGCCAAAATAAAACTCTGCCAGCGCGGCGGCACTGCTGCGGTGTTCGATAAATACGGGCAGGTTATAACGCACCGATAGTCGCCCCTTGAGCTGCACATCATCCCATTGAGGTAAATCCGGGGGCGATTGGACAACGCCTTTAGCCAAATCCACCGGACCCGAGACAGCCACAGAAATCACTTTTGGGCTGCTCAGTCCCTGTGCTCGGCTCAACTTAAGCATTTTATCAACCTGATCGCAGATCATGTCAAAACTTTCCAAGAATGGCACGTCTGAATTCGTCGCCATTTGCATCCGCTCATACACCAGGCCGTTCATATCCCCATAGACAGCCACTGTTTTTGTGCCGCTGATATTGATCCCCAAAATTTTGCTGGTGATGTCAAGTTCCTCGATAACACTTTCCTGGGAGCGTGTGGCCATCGCCGGATATCCTCTCTGAAACAAATACTTAATCTGGAGTTAATTATAAGCCAAACCCTTGATATACCAAACACACCACAAAAGTTACAACTGGTTTCTGTTGGGACCTTCGAATTACAGATCCATATAAAAATTTCATAACCCAAACGCACCCATGGTGTTATGTTAACCAAAGCGAATAAGCTATTGAATTATTTTTCAAACCATTTTATCTACCACAACTCCCGCCTTTTTTATTTTCTATTGACAAGCCAAGAAACCTGACTATAATAAAGCCAGGTAAATAATATACATCTGTCTATAATTTTACACAACATACACAAACTGTCTAATATCGAGGAGGTCCATTCATGGCCAGACGCTTAGATCGCAGAGTGCAGCGCACTCGAAAACTTCTCCGTGATGCATTGATGGCTCTTATTCTTGAAGAGGGATATGACGCCGTCTCTATCCAGGATATCACCGATAAAGCCAACCTTGGGCGTGCGACCTTCTATTTGCACTTCAAGGATAAAGATGAGCTGCTGATGGATGTTGTCGATCAGCTGATGGGAGATTTCCTCTCCCAGGTGCCGCAATTCTCAGAGGATCAATGGCAGCTGGAAGATCTCAAGGCGATCGAAAAACTGTTCGATTTTGCTGCTGATCATTACGACCTTTATCGCATCCTGATCATCGGCTCAGGCGGGATCACAGCCTCAAGGAAGTTGCATCATATCATTTCAGAAAAAATCAAAACTTGCATTGAAAATGAAGTGGCAGAAACTGGCGCGCAGCCAGTCGTTCCGCCTGATTTCATTGCTAATCACTTTGCTGGCTCGCTCCTGGCAACTATCTACTGGTGGCTGGATGCCGACCTTCCCTATTCAGTAGAAGAGATGGCCGTGAATTTCCAAAATATCAACCGACTTGAACGGGACGCGCTGATGGGATTGGATAAATCAACGGACGAACAAAAAACGAGTAGCGAAAAAGACAAACGGAAAAAGCGCCCCAAAGAAAAACCCAGCCCCAAGAAAGACCCAAAAACGGCCAAGCGCGTTGAAGAAGTATCCATAGTTGAAACAGCTGAAGAATCTGTCTCAGAAGAGATGGAACCTGAGGTACAGGAATGAATATTTTACTAATTTACCCCGAATTTCCCGATACATTTTGGAGTTTCAAACACGCACTAAAGTTCATCCAGAAAAAATCATCTTCGCCGCCATTAGGATTACTGACTGTAGCCGCCATGTTGCCTTCCACATGGGAGAAACGCCTGATTGACCTGAATGTGCAGGCACTCAAACAAGAAACCCTTGAATGGGCAGATATGGTTCTCATCAGCGCGATGACCATTCAGCGCAAATCTGCGCAAGACCTAATCAAACGCTCCCGCGCCGCAGGCAAGACGGTTGTTGCCGGCGGGCCACTGTTCACTGCCGAACCCGAATCCTTCCCCCAGGTGGACCATCTCATCTTGAATGAGGCAGAAATTACCTTACCCCTGTTCCTGTCTGACCTCGGGCGCGGTAAACCACTAAGAATTTATCAAACAGATGAATTTGCCGACATCACGAAAACACCCATCCCCCTGTGGGAGTTGATCGACTTACGCCATTATGACTCCCTCAGCCTGCAATTTACACGCGGCTGTCCCTTCAACTGTGATTTCTGCAATGTGACTGCCCTGCTGGGGCATCGCATGCGCCTTAAGTCCACCGAACAGCTCATCGCTGAGCTCGACAAGATTTACGCTCTTGGCTGGCGGCGTAATATCTTTATCGTTGATGACAACTTCATCGGTAACAAGCGCATTCTCAAACAAGAGGTGCTGCCCGCCATGATCGAATGGCGCAAAGGCAAAAAAGGCTGCTTATTCGTGACTGAGGCCTCGGTTAACCTCTCGGATGATGATCAACTGATCGAGATGATGGTGCAGGCTGGGTTTACTCAGGTCTTTATTGGCATTGAAACACCAGATGACGCCGGGCTGGCGGAATGCTCTAAAAGCCAAAACCGCAACCGAGACCTGGTCTCCTCTGTGAAGAAACTTCAGCAAATGGGCTTGCAGGTGATGGGCGGATTCATTGTCGGGTTCGACAGCGATGATGAGACAATCTTCGAGCGCATGGTACAGTTTATCCAGGATAGCGGCATTGTGACTGCCATGGTCGGATTGCTGCAGGCACCTTTGGGCACACAGCTCTATCAACGGATGCTCCGAGAAGGCAGAATTCAAAACTCGTATTCGGGTGACAACGTAGATGGCGAGACCAACATCGTCCCCAAGATGAATCTGGAAGTTCTTAAAAAGGGTTACCGTTCTATTCTCGATTCAATTTATTCGGCGAAAGGCTTCTACGCACGGGTCAGAACGTTCTTGAAAGACTTTCAACCCGCACGCCACGCAGTCACCTTGCAATGGCATGAAATTGCCGCCTTATTTTCCTCAATTTTTGAAATTGGGATCAAAAGCAAAGAACGCAAACACTACTGGAAACTGTTCTTCTGGACATTGTTCCACTACCCTCTTAAATTCCCGCTGGCGATCACCTTCACCATCTACGGCTATCACTTCCGCAAGGTGAACGAATTACATGTTGCATAAATAGATATTGGTCAGCCAATTAGAAACTCTCCTTCTCTTGGATGCGAGTGGTAATCACCAACGAAAATTGAATTAAATTTCAAATCATCTCGGCAGGTCGTTATAGGGGCTGGACAAGCCTGTTATAATAATGACTGGTATACCGGTCTGTTAGTGCGCCTTCAATCAATACCGATGTAAACTTTCTGATCTGTTACCCCAAGTGATTAATTAGATGAAGTCTGAAGCATCACTGCTTTGACTTTTATGATTGATTGGCTTAAAATTGGGCTTTGTATGCCATTATTAAACGAATAATTTTTTAAGGAAGGTCTCTTTCATGAAAGAATATAAAACCGAATCAATTCGCAACATTGTCCTGGCTTCTCACGGGAGTGCTGGCAAAACGATGCTGGTAGAAGCCATGGCAAATTTCACCGGGCAGACCACCCGTATGGGTCAGATCGAAGATGGCACAACCATTGCCGATTACGAAGAGGAAGAAATTCGCCGTGGGATTTCACTCTCAACATCAGTAGTGCCGATCGAATACATGGGCGCAAAGCTAAATATCTTTGACACCCCCGGGTACACAGACTTCATCGGCGAAGTCATCTCAGCAATGCGCGTCGCTGACAGCGCCCTGATCCTCGTGGACTCCGTCGCTGGGCTTGAGGTCGGCACCGAGATGGCACTGCAATACAGCGAACAATTCAACATCCCCAAAATGTTGCTGATCAACAAAATGGAACGGGAGAACGCTAACTTTAACAAAGCGCTTGATTCCGTTCAAACCCACCTTGAAACCCGCCTGCTGCCGCTGCAAATCCCATGGGGTGAACGGGCAGATTTCAAAGGTGTGATCGACTTACTCTCAATGAAAGCCTATGAAGGTCCTGGCAAAGACGGGGTTGACATCCCGGATGAATTTAAAGCGCAGGCAGAAGAGGGCCATCTTGCCCTGGTTGAAGCCGCAGCAGAAGGTTCAGATGAGCTGCTTGAAAAATATTTTGAGAATGGCGATCTTACAGATAAAGAAATTCTCAGCGGTCTGCGCAGTACCATTCATCAAGGCAACTTCATCCCTGTGATGGTTGCTGCTGGTGCTCATAAAGTTGGCATTGCACCCCTGCTGAATCTTCTCGTCAACCTGATGCCCTCACCGGCAGATGTTGGCTCAGTCGTCGCCACCACGCCTAAGGGTGAAGAGGTCACACTCGAACCCAAAGAAGACGGTCCCTTGGCTGCATATGTATGGAAGACCACAGCCGACCCATTCGTCGGTAAGCAGACCTTCTTCCGGGTATATTCCGGAAAAATGGTCGGCGACGAGAGGATTTGGAATGCAAACGAAGAAGAAGAAGAGCGTCTGACCGGCATGCAGGTTCCGCATGGCAAAGAAGGTATCCCGACCAGCGTCATCCATTGCGGTGATATTGGCCTTGTCGCAAAATTAAGCGTCACCTCGACCGGCGACACCCTGTGCACCAAAGACAATCCCCTTATCCTTCCGCAAGCGGAATATCCGAATGCGCTCTATCAGGTAGCGATCTTCCCCAAGACACAATCTGATGCTGCGAAATTGAGCACAACCCTCACCCGGCTGTGCGAAGAGGATATGACCCTCTCGTGGCACAACGAACCCGCTACCCGGCAGACCATCCTTAAAGGCATGGGCGATCAGCACATTGATGTAGCCATCCGTCGAGCTGAATCGAAATTCCAGCTTGGGATGAACATCCAGGAACCCAAGGTGCCCTATGAAGAACGGATCACGCGTGAAAACGCTGCCATGTACCGCCATAAGAAGCAGACGGGCGGCGCAGGCCAGTTCGGTGAGGTACATCTGCGGGTATTGCCGTTGGCAGATGAAGACTTTGAATTCGCCAACGATGTCTTCGGCGGCTCCATTTCCAACAACTATATGGCTTCTATTGAAAAAGGTATCAAGAACGTAATGAAAGACGGCGTTGTGGCTGGTTACCCTGTTCATAACGTCAAAGTCTCCGTTTATGATGGTAAAGAACATCCCGTGGACTCCAAACCGATTGCGTTTGAAATTGCTGGCCGCGAAGCCTTCAAACTTGCCTTCAAAGGCGCTGGCCCAGTGCTGTATGAACCGATCATGAAGGTTGAAGTCATCGTCCCCGAATCCAACATGGGTGATGTCCTTGGCGACATGAACTCCCGCCGGGCACGTGTCCAGGGCATGGATACCGCCAAAGGACGTTCAACCGTCAAGTCCAATGTGCCCTTATCTGAAATGCTGCGCTACACCACCATCTTGCGTTCAATGACCGGTGGCCGTGGCTACTTCACCATGGAATTCAGCCACTACGAAATGGTCCCGCAACACCTGGCGCAGGAAATCATCGAAGCCAAGCGCCGTGAAGACGAGGAAAAAGAAGACTAAAACTTCTTTCTAAAGAGAACAAACGACTGTCCCAAGCCAGTGAGGCTTGGGACAGTTTTGATTTAAGAAAGGGAAATGATGATAGCTGATAGCTGATAGCCTATAGCTGATAGGAAAAGAATAAAGAATGAAAGGAAGAGAAAGTTAGAAGTTCAAAGGTGAAAGAAAACTGTGACTGCGAGCGGAGCGCGGCAGTCTCACTTTTCATCTTATTTATCCCACGCCAACTGTCACTGCGAGCGGAGCGCGGCAGTCTCGATTCTGGTCATTGCAGATCCGCTTTCCAAACGTAAACTCTCACCTCCTGCCACTCTGCGTAAAGCACGGCAGTCTCACCCATCAATCCAGCCTCCAAATACATCATCGACAAATTTACCACTTATCATTCCTCATACCCTACTCACAACTCATTACTCCCCACTCAAAAATGATACAATTACCCTATGGATCATCCACACTGGATTTTCATCTCCCCACACTTCGATGATGCCGTTCTTTCCTGCGGCGGCTTGATATGGGACCTGACCCGGAAGGGTCAACGCGTGGAAATCTGGACGATTTTGGCTGGCTATCCCACAAATGAAGAATATTCCGCTTTTGCGCAACAAAATCATCGGGCTTGGGGCAAAACCGGTAAAGAAGCCATTAACATGCGCCGAGAGGAAGACCTTGCAGCCTGCAAGCTATTGGGAGCACAAACACGCCACTTCGACTGGTTAGATGTGATCTACCGTGTGGACAGGGAAACCGGCTTACCACTGGTCAACAATGACGATGAGCTGTTCGGCAAGCCGCCGGAGGAATGGCTGGTCAGGGACATTGGACAGCAATTAGCGGCGCAGATCCCGGAAGGTTCGAAAATGGTCATGCCGATGGGGCTAGGGAGCCACATCGACCACCGCGTTGTTGTTGAGGCGGGTAAGCAATTCCTGAGGGCTGACTACTATTTTGCTGACTATCCCTACATTCTCAAGGCATTCAGCCAGCTTGCGATAGAAGAAGATAAGTGGTTCAAAATCCCACACCCTCTCTATGAAGATACGCTCGTCTACTGGCAAGACGCTGTGTTGTGCTATACCTCGCAGCTCAGCGGTTTTTGGCGTGACGAGCATGAGGCGCGTTTGGCGTTACGCAATTATTTGGCAGGCGGCGGTGGTCGCTTATGGCAGAAGAGTGTGGTGCCAAAATAATTGCGGTTTCTCTATTGACAGAATCGCCACGCGCAAGGTAAAATCCTGTCACCCTGAAAAAAGGGCCTGTAGCGCAGTTGGGAGCGCGCCTCAATCGCACTGAGGAGGTCGAGGGTTCGAATCCCTCCAGGTCCACTGTGGTGCCCCGCCGTCGCACGCAGGGCTCCGGGGTACAAGAATAATATTTGGGCCCATAGCGCAGTTGGGAGCGCGTCTCAATGGCATTGAGAAGGTCGAGAGTTCGAATCTCTCTGGGTCCACCAAAACAAAGCGTCCATTTTGGGCGCTTTTTGTTTATCACTCATCAGTCAGCCAAGGCTGTCAGCTTCTCCTAAAAGAAGGCTTAAGAAACACAATCAAGTTGTCACGCCGTAGCAAAGACAATATAAATTCAACATCCCTTTTATGATTGCTGAGTCGGGGTAATGATAAAATAGAAACATCTAATTCTAAATTTCCCTTATTTTTTTGCAAAGGAAATAAATTGAAAATCGGTCTCATATATTACACGAAATTAGGTCATTCCAAGAAAATCGCACAGGCGATAGCTAATGAGCTAAATGTAGAGGCTCAAGATATCCGCGAGAAGCCCAAGTTAGGTGAGGTTGACATCTTGTATGTTGTTAGTGGAATCTATGGAGGTGTCAGCGCGCCTGAACTTTTGCAATTCCTGAAGACATTGAACCCTCATCAAATCAAGCAAGCGTATCTCCTCACCTCATCAGGAGGTAAAACAACGCCTGCATCACAAGTCAGAACCGTCTTAACTGAGCTTGGTATTCCTGTGGGCAAGGAAGAATTCACCTGTCAGGGTGCAATTCTCTTTGTCGGCATAGGTCACCCAAACAAAGTTGATATCGAAAATGCGATCCAATTTGTCAGGAGCACATCTCAACCGTAAACCCGATCCCATTCATTAATTAGTTAAATGATTCATTATCAACAGGGAGGCTGAACTATAATGGTTTCTATGAACAAGAATTATGAAGTCGCCGAAATATTTGAAAATAGAGACTGCGCCACATTCACCAAACAGGGCATGGAAGGTGTGGAGCGGAAAAAATCCACCAGACCTGTCAGCATCATGACCCTTGAAACCCGTCAGTATATCAATGATGCTAAAATCCGCGGCCTGTGTTACCGCAAATTCACAGCCGATCTCACACTGGGTTGTGAGGCGCTGCCCCCGACAGGTGCCCTGATGAAATCAGGCGACCTGGTGTTTGGCATCCTGCCCGAAAGGAAACGCTGTTGGCCGGAGTGCATCTTACTGGAACGCAAACTCTTTTGCCCGTTGATCGAAGGGGTGCGCTATGCCTGGGTCGAGTCACCCGGTGAGCTCTGCCTGGGAGATAGCCTTACCCTCCTTGAGGAGACAACCGAACCGCCCGGCGATATTTTCGACTGAGTGACGTCGACTATCTGTGTCGATACAACCTAAAGAAATATTCAAACTCGCACACATTAAGAATTAATATTGCAATACAGACAGAAGATGTGCTACAATCATTGCACATTCAAAAAACACCTCGGCAGGAGTAGTAAACCATCCACCAGCGAACCGGGAAAGCGTGCAAGCCCGGCAGGCGTTACGGAACGCCCATAAGGTTGAACTCGCCTTGCCCGCCCCCATCAGGGCAGGTGGCACCGGTGAAAACCAGTAACCGGCGACGGCGACCGCTCGTTATCGCGGCCCAAGCTGTCCGGGCTTGATTGAGCCCCGGGAAGCAGGGTGGTACCGCGGCGCACACCACGTCGTCCCTGTTGGGATGGCGTTTTTTTGTTTAATTGGTGAGTGGTGATTGGTGAGTGGTAATTTGTGAATGGTGATTTGTGAAGTTGAGCAGTGATAAGGTATACCAGCAATTATTTATAACACCGTAAAAAGAAGAATAAGGAGTAGTAAATTATGGACCCGACCAGCATACCCATGTATAAACCCGAAGAGATCGAGCCCAAATGGCAAAAACAATGGGCGGATGACGGTCTCTACCATACTGACATTAATCATGATAAGCCTAAATTCTATGCGCTGACCATGCTGCCCTACCCCTCTGGCGACCTACACATCGGCCACTGGTATGCCATGACGCCCTCGGATGCCCGTGCCCGTTTCAAACGTATGCAGGGCTATAATGTGCTCTTCCCTATGGGTTTTGATGCCTTCGGTCTGCCAGCGGAGAATGCCGCCATCCAGCGCGGCATCCACCCCAAACAGTGGACCTACCGCAACATTGACAACATGCGCCGGCAGCTCAAATCGATGGGTGCGATGTTCGACTGGCGCCGCGAGGCAATCTCTGCCGACCCAAGCTACTACCGTTGGACGCAATGGTTCTTCGTCCAATTCTTCAAGAACAACCTGGCCTATCAAAAGCAAGCGCCGGTAGATTTCTGCCCCAATTGCAACACCACGCTGGCACGCGAGCAGGTGCAGGGTGAAGACCGCCACTGCGAACGCTGCGGCACACCCGTCATTAAGAAAAACCTGACCCAATGGTTCTTCCGCACCACCAATTACGCCGAAGAGCTTTTAGATTTCTCGGGCACGGATTGGCCGGAGCAGGTTCAAACCCTGCAAACCAACTGGATCAACCGCTCTGAGGGTGCATCAGTAGTCTTCAAAACAGAAGGCGGCGACTCGATCGAGGTGTTCACCACACGCCCCGACACCTTGTGGGGTGCCACCTTCATGGTGCTTGCGCCCGAACACCCGCTGGTCGAGAAGGTCACGACGCCAGCACAAAAAACGACTGTGGAGGCTTATCAAGAACAAGCAAAACATATGGGCGATATTCAGCGTGAATCTGCCGATCGCGAGAAGACCGGCGTTTTCACTGGCGGTTACGCCATCAATCCTGTCAACGACAAGAAGATCCCGATTTGGATCGCTGATTATGTCTTAATGAGTTACGGTACCGGTGCGATCATGGCCGTCCCGGCGCACGACCAGCGCGACTTTGAGTTTGCCCGCAAATATGACCTGCCGATCGAGGTCGTCATCCAACCCGCCGATCAAGACCCGATCAACCCGGTGGAAATGGACGCAGCCGTGCCTGCCAGCGGTGAGATGGTCAACTCCGGCCCGTTGACTGGCACACCCGGTGACGAGGCCTTCGACCGTGCAGTGGAGTTCATCGCAGAAAAAGGCGTGGGCGACAAATCCATCAACTACCGCCTGCGAGACTGGCTGATCTCACGCCAGCGTTATTGGGGCGCACCCATCCCGATCATTCACTGCCCCAAGTGCGGCGCGGTGGCTGTTCCGGATGAAGACCTGCCTGTGGAACTGCCCGAAGATGTGGAATGGCTGCCAACGGGTGAAAGTCCACTCAAACTGCACCCCACCTGGCGGATGACCACCTGCCCGCAATGCGGCGGCGAGGCGGAACGCGAAACCGACACCATGGACACCTTCATGTGCTCAAGCTGGTATCACCTGCGCTATCTGAGCCCTAATTATGACCAGTATCCCTTTGACCCCAAAGAATATGATTACTGGATGCCCGTAGACACCTACACCGGCGGCATTGAACACGCCACCATGCACCTGATCTACACCCGCTTCTTCCACAAAGCCTGCCGTGATCTGGGGATCACCAAAGGCAAGGAGCCCATGCTGCAGCTACGCAACCAGGGTATGGTGCTGGGTGAAGATAACGAGAAGATGTCCAAAAGCCGCGGCAATGTGATCTCACCTGATGACCTGGTTGCTGAATACGGCGCGGATACGGTGCGAGCCTATTTGATGTTCTTTGCCCGCTGGGAGCTGGGAGCCCCCTGGAACAGCAGCGGGATCGAAGGCAGCGCGCGCTGGCTGCGCAAAGTCTGGTATACCTTCTTGGAACCAGTGAAGAATGCGAAGTCTGCTAATAAAGACGTGCTGCGCGACCTGCGCCGCAAGGTGCACCAGACGCTACAATCTGTAACCCGCGATTTTGAAAACCTTGGGTTCAATACCATCGTCTCAGGTTTGATGGAGCTGCTCAACGAGATGACCACGGCGAAATCCGCTGGTGCTTTCGGTACGGATGCCTGGCAAGAGGCGCAGAGCATCTACCTGCGCATGATGGCACCGGTCTGCCCCCACATCGCAGAGGAACTGTGGCAGAAAACCGGTCATGATTATTCCATCCATACCCAACCCTGGCCTGAAGTGGATGTTGCCGCCACCAAAGAGGATGAGATCACACTGATCGTGCAGGTGAACGGCAAATTGCGTGACCGCATCACCCTGCCGGCAAACGTCGGTGAAGAGCAGGCGAAAGCCGCAGCCCTGGAGAGTGAGAACGTGCAGCACTTTTTGGAGGGCAAGCCGCCCAAGAAGGTGATCTATGTGCCGGGCCGGCTTGTGAATATCGTGGTGTAAGCAGCGACGAATAGAGCATTAGACAGCCATCATCGCTTAGCAAAGAAATGATTTGAGATTGCTTCGTCGCTTCTACGAAGCGACTCGCAATGACTTTATTAGACGGTTTGTCATTGCGAGCGAGCCCGAACACAGAGAGGGCAACCCGAAGTAATCTCAATATTTTGAACCAGCTGCAAGTTGTTCACAAATTCCAACAAAACAACCATGACTTTCTGACCCAGCCCATATCGTTATCTCACGCGAAACAACTCGCAATGACTTATATTAGACGGTTTGTCTTTGCGAGCGAGCCCGAACAAAGTGAGGGCGACCCGAAGCAATCTCTATTTTCGATAATGTATAATGGACGCACACCATTTACCCTTCCGGAGAAACTAAATGCAATTCGAAGACCTTAACTGGATGCAGGTTGAAAATTACCTCAAAAGTGATGACCGGGTAATGCTCGTACTCGGTGCATGCGAACAGCACGGCTACCTCAGCCTGCTCACCGATGTCAAAATCCCCCTGGCGCTGGCACAGACCGCCAGCCAAAAAAGCGGCGTGCTCCTTGCCCCACCCGTAAATTTCGGCTGCTCACCTTACTTCTTGGACTACCCCGGCACGATCAGCCTCAGACTGCACACCTACCTGGATGTCGTCGAGGAACTCCTCCGCTCGCTGTATGGTGCAGGGTTCAGAAGAGTCCTAATCTTGAACGGTCACGGCGGCAACACCCCCGTAAAGACGCACTTGGTAGAACTGGTGAACGAATTAACTGACCTAAACCTCCGCTGGCACGCCTGGTGGACCTCGGACACCCTCTTCACGATTGCAAAGAAACACAACCTCGACCCTGAACATGCCAATTGGCTGGAAGCCTTTGAATTTACCAAGGTCAGCCCCTTGCCCGCAGACTCAAAATCCACCCCTTATCCCCCCGCCAGCATCCTGAATAAAACCGACACCCGAAAGTATTACAATGACGGCTCCTTTGGTGGGTCGTATGAGGTTGACAGCGCGATCATGCAGGAGATCTTTGACGCCTCCCTGGAGGATGTGATGGAACTCCTCAGGTTCGAATAGGTCCTTCTTTCCAAATTTCAACCATCATCTCCTCATCTTTTCAATGGCAGCTGATCGATACGCGTCTGCTATCCGTGCCCGATATAGACCAAGATGTTATAATCACTATGAAAAATACGATGTTTCAATAAGAAAGGACAATTATGAATCACTGCCATCATGAAAAGAAAGTCGTCGTCGCTGAAAAAGCCCCCAAAGCGATCGGGCCTTATTCCGCCGGCGTCACCACCGGTCACCTCGTCTTCACCGCAGGACAACTGGGCATTGACCCCGCTGCAGGCAAACTGGTCGAGGGCGGCATCCAGGAACAAACCCGTCAGGCACTCACCAATCTCAAAGCCGTGCTGGAAGCCTCCGGCAGCGGGTTAGACCGCGTGATCAAGACCACTGTATTCCTCAAAGATATGGGCGAATTCAGCCTGATGAACGAGGTTTACGGAACCTTCTTTACAGAGGATTTCCCTGCGCGTTCCGCCATCCAGGTAGCAGCACTGCCGTTGGGCGGCGCCGTTGAAATCGAAGCAGTCGCCCTGTTACCCTGTGATTGTGAGGATTAAACCAGACCTGGCGCACTGAAATACGCTACGTTTTTTACTTGATGATTGCCATCCGTGCCGTTGGCCCAGCCGCGTTAGGCCAACCCGGATGGCAATCCTGGAAAGCCCTATGACCCCAGAAGTCTCTATCATCATCCCCTGTTACAACGAACAGGCGACCATCACGCTCCTGTTGGATGCGCTGCATGCGCAGACCTATCCATTGGATGCGATGGAGGTGGTCATCGCCGATGGCGGCTCGACAGATGGCACCCGGGCTGTGATCGACTCATGGGGAACGGACCACCCCGACCTGAAGATCACCCTGGTCCCCAATCTCAAAAAAATCATCCCTGCCGCGCTCAACACAGCCATCAACGCCTCCTCAGGTGAGATCATCATCCGACTGGATGCACACTCGCATCCCCAATCAGATTATGTCGAACGTTCGGTGAAAGCGCTCAGCGCGAGGCGAGGCCAAAATGTGGGCGGCGTGTGGGATATCCAACCGGGCAGGCATCACTGGATCGCCCGGGGGATTGCAGCAGCCGCCGGCCACCCGATAGGTGTCGGTGATGCGCTTTACCGCTATGCTGATCAAGCGGGCGAGGTGGATACAGTGCCCTTTGGCGCTTTCTACCGCTCGCTGCTCGATCAGGTCGGGTTATTTGACGAAACCCTGCTGACCAACGAAGACTACGAGTTCAACACCCGCATCCGCAAACAGGGCGGCAAGGTGTGGCTCGACCCACAAATCCGCTCCGTATATTATGCCCGGGGCAATCTCAAAGACCTAGCCAAGCAATACTGGCGCTATGGCTACTGGAAGCGGCAAATGCTGCGCCGCTACCCCGATACGCTGCGCTGGCGCCAAGCGCTGCCACCGCTGTTCGTTCTGGGGCTGATCCTGCTGATGGTGTTGGGGCTGTTTTTCAAACCAGCGCTGTGGGCGCTGGCAGGTGTCTTGGTCATTTACTTGCTATTTTTATTTGCAGCAGGTGTTCAGCTTGCCCTCAGGCATAAACAGGCTGCACACATCCTGGGCGTGCCGCTGGCGATCGCTACCATGCACTTCGCCTGGGGATCGGGCTTTCTATGGGGCGTGCTGCGCCCTCAAAAACAAAATAACGGTTAAAATGTAATCTATGGAAACAAAATCAAGACCAAAAAGATGGCTGCTAAGCGCGTCCGAAAGGGTGATCATCCTGCTCATCGGGGATGTGTTGATGTCCCTTGTTTCGCTGTTCTTTGCGCTATACCTTTGGGCTGCCGGTGACGCATGGATGCAGTTCTCCCTCGAATTCATCCGGGACCGTCCTCCATTCTGGTATTTTTTATTGCCCATCTTTTGGGTCATCCTGCTGGTCGAGCTTTACGATGTGCACCGCGCCAGCAATATCCGTGAAACGCTCAAAGGGATCGGCCTGGCCGCGCTGATCACCTCGCTGGTCTATTTGCTGATCTATTTCACCTCCGAGCCCAATTCACTGCCGCGGCGCGGCGTCTCGTTCTTTATCGTTTTTGCCGTGTTGCTCACGCTTGTGTGGCGCCTGATCTACATCCAACTATTCACTTCACCACACCTGCTGCGTCGGGTGCTGATCATCGGCGCAGGCAACGCTGGCGAAACCCTGGTTAAAGTGATTGCCGACCAATCACCACCCCCCTTCAATGTGATCGGGCTGATCGACGATGATCCGCAAAAACAGGGTGACCAAATCAGGAACTACCATGTGATCGGCGATAACCACACGCTGATCGATATCATCAAAGAACAAGATATTTCTGAACTGATCCTGGCAATCAGCGGCGAGATGAAGGGCGATATGTTCCAATCTGTGCTAACAGCACAAGAGATGGGCGTAGGGCTGTCTACCATGCCGCAGGTCTATGAGGACCTGTTATCTCGGGTTCCGATTTTTTTGCTCGAAGCAGAATGGATCGTACGATCCTTTGTCGAACGTACCCACACCAGCACGCTTTATCAACTCTCAAAAAATCTGATCGATTTTACGGGCGGGTTGATCGGGGCCTTATTGATGATCGTTTTCTTCCCGCTCATCAGCCTCGGCATTTTGCTTGAATCGGGTTTCCCCATCTTCTTCACCCAGGAAAGGCTCGGCCGAGGCGGTCAACCCTTCAAAATCATCAAATTCCGCACCATGGAACGGGATGCTGAAAAAGACGGCGTCCGCATGGCTGAGGAAAACGACGAGCGTGTGACAAGGTTTGGGTGGTTTTTGCGCAAATCACACCTGGACGAGCTGCCACAATTTATCAACGTCCTGCGGGGCGAGATGAGCCTGGTCGGCCCCCGTGCCGAACGCCCGCAACTGGTGGAATACTTCCAGAATCAAATCCCCTTTTACCGCGCCCGGTTATTGGTCAAACCCGGCATCACCGGGTGGGCGCAAATCAATTTTGGCTACGCTGGCACGGTCAATGAAACAGCCATCAAATTGGAATACGATCTGTATTATATTGAACACCGTCATCTGCTGATGGACATCTCCATCATCCTGAGAACTGTCGGGCAGGTTTTCGGGTTCAAAGGCCAATAACACCAAAGGCAATTCCCTGATGTCACTTTTCGGTATTAGAATACGAAATCGCTACATGCTTTTGGGGGATATTTTCCTGAGTGCTGTTTCCGTGCTGGCCAGCTATGTGATCCGCTTGGAGCTGATCGCAATCTTCCCAACCTACGAGATCAGTCTGCTGTGGATGCTGGGGATTGCAATCGTCATCAAACCGCTGGTCTATTACCTGTTTGGCATCTACCGCCGATTGTGGCGCTATGCCAGCATCCGAGAGCTGGTGCTGATCCTTTCAGCAGTTACCGTTTCGTCGATGATCCTGACCGGCGCCATGCTTGGGTTATTCGGCGCTGGCGTATTCATCGGCTTCCCTAGGTCTGTTTTGGTGATCGACTGGCTGCTTTCAATGACCCTAATCGGTGGAACCCGTTTCATGATCCGTGTCCTGGCTGAGACATCCTCATCCGCGGCAGAAAGCGACAGCAAATTCATGCGCCGCAAAAAATGGGTGCTGGTGATTGGCGCAGGCGATGCAGGCGCAATGGTGGTACGTGAACTTCTCAAAAACCCGCAGCTTAACATGAAACCCATGGGTTTCCTGGATGATGACCCGAATAAACAAAAAAGCAAAATCCACGGCATCCCCGTATTAGCGCCTCTCAGTCAAATTGATCACATACTAAAGACCCGTCACGTGGATGAGGTGATCCTTGCCATTCCCAGCGCTGCCGGCAAAGTTTTGCGCAGGGTGGCGGAGGTGTGTCACCGGATGGGCATCCCCTTCCGTACCATGCCCGGACTATATGAGCTGCTAGGCGGCAATGTCAGCGTCAGCCGGTTGCGCGAAGTCGATATTGCAGACCTCCTCCGACGTGAACCTGTTCAGATGGAAACTGAAACGCTGGGTGAGGTTTTAGAAGACCGTGTGGTCATGGTCACTGGCGCAGGTGGTTCGATTGGCAGCGAACTTTGCCGCCAAATTGCGCGCCTCAACCCTCAGAAGTTGCTCATTCTCGGACACGGAGAAAACAGCATCTTCAACACGCTCCAGTCCTTATTAGAAGGCTTCAGCCATATCGACATCGTCCCGTTGATTGCCGATGTGCGTGACCTCCCCCGCCTATCCGTGATCTTTGAGCGCTGGCAACCCGATATCATCTTTCATACTGCGGCGCATAAACACGTCCCATTGATGGAAAATAACATTGAAGAAGCAATCACCAATAATATCGAGGGCACTCGCAATATTGTCAAAGCCGCATTGGCTTACAATATCGAACGCCTGGTGATGATCTCGACAGATAAAGCCATCCGCCCGGTCAGCGTGATGGGCGCCACCAAACGTATCGCAGAAATGCTCGTACTGGATGCTGCCTATCAGCACAATCGCGCTTTTTCGGTAGTTCGCTTCGGCAACGTTTTGGGCAGCCGGGGGAGTGTGGTTCCCCGCTTCAAACGGCAGATCGCAGCCGGTGGGCCGGTGACCGTGACCCACCCCGAGATGACGCGCTACTTCATGACCATCCCTGAAGCAGTACACCTGGTTTTGCAGGCTTCTGCATTGAGCGAAGGCGGCGAAAACTATATCCTCGAAATGGGTGAACCCGTCAAGATCGTTGATCTGGCTGAAGACCTGATCCGTCTTTCTGGTTTAGAACCGGGCAAAGACATTGAGATTGTGTTCACTGGCATCCGCCCGGGAGAAAAACTCAGCGAGGACCTGTGGGATCAGGGGTTTGCCTACTCGCCGACGACCCACCCCGACATCTACCGCGTGGATAGTGAGACGACCATCTCCTCCAAACAACTCGCTGTCATTGTGGATCAATTAATCGAATATGCCCGCGAGGGCAATCAAGAAGCCATCCTCAATCTATTGATTGAAACCATTCCCGGAGCGGCCATCCATATCCAGGAAACCTCTCTCGATATGGTAGAATGATTTTTCAAGATCACTAAAATTAAACATACATTATGGGTATTGCCATCTGATTTGGCAATCTCAACTGTTTTAAGGACATTATGGATTTATTGACACCGCAGGAATGGGACGCCTTCATCGAACGACATCCTTACTCGCACATACTCCAAACCTCCGCCTGGGGAAATCTGAAAGCAGGCTTTGGGTGGTCACCGCGTTTCATCCGCCAAGATGAACTCGGCGCGATGGTATTGTTCCGCCATCTGCCATTCGGGGCAAGTGTAGCTTACATCCCCAGGGGGCCGGTCGGCGAAGGCGACTGGAATGCGCTTTGGCCGGCTGTTGATTCGCTCTGCAAAAAGGAGCATGCTGTTTTTTTACGGGTAGAGCCAGAAATTTGGAAGCCCATGCCTGAAGACTTCATCCCGAATCAATTGCCCGGCTTTCAAGAGACCAAACAATCCACGCAACCGCCCCGCACGATCCTGGTCGACTTGCGTCCTTCAGAAGAAGATATCCTGATGGCGATGAAATCCAAAACACGTTACAACATTCGCCTGGCAGAGCGCAAAGATGTCACCGTCCGCCAAAGCGATGATGTGGAAACCTTCCATCGCATGAGCCTGACCACCGGGGCGCGTGATGAATTTGAAATCCACAGCCTTGACTATTATCAGCGTGCCTATGACCTGTTTGCTCCCCAGGGGAAGTGTGTGCTGCTGATCGCAGAGTTTGAAGAACAGCCGCTGGCGGGATTAATGGCATTCGCACATCATCAGACCGCCTGGTATTTGTACGGAGCTTCAACCGAAAAAGAGCGCAGCCGCATGCCCACCTACCTGCTGCAATGGGAAGCCATGCGCTGGGCAAAAGACAGAGGCTGTGAAACATACGATTTATGGGGCATCCCCGACCACCCTGAAACCTACCTTGAAGAGCACTTCCTGGACCGCTCGGATGGCTTGTGGGGCGTTTATCGCTTCAAACGGGGCTTCGGCGGCAAGGTCCATAGAACCATTGGCACCTGGGATCGCGTCTATCGGCCACTGCTTTATAAAGCCTATCAGCTTTGGGCTGGACGAACCAAATAAACCAACATAAGGAGCGCCTTTTGAAATTGATCACCACCTCAGATGCTGCACAATGGAACGAGCAGATTGAACACCTGCCCGGTTCCCACGCCTTACAAACCCAACAGTGGGGCCTTGTAAAGTCGCAATTTGGGTGGCAGCCGCATTATCTGACATGGCAAAACGATGTGGGTCAGACCATTGCAGCCTGCTTGGTGCTCCAGCGCAAGGTGATGCAACAAGCATCCTTCATGTCATTCAGCGTGATGTACGCCCCGCGCGGCCCTATGCTGGATTGGTCAGACAGCCAACTTTCCAGCCAGGTGATCAGAGACCTGCAAAATTTTGCCCGAAAAAACTGGGCTATCTTCCTCAAAATTGATCCTGACCTCCCCACAGGCTACGGTATCCCAGGGGAACCTGAAGCGCAAGATACCCCTGACGGCACAGCAGTGCGGGAGTTACTCCAAACCAATGGCTGGCAGTTCTCAGATGAGCAAATCCAATTCCGCAACACGGTTGTGGTAGACCTGACGCCTGACGAGGATGAGATGTTGATGCGCATGAAGTCCAAAACGCGTTACAACATCCGCCTGGCAAAAAGGCGGGGGGTAACTGTTCGTGCTGGTGATGGAAGTGATATTGATTTGCTTTATCAAATGTATACCCACACCGCGATACGCGATGACTTTCTGATCCGCCATAAAGGCTATTACGAGGCTGTTTGGGGGGCATTTTTTGAAGCCGGCCTTGCCGAACCGCTGATTGCAGAGGTAGAAGGACAAGCTGTCGGTGCCGTGGTCATCTTCCGCTTTGGCGGACGGGCGTGGTATATCCACGGCATGTCCCTTGACGAGCACCGCGAGAAGATGTTCAACTACCGACTGCAGTGGGAAGCGATGCGGCAAGCCAAAGCCGCTGGCTGCCACGCCTACGATATGTGGGGGGCGCCGGATGAGTTCACCGAAGATGACCCCTTATGGGGCGTCTATCGCTTTAAAGATGGTTTTGGCGGGCAGGTCGTTAGAGGCCTGGGCGCATGGGACTACCCGGTCCGCCCGATGATCTACCGCTTGTATCACCAGGTCCTCCCCCGCATTCTGGCTTGGATGCGCCGGAGGGGAAAATCGACAACGAAGAGGAGTATGAACACATGAGAGACCGACTCCATTTTGCACATTTACCCACCCCGGTAGAAGCCTTACCCAGGCTTTCAGCGACGCTGAAAGGACCAAGACTGTTCGTCAAACGCGATGACCAGACCGGGCTGGCTTTCGGCGGCAACAAAACCCGCAAGCTGGAATATCTTCTGGCGGATGCCCGCGCACAGGGCGCCAACACCCTGATTACCGCCGGGGCGGTGCAATCCAATCATTGCCGGCAAACCGTGGCTGCCGCTGCGCGTTTCGGGATGGACTGCATCCTGGTCTTGTTCGGTGATCCGCCCGACCCGCCAGACGGCAATCATTTGCTGCACTACCTGCTGGGAGCAGAGGTGGTCTTCACCCAAAGAGAAAATGTCCCGGTTAAACTGGACGAGGTCTTCCAGACGGCGCAATCCCAGGGGCGAAAGCCGTATCTGATCCCTTATGGCGGCTCAAACACGATTGGCGCGTTGGGCTATGTGAATGCCATGCTTGAATTGGCAGAGCAGAGCATCCACCCAGATTGGCTCGTTTTCCCCAGCTCCTCTGGCGGCACCCAGGCAGGCATGCTGGTCGGCGCACGGTTGAGCGGTTTCAACGGCAAGATCCTCGGCATCAGCGTAGGTGAACCGGCAGATCAGCTGAAGGCCACCATTGCCAAGTTAGCAACGCAATTAGCTGAATCCATTGAGGAAAATTGGAAATTTGCATCCGGTGATATCCTGGTCAATGATGATTACACAGGTGAAGGATATGCCATCATGGGCGATGCAGAGATCGAAGCTATTCAACTTTTCGCGAAACGAGAAGCCCTGCTTTTGGATCCTGTTTACACCGGGCGTGCTGCCGCTGGCTTGATCGACCTGATCCGAAAGGGTTTCTTTGAGCCAACAGACACCATTCTATTCTGGCATACCGGCGGCGGCCCGGCATTATTTGCAGGCAAATATCAAACGCGCTTGCTCGGCTGAAACAAACTTTCCTTCGCGCCGGTCTTTTTCTTTGTTGAAGCCGGTCTCCTGACCGTGCGCTTGCGGTCCACCGCTGGTGAAGACACCAGCGAGAACAAAAGGGTCTCCTGACCGAGCACCGGTTACAACAACACCAGAATGTAAACCAATAAGAATAAATCACAAAAATTTCACGCATTTCAAAATATAATTATTTCATGGACTCTTATTAATTTATGCCCGGTGTATATGTTTATTTTGTAACCTTCACAATGGTAGATTGGCTCCCTGTATTTATAAATCCCGAACCAATAAAAATCATCACCGATAGTTTACAATTTTGCATCAAGAACAAAAATCTAAAGCTATATGCCTATGTGATCATGCCCAATCATATCCACATGGTTGTTTCTGATTCAAAATTCAATAATTCTCGTCTACAAGAAACGTTGACAGCCTTTAGAAAATTTTCGGGACACAATTTAGCCAATTATATTGATAAATCTCTTCCAGAATCATTATCACAAGTGATCCACAACACCCATTTGAATGATCGAAACAGACAGGTATGGCAATCAGGCTGGCATGCTGAAGGTTTGGTGAGTGAGAAATTTTTCCGCCAGAAAGTGAATTATATCCATGTAAATCCGGTCAGGAAGGGATACGTTAGGCTACCAGAAGATTGGGTACACTCTTCAGCCGGGTATTGGTTAATTGGCGAAGAAGGGGAAATTCCAATAACACTCGACATCCAGGAGGATGACGAGTGTTAGGTGATAATAATCGCTGGTGAGGACACCAGCGAGAACGGAATACTAAGTTCGTTCGCGCTGATCTTCTTTGTTGGCGCCGGTCTCCTGACCGTGCGCCTGATACAACAACACCAGGATGATAACCAATAATAACAAATTTTAGTTCGCACCGGTCTCCTGACCGTGCGCTATACGGTCCACCGCTGGTGAGGACACCAGCGAGAACAGTAGAACACCTGCGAGAACAGTAGGACACCAGCAAAAACGGAATATAAAAGGGGCTCGGCATGCCGAACCCCTACAATCAACTATAAAAATTTATTCTTTCTATAAACCTGCCACGTCGCGCAGCAATTCCACCTTGTTCGTCTTTTCCCAGGTCAAATCCAGATCATCCCGGCCAAAATGCCCATAAGCAGCCAATTTCTGATAGATCGGGCGGCGCAGGTCCAGGTCTCGAATGATCGCTCCTGGTCGCAGGTCAAAATGGTCATCGATCAATGCCGCAATTTTTGAGTCATCAATTTTGCCCGTGCCAAAGGTCTCCACATTGATCGAAAGAGGTCGTGCCATCCCGATAGCATACGCCACCTGGACTTCACAGCGATCAGCCAAACCGGCAGCCACCACGTTCTTTGCCACCCAACGGGCTGCATAGGCACCGGAACGGTCCACTTTTGTCGGGTCTTTCCCGCTGAAAGCTCCGCCGCCATGCCGCCCCATACCGCCATAGGTATCAACGATGATCTTACGCCCGGTCACGCCGGCATCGCCCATCGGACCGCCCACCACAAAACGCCCGGTGGGGTTGACATACACAAGCAGGTCATCATCTACCAGGTCTGCTGGGAGGATCGGTTTGATGATCTCTTCGATCACGCCCTCACGAATCTGTTCCTGCGTCACATCCGGTGAATGCTGGGTGCTGATCAGCACGGTGTGGATGCGTTTGGGTTTACCATATTCATATTCCACCGTCACCTGGCTCTTGCCATCCGGCCAGAGGAAATCCAGGTCATTGGCACGCCTTGCTTCTGCCAAGCGGCGGGTCAGCTTATGGGCATAATAGATCGGCATCGGCATCAAAACATCGGTTTCATTGCAGGCATAGCCAAACATCATGCCCTGGTCACCTGCGCCAATCGCTTCGAGTTCATCCTCGCTCATCTGGCCTTCTTTGGCTTCCTTAGCCTTATCCACGCCCATGGCGATATCCGGAGATTGGTTCGCCAGTGCCACCATCACACCGCAGGTTGCACCGTCAAAGCCTTTCTTAGCCCGGTCATACCCAATTCCAATAACCACATCTCGGACTAATTTGTCAAAATCAGCAAAGCCTGTTGTGGTGATCTCGCCCATTGCCAAAACAAAACCTGTCTTGGTCGCGCACTCACAAGCCACCCGTGAATAGGGATCCTGTCGAAACAGTTCATCCAAAACAGCATCACTGACCTGGTCACACAGCTTGTCTGGGTGTCCTTCAGTGACCGATTCTGAGGTAAATAAGTATTTGGGTAGATTCATAAAAGTCAACGTCATATCTGAGAACCTCCATGTCTCGTTAAAAATTTAGCGCCCCTTCGGTTTCATACGAGAGGGGCGTCAGTTGACTTTGGCTTCCCTCTCATCTTCCAGATATCGCTCTGCCGGAGTTGGCACCTTAAAAGACTTGCTTTTTGGTTGCCGAGGTATCATAGGGCCGGTCCCTCCACCTCTCTGGATAAGAGTGCCGCTTGGGGCTATTCAATTTATTACGCTGGGATTATAACACCAAACCCGTTAAATGCAAACAACGAGCTCACAGTTGATGTTCGATGGTATGTATGGTGAGTTCAGCCTCCCCGCTTAGCGAAAAAACAGTGTCAACACCAACCCCGCCACAAAGCCGCCGATATGCGCCATGTAGGCAATCCCGCCCGTTTGCGTTTCAGCGCCAAATGAACCAACACCATTGAGAAGCTGCAAAATAAACCAGACGCCAATCACAATGATCGCAGGCAGATATGCCAGGCGGAAGATAAACAGCACTTTAACCCTCCTGGTTGGGAACAGGACAATATAAGCGCCCAAAATCCCGGCAATCGCTCCAGAAGCCCCAACGATCGGTAAATTCGAGCCCAGTGTGAAGAAGGTCTGCAATGCTGTTGCAGCCACACCACTAAGCAGGTAAAAAATTAAATATTTGCCGTGCCCAAAGCGATTTTCGATATTATCCCCAAAGATCAGCAGGTATAACATGTTGCTGCCCAGGTGCATCCAGCCGGCGTGCATAAACATGGATGTAAAAACATTAACGATTTCCCCGCCAGGATTGGCAGCAAAACGGCTGGGTACAAAAGCCCAAGCTTCAACAAAGGCGTCACCACCCTGCAGCTCAAGTAAAAACACAATAATATTGACGATCAGGATCAAGTAGGTTATGAAAGGAAATATCCTTCGGTTCGAGTTGTCATCACCTAATGGGAGCATTTGATTAACCTCCGCAACAAAAAGAATAGAAGTGTCTTCGCTTAATTAAAATGAAAAAGTTGCGATCATTGAAACACAAATTAAAGTAGTTAAATCATAACCCAGATTACCAAATTTTTCTTTATGGGCAGCAAGTCTAATCCTCCACTTACATGCCATCACCTGGGACCGTATAGTTTTCCCCCGACCCGCGCAACAATCGGGGATTGACACGGCCCATCCACTTCTCTGGCAGGTACAGCTTCTGAAACCCGCCATATTCCTCATACAATTCATGGGCATCGCGGGTGGCAAGCATCGTCCAGCGCACGCCCTCCTCATCCAGGGCTCGCAAAATGGTCTCCGTCAACCACTTGCCCAGACCCTGTCCCTGGTACGCCGATAGGATAAATACATCACACAGGTAAGCGAAAATCGTATAATCCGTCACCACACGGGCAAACCCAATTTGTTGACCGTCTTTATAAACGCCAAAACACAGAGAATGCTCGATGGATTTTTCCGTCATCTCACGCGTCCGCCCGGTCGTCCAATAGGCTTCTTCCGTCAGGTAGCGGTGGATCACATCTACCTGTAATTTTTCTTTATCGGTACTGATACAATATGGATCTCGTTTGACTTCCATCATGCTTCTCCTGAGCCATCATCCGCTCATTTTATCCGGGTCAGATAGGATTCGGGGTTAGACAAATTCTCAAAATCACCATAGGCTTGATAAAGACCCTGTGCATCTCGGGTTGCCAGCAGCACCTGACTGACCCCCACCTTATCCACATAATCGCAGGCTGTTTCAACCAGCCATTTGCCCAAACCCTGCCCCCGATGCGCTTCATCCACAAACACATCACATAACCAGGCGAATGTCGCCTGATCGGTGACCAATCGGGCAAAACCCACCTGTATGCCATGATGATAGATCCCCAGGCAAATAGAATTCTGGATAGACCGCTCAATCAAAGCCCGGCTGCGTCCCTGCCCCCAATAGGTCTGTTCTGTGAGAAATTCCTCAATGATGTCGTTCTGTAAACGCTCCGAATCGCCGCTGATCAAGTATTCGCCGCGCTGCATTTCAACAATGCCATGCTCTGGCTGGTAAGGCATTTCAAGGTCGAATTCTTCTGGCAGGGCGGAGATTCGATCCCTGATGCGGACGCCATCTTGATAAGTGAAGTGGTAGTGTTGCGGGGGTCCAACATTGAGAATCCTCGGCAAGAACACATGGATGTTATCCACGACCTCAGGTGCTGAACATGCCCAATCGCTTGGCTTCCATGCCAGGTCACCCTCATGGTTGCTGGCAAAATCTGGATGCGGCACATTGGCTGTAAAAATCGCGATCCCCCCAGGCGGGATCTCAAATCCATCCCATGTCAACAGACCGGCAAAGACCGGATCAGTGATTTCATAACCTGTTTCTTCCTTCACCTCGCGGATCACAGCCTCACGAGCGGTCTCTCCTGGCTCAATATGCCCGCCGACGCCATTCCACAACCCCTTATTGGGCGGGAACCGACGATGCAGCATCAGCACGTCTCCTTCGTAAAGCAAAAAACATAAGGTGAAACCAGGCTGGATCATGATACCAATGCCTCGCGCAGTTCCGGTGGGTCGGTGATGCCAATCTCAAGAGAATGCATACCATGCCAGTGTGTGAAGCGGTTCAAAACTTCTTTTAACGCTTCTATCATCTGATCATCAAGCAGCACACCGGGTTCAAGATAGATCGTTTTGATCTCCATTCGCTTTTCCTTGCGGTGTGCTTTAGGGTCCAAGCGTCCAATCAAACGGTCTTGATATAAAATAGGCAAACAGAAATAACCATACACTCTGTCCTTCGCGGGCGTGAAGCATTCCAGCCGATAATCAAAATCAAATAGCATCAGTGCCCGATCGCGGTCTGAAATTAGCGGGTCAAAGGGTGAGAGCAAGGTCGTGTGATTGGGAACCAATACACCACTGATACACGCCTCCACCAAAGGAACACGGTCAGGGTGAACATAAGCAGGACCGTCCCAACCATCAACCCGCACAGACAGCAGTTGGTCTTTGCGAACCAGCTTTTCGAGTTTTTCCGAAAGCCCACCCTTCAGCAAATAATAATATCCCGGGATCCAATCCTCAAGGGCAACACCCAAAGCATACACGGTCTTGACGATCAATTCTTCCAGCGCTGTGTCAGCATCCAGTGCCTGCGCATCGTCCCAATCCGGCAGCACCCGTTCACGGAGGTCGTAATACCGCCTGAATTTTTGGCGGTAGGGCACCATCAACTCACCCACGGAGAACATTCGCTGAAGCGCTAATTTTTCTTGCTTTACATCTCCCCATCCAGTAGAAATGGTTTGGGATTCAAAATCAGATGAGGTAACCGCACCATTTTCTTGAATGAATGAACGCACATGTTCAATGATCCTATCATGTGATTCTGCCCAATCTTGCCAATCATTCCCGACACGCGCATCATACAGCATCCTGCCCCTGAAAATCGGGTAATCTTCGATTGGCAGATAGCAGAGAGCGTGCGCATAGTACTCGAAAAGTTCTCCGGACTGATAGATCTCATCCAGCCAGGCAGGGTCAAAATCGCCCAAACGGCTCCACAGCACCAGGTATTGACTGCGCCGCACAGCCTGAATGGTGTCAATCTGCAGATATTGCATTTGCCGGATCGCCGGCATAATATCCTCTTTGACAGACGGGGCGGCGGGTGAGGTCAGCAATCCCTGGGCCGCCAGCATCACACATCGAACAGCTTTTTGTGTCAATCGGATCAAGTTAGGGTCTCATTTCTCCTGATGTGCGTCACTTCTACCTGCCACAGCCAACAAACGCTCACCCAATTCTCTGGCCTCTGCAGCCGTAAGATAGAGATGAGTCTCACCAGCTCTCAGCAGCTTTTCGGATGGAGGACAGCGCTCAATCACAGAAATGCAGACGTTATCGTCCAGGTCATGATCTTCGCACTCATAAAAAATATCCACTTCCAGGGTGCCATCCAGCAGATGAATGGTCATTGTCAATCACCTCCAATGATAGGGTCAGCTTATTCTGCTGCCTAAAATCATAACATCAATTCACACCGCATCGAGACTTAATTGGATTATACAAACCTCAATTTTAAGGTGTCAAGATGGAAAAACCGGAAAAATTAACGGGTTTTCAGCCTGATCATCAGGAAAAACCTCAATTTGATAGTTTCTGAGAGTCGAACATCGGTAAACTCAGATCAGTAAATAAGTAATATCTGCCAAAGAATGTCTTTGGTGATCAGTAAGGAGTATCAACTATGGAAGTCCCACGCCATTGGCGATTAAAAAAACAACGATATGCTCTGGTTGGCGAAGTTTGCCCGCACTGCGATGCAAAGATCTTTCCGCCGCGTGATGTTTGCCCCGAATGCGGCAAAGAAGCGAAAACCGCTTACGCTTTCAGCGGCAAGGGCGAGGTGTATTCCTTCACCCGGATGGACAATGCCCCCGCTGGTTTTGAAGAACAAGCCCCCTACACCGTGGCGCTGGTCAAACTCGAAGAAGGCCCAATTGTGACGGCACAGTTGACCGACCTGGGTGAAAGTGATGTCCAAATCGGGATGCCGGTTGAGATGGTCACCCGCCGGCTGCGCTCAGATGGTGACGAACGCGGTATGCTGGTCTATGGTTATAAATTCCGCCCCGCTATCGCCGCATAAGTCCCATTCGACCTAAAAACACAGGAGATGCCAGGTTTGGCATCTCCTTTTTTATTTAATCTTACATAGCCGGTTCAGCAAGACACTAAACTGACGAGTTCTCACGCAGAAAATCCAAAACCTCATCCAGTTTGCAAAACGCCAGGGCGGTCACCGTGTCGGCACCGCCGTAATAGATGGCAATCCGGCCGCTGGGTTGATCATAGAGCGCTGCGCATGGGAAGGTCACATTGGGGACATCACCCACATTCTCATACAGCCTTTGGGGAGAGAGCAAATAGGGCGCACCCCGATAGATTACCTTCCAGGGTTCTTCTAAATCCAATAACGCCGCCCCAAAACTATACACAAAGCCATTGCACGAGGTCAACACGCCATGATAAAACAACAACCAGCCCTCCAGCGTCTCGATCGGGACGGGGCCAGCGCCGATTTTGGTGCTCTGCCAACCGCCTGAAACACCCATTACGTAACGATGTTCCCCCCAATGCACCATATCCGGACTCTGGCTCAGGAAGATATCGCCAAAAGGTGTATGCCCATTATCGCTGGGGCGGCTGAACATGACATACTTGCCATTAATTTTTCGCGGAAACAACACTCCATTGCGATTGAACGGCAACAGCGCGTTCTCTAAAAAGGTGAAGGTCTCAAAATCAAAGGTATATCCAATCCCGATAGTTGGGCCGTGATAGCCATTGCACCAGGTGACGTAATACCGATCCTCCAGCCATACCACCCGTGGATCGTAACGGTGTTCAAACCGGCTCAATTCCTCGTCAGCATACGCCCAATCGATCGGGGTATCATCCAACTGCCAGTCGATCCCGTTATCACTGAAACCCCGGTGAATGTTCATCTCCCGCTTTTTATTGTCGCAGCGAAAGACCCCGGCAAACCCCTCCTCAAAGGGCACCACCGCGCTGTTGAAGATACTGTTTGAAGAGGGGATCAGATCACGCGGGATGATAGGGTTGGCTGAGTAGCGCCAAACCACGTCCGAACAATCATCCGGACGATCTTCCCAGGGGATATTGGGCAAAGCATTGGGGTTCATAGATCTCCTCCTCAAAAAATCAAAATCGTTCCAGCATACACAGAAAGTTTACTGACCCCATCATAAATGACAAACAGAACATTGTCCAGATAGCACTACCTTCTCCCTCACGGTTCAATCACTCAAGTTAACTCTGAATTTATTTTATAATGAAAACCAGCAAAATCCATAAATATAAATATTAGTGAGAGGTTTGCCCAGTATGCGCAACGAGCAAGAAATGATGGACCTGATCCTCACCACAGCGCGCGAGGATGACCGCATCCGTGCGGTGATCTTGAATGGCTCACGGGTTAATCCAAACGTCAAGCCTGACCGCTTCCAGGATTTTGACATCATATTCGTGGTGACGGATATCACACCCTTCATCTCAGACCCGACCTGGATCGACCGCTTCGGCGAGCGGATGATCATGCAAACCCCGGATTTGATGGGCACCGAAGCGCCCCGTAATGACGGCGGGTTCACCTACCTGATGCAATTCATGGACGGCAACCGCATTGATCTTTCCCTGGTTCCCATTAACCATGTGCAGGAGATGAAGGATGATAGCCTGAGTATCCTGCTTATGGACAAAGACAACCGCTTCAAGCCCTTCCCGCCCCCCAGTGAAGCGAGTTACCTGCCGGCACCGCCCACAGCTAAAGCCTTTGGGGATTGCTGCAATGAATTCTGGTGGGTATCAACCTATGTTGCCAAAGGTTTGGTTCGTGAAGATATCCTGTATGCCCACCACATGCTGGATGATGTGATGCGTGGTGAGTTGATGAAAATGCTCACCTGGAACTTCGGGATAAGGACAGATTTCCGGAAAAATCCTGGCAAAGCGGGCGACAATCTAAAAACTGGGCTCCCAGCACAGTATTGGTCCCACCTGTTGGCAACTTTTGCACCTGCTGAAATCAACCCCACATGGGATTCCCTGTTGACCTCATCCGAACTCTTCAGAGATTGCGCCAGGGAGGTGGCAGCATTTTTCAATTTTGATTACCCCGAAGAAGATGATGCCCGGGTGAGCAAATATCTAAGACAGGTAAAAACGATCTCAAACAAAACTTCGTAACTACTTTTTTGTTATATAATAGTGATGCATTGAACGTAATAAGCCTTATCCGAAAGGAGGCTTGATCGGAGTAAATCGATATCCATCAACACCTGGCTGAAACCAGCCAACCTTGCTGATCAATCCATTATAGAAAGTTCGACCTGAAATTGATCTCAAGGGTTCAAACAATGCCTGCAAAACGCGTCTTTTGAAGACTGCAGGAAACCACCACTCAATCATTTTTTGTTGTAAAAGGAGATATTATGAAAGGCTTGTTCAAAATTACAACCCGCACGATCGTTGCCATTGGCATTGGCGCAGCACTCTTTATGCTCTTATTCATGTATGTCAAAATCCCATCACCCATCCCTGAAACCAGCTTCCAGACAGCCTATGGGTTAGGCGCCTTCATGGCGACGCTCTTTGGCCCCATCGCCGGTGCGTTGATCCAGTTCATCGGCCATGCCCTTAGCGATGCTGTGCAATATGGTTCCCCATGGTGGAGCTGGGTGATCGCCAGCGGCGTCGCCGGCTTCGTCTTCGGGTTCGCCTTCAAACGCACCCGCGTTGAAGAGGGTGAATTCAAGGGCAAGGACATCATCACCTTCAACATCATCCAGATCATTGGCAATGCCATCGCCTGGATCCTTGTTGCCCCCGTGCTGGATATCCTCATCTATCAGGAACCCGCCAATTTAGTGTTCACACAAGGCATCACCGCTGCCATCATGAATATCATCAGCGCAGGCGTGTTCGGCACCCTGCTTCTGATCGCTTATGCCGCCACCCGCACCAAGAAGGGCAGCCTGAGCAAAGGCTAAACTTTCGTTCTAGTGAAAAAGATAAAAGCTGGCGTCATCTGACGCCAGCTTTCTTTATGCCCTTATGAACAAGAAAACTAAAGTAGAACAGTTGCAATAATTATTGATTCCCGACATCCCCTGCTTGATTGCATTTGTTTTTCATGATTGTTTGGTAAAATGATTACTCGTGACTATTCAGGTTAGATCGGCAGGCATGGAAAAACAAGCCATCATCGAATTTAAGAATTTTTCATTTCAATACTTCAGCCAGGCTGAACCAACCCTGCATGACATTAATTTAAGCATCTACCCAGGCGAGAAAATATTAATCGTTGGCCCCAGCGGCAGCGGCAAGAGCACCCTGGGGAATTGCATCAATGGGTTGATCCCATTTTCATACAAGGGTGAAATTTCCGGCAGCCTGACCGTGCACGGAAAATCCACCCAAGATCTAAACATATTCGAGTTATCTAAATTTGTCGGAACCGTCTTGCAAGATTCTGACGGTCAATTTGTGGGGTTGAGCGCTGGCGAAGATATAGCCTTTGCCCTCGAAAACGATAGTGTCCCCCATGCTGAAATGCACGAACGCGTCAGAAAAGTGGCTGAGATGGTGGAAATGCAGAGCTTTCTGACATCCTCACCTTTTGAACTCTCGGGCGGCCAAAAACAACGCACGTCATTAGCAGGTGTGATGGTCAACGATGTAGATATCCTTTTATTCGATGAACCTCTCGCCAACCTCGACCCGGCAACGGGTAAGACAGCTATTGAAATTATTGACGACATCCATAACACCTCGGGGAAGACCGTCATCATCATTGAACACCGCCTTGAAGATGTGCTGCACCGCCATGTAGACCGCATCCTCGTAGTCAATGACGGCCGGATCATCGCCGATCAGGACGCTCACTCGCTGGTTTCATCCGATATATTGATCAACACCGGCATTCGCGAACCGCTATATGTGACGGCGTTAAAATATGCCAGTGTAGATGTGACACAGGAGATGCTGCCCGGATATATCACCACCCTCAAAGCCCGGCTATCAACGGATGCCTTAACCGAGTGGCAGAAAAATACCCAGGCACCGCCACCCGCTGAATCCAAACCATCTGTTATCAGGATGGATAATGTCTCATTTTCATATGACGGCAAACGCCCAGTGCTGCAGGATATCACCTTCGACATTCGCGAAGGGGAAATGGTTTCATTGGTTGGCAAGAACGGTGCGGGTAAGTCTACGCTTTCAAAATTACTATGCGGTTTTGAAAAGGTTGATCAGGGCACCATTTATTATCGCGGTGACGATATTACGGATAAATCGATCAAAGAACGCGCAGAGATGATTGGCGTGGTACTGCAAAACCCCAACCAGATGATCTCCAAAAATTTGATCTTTGACGAGGTTGCCCTGGGTCTGCGTTTTAGAGAAGTCCCTGAAGAAGAGATAAAGACCAGAGTAGAAAAAGTGCTCAAAATTTGCGGCCTGGCCCCATTTGTCGAGTGGCCGATTTCCGCGCTCAGCTATGGGCAGAAAAAACGTGTCACCATTGCCTCGATCCTGGCGTTAGGGCCTGAAGTCCTGATTTTAGATGAGCCTACTGCGGGGCAGGACTTCCGCCATTACACCGAGATCATGGAGTTTTTGGTGGAGATCAACAAAATGGGTGTGACGATCATCCTCATCACCCACGACATGCACCTCATGCTGGAATATACCCCCCGCGCCATCGTGCTTTCTGGCGGCAAGCTGATTGCCGACACAGCAGCATCGGTTGTGTTAACCGACCCCGAGGTGATCGAGAAAGCCAATTTGAAGGAGACTTCTCTTTATCACCTGGCGCAAATGGCTGGTATTCCAGATGAGACGGCATTCGTTCAAGGCTTCATCAATTACGAAAGGAAGCTGAAGAACCGATGAACGCAAAGGCAAAGTTGTTTTCTTATGACACCGTCGATTCACCTATCCATCGGCTGTCCGGGTTAACAAAATTAATCTGTTTCCTGCTGCTGACATTTGCTGTGATGTATTCTTATGACATCCGTGTCATCCTGCTCATGATCGTATTTTCAATCTACATCATCAAAATTTCCGAAATAAAATTCTCCCAGATCAAGTTGATGGTCGTTTATGTGCTGATTTTTGTCCTCACCAATGCGATCATTTCTTTTTTCTTTGCGCCTGAAATGGGCGTGGAAATCTACGGCACCCGCCACCCCATCGTCAAACTTTACGGGAGATTTGCCCTCACACAGGAGCAATTACTTTACAGTGTCACAAAACTTCTTAAATATGTTTCTGTGATTCCCTTTGGCATCATCTTTCTACTCACAACCAATCCAAGTGAGTTTGCCTCTTCACTCAATCGGATCGGCGTAAACTATAAAGCTGCCTACGGCGTCGCGCTGACCCTTCGCTACTTCCCAGATGTTCAGCGAGATTATCGCGATATCAGCCTTGCCCAACAAGCCCGTGGCCTCGAGCTTTCGCGCAAAGCCTCTCTCGGCAACCGTGTCAAGAACGGTTTGCTGATCATCATTCCGTTAATTTTCTCTTCGCTGGACCGCATTGAGCTAATCAGCAATGCCATGGACCTGCGCGGGTTTGCCAAGAGTAAGTCGCGCACATGGTATACCGCCAGGAAGATGACCCGGGAAGATCACATTGCCATCATCGTTTCAACTCTGATCTTTTTGGGCACCGTTGCAGTTTCAATATTTGTTAATCAAAGCCGATTTTATAACCCTTTCATTTAGGAGGACACAATGAAGCCTATTCTCGTATTTCAAACTGATTTTACCTATAAAGAAGGCGCTGTTTGTGCTATGTATGGCGTGGTAAAGAGCGTTGACCGTGAGCTGGAGATCATCGACGGCACACACGAAATCCCAAAATTTGATACCTGGAGCGCCTCTTACCGACTCTATCAATCCATGGCATTTTGGCCGAAGGGCACCATCTTTGTATCCGTCGTTGACCCGGGCGTTGGCACCGAGCGCAAAGCCTGCGTTGCCAAAACTTCGGACGGTTACTACGTTGTCACCCCCGACAACGGCTCACTGACCCATCTTAAAAGCTGGGTGGGGATTGAAGAAGTACGGGAAATTGACGAAAATACCAACCGCCTGAAAGGGAAGAACACCGAGGGTGTGAGTGTATTCCACGGCCGGGACCTTTTCTCATACTGCGCAGCAAAACTTGCCAGCGGCAAAATTACATTTGAACAGGTCGGGCCAAAATATGATGTAAAACACATCATCTCCCATGCCATGCACGAACCTGTGATCAGCGAAGGTCATGCACAGGGTATCTTCGAAATCAATGATCCGAATTTCGGCAATGTTTGGACCAATATCCCATTGAAGGATTTCCTTGAGGCAGGATTTAGCTTTGGCACCCGGGTGCAGCTCACCATCCGCCACGAAGGTCAGGTGGCCTTCTCACAAAAAATCCTATTTGAGAAATCCTTTGGTTATGCCGAACCGGGTGAACCGATGCTTTATAATAATGAACTCATGCGCGTGGCTGTTGCTGTCAACCGGGGCAGCTTCAGCGAGCAGTTTGAAATTGGCTATGGACCGGAGTGGCAGGTGGAGATCACAAAATAAGCACAAATTTGATTGAACCTCGTATCTTCATTCAATGTACTTCTGACCCAATATGTTTCAGTGATGTTTACTGGCGTTTCTAAGAAATATCCAAGAAGGAGATAATATGAACCCTGTTAGACTTTTTGAATATCTCGGCCTGGGAGGTTTTATTGTGTGGGCATTGATGGAGCGTGGTTTTTCGCTCTTCAAACAGCGGCAGGAAAAAGGTCACAAACAATCACAAATCTCATTTTGGTTGATCAATATCTTTTGGTATGGGGCAATGTTTTTTGCCATTTTGGATGTTTGGACATTAAATTGGACGACTTTTAATCAAAATCTATGGCTTGTGAGAATAATTGGTTTAATCTTTGTTGTTGCGGGATTAGTGCTGCGTTTTATCGCCAGACGTGACCTGGGTAAACAGTATAGCGTGCATGTTGAAACCTCAGAAAAACACCAGTTGATTACGGATGGAATTTATCAAAAAATCCGTCACCCTGCCTATCTGGGATTATTATGCCTATTTCTCGGAATTCCTTTGAGTATGGGAAGTTGGGGAGGATTGATCATAGCCATCGTCGGAGGGATGCCTGCAGTTTTGTATAGGATCACGGTAGAAGAATCCTCCTTGCAAAAATGGTTTGGCGATCAATTCGAGGCCTACAGCCAAAACCCCTGGCGCCTAATACCCCGTGTATGGTGAAATTAAGAATATTCATTTGTTATGAGTGTGACATAATTTAGCATTAATAAAAAATGATTTAAATTAAATTAAAAAGAAATCAGAGTTGAGCATTCCATACAGTTAATCCAACCTATCCACAAGGCCAGGGGGAAATCCATCCTTGAGGTCATACCTCAAAGATCTCTTCTTACATATACTGTAAACAGTTGCAAACCACACAGTCATATCCCCTCGCCATTTGAAATTCCCAGATAGGCAATGGAAAGGCGGAAAGGAAAAGATCATGCATCCAGAAACAAAAACCGAGAAACAACCCATCCTGAGCCCGATCTTACGCTGGTTCATGCTGGCGATGGTGCTGGCAAACATCGCAGGTATGATGACGCCCATGCTCATTCCACTCTACCTGACAGACCTCGGTGCTGAAATTACCGATGTCGGCCTGGTATTCACCCTGACCTCGGTTGTCATTCTGGTCTTGCAGGTTTTCGGCGGCTGGGTTTCCGATTCGATCGGACGGTTACGCGCGGTAGCCATCGGGAGCATCGGCGGCACAATTGGTTATGCAGCCATGTTTCTGGCGCCTACCTGGCAGTGGATGATCGTCGCCCTTGCCATTCATCAAATCCCCTATGCATTGGTCGGACCCAGCTTCCAGGCTTTCATTGCTGAGAATTCTGCAGAAGCCAACCGCGGTAAAGTCTTTGGCATGACCAACACCATTTATCAAATCACGGGTGTGGTTGGGCCGCCTTTAGGCGGTTTGTTAGCCGGGTGGATTGGATTCAAAGGGATGCTGGCTGTTTCCGGTGTCTTATACGGCGCGGCAGCCTGTTTACGCATCTGGATGGCCACCACAATGAAGTCCTCAGCCAAACAAAACGCAACCGAAAAGCTGACGATGCACTCCTTCAAAACCACCATGTCCAGAATGGTAGGCCTGCTTGTGGGCGGTGGCGTGATCACCTGGATATTCCTGACAGATGGGATCGCCGATATCGCCTTCCGCATGTCGGGCGAACTGCAACCCCTCTACCTTGAGAAAATTGCCAATATCGGTCTGGCAGAAATTGGCACGCTGGGTTCCATCAGCGCGATTGCAGCCATGTTCATCCCGTTGCTTTCAGGCAAACTGGTAGATAAGCACGGTGAACGCCTACCGCTGATCGGCGGATTCGCACTGATCTTCACGGCATTTATGGTCTTTTTAAGAGCAGATAGCTTTCTCACTTTTGCCATCAGCTGGGCAGTGTTTGGTTTAGGCAGCGGCATGTTGGGCCCGGCCTACCAATCGCTGATCACCAAAGTGGTGCCTGCCAAAATGTTAGGCGCCTTCTCGGGAGTGTTTTATAGCAGCCGGGGGTTAATCGCCTTACCTGCCCCCTGGTTAGGTGCCAAAATGTGGGAGGCGATCAGCCCAAGGGCGCCGTTCATCGTCACCGCCTGTGCATCCCTGCTGATCATGGTGCCCATCTACTTCAAATTCCGTTTGCCTGATAACAGAAGCACTCCATCTAAATCGGACGGCATGCCACATAACATAGCACCTATTCCTATTGAGGTCAGTGATTAATTTAGGTTGAGAATAAAAACCTATGCCTGAAGGTAAGTGAACAAATAAAACTCACAACGCCTTCAGGCGCTTTTTGTTATCAATATCAATCATCGTCAACATGTCGGGCCGCGATCAAAATGTCCTGTTTCCCGTCTGATAAGAACACCTCTGCTGATTTGCGGATTTTTACCTGGGTCAGAAAGCCTGCTGCTAAAATATTGAAAGCGACTGCCGCCAAACAGATCGCCCAAAAGCTGATATTATACAATCCGGGTGCGATCAGATCGCCCAGCATCCGCCCAAGTGAAAACCCTGCCACAGTCGCTGCAGTCATCGTTGCCCGCGCATCGGGCACAATCTCGCTCATCAGCGTCAGCGCGCTGACCAGCACCACTTCAAATGTGATGTAGAAAAACCCTAAGCCAACCAAAGCCCAAGCCAATTTTCCACCCGTTAGCGGTAGTAAAACAGCAGCCAGGCTGTTCAACCCAAGGCAGATCCAGATCATCCTCCGTTTTCCTACCGCGTCCAGCCATAACCCTGAAACAACTTCACCACCCAGCTCCGAAACGCCTATAGCAATTGAGGCAACGGTCAGCAGTGTAAAATCAAGCCCAAAACGGTCTTCAATCCACACGCCAAACATCAGGTTCACGGTCTCATTCGCGCCAGTGAACAAAATCCCCATCAGTAAGCCAGCCAGTGCAGGCCAAAAGCTGACCACCCGCCATAAGTTCTTCCAGATGGTGTTTTCTTCTGTCTTGGCAATATTATTTGAAGGCAATACCCAGGAAAAAACCAAAAAGAGGATGACACCCAACGCTGCAAAGAGAAAAAACGGCATAACCCAGGAGATTGATTCGATCAAAACTCGAACCAGCGGAATGCCCCCAATAAACGCCAAAGCCCAGCTAAGCTCCGTGATCGCCAAGACCCTGCCCCGCTTTTCGAAGGGGATGTGATCCCCCAAATAGGCGTTCATTGACGGGATAAATACCCCGTTGCCAAGCAAAACCAGGCTTGTGCCAAGGATGAAAGACCAGAAAGAAGGCCACAATCCGACCACACCGCTGCCAGCCGTGAACAGCCCAATCCCCAACAACATGCCCGTCTTGCGGTCGTGGGTGTCGGCAACCGTCGCCAAGAATGGTCCGAACACGCCTAAAAATGAGCGGATGGACAGCCCCAACGCCAACGAACCCGGTTCGACCCCTAAATATTGGGCAAACACCGGCAAGAAGGGATAGACCATGCGGTAACTGGTATTAAACACCGTCCGATTAATGGTGAACAAGAGGATTTGCAGGTTGATTTTGATCTTCGTTTTAGACATAACCCTGAAATTATAATCCGGTTTTATTTTTTAGTCTGATAAAAACAAGACAATAGTTGTCAAAATATCTTCATATACCTTATAATAAGAGTAGATAAAGAAACCGCTTTGAGCAACCTATCTCAAAATTAATCATTGGTTGCAAAAAATAAAAATGAGCCACCAAAAAAGGAGATTTAAATGGCAAAAATAATTGATGTTGAAGGCATTGGTCCGGTCTATGCAGAACGTTTGATCGCGCTTGGAATCAAAACCACCAACAAACTGCTGAAGAAGGGTGCCTCACCCAAAGGCCGTGAAGAACTTGCTGAAAAATCTGGTATCGATTCTGGACTGATCTTGGAATGGGTCAACCATGTAGATCTCTTCCGCATTAAGGGCGTCGGTGAAGAATATTCCGACTTATTAGAAGAAGCCGGTGTAGATACCGTTCCGGAACTTGCTCAACGCAACCCTGAAAACCTGTATGCAAAACTGGTCGAAACCAATGACATGAAAAAACTTGTGCGCCAGCTCCCATCCCAACGTCAGGTAAGCGATTGGGTCGCACAGGCTAAAACCATGCCACGGATGATCCACTACTAAAATTTGCCCTTTCCAATAGACTTTTCCGGCTCCCCTGGTTTGCACGGTGCAAGCCAGGGGAGTTTTTCATCATTAGGGAACAAAAGTTTTCACTTCGAAATCATCGGGGTTATAATCGGCATTGTTCAACGTCGACAAACCAGGCATTTATCTTATGAGAAACAACGCAAACACCAACAAGACTTTGACTTCCTTTGTGCTTTTGGTCCTCCAGTGCTTACTCATTGCAGGCTGTGCAACATCACATGGCACAACACTTACAACGGCTTTACCCAAAGCCAGCCCCAACGCTGAGAGCACCACACAAGGCCAAACTGCCCAAACAGCCGCTGCCCAAACGGCCGCTGTCCAAACAGCCGCTGTCCCGACAGCCTCCGCAGAAGCCACAACTACGCCAACACCTGCAATCCCAACGCTCTTCATTGCTGAACCCCTCCCCCAAGGGATTCTTTCGACACAAAATTTAAGCAGCATCACACTATCCGATAGCCCACAGGCATCACTCTGGTTTGGTTTAGCAGAAGATGCCCCTGCCGGCGAAACCCTGCACACTTCAGAATGGATCTATACCCTGGCGGCGCCTTTCCCAACCCTGAGGGACGACGTGTCATTAACTAATCTGCAATTATTCTGGCAGGGCACCCCAGCCAGCGACTTTGATCCACCATCAAAACTGTATATTCCTGATACGCTTGCTGCCAGCCTGAGCGCCGCTTGGGGAGCACCCTCAGACGTGACCACCCTCACCTACCAATCACTCCCTGAGACAGACACGCTGTGGGATGAAAACGCCTGGGTGATTCTCCCCTTTGACGTCCTCACCCCACGATTGAAAGTGCTCAGTATTGACGGGATTTCACCACTTCATAAAGGCTTTGAACCCCAAACCTATCCCCTTTCTTTTAGATTCACACTCGTCCACACACAAACCGGGGAAGAGATAGCTGATCTGCAAAGTATCCTGTCTGCTATCCAAACCACCAACCGCGACCCTGACAAGATGACGACCCTGGTTATGACCGGCGTCACTGCCCTGGTGAGGGCAACCGCGTACAAGATGGAAACCAAGGGCATCCTTTACCCTAGCGAGCAAATCGTAGATTGGCTGACAGGCGCTGATATCACCCACATCAGCAACGAGGTGTCCTTCTACGAAAATTGCCCTTTCCCAAACCCAAATTCAAGATTGCTTTTCTTTTGCAGCAACCCTGCTTACATCGAGTTATTTGAATATATCGGCGCAGACATCATCGAGCTGACAGGTAATCACAACAATGACTCTTTGTATATGTATGGTGTGGATGTGGTACCTTTCAGCCTTAATCTTTACCGGGAGCGAGGCATGCTTTATTTTGGCGGTGGTGAAGACCTGGCAGACGCAAAATCCCCTGCACTCATCACTCACAACGGTAACCAATTAGCCTTCATTGGCTGTAATGCCCCCGGACCGGACTTTGCCTGGGCAACAGACAAACACGGCGGTGCGGCACCTTGCGGCGATTATCAATGGATGGCGGATGAGATCAGCCGTCTACGCGAGGAGGGTTACCTGCCCATCGCCACCTTTCAGTATTATGAAGACTATTACCACCAGCCTGAATCCCATCACATACGCGATTTTGGAATCATCGCCAATGCCGGCCCCGTGATCCTCAACGGCAGCCAGGCGCATTTACCAAAAGGCATGGCGTTTACAGACAGCACATTCATCCATTATGGCTTGGGGAACTTGTTTTTTGACCAGATGGGCATTATTGATGATTATGGGAATCAAATTCTCAGGACCCGCTGGGAGGTTATCCAGCGCCACACGTTCTACAACGGCAAACATCTCAGCACAGAATTGCTGACCGCGATGCTGGAAGATTATGCCCAACCTCGGCCGATGACCACGGCCGAAAGATTAACCTTCCTGGATGTATTATTTACAGCCAGTGATTGGATTTCACGGTAAAATCAGTATCAGGATTGTCTAAAGTTTCTCAGAGGTTAATGATATGGCTTCGATAGCAGAGTTTTCGAAAGAACCCAAATATACCATCCGCATTCTCAGCGAAAGAACTGGCGTGCGCCCGGTCACACTGCGCGCCTGGGAACGCCGCTATGACCTTCTGGAACCGGAACGCCTCGATAATAACTACCGCCTTTATTCGGATCGCGATATCGAAGTCGTGCGCTGGATTACCCATCGTTTAGACGAAGGGCTATCAATCAGCAGCGCAGTCCGCGAGTATAAGGACTTTCGCAGCAATGGCATCTGGCCTGAAGCCCTGCCGACAGTCTTGGCACCTTCACCCTCCAAAACACCGGAATTCCCGCCAAAAACCTATGCAGAGAAATTATTCCAGGCGCTCACAAAACATGATGAGGCAGCAGCTCGAAAGATCATGGATTCTGTGCAGAGCATGTATGACCTGAAGACGATCTTTTTTGAAATTTTTTATCCATGCCTGTATGAAATTGGTGAAGCCTGGTATCGCGGAGAGATCCGCATTGCGACAGAACATTTCGCCTCTGCCTTTATCCGCGGGATCCTGATGCAATTACTGCAAGCCTTCCCAATTTATTCCCAGGCACCCAGCCTGCTGATCGGGTGTGGACCTGAAGAGTTCCATGAAATTGCCGCCCTGATGCTATCGGTCCTACTGCGCAGAGAGGGGTATCAGGTGGAGTTTTTAGGCGCCGACTTGCCTGTTGAAGACCTGGTGATATATGCAGAGGATGCAAACCCGGATATGATCATCCTCTCGGTGAGTTCAGAGCTTTCCGCCCGTCAGCTATATAAAATGCAAGCAATGCTTGATAAATTACCCTCAAAACCCAAACTTGGCTTTGGCGGACGTTATTTCAATGAAAATCCGCAAGCGCGTGATCAGGTGTCAGGGGTCTTTTTAGGCGCTTCGTTGGATGACGCGATACAGAATGTTCACGATTTACTGGATTAAGGTTAAAAAACTAACCCGTTCCACCCCCAAAGCGTTTTCAGTAATAACTCTCTTCTAAATTTTCCCGCGCACAATGGCGTCGGTCATCTGGACAACCCGCGCCATCACCCCTACATCATGCACACGGACAATATCTGCTCCGCGGTCAATACAAATCGCAACGGCCGCTGCCGTTCCCTCTACACGCTCATCGGGTGGAAGATCCAGTGTGTAACCAATGAACGATTTTCTCGAAGGCCCAGCCATAAGTGGGTAGCCCAATGCCTTGATCTCATCTAAACGGTCCACAAGGGCCAGGTTTTGAGCGGTAGTCTTCCCAAAGCCAATGCCCGGATCGAGGATGATCCGCTCATCCGGGATGCCTGCCTTATGTGCGATATCAACACTTCCTAACAGCTCCTGGCAGATATCCCCTATCAGGTCCTCATAATCTGTTCCCACGTACCTGCCGCCCAATCGTGCACCCACTTCAGCAGAACCCGGCTGCAAACGGTTGTGCATCAGAATCACTGGCGCCTGGAATTGGGCAACGACCTCCGGCAGCGCCGGGTCGGCACGCAGTCCCCAAATATCATTCACCCATGCAGCACCGGCTTCTAAAGCGCGATGAGCAACGGAAGCCTTGTAAGTATCAACCGAGATCAGCGCATCCGGGAAGGCTTTATGGATCGCCTGAATGGTTGGAATGACTCGCTCCAGCTCTTCTTCCTCACTGACCGGCGCTGACCCCGGCCGCGTGCTTTCGCCCCCAACATCCAGAATATCAGCACCTTCGCGCAAGAATTGCGCTGCCTGGGAAACAGCAGAGTCTACCGGGTTTTTTCGTTGGACCAATCCGTCACCTGAAAAGCTGTCGGGGGTCACATTGATAATACCCATGATGAAGGTGCGTGTGCCCCAGGATAATAGCGGATGATTTATAGTGTCCATTTGGATCCTTTATGCGCCATCGTAAAAAATATCAGGGTTCATCGGAGGGTGCATCCAGCCGCTGTGCTTCCACCAGCACATCTATGCGGTCAATTGAGTCGCCCAGGCTGTAAAGTGTCAGCAAAAATACATTGCTTTCACCTGAGGCAACCTGGCCATCGGCTTCCCAGCGACGGACAGCCACCACACGCCCTTCGGCATCCATAGCAGTGACGTTGACCCACACATATTCCGCATCACCGCCGTCTATGGGCAGGGATACCACACCGCTCACATCTGCAACGCGGCCGTCCTCGCTGATCTCGATAAACTGCTCAGAAATTTCTGCATCCAGGTAACGATCATCATCGGGCATCACGGGTAAGACAAAGTCGACCGTCACATTAGCCGTATATTGTGCAAGCAGCGGGGGTTGGAAATATGCCGTCAGGGGTAAGGCTGCGCCGGATGGCAAGAGGTTTAACGGGAGCATACCGATTTCCTCCCGGCTTCCATCCTCTGAATTTAACACAAAAGTCCCAGTCAGGTTTTCAAGCGCACCCGATTCATTGTTTTCTACCAGTGTAAAACACCACAAACCACCCACGGCATCTGGGTAACAGTCAGGCGGGTTCAAACCGGCAAACCGAGGTGTGGGCGTTGGCGAGTTTGTTACCCAAAGGGTCGGAGTCAATTCCGGCATCGGCGTAATCGGTATCAGAAGGGAAGTCCCAACTGACATCATCCCAGGATTGACAGTGGGGTTTGCGGTCATCACTACCGCAGGTTCAAGCCCATACCGAAAAGCGATGCTGTACATATCATCACCCGCCTTCACGGTGTAATAAACAGGTGTAGGTGTGGGCGTCGTGGTTGGCGAAGGTGTAGGGCTGTGATAATCCGTCGGATAAGGTGTCGCTGAAGGGGTATCCGATGGATAGGGGCGTAAAGTGCCCTCATTAGTACTCGTCGGAGTTTGCATACCTTCTGGGGTTTGCTGCACGCAAGCAGAAAGTAAGAGTCCCGCCCCAATCAGCAAACTCAAGCCAATTATCAAATTTTTTCGCATGCGGGCATTATACCCGCGATAAGGATGGGTTTCCATCACCGACCTTTTACCATGGATAGCCCAATCAAAATGAATAGCCTTGTTAGAAATCTGTATGAGTCCCTTCATCAGACTTGCCTTTGACATTCAAGCGGACTATAATCGGAAAGGATCAAAAATAGAAAGCTTGTAATGCCAACCTATACCTATCAATGTGAAAATTGCGGAATCCGCTTTGACCAATACCAGAGTTTCTCTGAAGAACCTCTAACTATTTGCCCTGAATGTGCCGAGGCTACCCTGCGTAAGGTTTATACGCCGGTCGGGATTGTGTTCAAGGGCAAAGGCTTTTATGCCACCGACAATCGCTCCCCTTCCGGTCAATCCTATTCGTCTGATAAGGATGAGAACACCAAGAAGGACAGCGAAACCAAGACTGAATCAAAGCCGGAACCAAAAGCATCCACAAGCAAACCTAAAGAAGATTAATCCTACTCAAAAAACTTCAATGCGGGCTTTGGGCTCGCATTTTTGCTTTAATCCATTCAATTATCAATGACCATAGATCAGTCCGCCCAACCGAAAAATACCCCGCCAAAAATCAGGTTTGCGCTATAATCCTATTATCCGTCAAATACATTAAATGAGTGCAATCTTATGAAACAATTGCTGCAAGACATGAAAACCGGAAAAACACAGGTGGTTGACGTCCCCGTTCCACAAGTTGGCGAAAAAGCTGCCTTAGTACGCACGGCGGCATCGCTTGTATCTGCGGGCACTGAACGCATGCTGGTTGAGTTTGCCAAACAAGGGCTGCTCGGTAAAGCACAATCCAGGCCAGACTTGGTGCAGCAGGTGCTAAACAAAGCCAAACGCGAGGGGCTGCTTTCGACATTGGACGCAGCTAAGAACAAACTCGATCAACCGCTCACACTGGGATATTCCTCAGCCGGCACGATTGTGGAAACCGGCTCAAATCTGAGCGGCTTTCGCGCCGGTGATCGGGTGGCTTGCGGCGGAGGCGGGTATGCTGTCCACGCTGAATTTGCGAACATCCCTCAAAACCTGCTGGTCTGCATCCCGGATAGCGTTAATTTTGAGCAAGCCGCGTTTGCTACCATTGGCGCCGTGGCGATGCAGGGCTTTCGCCTCGCTGATGTTCAGGTAGGGGCTAACGTTGCAGTGATCGGTCTGGGATTGCTGGGGCTGCTGGCAACTGGGATCGCTTCTGCTGCAGGATGCCGTGTGTTGGGCATTGACCTTAACCCTGAACGTGTTGCTCTTGCTGAAAAAATGGGCGCTGTGAATGCCGTCACACGGGATCAGGCTGTCGAAGCCGCTGCGGCACTTTCAAGCGGCAAGGGTGTTGATGCGGTCCTGATCTGTGCGGACACAAAATCAAATGACCCTGTTGAACTAGCCGGAGAGATCGCCCGCGACAGGGCGAAAGTTGTCGCGGTTGGCGCAGTCGGCTTGCAAGTCCCCCGCAAACCCTACTATGAAAAAGAGTTAGGCCTGGTCATTTCAAGATCTTATGGACCAGGGCGCTATGATACGGATTTTGAAGAAAAGGGGCAGGATTATCCCATCGGTTACGTCCGCTGGACTGAAACCCGCAACATGGAAGCCTTTCTCAATCTTCTGGCGCAGGGCAAGCTGGATGTCGCCCCATTGATCACGCACCGCATCCCCATCGAGGAAGGGGAACGCGCCTATGAACTGATCACTGGAGATGAACCCTATCTTGGGGTCCTGCTGACCTACGAAGAGCAACCCCTGCCCAGCGACAATCGCATTCCGAACAAGCTGGCGCCAACCGTGCGCGTCAAACCGGGTGATATTTTAGCGTTAGGCGTCCTTGGTGCAGGTAACTATGCCCTTTCCACTTTGCTGCCAGTGATCAAAAAATCGGGGCTGGTCGCACCGGTTGGCATCATTTCTGCTTCAGGTGTCAGCGCACACCATGCCGCCCAGCGGTTTGGTTTTGGTTTTGCCTCCAGCGACCCCGCCGCAGTGATTGAAGATCCCGCCATCAACCTGATTGCCATCCTCACCCGTCATAACCTTCATACACAGCAGATCTTGAGCGCCTTCAAAGCGGGTAAACATGTCTATTGCGAAAAGCCCTTAGCCATCAACCCGCAGCAACTCGCAGAAATTTCAGATGTGCTGCAAAATGAGGCTCACCCGCTGTTGATGCTCGGCTTCAACCGCCGGTTTGCCCCCTTAACCGAACATCTCAAAGCCTTCGTTGACCAGCGGCAGGAACCGCTCTTTGCCCATTACCGCATCAATGCAAACCAATTGCCGCCCGAACACTGGCTGATTGACCCTCAAATTGGCGGCGGAAGGATCGTCGGTGAAGGCTGTCATTTCATCGATTTTCTGACCTTCTTAGTTGGCGAAAACCCCATCGAAGTCAGCACACAGGGCTTGCCCGACAATGGCAAATACAGCGAAGATAATGTCGTCTTACGCTTCAGCTACCCGGATGGCTCTTTAGGCGTGATCTCCTACATCGCCAATGGCGATAAATCATTCTCAAAGGAATACCTGGAGGTCTTCACCGGTGGCAGGGTCGCGGTTTTACACGATTGGCGCAAGCTCGAGATGATTGCCAAAGGCCGGCGCACAGTCAAACGTCACTTGCTGCAACAAGACAAGGGTCACTTCAATGCCTGGCGGGCCTTTCTGCAAGCCGTGCAGAGTAAGGAAAAACCACCCATCCCTTATGAACAGATGTTAGGTGTGACTCAAGCCAGTTTCGCTGCGGTGGATGCCTTACGCAGCGGGGAAAAGACCGCAATTGAACTGCCAAAAACAACAAAGGCTGAATAAAATCCTGCAAAGCCCCCATTGAAAAGGCCTGCTTTGTGCCTGATGCTGAGAGTAGAAATTTAGAAAATTACCGGTTGCATATGCTGATGATTTGCAGCCTATTTTTAAACATTGAAAGAATACCAGCGAATGAACCGAATGATCAAAGCGATTAAAGCCTGCCGCTCCCTGGGGATAACAAAACTCTGGCAATACGCACTTTATCAAATCGGTTTGAAGAGCGGCCACTATCGCCGAATCACCCCCAGCCGTAGGGAATCCCACACGATCTCGCCCAGCATCGGCCCTTTTGCATCCTTCCCTAACCCAACACCATCCCAAAAAGACCTTACTCTGGCATATGCGGATGAGATCGGCCGGGGTATGGTCAGGTTATTCGGCGGCGAACCCGTCCCGCTCGATTTGCAGGCTGGGTCTGCACCCGAACATTGGACTGTCGTAGAAGAAACTCCTCCTGAAGAAGATATCAAATTCATCTGGGAGCCAGGGCGTTTCGGTTGGGCAATCACCTTAGCCAGGGCTTTTGCGTTCAGCAAAGACCCCGCCTATGCCCGTCATTTTTGGGACAATAGCCTTCAATTCTTAACCGCACACCCGCCTAACATGGGGCGGCAGTGGCAATCCGCACAGGAAGTCGCCATCCGCCTGATGGTCATGGTCTTCTGTGATCGTGCTTTTGCCGCTGCACCATCTTCGACACCCGCCAACCGGGAACGCCTGTGGCAGGCGATTGCCGAACATGCACAGCGCATTCCGCCCACGTTGTTTTATGCCCGGGCACAAAACAACAATCACCTCCTCACAGAGGCAGCCGGATTGTACACCGCCGGCACATACCTGGCTGACCACCCCCTGGCTGAAAATTGGCGCAGACTTGGCTGGCGCTGGCTGAATTGGGGCTTTCAGCACCAAATAGACGAGTTTGGCACTTATGTGCAGCACAGCGTCAACTATCACCGCCTGATGCTGCAGACGGCATTATTTGCTGACCACATCCGCAGATCCGCCGATCAGCCCGATTGGCCAGAAAAAACACGCTCCCGGCTTGCATCAGGTACCCGCTGGCTATGGGCGCTCACCGATCCTCAGACAGGCAAAACCCCCAACCTCGGCGCAAACGACAGCGCCTACATCCTACCGCTGACGGCGCAACCCTATTCAGATTTCCGCCCGGTGCTCGATGCCGCCGCTAAAGCCTTCCTCAATCAGGACGTCTTTGACCAGATCGAGCTTGCCGAGATGGCGGACTGGTTTAGCCTGACCGCACCAATTGCCCCAAAACAACCCCAGCCGCAGGCCTCGGACATGCTGCGGATAGACGTAAATGACAGGCGTGCTTTTATCCGCACTGCACAGTTTACGGACCGCCCATCGCATGCTGATCAACTCCACGTTGATCTGTGGCGACAGGGTGTCAACATTGCCCAAGACCCGGGCACCTATCAATACAACGCCCCCCCGCCATGGGATAACGCTCTGGCAGGCACCCAGGTTCACAACACCCTCACCCTAGACGGGAATGACCAGATGCTGCGATCAGGACGATTTTTATGGCTCGACTGGGCGCAAGCACAGATTTTGGCGCACGAGATTGATGACGAAGGTCGGATGATCCGCCTGACAGCGGAGCATGACGGCTACCACAAATCAGGCGCGCTCCACCAGCGCACACTGGCGTCTGATCCGCACGGCTGGCTGGTGATCGATACGGTTTTGCCCTATGGGAAACCAAACAATACCATTCACACCGCGACCCTGACCTGGCTGTTACCAGATTGGGATTATGAATTTGAAGAAAGTAACAAAATACGCCTGACCGGTGCTGAATTTTTATTCAGCCTTACAATTTCAGGTGCTGAACATCTCAATCTATTCCGAGCAGGGGAACGTCTCTTTGGGCAAATAGCACCTCAACCCATCTGGGGCTGGGTTTCCTCAATCTACGGACAACGCGCCCCCGCGTTGATGCTGGTGGCAGCGCTGACCAGCAGGCTGCCACTCACACTCCACTCCAACTGGGAATTCACCGAATAACACCTCTTGTTAATAATCGAGTAAAATGTTAACGTTATGCATATCCTGCTGATCCATCAGGCCTTTGCCGCGCTGGATGAACCCGGCGGCACCCGCCACCACGAACTTGCCAGGCACCTCGCCCGGCAGGGGCACCAGGTAACCGTGATCGCCAGCCCGGTCAGCTACCTGACAGGTGATGAGACCGGGAAGCGGGTCAGGAAGCAAACTGATGATCTGGGTGTGACCATCATCCGCAGTTACACACTGCCCGCGCTGCACCGCTCATTTATATGGCGTGTGTTCAGTTTTCTGAGTTTTATGATCTCATCCTTCATCAACGGTCTATTTGTTCGAAAGGTGGATCTTGTGTGGGGCACGACCCCGCCCATCTTTCAGGGACCAACCGCTTGGCTGCTGGCACGTCTGAAGGGTCGCCCTTTTTTGCTTGAAGTACGTGACCTGTGGCCTGCTTTCGCTGTGGCAGTGGGTGTGCTCAAGAACAAATGCCTGATCAGGCTTTCGGAATGGCTGGAAAGATTCCTTTATAAGCACGCCGACCAGGTGATCGTCAATTCACCCGGTTACATCAGCCATGTGCAATCTCACGGTGCCAACCATGTGACCCTCATCCCCAATGGTGCCGACCCGGCTATGTTCGATCCGGAAGCAAAAGGGCTTGACTTCAGGCAGGAACATGAACTGGAAGGCCAATTCGTCGTGCTCTACGCCGGTGCGCATGGCATGTCGAACGACCTCGATGTTGTGCTCGATGCGGCGCAACTTCTACTTGAGGAGCCGTCCGTTCAAATCGTATTGCTGGGCTCGGGCAAAGAAAAACCCCGCCTGGTTGCGGAGGTTGAACAGCGCCGGTTGACAAATCTTCACTTTATACCACCGGTGCCAAAATCTGCCATGAAAACAGCGTTGGCAGCATCTGATGCCTGCCTGGCGATTTTGAAACCGATTGAGCTGTATAAAACGACTTACCCAAACAAGGTCTTTGATTACATGGCAGCAGGCCGTCCGGTGATCTTGGCGATTGAAGGTGTCATCAAAGACGTTGTCGAAGAAGCCCAAGCTGGCGTAGCGGTGCCGCCCGGCAACCCGGCCAAACTGGCATCCGCAATCCGCCATCTGGCAGAGAATCCTGAGATCTGCCGTGAAATGGGCATAAATGGACGCAGAACAATTGAAACAAAATTTTCTCGTGTGGAATTGGCGGATCAGTTTACCGCCCTCCTGGAATCAATGAGGAGTTAGAAATGGCAGAAAAAATATTAGTTGTTGATGATGAAATCTCACTTCAGGAAACACTCGCATACACCCTGAAGAAAGAAGGCTATGATGTGGAAACCACCGGGGACGGGGCTAAGGCCCTGGATCTGGCACGGGAACTCAAGCCGGATCTGATCATCTTGGATGTGATGTTGCCCGGGATGGATGGATTCGAAATTTGCCGAATTCTCAGGCATGAAATGTCCACACCGGTCTTGATGCTCACCGCCCGCGACGATGAAATTGACCGGGTTGTAGGTCTTGAAGTCGGCGCAGACGATTACATGGCAAAGCCTTTCAGCATGCGCGAATTGATCGCCCGCGTCAAAGCCATGCTGCGGCGTGTGCGTCTGATCAGGGAAGAGGTCAACCACGTTTCTGAAACAGAAACCCAAACCAAAGACAAAGTCCTTGAATTTGGTAACCTGCACATCGACATGATCCGCCGTGAGATCACCGTTGATGGCGAAGTGATCGCCTTCAAACCCAAGGAATACGAACTGCTGACCTTTTTCGCGCAGCACCAGGGGCAGGTGCTCTCACGTGAATTCATCCTTGAACGCGTTTGGGGATGGGACTTCATCGGCGACAGCCGCACCGTGGATGTGCATGTGCGCTGGCTGCGTGAAAAAATCGAACAGGACCCTGCCAACCCACGCCGCATCATCACTGTGAGAGGCGCCGGCTATCGCTTTGAAGGATAATTAATGGCGCGCCAAACGCACTGGCGGTTTGCCCTGCCTTATCTGATCTTGCTGATCCTGATTTTCAGCATCCTGACGGGGGTGATCGTCAACCGCGTCCAACAGGAGGATAAATCTCGCTGGGAGGATCAACTCCTCAATACAGCCCACCTGATTGCGGCGCAAGCACAGGCAGCTTATCAACCACAGCCCAATCGCGGCACCTTATCCGAACTCATTCAAACAACAACCCAACACAAAAAAACAGAAATCACTTTTCTGGATGCCAACGCTGAGATCCTGGCATCGTCGCTGCCAGAAGGCACGCAACCAGATATGAGCGCGTTTGCTCAAGCCCAAAGCCAGGGTCAGGCGGCTATCTCGAACCGCCAGGGGATCACAACGACGACTGTCGTCACTGGTGAAGGGGATCAGGTTCTCGGCTACATCACGCTTCAGTCATCCAAAGCAACTTATCAACACGATCTCAGGTGGATCTTTGGCGTTGGCGCGCTCGTTTTGCTGATCAGCTCTGTCGCGGTAATTGGTATAGGACTGATCGTGCAGGATCGCTCTCAGCAATCCATCGAAAAATTAAATATCGCTGCCCAACAAATCCAAATGGGAAATTTTAACAATCTGGAATTCCCGGACTCCCGGCCACCCCTGAACGCCTTTGTCAAATCCTTCAAAGAGATGGCAGAACGCTTGGGAGCACAGATTGATACTCTCACAAAGGAACGGGCGAAACTTTCTGCCGTGTTAAACCAGATGACCGATGGCGTGATCATTGCCGATCACGAAGGTCACGTGCAGCTATTAAACCCCGCTGCAGGACGTCTTTTCCAAATCAACGAAAAAACTGGCTTGGGCCGCTCTGTTGTGGAGGTCATGCGCTACCACCAATTAGTTGAGCTGTGGCAAGAAGCCAACCAGGGGAAAAGACAAAGCACCATGCTCGAAATCGGCCCGCAGCATCTTTTCTTACAGGTGATCGGCATTCCCCTGGAGATTTCCCTGCCCGGATCAACCCTGCTCCTCTTTCAAGACCTGACCCAGTTGCGCCGGCTTGAAACCGTTCGGCGGGATTTTATCAGTAACGTCTCGCATGAACTACGCACCCCACTGGCGAGTCTCAAAGCGCTGGCAGAGACCCTGCAAGAGGGCGCACTGGATGACCCGCCAGCCGCAAAGCGTTTCATCCTGCGGATGGAGACGGAAATCGACAACCTGACGCAGCTTGTGAACGAACTGCTCGAGCTTTCTCGAATCGAATCGGGCAAAGTGCCCTTATCCTTTCACCGCATACAGCCCTGCGACCTGCTCAGGCCATCTTATGAACGGATGGTGCTGCAGGCAGAGCGTGCTGGGCTTGAATTGCATTTTGATTGCCAACCAGACCTACCCGCTGTCTTCGCCGACCCGGACCGCATCACCCAGGTGCTGATCAACCTGGTTCACAACGCCATCAAGTTCACCCCGCCAGGAGGAAAGATCACACTATCAGCCTACCGTGAGGGCGAACATATTGTGTTCTTTGTCCAGGATACGGGTGTCGGGATCCCCAAGAAGGATTTGAGCAGGATCTTTGAACGCTTTTATAAAGCAGACCGGGCACGCGCCGGCGGCGGGACAGGGTTAGGTTTATCCATCGCCAGGCACATGATCGAATCCCATGGCGGATACATTTGGGCACGAAGTGAAGAAGGCGTAGGCAGTACCCTCTACTTCAATTTACCCATTGCATGATGTTAATCTGATCTTTACCCATATTTATCCAGATTTAACCTTCCGACTGATTAACATCAATTCAAAAATGATAAGATTAACATGATCTAAATCTTAATTGAGCTGTCATCCAGACGGATTTGTACTACGATGAACGAACAACACTTATGAATCTTTCAAAACCTGATATTCTCACGCTGTCGCCTTCATCTTCGCCCTCAAAACGAAATAAACCCATACAAACTAGCATCAGCCTTGGAGAAAAAGCCGCGCAATTCCCCCTTGATGCACTCCCCGTCAAAATGGCTGCTGTGGACCTATCCGTTTATTACGGAAAATTCCGTGCGCTGAACAAGATCTCGATCAACATCCCTGAAAACAGGATCACGGCACTGATCGGCCCTTCGGGTTGCGGAAAATCCACCTTACTGCGATCATTCAACCGGATGAACGACCTGGTCAAGGGTTCGCACATCACCGGGCAGGTGCTGCTAAACGGCACGAACATTTACGGTCCTGATGTTGATGTTGTGGATATCCGCCAGCGGGTCGGGATGGTGTTCCAGAGACCCAATCCCTTCCCGATGAACATTTATGACAATGTCGCCTACGGACCGCGTCTTTACGGTATCCGCAAAAAGCCCATACTGGATGAAATCGTCGAACAGAGCCTCAGGCAGGCAGCCGTCTGGAAGGACCTCAAAGACAAACTTGACCAATCTGCATTGGCGCTTTCAGGCGGCCAGCAGCAGCGTCTGTGCATTGCACGCGCGCTGGCTGTCGAGCCCGCCGTGATCTTAATGGACGAGCCAGCCTCTGCCCTGGACCCGATTGCCACATTAATGATCGAAGATCTGATGGAAGAACTCAAAGAGAACTACACCATCGTGATTGTCACCCACAACATGCAGCAGGCGGCGCGGGTATCTGATTTTACAGCCTTTTTGATGATCGACGAAGATCGCTCGGGCACATTGGTTGAAATGGACGCCACGGACCAAATTTTCACCAACCCGAAATGCCAACAAACCGAAGACTATGTGACTGGTCGTTTCGGATGAAATCATATAAAATAGCAGTACCTTATCCATCTATCAGGAGCTATCCATGCCGCGTCAAACCTTAGACCGCGAAATACACCATCTACAGGATGAAGTCTTACTGTTGGGCAGCATGGTTGAACAGGCGATGTTGAATGCCATTGACGCCCTGAAACGGCGGGATTTTACGGCGGCACGCAAAGTTTATCGCGACGATGATGTCATCAATGAAAAACGCTATGCCATCGAAAACCGAGTCCTGATCCTGTTTGCCACACAGCAGCCCATCGCACACGACCTCCGGTTTTTAGCGGCAATCCTTGAAGTGATTACCGAACTGGAAAGGATGGGGGACTACGCTAAAGGGATCGCAAAGATCAACATTCTAATCGGTGAGGACGACACACTCATACCGATCCATGAAATAACCCGAATGGGAGATCTGGCCGTTGGCATGCTCCACCGGGCATTAAGCGCCTTTATCAATGAAGACGTGAACATGGCTTACCGCATCCCCCAGGAAGATGATCTGGTTGATGAACTTTTCAAGCAGATACTCCATAAGAATATCGCTAACATGATCGAAAACCCTGGCATCATCGATCATTCTAACTATGTCATGTGGATCGTGCACAATATTGAGCGCATGGCAGATCGGGTGACCAATATTTGCGAACGTACCATTTTTATCGCAACAGGCGAACTTTTAGAAATTGATGTTTCGGATGACGAATGGTTGGATGAAGACGAATTTTAACCTGAAACATCAAAAAACCTTTAAATTCCACCGGCTGATTACAGCCGGTTTTTTATACGAACATTCGCGTCCTAAAGGATAAATCAAGTATAATTTTGGTCATCCAAAGCGTTTATTCAGGCGGAAGGCGTGCATATGTTGAGGAAAAATACAACCCCCGGGAAGTTGATCATCGTTGAGGGCATCGACGGCAGCGGGAAATCCACCCAAATCGACCTGCTGTATAAGTGGCTTCAAACCCAGGGGCGTTCTGTTTATTTTAGCGAGTGGAATTCGTCTGCGCTGGTCAAGAGCACCACAAAGCGCGCCAAAAAACGCAAGCTCTTCACCCCCAGCACATTCAGCTTACTGCAATGCACTGATTTTGCAGACAGATGGGAGAATCGCATTCTGCCGATGCTGAAAGCAGGCGTGATTGTTCTGGCGGACCGCTATGCCTTTACTGCCTTCGGGCGGGATGTCGCCCGGGGAGTGGATAAGGATTGGGTTCGCAACCTGTATTCCTTCGCTATGCAGCCTGATATTGCTCTGTATTTCAGAGTCCCACTGGATATTGCCGTGCAGCGCATCACCAGCGCCAGGGCAGCGCTCAAGTTTTACGAAGCGGGGATGGATCTCCAACTTTCAGAAAGCCGGATCGAGAGCTTCAAGCTCTTTCAGGAACGCATCTTGAACGAATATGACAATATGGTCGAAGAATTCAACCTGACCGTGATTGACGGCAACCTGACCGTCCAGGCCCAGCAGCGTCTGGTCAGGGAGATCGTCAAGCAGGAATTGGATGGCTGGAAAGGGCTCCCGACTCCTGAGGGAACCCCTTATTTTCTCACGCAATCGGACATTAACGCCCGGAAAGGAAATGCCTGATGTCTGACCCTGATTTTTATGGTGCAGGTTTCCCTTATCGCGAGATTGAAGACCTTCCTGGCAAACTGATCGTCCTGGAAGGCTCGGATGGTGTTGGCCGTTCAACACAAACCCAGCTTTTGCGCAGATGGCTCGAAGATGAAGGCTTTGCAGTCTCCGATACGGGCCTGAGGCGTTCGGATATGACCCAAAAGGGATTGGAAGAAGCCCGTAAAGGACATACACTGGGCAGGATCACCATGAGCCTATTCTATGCCACCGATTTTGCTGACAGGCTCGAAAACCAGATCATCCCTGCCCTGCAAGCTGGTTTTATCGTGCTTTCGGATCGCTATTTCTATTCGATCATGGCTCGCGATATTGCCCGCGGGGCTGATGCGGATTGGGCCAAAAAGGTGTACGGTTTTGCGCTCAAACCAGACCTGGTGCTGTATCTCAAAGCCGAGGTAACGGACCTTGTTGCGCGTTTGATCCATGGCCGCGGCTTGAATTATTGGGAAGCCGGTATGGACATCCACCCCTCTAAAGATTTGTATGACAGCTTTATTGATTACCAATCGTCATTGGTTTCCTTGTTTGACCAGTTCGCAGAGCAATACGGGTTTGTCACCGTGAATGCAGCCCGACCGGTGCTGGATGTCTTTTCAGATTTAAAGATGCACATCCGTAATCTGCTCGAAGACCAACAATCCATCATCGAAGAAGACTTCTAAAATAACATCGCAAGCGACTTCTCCTCACGCGGCTGCAGAACACAGGCAGGGTAGCATGAGTAAAAAAGTTCAAAAAGCCATCTGTATCTTCGGCGCTAATTTCATGCTGGAGCAGGTGAATCTGCTCGAAAATGACCTGGCAGGCGCGCTGGACCCCAAGGATATCGAGCACATCCACCGTATGCGGGTCGCCTCGCGGCGCTTGCGGAGTGCCATGGACCACTTCAGAGAATGTCTCCCCAAGAAAAAATCTGTCATATGGCAGGATAATGTGCGCAGGGTCACAAAAACCCTCGGCAGGGCACGCGATCTGGATATCCAGATCGAAACCCTCAACCTGCTGTATGACGAAGACCTGGACGAGAAATTAAAACCTGGTTATCGCCGTCTGCTCCTCAGGCTTAAACAGCGCCGTACGAGTGCGCAAGATAAAGTGACTAAAACCCTCACCCGCTACCAGGATGAAGGCATTTTCAACAAATTGCAGCAGCAGTTTGAAGACATGGCGGCAAACAAAGAAGGGCTTTATCTTTTCACCCCATCGCTGTATCAGAAGGCTTACGCAGCGGTCAACCAGCACCTCGATGACTTCCTGAGCTATCAGACGGCCATTCAAAAACCAGAAAACATTGAAGCGCTGCATGCCATGCGGATTGCAGGGAAGCATTTCAGATATACGCTGGAAATCTTTGCGCCGATCTATAAACAAGCACTGCTGCCTTACATCCAGATCATGAAAGACATCCAAGATCAACTCGGCACCATCCACGATGCCGATGTGTGGATTGCCTGGCTGCCAAAATTCATCGAAGAAGAAAAGGAGCGCATTGAGGATTATTTTGGCAACGCTGGTCCACTCAAGCGCTTGCTGCCGGGCATTCAGAATCTGATTGAGATCCAACAGAAAATCCGCACTGAAACCTACCATGCCTTCCTTGCGGAATGGGAAACGCTGCAGCATGAACAAGCCTGGGAGAACCTGCGGAACATCATCAGCGCACCGGTCAACGTTGAAGCAGCCCTGCAGCACCTTGCTGCGCAGCAAGCATCACAAGGTGAAACTCCTCCGCAGAAACCGCCCTCAGTTGAAGAGAGCGACGCACCCCAACCCACAGACAGCACACTATGAAGATCGTTGTTCTTTCCGACATTCACGGCAATCACCACGCGCTCGAGGCTATTCTGCACCATGCCAGGGGCCAATCTGCCGGAGACATCATCCTGAACCTGGGCGACACAACCGGTTACGGACCCAACCCTGAGCAAACTGCACAGCGCATTCAGAACCCCGCTTTCATCAACATCCTCGGCAATTATGATAAAAAAGTGCTCAGCAACAAGCACCGCAAGGAGGGTTGGCAACGCGTCAAAACACCAGAAAAACGTCAAATGTTTGCCTGGACGTACCAAGCCCTCTCGAAACCATCTCGAAAATTTTTATCCAAACTCCCGGAGCAGCGCTTGGCCAAACTCAACGGGCAAAAGATCCTGCTGACCCACGGCAGCCCGGCATCGATCAACGAGCATCTGCTGCCGCAAACACCCGATAGCCGCCTGGCAGAATTAGCAGTCACAACCGATACAGACATCATCCTTTGCGGACATTCCCACCAGGCATTCATTCGAAAAGTAAATGGTGTCTTGTTCATCAACCCGGGTACCGTCGGCCGGCCGGATGACGGAGACCCGCGTCCCAGTTATGCCATCTTAACGCTTGAGAAGGACAAGGTCACCGCTGAATTGTTCCGGGTTCCCTACGACATCAACGCTGCAGTGCACGCCATGCGACAGACGGGGCTTCCCGAAGTCTTCGCCCAAATGATCCGTCAGGGGCTCAATTTCGATGATCTGGTGTCAAAATTTGGTAACCCGCCAGCCACCTCAAGCCTGGAGACCAACAGTATCCTGACCCTGATCACAGCATCACCACGGGATGATGTGGGTACCAGCCTGGTCATAGGTGCGGTCACCAACATTGCCCCCCAGGCACAGATCCTTAATCTCACCCCCACCGGGACGCCTGATGCCGCCCGCTTTCTTGCCGAAGTGACTGCAAACTTCCCACACGGCACAGTGCACCTCGTCATCGCCGGCGATGAGAACCAACCTATCGCAGCCAGAATCGGGTCACAATTTTATGTCTTGCCGAGCCTTCGTCTGCTCACGGGTTTATTAGAAGATGCAGACCGAACCGGTAAGCGCGTTGAAATTGTGGCAATAGACAAATCAAGATACAATATGGCCGCTGCCGCCGGGCAACTTGTCAATGGCCTCCCTTTGGAAAAGCTCGGTGAGCGGCTCGTCCTGCCCTCATCAGCCAATCCGATTCAAAATTAGATTTTCCACACCCCAATTTCCACGAACCACCGAATTGATGCAATCAAGGCTGTCAAATTGATACCAGTCGGGTAAAATTCACCTATAAACACCTAACTGAAATAAAGGAAGCAATGGCAATCGACATTCAAAAAATCCGGTCTGATTTCCCGATACTACATTCAGAGGTCAACGGTCACCCGCTCACTTATTTGGATAACGCGGCCACAACACAGAAACCCCAATCGGTAATCGACGCGATCACCCGCTATTACACGACTTACAACAGCAACATCCACCGGGCAGCGCATCATCTCTCCTCTCTGGCAACGGAAGCCCACGAAAACGGGCGCAGGATGGTACAACGCTACATCAATGCCGCGCACGAATACGAGATCATTTTCACCCGCGGTACCACCGAAGCCATCAACCTGGTCGCTTTTGCCTTTGGTGAGGCATTTGTCAACCCGGGCGATGAAGTCATCGTCACCCAGATGGATCATCATTCCAATTTTGTCCCCTGGCAGATGATGTGCGAACGCCGCCAGGCGCATTTCCGCGTCATCCCTTTTGACGAGAACGGCGAACTCCAACTGGAAGTTTTTGAAAATTTATTATCAACCAAAACACGCATCGTCGCTTTCAACCACGTCTCAAACTCCCTCGGCACGATCAACCCGGCTAAAAAGATGATTGAAATGGCGCATGAGGCTGGCGCAGCGGTGCTGGTGGATGCGGCGCAGTCCGTGCAGCATATCGCACATGACGTGCGTGCGCTGGATGCCGATTTTTACGCCTTCTCCGGGCATAAAATGTATGGCCCCACGGGGATTGGTGTATTGTACGGGAAGGAACACTGGCTGGATGCCATACCGCCTTATCAGAGCGGCGGCGAAATGATCGACCTCGTCACGGCTGAAAAGACCACCTATAACAAACTGCCCTTCAAATTTGAAGCCGGGACGCCCAACATCGTCGGGCCGATCGGGTTAGCAGCAGCCATCGACTATCTCAACGCGTTATCCTTTGAAGACATCCGGGCGCACGAAGATCAATTGCTGGCCTGCGGCCGTGAAAAGCTGCTGGAAATTGAGGGTTTGAGGATCTATGGCAATGCCAAAGAGCAATCCAGCATTTTAGCCTTCAACATCGAAGGCATTCACCACTACGACCTGGGCACCCTGCTGGATACCCAGGGTGTGGCGGTGCGGACAGGGCATCACTGCACTCAACCGATCATGGCTGCCCTGGGTATTGACGGCACCGTGCGTGCTTCCCTGGCGCTCTACAATAGCAAGCAGGATATTGATGCGCTGGTGACCGCCATACACAAAGCATTGAAAATGTTAGGAAGATAATCATGAAGTCCATTCAAGCACTTCAAAATGAGATTATTGAAGACTTTTCATTCCTCCCCCAATGGGAAGAACGCTATGCCTATCTGATCGAATTGGGTCAGAAAATGGAACCGCTGCCTGAGGAATATAAAACCGAAGAGAATATTGTACGCGGCTGCCAATCCACCGTCTGGCTCCATCGGGAATGTGTTGACGGCAAGCTTCACTTGCTGGCCGATAGCGACAGCCTGATCGTGAAAGGTCTGGCGGCTTTACTGATGAAGGTCTTCTCAGGTCAACGGGCTGAAGATGCGCTTACGGCAGATCTGTCTTTCTTCGCTGAAACGGGGATGGACCAGCATCTTTCATCACAACGGGCAAACGGCTTGATGGCCATGATCGAGCAGATCAAAGCCTTTGCCGCAAAGTGTGCTGCCAACGAACCGTAAGTCAAATTGATACTTTCTGACATACATAACCCACCCAGAGACGTTGGTAAACGTCTCTTTTTTCTGACTGTAAAAAGTTTGATATTTAAAAAGCCTTTACCAGTGAACGATTGAAGGCGATGGTATTAGGGAATACAATAAAGATGCTATGAACAATAAATCGAAACAAATCTTGCTGACCAATGATGACAGTATTCATTCCCCCGGTTTATGGGCAGCCGCTGAGGCGCTTGACCCCCTCGGGTTCATTCATGTCGTCGCCCCGCGTGACCAGCATTCTGGTGCGGGTCACAGCATGCCCATTCACTCTTCCGGCATCATTGAACAAATGAAGCTGCACGTCAACGGACGCGACTGGGAAGTCTTCTCTGTGGATGGCTCCCCAGGTCAAGCTGTGATCCATGGCATCTACGATGTTGTAAAAGAAACGCCCGACCTAGTTGTGTCAGGAATTAATTATGGCGAAAACATCGGCGCGTGCATCTCAATTTCAGGAACTGTGGGTGCCGCATTAGAAGCCGCATCCCTCGGCATCCCCGCGTTAGCCGTTTCAATGCAAACCAGCACCGAACACCATCTTTCGCTCTCACAAGACGTGGAATTCAACGTCGCAGGTTACTTCACCCAGATCATCGCGCAAAAGATGCTCGAAAGGGGTTTGGCTGGCGATGTCGACATCATCAAAATGGATATCCCGAGCGGCGCAACGATTGAAACACCGATGGTGCTCACACGACAATCGCGCAGCCGCTATTACTTCCCCAAACCCACCGCAAGGCAATCGCTCGAAGAGCCCGGACCAATGAAGTATGAAATCCGTTACGACCCGGAAGATCTTGAACCGGGCACTGACTTGTATGCATTGCTGGTGGAAAAGAAGGTCTCCGTCACACCGATCAGCATCGACCAGACTTCCCGCATCAATTCAAGCGCGTTGGATGGTTTGTTCTCGCAATAAACCTGCATAACTTAAACATTCACACCCTGGCAGCCATAGCCGGGGTGTTTTTATTTTATTCTTAAGATGAACTTCCCCGTGACGCATAACTCATGTATACTTGCTCTAATTCAACGCACATAAGTTGGGAGAGAACATGCCGCAGAAAAAATTTTTCCGTTATTTGACATTTGGATCCTTATACTTCACCCAGGGCACCATCCAGGGTTTTTTTGCTGCCCTGAATGCACTGTATCTGCTAGAAAATGGCTTGCAGATGACGGATGTCGGCATCTTTGGGTTCATTGCCCTGCTGCCATTTGTGATCAAGATTGGGCTGGGCATCATCAGCGATCGCGTCAACCTTTTCGGGATGGGGCACCGCAAGCCCTACATCTTTATTGGCCTCGCCGTGCAGTTCATTTGCCTGATAGCCGCACCTTTTGTCAACCCGGGCGAATTTTTCTGGGGTTATGTCGCCCTAGCATTCACCATGCAGCTAGGCATGGCACTCTACGATACCTGCACCGATGGTTTGGCGCTGGATACCACTCCTGAAGAAGAGCACGGCACCATCCAAAGCTTCATGGTTGGCGGCCGTGCAGTCGGGGCAATTGTGGCTGCCTCTGTGGTTGGCTTTTTAGCAGAGAATATTTCCTGGCTGTCTGTGTTTTGGGTATTGGCAGCCCTCACACTAATCCCTGTACCCTTGATGTTCTTCGTCCGCGAGCAGCAACGTAAAGTCGAAGAACGTTTTGATTGGTCTGCATTCAAAGCCTTCAACCGCAGAACCCTCCTGGCTGGCGTGTTAGGCTTATTGATGTTCGTGATCATTTTGGGCGCGAACCAGCTGATCAACCCATACCTCGAGAAGCAATTCGGCATCAGCCTTTCTGCAGCCGGGTTGATCACTTCGCTATGGAGTATGGGAGTGGTTGGCGGTAGTTTTGTTGGCGGCTGGCTGATCCGTAAATATCAACCAAGACGGGCATTAGTCATTGGTGTGGGCTTGTTGAGTGCAGCGCTGCTGGCCCTGGCGTTCCTCCTCGCCCCTCAATTCGGTCTTCCGCTGGCAATTGCTCTGGTGGTGTTTTTTGGCGTCGCCTATGGCACCTACCAGACCGAGTATTTTGCCGTCGCCATGCGCTTTGTTGACCCCCGCATCGCGGCATCCATGTTTGCCATCCTGATGGCTTTCACCAACATCGGCCAAGGCATCGGGATGGGATTGAGCGGCATGTTATCAGACCTCACAGGATTCAGCAACACCTTCCTGATCCTATTGGTTATCAACCTGCTGATTCTATTACTGTTGCCGTTAGTGTTCGGGAAAAAGGAAACTCACACACAACACGCCTGACCCCCTGAAATTTCTACGGGTGGCTTAATACAAATCTTCATTGAAGGGGCAGCGTCAGAGAGAAAACAACACCGCCCTCTGGATGATTCCGCCCTATCAGGCTCCCCCCATGGGCTTCGGCTAATTCTCGCGCAATCGCCAAGCCTAACCCTGTGCCGCCGCTTGCCCGATCACGTCCGCGATCAGCACGGTAAAACCGTTCAAATAAATGGGGCATGGCATCTTCAGGGATTTGCGGGCCATCATTAAAGACCTCGAAAACGGCTGAATGCCCCCTGCACTGCAGCATAAGCCTGATTAACCCGTCCACTGGCGCGTACCGCAAGGCATTCTGAATCAGATTATCCAAAATCTGCTGCAGACGCTCCCGGTCCACCATGGCGTAACAAGCCTGCGCCCCGCATTCCGCCTGCAGACTTATTTGGCTGGCGATGGCTTGCGGTTCGAATCGTGCAATCGTTTCTGTGCATACCTGGGTCAGGTCGATCTGCCGGATGTTCATCGCCAGTTCGCCCGATTCAGCCAGAGCTAGCGTACGCAGGTCTTCCACCAATCGGGTTAATTGCTGGTTCTGTTCCGCAATTGGCGTCAGGTTATCTTGGGTTAGAGGATAAACCCCATCTTGCAGCGCCTCAAGGTGCGCTCGCTGGACTGCTAAAGGATTGCGCAGTTCGTGGGCGATATCGGCTGTTAACGCTTTCCGGCGTGATTCGGCATCTTGCAGAGATTGTGACATTTGGTTGAACGTTGCGCCCAACACGGCCATCTCACCACTTCCTTCAACAGCAACCCGCTGTGAAAGATCTCCCTGAGACATTTTCTCAGCAGCCTTCGTCAGGCTTCTCACCGGTTTGAGGATCAGGGCAGCCAATATCAATGCCAATAATATAGCAATGCCGCCTGAAATTGCTGCGGCAATCAATGAAGCATTCATGACGCGATCAACCAATAATGATTCAAAATTATCCGGTAATTCCAAGAACCCGCCTTCCGGGATCAGGTAACCAACAATTTCTCCTGAGACTTCCAATGGGATCGATTGTGACAGCACGGAATCCGATAAGCGTATACCGATCTCATCAGAGTCCGGGCTGAGAATCACAACACCACGCTCATCCACCAGACGCTGAACCGTATTTGGAGCATTCACGCCCGAGCGCTGACCCTGCCCTCCGCGCCCTTGGCTGCCCCCTACGCGGAATACGGTACTGACGCCAGTCCATGTTCCATAGGTTTGATAATATGATTCAAGGTTTTCAGCCAGGGTCTCAAGACCCACCTGGCCGCCATGCCGTAAAAAGGTTTGCACTTCTTGCTGTGTTGTGTAACGCGCCACAAGCGCGACAGTGCCCAGCGCGATCAAAATGACCAACAAAAAGGAACCCAACAACCGCCAGCGCATGCTCATTCCAATGCCTTTTTAAACTTGTAGCCAACCCCGAAAACCGTTTCAATATAGCGTGGGTTTTTGCTGTCATCCCCCAGTTTTGCCCGTAAATTCTTGATGTGGGCGTCAATGCTGCGCTCATACCCTTCATAAGCGACTCCCTGGGTGGATTCTAATAATTGAAGACGGCTATAAACCCGCCCTGGGTGCTCTGCCATGGTTAGCAAGATCGAAAACTCCGTCGGCGTCAACTCGATCTGAGTGCCGGATTTTGTAGCGGCAAAAGCTTCGGGGTCGATCTGCAGATCGCCGATCTCGATCATCGAAGATTCCTGAGCTGGCGTGCTATCCACCCGTCTGAGCACAGCCTTGACTCGCGCTACAACCTCACGCGGTGAATAGGGTTTGGTGATGTAATCATCCGCGCCCAACTCAAGGCCCAACAGCCGGTCTACTTCCTCAACCCTGGCGGTTACCATGATCAGAGGTGTGTCATCCGTCTGGCGGATCGTACGGGCGATGTCAATCCCATCCATCCCTGGCAAGTTCAAATCCAGCAAGATCATATCAGGATGCTGCTCCTGCCATAGTTTCAATCCCCGATCGCCGCTGGTTGCCAGATACACCTCATAACCCGCCCGTTCAAGATAGGCCATAAGCACATTGGCTAATTCTTTTTCATCTTCAATGATCAATACCGTACTCATGGAATTATTATAGTCCGCTTAATCACCTTCGTGGATTTCTTCACAAATTCTTCATAATTTCCGCATCGTTTCTGCAATCTATCGCATTACAATCACAATCATCTCATATAAATCTGATGGAGAACGTTATGAAACAAAGAAAATCTTCATTGACCCCAAAATTACACCAAAATTGGTGGATCGATACGCTTTTAGGTTTTGGCGCGCTCGTGGCGGTTCTTTCCAGCCTGTATTTCCTCGCCTTCCCCGTTAGCGGATATCAGGGAGGTCGAAACCCCTACTACAATCTGGTGGTGGTCTTCAGCCGGCACACCTGGGATATCATCCATACATGGTCTGGCGTGGTGATGATCTTAGCCGCTGTGCTGCACATCGCAATCCACTGGGACTGGATCACCAAAACTGCCTCTCGCACCTGGCAGGTGATGATCGGAAAACGGAAACCTTTCGGCTCACGCCTGACCTATAACATCTTTCTGGATGCGACAGTGGCAGTTTGTTTTGTAATCTGTGCCATCTCAGGCATTTATTTCCTGTTCTTCACTGGCAGCCAGGCAGAAACTCCCCTTTTCATCTTTAATAAAGTCACCTGGGACTTAATTCACACCTGGAGCGGCGTTATCATGACCATCGCGGCTATTCTGCACTTTGTGCTGCACTGGAGATGGGTTACCAATATCACCGCAAAAATGTTCATAAAACAGAAGCCATCCATTGAGGGCAATGATCCTGATGAGGTCTTAGAGGCGATATAACCAGACCGGTTAATCAGAAAAAGTTATAGGAATGATCAATTATCGATAAGAGGTAAGAGATGATTAAAAAAGTATTTGTAGGCGTTTTGTTAGCAGCAATATTTGGTTTATTGATCCTTGGTGCAGTCAACCGCACCATCGCAAAAACCACCGATGACGGACCATTGGCCTTGAGCCAAAATTTAGGTGGGAATAATGAACCTAAAAATGAGAACCGTCGCCTTACGGAAGAAGACCAGTTATATGGCCGAAATCGAACCGAAAATACCATCGGCGAAGATTCAAGCTCCGAGGGCGGATGGCGGGGTGGCGGGGGTAACGCTCAGACCCCCGGGGAGAACACAGGTATCGGTTTGGCTGAAGTTGACGAATGGCTGACCTTTACAGGCACCGTCGAATCTGTAACACAGGACCTGTGGACAATCACCCTCACCGACGGTTCAACGCTGGAGATCGAGGGGCGAAAATTAAGTTTCATGCTTGAACAGGGTTTTGTAGTAGAAGTTGGCGACAACCTGACATTAACCGGATTTTTTGAAGGCGAGAGGTTTGAAATTGGTCAAATTACAAGGTTAAACTCCGGTGAAACAATCACAATTCGGGATCAGAACGGCCGGCCAATGTGGTCAGGTGGAAGGCAAGGTGGGGGCTCAAATTAGCCACCCTTAAGAACTCTACAAAGCAGGGTTGCCAGCTTTACAGCTGGGCAACTCTTTTTATTTCCTAAACTGCATCGATTGTTAATCCAAAAATCAACCAGGATTTTCTTGCACCTTGGGTTATTTGTGCATTTTTGATCATTGGTGATACAATCATGGTGTTAATTTGACAAAATTATCTTTGTTATTCGCTTCTAGAAAGTCATTTACCCAAGATCTCAGCACGATGGGCGATCGGGCTTGAGATATTTTTTTGAAAGACAGAAGTTTTAGAAGTAGAAACACAACTCAGCAGGGTTAATTGTGTTGTATTAAAGGATTATCTTTTATTTTGAGAGGATTATGAGTATGGAGAACACAGAAAAACTCCCCCTTTGGAAGAAGCTTGTTTATGGAACCGGCGATCTCGGTTTCAGCATGAACAATTCAATTATCACAGCATTTTTCTCAGTATTTATGGTGACTGTCGTGGGGATGCCCCCCGGATTGGTCGCCATTATTTTTATTGTCGGTCGCAGCTGGGACTTTATCAATGACCCCATTATCGGCCACCTGTCTGACCGCACCCGCACAAGATGGGGACGCCGCCGCCCATTCCTTTTGTTTGGCGCGATCCCATTTGGTCTTTCATTTGTCCTGCTGTGGCTCAGCCCCGATTTAAGCCGGACCGGTCTGATCATCTACTATTCACTGGCTTACATCGTCTACGAAGCCCTCGCCACCACGGTCTACATGCCCTATTTTGCACTCACACCAGAATTGACTGATGATTATGACGAGCGCACCAAGCTCACCAGCTTCCGAATGATGTTTAACATCATCGGCAGCCTGACCGCTTACATCCTCCCCCTGCTGATCATTGGCAACGACTGGACCAAAGCAACCAGCCAAGATGTCCTTGTAATGGCGTTTGTCGCTGCGGGGATCGCCGCTACCCCGTTGTTAGGTGTATTTTTTGGAACCAGAGAAAAGAAAGAATACCAGAGGGAAGCACTCCCCAAATTTTTACCCTCTCTCAAAGCAGCCTTTAAGAACCGCCCCTTCGTGTTTGGCGCAATGATGTATCTGTTCACATGGATGACGATCATCGTTGTTGAATCCAACCTGCAATTTTTCATTATTCATATCATCCAGCGGCAATCGCAAAGCATGATCATCATGGTAAGCATCTTTGTGACCGCCATCTTTGCCCTCCCTATTTGGAACTGGGTTTCAAAGCACTGGAACAAACGTTATGCCTACATCGCCGGCGTTGCCTTTTGGGCAGTGGTGATGATGGTATTGATCCTGATGTCCCCCGAAACACCCTTCTGGCTGATCCTGGTTTTATGTGTCCTGGCAGGTATCGGCGTCAGCTCAGCCCAGGTGTTACCGTGGGCTATCATCCCGGATGCCATTGAATGGCAGGAATATCACACCGGCGACCGTAATGAAGGCATGTTCTACAGCCTGATCACCCTCTTGGGCAAAGTCGGCATGGCAATTGCCCAACCAGTGAGCCTGCTCATCCTGCAATTTAGTAACTTCCAGGAAGGTCAGGGTGTTGTTCAACCGGACAGTGCCTTGTTGGGTATCCGCTTGGTGATGGGCCCTCTTCCGGCACTGCTCCTCATCTCAGGCATCATCATGGCCGTTCTATACCCCCTCAGCCGTCAACAGCACCATGAGATTGTTGAAGCCTTGAAAGTTCGCCGCGCAGAGCGGAAGCAAAAGCGGGCAGAAAAGAAACCCCTGCCCGGCGTCAAGGAACCGATCTAAGCAATTAATAAACGACAAGATTCCTGTGGAGACCGTGGTAAAATCATGTCAACCGGTTGGAATGCCCCCGTAGCTAACCATCAAACAATCATTACCCCCTGTGTCAAAAATGCCTGTGACACAGGGGTTTTTCTATTAACTAAATGTTCTTCCTGTAACTTCAGTGAATCCCTATGAAAAAACTGCCTGCCCTCACTAAAATCATCTACGGTTTTGGCGATATCGGTTTCAGTATGACTGGCACGATCATCGCAGCTTACTTTCCCATCTTCCTGACCGACATCGTGGGGATAACGCCAGCAGTCGCTGCCATTGCGCTGTTCATCGGCAAAAGCTGGGATTACATCAACGACCCCCTGATTGGGCACATCTCAGACCGTACGCGCACCCGCTGGGGAAGGCGGCGCCCCTTCCTGCTGTTTGGCGCACTCCCCTATGGGCTGGTCTTTGCCTTGCTCTGGTGGAAGCCGCCGCTGGAATCTCAACTGGCGCTGGTCATTTTCTACACGCTGATGTTCGTCCTGTATGATGCGGCAGGCACATTCGTTAGCATGCCCTATTTTTCACTGACCCCTGAGCTCACAGAAGATTATGACGAGCGCACTTCCCTCACAGGCTACCGCATGTTCTTTTCGATTGTGGGCGGACTAATTTCCTTTGTGGTCCCGATGATGATCATCGGTAAGATGTCCCCTGAAAATGCCGGGAATGTCTTCCGGATGGGATTGATCTTTGGGCTGGCTTCTGCAATCCCGCTGTATTTTGTATTCTTTGGCACCCGCGAAAAGCCCATTTTCAAAAGAATGGAACGCCCAAAACTGTGGGAATCCTTTAAAGCCGCTCTGCAGAACCGTCCCTTTGTGTTCAGCGCGATTATCTACCTCTTTACCTGGACGAGCATGCACGTAATTGAAGCCAACTTGTTGTTTTACATCAAATATGTCGTCCAGCGCGAAAATATGAGCGAAGTGATCATGGCTGCTATTTTCGTCACCGCTATCCTTTCCCTCCCTTTGTGGAATTGGATGTCAAACAAGTTCAACAAACGCCTTGCCTACATTTATGGGATTGCGTTTTGGGCCATCGTCCAGATGTTATTGATCACGGTCACGGCATCAAGCTCGCTGGTATATTTGTTATCGTTATGTGTTTTGGCTGGGCTGGGCGTCGGCGCAGCGCATGTCCTCCCCTGGGCGATGATCCCGGATGCAATCGAAGTGGATGAATTAAAGACCGGTGAAAGGCACGAAGGCATGTTCTACAGCTTGGTGACACTGTTGGGTAAAGTGACCAATTCAATCGCCGTGCCCTTAGCCCTGGCTGTGCTGGATTTCAGCGGTTATATCCCAAACGCAGATGTGCAGCCGGCGTCCACACTGACCGGTATCCGGCTGGTCGTCGGCCCCATCCCCGCCGCATTGCTGGTGGGCGGGATCATCTTTGCGATCTTTTACCCGCTTTCACGCAACGAACACCATCAGGTTGTTCACGAACTCGAAACAAAACGCCAAAGCACATTAGAATCATGATCAGGAGCAACAAACATGAGCACCTTCACCCTGAAAAAAGTTGAGAGCGCAAACCAGCGCAGAAAGTATGCCACATATCCCTGGCAAATCTATAAAGATGATCCCCTGTGGGTACCGCCGCTGCTGCCAGAAAGGTTGAAACAACTCAATCCGCAAAAAGGCACATTCTTCAGCCATGGCGAAGCCGATTTTTTCTTAGCCTATAAAGACGGACAACTTGCTGGGACGATTATGGCAGCGGTTGACATCTCTTCAAATGCCTCGCGTAAATTGAAGGATGGCATGTTTGGTTTTTTCGAGTGCATCAACGATCCGGGGGTTGCTGCTGGGCTGTTCGCCGCCGCTGAGGACTGGATGAAGTCCAGAGGGCTTTCCCGCATGATCGGCCCTTTTCACCAGGATTATGATTCTGCCTACGGCGTGCTGATCGAAGGGCGAGACCGCCCGCCAGCCTTAAGCTGCGGGCATACCCCACGCTATTACGAAGATTTGCATGTGGGATATGGCTTCACACCGCTCAGACCGGACAACATCGCCTATGCCATTGATCTTACCGAAGAAACCCGTGAGATTAAGTTGATGCACAAATTGGCAGAAAAGGCCGCTGCCCGCGGAACTGCTGTCATCCGTGAGGCGCGGCTGGATGAATGGGATCGTGAAGCAGACCGAGTCCACTTCTTGCTCAACAAAGCCCTGGCGCACCTGGTCGATTTCGTCGGTTGGGACCGCCAGGCGCTGGACGACACCCTGGCACCCTTCAAGAAATATGCAGACCCTTACCTGGTGTTGTTCGCTGATGTCGGCGACCAGACTGTCGGGTTTTTCCCGGGCATTCCAAACCTCAATGAAATACTGCATCATGTCAACGGTCTGCGCTATCCCTGGGATTATCTCAAGATGCTCAAATACAGCCGCATCCAGCCTAAATGCCTATCCGTCAAGAGTGTGCTGGTCCTCCCAGAATACTGGGGATCTGGTGTCAGTTTGATGCTTTTCTCTGAAATGTTCAAGCGCGCTCGAAAAATGGGCTACACCTGGGCTGATCTTTCTTTGACATCTGAAGACAACCCCAAAACACCTATGCTGGCTGAGCGGATGGGCGGCAAGTTATACAAACGCTACCGGGTGTATCAAAAGGCTCTCTAATGCCGATTGAAAATAAAATACTGGCTTTCAATCCTTGATTCTATTCTTAACACTGCATCTTATTATATTAAGTGTGGATTAATTAAACACGCTTCACATCTTGATAAGAATCAAAAAATCCTGTAAAATTCAAATATCAGTCATAAGGCCCTGCTAAGTTAAATTTTGCTTAACACACAGCCAAAGAGAGATGAAAAGGGAGCAAGGAATGAACATCATTAAAGTCTCAGCAAACTCCCGCACTGCCGCAGTCGCAGGGGCAATCGCAGGTGTCATGCGCGAGAGCCAATACGCCGAGGTTCAATCCATCGGTGCCGGAGCGGTCAACCAAGCGATCAAAGCGATCATCCTGGCCAAAGGTTACCTGGTCAATGATGGCATTGATATCACTTGTGTACCGGAATTTGTGGATGTGGAGATTGACGGCAAAGTCAGAACAGCGATCAAATTGGTCATTCAGCCTCGCGGTAAAGACACTGCCCCAACACAGAAAGCACCAGAAGTAGACAAACCTGAGGAAGCTTCAACGGAATTCGTTGGATAAGGTTTATCGGGCCCCAGATTAACAACTTAGCGATAGATAAAAAACAGACGCTTTCACGCGTCTGTTTTCATCTTATAAGTGAGTTGCACCGGCTTTACAGGTCAAAACGGATCTCCTCTTTTCCCATTAAAATATCCCTGACCTTTTCAATGATCAGCGCCAAGTGTTGCGGTTTGGCGACATAATCCAAATTATCACAGGGTACGGTCAGCACGGGGCACAGCTCAAAATTTTCAACCCAATTTTCATACAGTTCGTTGAGATCAGAGAGGTATTCGGCGCTGATAGTGCGTTCATAGGTTCGATCACGCATCGCGATGCGGTCGATCAACGTTCCCACTGAGGCTCGTAAATAGATCACCAAATCCGGTGGTGGTAAAAATTCCACCAAAACCTGGTAGAGTTCGTGGTATGTCGCATAATCCCGCTCAGAAATTGCATCCTGCAAAAATAGATTGTGAGCGAATATCTCTGCATCCTCATACACGCTGCGGTCCTGAACGACGGAGCCATCCATATCCATCAGCTTTCGATGGATGCGTAACCGGCGCATCAAAAAATAGATTTGCGAGTGAAACCCCCAGGTCTGCATATCTGCATAAAAATCCTCCAGATAAGGGTTTTCGGTTACGGGTTCATAAAAAGGCGTCCAATTCAAGTTTTCGCTGAGCAACTTCACTAATGTTGACTTACCCACACCAATATTGCCAGCCACCGCAATAAATTTTTCCATTCAGGAAATTCCTCCTCAAATGAGACATCAACCTGACCGTCTTTTGTAAACTGGCAGGATAATCTACGAATGATCGATTTGTTTGCATCCAATTATCTGCGGTTGATTGTATTGGATTTCATGCTTTTTGAGAAGGCAAAAAATATATTTTAACTCGGAAAGGATAGTGGGTGCTATACAGCAAAATTTGACAATCCGTCAAAAATCATCTACAACATAAATGTCGACAATATCACTTATTTGATCTCAGCCAATGATCTAAAATGTTGAACAGAAAACCAAAAAAGATATAGGAATTTGCCATGACTCACCCTTTCATGCATAAAACTCGCAGGAGAAAAACGCTGTTATTCATCGTTGCTACATTTATTTTGGGAGGTCTGGCTGGATACTTCATCCATGGCTTCCTCTTTGCTCAAATCCCCAAAACAACTTTTCAGGATGAAGCGTTTTGGCAAACAGCAGGGAAAATCATCTTATTCCTGTTTCTAGCACTCGTCCCAATTGGATATTTCTTCTGGCTCATCCTCGGATTATCTCAGATTTCACGTCCCAAACAGCCCCTATCGACCATTGGCAATGGCCATATTCCTAAAAATATTGCGCAAATCAAACGGATCCTGATCCCTGTTGGTGATGGGCCAAATGTTTTATCAGGGTTGCGCCTTTTGGCTCAGTTAGGTGGCGATCAGACTGGGAAAATCACCCTCCTGCGAATCGTTCCGCCATCAAGCCCAACCAGCATAGAAGAACAAACCACCATCATAAAAGATCTGGCACATAAAAGCCTGCTGGATGTCAGCCACAACTTTGAATTAGAAATCAAAATTATCCCCAGTAACAACCTGGTGCAAACAATCATAACAACAGCCCGTGAAGGCAGATACGATTTGCTTGTTGTGGGTGCGTCTGAACGCACACAATTGGGCAGTTTCCTGTTCGGCACAATCCCATACCGGTTGGCAGAATTATCCCCCTGCCCGGTGGTGATCATCCGAAATCCTAAGATAAACTGATATGGTTAATCAAATTTTAAAAACTCAATATCACGTCTGATATTGTGAAGTAATCCGATTGCTGAACAAAAAAAACAAGCTGCCAAAAAATAATTTGACAGCTTGTTTTTCTAGTGTCAGATTCAGATAAATTAGGCAGCCTCTTTAATATCCTTATCCATTAATTTTCGAAGGAATATTTTTGTGACTTCCGCTGCAATAGATGGAATCAATACAAGAGGAAGAATTTCAAGCCACTGCGCTATGCCTAATGGTGCCGTATTGAAGATTGGCTGCAGGAAAGGAATATAGATAACCGCAAAGATCAATAACAACGAACCTAACACTGCCCAATTCATCAATTTATTTTTTAACAAACCAATCTTGAGAAGTGGATAAAACTCTGAGCGTGCTGTAAAAGCACGAAACAATTCTGAAATACTGAGGGTGACAAAAGCCATCGTTTCAGCATATTCGATATGTTCCGGATCAATAAAACGACCAATCGCGAAGGCACCTAGCGTAACCGCAGCTATAGCTACTGTCTGCACAACAATTCCAATCTGCATATACTTATTGATGATTGGTTCTTGTGGGGGTCGTGGAGGGCGATCCATAATATCCGGATCTCCAGCCTCCGTGCCCAGTGCCAAAGCGGGTGCTCCATCTGTTACCAAATTGAGCCACAACAATTGAATGGCCGTCAACGGTATTGGCCAGCCAAATAGGGTTGCCAAAAAGATGATCATGATTTCAGCAACATTGCAAGAAAGTAAATAATAAACAAACTTGCGAATATTGCTATAAATCACACGACCTTGCTCAACAGCAGAAACAATACTTGCATAATTATCATCTGTGAGTACCATATCTGCAGTACCCTTAGCAACATCGGTACCAGTGATCCCCATCGCTACGCCGATATCGGCACGCTTTATTGCTGGCGCATCGTTAACACCATCACCCGTCATTGCCACAACTTCTTCATTTGCGCGCAGGGCATCCACAATCCTCATTTTGTGTTCTGGGCTAACCCTGGCATAAACATCAGTCACCTTAACATTTTCTATCATTTCTTCATCAGAAAGCTTGTTTAGCTCTGAGCCAGTCATAACATTATGCCCGGATTGTAAAAGCCCAATTTCTTCAGCAATGGCTTTAGCTGTATTGGGATAATCTCCTGTGATCATAATAGTGCGAATACCGGCATCACGAGCTGTGTTCAAAGCCTCACTAACTTCTGTCCGGGCTGGATCGATCATCCCAATCAATCCGACAAATGTTAAGTCTTTTTCAAGTTCATCACTATTAATCTCATCAGGTAACACAGGCAGACACCGATAAGCCACACCCAATACACGTAGTGCGTCGCCTGTCATAGCATCGTTTGCCGCCATAACTTGTTTACGCACATCATCAGTCAATTTCTTATCACCATTATGCAGAGTTTGGATATGTGAGCAAAGATCAAGAACAACATCCGGAGCCCCCTTCACAGCAACGATATACCATTCTCGTTTTTCATCATCTTTTGATAACGGCGAAATATCATCCTCTTGTGGGTTTTCAACCGAATGGATAGTGACCATTCGTTTACGTGTAGAATCAAATGGAATCTCCTGCTCTCGTGGATAAGATTCACTAAGCGCTTTCGCTGACGCCCCTGCTTTAAGTGCTGCTACTAAAATGGAGCCTTCTGTCGGGTCACCAATCATTCGATAAGTTTCCTGACCTGCTTGCTCACCAGAATGTTCTAGTTGCGAATCGTTATTTAATGTTCCGATCCACAATGCTGTTTTTACTGCTGGGTAATCTTTCAATGAAATTATTTCGCCATCCTTGGTGAAATCTCCCTTAGGTGCATATCCACTGCCAGTCACACCTATAAATTCATCATCAGCCCATATTCTTGTGACAGTCATCTCATTTTGGGTAAGAGTCCCAGTTTTATCTGAACAAATTACAGTAGCTGAACCAAGGGTTTCAACAGATGAAAGTTTGCGGATAAGTGCATGTCGGCGCACCATTTCCCGCATACCCAATGCCAGGCTTATTGTTACAACTGCAGGCAACCCTTCAGGAACTGCAGCAATCGCCAAGGATACCGCGATCATAAACAAATTGGTAAATTCCTGAAGCGCTTCCTGGCTAAAAAAGTCTGCAGCGCCAGGCTGGAGAACGAATCTAAGTACGCCAATAACAAACACCAAACCACAAACAATTAAAGAACCCCAGCCCAACACCTTGCCAAGCTGGTCCAACCGTGCCTGAAGCGGTGTTTGCTCATCTTCCACTCGTTGAAGCATGGTGGCAATCATTCCTAGCTGTGTATTCATACCTGTGCTGACAACCACACCTTGACCTCGACCGTAGTTGACCAAGGTTCCGCTAAAGGCTGTGTTCTTTCTATCGCCAAGTGGAATATCTTTTTCAAGCCTTGTTTGGGCATTTTTCTCAACTGGAACAGATTCCCCTGTCAAGGAAGCTTCATCTATTCGCAAGTTAACTGCTTCCAACAAGCGAATATCTGCTGGAATATAATTGCCGGCTTCCAGGAAGACAATATCGCCGGGTACAAGTTGAGATGCAGGTATCGTGACGCGTCGGCCATCACGGATCACACTCGCCTCCGGTGCAGCTAATTTTTTTAATGCTGCTAACGCTGCCTCAGCCCTGCTTTCTTGGATAATACCCATTACAGCATTCAAGATCACAATTGCCATAATCGCAATCGCTTCTACATAATCCCCCAATAATGCTGAAATGATCGCAGCGCCCAGCAACATATAAATCACAAAACTGTTAATTTGTGACCATAACAACTCCCAAAAAGTTGTGGGAGGGGCTTCTGTTAGTTCATTTAGACCAAATTTTTTCTGGCGGGCTTCAACTTCTGCATCAGTCAAACCATCCTCAACCTCTGTTTCCAATTCCTGTAAAACATCGGTCGTAGACATAGCATGCCAAGATACTGAAATCTCTCTATCTTCTCCGGATTCCATGGTCATCGTTTCGTCACTCATAAAAATCTCCTGTCATAAAAATTTATTCAAAAAAATAATACGCTAGATACAGGTCATATACCTTAGATTTACTAAGGGGTTATACCCTGGTAAAAGGCCAAAATCCCAATAATTATATCTGATTTGGAACAAAATAATGTCGCCAACTCAAAGCTTTCTCCCCCTGCCAATCACAATACTGCCGGCGGGTGCTTTGACATCCAACCCAATAATCGGGCATTTCACCTGGAACAAGAAGTAAATCGGCGCATTTACGGTGGAAAGCGTTTCATAGTTTCCCATCCCTTTGGCAAGGATCAGATCAGCAGTGTTAAAATGATCCACAAAAGACGGACTGCACAGCGAGAGGTCCGTGCCCGGCACACGGGCGCCGTTATCAATCACCTTCGCAATCCGGTCAATACCGACGGTTATTGCGTCCTCCATGGTGGCGTCATTCAGCACAGGCCCGCCCCGCACCACATAAGTGACTGGCTTTTCCAGCACTTCGATCAGCAATAGGTCAAAGACCGTTTCACCTGCGTTATCGCCTAAGAACAAGATTGAATCGGCTTTGGTTAAAGACTCCCGTAATGAGTCCAGATCGTTGATCGCAAATTCCTGGGTGAGGATGCGGTGGACAACCTCCCACAAGTCATACTCCGGGTTCGGGCCAAAATCCATGATGTTGCCGGCGATGCTCATCCGCACGGCAGTTTCCAGGCGATCCGGCGATGCATCCCGCAATGCCCTTAACTCCGGCAGCATCGCCATGGCTTTAGCGGTGGATTCTTGCTTTACCGGCTTGTAAGGATCATCATTCCCAGTAACTTCCCGCACCAGGCTGTGTACTTTTGTGCCAATCGCGGGGGGTGTTGCACCTTCAGGCTGCTCATATAAGATCTGCAGGGTTCGCAACACAATTTCCCGCTCTTGGGCTTGAGTTCCCCCAGCCATGCGGGAGGCTTCAATGGCTTGACGTAGAAAACAGGGATAACAATCAATGTAAGTTTGCATGGTCTGAATTATAGCAGATAGCGATTTATCCCTCTGGACATACAAAAAATCTGCGTGGAATATATTCCACGCAGATCTGATGTCTCGTCATCAATGCAATCTTTACCCGTCTATTTTTCCGGGCCGATATACGTCCCTGAAGGCAGTATGGTTCGCTTTGGGATGACCACAATGCCATCCTTGACTGTATAAGAGTCTGTGGCTAATTCGGTCCCGCGCGGGAAAGGTTTAATGGTCACATCCTGTCCCATGCGTACATTCTTATCGACAATCGCACCTTCGATATCGCAATTCTCTCCAATCCCAATCGGGATGCTGCCGGATGAATCGTAATAATCCGCACCCATCAGGACCGAATCTTTAATGCGAGCCCCTTTCTTGATCATGCTGCGTAAACCAACCACGGAGTGGCTGATTTCCGCCTGATCGATCAAGCAACCTTCCGCAATCAGCACGTTATCCAATTTGCAGTCTGCCAGCTTGGACCCCGGGAGGAACCTGCCGTGGGTATAAATCCGTTGATCCTTATCGTAGATATCAAAACTGGGATTAGGCAGAGATAATTCCAGGTTCGCTTCATAAAAAGAGCGGATCGTCCCAATATCGCGCCAATAACCTGAAAACTCATAGCCGAAGACCCTGAGCGGCTTTTTGACACAATAGGGGATGATGTCGTAGCCAAAATCATCAAACTTTTCACCCTCAGGTTTATAGGCCAAGGTTTCAAGCAAGGTCTCCTGGTTGAAAAAGTAAATGCCCATCGAAGCCAGGAAAGGTTTCTCTGGATCATCCCGCGAAACAAAATCATCTAAAACTTTTGGATCTTTTGGTTTTTCGGCAAAATCAACAATCTGTCCATTCTCGTTCTGTTTAAGCAGCCCAAACCGAGAGGCCATTTCACGCCCGATGGGCTGAACCGCCACCGTCACATCTGCGTTATTATCCCAATGGAATTGCGCCATCTTCGAGTAATCCATGCTGTAAAGATGGTCACCCGCCAGGATCAACACATATTTTGACCGGGCTGATTGGATCTCGAGCATTTGTTTTCGGACCGCATCTGCTGTCCCCTGATACCATTCCTTGTGTTCCATGGTTTGTTCTGCAGCCCAGATCTGAACCCAGCCAGGATGAAATGAATCGAAATTATATGTGCTGGTGATATGCCGATGCAGCGAAACAGAGTTAAATTGCGTCAAAACAGCAATGCGGTACATATTTGAATTGATGCAGTTGCTGATCGGGATGTCAATTAACCGGTATTTTCCGGCGATCGGCACAGCCGGTTTTGAACGCATCATGGTGAGTGGATAAAGGCGATTTCCCTGACCACCCCCTAATATCACAGCCAGAACTTCATTCAAATTTGGCATTGTAACTCTCCTTTTCCAGTTTATTTATAATGTTCTTAAGATCGGTGAGACCTGTTATTATTTTAATCGATATTTCAGCTTTGTTTCTCTATGATTCCTTCTTCTATGGTCTTTGCTTACGTTGATGGACAACTTCTAATATATCATCAGCGGATTGGAGCGTGCCTTCGCTGACCGGGCCGAGCATCTGAGCCAATTCATGCTGGCGCGCTTCGCCCTCAAGCAATAGGGCTTCTGTATGTGTGCGCCCATCAACGATGCCTTTCGTGACTTTGAAATGCTGATCGCCAAAGCCTGCCAGTTGTGGCAGGTGCGTGATGCACAAAACTTGGTGCTGGCGGGAAAGGCGCCAGAGCTTTTCACCCACAATCATCCCTACCCGTCCGCCAATCCCCTGGTCAATCTCGTCGAAGATCAGCGTCGGAATCTTATCTGCCATAACCAGCACATTTTTCAGCGCCAGCATCAATCGTGAAGTTTCACCACCCGATGCGACCTTCGCCAAAGACTTAAACCCTTCACCCGGGTTTGTTTCCACCAAAAACGCCACCTGGTCAAAACCACGCGCATCAAATGCCACCCTTTGCCCCTCCGCTAACGGCAAGCCCTGTTCATCGGGTCGGGTTGTAAACTGCACTGTAAACTTTGCCTCTGCCATACGCAGGTCATTCAGTTCCCGCTCGACCAAGCTGGCAAGTTCTTCTGCTGCTGATTGTCGTTTTTCACTCAGCGATTGCGCCATTTGCGCCAGTTCTCCCAACAACTGTGCTTCCTGCAGTGCCAAATCCTCCAAACGCTCTTCAGCATGGGAGATTGACTCACGTTCTTCTCTGGCTCGCGCACCAAAAGACAAAATTTCCTCAATACTATTGCCATATTTGCGTTTGAGGTTATTGATCAGATCAATCCGTTCTTCAATCCGGTTCAGCAAACGCGGGTTGAATTCGATATTTTCAGCATAATTTTGCAAATCCAAAGCCAGTTCTCTGAGGGATGTCAGGCTCGAATCTGCCCGTTCGAAAAAGGGTTCTGTGCTGGGGTCAATCCGGCTCAGGCTATGAAGCGCTTCAACGACCTCACCTAATAGGTCGCTGACCCCGGGTGTTTCTGGTGTCCCCTCCTCGATCAGCATCAGCGCATTTTGCGAATGTTTGGCAAGGCTTTCTGCATTTGCCAGCCGGGTGCGCTCCAATCGCAATGTTTCTTCATCCTCCGATTCCAGCTTTGCCGACTCGATCTCCTGGATCTGGTAATTGAGCATATCCAATCTTCGGGCAGCGTCCTGCTCGCTCTGAACCAGCGAGCGTAGATCCTTCCTCACTTCACGCAGTGATTGATATGCTTTTTGGTAAGCTGCCAATGCCTGATCAACGTCAGCAAAACTATCCAGCAAATACAGGTGATTGCGCACCGAAAGCAGCGAAAGATGCTCCGATTGTCCGTGGATATCGACCAGATAAGCGCCCACCTCACGCTGCAAGGTCGCCGTGACTGTCCGCCCATTGATCCGTGCGATGTTCCGGCCTTCAAGGCGGATCTCTCTTGCAAGGGTGACATAATCCGGGTCATCAAGCAGATCTTCCGCCTCAAGTAATGCGTGGATTGGTGCCTCTGTTTCAGATGAAAGCCGGAAGGTCGCCTCGATCAGCGCGCGGTCTGATCCTGTTCGGATGGCGAGTGTTTCCGCCCTGCCGCCAAGCACCGCCTCTAACGCATCCAGAATGATAGACTTGCCCGCGCCGGTTTCACCGGTGAAGATCAGCAAGCCATCCTCAAAGGTCAGGTGTAATTGCTGAATGATCGCAAAGTTTTCGATGTGCAGTTCGGTTAACATAGCGGTTTAGAATAAACTCCTCAACGCCGTCGGGTTCCTGAAAGGCGGTAATAAGCGGATGGCACTGCCAGCACAAGGAATAACACCTGGTAACCAAGGGGCAATAAACGTAACAGGCTGAATGCGCCTGCGCTGATCTGTAAAAAAATTGATAATAAATCAGACAATATCAGCGGGATCCCGCCGATGATCATGCCAATCGACACAATCCGAAAAAGCTTCAGGCTGCGCCGTTTTTTGATCACAAACCTGACAACCTCAGCCACCGCAACACCGACGGCTGGGGCTAATAAAAACGTGAAAAAGCCGATCAAACGGGTCAGCCAGCTACCCGCCAGTGAAATGATCACCGCGATTAGAAAAGCCCACACAAAATCAAGTGGTTTGGCGGTGTTAAAAACCTTTTGCTGCTTTCGAACACAATCCTGGCAGCGATAGCCCGTGGGGGTCAGAACAGCCTCCTCAGGCGTGATGGGCTTGCCGCATCGATTGCAGCGAAGTGTGATATTTTGATCGTCGGCGGGTGTTGTTTGATTATGTTGATCTGTCATGAGGCACTTTTAGTAAATATGGGGTTTTGTTCCATATGAGGGGTAAGATTGCGATAAAAATAACCAGGGTCTTCAAAGCGAACCATGATGAGAGATTTCTCATGAGCATTAATTTGCACACCATCTCCGCTTTTCAGCGGGACAGGCTCCTGTCCATCCACGCTCACCACTGCATCATGCTGGGTTTTGACCCTGATGAACACCGATGCGCCTTCGGAAAGCACCACGGCCCGGTCGACAGAAAGATGGGGAGCAACTGGCATGAGGAGCATATTACGGAGTTCCGGTGGGAGGATCGGCCCGCCTGCGGCTAAGGCATAGGCTGTCGAGCCTGTTGCCGTTGCAGCGATCAACCCATCAGCGATATAGCTGATGATGGGGGAACCGTTCAACAGCGCTTCAACTTCGATAGGTCGCACGTATCGCCCGCGTGCCACAACCACATCGTTGATCACATCAAAGGTCTTTTTCTGCACGCCATCGCGAACACAATGCGCTGAGAGCATCATCCGTTCTTCATAGCGAAAATCGCCGGTTAACAACTTCGGTAGAACCTGACGCCATTCTTCCCGCTTCACTTCCACAAGGAAGCCAAAATGTCCGACGTTAATGCCCAACACGGGCACATCCACCGGCGCACATAAATGACCTGCTCGCAGCATCGTCCCATCACCACCGAGCGCAATCAATAGGTCAAATTGCTGCGCTATTACCGCGCTGCGCAAGTCCTCATCAAAGATCGACCCCACAAACATTGTAAGTCCATGCGAATCAAAAAAGGAACCGACTTCCTTTGCAATATTTAGCGCATTGGGAATTTCTGGATGAGCCGCAATGGCAATACTTTTAGGTGGAACGATTGGCTGTGTCATGTGGACCTAATTATAGTAGCTTTTGAAACCGTTCTCAAGCAGCCGTGTAGCGTGTTTCTCTCATTCGATCCACAGCGCTTCAAGTGCTGAATCTTGCGGGAGGTTATCCGCAATTTCGATTAGATCCAGGCCCGGAAATGCCAGATGATAAAGCTTCCCCTCACTCAAGATCACAAACCCTTTTGAATCGGGCTGCCAGGAAACAGATTGAACAGGCGACTCAATCAAGGTTTGCAGAGGTGTGCTAGAGGGTGGTTGATAAAGCCGTGCCCCTGATGATAGACCCCCATCGCCCCAAGCAACCAACCAATTGCCGCTTGGCGAAAACCGAGCATTATGCTCGTTTGCCAGAAAGAAACCCTCACCTTGCGGGTCAAAAACAAATACACCTTGTAAACCATTGACAACAAATAATCCGCCGGACGTTGCCGCAAGGTCATACCAATCCCCAGCCCTCACCAAAGCAAACACTGCGCTTTCTGGCGTTAGCGCATAGACCCCGGGCATCATCCCCTGCGTCTCAGCGGCTGTTTCGCCTAAAATCAAAACCAATGACCTGCGTTGGGGGTCAAACCCAACTCGGTCGAATGCACCTTCAAACAGGAAGTTCGATTCCAATGAGTCAAGATTGACTTCTCTGAGCGCGGCTGCGCCTTCTGCGGTTGTGGAATAACTGATGAAACTTTGTGCGTTGATCCAGCCAACGAAAACCTCCCCCTGGCTGGATGCTGCAGGTATATAAAGTGTGTTTTGGTCATCATACCCGGGAACCCGCAAGCCGGTCACACTCTCTGCACGCCACTGCCCATCGTCAACAAGATTTAGCTCCTGAGAGATCAACCAGTTACTCCCTGGCGGCCAAAACGGGGACGCATTATGGCTATACAGCCCGTTCAAACGTTCAATTCGGTAATTCAACCGGTCATAAACATACAAATCACTTGAAACGTTATCCAGCGCAGCTGTGAAGGCTAAAAATCGCCCATCGGGCGACCAGGCCAGGCTATCGGGGCGGGTTACAATGTCAAGGGTTTCGAATGCCCGTTCGCGTTCCTCATTGACAATTTCTCGCTGCAGGTTAATTGACAGCAAAGCCGAAATTTTATTGATCTCTCCACCAGGTAAGTCGATCAAGTAAAGGGCTAACTCGTCCGTGTTCAATGGCGAACCGGCTTTGAGGGCAAGGGTGTTCTGAGAGGGGGAAAGCGCCTGGTCAAGATCGGGTGTGTAGACCTGCCAAGGCAGATTCACCTCAAGCGTCGTCCCGTCGTTGGCGTCATAGATATTCAAACGCCCGCTATCCGGCTCAAGGTAAACCATCCAGGGGCCTTGCTGCGGGGGTTCGGGTGTTGATTCCTGCAAAGTTGGGGTTGGCGACCGGTCATATTCCGGCAATGTCGGCAGATATGAGACTTTGTCTTCATCATCGGGAGTGCGTGTGATTGTCAATGCCATCGCCGTGCTGGTAGCGGCACGCGCCTCAGCAGTTGGCGTACCCGACCAAGAGGCGGGTGTCGGGGAAGTCAGCCGGCAGCCAAAACTCACCAGCGACATCGCCAGCACCAGCCATCCAAGCCCTTTTCTGTTTCTGCGCATGCTCAATCTCTTATTCAATCATCAAGTGTTTTAAGCCCGGCGATCGAAGCCACCAACGCTTTCAGCCCCAAGCCTTCAAAATACACCTCAACCGTTTCATCACCATACTCCAAACGGCTGTTCTTCACCAGCCCTTCACCATACACAGGGTGCTCAACCCGCATATCGGGGAAGAATTTCTGTTCCCGCGCCGCAGCCGGTTTGGATGCTTTCCTTCGATCCATCCGGCCGTAAACCGAATCCCATTGATAAGCATTTACATCAAAGTCATTTCCATAACGGAAGCCATTGCCAATCTTGCCCTTGTAGAGTTCCTCGGGCAGGTCATTCAAAAAACGGGAGGGCTGCATGGTCTCATAACTGCCATAAGGACTGCGCCGCCGGCGTGCCCTCAGCAGATATAAGCGATCCTTGGCACGGGTCATCCCCACGTAAAACAACCGGCGCTCCTCCGCCATCTCCTCAGGCTCATCACGAGAGCGGCTGTGCGGCAAAATGTTTTCATCAAGGCCGATAATGAATACTTGCGGGAATTCCAGCCCCTTTGCCGTATGAAGGGTCATCATTGTGGGCGCATCAAGCGACTCCGGGAGCGTATCCTGGTCTGCCACCAGTGCCATGGCCTCTAAAAACGCAGCCAAACCCTGGTCTTCATATTCCAGCAGTACCTGGCGCAGTTCCATCACATTCGCCCACCGGTCCTGCGTTTCGTCGCTGTCCGCTTTGATGTAGGGCTCATATTCCGTATCCAGCAAAACCCGGTCGAACAAATCCGTCAAAGGACTGTGATTCACACCCTGATGCCAATCCGCCAGCAAGCGTGCAAAGGGCACTAAACGATCTCCTGAACGGCCCAAGTCAGCCACAACTCCAGACTCACCATCGCCTGATGCCAGCGCCAGCAGCACCTCGCCGCTGCTCAAGCCGGCCTTTGTTGCAACGCTTTGCAGGCTCTCCAACGTTACAGAACCAATCCCACGCGGCGGCAGATTAATTACGCGCGCCAAACTGACCTCGTCCTTGGGGTTATAGATCACTTTCAAGAACGCGATCATATCCTTGACTTCACGCCGTCCATAAAAACGCTGCGCGCCGACCAAGCGGTAATTCATATTGGCTCGTCTGAAAGCTTCTTCCAGCAGGCGCGACTGGGCGTTTGTGCGGTACATGATGGCAAAATCCGATTCCTTGGCGTTCCCAAGCATCACCTGCCGTGAGATCGTTTCGACGACATAACTGGCTTCATCATGATCATCTGCAGCCTCTTGCACAACAATCGCCTGACCTGTTCCGCGGTCCGAGAATAAGCTCTTCACCGTGCGGTTAGGGTTCCGGTCAATTACAGCAACAGCGGCATCCAAAATGGTCTGCGTAGAACGGTAATTTTGTTCAAGCAGGATCTTCTCGGCACCTGAAAAGTCTTTCGTAAAGCGCTGGATATTATGATAGTCCGCACCGCGCCAACGATAGATGGATTGATCTTCATCACCCACCACAAAAATATTCTGATGATACGACGCCAGATGATACAACAGGTAATATTGCGCTTTGTTGGTATCCTGGAATTCGTCAACCAGCACATGCTGAAACCGTTGTGCGTATTTCGCCCGAATCTTCGGATCGGATTCGAGCAAGTTTGCCGTATAAAGCAGCATGTCGTCAAAATCCAACGCGTTGCTGGCGACCAGGTAGCCTTGATAAGCCTGATAAATCGACTGGATCGTTTCATCGCGATAACTCTCGACAGGGAACTCATCCGGTCCCATCAGGTCATTTTTCGCCATGCTGATCTTCCCCAGCACCTGGCTCGGACGATAATCTTTATGGTTCAAGCCCTTTTCCTGGATCACCCGCTTAACCAATGCCGTCTGATCATCTGCGTCATAGATCACATAGTTGTGGTCGATAGGCAGGTGCGATGCCTCCCGCCGCAAAATGCGTCCGCAAATCGCATGGAAGGTGCCTAACCACAAGCCGTCTGTCTTGCCGCCCAAAAGACCGTCCACCCGCTTACCCATTTCTCTTGCAGCCTTATTAGTGAATGTGACAGCCATGATCTGGTAAGAAGGAACACCTAACGCGGCAATCAGATAAGCAATACGATAGGTGAGAACACGGGTCTTCCCCGAGCCGGGGCCAGCCAAGACCAGCACAGGCCCTGGTTTTGCGCCTACGGCTTTTTGTTGTTGCGAATTGAGTTCACTGAGGATATCTACCATGATGCCATCGATTCTACCGTTGCCAAATAGGTGCGTCAACGAAATGAAATTTAATGAATAAGTAATCGAAATACGTCGGGACGAAATTTAGGATATGTTTGGGATGTTGATCTGAGTGCCAAGACACCTAAATATTGAAGCGGATAGTCAGCACATCGCCATTTTGGACAATATAATTTTTCCCCTCCAGGCGCAATTTTCCATGATTGCGCGCTTCTGCAAAGCCACCCAGTTCGACCAGTGCATCGTATGAAACGACCTCCGCCCTGATGAAACCCTTTTCCATATCCGAATGAATCGTGCCTGCTGCCTCCCTGGCTGTCGCACCTCGCGTGACCGTCCAGGCGTGCACCTCCTTCTCGCCAGCAGTGAAGAATGAGATCAACCCCAACAAATCATACGATAGGCGGATGAAACGGTTCAAGCTGGGCTCTTGAATGTGATATTCTTCCAAGAATATTTCAGCCTCATCCTGGGGAAGCTGGGCAATTTCCATCTCCAATTTTGCAGGTATGCAGATCACCTGGGTGTTGGCAGCATCAACTTCCAGGTCAAGCGGCGGTTGGTCCTCAGATTGGTTGATCACGATCAATTGCGGCTTACGGCTCAACAAACCATAACTCGAAAGCATTTTCTCTTCTTCTTCAGAGAAGGTTTCGTTTCTGAGAGGAATCTCATCGGAAAGAAGTCCCTGCAGTCGTTCAAACAAGACCCTTTCTCGCTCAACGATGGCTTTATCCCTCCCAATCCCGCCGCGCTGACGTTCTTCTGCCAGACGCTGCAATTTCCGTTCAACAATGATCAGATCGTTCAGGATTAGCTCTGCTTCCATATCTGCCAGGTCACGTTTGGGGTCAACGCTGCCTGCCATATGCGGCACACGGGGGTTGTCAAATTGGCGCACCACATGAATAAACCCATCCATTTGCGAGAGCGTATTGAGCAATTGGCCCGAAATCCCCGTTTCAGATGCTTTACCCTCAAGCCCGGCAATGTCCGCATAAGTTACTTTAGCGTGCACGACTTTCTTCGGTTCAAAAATCTCGGTGAGTTTGTCAACCCTGATGTCAGGCACATCAACAACCGCAGTATGCACTTCAACACGCCCGCCGCTGATTTCAGTGGGCACATCCCCCCGCGTCAGGGCATTGAACAATGTCGTCTTTCCAGATTGGGGCAAACCGATGATACCTAATTCCATAATATCTCCATAAAAATCAGCCCTGCCATCGTTGACAGAAATGCTGATATAATGCGCACAAAATAACATCACAATCATACCCGACAATTGATCAAAGAACACAGACGCAAATATCACCAAAAGGGCAAATCTGGGCTCTTGCTTGACCTTCACCCTGCTAAAGGTTAAAATACTTACACATTATCAGCCGAAGTGGCGGAACTGGCAGACGCGCACGACTCAAACTCGTGTGCCCTCGGGCATGTGGGTTCGATTCCCACCTTCGGCACCTGGCCTCTCCTTTCAAGAACTCACGTTAAATTTGTGAGTTCTTGTTCTATACAAATATTCGACGTTAATAAAGGGGGTAAGTAGGCAAGCCATTGTATAATAAAGGGGATGAAGACAGAAAAATTAGCGATCCATCTGTTAGGGCCGGTTGAAATATTACAGAATCAAAAACCGCTAAAAATCAAAAGACGGTTAGAGCGCGCGATTCTGTATTACCTGGCGATAGAAAACCGCCCTGTCAGCCGAACCACTCTCATAGACTTGTTTTGGCCTGACAGCGACCAGGTTGACCCGCGGGGCGCTTTACGCACGGCGCTCTCTCGGCTGAGAAACAACCTGCCCGACCCCGATATCCTGACCACAGAGCTTGATCAGATCTGGTTAGATTGCAAATCGTGTGATGTTGATACTCGGATTTTTGAACAGCTCTACCACAGCCTGAAACACCTGCTGAATGCCTACCAGAAAGACCGCACCCTGCCAGTACAAATCGCAAAACAAATCCATGAAGCGCTTGAGATCTGGCGCGGAGACATCCTCATTGACGGCGACAACCTGGAAAAATACCCGGAGATTGAACTTTGGCGTCGCCATCACGAGCAAGAGCTGACTCATCATCGAGGATTCCTCATTAAACGTCTGGCTGGGCATTATCAGGCAAACGGTGAGCTTGAACAAGCATTGGTGTATTATGCAATGATCAGCCAAATGGACCTATTAGACACATCCATTCACCTGGCAATCCTTGAAATCCTAACCAAACTCGGGCGACACCAGGAAGTCATTGATTATTGCGATTCCCTAGAAATTGCCTTTGAGCGCCAATACAATGCGCCACTGCCAGAGATCATCCTCTCCCGCTATCAATATGCACAAATCCAGTTAAACGCCAGCCATCAACAACGTACAAAGGATTGGCCAGCACCACTGACAATGAAGTTATCGCTGGTTGGGCGGCAGAATGAATTATCCCAAATGCAGCAGGCTTTCTTCAGTGGCGGACTGGTTTTGATCCGGGGTGAGCTGGGCAGCGGAAAGACACGGCTGGTTGAAGAGCTGTTCCATACGGTTAACCCCACCCCAAAGTTGTTTTATGCACCTTCAAGCGAGATGGAAAACACTTTACCCTTCTCACCCATCATCCATGCGCTGCGCCGGCATATCCCGCAGCAATTTTGGCGGCAAATTGAAGTTGTTTGGGCAAACCAAATGAGCCTGCTGCTGCCTGAGTTGAAAGAACTCAGAAACGATATTGACCAATCAAAAATTACGAATTTTCCTTCTGGCAAACAACATTTATTCGATGCGATCCACCAGGTGTTCCGCCATGTGGCACAAAAAACAGGCAGGGTCCTGTTCTTCCTCGATGATGCACAATGGTCTGATAAGCAAACGCTGCAGGCGTTAGCATACATGCAAATTCAGGGATTTTTTGATGAGGAGGGCCTGCTGGTGATCGCCAGCCGCACAGAAGAGCCAAATCCCAATCTGGATGAGATCATCACCCCCCTTTACCGCAACCGTCCCATTCAAACCATCACATTGGGTGGTCTTAGCCCCAGTGAGATTGGAAAACTTGTTGAGCAAACCATTGGCATTACCCCTGCAGCAGGGTTTATCAATAAGCTGTATCAAGAAACAAACGGAAACCCTTTCCTCGCGCTCGAAATCATACGGAATATCCTTGAGCAACCAGGTGATCTCGAAGAACTAACTAGCGCATCGCACTTACCCCTGCCGGAAAGCATTCATGCCTTAATTCGGAATCGGTTAAACCGCTTGAGTGAAGAAGCAAAGAACATTCTTTTAAGCGCGGCTGTGATCGGAAACACCTTTTCGTTAGAGCTTTTAGAATCCGTCACAAATAATGATTCTCGATCCGATCTGGAACTCATCGATGTATTAGTTCAATCGGGATTCATTCACCCGGTGAACAAAGATGCAGTCAGTTCAACCGCCCTGCAATTTGCGCACGAAAAAATGCGCGAGGTAGTGTTAAAAGAGGCAACCGCTACAAAACTGCAATCCCTTCACAAGCGCATTGCTGACCGATTGGCAGAAACGCCTCAGGCTGCCTGGGAGGCAGCCATCATTGCTCAGCATTATCAACAAGCTGGTGAAAGCAAGCAAGCGTTTCAGTGGTTGTTGAATGCTGCCAAACATGCCTGGTCCCTCGGTGCCAAGGAGGATGCAAACAGCGCGTATGAACAGGCAGAGGCGATCTATCGAAATGCCCCTAAAGAACTATTGAGCGTCGAAGAGGTTTTTGATCTCTACAAAAACTGGAGCGACTTTGCCTATCAGTCCAACCAGGTTGAATTGCTGGAAGATACCGGGGTAAAGCTGGAATATTTCGGCGAAAGAGAAAATGACCCTGTTCTGGTTGGTGTTTCTCAGATTGCGCTGGCGAACGCCTGTTTTTTACGGATGAAGATGTCAACCGGTCTTGAAATCATCAATCGGGCAATCAACCTCCTCAAAGATGCAGACCGACCGAAAATATTGGTGCAGGCGCTTGTGCGCAAAGCCACCTTCTACTGGTGGCTGGTGGATTATAAAAATGCCTTGCAAAACGCACAGGAAGCGCTTTCCCTCAGCGAGCACCTGGACATCAAATCTCCTGAAATGATCTCTACCACTTTTTATGCCCGACAAACCATATGCATGTCACATGTGGCCATGGGGAATGCAAATGAAGCGCTGCCTTATGCACGAGAAACGAACCGCCTTTATTCACACAAACTCAATTCTTTTGATCACCTGCGCACCTTCAATATGCTGGCGAATGCTAACTTCATTGCGTCGAATTATGAAGCCTGCAAAGATAACATCAAAAAGGGCCTAGAAATTGCGCATGCCATTGAAAATGATTTCACAATCGAAATTTTCCTCGTTATCTTAAGCCAGGTTGAATTTCTCCAGGGATACCTGGATGAATCCTACATCCATGCTGTTCAGGCCATTGCAATGGGTGAAAAAAGCAACAATCTGCATACCATTGTGAATGCCAACCGCACCCTTGGTGATGTTTTCGGGTATCTGCAAAATTACACAAGAGCAATGAAACACTACAGGGTTGCCCAGATTAGAGCGGGTTTCTCCACCCCTTCAAGCCATCGCTTTGAAAATAACATTCAGATGGCGCGGCTTCTGATCTGGATGGATGAGTTGCCAGAAGCAAAAGAAATTATCGAACCGACTATTCAAGAGACAAGAAAGTACGCCATGCATCACCTTGAAGCCAAATCCTTGATGATCTCGGGTATATGTGATTATTCTGCTCTCGATATTTCGAGTGCAGAAGAAAAATTTATCCAGGCGAAAGATATTATTGAAGAAAATGGTCTGCTTGCCGAATCATTATGGAACATGGTAGGAAGGACTCGCATAGCCCTATTTAGAGGAAATTTTGATCTTGCTGAATCTCTGATCAGAAACCTTTTAAACGAAGGCACAAAACTAAACATGGTCTGGCAAAACCTCCATGGATTAGCGTTATTTAAACAATTATGCCAGGCTCGCGGAGAATACTCTCTTCCTACCAACTACCAGGCGATGTACGATTCGCTGCTCAGGATGTTTGAATCCCATTCACAATCACAACCCCTCAAAAAAGATTTCATCACCATGAAATCAAACTTTGAACAAGGACTTTATTTTCCATAAGGCCTGACCGTGTCCACGTTTTGGTAACGGTTATGTGTTATTCTTATTCTTGTCCGAAACCAAAGCGAGTATGGGCATGTGGCCGAGGGGTCCACGTGCAAAAGAACCGGCAATGCACAGGGCGACGATATCAGCACTGCCGGTTCTTTTCTTTTAAACTTAATCCTTCTTTAGATGGGCGACGGTGACGCCTTCGCCGCCTTCGGTATGTCCCCCGCCCTCAAAGTCGTCCACATGGGGATTGTTCGCGAGTGATTCGCGTACTGAATCCCGCAAGCGCCCCGTTCCTTTTCCGTGAATGATCCGCACAAACGGAAGACGCGCCAAATAGGCGCGCTCGATATATGTTTCAAGGGCATCCAAGCCCTCATCCACCCGTTGGCCGCGGATATCCAACTCAACGCCAGGCGATTCCTGCCTTGTTGGCAGTTTTACCCGCCCTTCCTTTAGCTTTGCCTTTTCTGCCACAACCTCATCGGTTACCTCGCTTTTGCGGATGACATCTGAAAGTCGGGCGCGGATGCGCAGCATGCCAATTTGCGCTTCAATTTCATCTTCCCCTATTGCTGTGACAACCCCATCCTGGTCAATCGAGCGTAAGTGCACCTTTTCTCCCAACCGCAGGGGTCCTTTCGGTTTTCGGACAGGCTTTTCAGGTTTCTTGCGGACAATCGGTTCAGATACTTCCTCTTCGATTGACTCGACAACTTCCTCGATTTCGTTAACAGCATCCAGCGGTTGACGGGCTTGCGCCAGGCGTCTGCGGAGCGTTTCCAACGCCTCGCGCAGGCGTTCCAGTTCCTTTTCTCCCTCCTGACGGGCATCTTCCAGGAGCGCATAGCGCTCATCCTCAATCTTATCCAGACGGTCAGCCAGATCATTGCGAAGCGCTTCTGCTTCTGCCTGCGCCAACTCTGCAGATTCCAGCGCCTGGCGGGTCATATCCCTTTGACGGTGAATTTCATCGAGCAAATCCTCCGCCCGCAAATCGGTTGGGTTGATCTCGGCGCGTGCCGCGTCAATGATCGATTCTGGCAGCCTAAGCCGTTCAGCAATCGCCAGCGCATTCGAACGACCCGGCAAACCAATCGTGAGGTGATAGGTTGGCTTGAGCGTTTTCAAATTAAATTCCACACTGGCATTCAACACACCGGGGGTGGTGTGGGCATAGGCTTTCAATTCAGGATAGTGAGTCGCAATCAAACAGGTAATGCTGCGATCCAGCAGATGCGTCATCACAGCACGGGCAAGCGCAGATCCCTCTTGTGGGTCCGTCCCTGCCCCAAGCTCATCCAAAAGAACCAATGCATGCGAATCCGCATGTTTCAAAATTTCCACAATATTGGTCACGTGCCCAGAAAAGGTGGAAAGAGACTGCTCAATCGACTGCTCATCGCCGATATCCGCAAAGACATCCTCAAAAATTGAAATCACAGAACCTGATTGCGCCGGGATGTGCATCCCCGCTTGCGCCATCAATGCCAGCAAGCCGATGGTTTTCAGCGTCACCGTTTTACCGCCGGTATTGGGGCCGGTGATGATCAGCGCATAGGTCTCCTCATCAATGTCCACATCAATCGGCACAACTTGCTTTGGGTCTAGCAAAGGGTGACGGGCTTTGAATAAGCGGATGGTGCTGCCCGGGTGTTTACCCACTGTGTCACGAAAGGGAACTAACTTTGGCTCGGCCGCTTCAAGCGTCTCGGCATAACGTGCGCGCATAAATGCCAGGTCCAAATCCGCCATGGTCTCCACCATCCAAACCAGGACGTCGGCGTGCCCCGCAATCTCATGGGTTAACACCGCCAGAATCCGCCGTACCTCATCCCGTTCCTGCAATTCAAGCTCACGATAGCGGTTATTCCACTCAACCACGGCCAATGGCTCAACGAACAAGGTCGCGCCGGAAGCAGATTGGTCATGAATGACGCCCTTGATCCGCCCCTTAAACTCCGCCCGCAACGGCAGCACATTCCGGCCGCTGCGCTGGGTGATGATCGGTTCCTGCAGCATGCGCGCAGTGTTCGAGTCAGAAATGTAACGCTGCATGCGCGACATCATCCGCTCATAAGTGATCTTCATTTCCCGTCGAATATCCGAGAGCTTTTCAGAGGCGGAATCCAAAACATCCCCGCGGTCCGAAATCGTCTTGCTGATCAGGTCCACCAGACCAAGCCCAACCGGCAAGCCTTCCGCCAGGCTTGAAAGATAGGGCGTTTCTGCGGCCATATTCTCAAGCGTGCGGCGCAAACTGCGCGAGACGATCAATGTGTTCTTCACTGCCAACAAATCGGATGGGTCCAAAACGCCTTCACGGCGCGCTAACCCAACCTGCGGGCGGATATCATGGGCATTTTGTAATGAAATGTCGGCGTCCACATTCAGAAGATGCCGGGCTTCGCGGGTCGCCTGCTGGCGGATACGGGCTTCATCCAGTTCAGCAGTAGGCCGCAATTGATGGGCAAGTTCAGCAGACGCACTGAAATCTGCATATTCCACCAACCGGCTGATGATCTTATGGAATTCAAGTGTTTCTAAGGCTTTGCTGTTCATGGTGTTGCCGTTCTTGTTCTGTTTCGCATCATTCGCCTTCTAAATCCAATTCCAACAAAATCATTAAATTCAGGAATTCACAAGGTAAGGCTGATGCTAAAGTTTGTTGATATTTGCCAATTCCACGACCAGGGCATTGCACTGCTGTTTATAACTCTCAATCAGGCGGTCGTAGATCGGAAAAGTCTGCCAATTCTCAATCTTATCATGCTCAACCAGCCAATCATAGGTTCGTTTTGCGCCCGTTTTCCAATCAATTGTATATTCAAAATCCAGGTCTTCTTTGGCCGCGCTGTTGTCGAAAATGTTGGTGTATTGAAAGTTCAAGAATGTGATCATGGTGTGCTCGGGCAGCGCCCGTCCAAGAATATCCGATGGGATGTGCACCAGGGTCGGTTTGGGCGCGCCAATAACTTCTGCCAGCCGCTCATGATACTGATCCCACGTCTGCCATTCCTCCCCGGTGACATGGTAAGCTTTACCAAACGCCCTCTGATTACCGATCGCGTTCACAAAGGCGCGTGCCACATCATCAACATGGCAGGAGACCCATAAGGATTCACCATCACCATGCACAATAATTGGTTTACCTTTGCGCAAGCGGTCCAAGAAGAAGGTCTCCCACCCAAATGTATGGATGATATTGCCGCCCTCTCCGTAGGTGCTCGCCGGGCGGATGATCGTGACCGGGAAGCGCCCAGCATCGTGGGCAGCCATGAATATATCCTCACACTTAGCTTTGTCTCGGCCGTAATCTGAGAGCGCCTGGCGCTCATGCGACTCAATCACCGGGAATGTTGCTGGCGGCTTGGTGTATACATCCACTGTGCTGCAGAAAATAAATTGGTCCGTCTTGCCTTCAAAGGCGCGGATATCACTTTGCGCCTGCTCGGGTGTAAAGCAGATCATATCGATCACACAATCAAAGTGATCTTCTTTAGCCATTTGGGCTTCAAAGTTTACAAAATCATTGCGGTCACCTTTGATCGACCGGTAACCCTCAGGCAAGCGGGGGATTGTTTCGCCGCGGTTATAAAGTGTCAGCTCATGCCCTGCTGAAATTAACTGGCGGCTAATAGACGTGCTGATCAAACCTGTACCGCCGATGATCAGGATTTTCATCGTGTATCTCCTTATAAATCAATATGATCACTCAAGATCAAAATTTCCACTGTTAAATTCAATCAATTTATACCAATTTATATCCCCATTAATTAAACAATATTCATCTAAAAATTTTTTCGAGAAACGATTTACTACACGGCTTTTCTCTTCATAAAAAGTGTCATTATGCACTTTTGCACGGTAACCAACTGGCTCAATTATTTCTTTGTATAATTCTTTATTATCACTAATTAAGTACCAGAAATTTTGACCAACAACCTTTAAATAGCCATGCAATATATTAGTTCGCGTTTTACCATAGCATATTCCCAATACTGACCTGACATTCGTGGTATGGTGCGATTGCTGAATGCGTTTAACTGCATTAGCTAGATCTTCAGCCAATTTTTTATGTTGTGAGCTATTACCCCAATTCGTCCCCGATTTTATTGAGACGACAAAGTGAACATTTTCTTTGAAAAATTCTAAATCAACTCCCGGTGCGCTTGATTTATGTCCATTGAAAGTTTTACTAGCAATGAATATTGCCAATTCTTCTAGAAAATCACCAAATAATTTCTCTTCAGATGATGACAAAAAAGCATCAAGCAACCCAGTAACTAATTCATTTGCAGTTGTGATGTTCTTCGCTTTAAATAGATAAGGGTTTTTTTGAAGCAATCGATTTAAGTTGAGACTTTCTAAGGATGAGATTCTTCTTCTATGAAAATCAACTATATTTTCATTAACAAATTCACAAACTTCGGAAAGATTCAATTTTTCCATTGCTCATCCTTGATTATCTTCACCGACATCATAACTTTCAGAATTCTCGGCAACAATTGGTAGTTTTATTTGTGTATTAATTAATCTCTCATTACTTATCTCAACGTAATTATTTTCAGTATCAATTCCAACATACCTTCTTCCCAATTGAACAGCAGCAACTGCAGTTGTTCCTGACCCAACAAATGGATCTAAAACAATATCATTCACATCTGTAAACAATTTAATAAACCATGTTGGTAATTCTATTGGAAATGCAGCACTATGGTTTTGGTTCGAGCATTCTGTAGCAAGATATAACACATTATTAGGATATACTTTCTTTCTACCAACCCAATTACTAATGTTTTTGCCAAATCCACTACCAACCTTAGACTCATCTCTTATTTTATCTGTATCACTTAAATTATTCAGTCTATCTTTAGCCCAATCTCCAACAGGAACCATTACTGCTTCCTGATACATGTTAAACTTGCGTTGTTTATTAAATTGTAAAAGCCTCTCCCAATTATCTCTAAACCTATTTGGCCACTTTCCGGGATATGAATTTTTCTTATGCCAGATAAACTCTTCCGTCCATAACCAACCTTCCCTACGTAACTCTTGTATTAGGTCGATTACATAAGTATGCCTTTCACCATTCACAACCCGTTCTTTGATATTTAAGATGAATGTGCCTTTTGGATGCAAAACCCTATAAAATTCTGCGGCTTTTGGTAAAAACCAATCAACATAATCATCAGGCTTGATTCCACCATAAGTATTTTTTCTTTGATCTGCATAGGGTGGTGATGTAAAAATTAAATCAATGGAATTATTTGGGAAATTTTTTAAGACATTTTCACAATCACCATGCAGAATTTTGTTTTCAAAAATCATTATTTTTATCCATAAGAAATAGAACAATTGTTGTATATAATATATTTTACTTCATATCTTATCGTCAAGACATTTCACATATGATCATCAACCCAAGTCTACCGGGATGTTTTCTGCAATTTCGATCTCCGACAAACACACATCACAGCGGAAGGCATAAACTTCTACACCAGCCTGGTGAACCTGCCGTAATGTTTCGGCAAAATCAGGATCAACCGCCTCGAAAGGTTTAAAGCGCACCGCATCCGGTCGCTGGGTGATAAATACCGCACACGCTCGATCTCCCTGTGCTGCCAGGTCTACCAGTTCAACCAGGTGCTTGCGCCCACGCCCGGTGGGTGCATCCGGGAACATACCCGTACCACCGGATGCATAGGTGACGGATTTCACCTCTACCCAGCAAATTCGGTCACCTGAAGATAGTTGAAAATCCAGCCGGCTTTGGTTGACCGTGACCTCTGGGGTGAGGGAGTTGTACGGGAACATCCCCAAACACCCTTGCAATAAGGACTCAGCAAATAACTTGTTCGCCAGGGCAGCGTTGACGGAGCACAACCCCCCATCCATAAGTTCACTTAACAGCAATGTGTAATGCGTCTTCCTGGCTTCACCCGGAACATATTCCAGCCAAACACGGCAGTCCGGCCTCAGGGCGCCTGTTAAGCGCCCAGTGGTGGGTACATAGGCCGTTATTCTTTTACCGCCTTCTAACTGCACCTGCGCTGTAAAGCGATTTGGCCGCCTGATAAAGGTTCCGGGAATTAATGTTGGGAATTGCATGGATGTCACCCGATCGCGTCGAGGATCTCCGGATGAATTTCCCATAACCCCCGTGCCGCTGCCTGGTTATAAACCACCTGCGCTGCGGCAAAAATCTCTTTTTGCGCCGCGAAGATATTCGGGTCTGCAACTTCAATCCGCTCGCCATACAGCATCGCCAGCAACAAGGCCTCTGTCTTCAGCATAAAACCCGATTCACTCAAAAAGAAATCCAACTCTCCCCCATCCAGTGCTTCGACCAGCGCCAGCATATTGACCTTGATCGCATTCACATCTATTTCCTGCTCGGGGTGCAGGCTGATCAACACATTCAGAGCAGTCAGCTCCCAGTCGGTTAACAGATCCAGTGTTCGTTTACGCTTTTTCCCAGATGCCATTGCTAATATCCTTTCGCCACCCTTCACCATTCACATTCAAAGGGAGGGTCTCCCATCCCGCAGTAACTCTTGCTGACATGTCATCCCAACCATCCAAACCGCCAACGCCCTCGGGGCTCTCCACACAATTTGCACCCGCAGCCGCAGCCATCTGCAATGCCGTTTCAGGCTGCAACCCCCGAAGCACACCGGCGATGAAACCCGCTGCCGCCGCATCCCCCGCACCGGTTGTGCCATGCTCCTCTATACTGAAGGCTGGCACCCACATCTCCCGGCTATGCCAGCGCACATCCAGGTTATCCAGTGCACGCCCGGCCTTAGCCCACTGTTTCGCTCCCCCGGTGCGCAGATATACGCCACGGTGCCCTAGTTTAATCATGACCGCCTTCACGCCATAACCAAGCACAATGTCACTCAGCCGATGTAACAGTGCAGGCTCGACCTGATCAACAAAGGCTGCAGTCTGGTCATCTTGCAAGCGGTCATAGGTCTCCCGGTCTAATAAGAAGGTCAGCTCTTCCACGCTGGGCAGGAACAAATCGACCAGGGGCAGGCTGTTTTCGAGTATCAAAGGCCAATCTACTATCCCGGCCGGGCTGGTATGGTCTGGCAGGGTGAAATCGAGCGAAGTCGTCAGCCCCGCACGCCGCGCACGCTGCAGGATCGACACCAGTTCAGCACCGTCGCCGCGATAGATTGAGCGCATCACCGAGGGATAACCAAAATGCAGAAGGTCAGCGTCTTGCAGGATCGCCCGGGGTAGGTCTGAGGCGTAGAAGGTGTTATTCGCTCCCGGCGCGTGGATGAAAGCCCGATCAAAGCCCGGCGGGTTGAGCACAATTGTATAGCTGGTCGGCATGCTAAGGTCTATCACCAGGTTTTCAGCCAGGTGCGGTCCCTCAGCCTCAAGCAAGCTGCTGAGCACCTCACCAAAGGCATCATCCCCGATCTTCCCGATCAATTGCACGGGCACACCCAGTTTAACCAACGCCCGCCCGGTGTTGGAGACCGCCCCACCCGGCGTTAGACGAACACCATCCGCATGGATCAACCGCCCGGGCTGCAGAAGCGCGCTAAACTGCCCTTCTGGCACAGCAGAAAGGTTGGGTGTGATATCCAGGCAAATATTGCCGGCAATGATGGCTTTTTTCGTGATCATCGGGTTTCCTCCGGAAGTTAGGATCGATCCTAATCCTACCATAAGCGAATCGAATGAGTCCTGCAATCAACCGGCAATCATGTAATAGGCGCAATCCTTGGGCGCGCCAGCATCATCCGCTGCGAAAGCACGGATTGGAATATGTACCCCCAAAATTTTCAGTTAAATTCGTCTGATTTTATGCAGCCTCAGCCTGTTTCTTCGGACGCCAGATCAGCATCAAGACCGCAGCCAAAATAGCCAACGCGCTGCCAAAGAAGAAGGGCGCCGATGGGCCAAAGCCATCCCATCCGCCCACACCCTGCCACAACAGACCCGCAATCAACGATGCCGGGAAGTCAATGATGCCCAGGATGGCGTTATAAGTGCCATAGGCGGTGCCGCGCATTTCCTCCGGCACCAGGTCAGCCACCATCGCCTTGGCTGTGCCATAAGCCATCCCGTAATAAAACCCATAAGCAATATAAGATACCCAGATATGCCAGGGCTGCTGGGCCAGCGCAAAGCCCAGGTAGATCAACCCATACACGATCCAGCCTCCAATCAGGATCTTACGCCGTCCCACCCGATCCGAAAGGCTGCCCGCAGGTGTCGAAACCAAAGCATAAACCAGGTTGAACGCAGCCAGCAGCAACAGGATGCCAATCACGCTCAATCCCCGCTCCTGGGCGCGCAGTACCAGGAAGGCATCCGACGAATTCCCCAGGTCAAAGATGCCCACAATGATCAAGAAGATCAAGAAGGGTTTCCCCAGCCCCTTGAAGGTGATTTTTGGCCGCTCCGAGTCCTTCCCTTTCGGGATATCACGTGCCCCAATCGCCAGGCTGAGTACAGCCAGAAACGCCGGCACCAGGCTGATCAAGACTACGGTGCGGAAGGTGCTCTCCCCCAGTGATAAGTCTCTGGATTGCGCCAGCCACACCACCAGGGCGGCAATCAACAACCCGATCATCGCACCGCCGGTGTCAGCAGCCCGGTGGAAGCCAAACGCCAGCCCGCGCTGTTCAGGTTTGATCGAGTCCGCCACCAGGGCATCACGCGGCGCTGTGCGCACACCTTTACCGAGCCGATCTGCCCAACGCACACCGGCCACCATCCCCCAGCTATTGGCAATGTAGAAAAACGGCTTGGAAAGCGCTGAGATAGCATAGCCTGCCACGGCGATCCACTTGCGTCCGCGCAGTTTATCCGAGAGCCAACCGGAAAAAACTTTAAGTACGCTGGCGGTCGCTTCCGCAACCCCCTCAATTACGCCAATGATTGCCGTCTGTACACCGAGCACATTGGAGAGGAACAGCGGCAAAATATTGATCACCATTTCGCTGGAGATATCCATAAAAAAACTGGTGACGCTGACCGCCCATACATTCCGGGGCAACCCGCGTACTTTTTTGAAGAATCCCTTTGATTTCATCTTTGCCTCCAATCTGCCCTGTGATTTATGGTTATTCTATCAGAATTAATCTCGGTTCAAAGAAAAAGATCCAGCTAAAGACGGCAAACACCACCGCCAGGATGATAAATAAGATGCCCATCGCATGCCGGCTGAAGTTGTAGGGCTTTTGCATTTTTCGCAATGATGCGAACGCCCCCCGCAGATATCGCCGCCCCACCGCCGATTCTGCCCTGATATGCACTTCATAAAAGTGTTCAGCGATCCAAATTTCCTCAACACCGCCCTCATATTCGAAAGTTAAAACCCTGCCCTCCCTTGCTTTCCCCATCAACGACGAGCGCTCACCCTGCCGGCTTGTGACCGACCCACCCTGTTCGGTTAACATCGCCGTCAAATGCGTCAGTACTTCTTCCTGTGTCAGCCCATAAACCGTAAAGCCTCTAAAGCTATACACGATCCAAACCACCATCACCAGGTTTGCGATCAGGATCACCCAAAACCGCCAACCAAACACAGCCGGCCCGCCAACCTGCACGTTATCTTCCAGCAGCGCTAACGGATTTGCCAGTAAGAGCGGCAGAAAGACCCCCAGAAACCAGCGCCGGCTGACAACACTGACCGGCCTGACCAATATCACAGCCCCAAGCCCCATCAACACAACCACCGGGATGGCAAAAAGGATCAGTTGAAGGGTCTGCAGTGTCTCAGTCACAAGATATCCTTAATCCAATTCCTCAATAAATGCCGCAATCGCGGGCTGATCAATCCCCGTCAGGCTAACGAGGTGCTGATATACCCGGGCCAGCGGCTGCTTTTCACGGCGCATCACCTCTACCGCTTGCGGACGCATCCCCAAAGCCTCCGCACCTGCCCTCAGGCTGACCATCACCGTTCCAATCCGGCGCATGAGCGAGATGACTTCAAACACATCCAGGCCGGGCACAGGCTGCCCCAACTGACGCTCATACTCGTCAAGGATCATCTTCCGGATGTCCGCCCCCCGATAAGCCAGGGCAAGGGTCAGCGTCCATGCCAGGTCAAACCGATAATCGGAAATCTCCGCGCTGGTCCAGTCAATCACATAGGCTTTGCCGTCGGCATCTTCAAGGATATTGTCGGGATGGAAGTCGCGGTGGATGATACTGCTGCGCTCACAGCGTGCTCGATCACGCTGGTCTGACAGCCAGGCTAAATAAGCAGAGAATTCATCAATCTTCATTTTCTCCAATTGCGTGTGATAAAAAGCCAGCTCGCGGTCAATATGGAAAAAAGGACTGCCCGTTGCAAAAACCGGATCAGACTCTCCCCACACGGACGGCACATCTAACCGGTGCAGCTGAACAAATAAGAAGATAAAATCTTGCAGGGCTTCCAGGTTTTGACCGGGAGAACGCGGAAAGCGTTGCGCAAAATTCCCGCCCTCAATCCGCTGCATGATGATGAACGGCGCATCAAACCCATCCTCCTCACCACCCAGCGCAACCACTTCGGGCACCGGGTAATCCGCCAGGTGAAGGCGGGAAAGGGTCTCGAATTCATCTCTGGCGGTTTCCGCGCTGGCGCCGGTCAGCAGACGGAGCACCATGCTTTGCTGGATTGCGGGGGAATCCGGCACAACTGTGAAAGCATAAATCTCGCTCTCCCACCCATCGCAATTGACCCAATCCAGATCAACCCGCGTCAGTGTGATGTTGCACACGTTGCGATAAAAGCGCGTGATTGCCTCTATGAATTTTTGCCGGTCGATCGCCATCAAAATATCCTGATATCCGCAGGTCAGATGTGAAAGGATGTGAGGTTATGCGTCCACACCCAGCCAGTTGCGGATCACGAACCCAAATAAGAAGCTGAACGCCGCCACACCCAGGCTCAAGCCTGCCATCTCGAAAAAGCGGCGGCCGAAGGGCTGGTCCTTGGCGACTGAAAGGTAAAAATTAAACAACGCGATGATCACCACCGAAACCCCGAGCGCAATCCCTAAACACAGGAATTTATTATCCAGCAGCAGGTAAGGCAAGATCAGCAAAGCCACTGTCACCAGGTAGGCGATGAAGGTGTACACCGCCGCCTTGATCGGGTTCTTCTCAGTCTCCTCAGAGCGTGTCGATAGATATTCCGATGCGCCCATCGAAAAGGACGCGGCAACACCCGTTACCAGCCCCGAGAGGGCGATCGTATTCACATCTCGAAACGCCAGCGTCAAGCCCGCCAGCGCGCCGGTCAGCTCAACCAGGGCGTCGTTCAACCCCAGCACCACTGACCCTGCATACATCAGCGTCTCTTCGTCCAGCATCTCCAGCAACATGTTTTCGTGGGTGTTCTCGTCCTCGATCACACCCCGCGCTTCCGGGATCTCGTCCGCGATCTTCTCATAATTGACCTGCGCCTTCTCCTCACCCAACTCCATCAGTTTGAAGCCGAAAGTGAAGCCGAACAGGCGGCTGACGGTTGTGTAGAACCAGATCTGCAGGCGGTTGGGTTTAACACGCTCGCCAGTGTAGCCCTTCCAGATCTCGTAATGGCGTTTCTCGTCCTCGCCGATCTGCTCAACGATCTTGCGGTTTTCCACATCGGGCAGCGTTTTGGCGATATTCTTATACACGTGATACTCGGTGATCTCCGTGCGCTGCGCTTTGAGCAATTCATTCCTTATTTCGGGTGTCAGTTCCATATCCTCTTCCTTATAAAAGTTCTGATGTTGATCAATAATTTCAATCTACTGGTTCCATGCTTTCCGATAAAACCCTGGCTTCCCTAATATTAACACGATTCAACAGCCGCAGCGCCAGCAGCAGCAAGACCGCCTCGGACGTGAACACCAGCCCGTAGGCTAAAAGCACATCGCCCCGCAGTGCCCGCACGAGATCAACGATCCCCCCGCTGACCAATCCGCCGATAGCCTGCCCCAGGTTATGCGCCACCCCCCACACGCCCATTAATAAGCCCGCCCGGGCAGGCGTGGTGAAGTCGATCACCGCGGAGAGCATCCCCGAAGCTGAAAGCCCCGTGCTGACGCCCAGCAGGAACACCAGCCCCCAGAAAATTACCGTCAGCCCGAAGGCACCAGTCAGGATCAGCCCGGCAAAGGTGCCGATCCCCAAAATCAACCCGACCCGGACGACACGCTCATACCCAAATTTTTTGATCAACCACATGCCCGATGCACCCATCGAAAGCAGGGTGCCCGCGCCCCAAACCGCCGTCAGGCTGGTGGTCGCCCCCACGGACATACCCAGCGCCAGCGCGGCATAAGGCTCGAGGAGCACATCCTGCCCCAGCGTGCCGACCACGGTCAGCATCACAAAGATAAAAAAGCGCCGGATCTGCGGATCCGCCCATACCAGGCCCGTGAAGGTCTCCCAAAAGGGCACTTTTCTCGCGGTTGCCACCTCGGATTGCACAGAAGCCTTGCGGGGCTCCTGGCAGACCACGCCCAGCACGGCGAGCACAAACGCCAGCGTTACCGTCCCTGCCGCGATGCCCAGTAAACGGGCAGATGAGAAGGGCGCCAGGGCTTTGCCCAACAGCAGCGCGCCGAGAATGATGCCCACAAACATCGCCACCTTGAACAGCGTCACCGCCCGGGGGCGTGCCTCACCCGTGAATTTATCCGCCAGCAGGGCTTCAAAGGTATTGCTGGAAAGATTTTTGCCCGCGCCGTAAGCCAGAAAAGCCGCGACCACAACTGCCACCACGCCGGCATTCAGCGACGGTGCACGCAGCACCGCCAGTGTCGCACCGACCACACCCAACCCTGCTGCCAGCGACCCGAAGATGATAAACGGCTCACGCCGCAAACCAAACAGCGGACGGGCATCGGATTGGTAGCCCAGCCAGATGCGCAAAGGCGAGATCAGCAGGGGCAGCGCAAAAAACGCGCCCACTGCTGCAGCCGGGATGCCCAATTCCACGATCATCACCCGATTGAGGGTGCCACTGACCAAAACGCTGGTCAGCCCCAACCCCAATGGGAAGCCTGCCAGACGCAGGTGTTGAAAAAATTTTGTTTTCATATACTTACTTCTCCATACCAGTAAAATTGATTTCAGCTAAAAGAGCAATATCCCAATTATCCGGGGTACTTAAGTTCATATCTTGCCATTTGATTTATGTGCCTAATTATTGTTCACACCAAAAAGAGTTTTGATCATGCTTAGGTCTTGTCATCTATTGAAGGTCACCCATAAATGCCTCAAATTCATCACCTTTACCTTCACGTAAAGCCCAGTTGCGAACAGATTCAATATCAATGTTTTGGTGGGCAGCCACGAGTTTTGCCTGAGCAAAACATTGCCTATCTCCCCAATGAAAATAATGCGACAACCGATCTTTAACGCAATCGGTAGGCGTAAGCGCTCGCAAAACACCTGTTTCCTGCATGATCTCATTGAGTTCATCAACCTTTTCATCGCCAAGGGTCAACGGTCCGGGTGGGAATTCAATAATATGCTCTGTGTCGGGGTGTTCAAAATGCCGGCCAACTTCGATGAAGCCAATTTCATGCATGGCTGAAACAATCCTTTTTCGCTCTGCAAATTGAGCATTGACCAAATCGATATCCCTTGAAATATACAAACCGCCACTATAGATGCCAACCGCAGCACCACCTGAAAGAACCACCTCAACACCTTGCGACCGCAGGTGATTCTGGACAAATGCTGCCAACTCAGCCTGGTTCATTGCCCTGATCGGTTTCACTCTGGTTTTCCCCTCCTCCTTGGCCTGCGCCGGTTGCGGAGCAGCCGTTCTTGTAGATCTTCTGGATAAAATGTGAGTGCTTTTTCAAGCAGCGCACGCAATTCAGTCAAGAGGAAATATCTCGGATTGAACTGAAAGAGGACGGTGCGTCCCACCCTGCGGCTAACGATCACACCGCTCTCTTCGAGTTTTCTGAGCTGATCGTAGATGGGGTAGTAGTCTGTATCGTAAAATCGGGCGATTTCGCGGGCATAGCCCTCTTCCCTTGCCTGAAGGAAGATCAGCACCATTTCACGATTCTTTGAGCCAAACAGTGATTCCAGCAGCATTTCTTGTGTCCTTATTCTTAATAACGAGATATCATAATCTATTTATTAGACCATATGATACATATTATATATCAATAATAGTGTTTTTACAATTTAAAAGGGCAAGCCGCTATTAGCCCGTCAACAAATTCGGCATCAATCCAATGTCTTACAAAATGCAGGCATCACAGTTTCGACCATTAAAGCAAAAACACAACACCCTGAGGATATCCCGAAAACCATCCGGGTTCAAGGATAAAAGTCGTATTCAATCAGGGTTGAGGGGGCAGCATCAGTTCAGGGTTATAATCAACTTAACCGCCTATGGCAAGGAAAACCGCATGAAAACACTGGCTACCCTTTGTATAGCCATCGCTGTTTTGATCTCAGCCGGATGCAGCCCCACCGAAACGACCGACCAGCCCGACACACCCACCCTCCCGCCGCCAACACCCCGCACTGATGGCACCCTCAAAACCTTCCATGTCCGCCCCGACGGCGGCGATGCCGGCCAGTGCAACGGCGAGGCAGATCAACCCTACCCCGGGCAGGGCAGCGCACTGGATTGCGCCTGGGATCATCCCTTCCGCGCCCTGCCGCCCGGCGGCCCAGCGCGCCTGCAGGGCGGTGACACCCTCATCATCCACGCCGGCAGCTACCCAATGGGGCTGGATGCCGTCGAAGGGCTCGACCCGGACATCTGCAACGCGGATTATGCCTGGGACTGCGTCATGCCGCCCATCCCCTCCGGGCTGGACGCGGCGCATCCCACCCGCATCCTGGGCGAGGGCTGGGATTCCGGCTGCGCCCAACCGCCGGAACTGTGGGGCACCTCACGCGCCAACCACATCCTGGACCTGAGCGGGGGCCAATATGTCAGCCTGGCGTGCCTGGAGATCACCGATCACGCAGCTTGCGCCGAAGACCATCCTGATCGGGCGCTGCGATGCCAGAAGGACAGCGCGCCTTACGGCGACTGGGCGCCCACCGGGCTGTATGCGCAGGATGCCGCCCAAATCACGCTGACGGATATCACCATCCACGGGATGGCGGTGCACGGCGTATGGGCGGGTCGGCTGACGGATTGGGAAGTCCAGAACCTGACGCTGACCGGCAACGGCTGGGCCGGCTGGGACGGCGATATCGAAGGCGATGACCACAACGCCGGCCTGCTGCACTTCTCGCACTGGGACGTGACCTGGAACGGGTGCGTTGAATCCTTCCCGCCGGGCGAGATGCTGGGCTGCTGGGCGCAGCCTGCCGGCGGCTATGGCGACGGCGTGGGGACGGGCGAGACGGGCGGCCGCTGGCTGATCGAGGAATCCACCTTCAAATACAACACCCAGGACGGGCTGGACCTGCTGTATGGGGACGACCAGGTCCAGATCGAGATCTACCGCACGTGGTTTGAGGGCAACGCGGGCAACCAGCTCAAAACCAGCGGACCTCTGACGCTGGTCAACTCGGTGCTGATCGGAAATTGCAGCTTCTTTGAGGAGAAACCCTTCACCGCCAGCATCGGCGCCTCTGCAAGCGCAGTGGATCACTGCCGGGCAACCGGTGTGGCGCTCTCCATGGTGATTAGCCACGGGCAGACCGCCGCGCTGACCAACAACACCTTCACCGGCGAGGGCGACTGCCTGATCGTGCCGGAATGTGCTGAGGGCAGCAGCTGCCGCCAGGAGGGCATTATCACCCTGCGCAACAACCTCTTCCAGGGGCAACCGGATGTCATCCAGCGCGGCGAGCAGGTGTGCCTGCTGTATGCGGTGGGCTTCGCGGCTGACCCCTTTGACACGGATTACAGCGCCATCTCGCAGGTCAAAGACGGCGCCTGCCCGGGCGCGCATGACCTGTGCCGGGAGGATTTAGGCTTGCACGAGCGGACATTGAGCCGCTTTGACCCACGCCTGCTCAGCGGCAGCATCGCCATCGATGCCGGCCTGGCTGAAGCCTGCCCCGCAGAGGACTATTGGGGCACGCCCCGCCCGCAGGGGGGTGGCTGCGACATCGGCGCGGCGGAGTGGACACCGTGATGGCGCCGAGCATGGGTAATAAACCCATTGACTGCATGATGTGCCGGATTGCGCAAATCTGGAGCTCCAGCTTGATGAAAACATAAGCCCAACAGAATTTGACCGCACGACCAAGCGTATCAAGTTTTTATTTCGACTCGGCAAAAAAATTGTCCTAATAAATTTTCATAACATTGCATCATCAGATAACATCAGTGTTTTATCGATCCAACTCATAAGTGTATCTACTGATGCCCACTATCCCCAACTGGCCGAACATTTAAAACATATCGCGGGGCCGCTCAACTTTGGTGGTAATCAAATGAATACTGTGATTCTTGGGGTATTGAATTTGCTTGATAATGATGTCCTATTAGTAAAATATGAGTTTTATTTATGCTATTATTTATTTATGAATAATGAAGAAATAGTAGTTCAAAAATTATTGAAGAAGGAATATCACGAACAAATTATTTTTGAACCCGATGGTAACATGACACCAGATTTTAAAATCGGGGATCACACGGCAGTAGAAGTTAGAAGACTAAATCAAAACTATTTTGCAGACAGCCAAGTGGAAGGATTAGAAAAATTATCTGTCCCTATATATGAAGCGTTTCAAGAAGTATTGCACTCTTTTGGTAAACAAAAATCGAACTTTTCCTATTATGTAGGGTTGGAATTCGAAAGACCTATTGATTTGGATATTCACGAATTAAAGAAACAAATAACGGAAAATTTACAATCCTTTTTGGAGAATTCTGTCCAAACATATCCTTACATATTAAATATCACAAACGGAGTTGAGTTAATAATTCTTAAAACAACCTCGAAAAACAAAAATTTATTCAGATCTGCGGGGGACAGGGATAACGACGAAGGTGGATGTAACATATCAGTATATATTGAAAATATTCAGTACTGTATAAACGAGAAATCAGAAAAAATTAAAAGTTATTTGAATAAATATGATGAATGGTGGCTCTATCTTGTTAATACAATGCATTTGATTATAAACATGAGTGATGTAAAAGAGATATCCAACAACATCCAAAACCTTGGTTTTTTTGATAAGGTTAAAATTGTTAGTAACGGAGAAGTGATATTTACTTTAGATAAAACTTAATGGGGGTATGTAGAATTATTATGTGGGTCCGGTACGCCCTGTGGGCAATTCCAACCTGTACCCCAACTGATAACAAGTCAAAATCTTCTGGATCATAAATAAATGATTATTATTGAATGTAAAATGTAAATTTACTGAAATAAAAACAGATTGTATTATAAATACGCATCAAAACTCATCGCTTTGTGTAAATGATGATAAAACAAATCACTCTCAATATCAAATGGGGGTGAATATTCCCATCTGACATAAATTGAATTAGAAAAATTCACATGATCTTGGGACAATCTTAGACGATTTTGAATATTATCCATATCAATATTTTTGATAATTGGGATTAATTCTTGTTGAAAAAATGATACTGATGCTAATAAATATATTCGAATTTTGTTTCTATCAGTTTGATTGGATTTTTCGTATATTGTTGACGTGAAATTCATAAGTAGGTTTACGATATCTTTTTCAACAACATAATTCGCTTCAGATGAATTACCAACAAGGATTAAGGGATTAAATTGATTGTAGACTTTATCTCTACGCTTTTGATATAACTCAAAAATAAATTTTGAAACAAATTTCGTTGGATTTATCAATTTCACGGGCTTCGCAATAAAATCAAGAACAGAAGTACACAATGATTTTCGACGATATTCTGACAACACTATCAGTTGGCTATTTATTAAAGAAATACAACTAAAAGGCAATAAATAACTTTTAGAATTGTCATTTTTATCGATTATTATTTGTAAACCATTGGTGGACGATTGTTCAGCTCCTAACCTTAATATCAACTTATCTCCAAATAGGCCCATTTTCGACTCCTCATTCTATGTAAATATAAAATGATTGAATAAAAGTTATTTATATGATCGTTTCATCTTTTATGTTTTGTAATATTTTTTCAATGATTTAGATGCTCTATATCCAATCAAAAACAACCAAAATAAGACCGATGACTAAAAGGATCACAAAAATTATGGATGCCCCTTGAAATATTGCACGCCAGAAAGAAACACCTTTTTTCTTTTGAATAATGGCAGCTAACGGTAAGCCAAACAATATACAAAGAATTATCAGAATTCCCCAACTGCATGTTCTTTCCATGACAAGCCTTTTCACTTTAAGAATTAATAAAGAATGGTAATCTTACGGGTTTAACTCACAAGCTAACCCATCATCGTCTTCATCCAACCAGTGAATATCACCGCCAGTTATTAAAATACATTTTTCATAACATCCTTGAGCTTCTCTTTGTGTCCTAAAATCACTACAGTTATAACTATTTGATAAACAGTTACAGGATGAGTTTAATGAAATTTCGAGTTCATAATCTTCATCTTCCCACGAGTAGACTTCTTCCACTTCACCATTACATCGTCTGTATCCCTCTGGGACACCTAAGTAAATATCATATAGGCAGGGATCACTTTTTATCTGCTCAAGCTCATTTCTCCCCTCTCTTATTTCTTCTTCAATATGGTATTTTTCAACATATTGATCATCCCCAGGAAATTCTGCTCCTTCAATATCAGGACCTGAAGCACATATTTTAGATATTATCCAAAAGACAAAAACAAATACAACAATCCATAACCACGGATGTTCTTTGAAAATTGATGTTTCTGTTTTCCCTTTTCTATACATTATTCTTCCATTTATTTAAGCCGATCATCTAATTTCATCTCATTTTAGACGATTGATCAGCGAAAATATAGAGAACTAGTGGTTTCCAGCACGTTCCACACCATCTCCGGCTCGATTAAATAAATGATCACACCCAGCCCAGCCAGTAAACCCAGGTTGATCAGGAAATTCTTGACAAATGCCATCAGTAACACCCTCCCTTAAACCAAAAGGACGGCCTTCAACAAGCACCAATAAAATTATTTTCAACAACGGATAATGTGTTAGTAAAGTTTTCCCACTAATAAGCTGCAACGAATAAGAACCATGGCTTGTTACGCTCTAAGGGCGTGGCCACATCTGCCATTGTATCACAATCCCTTACCGATCAAAAGCCTTTTTTAGAAACAGCGCCGCCACCGCCCTGAAGCTTTCCGGGTCCGTCCACATGAACGGGCGCTCAAGGTAGGGATGGTTGGGCCTGGCGGAAAGGTACAGGCTGCAGTTGGGGATCAGGCTGCTGATGCGCGCATATTCGCCAGCCAGCCCCGGCAGGATCGGGTCTTGCAGGTGGCCCGTCAGCAGGGTCGGGCACGCGACCGCGTTCAGGATCTGATCCGGAACCGCATAACCGCCGCGGTCCGCAAGCAGGCGCAGGAAGCGGGTGTCCTCATCGAGCACCTCCCGCCAATTTTCGCCATGCTGCTCCTTGAGCGCTTTTTCGTTGCGCACGTAGAAATGTTCGCGCACATCCAGCCAGCGGTGCAGCGTGCGAGTATCAAAATCCGCCAGGAAGCTATCCAAAATCAACCCCAGCACCTGCAGTTTGTGCTGCGGTGCCTGCTTGCCGGCAAAATGGAGGGCGGTCAACGCGCCGCCGCCCACGCCCAGGGCAAAGCAGCGGTCAATTTCCAGCTCAATCAACAGATGGCAGGCCAGGTCCGCCCAAAATCCCCAATAGTCCACCTGCCGCTCGTCCGGGTACTTGACCGCGTGGGTCGATTGACCCAGCGTGGGGTAATCAAAGGCAATCACTTCAAATTGTGTTGAAAAGTGTTCAATTTCCCTTTGCATTGATAGCGACGAGAGATGGTTGTCAGAGAAGAGCAGCAGCCTGTCACCGGAGCCGGTGATTGAATAGAAAATTTTGATGTCTCCAATGTCAATAAATGGCATAACACTTAATCCTTTGATCAAGAGCGGCGAACGATAATAAAAAACCCAGAAAGATTATATCAGCATCATTCAGATTGTCTTGCACACACTTAAGGTAATTCCTGAGCTTATCCATTGATGATGCAAAAGAAAATTATGACCTTAACTTTCCATGAGTGTATCGACAAGGCCTTCAATAACCGAATCTTCATTACCTGATTTTCGCGTGATGTGACTTACTGATAAAAAACCTGAGCGATCTTCCACAAGGCTTTCAATGGAGGTAGCAACCAGATGCACCTGATTTCTTGGCAACTGGCTTAACAATGTTCTTAATGCAGGCGCCAACCCCCCAGCCCACAACGGACCGACCACAATATATTCTTCCGCGGCTTCAAAATTTCCAAGAAATTGGATCTCAACATGCTTATTCATTGTGGAATAAAATCCGGCTTTAATATAACCAATCAAGCCCTTCCAATTGATATTGTCGGTTATCTGAACCAATTCACAAGTAAGCTTGCCAGATATCTTTTCCGCAACCCTTTTACTGTTATTTGTTCTTGTAAAATAAATGACACTATATTTTTTCATTTCAGCCTCACCTTACCCTGCGTATTGGTGATTACTCCAATAAACGATTTGCAGCTCATTATAATTTATTAAGTTTAATTTTTTCAGAACCGAGATCATGGGGCTATGAAAAACTTTTGTTTGTGTGTGCTAAAAGAAAATTTTCGTGATCATTCCCCGCACAATTTCGGGCAAAGATGCGCTGCTTTCTTCTCTGTGCTTGCAAAGAACCTTGGTCTAATAAAAACAATCCGTATCACAAATGGTTTTCAATGGAGGGTTGTTTGAAAGGCTTGTGAAACAATTTTCACGATTACATGTAACTAATTGTGAGAAGATAAAGAAAGCTGTCTAACTATTGAATTGATTTTCATTTATTAACCGAAATAATTGAGAGTAATAAAGCAATTCTACGCAAAAGGAAATAATGCCCTCTTTTATTTTCTTAATTGTGTATCTTATTCATCCCAAAGAGATGTAACCCAGACTGTTAGGTTATAGCAAACACCACAATCCAAGCAAGGACCAAGATTTATTTTTGCGCTATATTCACCATAACTAATTTCTTCTTCTGTATTGAGCTGTATAGAGGATAAAGTATTATCTACCCATGTGACCCCATTTGGCCAGATTCCTGGAGCAAAAATATTTTCCCAAAAAATATGGACAAAATTATTAACAAAATCAAGCTCAGCCGCAGTAAACGGATGAGGTAAACAGATAAATGTTTTCGTGTACGTGATGCCTTGTGATGGACCAATCAATGTGGTTTGAATGTCCATGTCGAACAAGTCGCCATTTTCTTTTTTCATGAACAAAAATCCGGTCAGAGATTCATTAATCCCGTCGATGGATATCGGACCAAAAGCAAAGCCTTCTGCTGACAAAGATTTTTGAACCATATAAGGACTTCCCCAAAGCTCAATTGAGATTTCCGTTGGTGTTGGGTTGGGGGTTAGAGTCTCAGTTGGCAAATCGATGGGCGTTTTGGTTGGAGAAGTTGTCTGTGTTACTGTAGAAGTTGGAAGGATTAGCGTTTCGGTAAACGTTGTTTCAAGAATTATATCTACCTGGTTATCCGATGGTGCAGTTCTTTCACATGAGACCATTGTGATAGAAAATAAAAAAAGTAGAAAGCAGAATTTTATCTTTGACATCTGTCAATCCTATTTAAAATATTTAAATGTGAGGGGTGCTGGAAAAATTAATTTGCAGAAATATGATAAATCAAATGAATTCGGAATTCAAGATATATCTCACACAATCACGCGTTCAATTTATTAGGAATCAAAGGATATTCATAACTCGTTATAATATAAAGCTTGGCGGCGTTAAAGGTTCAATGACTTCTTTCAGCACTGAAATTCATCACACTTTTTGAAAAAGATAAAGCGTCGCCGCCCTGGTATAGCCAATCCCTATTTTCCGTTCCAGCAACAACGCCCGGGTAACTTTGATATCTTTCTTTGGGATGAAGTAATCCGCCAGAGAAGCCGTTGAAAGCTGATATTTCCCGCTGCGGCGATGGAATGTGGCAACCAATTGATAGTCACGATCAATGGATGCCATCCCGCCATCCCCATGGCTGTTGTTGACCAGCAAATAACCCCCATCCCTTAAATAAGGTTTGCACACACTTGAAATGAACCCCGCGTACTGAGAAATCAGGAGGTCAAATCTTGCAGTATATGCATCAATCAATGCTGTGTAATCCGTGCCGTGAAAATCAATTACAGGCTCTTCTGGATATTCCTTGCGTCCCTTTACAATCTCTTCCAAACCGCCATGCTTGAAAAACCGGATGGCATCCTTGTCGGAATCAATATAAGCCACATAGGGGAAAATAAAGGATGGCGAGATATGAATGTAGCTGCCAGGATAGACAGCGTTAGCAATATGAAATTCATTTTTCAACAGGCGGAACAAATCAACCTGTTCATAGTCCCGGTCGATGTAGTACTTTTGATAGGCTTGGAGAGCCGGGTTATTGTCTTTTGCCAAGGCAATTTCATCCGATTTTAAAATTCAAGTGAAGTATTGTGGAAAAGTTTACTAAATGTAAGAACCATGGGCCCGGCAGGATTCGAACCTGCGACCGAGCGGTTATGAGCCGCCTGCTCTGCCGCTGAGCTACGGGCCCCCATTTTTTAGACCCAAATTATACCATATGGCGGGGTGGGAGAATATATGTAGGGGCGACGCATGCGTCGCCCCTACCCAATTAATGACCTCGTTGCATCTTCGCCCAGGTATCCACCAGCGAGATGGTGCGGTTGAAGATCAGCGCGCCGGGGGCTGAATCCGCATCGGCGCAGAAGTAGCCCTGGCGCATGAACTGGAAGGGTTCGTAAACCCCTGCGTCCTTCAAGCTAGGCTCCAGTTTGGCATCGCTCAGTACCTGTAATGACTCGGGGTTGATGTTATCAGTGAAGTCCCCGCCTTCGGGCACCTCGTAGGGGTCGGCTTTGCTAAACAGGTAATCATACAAACGCAGTTCAGCTGTCAGCGCGTGCCGGGCGCTGACCCAGTGCAGTGTGCCGCGCACCTTGCGGCCGTCGGGCGACATGCCGCCGCGCGATTCGGGGTCATATTCGGCGTGCAGTTCCACCACATTCGCATCCTCATCCTTGACCACCTCGGTGCAGGTGATGTAATAGGCGTTCATCAGGCGCACCTCGCGCCCGGGCGCCAGCCGGTAGAACTTCTTGGGCGGGTCTTCCATAAAGTCGCTGCGTTCGATGAAGATTTCCTTGCTGAAGGGTACCTGCCGGGTGGGGCTGTCTTCATTGTAGGGGAAGTAGGGGATCTCAAACGCCTCTTCCTGTTCCTCCGGGTAGTTGTCGATGATCACCTTCAGGGGCTCCAGAACCGCCATCACACGCCGAGCGCGCTCGTTCAGGTCGTCCCGTAAAACGTGCTCCAGCAGTTCCACATCCACAATGCTATTGGCTTTCGAAACCCCGACCACATCCACAAAGTTCCTGATCGCTTGGGGGGTATATCCCCGGCGGCGCATCCCCGAAAGGGTGGGCATGCGCGGGTCATCCCAACCGGAAACAAACCCCTCGCGCACGAGCTGCAGCAGCTTGCGCTTGCTCATCACGGTATGGGTCAGGTTCAGGCGGGCAAATTCAATCTGCTGCGGATGGAAGACATCCAGCTGGTCCAAAATCCAGTCATACAACGGGCGGTGATCTTCAAACTCCAGGGTGCAGATCGAGTGGGTGATGTGCTCAAGCGAATCCGAAAGGCCGTGGGCATAGTCATACATGGGGTAGATGCACCACTTATCGCCGGTGTTGTGATGTTCGGCGTGCAAGATGCGGTAGAGCACCGGGTCGCGCATATTCAGGTTGGGCGAGCTCATATCGATCCTGGCGCGCAGGGTCTTGCTGCCATCCGGGAACTCGCCGTGCTTCATGCGCTCGAACAGGTCCAGGTTCTCTTCTGCCGAGCGGTCGCGGTAGGGGCTGTTCTTACCCGGTTCGGTCAGCGTGCCGCGGTATTCCCGCAGTTCATCCGCCGAGAGGTCGCACACATAAGCCGCGCCTTGCTTGATGAGCTGGATAGCATACTCGTAAAACGCATCGAAATAATCGGAGGCGAAGAACAAGCGGTCTTCCCAGTCAAAGCCCAACCAGCGGATATCCTCCTGGATCGATTCGACATACTCCACCTCTTCCTTGGTGGGGTTGGTGTCGTCAAAGCGCAGGTTGGTCTGGCCGCCATAGGCTTCGGCGATGCCGAAGTTCAGGCAGATCGACTTGGCATGGCCGATGTG